>OGCL01000048.1_pt1 | contig 132644 bp, 111 predicted proteins | sample 1570041 | NCBI WGS metagenome assembly OGCL01 (sample SAMN06266162, study PRJEB24511) | hot springs metagenome | isolation source: Hot spring water | place: South Africa: Limpopo | collected 2015-06-22
TTCATTCGGCAAGACGCAAAACTGTTTGCGTCTTGAGATCCCGAATTCACCCATGTAGAAAATCCCTGCGGGACCAGCTGAAGCTGTCCAAAAACGCCCCCGGCGTTTTTGTGTTTTTGCGTCCACCGGCCTTTTGCAGAGCAAAAGGCGTGAAAACGGCGCAAGCCAAATTGTTGGCTTGCTTGGATCCGTTTTCACCCATTAAACCTGCCTTGAGCAGGTTTTTTGTTTTCTACAATCCGGCAATCGCCAGAGGCTCATGCGTTCATTCGGCAAGACGCAAAACTGTTTGCGTCTTGAGATCCCGAATTCACCCATGTAGAAAATCCCTGCGGGACCAGTTGACGCTGTCCAAAAACGCCCCCGGCGTTTTTGTGTTTTTGCGTCATCAAACCTTTTTGCCTAACCGCCTGAAATTAGCCCAGCCTGTCGTGGGGCGGTTTAGCTTGTGCAGTATGTTCAATATTCCATCTCATTTAACTTTTTATACGATTTTTAAGCGTATTCACCGGTGAGTAAATATGCAGCTACTGCACTACTCTGGAGCAAGCGGCATCCGCTGATGCAAGGTCAGAATCAATCTAATGTTAAGCAAGGGTGTTCAGGATTTCGAAATCGGGATTTCGTCGACTTTTGGTGCAGGAGTTGCGCTAAATCAGTGCGATATAAGGAAAAATATTGAGCTATCTGCTCGAATAGTCCTCTGGATTTCTGCCTAGGCTTGTGTTTTTATGGGGCTAATTTCTTTGGGGGTCCCATGTTGTATAAAAAAATAAAATCAATAAAACATAAAATATTAGTGACGGTTGGGGGTTCTACTGCAGTGCTGTTTATGTTGGCTGCGGTCTGGGTGGTCAGCCATCTGGCAAGTCTAACCCGGGCGCAGGTAGAAGCTGATGTGAATAGCTTAATGCAAAAAGAAGCGGTGTCTGTGGCGAAGTTTTTTGCAGGCTATGCGCAAGTCGCCCGCACATTTTTACACACTCCTCAGTTCCAGCAGTGGTTTGTCAGCTATCCGGGGCGGGGAGCGGAATTGAAGGACTTGGCAGGTTACAACGAGATCAATCAAACGTTTAAAACTGTCAGTGGCAGTGATGACACTATCTTATCAGCGTTTTTTGCGTTAGACCGTTCCGCTGAGTACTTCCGAGAAGATTCCCGGACCGGTATTGACACTGAAGGTCCGGATGCCGGCAAGGTAGATAAGGGGTACTTCGCTACCAAAAGGCCTTGGTACATCGAGACCATGCAGCATAATAAGTTTTTTGTCGGTTCGCCTTCAGCTGATTTTACTACAGGTATTGTATCAGCAGTCGTAGAGGGGCCGGTGTACCTGCCGGATGGACGTTTGCTTGGTGTGGGTGGCTTAGATCTTCATATCAATAAAATTGGTGACAAAGTCGATACTATTCGTTATCAGGGCGAAGGGATTCCGTTTTTGTTGGATGGCAAAGGCAATATCGTCCATTTTCCGGCACAAACCGGTTTGGAGATTAAAGCCAATGATGCTATAGCTGATTTTGACCAAAAAGCTCATTCGAGTGCGGGTTTTTCCGAGCTAGCCAAAGCGGCACAACAAGGCATTGCTGGTTTTAGGCAAGTGAGGTTTCAGGGACAAGAGTATTATGTCTCGTATCAGCCGGTGCAGTTGGATTTTCCGAAAATGGCTTGGCTGGTTGGCGTGATGGTGCCTGCGAAGCTGATTGACGGTCCAATCCAGTCGGCGATTCACTGGGCCTTGATGAGTACCCTGTTGATTCTCTCGATCATCACCCTGGCAATCTTGTTCAGTACCAATTTAATCACCAGTCCGTTGATTAAATTGACCGATGCGATGCGGGATATCGCCAGTGGTGATGGGGATTTGACGCGGACCATGACGATTGCACAGCAGGATGAAGTAGGCGCTTTGGCAGGGCACTTTAATACTTTTGTCAGCAAATTACGCCAATCCTTGCAGTTAACCCGCGCCCAGGCACATCAGGTACAAAGCTCCAGTCAACATCTGAATCAGGTTGTTGCGTTAACCAATCAGGAAATTCAGCACGGTAAATCGCAGATTGATGCGGTTTCGGCTGCGGTGACCGAAATGGCGGCAACGGTACAGGAAATTAGTCATAACGCACAATCGACCAGCGATGCTGCGGCACATGCCCAGCAACAGGGTCAGGATGGCTTTAAACTGTCCGAGCTTGCGGTACTGGATATGAACCAGTTGGATAGTCAAATGGTCGAGGCAGTCCAAGTGGTGATGGGGCTGGCGAAGGAGTCAGAAAGCATTGGGACTGTTGTTGATGTGATTAAAGGGATCGCTGAACAAACCAACTTGCTGGCGCTCAATGCTGCGATTGAAGCGGCGCGCGCAGGTGAGCAGGGACGGGGTTTCGCGGTGGTTGCCGATGAAGTACGGTCGCTGGCCGGACGTACCCGCGACAGCACTGATGATATCCGGCGAATGGTTGAAAAATTGCAACAAATAGCAAAGCAAGCTGAAGAAGTGATGGAGCGGGGGCGTCATCAAACGGAAATCAGTGCCGGCCGAGCGCAGTCAATGCAACAGGCTTTGTCGGCCATCAGTAAAGCGATTGTGGTGGTTCAGGAGCAGAGCACGCAAATCGCAGTCGCCACCGAACAACAAACTATCGTGGCTGAAGATATTAATCAAAGTTTACATTCGATCACCGCATTGATTGATAACACAGCCAGTCATGCGCTGGAACTGACACAAGAAGCGCAACAGCTGGATGGTTCAGCCAGTGAGCTGAAACAAGTGGTCGCGCAATTTAAAATTTGAGTGATCGTGCCGATGCCGGGTTGAGTGCTGCGCTCACCCCGGCTTTTTGATATACCACTGCAGTTTCTGTTCGATGATCCCTTGCTGCCGGGCTTTTTGCAGATACTGATTTAAACCAGGTAAATAAGCTTGCCAGCGCGGGTGCAGCGCAATAGTTAACCCCACCATGCCAAAGCCCTGTGGGGATTGGTAAAGTATAGCCTCAGACATCTGATGAGCAGCAAGCCACTTCGCGACATGCTCATTGAGGTAGGCATAATCGCAACGACCGTTTTGTAACATGCGAAGTTGGGCCAGTTCACTGGAGGAATCGATGCGTTTGGTGCCGGACTTGATAAAATGCGGCTCTAATGCCTCATACACATAATATTGGCGGGTACAGACTTTTTTGTCTGCCAGCCACTGTTCAGGTTTATGTGCGGCATTAAAAGGTTGCATTGAAAACAGATAATCACGGTGTATCAGGACCGGATCTGAAAACAGCAATAACTCCGGGCTCACCGCCCACTCCTTCGCCATTAGCATGGCATCGACATCGCCACTGTAGAGTCGGTGTTCGGCACCACGTCGATTGTCGAGAATAAATTCGACCTGGATTTGTTCTTCCGAAAAATAATCCAGCAGCAAATCAGGCACCAATCCGACAACCTGTTGGCTGTTCGCTTCCTGGTACATATAGGGAGGTACTTGCGGATAGTACAACACGAACTTGAGCTTTTCAGTGGCATGTCCGGAAAATGCCAGCAAATACAGCAACACTGTGCAGCTCAGCCGACGCCATTGAAACAAAGCGGTCATCCTTCAACTCCATGTAATCACGACATTCACTCATGATTATTCGCTAATTTAGCTACAACAACAAGCGAGGATGATTGTATTCTGTGGCCTGACGCACAAATATTGCACAAGGCTTGATCTGTATTGGTAGTAAAGTTGTTAAACACTTTAATTTCCTTGCATTCTCCTTTACCATGGTTCCAAGGGAAAAATAAAAGGCAAGATAGGGATATTTTATTTTTCAAGAGTGAAAATGATGTTCAGGCCGTATGTATTTGCATTTTCGACGTTTCTGTTGGGACTAGGCTGTGAAGCTTCCGCCAGTGATTGGACTAAAACAAAAAATGATATCATCACTGCCATTGGGATCCATCAAACCAATAACTTATATCATGTAGCCGATGCAACTGAATCTTCACAGCATCTGCAACTAGGTCTGCAGTATGATTGGCTTGGTCTTTATGAAGGCTTTGGTATTGCATTGCCTGCAAAAATCACCAGTCGTCACTATCGTGAACAAACTGTCCTGAATGATCAGGACTATGTTTTCTCTCCCGCGTTGAAGCTGTTCTTAACCGAAGCTGCCGATGTTACTTTTGAAACGCAGTGGCAGCGGCAACAGCTACTGGCCGGTAGCGGCAGTGCAGAGTTTCTGGATCCGGCTGAACAACAAGCGGCTCGTGATGATCTGAAGCGTTTTGCTCTGGCATTGCAGCTGGGCCGTCAACCGGACCGACAAAATCTGGCGCTGCGTGTCGGCACGGAACGTCATCGTTTGCAAACGCTGATCAGTTCGTTGCCACAACTCCAGCATGGATTGATCAACGAACTGGATTCAGATTTTCTACAATTAGATTATGGCCACCGCATCAGTGAAAATACCTCGGTATTAGCAAATGCGCATCTTCGAAAAGAACAACAACTGCAGATAGAATCCGACTTACAGCAGATTGGCGCCGGTGTTATGCAGCAATGGAGTGGCGCACAACAACTGCGAGTGCTGGCAGGTTATTTTCAGCGCGACAGTCAGGGGCTCAAAAATTCCGGTTCATTCTGGCAGGTTGAAAATCTTTGGCAGTTATCGCAAGCCTGGCAACTGGTCTTGAGTAGTCACCGGCTGTCGGTCTTGTCTTATGCGACCAACAGTGTCAGCCAGTTGGATACAACACATCAAATCAAACTTGGTTACGTCTGGAGCGAACCCCATGTCCTGACGTTGCAGGCAGGTCAACGCAACTCGCGTCTGGATGGTGATGCTTTGCATCGCAAACGTTTCGAATACAGTCTTGGCTGGGATTGGCAACTCCATCAGTACTTTGCAAGTCAGCTGTTCGTCACGCGTTTCGAACAGCAGGATAATGCCGGGCCTGAGCGCAATCGTCATGAAATATTCTGGCAGTTGAACTGGTTATGGTAAAACAGCTGCGTTGGTTATGGCTCATATGTTGTTGCAGTATCGCCGTGCAGGCAGATACGACACCTGCGACTTTGCAGGGTTATATGTTTGGTCCAGGTGATACCATTAAAATCAGTGTCTATCAGGAGGCTGATCTATCCGTCACTGCCGAGATCAGTCAACAAGGCTTTATCGATATGCCATTGCTCGGCAGCATTAAAATGACCGGCCTGACCCAACAGGGCGCCAAGGAGCATTTGGAGCAGCTTTTGCGCGACGGTTATCTGGTGTCACCCAGTGTTTCTATTACCGTGGATAGCTACCGGCCATTTTTTATCTACGGCGAAGTCCGAAGTCCCGGCAGTTACCCCTATCAACCGGATATCACGCTAGAGCAAGCGATTGCATTGTCTGGCGGTCTTTTAGACCGGGCCTCGCGCAGTCAGTGGCGTATTCAGCGGGGAGCTGACAAAGCGACATTTGTCGCAAAAGCAGACACCATTATTTTGCCAGGTGACGTGATTAAAATAGACAAGAGTTTCTTCTAGATGGGAAACAGCGGCCAGAAACCTCTGCAACAAGGCAATGATGTCATTGAAATGACCGTCATCCTGGCCATATTGTCGGCGCGCCGCTGGTTAATCCTGCTGATTACTGCCAGTATTTTTACTGTGGTGACCTTTATGGTCGCGCAGCTCCCCTCGATGTACCGCGCGTCCACCACTTTAATGGTCAAAGGAGTGCTGGCGTCCAATCCGCTGCAATCGTTGATCCCCGGAGCCGGTAGCGGCACAGACGAATTAGATACGCAAATTAAATTGTTGACCTCAACCCAGTTTGCCAAAGATGTAGTCGCGCAATTACCGGATGATTTGCAACTCGGATTGCCAGACGACCAACGGCGTGATGATGCGCAGGCATTGCTCGCTAGTTTGACCGTTCAGGCGGTGCCTAAAACTACACTGCTGCAAATTTCCTTCACTCATCATAACCCTTACATATCTTCCGAAGTTGTGAATCTCGTCGCCAATAGTTTTATGGCTTACCAAAGCAATCTGATGCAACAGCATAGCCACCAGGCCAGCGACTGGATTAAGCAACGGGTGGAGGAAGTCAAAGATAAACTGGCAGCGTCTGAGACCAAGCTACAGCAGTTTCGCCAACTGCATAACATCATTGATATCAGCAGCGATGTTGAATTGGTGAAGCAGGAAATTGCTCAACTGTTTCTGGAAAGGCGGGAACTTAATCGTCAGCTGCAGGAACTCACGATCTTGCTTGGAAAAACCGCTTCATTGCAGCAGGATTTTGAGCAACTGAGTCATATTCCTGAAGTCAGTTCAGTGCCGGTGATTGCGACTTTGCAGCAGCAGTTGTCGATGCAACAAGCAGAGTTCGCCCAACTAAAACTCAGTTATCTCCCCAAACATCCGCGTTACATTGCAGCAGCGAAAAAAATTGAAGTCAGTAAACAACAATTAAAAACAGAGGTGGATAAACTGACGCACAATTTTACGGTGCGCCAAGGTGATTTACGGCGGATGTTGCTGCAAGTCGAAGGCAAAATTGCCAGTGCCACCGCCAGTCTGGAAAATTTGGTGAATATTGGGCAGGACCATAAAAAACTGGAGTCGGAAATCCAGGCGAATCTGCATTTAGTCGGTACTTTGTCTGACAAAATGAAAGAAACTGAATTGATGAAGGACATTAATAAAACGTCCAGTATTATTGTGGTAGACCCGGCCACAGTACCCATTTCACCGATAGGACCCCGCCGGATGCTGCTGTCGGTTGCGGCACTGATGATCGGTTTTATCGGCGCTGTGTTTTTGGTGTTGTGTTTGCACTTTTTCGCCGATGTCACGGCGAAATACCGCCATATTGCTGCCCGGTTTGGTTACAAATTGATTGGGGTTGTGCCGCAAATCCGGGTGAAAGGCATCGATAAAGCATTGCCGGTTATTCGCCAGTCCGGCAAACAATATACCTTGTATCAGGAATATATCCGCTCGATCCGGACCAATATTTTGCTGGATAAGCATTTGAATACGCAGAAAGTTCTGGCATTAACTTCGATTTCTCCGAACGAAGGCAAGTCGAGTATCTGTCTGCAGCTGGCAAAATCCTTTTCGGAACTGGAACGGGTGATTGTGATTGATGCCGATTTGCGTTTTCCTGCGCTTGCAGAAGCTTTGGGGGAAAATCCGCACCGGCCCGGACTGACTAACTTACTGGCCAAAACCCATACCTTTGAACAATGTGTGTTTTATTGCAAAGAACTGAATGCCGATGTGCTGTCATCCGGCATCCGCCCCATGAATCCGCTGCTCTTCTTGTCGATGCCAAGATTCGATGCCATCCTCAAAGTGCTGGCGAAAAAGTATGACCGGGTGATTATCGAATGTCCGCCGATATTGTCAGTCAGTGATGCGATGGTCGTGGCCAAATGTGTTGGGAAACTGGAACTGGTGGTCGACGTCAAGAAAACCCCACTGGTCGATTTTGCAGCGAAAATGGAGTTGCTGGAGCAATCCGGGGTGAACATTGGCGGTATTATTCTCAACCGGGTGAAAAACGATACCTCAAACTACTACGCGACCTCAGCGACCCGTGCGAAACAGCCGTCGGCACTTCGGCAAATGCTGCATGACAACTTAAAGCGGGCTTAGTAATAAGCATTTTGCATGCTACGTTCCGGAGGTTGACACTGCGCCTCAGTCCCCAAAAGTCTTTCAGCCCAGAAGCTTGAGCTGCGGTTGACTGCAATTTTTCACTTTCAACAATCTTCAATCGTGATAGCCGTCTTTTCCGGATCGCTGAAAACAAGCTGTTGCAGTGGCGTCAAGGCTGAAGCTGGCGGTAAACCGATGGTGTCGGCGGCATCGAGCCGGATGGCGGCATGCAGTGGCAGCGAACCTAATCCTTTCAGTGCAATGTGCTCCACATCCGGTGTTTTAATCAACCGGGGCACCTCTCTGGCACCGAACTGAGCAACTGATGGGATAAATGGCCGTAACCGACTGATTAATTTGTCTAAAAACCAGCTGCTGACTTCGCCGCCGATGATGATGGTCTGACAATTAAAGATACTTTCCAGGGTATGAATTGCAATACGCATCGGCTCAGTACTCAGCGCGAACCAGGGATCTAACTTGTCACCAGCGCTTTCCGCGTTCAGGCTTAACAGCGATTGCTGCAACAGCTGCGGTTGCTTTTTACGAATGAAACTTTCCAGTGAGGCGACAGAAACAAAATCATTTAACCGGCCAAGCTCGCTGGTTTTCTCATCCAGATCCGGTGTGACAAAAATTTCACCCAAAGCGCCAGTCAAGCCATTGTGACCAAGCAGTAATTTACGGTCATAGACCAGGGCGGCGTCAATTTGTTGCCCCAAATGGATATAGCAAAAACTATCCAGTAGTTTTGCTTCGCCGTGCAGCAGATGAAAAGCCGCACAGGCAGCTGCCGTGTGTTCGATAGCGACCGGGAGTTGCAGCAACCCGATCAGCTGTTGTTGCAGCAGCTGATGTTGTTGTTGTCGTTGCTCTATCGCGACGTCGCCTGCTTGCACCAGAGTCAGGCCAGCACCGAGTAACTGTTCAGGTTTGATCTGGTGCTCATCCAACAAGCGATTGACCAATTGATGCGCTGTTTCTGTTTGGGTTGTCGCCACCTGTTGCCGCAGATGGCCCAATACGGTGCCATCCAACTGACAAAGCGCCACTTCGACCTGAGGGGCAAATACCCTGATCGCCAGACTAAAACAAAGTTGCGAGTTCAGCATCAGCATGGTCGAGGGTTTCCCAACTTTTTCTTTTTTGATGCCGGTTTCAACAACCAATTGCGCGGCCAACAGCTCATCAATCAGATTAGTGATGGTTTGTTTGGTGAGATGGGTGGCGCGGGCAATATCTGCGCGGGACACCGGCGCATGGGTCACGACCTGGGATAGCACCAATCGCAAATTCACCGATTTATTCTGTTTCGAGTTCGAACCTTTCATCCGTTTTTTAATGTCCTGCTCAGGCTGCCGTTGCATGATGGTTAGTGGTGTTGTTTGCGGCGCCCGTTGTGAGTGGCGTGATGCGACAAAACCGGTCGAACAGCATATCAATAGTTGCTGATATTCATAGCTAAATTTATTAAGTAAAAATGATTGACATATTGTGACCGGTCGTAATATAACCAATATAACAACATCAACCAAGCAGGTGTAGCGTGATTTTCAGCAAGAACTTAGCAGCTGTGTTATTGATCTGCGGCCTTTGTTGTCCGGTAACTCAACTACGGGCAGACCTAGCCAGTGATTTGCAACAGGCTGCAACCGCCGAGCAAATCCAAATCAGTGCCGCGGAACAACAACAAATTAAGCAACAACAATTGACTGCCGCTTTGGTCTGGCATGGTTCTAGCCCCTGGATCAGCGCAGTGACGGCAGGAGCAACCGCTGAATTTGCCGCGATGGGCGTCAAAGTTGTGGCGGTGACCGACGCGCAATTTGATCCAGCCAAACAAGCTGCCGACATCGAAAACATCAGTATGCTCAAACCGGACTTTATGTTGTCGCTGGTGGTGGATGCTGCGAGTGCCAGGGGCAGCCTGCAAAAAGCCATTGATGGCGGCACCAAGCTGGTCCTGCTGAGTAATCCGGTGCCGGGTTTTGTCCTGAACCAGCATTATGCCGGTATTGTCACCGACGATATGTTTGGTATGGGGCGGGAAGCTGCTAAAGCGTTGGCCAGCCATTTTTCGGCACAGCCTGCGGAACAGCCGGCTCGGATCGCGACTATTTTTCACGATGCCCGTTATTTTATTACCAATAACCGGGATCAGGCTTTTCGCGAGGAATTAGCAAATCATCCGCAATTGCAGTTAGTTGCAGAAAAAGGGTTTGTCCGGGAGCACGAAACCGCCGATGTAGCAGCTGCACTTATCTTACAGCAGCCAAAACTCAATGCCATTTATGTGTCATGGGATGCCGCAGCAGAAGGCGTGATTGAGGCGTTACGCGCTGCTGGACGCCCGGATATCAAAGTGATTACCCACGATTTAGGGGTTAATAATCTGCTCGATTTAGCCCGTCGTGGCAACATGCTGGCGACCATCGCCGATCAGCCTTATTTGATTGGTCAAACCATGGCGCGACAGGCTGCTTTGAGTGAACTTGGTAAACAATTACCGGCTTTTACGCTGGTGCCTTTTACAACAGTGCGCTCTGATAACGTTGCCAGCAGTTGGCAGCACTCTTTCCGCAGCCCGGTGCCACCGCTGCTGCAAGCCGTACTTCAACCATAACGGAGTTTTCTAATGCTGGAATTGTTTGCACAACAGCGCACGCAGCACATCAGACAGCAGCTGCAACAGCTGTCACTTCGGCAGTATCTGCTTCGGCGAGAAGCTTACATTTATTACATTTTTCTGCTGGTTCTGGCGTTGTTCGCCATTGTGTTGCATGACACTGCTTTTTTATCTTTTGATAATTTTATGAATATTGTCCGTCAGACCACACCGGTCACCGTGATGGCTATTGCGCTGAGTTTTGCGCTGGCGGTGGGTCACATTGATTTATCGATTGGAGCGGTGGTGGCGCTGAGCGCCCTGGTTGCAGCACTGATTTTACCGGAAGGCGGGATTGTACTGGCTAGCGCAGCGGCGCTTGGCGTTGGTTTGGTGGTCGGTTTTGTGAATGGCATCCTGACGGAGAAACTGCAGGTTTCATCCTTGCTGGTGACGCTTGGCACCATGAGTGTGCTCGCTGGTCTGGCCCGGCAACTGACTGGGATGGAGTCGGTGCCGATTATTAATCAGGATTTCAGCTTCTGGTTTGGCGCTGGCGATCTGGCAGGAGTACCGGTGCTGTTGCTCTGGACCTTGCTGATGACTGCCGCAGGTTACATTTTGCTGAATAAACTGCGGTTTGGCCGCCATCTACTGGCGGTTGGCGGTAATCCACAGGCCGCGCGTGCCATGGGCATTTCCCTGAGCAGTATGCGGGTTAAAGCACTGATGATTTCTGCAGTTGGTGCCGCCCTGGCTGGTTTACTGTATGCCGGTCGCTTACAAGGCGCCCGTTACACTTTAGGTGAAGCCGATCTACTGACCGTGATTGCAGCGGTGGCGATTGGTGGTACCAGTTTATTTGGCGGCCGGGTTTGTATTATCGGGGCAGTGTTGGGGTCATGGTTGATGGGAATGATCAACAATGGACTGATCTTAAGTGGTTTTTCAACCAACGAACAAATGGTCGCCCGTGGGGTGATTTTGATTGTTGCGGTCGCTATTGGTGTGCGGGAGGCTCGGAATGGTTAGAACACAACTCGGTCAACAGGCGCTGGAAATCAGCAATCTGAGCAAATCCTTTGGTGCGGTTCAGGCATTAAAAAGTGTCAGTTTCAGTGTACAAAAGGGGGAGGTGGTCGCCTTACTGGGAGACAATGGCGCCGGGAAATCAACGCTGGTACGCTGCATTGCCGGTATTCATCAACCGGACAACGGCGAGATCCAAGTCAACGGCAAAGTGGTCACTATGAGCAGTCCGCAACACGCCAGAGACGCTGGGATAGAAACCGTATTTCAGGATCTGGCCATGGTTGGCGAATTTGATCTCAGTGAGAATCTGTTCTTAAACCGGGAAATACTGAGTAAAAACCCGCTGCTGCGTGCCCTTGGTTGGCTGGATAAAGCCGCGATGCAAAAACAGGCCCGCAAATCGCTGAATCGATTGAACAGCCGGATGCCCGATTTCAATACCAAAGTACAGGATCTGTCGGGCGGTCAGCGTCAGGCGGTGGCGATTGCCCGGGCGGTGAACTGGGGCGCCGATGTGGTGATTATGGATGAACCGACTGCAGCACTGGGCGTTGAGCAAAGCGCACAGGTGAATGCGCTGATTAAACTGATCAGCTCGCAAGGGGTGGCTGTGCTGTTGATCAGCCATAACATGCAACACGTATTGGAAACCTGCGATCGCGCGGTCGTGCTATATCAGGGGCGTTCAGTGGCGGATGTTGCGCTGACCGATGTTAGCAAAGAACAGCTGGTGGCGCTGATCACCGGTGCCGCGGTGGCGGCTTAAACGGATTGACCCGGAGGAAACCCGATGCACATGAGGCTATTGCTACCAATGCAACACCGGATCAGTCAGCTGGTCGCCAGTTTGCCATTGTCACAAAAGGTTGGTCAGCTTTTTATGTTGGCTTTCGCGGGGCAGGATCTGGCTTATGCCAAATCTCTGGTCACTGATTTTCATATCGGCGGTTTTTATCTTACCGATGACAATGCGCCAAATCCGGCAGCGGCCTGCTCCTTGGCCAGCGAATTACAGCATCTGGCGGCGCTGCGTCCTTGCGATGCGCCACTGATTTTAGGCGTAGACCAAGAAGGCGCCTGGGGCGTTTTAACCCAGCATACCGATCTCGGGCCTGGCAATCTGGCACTTGGGGTGGCCGATGATCTGGCGCTGACCATCAGGATGTATCAGGTGTATGCCCGCCAGATGCTCCTACTGGGGTACAACACCATTCTGGCGCCTTGTGCAGATGTCAACAGCAACCCGGACAATCCGATTATTGGTCAACGTTCTTTCGGTGCCACTCCTAAACTGGTGAGCCAGCATGTGGCGGCGGCCGTGCAGGCACTCAGTGCTGCCGGCAGCTTGAGCTGCGCCAAACATTTTCCCGGCCATGGCGATACGGCCGCCGATAGCCACAGCGGCTTACCTAGGGTCGAGTTGGATAAGCCCGCTTTAATGGCCAGCCATTTGCAGCCGTTTGTTGCTGCGATAGCAGCTGGCGTGCCATTGATCATGACCAGCCATATTCTATATCCGGCGCTGGATAGCGAGCATCCGGCAACGTTATCGCCGGCGATTCTGACTGGTTTGCTGCGTCAGGAACTGGGTTTTGAGGGCGTGATCCTAACGGACAGTATGAATATGGGCGCGATGCGGCAATTTTATACACCGGTGGCGGCGGCGGTGCTGGCGCTCAAAGCCGGTGCCGACATGATCATGCTCAGCGAAGAACATTATGAAAATGAACGCACCGACTACAAAAAACTGCAGGCAGAAACCATCGCCGGCGTGATCGCTGCAGTACGTCAGGGAGAGCTGGCGGAAACACTGATTGATCAGGCGTTGCAACGGGTGCTGCATTTGCGCTACCAGCTCAATCTGCATTCATCGGAGTTGGCCGGATTGTCCGCACCAGGAGCCACAATTTCCACAATGGAGACGGGAGCACAAATTGCCAGCCAGGCAGCTCAAGCCGCAGTTCGCTTGCTGCGTAATGATGCCGGTATATTTCCGCGTCCTCCCATGCCAGCGTCATCGGACAATACTGCGCCGCCGACGCTGATTGTCGCCTTGACTGCCGATCCAAAAGGCTATGACAAAATCTGCAACAGCCGTGGCATTGGCCCGAATGATCCGATGCCGGCCGGCTATGTACTACGCGAAGCTCTTGCCCAAAGTTCGCTGGCGCTCGAGTTTTGGTCGTATGCCACACTGCAACAGCGGTTGGCGGCGGGCAAACCCTTAGCATCAGGACAAGTGTTGGTGCTGGTGACGGAAGATTATCCGCTGCCTGGTGATCAAATAGACCTTGCCGCGCAGCAAAAAAAAGTGCAACAGGCCGTTTTTTTGTGGCAACAACAAGTGATGGTGTTGGCGCTACGCTCTGACACTGAATTGGTTTCCTACCCGGAGCTTGCCACTTACCTTTGCACCTATTCCAGCCGTCGTTGTAGTGCTTTAGCTGCCGCGAAAATTCTGATTGATGGACATATTTAAATAATTCATTAAGTTAAAGTGCATTATTCTGAAAATACTCGTTGATAAAAATGGCGAACTTAATTAGTCAATATGATTGACAAATAATTAGTAAAGCAAATAGACTAAATTTTAAGCAATTGAGAGTTCATACCTAACATCCTTGGTATTGCAGATGAGTCAGGGCAACAGCCTCGACCGGCCAGTGAAACTGACCTGTCAGTCCGACCCGGAACATCGTTGTTTGATGAGGCCGAGTCCAGCTGATGGACCAGTTAGTGCGCTCAGGTCGTTATCTCGCAACTTCAGGATGAAAGGAACACTAGTGACACCATCACTCAAAGCCAAACGCCAGCAAATTCGCAATCGCAGCTTTGTCTCAACGTGACCGGTACCACAACAATAAGAAACGGGGAATCAAGTTATGAAGTCAGTACAAAGTTGTTATTTAAGTTTATGCATTGGTTTGGCATTGGGTAGTCCACTCGCCATCGCGGCCGTCGATCAGACCACCGCGCCTGCGGCATCTGGTCAATCAGCAAGCGACAGCCGGGATCAGGCTGCGACTCAAAAAATCGAACGGATTGCGGTGACCGCAACCAAACGTAAAACTTACCTGATGGAAACGCCGGTGGCGGTGACCGCATTTAATCAGGAAGCGCTGACGCGGGGTGGGGTGAAAGAATTACGTGAGTTAACCACCGCCATTCCAAATACTCAGTTTGTGGTATCTGGCACCGATTCCGGTATTCAGGCATCGATCCGCGGGGTTCGCTCGGGGAACAACACCGAAACCGGCGATCCGGCCGTCGGGGTGCATATTGACGGCATTTATTCGCCGCGGCCACAAGGCGCTTTAGCGTTGTTGTACGATGTATCGCAGGTTGAAGTACTACGTGGCCCGCAGGGCACTTTATTTGGCCGGAATTCGACCGGTGGCTCAATTAACGTCATTCCAAATAAACCGGATTCCAGTAACAGTTACAGCAGTGTGGTATTAGGCTACGGCAATTACAACCACAAACAACTGCGTGGCCTGACCAACATTGCGGTGAATGACCGTTTTGCGCTGCGTTTTGCGCTGATGGCAGACCGTCGTGATGGATACATCGAGCAGGAGATGGATACCCGCGATATCAACCGACCGGATATTCTGGATCCCTTTACCGGTAAGCCCATGGCCGCCGATGGGATCGCCGACACCGACCAGCGTGAAAACCGCCGCGTCAGCAAAAAAGATTATTACACCAACTCCAATAAACAGGCAGTACGTGGTCTGGCGCGCTGGGTGCCAACAGATAGCCTGACTTGGGACGTCACGCTGGAGCATTTTGCTGATAAAAGTGCCGGTGAGCTGTTTTTTAAAGACTGTGCGCAAGCTAAAGGCACAGTTGATCAATGCAACAAACCGCAGTTTTACGCCAATATTAACGTCCCGGGCGATATGGACATGACCATCGACAGCCTGCGCTCCCATCTGAATTGGATGTTGAGCGACGAGTGGGCCGCCGATTATCGGTTTAGTGTGGCGCAGCAAGAGCGGTATCAGTTGTTCGACGAAGATGCCGGCTTCGCCGCTGCACCATCGCGGGCGAAATTAGACAGCTTCAGCCATCCGCTGTTATTTGACCGCTATGCCCGCACCAACGCTGAATTTGATTCGACCATTCATGAACTGCAATTTACCTATACCGCTGCCGATCTGAAGTTTGTCAGCGGCCTGTTTTCAATGCGTGAGAAAAACAAAATCAAGTTTGATGTCGAGTTGGTGCATGGCTTACGCCATTCCGCATTGGGTTACCATCCGGCAGCATTCTCCTACCCGCAGGACGATCGGCGTGCCCATGCGGATGCAGTGTTTGGTCAGTTTGACTACAGCCTGACTGAACAACTGCAGCTGACGTTGGGTTATCGCCAAACCAAAGATAAAAAAATCGATAATGGAGGGGTCGGTTACGAGCTGGTGTTCAGCGATAAATACTATAACGGCAAATACGATCCAACCCTCCATGGCAGTATTCAATCCAACAATTTAACCAAAGAGATGGGGACTTATCCGCCACTCGGTCAGGTGCTGACGGCGGGGCGTCGGACCTATCATACCGAAGATTGGCAAAAAGGTACCTGGAAAGTCGGCACCGATTACCGCCTGCCTTCCGGCGATATGTTGTACGGTTTTGTCGCGACGGGGTTTAAAGCCGGTGGCTTTTTCGAAGATTTTGACATCTGTGATTGCGGCCAATATTCCAACTTGCCTTATGGCCCAGAGGAAGTCACCAACTTTGAGACCGGCTATAAAGGCGCGTTGCTCGATGGCCGGATGAACCTGGCGGCAGCGCTGTTCTACAGCGAATACTCCGATATGCAGGTCACCAACAACCAGAAGGTCGGCACAAGGCCTGATGGCAGTGAAAAAACCCATAACGTCACCACCAACATTGGCGAAGCCACCCTCAAAGGGCTGGAACTGGAACTGGATTACATCCCCTGGGCCGGTGGCCGGATTTCCGGTTATGTCGCCTGGTTAAATGCGCGGGTCGATAATATTCCGTTTGAAGATGCGTATTACTGCGCAGAGCGACTGGAATATGGTCAAAAACCTTGTGCTGGCATCGTGGACATCAGCGGCAATAGCCTACCGTATTCACCGGATTGGTCCAGCACGTTAAATCTCCGTCATACCTTTGAACTCGCATCTGGGTTTGCGCTGGAGCCACAACTGAGTGCGCACTGGCAAAGCAAAATGTACACCTCGCTGAATAACTACGACGGTGCGCATTTATCTGATGCCCAGCCCTCGTACTGGAAAATTGATGCGTCGGTGAAACTGATGCCAGCGCATGGCGATTGGTATGTCGAAGCCTATGGTTCAAACCTGACCGACGAAGTGGTGCGCAATGCGAACTACTTCCAGTTCCGTGATGGTTTTATCCGGTCCACGTTTAATCCGCCAAGAATGTTTGGGGTTCGGGTCGGCGTCGACTTTTAATCTGCGCACTTTCATCCGGGCCTTCCCGCCGCGCTGGGCTGCCGTTTCCTTCTGCAGTTCAGGGCGAGCGGCCTGCGATATCCAACCTTTGGCTGAACCGGGCTCGGGTTCAGCGTTGTGTTCGGGTTGGTTGATGGTTAACAGCGAAGTGACTTTTCGGATGCTTCGGATGTTAGCTGAACTTTGACTCACCATCGAAAACAACAGGGGATAACGTATGCACAATAAAAAAATAGATGTGCTTTCAACAAGCTGCCTGCTGACGTTGCTTGGATTAAGCAATCCGGCCGCAGCCACGCAAACTACTTTTCAACACTTTCTGGATACGATGCGCTCCTTTGAGTCCGGTATTGATCCGGCCAAAGCAGATTTCTACCGGCAAAAACTGGATTTGCCGGTGTATACCTACGCCCGGGTCACGGCGCCAGGCCACATTGTACGGGATCCGGTCACAGGCTCGATGATCCCAGAGCCAACCACCATCCGCGAATTTTTTACCAAGCTTGGTATCGACCATTTGTATACCGAGTATCCCCAAGATGAAGCAGCGATGTTCCGTACTATGCAATACAACTCGCTCAATGCCTGGGGTTTTATCGGTTATCAGCTTGGCGAGGCGGTGCTGATTTCGGCTGGCTACTACAGTCCGCGCCAGATGCAACTTGCCAATGAAACACTGGATAGTTTTTATATTTTTATGCCTGACAGTACTTGGGCCAACGGCGTGAAACAGGCCCGATCGGAAATTCCGGGGTCCGGCGGCAACTACATTCTGGCCACCGATACCAATCTTTGGTTAGGGGAATTTGTTGGCAAAAACGGCGTCAGTAGCCTGAACGATTTACGTCAGCCGGATAAACAGGAAGTGGTGATCCGCGATGTGATGCGTTTTAACTATGGTGTGATGACAGAACTCCTGAGCAAAGCCAACATGACCTGGGCACAGGCGCTCGCCAAATCCTGGCCGGGCAAAGATGAACAAGGCAACAATATTACCATCCAGGCGACCATGTCGGGGTTGCTGGCGGCGGCGCACCTGAGGGGGGCCTGGGGCACCGCCGATCTGCTGACCAATAACAATATCACTTGTGATGAACTTGGTACCTGTATTACCACTTATATTCAGAAGTTTGGCGGTTATCCAACCATTTTTGACACTCCTGCCAACGATTTTATCAGTGGCAGCCCATACAACGAGACGTTAACCGCAGGCTGGGGCAACGATGTGGTGGAAACCGGTGGTGGTAAAGATGTGATCCAGCTGCACCAATTTGCCGGCGGCCATACCAAGGTAAAAAGCTTTACCGTTGGGGATGACCGGATCTTGCTCCGTGGCTGGACGGGGGGCAATCCGCTATCAAATCTGACCGTCAGTCAGGGAGCAAACGGTGCTGTGCTTCAATTTGCCAGTCAGAGTCTGGAACTGGAGAATGTGACTGCCGCTGAGGTATTGGCCAATCCATCCGCGGTGATTGCCGCCGGGAATATTTATCCACTGGCCTGGAGTGGCAAAAGCACCGTCAACAACTTTAATCCGCAAGCCGATCAGATCCGTGGTACTGCCGGTATTGATTTTAAACACTTAAAAGCTTTTCAGGAAAACGGCAACTTATTTATCGGGACTCAGGCGGCGGACGGCGGCATTTATTCCTGGATTGAACTACAAAATGTCAATCGCAGTCAGCTCAACCCAGAGATGTTTGTCGATGTGACCGGCAGTTATCAACGGCTTGGTTTTACCGTATTACTTAATTATCTAAACTGGGGTTGGGGTCAGGCAAAAGTGATTGACTATTTTAAAGCCGCAGACACCGTGATCAATTTAAGTGCTTTTCCTTATACTTTCTCGCAGCTAAAGCTAACGCAGGACGGCAGCAGCACGGTGTTGAGTCTGCATGGCGCGGGCGCACAGGGCGATACCAAAACCCTCCGGTTGCTCAATACCCCCATCAGCAGTCTCACCGCCGCCAATTTCTTTGGCTTAAAAGGGGGCAGTTTCAGCGACGTGACGATTGATGATCCGGCCAATGCGATTTACCACAGCGTCACGGTCAGTGTGAATGGCAGTGGCGGCAGCGTCAGTCCATCCGGTGTACAGCAGGTGCGTGACAACACGGATTTGTCGCTCGCCATCACTGCGGATAGCGGCTATACCCTGAAGTCGATTCTGGTCAATGGTGTAGCCCAACCAGTCAGCAATAGTTTCACTCTGGTCCAGGTCAAAGCGGCGGCCACTGTGGTGGTGAGTTTTGAGCAGGCAACGTCCACCGGCTGTCAATTACCGGTTTGGGAAGCGGGTAAAGTGTATGTTGGTGGTAATAAAGTGCAGCATCAGGGCTTTGAATATACCGCCAAGTGGTGGACCCAAAACGACACACCAGGGATTGCCGGCGTCTGGACCAAAGGACCTGCCTGTTCCTAAAGCAAGGTTGTTTGCGGCGCCGCAAGGTTGACCATCAGAGTGCGATGTCGCAGTGTACCGACAAGAAGTTGTGCCGGTACGCTGCTTTTTTGCTGTTCAATCCCAGAAGTTGCACGACAGTTGTCAGCTGTACTCAGTTATATTCGAACGTTAGAGTTCGCTTTGCAGCAGCGGGCTGAGGACTCTGGCATGCTCCGCAAGGTTCAGCCTGGCTTAGCCTTTTAAAAACTCCGGTGCTAATGCCAGCTCATCATTTTTATTGACGCCAACACCACGGTCGATGACGTTTTTTGCAATTTGCTTGGCTTCATCCAGTGAGTGCATCTGATAAGTTCCACACTGATACACGTTCAATTCCGGGATCTCGGATTGCTGCTGGACTTTTAACACATCAGCCATCGCTGCCTGCCAGCTGTCAGCAACCCGCTGCTCATCCGGCGTTCCGATCAGGCTCATATAAAAACCGGTGCGACAGCCCATCGGAGAAATATCAATAATTTCCACGCCATTGCCGTTTAAATGGTCTCGCATAAAACCGGCGAATAAGTGCTCCAGTGTATGAATGCCTTTTTCTGACAGGATTTCCTGATTTGGCACACAAAAACGTAAATCAAACACCGTAATGGCGTCGCCCTTGGGGGTGGTCATGGTTTTGGCGACCCGCACCGCCGGTGCTTTCATAATGGTATGGTCAACGGTAAAGCTGTCGAGTAATGGCATGAGTTGAATTCCTGAAGAAAGTTAAAAATGAATACCAGATGGCAAGAGTATACAGAGCTACGGTTATTCCGGCGAATCGGTTTTTGCAACAAAAGGCAATTTGCCGGAGGAAGCGTGCAATTGCCCTGCAATCGAAACCGGGTTTCGCTTGACCTTAAAAAGGCAATTTAGTTGCATTAAGCTGCCGGAAATGCGTTAAAAGCCCAAAAAAGTCACTTTTTCTGCAAAAAAACAAAAAATTTTGTTGGAATAACCTTGAATCGATCAGGGATTAGCCCCATTAACCGGTCAACACAATTTTAATTGTTCAGAATCAAAAGCGGAGTACAGTTATGGGCAGAATTATTGGTATTGACTTAGGTACAACAAACAGCTGTGTGGCCATTTTAGACGGCGACCAACCTCGCGTTATCGAGAACGCTGAAGGTACCCGTACCACGCCTTCTATCATCGCTTATGCTGAAGATGGCGAAGTTTTAGTCGGTCAGCCGGCAAAACGTCAGGCAGTGACCAACCCAAAAAACACTTTATTTGCAATCAAGCGTTTAATCGGCCGTCGTTTTGAAGACGCTGAAGTCCAACGTGACATCAAAATCATGCCTTACCAAATTGTTAAAGCAGACAATGGTGATGCCTGGGTTGAAGTGAAAGGTAAAAAATTAGCAGCGCCGCAAATTTCTGCTGAAGTGCTGAAAAAGATGAAGAAAACCGCAGAAGATTATCTGGGCGAGCCAGTGACCGAAGCGGTGATCACCGTTCCTGCTTATTTTAACGACGCGCAGCGTCAGGCGACGAAAGATGCCGGCCGTATTGCAGGTTTAGAAGTTAAACGGATCATCAACGAGCCAACTGCTGCAGCATTAGCCTACGGCATGGACAAGAAAAAAGGCGACACCAAAGTTGCTGTGTACGACTTAGGTGGTGGTACTTTTGATATCTCGATCATCGAAATCGACGATGTCGACGGCGAGCAAACCTTCGAAGTATTGTCGACCAACGGCGACACCCACTTAGGTGGTGAAGACTTCGACTCACGCGTCATCAACTACTTAGTTGACGAGTTCAAAAAAGAGCAGGGCATTGACCTGCGTAACGACCCACTGGCGATGCAACGTTTAAAAGAAGCCGGTGAAAAGGCGAAAATTGAACTGTCTTCAGCGTCACAAACCGAAGTGAACCTGCCGTATATCACTGCAGATGCCACAGGTCCAAAACACTTAAATATCAAAGTCACCCGCGCTAAGCTGGAATCTTTGGTGGAAGATTTAATTGCCCGTACCATTGAGCCGTTAAAGCAAGCGCTGAAAGATGCCGATCTGTCGGTCAGTGACATCAACGACATCATCCTGGTCGGTGGTCAGACACGGATGCCAAAAGTACAGGAAGCGGTGACGGCTTTCTTTGGTAAAGAGCCACGTAAAGATGTGAACCCGGATGAAGCGGTGGCTGTTGGCGCGGCGATTCAGGGGGCAGTGCTGTCAGGTGATGTGACTGACGTTCTGTTGTTAGACGTAACACCGTTGTCTTTAGGTATCGAGACCATGGGCAGCGTAATGACCGCGCTGATTGAGAAAAACACCACCATCCCAACCAAGAAGTCACAGACCTTCTCAACTGCGGATGACAACCAGGCTGCCGTGACCATTCACGTGCTGCAAGGTGAGCGGAAACAAGCGTCAGCGAACAAATCGCTGGGTCAGTTTAACTTAGAAGGTATTCGCCCGGCGCGTCGTGGCGAGCCACAAATCGAAGTGACCTTCGACTTAGATGCCGACGGTATTTTACACGTGTCTGCCAAAGATAAAGACACCGGTAAAGAGCAGAAAATCACCATCAAAGCCTCTTCAGGTCTGACTGATGAAGAAGTGGAACGCATGGTACGTGATGCTGAACTGAACGCGGAAGAAGACAAAAAGTTCGAAGAGTTGGTACAAACCCGTAACCAGGCTGATGCGTTGGTACACGCTACCCGCAAACAAGTGGAAGAGGCGGGTACGAACTTAGCAACTAACGACAAGCAAGAGATTGAAGCGGCGATCAGTGCTTTAGAAACTGCGATTAAAGGCAGCGACAAAGCAGATATCGAAGCGAAAACTCAGGCTCTGTTGCAAGCAGCGCAAAAACTGCAGGCCGCCACGCAGCAAGACCAAGCGCAGCCTGGTGCTGACAACGCCAAAAACGCCGGTGACGACGTGGTTGACGCTGAGTTTGAAGAAGTTAAAGACAAATAATGATTGTTCAGATGAAACCGTGTCTTTAAGATGCGGTTTCTACTGGCTTGACAGCAGAGCGACCGCCCCGGCGGTCGCTTGTCTATCCGCTCAAACAACCATGAAGCAGCATTATGTCAAAGCGTGATTATTATGAAGTGCTCGGTGTCGCCAAAGGTGCCGACGACAAAGAAATTAAAAAGGCTTATAAGCGCCTCGCGATGAAGTATCACCCGGATCGCACTCAGGGTGACAAAGCGATGGAAGAAAAGTTTAAGGAAGTCCAGGAAGCCTATGAAGTGCTATCGGACGACCAAAAACGTGCCGCTTACGACCAATACGGCCATGCCGGCGTTGATCCAAATCGTGGTGCCGGAGGCTTTGGTGGCGGTGGTGCAGATTTTGGTGATATTTTCGGCGACGTGTTTGGCGATATATTCGGTGGCGGTCGTCGTGGTGGTCAATCGCGGGCGCAGCGTGGCTCCGATTTACGCTACAACCTGGAAATGAGCTTGGAAGACGCAGTTCGTGGCAAGTCGGTTGATATTAAAGTACCGACCTGGGTGAGCTGTGACAGCTGCGATGGTTCAGGCGCGAAAAAAGGCACGCAAGCCAAGTCGTGCCCAACCTGTCATGGAGCCGGTCAGGTCACAATGCGCCAGGGCTTTTTTGCCGTACAGCAAACCTGTCCAACCTGTAATGGCCGTGGCAAGATTATTCCGGATCCATGCACTAAGTGTCATGGCGAAGGCCGCGTCGAAAAAACCAAAACGCTGGCGGTGAAAATCCCGGCCGGTGTCGATACTGGCGATCGGATCCGGTTAACCGGTGAAGGCGAGGCGGGGATGCCTGGCGCACCGGCAGGCGATTTGTATGTGCAGGTGCATGTCAAAGATCACCCGATTTTCGTGCGGGATGGCAATAACCTGTCTTGTGATGTGCCGATCAGCTTCAGCATTGCCGCTTTAGGTGGCGAAATTGATGTGCCGACGCTGGATGGTCGCGTCAAACTGAAGATCCCGGCCGAAACCCAAACCGACAAAATGTTCCGGTTACGGGGTAAAGGCGTGCAATCGGTGCGTGGCGGCGGCGTTGGTGACTTAGTCTGTAAAGTCGTGGTCGAAACGCCGGTTAACCTGTCGGATAAACAAAAAGACTTGTTACGTCAGCTGGATGAAAGCTGGGGCGGCGACAGCGAAGCCAAACACCGGCCCAAATCCAAAGGCTTTTTCGATGGTGTGAAAAAGTTCTTTGATGATTTAACCGGTTAATCCCGATGAATACCGCCAGCGTTTGCTGGCGGTGTTGTTTTGGGTTCGATAAACTTGGAAGTAGACGTGTTATCTGCACGAACATAGAAAAGGGATCCTGATGTTGAAATCTTCTTATCTCGTTATCACCAAACTCGCTCTGACAGTTTCTGCACTGTTGATGCTGGGCTCTTGCGCTGAATCACCGACGGGTCGGCCGCAGCTGATGTTGTTTGATAATACCCAAGTCAGCAAAATGGGCATTCAGACTTTTGAAGAGATGAAAACCAAAACCCCGATCAGCAAAGACAAAAAAACCAATCAATATGTGCAATGTGTGGCACAAGCCGTGCTGAAAGTCACTCCGCAAAAATATCAGGCCAACCCCTGGGAAGTCGTGGTGTTTGAAAGTGATCAGGTAAACGCCTTTGCGCTGCCAGGCGGCAAAATCGGCGTTTATACCGGGTTGCTACTGGTTGCGGAAAACCAACATCAGTTAGCCGCCGTGATTGGGCATGAAATTGCGCACGTGATGGCAGGACACTCGAACGAGCGATTGTCTAGCAATCAGGCCATTGCCGCCACCCTAGGCGTCGCCGATGTTGCGCTGAGCGCCATGAATACACAATACAAAGCCCAGCTTTCCAGCGCCTTTGGATTGGGCGCGCAAGTTGGTCTGGTACTGCCGTTTAGCCGCGTGCACGAAACCGAAGCCGATGTGATTGGCTTAGATTTAATGGCCAAAGCCGGTTTTGACCCTGAGCAATCGGTTGCACTTTGGCAAAACATGGCCAAACAAGGCAGCGGCGGCACCCCTCAAATCTTATCCAGCCACCCGGTACCAGAGAACCGCATTCGGAAACTGCAGAAAGATATGCCTTCTGCCTTAGCGGCTTATCAAGCCCGGCAGGGGCAGGGGGCATTGCCCCGTTGTAATAAATAGTGACTCGTCACTTGAGACGATGGTGCTGATATCCCATTCCCTGACAGGCTTATCGATGCTTTAACGTAGCCTCGATAAGCGAAGCGTCATCGAGTTTTTTGCAACAACCTTGTTGTACGGGTTTCGCCGATGGCGGGTTTCTTTCTTTGGCAACAACCTTGCTGCACGGGTTTCGCCGATGGCTAGTTTCTTTGGCAACAACCTTGTTGCATGGGTTTCGCCTGTGGCGAGTTTCTTTCTTTTGCTTCGCCAAAAGAAAGAAACCAAAGAAAAGGCGACCCCTGATCGCTCGAAAGCCCGGAAGTTTGTCTCGATTTTGAGGCAACTGCGCAAACTCGCGATTTGCTAACGTCAAATCGCTCAAACAGTTCGCGTTTCGGTCACCGCGTGATAAAACCTCAAAACCGGCCAAACCCCCGGCTCGCTTTAAGGGGCTGTAAAGCATTTGGAAAGTAAGTTTGTGCCAAAAGCAGAAATTCATTGATATTCGTTTAAATCTGCGCTTTTCACTGAAAGCGGACATTTCAGAGAACAACTGAACCGGGGCTCTCGAAAATTTCGAGACATCAACGCATTGCCAAAAGGTTAACAATGCGTGCATTATTCATTTTGAATTTTGGTATTAACGGGATGTGGGCTATCAGTACGACGGATGCAGACCGTTTCGGTCAGGTGAACTTTTGGCTGTAAATGATGGTATGGCGACCCTACCTACTGCATCCATTTGGCAATGCGATTGGCAGGGCAAAACGCGCGAATGTATTCTCGTCATCAACGGTTCTAAATGCCTCTAAAGCGAATGGGCTCGGTGATGCAACTGCCAAACTCACTAGAACTCAAATGAAATCTCCATCGAACACAGCGGTTGTAGATTTCACTTGTGATATACGCCATTGGCGGATAGGATGCGTGATTATGATCATTATAGAAACGCCCATCTTTACCAAGCTCATTACCACCTTGATGAGTGATGATGAATACAAAGATTTGCAGGAAGCACTGGTGACGCGTCCGGAAATGGGGGCGTTGATCAAAAACAGTGGCGGCCTGCGCAAAGTACGCTGGTCGTTGGAAGGCCGGGGTAAAAGCGGCGGCGTGCGGGTGATTTATTATTGGATGAGCGCAGATGACCAGCTATACATGCTGTTGGCTTACCCGAAGAACGAGCAAGAGAGTTTAACGGATGCGCAGGTGAGTGCCTTGCGTAAAATCGTAGAGAGGTGGTCAGCATGAATGACGAACTGTTTAATACGCTGCTGGAAAGTGTCCAGCAAGCAGATGCTATTATCCAAGGGAAGGCAAAACCTGCCCGGGTAACCGCGTTCGCTGAGCCTGAGGTCAAAGCCATTCGAGCCAAAACTGGGCTGACGCAAGAGCGCTTTGCAACCGTGGTTGGGGTTAGCAAACGCACGTTAGAAAACTGGGAGCAAGGCCGCCGTCATCCGACGGGACCTGCGCGCGCTCTGCTGAAAATCCTGGATGCAGATCCAATATATGCTTTAAAAGCCTTACAAGGCTAAAGCCACGGCCAGCGAAAACGTTGGCTGATTTTTACCCTTCTAACAGCATCAACTCCTGTGTAATTGCCAGAAAATAACGCGACAATCAAGCATGTAAATGTATACATTTCGCATGGTTCAATCTGTGTTAAAGGCCATATCAAGTGAAATCACCGCACGGGTGAAGTAAGCCTACTCGTAGCTGTGAACTGACAACTCGTGGCTGCGCTGTTGAATGGCAAACCGGACTTTGGCTTTAACACGACCAGAAGGGCAGTTTTGCTGCAGCCTTTTGGTTAACCTAATTTATAGAGTGCACAGGTACTTTGAATTTCGCCATTCACTTAAATGTGCATTCACATGCTAAGCTCACGAAAAATCGAATGTCTGCAAATAAGGCAAAGCAGAGATTTGTTTTTCCTTGAGCGTCTGATCTGAACAGCTGCTTTTCGCTCAAGGTGAACTTTCGTGGAAAGGCTGTTGCTCTTCATCCCCGTAAAGCGAGCCGCTTTAAAATCGACGGTTTGAGGTTTTAAGCCGACAACTGTTTGAGCAGGTCGACGTTAGTGACCTGCGAGTTTTGTCGGCGCCTCAAACTGTTGATTTTATTGCGGGCTTTCGAGCGATCCGGGGTCGCCTTTTCTTTGGTATCTTTCTTTTGGCGAAGCAAAAGAAAGATACTCGCCATCGGCGAAACCCGTGCAAGAAGGGCGTTGCAATAGAAAAGCACTGGAAGTTATTTCTTAAATCGTCGCAGCAGTAGAAAATGCAAAAAAGGCGCAAAGCCTGCGCCTCTCAGGCCATTATTTGCGCCCAAATACCACCACACCCAATGCCACAAAAGCCAAAATAAAACAATAATAACTCTGGGTCACCACATCCCATGGTGACAAGCCAAAGCTTGCGCCAAGCAATAACGCCTGCGCCCCATAAGGCACCAAGCCTTGGCTGATACAGGAAAAAATATCCAGCAAACTGGCGCTGCGTTTTGGCGTAATGTCATGATGCTGCGCCAAATCCTTACTCACATCAGCAGCAATCACAATGGCGACGGTGTTATTGGCGATACATAGATTGCTGATAAACACTAAAGCGGCAATAGCTAATTGCTGGGCTTTGTTACCGGCAAGCACTAATTTTTCAGCAAGCTGGTTGATGTGTGAAGCAATCCAGTTCAGGCCGCCTTGTTGCTTCAGAAACTCGCCCAGCGCGCCAACAAACATCGACAGCAGAAAAATTTCCTGCATGTTGCCAAAGCCTTTAAAAATATCTTTTCCAAGGTTCGCCAGTTGATAATCGGCAAATACCGCGCCTTGAAATGCTGCCAGTGCGATACCGAGCAGTAACACCACAAATACATTCAGACCCGCCACGGCCAGGATCAGAATAGCGGCATAAGGCAGCACGCCGGTCCAGCTAAATTCTTTGACTGTGATCGGTGCTTCGTTGGTGCTAAATAGCGCAAACAATACAAAAGTCAAAATGGCCGCAGGCAGGGCAATTTTTAAATTTTCGCGAAACTTATCTTTCATTTCCGCGCCCTGGGTGCGGGTCGATGCAATCGTGGTATCGGAGATAATCGATAGGTTATCGCCGAACATCGCGCCACTAAGTAGCACGCCTGCGACCAGGGCCGGTTCTAAACCGGCCTGTTGCGCCAGCCCGACCGCAATAGGCGCTAAAGCACCAATTGTGCCCATGGAGGTGCCCATGGCGGTAGCGACCAAGGCGGAAATGACAAATAAACCCGGTAAAATCCAGGCGGCCGGCACCAGACTTACCCCGGCGTTAACCATCGCATCGACACCACCGGTCGCCTGAGCAACAGCCGCAAAGCCTCCGGCCAATAGATAGATGATACACATGGTGATGATATTGCTATTGCCGGCGCCTTTGACCATTAAATCAATAGATTGGCTAAGTGGCGCACGATTGAGCCAGATCGCCAGCACCAGCGCCGGGATAATCGCCACCGGTCCTGGTAATTGATAAAAGGCATAAGCCACGCCCTGACTTTGCAGGTACAGGCCTGTGCCCAAAAACAAAACGACAAACAGCAATAAAGGCAATAACGACAGTTTCGCCTGCTGTTGGTTGATTAAATTCATGTATGTACTCCAATCAAAAACGGATGCGACAGCTGCCTGCGGGGGCAGCGAGGGCTGCAAAGCCAATAAAAGTTACTTCAACTCATTCGCATATAACATCGGGGAATATAAAGACGTCCAGAAGTCCTGTCAAATAACTTTCGATACTGAGTTATATACTCAAAATCTTTGAAGATTCGGGTAGGCGGCAACTGTGCGAATCCTCAGGAGCATAGCAGTCTACGTGACTGAGGTGAGTGAGGGGGGCCAACAACCCTGTATCTTCAAGGAATAAGGGTATATCCGTCTCTTGCTTTGGCAAGTTTGCCAACCGCCCGATGAAGCTCTGGCTATAAAAAATACAGTGCGGTGGGTGAAGGTAAATATCAGAAGTGGCTGATATTGACTTGAATTTCGGAAAATCAGTGCCATATCCCTCAGCAGTCTGCTGCGGATCTGATCTGGCAGCTATCCTGCCATCGTAACTGCACCCACAGTTGGTAAAGTAAGCGGAGTTTTTATGTTTAATTTTTCGTATCAAAACCCTACCCGGATCGTCTTTGGCGAAGGGCAAATTAGTCAGCTCTCGGCTTTAGTCCCCAAAGGCGCCAAAGTGTTACTGACCTATGGCGGTGGCTCGATCAAACACAACGGCGTGTATCAGCAAGTACTTAAAGCGCTGGAAGGGTTTGAAGTGGTTGAATTTTCGGGTATTGAGCCAAACCCTTCGTTTGAAACTTTACTTAAAGCTGTGGAACTGGTGAAAGCCGAAAACATTACCTATTTACTGCCGGTCGGTGGCGGTAGCGTGGTTGATGGCACCAAATTTATTGCCGCTGCAGTGATGTTTGAAGGTGATCCGTGGGATATTCTGGCAAAAAAAGCGCCAGTCACCAAAGCGATGCCGTTAGGTTGCGTGCTCACACTGCCGGCTACCGGTACTGAAAGTAACGGCAACTCTGTGGTTACCCGGTACAGTACTCAGGAAAAACTCTCTTTTGCCAGCCCGCTGGTTTACCCGCAGTTTGCGGTGCTGGACCCAACCGTGACTTTCAGTCTGCCACCCAAGCAAGTCGCCAACGGTGTGGTGGATGCTTTTGTCCATGTGATGGAACAATACATGACCTATCCGGTGAACGCGGCGGTGCAAGACCGTTTTGCCGAGGGTTTATTACTGACTTTAATCGAACAAGGCCCGCTGGCACTTAAAGATCCTCACAACTACGATGTGCGCGCCAATGTGATGTGGGCGGCGACCATGGCACTGAACGGCCTGATTGGTCAGGGCGTGCCACAAGATTGGGCCACCCATATGATCGGTCATGAACTGACGGCTTTGTATGGCTTGGATCACGCTCAGACCCTGGCAATTGTATTACCGGCGTTGTTACAGCAACAACGGGTGCAGAAACGCGCCAAGCTGCTGCAATATGGCCAGCGCGTGTTTAATCTGCAGCATAGTGATGAAGAGCGGCTGATTGATGAAACCATCGCTCACACCCGCGCTTTCTTTGAGCAGATAGGCGTGCCAACCCGGATGGCCGATTACGGCATCAAAGCTGAGGCGGTCGATGCTTTAGTGGCGAAGCTCGAGCAGCACCGAATGCTGAAACTGGGTGAACACGGTGATATTACGCTGGACGTGTCGCGGCAAATTCTGACGGCAGCCCTGTAATCCATCCTCGACCTGTCCCCGCAAAGCCCGGAGCGAACTTCCGGGCTTTTTCATCAGGGCTGGTCAGCCCCTAGCCGCAGCAGGTATGATACGCCTCATTTTTACACGTTCAGCAGTGATTTCTCGATGAGTGCATCTACAACCCCGGTACTGGTGGTGTTGGCCGCCGGCATGGGCAGCCGCTTTGGCGGCGATAAACAACTTGCCACACTTGGCAATACCGGCCGCACCTTATTGCATTTTAGTGTGCTGGACGCTTATGCCGCCGGCGTGCGCCAGTTGGTTCTAATTGTACGAGAAAATCTGATCCCAGCGATGAAGCAGCAGGTGTTGCCGCATTTTCCTGCCGACTTACAAGTTCATTTGGTGTTGCAAGATCCGGCCGATTTGCCGGTAGCCGGTATCGTTCTCAGCCAGCGGCAGAAACCCTGGGGCACCGCGCATGCATTGTGGTCGGCGCGCACTTTCCTGCAAAACCAGCCTTGCATTGTGATTAATGCCGATGATTACTACGGCGCGACCGCAATGCAGTTGCTGGTACAGCATTTTGCGGCGAACGATGACGAATGGGCGATGGTGGCTTTTCCGTTAGCAAAAACCTTGTCGAAGCATGGCGGCGTCAACCGTGGTATCTGTCAGGTCAATGACGGTTACTTGCAAAAAGTTGCGGAAGTCGTTCAGATAGCCGCTGTTCAAAGCGCTGCTGCAGAACAAGAATCGCAACTCTGCGGCATCGGTATGCACGGTGAACGGGTGCAACTTTCGCCACTGCAACCGGTGTCGATGAACATCTGGGGTTTTACGCCGTCAATTTTACCAATGCTCACCAGCCAGTTAAGCGATTTTCTAGCCAACAGTCCTGGTTCGAAAGCGGAATGTTATTTGCCGGCCGTGGTTGATCAAAGCTTGCAGCGAGGGCAAAAGGTGCAGGTTTATTTATCGCCTGACAGCTGGTTTGGTGTGACGTATCCGGCGGATTTGGTCGAAATTGTCGAATATTTTCAGCAGCAAAGCTCCGGACAACCTTGATCCCCAAGGTGATATTTTATCTTTAGCAATCTGTGATTTTTTATTTTTAGCACGCCGGATTTTTTATATGACGACAGAAAATGCAGTAACTTCAGCAAATTTTTCAGCGCATCCATTGGTGACGCCACAAGTGCTTGCCGCTTATCAATTACCGGCCGATACCGAGATTAAAGCTTTTGGCAATGGCCATATCAACAAAACTTATTTATTAACGGCTGAAAATAAACGACTGATTTTGCAGCAAATTAATACCGCAATTTTTCCTTCAGCGCACGATTTGGTGCAAAACGCTTTGAAAATTGAGCGTCATTTGTTAGTGAAACAACAACAAGGTATCTACCCGTTGCAAATTCTGCAGCAACAAGCCAAAGCTGATGGAAGCTATCTGGCAGGCGAGGCTCAGGATTTACGGGCTTTGCAATTTATTGATCACGGCAGCAGCATCGAAGTCGTTGAATCGCCAGCGCAGGCTTATGCCGCCGCTTTGACGTTTGGCCAGTTTGCAGCGGCGCTCGCTGATTTTGACGCCAGTTCGCTGGTCACGGTATTGCCCGATTTCCACAATCTTGGCATGCGTTTTTCGCAGCTGAAAGCGGCCATCGCGGCAAATAAATCTGGCCGTTTGGCTGAATGTCAGTCGCTGGTGGATTTCTGCCTGGCGCAACAAGGTTTGGTCGATGAATTGGCAGCGTTATGCCCGGCATTGCCGCTTCGCGTCTGTCATAACGATACTAAAATCAATAACATGCTATATAGCGCTGAGCAAGGTCGTGGCATTGCGGCAATTGATTTAGACACTTGCATGCCAGGCTATTGGTTGTTTGATTTTGGCGATATGGTGCGTACCTGTTGCTCACCAGAGGCCGAAGATTCACTGAACACTGAGAAAGTACATATTCGGCCGGAAATTTTTAAAGCGCTGGCAGAAGGTTATTTGCATGGTTTGGCCGGGGTGATTACCCAAGCGGAACAGCAATCATTGTTGCTGGGCGCCAAAGTGATGTGTCTGATGATCGGCATCCGGTTTTTGGCCGATCACCTCAATGGCGATTTGTATTTTGCGATCAAGCGCAGCAACCATAATTTGCAACGGGCGCAGAATCAAATCCGCTTATATCAGGATTTAATCGCGCAACAACCAACACTTGCGGCTTATTTAGCTTAAGTAGCCCAAACATCACACCATATCGCAAGAAAGGTAATGACATGACATCGATCGGAATTTTTGGTGCCAATGGCCGGATGGGCCGTGCACTGGTGACAGTTGCCACTGAGTTGCAAGCCAATTCGTTACAAGGCAATGAAAACACTGCGCAAAAACTGCAATTAACCGCAGCAACAGTGCGCACCGGTTCGTCGCTGATTGGCGTGGACGCCGGAGAACTCGCCGGTTGTGGTAAAAATGGTCTGAAGCTGACAGAAACAGCACTGAGTTCAGTGCAGCAAGCCAACGTCTGGATTGATTTCACCATGCCCGAAGCGATGCTGGCTCAGCTGGAGCTGGCCGTAGCCGCCAAAAAAGCGATGGTGATTGGCGTAACCGGTTTGTCGGATGCGCAATATGCCAAAGTGCAGGCAGCCAGCAAAATCATTCCGATTGTCTGGGCACCGAATATGAGTGTGGGCGTGAATTTATTGCTGCATCTGGTGCAAACCGCCGCCAAAGTGATGGGGCAGAGCGCCGATATTGAAATTATTGAAGCCCATCATCGGTTTAAAAAGGACGCGCCGAGCGGCACTGCGCTGGCAATCGGTAACAGTATTGCCAAAGCCATCGGTCGTGATTTAAACGAATGTGCCGTGTATGGCCGCGAAGGTATTACCGGCGAACGTAATCAGCAGACCATCGGTTTTGCGACAGTGCGTGGCGGCGACATTATCGGTGACCACACGGCGCTCTTTGCTGACCTGGGCGAGCGGTTGGAAATCACCCATAAAGCCTCGAGTCGTACGACCTTCGCCCAAGGTGCGGTGCGGGCAGCACTATGGTTGCAAAATAAACAGCCTGGACTTTATTCTATGCAACAAGTGCTGGGATTAGCCGACTTAGCATAGTTTTTTGAGCAATTGTCTGCAAAATTGCTGCAAAACCGTTATTTTTATAATTTATCAAAAAAGGATTAGACCAAATCCAGCAAATAGCCTAGAATATTGCGGTTTGCCTGAAGGGTCTGTTGGCCTAAATTCATTGGTGAAAAAAGTAGCCGGAATTTTAAAAGTCAACAGCAGCAGCACTCACCGCTGCACTTCGAGTCGCAATAAGCCGCAATAAAGAGTACACAAATTTTGGTCAGAACGGGTTGTAAAACATTGTCAGTTTTCGCCCGTTTTTTGCTGTTTGGAGGTTACCTTGACTAAGTCCGCCCTGCTCGTACTGGAAGACGGCACCGTATTTCGCGGTACAGCCATTGGCGCTGAAGGTGTTTCAGTTGGTGAAGTGGTGTTTAACACTTCGATGACGGGATATCAGGAAATTTTGACCGATCCTTCGTACGCTGAGCAAATGGTCACGCTGACCTATCCCCACATTGGTAATACCGGCACCAATGATGAAGACGAAGAATCCGGTAAAGTTTGGGCCAAGGGCCTGATTATTCGTGACCTTCCTCTTCTTGCCAGCAATTTCCGCAATCAACGCTCTCTTAGTCAATATCTCAAAGATCATCACATTCTTGGCATCGCCGACATCGACACCCGTAAACTGACCCGTATTCTGCGTGAAAAAGGCGCTCAAAACGGTTGTTTAATGGCAGGCGATATTGATGAAGCCAAAGCTTTAGAACTGGCGCGCAGCTTCCCAGGCCTATCCGGGATGGATCTGGCAAAAGAAGTCACGGTATCAAAAGCTTACGAGTGGAATGAAGGTAGCTGGGCGCTAGGCCAAGGCCATCGTGCTGCACCTGAGTCAAAGTTTCACGTCGTTGCCTACGATTTTGGTGTGAAACGCAATATTCTGCGTATGTTGGTTGACCGTGGTTGTAAATTAACCGTGGTTCCGGCCAAAACTTCCGCCGCTGAAGTACTGGCAATGAACCCGGATGGTATTTTCTTATCGAACGGTCCTGGCGATCCGGCACCTTGTGATTACGCAATTCAAGCCATCGAAGAATTCCTGAAAACCGATATTCCGGTATTTGGTATTTGCCTGGGCCACCAGTTACTGGCGCTGGCCAGTGGTGCCAAAACGCTGAAAATGAAATTTGGTCACCACGGTGGTAACCACCCTGTGCAAAACCTCGACAGTAAAAAAGTGCTGATCACCGCGCAGAACCACGGATTTGCGGTGGATGAAGCGACGATGCCGGCCAATTTACGGGCAACTCATAAATCGCTGTTTGACGGTTCACTTCAAGGTATTCACCGTACGGACAAACCGGCGTTCAGCTTCCAGGGCCACCCTGAAGCTAGCCCGGGCCCGCATGAGGCCTCTGAATTGTTTGACCATTTTATCGATTTGATGACCCAAGCGAACACTAAATAAGCCAGGAAAAGAGACGAGACATGCCAAAACGTACTGACCTAAAAAGTATTCTGATCCTTGGTGCCGGCCCAATCGTGATTGGCCAGGCTTGTGAATTTGACTATTCAGGCGCGCAAGCCTGTAAAGCGCTGAAAGAAGAAGGTTACCGGGTAATTCTGGTGAACTCCAACCCAGCGACCATCATGACCGATCCGGAAATGGCTGATGCGACCTACATCGAACCTATTCACTGGCAAGTGGTTGAAAAAATTATTGAAAAAGAACGGCCATGTGCGGTATTACCGACGATGGGCGGTCAAACGGCTCTGAACTGCGCGCTGGAATTAGAGCGCCAAGGGGTGCTTGCTAAATATAACGTTGAAATGATCGGCGCCACTGCGGATGCGATTGATAAAGCAGAAGATCGCGGTCGTTTTGACAAAGCAATGCGCTCGATTGGCCTGTCTTGTCCACGCGCTGGTTTTGCCCACTCGATGGAAGAAGCATACGGCGTTTTAGAAACCATTGGTTTCCCTTGCATTATTCGCCCATCTTTTACCATGGGCGGCTCAGGCGGCGGTATTGCCTACAACCGTGAAGAATTCGAAGAAATCTGTACCCGTGGTCTCGATTTATCACCAACTAAAGAGTTGTTGATTGATGAATCGTTGATCGGCTGGAAAGAATACGAAATGGAAGTGGTGCGGGACAAAAACGACAACTGCATCATTGTCTGTTCGATTGAAAACTTCGACGCGATGGGCGTGCACACCGGTGACTCGATCACCGTCGCACCAGCCCAAACCCTGACCGACAAAGAATACCAAATCATGCGTAACGCCTCGTTGGCGGTGCTGCGTGAAATCGGTGTTGAGACCGGCGGTTCAAACGTGCAGTTCGGTATCAATCCGGTCGATGGCCGGATGGTGATCATTGAGATGAACCCACGGGTTTCACGCTCATCCGCCTTAGCTTCGAAAGCCACCGGTTTCCCGATTGCTAAAGTTGCCGCCAAGCTGGCGATTGGTTACACCCTCGACGAACTGGCGAATGATATCACTGGCGGTCGCACGCCTGCGTCATTTGAGCCAAGCATCGATTACGTCGTCACCAAGGTGCCACGTTTTAACTTCGAGAAATTTGTCGGTGCTAATGACCGCTTAACCACCCAGATGAAATCGGTCGGCGAAGTGATGGCGATCGGCCGTAACCAGCAGGAATCACTGCAAAAAGCCTTACGTGGTCTGGAAATTGGCGTCAGTGGTCTGGATCCAATCATCGATATAACCGCGATTGATGCCAAAGAAAAAATCACTCGCGAACTGCGTGAACCTGGTTCTCACCGCATTTGGTATATCGCTGATGCGTTCCGCTTTGGGATGAGCATGGAAGAAATTTTCAAGCTGACCAACATCGACCCATGGTTCCTGGTACAACTTGAAGATTTAATTAAAGAAGAAGCTGCAGTCAAAGCTGCTGGTTTTGCAGGTTTAGATCAAGCCCGCCTCACGGTGCTCAAACGCAAAGGCTTTGCTGACAAACGTATCGCCGAATTGTTGGGCGTGGCAGAAGCCGAAGTGCGTAAAAAGCGCCACGGTTTTGGTCTGCACCCAGTTTATAAGCGTGTGGATACCTGTGCTGCTGAATTCGCGTCAGATACCGCTTATATGTACAGCACCTATGACGAAGAGTGTGAAGCCGCACCGACCAATCGCGATAAAATTATGATTATCGGCGGTGGCCCAAACCGGATTGGTCAGGGTATCGAATTTGACTATTGCTGTGTACACGCAGCTTTAGCGCTGCGCGAAGACGGTTACGAAACCATCATGGTCAACTGTAACCCGGAAACCGTATCCACCGATTACGACACTTCAGACCGGTTATACTTCGAGCCGATTACACTGGAAGACGTACTGGAAATCGTGCGTAAAGAGCAGCCTAAAGGCGTGATCGTGCAATACGGTGGCCAAACGCCATTGAAATTAGCCCGCGCTTTAGAAGCGAACGGGGTGCCAATTATCGGTACTTCGCCGGACGCCATTGACCGTGCTGAAGACCGTGAGCGTTTCCAGCAAGCCGTTGAGCGGTTGGGCTTAAAACAGCCGAAAAATGCCACAGTGACTAGCTTAGAAGAAGCCATCAGTAAAGCGCCGGATATCGGTTATCCAATGGTGGTTCGTCCGTCTTACGTGCTGGGTGGCCGTGCCATGGAAATCGTTTATGACGATCAGGATTTACGTCGTTATATGACTGAAGCGGTCAGCGTATCCAACGATTCGCCGGTATTGCTGGATCGTTTCCTGGATGACGCCATTGAAGTTGATATCGATGCCATTTGTGATGGCACAGATGTGATCATCGGCGGCATCATGGAGCACATCGAACAAGCTGGCGTGCACTCAGGCGACTCGGCCTGTTCTCTGCCACCGCACAGTCTGAGCAAAGAAATTCAGGACGTGATGCGCGAGCAAGTGAAAAAGCTGGCGTTAGAACTGGGTGTGGTTGGTTTGATGAATACGCAGTTTGCTGTGAAAGATAACGAAGTGTATTTGATTGAAGTGAACCCGCGGGCAGCACGCACCGTGCCCTTTGTGTCAAAAGCCATCGGGATGGCGGTCGCGAAAGTTGGCGCCCGTTGTATGGCTGGCCGTTCTTTAGCGGCGCAGGGCATCACCCAGGAGATCATTCCGCCGTATTTCTCAGTGAAAGAAGTGGTGATTCCATTTAACAAGTTCCCGGGTGTTGATCCGTTACTCGGTCCAGAAATGCGTTCAACCGGTGAAGTGATGGGCGTGGGTGAAACTTTCGCAGAAGCTTTTGCCAAAGCTGAATTAGGTGCCGGCACTTTAATTCCAACCGGTGGCCGAGCTTTACTTTCAGTACGGGATAGCGATAAAGTGCGCGTCGTTGAGCTGGCGAAAACCATGTTAGCGCTCGGCTTTGAACTTGATGCAACAGGCGGCACCCACAAGGCGCTCGCTGCAGCAGGTATTGATTGCCGGTTAGTGAACAAAGTGTTTGAAGGCCGTCCACATATTCTGGATCGGATCAAAAACGGTGAGTACAGCTACATCGTCAATACTACTGAAGGTCGTCAGGCCATCGAAGACTCCAAAGTCTTACGCCGTGGCGCGTTACAACACAAGGCAAATTACACCACCACACTGAATGCCGCTTTTGCAACTTGTAATGCCAATTCGGCCAATGCATTTGCCAATGTCAATTCAGTGCAGGAGTTACATAAGAGAGTAAACGGATGAGTCAAATTCCGATGACAGTTCAGGGCGCGCAAGCGCTTCGAGACGAACTGCATGAGTTAAAGACGGTGAAACGTCCTTCGATCATCGAAGCGATTGCCGAGGCAAGAGCCCATGGTGATTTAAAAGAAAACGCTGAGTATCACGCTGCGCGTGAAGCTCAGGGTTTTTGTGAGGGCCGTATTCAGGATATCGAAGCCAAGCTTTCCAATGCTCAAATCATCGATATCACCAAAATGCCAAATAACGGGAAGGTCATTTTTGGCGCGACAGTCACAATTCTGAATTTGGACACAGAAGAAGAGATGACTTACCAGGTTGTTGGTGATGATGAAGCCGATATAAAGAACAACCGGATCTCAGTTAATTCACCGATTGCCCGTGGTTTAATTGGCAAAGAAGTGGATGATGTGGTGAACATCAACACCCCAAGCGGTATGGTTGAGTTTGAAATTACCGATGTGAAGTATTTGTAAGCTTCATTTCGGTTTAAAAAAGCGACTTCGGTCGCTTTTTTTATCACTGCAGTTTGGCTTCCAGGCGGTAAAACCGGGATTACCATTAATGCAGGCTGTTATTTCAGCATTTGAACAGTTAAGCTGCGATGACAAGGGAGAGTCGATGAAACATAAAAAACCGTATCAGCTAGCTTTAGAGCAGCGGACTGTGATTTTAACAGCACAAGGTGTTTCCACTTTGCTGTCGGCGGAAGATTTAGCCCGAGATTATCAGAAGCTCACCGCGCCGTTGCTTGCGGACAAATGGGGGCTTTTGCTCGACATCCGGCAATGGCAGCCCAGTCCGCAACCTGTGTTTGAAGTATTCAGGCAATTGGTCAGCTGGAGTTATCAGCATAACCTGCGGCAGGTTGATTTAATTCAACCTAATGACCCCTTGTTGTTGTGGCAATATCTGAAGTCGACGGATGTAGCACGACCTGATGATGTTTTACGGCATATTCATGAGGAGGAAACGGCAGCACGCCTGAGTTTGCAGGCGGCTGGTTATCTTTGGTAAATCAAATAACTCAAAGAACTCAAGTAACTTAAGTACTTTTGAGTCAAGCAGCTTGTGGATTAGCCGCGTGGCAGTACCAATTTTTTCTCTTTGGCAGCGCGGTACAACACCAGTATATGGCCAATAGTCTGCACTTTTTCAGCTTTAGCTTCACGGACGATCGCATCCATGATCGCCACTTTTTCTTCCCGATCGATACTTGGGACTTTCACTTTAATCAGCTCATGGTGCTCCAGCGCCAGATCGATTTCTGCCATCACCCCTTCAGTCAGACCATTACCGCCCAACAGGATGATTGGCTTTAATTCATGCGCTTTTGCTTTTAAAAACTGCTTTTGTTTGTTAGATAAACTCATTTGTGGACTTTTTCCATTGGGAAAGCTTGAAATTACCGTATTGTACCGCCATCTTGCATGGAAGACCAATTAAGAGTAGTTCCATGACTAAGAAAAAGCGTTCTGCAAGTTCATCAAGGTGGCTGCAGGAACATGTAAGCGATCCTTTTGTCCAAAAAGCGCAGAAATTAGGATTGCGATCCAGAGCGTCTTTTAAGCTTGATGAAATTCAGGCGAAAGACAAGTTAATCAAGCCAGGAATGACGGTCATCGATTTAGGGTCTGCGCCAGGTAGTTGGTCGCAATTAGCGGCCGAAATGGTTGGCACTGAGGGGCGTGTGATTGCTTGCGACATTCTGCCGATGGATCCACTCGCCGGTGTTGCATTTTTACAGGGCGATTTTCGTGAAGATGCAGTACTGAATGCTCTGCTAGAACGGATTGGTGGACGTAATGTTGACGTTGTGCTGTCCGACATGGCGCCAAACATGAGTGGAAATGCCACAGTCGATCAGAGCCGTAGTATGTATCTGGTCGAATTAGCCTTGGAAATGTGTGGCAAAGTATTGAAGAAAAATGGCAGTTTTGTGGTCAAAGTATTTCATGGTGAAGGTTTTGATCAATACGTTCTGGACGTTCGTAATGTATTTAGCACTGTACGGATCCGCAAGCCCGATTCGTCGCGTTCACGTTCGAGCGAGACTTATATCGTGGCGACCGGCTTCAAACTCTAGTAAAGTAGCAACAGAAGCATTTTCTGGTAATAAGAGGTTATGACCTTGAGCGACATGGCAAAGAATTTAATGGTTTGGTTGGTGATCGCCGTCGTGTTAATGACGATGTTCAACAGTTTTAGTCCAACCGATCGCACCGAACGGCAAACCAGCTATACCCAGTTCATTAATGAAGTGAAGTCTGGCCAGATCCGCGAGGTAAAAGTGGATCGTACGGGCAACGTCACGGGTATCAAACGGGATGGTCAGCGTTTTGAGACGGTGATCCCTGGTGGTTACGATGATGGCCTGTTGAAAGATTTAATTGAAAATGGCGTCGACGGCACGGGTGTGAAACCGGAAGAGGGCAGCTTGCTGGGACAGATTTTTATCTCCTGGTTCCCGATGTTGTTACTGATTGGCGTCTGGATTTTCTTTATGCGCCAGATGCAAGGCGGCGGTGGTAAAGGCGCTATGTCATTTGGCAAAAGCCGTGCACGTCTGATGGGCGAAGACCAGATTAAAACAACTTTTGCCGATGTGGCCGGTTGTGACGAGGCCAAAGAAGAAGTGTCAGAACTGGTTGAGTATTTAAAAGACCCGTCACGCTTCCAAAAATTAGGCGGTCGTATTCCAAAAGGCGTGCTGATGGTTGGTCCACCAGGCACAGGTAAAACTTTGCTGGCCAAGGCGATTGCTGGTGAAGCGAAAGTTCCATTCTTTACCATTTCAGGTTCTGATTTTGTTGAAATGTTTGTCGGTGTTGGTGCTAGCCGCGTACGAGACATGTTTGAACAGGCGAAGAAAGCCGCGCCTTGTATCATTTTTATTGACGAAATTGATGCTGTGGGTCGTCAACGGGGCGCGGGTCTAGGCGGCGGTCATGATGAGCGCGAACAGACATTGAACCAGATGTTGGTTGAAATGGATGGTTTTGATGGCAACGAAGGGATCATTATTATTGCTGCAACCAACCGTCCTGACGTATTAGATGCGGCGTTATTACGGCCAGGCCGTTTTGACCGTCAAGTCGTTGTTGGATTGCCGGATGTGCGTGGTCGCGAACAGATTCTTAAAGTGCACATGCGCAAAGTTCCATTGGCTGATGACATCAAAGCCAGTGTAATTGCCCGTGGCACGCCCGGTTTTTCAGGTGCTGACTTGGCAAATTTAGTCAACGAAGCCGCATTGTTTGCAGCTCGCAATAATCGCCGCGTTGTGAGCATGGACGAGTTTGAAAAAGCCAAAGATAAGATCATGATGGGTGCTGAGCGCCGTTCCATGGTGATGTCGGAAGCTGAAAAAGAGATGACCGCGTATCACGAAGCCGGTCATGCTATTGTCGGCTGCTTAGTACCGGAGCATGATCCGGTACACAAAGTAACGATCATTCCTCGTGGCCGTGCTTTGGGTGTCACATTCTTTTTGCCCGAAGCTGATGCGATCAGCGTTAGCCGACGGAAACTAGAGAGTAAAATCTCTGTAGCCTATGGTGGTCGTCTGGCAGAAGAGCTTATTTATGGTGGTGAAGCTGTTTCGACTGGCGCTTCACAAGACATCAAATACGCCACTTCCATCGCCCGCAACATGGTGACTCAATGGGGCTTCTCTGACAAATTGGGACCTTTATTGTATGCCGATGAAGAGGGTGAAGTGTTCCTAGGCCGCAGTATGGGCAAAGCCAAACAAGTATCTGATGAAACTGCCAGCCTGATTGATGCCGAAATCAAATCGATTATCGACCGCAATTACAATCGTGCAAAAGAGATGATCGAACAGAACATGGACATCTTGCATGCGATGAAAGATGCGTTGATGCAATACGAAACCATTGATGCTAAGCAGATTGAAGACTTGATGGCTCGCCGTGAAGTTCGACAACCAGAGCACTGGGAGCCAAAGGATAAGAAACCAGGAGCTTCAGATGGCGGCAACGCCGAAAGTTCAGGCCCTGTAGTTGAAGATAAACCGGCTGAAAGTCATAGCAGTTGACGGACTCAGAGATGAAGTAATAAATAAACCCCGGCATTGTCGGGGTTTTTCATTACTGACAATAAATAGGGGCCTGTTGGATGCAGGCTAGAGTCTGTATCAATATTAGAAGTCATCACATCCTTGACGAAAAAGCCAACCCTCCCTTGGCATTGAGGAGCGGCTAGCTTGTAGACAACAGCACTTATTCATAATAAGGGTGTCTGTTTTCCTTCACATTTTTCTTTTTTCCATGAGGTTGGCATGAAACTCCTGTTACCGCGACAGCGCGAGTTAGATTTAGAACGTTGCAAGCTGATGGCAATTTTAAATATGACGCCAGATTCATTTTCCGATGGCGGCAAGTTTATCGGGATCGATGCTGCACTGCGTCAGGTTGCGGCGATGTTAGCTGATGGCGCTGATATCATTGATGTCGGTGGAGAATCGACTCGCCCTGGCGCGCAGAAAGTCTCTTTAGAGCAGGAATTAGAGCGGGTTCTGCCTGTTATTGAACTGATCAGGCAAGAGTTTGATACCGTTATTTCTGTCGACACCTATAAAGCAGAGGTGATGAGAGCCGCTGTGGCCGCTGGTGCTGATATGATTAATGACGTTAAGGCATTGCAAGCAGAGGGCTCACTTGTGACGGCTGCAGCATTACAGGTCCCGGTTTGTCTGATGCATATGCAGGGACAACCGGACTCGATGCAACAAGCTCCCCATTATCGGGATGTAGTGGTAGACGTACGCGCTTTTTTAAAGCAGCGGGTTCAGGCTTGTCTTGATGCAGGCATTCCATCCTCGCAGTTGATATTGGATCCGGGATTTGGTTTTGGCAAAACTCAGCTCCACAATTATCAGTTATTATCCCGTTTGCATGAAATTAGCTTTGATGGCTTGCCTTTGCTCGCCGGTATGTCGCGTAAGTCTATGATTGGACAATTACTTAACCGGAATACCTCAGAACGTTTGGCAGGCAGTATTGCCTGTGCCACAATAGCCGTTATGCATGGAGCCCGCATCATTCGCGCCCATGATGTCAAAGAAACCGCAGATGCAATTGCGGTGGCGCAAGCGACCTTTTTTGGAGAATCAGTATGAGCAGGAAGTATTTTGGTACCGATGGCGTGCGTGGCCGGGTCGGTGAGTTTCCTATTACCCCCGAATTTGCGATGAAGTTGGGCTGGGCAGCCGGACGTGTACTGTCACAGCGTGGTACCCGTAAAGTATTGATTGGTAAAGATACAAGGATTTCTGGTTATTTGTTGGAAACCGCTTTAGAAGCTGGTTTAATTGCCGCCGGTATTGATGTACGTTTACTTGGCCCTATGCCAACGCCTGCGGTATCCTATTTGACCCATACTTTTCGTGCTGAAGCAGGTATCGTGATCAGTGCTTCGCATAATCCTTATTACGACAATGGCATCAAGTTTTTTTCAGCCAATGGCAGCAAACTGGATGATGAAATTGAACGTGCCATCGAAGCTGAATTAGAACAACCGATGATGTGTGAACCCTCCGAAAAGCTGGGTAAAGCACAGCGGATTGAAGATGCCTCAGGTCGTTACATCGAATTTTGTAAAAGTCATTTACCGAAACATATGTCTTTGAGCAACTTCAAAATTGTGCTGGACTGTGCCAATGGAGCAACTTATCACATTGCTCCAAATGTGTTTAAAGAACTCGGCGCCGAAGTGCACACTATTGCTTGTAGTCCGAATGGCCTGAATATTAATGAAAAATGTGGCGCAACGCATACAGACGCTTTGCAAAAAGCCGTGGTTGAGTTGGAAGCTGATTTAGGGATTGCTTACGACGGTGATGGCGATCGGGTGATGATGGTTGATCACACGGGTCGTCAGATTGATGGCGATGAAATTATTTACATGCTGGCGCGCTCAGCCAAAGAACGCAACCGTTTAAATGGTGGTGTTGTCGGCACATTGATGAGCAATATGGGGCTGGAATTAGCCCTTGCCGAATTAGGCATTCCGTTTGCCCGAAGCGCCGTTGGTGATCGGTATGTGATGGAAATGCTGTTGGAAAAAGGCTGGCGGATTGGTGGTGAAAATTCAGGTCATGTCTTGAATCTTGATCATGCAGGGACGGGCGATGGCATTATCGCGTCGTTGCAGGTGTTGGCATCCATGATCGATACAGGCCTGTCGTTGGCCGATTTAAGCCATGGTATGACTAAATTGCCGCAAGTATTAGTGAATGTTAAATTTGAAAAAGGGACTGCACCTCTTGAAAATCTACATGTGAAAGAGGTGATCGCCGGCGTTGAAGCCGAATTATCAGGGCAAGGCCGGGTGTTAATCCGCAAATCAGGCACAGAACCGTTGATTCGTGTAATGGTAGAGGGAAGGGTACAGCAGCAGGTACAGGATTTCGCCGATAAAATTGCTGCGGCAGTGAAGTTGGCAAGCTGATCTGCGTCTTCATAATGTTGAACTAGGCCGCAAATCTAGATTGATTTGCGGCTTGTTGCTTCGCTAATAAATCCTTAAATACCGCGATTTTTTGCGGTTGTCTCTTGTTTGACTGCGACAGGTTCGTTAATATCTCGCCCGCTTATTAAGGAGAGCTCACATGACACAACGTAGACCATTAATAGCCGCAAATTGGAAGATGAATGGAAGTTGTGATCTGGTGCATATGTGCAGCGAAACGATAGCGCAGTTACCCGAACTTAAAGCTGAAATTCTGATCTGCCCTCCGGTAATATTTCTAAGCCACTTTCCAAAATCTGATCGATTTAAACTTGGTGCACAAAACTTAAGCAGTGAAGTAAGTGGCGCCTTTACTGGCGAAATTAGCGCTGATATGTTGGTTGAAGCTGGCGCAACCTATGTGATTATCGGACATTCAGAACGACGCGCTTTGTTCGGTGATACCGACAGCTTGGTTTTGGCGAAAACTAAACGTGCAATTGCGGCTAAAATAACGCCAATTGTTTGTTTTGGCGAAACTTTAGCCGAGCGACAGCAAGAAAAAACGATGCAGGTTCTTGCACAGCATTTAGATGCGGTGTATGCTGCGCACCCTGAATTGCTGCTACATTCAGTCGTTGCTTACGAACCGATCTGGGCGATTGGAACGGGTGAGACGGCCAGTCCAGAACAGGCGCAAGAAGTACATGCATTTATCCGAAGCCATTTGGCTCAATATGATAAAAATGCGGCAGCAAGACTAAGAATTATTTATGGCGGCAGTGTCAATGCAGAGAATTGCATGGCGTTGTTTGCTCAACCGGACATCGATGGTGGTTTGGTTGGTGGTGCAAGTTTGAAACCGGCAGAATTCGCCGCTATTTGCCTCAGTGCACAGGATTAATGATGTACGAAATTGTAATCGCATTATATTTGTTAGTTTCGCTAGCCATTATTGGTTTAGTTCTTATTCAGCATGGTAAAGGTGCTGATATGGGGGCATCTTTCGGTGCTGGCGCGTCAGCTACTTTGTTTGGTTCTTCCGGTACCGGGAACTTTTTAACTCGGTCTACCACAGTGTTAGCTACAGTGTTTTTTGCGTTGAGTTTAATTCTCGGCAACTACAATACCAGCCACATTGAAAAGAAATCCGAATTCGAAAACATTGTGGTTCCTGTTGAGCAAACAAAACCTTCGGTTGAAGAGAAAAAAGACACAACCAAAAATATCCCGGTCGGCTAAATAATCTATAGCTTGTTATCCGCGAATGTAAAAGTTAAAGCCGAGATGGTGAAATTGGTATACACGCTACCTTGAGGTGGTAGTGCCCTAGGCGTGCGGGTTCGAGTCCCGCTCTCGGCACCAATCTTATAAATAACACTGATGGTTGGTTATCGATTGTGTTAAGGTCACTTTTGACACATGACTAAGTTGGTGTTAGTAAAACAAATCTTGCGATACAGTGTTCATCACTATATAATGCACGCCAGTTACGGACGCGGGATGGAGCAGCCTGGTAGCTCGTCGGGCTCATAACCCGAAGGTCGTCGGTTCAAATCCGGCTCCCGCAACCAACTAATGAGTACGCTAGTCAGTCCTTTACTCCCTAATTTCTGGAGTAAGCATTGCCAAAATGCAAGTCATGATTAGCGCCGAAGATTCATTGAGTCTTCTTCTGTTTACTTGATAAACCTGAGTTAGTCGGTTTATTTCGATAACAGACCAGATTTATAAACAAGATTGGCGATATCTTGTTTTTTCGGATTATTTTCGCCCCGTTCTTCGGGGCGTTTTTATATCTGAAGTAATGCTGTACTAATATTCTGGGCTATATGCCCTTTTTTTATTTCTGGAGGTCTCTTTGACGAAACAAGAACAGCGCTTAACTGAGCTTTTAGGCCCAACGGTAGAAGCTGCTGGCTTCGAATTGTTGGGTTGTGAGTTCGTGCCTGCTGGGCGCCATTCCACATTGCGGTTGTTTATTGACCATCCGGACGGGGTCACTGTTGACCATTGTGCTCTGGTCAGCCGTGAAGTGGGAGCCATCCTTGACGTTGAAGATCCGATCCAGAATGAATATAACCTCGAAGTTTCCTCGCCTGGCCTGGACCGCCCATTATTTACTCCTGCTCATTTTGCCAAAGTCGTTGGCCAAAAAGTAGAAGTAAAGCTGGCGATTCCGCAGGATGGCCGCCGTAAATTTAAAGGGCAGCTGGTAGAAATTGTCGATGACATGCTGGTAATTGAAGTGGATGGCAAACCTTATCGTTTGCTTATGGATAACGTAGATAAAGCAAACGTAGTTCCGGTTTTTTAAGTTAACCGGCTCTTAGTGAGGCAGAAAACATGGCAAAAGAAATTTTATTAGTAGTTGATGCGGTCTCGAACGAAAAGTCAGTACCGCGTGAAAAGATTTTCCAGGCATTAGAATATGCACTGGCCGCCGCTACCAAAAAGAAAAATGAAAGCGACATCGAAGTTCGTGTTTCTATCGACCGTAAAACCGGCGCTTATGAGACTTTCCGGCGCTGGCTGGTGGTTGCTGATGACCATGTAATGGAGCATCCAACCCGTGAAATGACATTATCGGCTGCACAATATGACGAGCCAGGCCTGCAAATCGGCGATTATGTTGAAGAGCAAATTGAATCTGTGGTGTTTGACCGTATCACAACCCAGATGGCTAAGCAGGTTATTGTGCAAAAAGTACGGGAAGCCGAACGTTCACAAGTGGTTGAAGCTTACATCGATCAGGTCGGTGAGCTGGTCACCGGTGTGGTGAAAAAAGTAAACCGCGACAGCGTTATTGTGGACTTAGGCAACAATGCTGAAGCCATGCTGGCGCGTGAAGAGATGATCCCACGCGAAACTTTCCGCCCGGGTGACCGTATCCGCGCCTTATTGTATGCAGTCAATCCGGAAGCGCGTGGTGCACAGCTGTTTTTAAGCCGCACCCGCCCTGAGATGCTGATTGAGCTGTTCCGTATTGAAGTACCGGAAATCGGCGAAGAAATGATTGAGATCCGTGGAGCCGCCCGCGACCCTGGCTCACGTGCCAAGATTGCCGTGAAAACCAACGACCGTCGTATTGACCCTGTTGGCGCCTGTGTGGGGATGCGCGGTTCACGGGTACAGGCTGTTTCCGGTGAATTAGGTGGCGAGCGTGTAGACATTGTGCTGTACGACGACAACCCGGCCCAGTTTGTGATTAATGCGATGGCCCCGGCAGAAGTGGCTTCTATCATCGTTGATGAAGAACGTCATGCAATGGATATCGCCGTTGAAGATGCGAACCTGCCAATGGCGATTGGCCGTGCCGGTCAGAACGTGCGTTTAGCCAGCCAGTTAACGGCGTGGGAACTGAACGTGATGTCAGTGTCTGATATGAAGAAAAAGCACCAGGAAGAAAATTCCAAAGTGCTTGACCTCTTTATGTCGTCACTGGAAATCGATGAAGACTTTGCAGGTATTCTGGTCGACGAAGGTTTCTCGTCGCTGGAAGAGATTGCTTATGTACCTGTCAGTGAATTACTGGCGATTGACGGTCTGGACGAAGACACAGTGGAAGAGCTGCGTAAACGTGCCAAGGCTGTATTGACCACTCGTGCACTGGCCAGTGAAGAATCACTGGAAGGTGCAACACCGAGTGAAGCGCTGTTGAACCTGCCTGGTTTAGAAACGCACACCGCCTACGTGCTGGCAAGCAAAGGTGTGGTGACGCTCGACGATCTGGCTGAATTAGGTGTCGATGATTTGCTCGAAATTGAAAAAATGAACGAAGAAAAAGCTGCCGCGCTGATTATGGCTGCACGCAATATTGTTTGGTTTAGTGAAGAAAACTGATAGGTCAACGGAGGTAACATTGACATGGCAGAAGTAACGATTGAAAAACTAGCCAGTGATGTGGGAACGACTGTTGATCGGTTAGTCCAACAATTTGCTGATGCAGGCATCTCGAAAAAAGCCGGTCAGGTGGTTTCAGAAGACGAGAAAAAGTCTTTACTGGAGCATCTGAGCAAACAACATGGTGGTGCCAGCACTGAACCATCGCGTTTAACCTTAAAACGCAAAGAAACCACAACCCTGAGTGTCAGCGGTGGCGCAGGCCGTAACCGCGAAATTCAGGTGCAGGTATTAAAGCAAAAAACTTACGTTAAACGCCCGTTGGTCGACGAAGCTGCGGCGCAGGCTGCTGAAGAAGCCCGTTTAGCTGAAGAAGCGTTAAAAGCTGAAGAAGCACGTCAGGCGGCGGAAAAAGCGGCTGCTGAGCGCAAAGCCAAAGAAGAAGCTGAGAAAAAAGCGGAAGCGGAACGTAAAGCATTAGAAGCGAAAAAGCAGGCGGAAGCCCGCGCTCAATTGCTCAAAGATGATCCGGAAGAAGCGGCCCGTCGTCAGGCTAAAGAAGATGCCAAACGTGAAGCGGACCGCATTATTGCCCAGCAAGATGCTGAGCGCCTGCGTAAGCTGGAATTAGAAGCACAACGCCAGGCAGAAGAAGCCCGTAAACTGGCGGAAGAAAACGCTGAACGTTGGGCCAAAGAAGAAAAATCACCGGTTGAAATTGGTGATTACCATCTGACCTCTAACGTGTATGCCAAACAGGCAGAAGACGAAGTTGACGCACGCGATGAGCGTGGCGGCCGTCGTCATGGCAAAAAAGCCCCTGTTGGCAAAGCCAAGAAAAAAGATGATGACGATAAAGACGCATTTAACCGCGCTAATCGTCATAAGAAAAAGAAAACACCAACCAGCATGCAGCACGGTTTTAATAAACCAGCCCAGCCTGTTGAGCGTGAAGTAAAAATTGGTGAAACCATCACTGTGGCTGAACTTGCCGCCAAAATGGCAGTAAAAGCTTCTGAAGTGATTAAAGTGATGATGAAGATGGGCGCTATGGCGACTATCAACCAGGTGATTGATCAGGAAACTGCGGCCATTGTCTGTGAAGAAATGGGTCACAAATTTACCCTGACCAAAGAAAACGAGCTGGAAGAAGCGGTGATGTCTGACCGCGAAGGCCAGGGCGAACTGGAGCCGCGTGCACCTGTAGTAACTGTGATGGGCCACGTTGACCATGGTAAAACGTCAACGCTGGACTACATTCGTAAAGCCAAAGTTGCGGCCGGCGAAGCTGGTGGTATTACCCAGCATATCGGTGCTTACCACGTTGAAACTGAACGCGGTATGGTGACTTTCCTCGACACCCCAGGTCACGCCGCCTTTACCTCAATGCGTGCCCGTGGTGCCAAGGCCACAGATATCGTGGTGCTGGTGGTTGCTGCTGACGATGGTGTGATGCCACAAACCAAAGAAGCGATTCAGCACGCTAAAGCGGCTGGTGTGCCTTTGGTCGTTGCAGTGAACAAAATGGATAAACCGGATGCAGATCCGGATCGTGTTCGTAACGAATTATCCCAGTACGATGTTATTTCGGAAGAATGGGGTGGTGACACTCAATTTGTGCCAATCTCTGCCAAAACCGGTATGGGCATTGACGATTTACTCGAAGCCATTCTGAACCAGGCTGAACTTTTGGAATTAAAAGCCGTGACCCAGGGCCTGGCCCGTGGTGTGGTGATTGAATCCCGCCTGGATAAAGGCCGTGGTCCTGTCGCTTCTATCCTGGTTCAGGAAGGTACGCTGCATCAGGGTGACATTGTACTTTGTGGTTTTGAATATGGCCGTGTTCGTGCAATGCGCGATGAAAACGGTAAAGAAGTAAAAACCGCAGGTCCTTCTATCCCGGTTGAGATTTTAGGTTTATCCGGTGTGCCACAGGCAGGTGATGAAGTCACAGTGGTGAAAGACGAGCGCAAAGCCCGTGAAGTTGCCCTGTACCGTCAAGGCAAGTTCCGTGATGTGAAACTGGCCCGTCAGCAAAAAGCCAACCTGGAAAACATGTTTGCCAACATGACAGACGGTGATGTGTCTGAGCTGAACATCGTACTGAAAGCAGACGTACAGGGTTCAGTGGAAGCTATCAGCGAGTCACTGCAGAAACTGTCGACCGACGAAGTGAAAGTGAAGATTGTGGGCAGTGGTGTTGGTGGTATTACCGAAACCGACGTAACACTGGCTGCAGCTTCATCAGCTATCGTGATCGGCTTTAACGTTCGTGCCGACGCTTCTGCCCGTAAACTGGTAGAAGAAGAAGGTCTGGACTTACGTTATTACAGCATCATTTATGAGCTGATTGACGAAGTCAAAGCGGCGATGACAGGTATGCTGGCACCAGAGTTTAAACAGCAGATCATCGGTCTGGCTCAGGTACGTGATGTGTTCCGCTCACCGAAGTTTGGCGCAGTTGCCGGCTGTATGGTGACCGAAGGTGTGGTGAAACGTAACGCGCCTATCCGCGTTCTGCGTGACAACGTGGTGATCTACGAAGGTGAACTGGAATCACTGCGTCGCTTTAAAGACGACGTCTCTGAAGTCCGTAACGGTTTCGAATGTGGTATCGGCGTGAAGAACTACAACGACGTTCGTGAAGGCGACCAGATTGAGGTGTTTGAAGTGATTCAGGTTGTGCGTACACTGTAACGCAAGTACCTGATTAAACACTGTAAATATTAAAGCAGGGGCCGGGTGCCCCTGTTTGTTTCTATTGAAGCAGGACATTTTATGGCTAAAGAGTTCAGCCGGGTTGACCGGTTATCCCAACAGATGCAGCAGGAAATTGCCGTGATACTGCAGCGCGAAATTAAAGATCCGCGCCTGCACAGCATGATCACAGTGTCAGCGGTGGACGTATCCCGCGATTTATCTCACTGCAAAATTCATGTGACTTTTTTAGGCCTGGCGCCGGAAAAAGTGCAGGAGAACCTGAATATCTTAAATGACGCTTCGGGTTTTATCCGTAGTCTAATTGCCAAGCGCATTCAGGCCCGTATTGTGCCAACCATTCGTTTTTATTTTGATAAGTCGCTGGATGAAGGTATCCGCATGGCAAATCTGGTAGAAACTGTGCGTAAGTCGGACGAGAAAAAACGTCTGGCTGCAGGTCAGGAATTAGACACGCCAGCGGCCAAACACGCAGACGAAGAAGAATAAGCCAATGGCACGTCGTCCCGTGAATGGCATTTTGTTACTGGATAAGCCATTAGAAGTGTCCAGTAACGGTATTTTGCAGCGCATCCGCTGGTTGTATCAGGCGGAAAAAGCCGGCCACACCGGCGCGCTGGATCCGCTGGCTTCAGGTTTATTGCCGATTTGTTTTGGTGAGGCCACCAAGTTTTGTCAGTTTTTATTGGATACCGACAAAACCTATGAAGTGACAGCCAGGTTTGGCATTCGTACCGACACCAGCGATGCGGCCGGCGAAGTCATCAGCCAAAAGCCAATCACATTCAGCCAGAGCGAACTCGAGGCGGCTGTAGTAAAGGCGCGTGGACCACAACTTCAGGTGCCCACCATGTATTCGGCGCTGAAATATCAGGGCCAGCCGCTGTATAAATACGCCCGTCAGGGCATTACAGTGCCGCGTGAAGCCAGACCAATAGAGATTTTTAAGTTTGATTTATTGTCTTTTGATGGTCAGGACGCCCGTTTTGTCGTGCATTGCAGTAAAGGCACTTATATCCGCACTCTGATTGACGATTTAGGCGAAACTTTAGGCTCTGGTGCTTATGTCACGGCATTGCGCCGTATTCATGTTGGCCCTTTTAACGCCAGCCAGATGCGTACTGAAGCGGATTTAGTGCCGCTGAATGAACGTCAGGACTGGGCAGGGCTTGACGCTTTGTTATTGCCGATGGATCAGGCGCTGCTTGGCCTGCCGGAGCTTAGTGTAACACCAGCGCAGCATCAGCGCCTGGTGCATGGTCAGACAGTTGTGCTGAGCGATGCGGAATATGATGACCTGCAAGCTGCCGCTTCACTGGATGCAGTGAAACTTTACACCCAAACCGGTCAGTTTATTGGTATCGGCGCTGTGGCAGAGCAGGTGTTATCTGTACGCCGGCTGCTGAACACCAGCCAGTTTCAGCTTAACTGAAATATAGGTTGTAATCAGTAGCGGGCATGCTAGAATGCGCGCTGTTTTTTGGCTGTATGCTGGATTAGTGCCTGGCTGCAGCAATACTCAATAATCCTGGAGGATTTTATGTCACTAACTACTGCTGAAAAAGCAAAAATTCTGGCCGATTTCGGCGTTGTTGCTAACGACACTGGCTCACCAGAAGTACAGGTAGCTCTGTTAACTGCTTCTATCAACAAACTGCAACCACACTTCGCTGACCACAAGCACGACTTCCACTCACGTCGTGGTCTGCTGCGTATGGTTTCTCAGCGTCGTAAGCTGCTGGACTATTTAAAGCGTAAAGACCAGGCTCGTTACGCTACTCTGATCGAGCGTTTAGGTCTGCGTCGTTAATCGACCGCTAAATCCGGTAAGAACAAAAAAGGAGCTTCGGCTCCTTTTTTGTTGGCCAAAATTGCCGGAAACATCGTTGGCGACTGATGATTCTTGGCTGAAATTCCGTTGAGCAATCCCATTGTGCGCGCAATGGCAAAAGGCGATAGCAAAGTGCTGATTTTTCTTAAGTGCCATGCTTTGGTGGCTATCTTTTGTCAGTGCTTACAAGCTATACTGTCTCGCGAAAAATCGACCCCAAATATAGCGCGTTTAAGGCTCAGCAGAGCCCCGGTCCACGCGCACATCAGAAAGGAAATTACCACGTGAATCCCATTGTAAAATCATTCCAGTTTGGTCAACACACTGTTACTTTAGAAACCGGCGTTATTGCCCGTCAGGCAGACGGTGCCGTGTTGGCCAGCATGGGCGACACTTCAGTTTTAGTGACAGTTGTTGGTAAAAGAGCGCCAAAACCAGGTCAGGACTTTTTCCCGTTAACAGTGAACTATCAGGAAAAAATGTATGCTGCCGGCCGTATCCCTGGTGGTTTTTTTAAACGTGAAGGCCGTCCGACCGAAGGCGAAACATTAATCTCCCGTCTGATCGACCGTCCAATCCGCCCATTATTCCCGGAAGGTTTCACCAACGAAGTTCAGGTAATTGCCACTGTAGTGTCAGTACAACCTGAAATTCAGCCGGATATCGTTGCAATTCTGGGTACTTCTGCCGCATTAGCCATTTCGGGTATTCCGTTTAGCGGTCCGTTAGGCGCAGCCCGTGTGGGTTATATCGACGGTCAATATGTATTAAACCCGTCAGAAACTGAATTAAAAACCAGTAAGTTAGATTTAGTGGTTGCCGGTACTGCCAATGCGGTACTGATGGTTGAATCAGAAGCTGGTGTATTGTCAGAAGAAGTGATGTTAGGTGCTGTGGTTTATGGCCATGACCAGATGCAAACGGCGATTAAAGCCATTGCTGAATTTGCCGCTGAAGGTGGCAAACCGGCCTGGGAATGGGTTGCTCCTGCCAAAAACGAGCCACTGATCGCTAAAATTGAAACTTTATCTACCGCAGCTTTAGGCGAAGCTTACCGTATCACTGAAAAAGCTAAACGTTATGAGCGTATCGGTGCTATCAAAGCTGAAGTATTTGCCCAAATTAAAGCTGAACTGGCCGAAGGCGAAAGCTTTAACGAAACTGAAGCCGGCGAAATTTTCCATAACCTGGAATCAAAAATCGTTCGTAGCCGTATCATCAAAGGTGAACCGCGTATTGATGGTCGTGACAACGAAATGATCCGCGCTCTGTCAGTGATGACTGGCCTACTGCCACGTACCCACGGTTCTGCTTTATTCACCCGTGGTGAAACTCAGGCGCTGGTGACTTGTACTTTAGGTACAGCCCGTGATGCACAAACTGTGGATGACCTGCTGTCAGACAAAACGGATCATTTCCTGTTCCACTACAACTTCCCACCGTTCTCAGTGGGTGAGACAGGTATGGTAGGTTCACCAAAACGTCGCGAAATTGGTCATGGCCGTTTAGCAAAACGTGGTGTTGCTGCAGTAATGCCTGACTTTGAAACTTTCCCGTACACAGTGCGGATGGTATCTGAAATCACTGAATCAAACGGTTCAAGCTCAATGGCTTCAGTTTGTGGTTCTTCATTAGCCCTGATGGACGCTGGTGTACCTATCAAAGCTTCTGTTGCCGGTATCGCTATGGGTCTGGTGAAAGAAGGCGACGACTTTGTGGTGCTGTCAGACATCCTGGGTGACGAAGATCACTTAGGTGATATGGACTTTAAAGTGGCGGGTACCACAGCGGGTATCACTGCACTGCAGATGGATATCAAGATTGAAGGTATCACCAAAGAAATCATGCAGATCGCGCTGAAACAAGCCAAAGCTGCCCGTATTCACATTCTGAATGTGATGGATCAGGCGATCAGCACGCATCGTTCAGAACTGTCTGAGCACGCGCCACGCATTTACACCTTAAAAATCAACCCGGAGAAAATCCGTGACGTGATTGGTAAAGGTGGTGCTGTGATTCGTCAAATCACTGAAGAATCAGGTACAACCATTGAGATCGAAGATGACGGTACTGTAAAAATTGCCGCGACCAACGCTCAGGCTGCCGGCATTGCTATCGCGAAGATTGAAGCCATTACCGCTGAAATCGAAGTGGGTGCAGTGTATTCAGGTGAAGTCGTGCGTATTGTTGATTTTGGTGCCTTTGTAAACGTGTTACCAGGTAAAGATGGCCTGGTACATATTTCACAAATCTCTGACGAGCGCGTTAGCAATGTTGCTGATCACTTAGCTGTTGGCCAGAAAGTACAGGTAAAAGTACTGGAAGTTGACAAGCAAGGCCGCGTCCGTCTGAGCATCAAAGAAGCGGGTGAAAAATCATCTGCTGAAGCTGCTCATGCTGAAGCAACAAACTAAGGTTAAAACCTTCAGGCAAAGCAGGCTGGCGCTCGCCGGTCTGCTGTCACTGCTGCTTGGCAGTGGCATTGCCGGTTGTGCCGCCACTGCGCCAGCACCTGCTGGTGTGTTGGTGGAACAACCCCTAACCCCCGAGCCTTTGGCTGTGCCTTATCGCACTGAAATTGCCATAGCCCGTCTGAATGAAATCCTGCAATCTGCTGAACTGACCGAGCCACAACGTGCCCGTTTACACTATGACCGCGGTGTGATGTATGACAGCGTAGGTTTGGCGGCTTTAGCCCGTTTTGATTTTATGCGTGCGCTCAGGCTTAAACCTGATATGGCAGATGCCTATAATTTTATTGGGATTCACCATACCTTAAACGGCGATTATGACTCTGCTTATGAAGCTTTTGACTCAGCACTGGAGCTGGATCCGGATTATCAGTACGTTTATCTGAACCGGGCCATTGCGCTGCAGTATGACGACAAGCTGGAACTGGCGCTGCGGGACTTTAAACAATTCCAGAGCATTCAGCCTGAAGATCCATACCGCGCTTTGTGGTTGTATCTGGCGCAGGTAGAGAAGTCAGAGACAACAGCGCAGGCTGAACTCAGGGCCCAATTTGCAAAGTTGGATCAAAAACAATGGGCCAGTCAGATAGCCGCTTTTTATCTGGGGGATATCAGCGAACAACAATTGCTGAATATTGCCAGCAGTAATGCGCTTGAGCCCAAGCAGCTGGCGGAGCAACTTTGTGAGGTATATTTTTATCTGGCTAAGTGGCACGCCCTTCAGAAAAACCCAACACAAGCCATTGAATACTACAAAAAAACTTTGGCAACCAATGTGTATGAGTTTGTTGAGCACCGTTATGCCCGACTGGAAATGGCCAGATTACGCCATCAGGTTGTGGCCGAAGGTGCAGCTGTCGAAGATGAAGAGCATGTGCATTAACAGCATCCTCAATATGAAAAGAAGCCGGCTTGCTGGCTTTTTTTTATGCTTGCTGTTAACTGCCTGTAGCCCGGCGGAGTCTGAGCAGAGTGCACGACAGCATGCAGCGCTAAGGGTGTTGCAGCAGGCCGAAAAGGCCGAGCAACAAGGTTTAAGCAGTCGGGCCTTGCCGTTGTATCAGCAGGCCGTTGCTCTTGGTTATACGCCAGCGATGGCAGCGGTATTCAGGTTACAGCAAGGCACAACTGCAGAGCTTGGTCAGTGGCTCTCTGAACTGCAATCGGAGCCTGCAGCGCTTGCACCTTTTTGGGCCGAACTGGGTTATTGGCAACGATTAACGCCGCTCCAGCAGCAGGACTTTCAGCAACCTTATGCCGGCTTAAGTTTTATGCCCCGCTCTTGTGGAGTGTCGGTGCAGCCGGTGCTGACCAGTTTAGTCGGCGCCCGGCAGTGGCAGTTGTTGCTGACACACTTAAAGCAGGATATTCAGCTGAGCGCCTTGCCCATATGCTGGTTAACACCGCTTTTTATCGACAGCAAGCTGCTGGCGTGTTCTGAGCAGGCCACACAAAGAATTCAGTGTGATTTAGCGGCGTTGCAACAACAGCTCGCTGGTGCAGAATTTCATCAGCTGTTGGTACTGGCAGGGCGGGGCGGCGCCAGTTATAACAACGGGTTGCTGCAGCTGCCGGAACAAAGTGACCTGGCCTTATTGCGCCACGAACTCAGCCACGCTTTTGGTTTTCTTGATGAATATACCTTGTTGCCAAAAGTTGCCCAAGATGAATGCAGACCCGGACGGCTGACACCGAATCTGCTGTTTGATAAAGCGGATCTGGCCGCTTATCAGCAGCACTGGCAGCTTCATGCTGATGAGCTGGAATTAACGCCAGTGGCCAGTTGCCATCATGCCGGACTACAGGCGTATCGGCCGGTGGCGGCGGATACCCATATGCAACACCATGAACTGGCGATGCCGGCACTTTATCTGAAGTTAATGCACCAGCAGTTGGCAAGGCCTGAGCTGTTGATGCCGGCTGCTTATTATTTTGCTTATCTAGCCAGACAACAGCAGGACTGGCCGGCCTGGCAGCGCTGGATGCAACAGGCGGCAAAGCTGGGTTACAGGCCCGCGCAGCAGGCATTAGTGACACAAAATGCCAGTCAACAGCAGGCAGCCGCGCTTTAGGCTCTACTGTTTCGTCTGCTCTAAAGGTTTTAAGCTGACATGAATCAGAGGCAATTTTCTGTGTTTCCGATGTCAGTGATGAATGACCGGCAACCCTTGATGCTGTTGTAGAAATAAAAAACGGCTTTTATAAGCCGTTTTAGGGGAAATAGGAGATGGTATTTAGTTGGAGAGTTCGCTCAGTTCGCGGCTTAATAAGTCGGCGTCACCAATATTCAGTTCCAGCAAACGGCGCAGGTGGCCAGCGCTTTCAATATCAATCCGTTCACAATACAAACCTAAAGTATCTTGATGACTGTGTGCCACTCTGGTTTCCATTTCCAGTACCAGTTCGGAGTCATTGAGCTGAAACTGCAACATCAGTTCAGTGCCGTCTTTCAGATCCCAGTCTTGTGGTTTTTTTACCAAAGCACCGCGTAAGGATAAATCCAGCACCTCTGTGGCAAATTCTCTGCCGGCGCAAATTAACTTTGCGTTGCTGTTAAACAGAATGCGGCTAAAACGTCTGTGATCCATATCGACTCCTGCGTAAGTGATTACAGCATAGCGTTTTTTTAGTAAAAAAACAGGCTGCAATTGCAGCCTGATTTGCCGTTTTTAGCTGATGTCTTCGCCGGCAGCCTGACGATCGGCATGGTAACTGGAGCGCACAAAGGGGCCTGACGCTACATGTTTAAAACCAAGCTCGTAACCAATACGTTTGATCTCATCAAATTCACTGGGTGACATATAACGTTTCACCGGTAAATGGTGTTTGCTTGGCTGTAAATATTGGCCAACGGTCAGCATATCGACGTTGTGAGCGCGTAAGTCGCGCATCACTTCGATAATTTCTTCGGTGGTTTCACCCAAGCCGACCATCAGACCCGACTTCGTGGAAACTTCAGGATGCGCTTCTTTATAACGACGCAGCAATTCCAGCGACCATTTATAGTCAGCGCCGGGGCGGGCCAGCTTGTATAGGCGTGGGGCCGTTTCCAGGTTGTGGTTAAACACATCTGGCGGTGTTTGCGTCAGAATATTCAGTGCAGTGTCCATGCGGCCACGAAAATCCGGCACCAGTACTTCGATTTTAATAGCCGGGGATTCACGGCGGATAGCGGTGATGCAGTCGGCAAAGTGCTGAGCACCACCGTCGCGTAAATCGTCGCGGTCAACAGAAGTGATCACCACATACTTCAGCTTCATGTCTTTAATGGTTAACGCCAGTTTTTCCGGCTCTTCAGCACTGGGTGGCAACGGCCGGCCATGAGCCACATCACAGAATGGACAGCGGCGGGTACAAATAGCACCCAAAATCATAAAAGTGGCGGTGCCGTGGTTAAAACATTCAGTCAGGTTCGGACATGACGCTTCTTCACACACAGAATGCAGGCCGTGTTTGCGCAAAGCCCCTTTAATTTCGTCAATGCGTTCAGAGCTTTTTGGCAGTTTGATCTTCAGCCATTCCGGCTTACGCAACATTTCAGCTGGTTCTGTTGGCAGAACTTTTACCGGGATCAGTGCCATTTTTTCGGCATCACGCAACTTGACACCAGGCTCCATCCGGGCTGTTTTTGGCATATTAGTCATAAAACCCTGTCTTTGTTGAAAGCTCTGTCACTGCCAGCTGACTGGCAAACTGACGGCTGATTTGTGCTTTGGCCGCTGCCATTGTCAGAGGGCCACCTAAATCTTTGCTTTGCACCATTTGCATACCAGCATAACCACAAGGGTTAATGCGGCCAAAAGGTGATAAATCCATATCGACGTTCAGTGCCAGACCATGAAAAGTACAGCCTTTACGCACTCTTAAACCCAGAGATGCCACTTTTTTTTCATCAACATAAACACCGGGCGCGTCGCTTTTGGCATAAGCCTGCACGCCATTCTCGTCGAGGGTTTGAATAATGACCTGTTCAATCAGGGTCACCAGTGCGCGTACGCCAATATTGCGTCTTTTGATATTCAACAGCACATAAGCCACCAGCTGACCCGGGCCGTGGTAAGTGACCTGGCCACCGCGGTCCACCTGCACCACCGGAATATCGCCCGGCATTAATAAATGCTCGGCTTTGCCAGCCTGACCCTGGGTAAATACCGGCGGATGCTCTAACAGCCAGATTTCATCGGGCGTGTTATCGTCACGGTTATCGGTAAATTGCTGCATCCGCTGCCAGGTGTTGGTGTAATCGACCAGGCCTAAATCCCGGATCACTAAAGCATCTGCGACAGGCACTACGATGGCTCCTGCGTAAAAAATGGCTGCATTATAAAGGGCAGGGCTGAAAAATCGAGCTTTTGCAGCCAGTTACATAACATAACGGACCAGTTCAAGTTTACCCAGTTCAGTATACAAAAGCTCAATATGCGCTTTGCTGGTGACAGTTACCACCACTGTGACTGAATGATAAGTGCCTTTGCTGCTCGGTTTTACGCTCGGTGAATAGTCGCTTGCCTCTGCATGACGCTGCAAAGTGGCAATCACCTGCGGCACTAAATCATCATGAGCCAGACCCACAACTTTAAAGTTAAAAGCGCAGGGGAATTCAAGAAACTCATCAAATCTGGTGTCTTTTACTTCAACGGCCATCGGATCCTCACTTACCACATTGGATACTGTTGACTGGGTTGTGCCTGTGCACAAATTGGCGGCTATTCTAACAAAAAGTCCCGGCCTGTGCCGGGACTTCTTCAACATCTTTTAGAGGTAATGCGGCCTGTTATTGTAACTGCATTTTGACGTAGTCAACCAACCGGCTGAAAATGCCACCTTCAGCAATATCTTCCAGCGCCACCAGCGGGAATTCAGCAATATCTTCGTCATTCAGTTTCAGGTAAACAGTGCCCACCACCTGACCTTTGGTAATAGGGGCCACCAGCTGCTGGGACAGTTTAAAGTCGGCTTTGAGGTGTTTACGTTGACCACGCTGCAGGGTAATAGGAGTTTCGCTCATCACACCCAGGCTGATATTTTCTTTATCACCTTGCCAGACGCGCTGTTCAGCAAATACTTCACCGGCTTTATAAGGCGAGAAAGTTTCGAAAAAACGAAAACCATAAGTCAGTAATTTTTTGTTTTCCGCTTCACGGATTTTGGCGCTTTCGGTGCCCATCACCACAGAAATTAACCGCATACCGTCTTTGGTAGCCGAAGTGATCAGGCTATAACCTGCTTCTGAAGTGTGGCCGGTTTTAATGCCGTCCACATTTAAGCTTTTATCCCACAGCAAGCCGTTACGGTTGTATTGTTTGATGCCGTTAAAAACGTATTCTTTTTCAGAATAAATTTTATATTCTTCAGGTACATCACGGATCAGCGCAACGGACAATTTGGCCATGTCGCGGGCTGTGGTGCGTTGTTGCTCAGCCGGCAAGCCATGGCTGTTGACGTAAGTGGTGTTGGTCATACCAAGGCGTTTGGCGTGGGCGTTCATTAGTTCGGCAAAGGCACTTTCGGTGCCGGCAATGTGTTCAGCCAGCGCCACACAAGCGTCGTTACCCGACTGGATAATAATACCGCGGTTCAGCTCTTCCACTGAAATGGTTGCGCCCACTTCAATAAACATCTTGGAAGAGTCACTGTATTGTTTGGCCCAGGCGTTTTCGCTGATGGTCACCTGATCGCTTGGCTTGATATTGCCATTTTTAATTTCGGTACCAACCACATAACTGGTCATCATTTTGGTCAGACTGGCTGGGGCTAATAATTCGTCGGCATTGCCTTCGGCCAACACCTTGCCAGTGTGGTAATCAATCAGAATATAACCTTTGGCGTTTACTTCAGGCGCTTGCGGTGTCAGCTGCATATCGGCAGCGGTTTGGCTTTGCGCAAAAAAACTCAGGCAGCTAAAACTGGTGGCGAACAAAATGCGACGGTATTGGTTTTTAAGGCGGTGATTCATGAGACTCTTTCTTATTAGTGAACTGCTACAGCACGGTTAACAACACAAACAGGTTAACCACATAATTTTTTATTGGTGACATAAGCGTCCGGATAATTGCCGGAACGCAGTTTGTCCAGCCAGTCGGCGGCCACTGCGGCCCCCTGTAACGGGCCTGCCAGCAGCTTGTATATGCCGTTGGCGTTTTCAATGGTTGTGGGTACAGACCATTGTTGTTGTAATTCGTTCCCAAGTCGTTGCACTTTTGCCGGGTCACTGCTGGCAATCAGCTGAATATAACAGCCATTTTGCCCAGCGGGCTGACTTGCACTGACAACAGGGCTGGTTGTTGTATTGCTGCTTCTGTTGTTATTGCTGGCCAAACGGTTCGTTTCATTAAATTGCACCGGCTGGCTGACGCTGTTTTGCGAAGACGAACGTTGTACCGGTGTGACCGGCTCATAAGGGATCATCGGTTCTTGTGCTATCGGGGTGGCAAAACTGCTTTGATTTTCCATGGCAGGGGAGGCAATCAGCTCCACCTTTACCCGACCTGTGCCGGTTTGGAATATCCCCAGTTTATAGGCGGCGGAATAAGATAAATCGATCACCCGGCCATCGTGAAAAGGGCCGCGATCGTTTACCCGCACTATGGCGCTGCGGTAATTGTCGAGGTTGGTTACCCGTACATATGATGGCAACGGCAGGGTTTTATGCGCTGCAGTCATCGAAAATACATCGTAGGTTTCGCCATTTGACGTTAAATGGCCATGAAACTTGCTGCCGTACCAGGACGCAGTACCGGTTTCACTATGTTCGGTGATGGTGGTTTTTGGGAAATAATCCACACCATAAATATTATAAGGTTTATTGCCGCCGCGACTTAAGGGTTCAATCACAGGTTCAGGGTCAATCATTTCTTCGGGCGTTGGGAAACGCAGCGGAATACTGTCTTTGGATTGGGAATAACGGCCGGCGTTTGGGTCGGGATAACCGGCTGCAGTGGTGTTGCCACCTGATGAAGTTGATGGTGCACTGGAACAGGCGGCCAGTACAACAATTGAAAAAGAACACAACAATAAATTCTGGCGCAGAGGCCGCAAAGCATGGGAAGACATGTTCATTATTGTTTCGCTAACATCCGTTTGTGAGTGCTGACCGACATCAGAATGCCAAAACCGGCCAGTAAAGTCACGAAAGAAGTTCCGCCAAAACTGACCAGCGGCAGCGGAACACCAACCACCGGCAGGATACCAGATACCATGCCGATGTTAACAAAAACATAGACAAAAAATGTCAAAGTAATGCTGCCGGCGAGAAAACGACTGTAGTTATCCTGAGCTCTGCTGGCAATCACCAGGCCACGACCAATAATAAACAGATACAGAAGGAATAAACCACAGACGCCCATCAGCCCCATCTCTTCGGCAAAGACGGCAAAAATAAAGTCGGTATGACGTTCCGGCAAAAACTCCAGCTGCGACTGAGTGCCCTGCATCCAGCCTTTGCCTTCAATACCGCCTGAGCCAATCGCAATCATCGACTGGATGGTTTGATAACCAGCGCCTAAAGGATCCCGCTCCGGATCAAACAAGGTCAGCACCCGGCGTTTTTGATAGTCGTACATTAAAAAGTGCCACAGAATTGGCACAAAAGCCGCCAGTAGCGCCGCGACAAAAGTGATGATCCGCCAGCTCATACCACTGAAAAACAATACAAAAACACCGGACATAGCAATCAGAATTGAGGTGCCGAGATCGGGTTGTTTAGCAATCAATAAGGTTGGTACAGCACAAATTAAAAAGCCAGCCAGCACGTCACGGGTACGAGGTGGCATCGGATGTTTGGCCATATACCAGGCTACAGCCATAGGCACGGCCAGTTTCATCATTTCGGATGGCTGAAATTTGGTAAAACCTAAATCAATCCAACGGGTTGAGCCTTTGGCGGTATAACCAAAAAACTCCACTATCAGCAAAAAAAACAGCCCACTGACATACATCGGCAAAGACCAGCGCCGGTAACTTTGTGGATTAATATGCGCCAGCATCGTCATGATGCCCATCGCAAAGGCCACCTTGAGGGCCTGGCCTTCCACTTTAGCCAAATCGTGGCCGTCTGCGCTGTATAAGGTAAATAAACCTATCACAATCAGCAGCAATAAGGCTCCCAGCAGCGGGCCATCAATATGCCAGCGCATCAGGCGGGATTGGTGTTCCTGCTCAGTCATCGATGGAGTTATCCTCGGTTTGATCCTGTGTGAGTGCACTGTTGGTGCCGGGCTGTTGTGCTGTTGTGCTGCCATTAACGCCAGGTTGCGGCTGGCCCTGGGTTGCTACCGGTTGTTCTGTCGCGGTGACTGGCGTTGTAGCTGTAGCAGTTGTGCTCTCTGTGTTGCCAACAGGCCCAGCTTGAGGCTCAGTTTGCTGCTGACGTTTTAGCTTACGCGCTTCTTCGGCCGCTTTTTCTTCGGCATAACGTTGTTCGCGTGCCAGCATCTGGGCAGCCCTTTGTTCCTGCATCAGCGCTATATCGGCCAGGGTGGGCAACGCCGGTTTTTCTGCAGTCGGGGTAAAATAATGATCCATCATGATGCGGGCAACAGGGGCTGCATTACTGCCACCACCACCGGCGTTTTCCACCACCACAGCGACAACAACTTCCGGATTGTGATGCGGGGCATAACCGACAAACATGGCGTTATCACGATGGCGCTCGTTAATGGCTTTGGCGTTATATTTTTGCCCGGCCGCAATGTTAATCACCTGCTGGGTGCCGGTTTTGCCGGCTGGGTCATAGGTGGCGCCTAAAAAGGCGCCCCGTGCAGTACCGCCTTCCTGCTGGGCAGTGCGGCGCATGGCTTCGCGTGAAATAGCCCAGTTATTTGGGTTCACCACGCTAATGGCCTGCTCAGGCGCTAACAGCAAGCTTTGATCCTGCTGCTGATTATGAAAATGACGTGCCAGTCTTGGTGTAATGCGGGCGCCGGTATTAATTAAGGTTGCTGTGGTCAGTGCCATTTGCAGTGGGGTTGCTTGCCAGTAACCCTGGCCTATGCCGATATTAATGGTATCCCCCGGCCCCCAGTTTTGTTTATGTTTGATTTTTTTCCATTCACGGGTGGGCATATTGCCTTCATTTTCTTCGTGAATATCAATACCGCTGGGTCGGCCAAAACCTGCTTTGGTCATAAAGTCGGCAATTTTGTCGATGCCCATTTTGTAAGCCAGATCGTAAAAGTAGGTATCACAACTTTTGATAATGCCGGTATAAATATCGACATAACCATGACCCCATTTTAAATGGTCACGCCAGGGCCGACTCACGTTCGGCAGCCGATAAAAACCTGGGTCCGGAATACGGGTTTGTTCAGTGACAGTGCCATGTTCCAGGCCTGCTACACCGAGCAAAGGTTTAATAGTGGAGGCTGGCGGGAATAACCCCTGAGTGATGCGGTTGACCAGAGGTCTGTCCGGTGAATTTAATAACATACGGTAGTTTTTACCGCTGATACCATGCACAAAAAGATTAGGGTTGTAACTTGGGTTGCTGTAAAACGCCAGCACGGCACCATCTCTTGGATCCAGCATCACCACTGAACCTCGGTTTTCGCCAAGTGCTTCCTGCGCTTTAAGTTGTAACCCTAAGTCCAGTGACAGGTATAAATCATCCCCTGAAATTGCAGGTTGTTCGCGCAGAGTGCGAATGACCCTGCCGCGACTGTTCACTTCCACTTCCTGATAACCCACAGTGCCGTGCAGCCGGCTTTCGTAAAACTTTTCCAGGCCCACTTTACCAATATCGCGGGTTGCGGCGTAATTGGCGCTTTGCTGGCTTTCTTCCAGTTGTTTGTATTCTTTTTCGTTAATTTTACCGATGTAACCCAGCGCATGGGTAAATAAATCACCATAAGGATAATTGCGGGTCAGGCGGGCTTCGAGCGTGACACCACTGAACTGGTGCAGGTGTACGGCTAAAATGGCAACTTCCTGTTCAGTCAGGTGTTCTTTCAGTGCGATACTTTTAAAGCGGCGTTGTTGCTTAACTTCTTTAAAAAAGGCCTGTTGTAGTTCTTCGTCAATAACGATGAGTTTGGCAAGATCCTGAACTGTTTGTGTTAAATCTTTGACCTGCTCCGGCACCAATTCCAGCGAATGCACAGGGCGATTTTCTGCCAGCAATACACCATTACGGTCATAAATCATGCCGCGGTTTGGCGACAAGGGGACTAACTTAATACGGTTGCCGTCGGCTCTGGTGGAGTATTCTTCGTATTTCACCACCTGTAACTGGTATAAATTCAGTAACAAAACGCCAAATAACAACAACACCATGACAAAAGCCACCAGCAGCCTTCTGTTAAACAGCAAGGCTTCGGCAACATGATCGGCAATGGCGATACGGCGTTTGCGCATAACTACTCGCGATGATACGGATGGTTAGTACTGATACTCCAGGCGCGGTACAGGCTTTCAGCCAGCACCACCCGCACCAGCGGGTGCGGCATGGTTAATGCGGATAACGACCATTTGGCTTCGCTGGCGGCGATACAGGCAGGTGCTAAACCTTCGGGCCCCCCCACCAGCAAACAAACATCCCGGCCATCCATTTGCCATTGTTCCAGCTTCTGTGCCAATTGTGGACTGCTCCAGTTGGCACCTTCCACTTCCAGCGTCACAATACGACTGCCTTTGGGCACAGCAGCCAGCATTTTTTCGCCTTCCTGCTCCAGAATACGTTTAATATCGGCGTTTTTACCCCTTTTACCAGCAGGAATTTCAATCAGTTCCAGTGGTAAATCCCGGGGAAAACGCCGGGCGTATTCTTCGTAGGCAGTTGTCACCCAGGCTGGCATTTTTTGCCCAACGGCAATCAGCATTAACTTCATGAACTCAGGCGGCCCAGAGTTTTTCCAGCTGATAAAAACCACGGCTTTCATCAAGCATTACGTGAACCACCACTTCGCCTAAATCAACCAACACCCAGTCACCTGATTTTTCGCCTTCAACACCCAGAATATGTAAACCGGCTTTTTTGGCTTCCTGAATCAGGTAAGCTGCCACTGAGCGGGTGTGCCGGTTTGAGGTGCCTGAACACACCACCATACATTCGGTTTCGGTTGATTTGCCTTTCACGTCGAGCTGAACAATATCTTTGGCTTTCATGTCGTCGATTTTATCAACAACAAAAGCAATTAATTCCTGAGTCTGCACTTGGTATACCCCATAGCTGTGCGCTGTAAACGCGGCATTTTAACAGCTTTTTATGCGCAGTTATACCTGATACAGCCGATGCTGTTGGATATAAGCCATCACTGCCGGGATTTGCAGGCCAGGTGAGGGAGTTTGTTGTGGTTCGTTTTGTTGCAGGCCAGCACGGATTTGACTGGCCGAGATATCAAACAAAGGGTTTTGCAGCAGCAAAATTTTACCGGTCTGTTGGCTTTGAAGCTCTTGAATGTTCTGTGCGCCATAGGACTGCAGCAGCAGAGTAGCTTCGGTATTTTCTGCATAACCCGGGCGCTGACACACCAATAAATGACAAAGGCGTAAAATGTCCTGGTATCGATGCCAGCGGGTGAAAGCACAGAGTGAATCCATGCCGATGACAAAACACAAAGTGTCGTTGGGATATTGGCGGCGCAGGATTTCCAGTGTTTCAACTGTATAAGAAGGGCTTTGTTTGCCAAGCTCCAGTTTGTTCAGTGTAAGCGCCGGGTATGGCGCAATGGCCAGCTCCACCATGGCAGCTCTGTGTTCGCTGCTTACTCCCGGATGTGCTCTGTGCGGCGGCAAGTGGCAAGGTAGCAGCTGCAGCTGTTCAAGCTGGCAATGTTGCTGCACATACAGTGCCAGCTGCAAATGCCCCTGGTGAATAGGGTCAAAGGTGCCCCCATAAAAACCCAGCATCGCCATGTTAATCAGCCAGCTGCTGTTGCAGCGAAAATAATTTGGGTACAGGGTTGATAAATAAGGTCACCAGGTGCGCCAACGCCACTTCAGGATGGGGCAGCTGACCGGATTTGAGCGCCCGGTCAAAACAGGCCAGCTCCTGCAGCAGATGTTGTAGCCAGTTACCGGACAAACGCAACAATGCCTGTTGATACAAGGGCTGGCGTTTTGGCCAGATACTGAATTTTTTAAAATAGTCCTGCGCCATCACACCTTGTTGTTCCAGTGTTTTTAACTGTAACAATAACAGCGCTTCTTTTTGCAATTGCCAGGCAATCATCACTGCTTCCTGGTCTTGCGCCAGTAACCGGTCGAGCCGGTGCAGCGCTTCTTCCCCCTGACCAGAGAGTACAGAATCAACCAGCTGAAACACAGTAAAATGGGATTGATCTGCCAGATACTGCTGCAAAAATGCGGCATCCAGCCATTGGCCGTGCTGGGTGAGCGCCAGTTTTTCCAGCTCTTGTTTGGCGGCCAGTAAGTTACCGGCGGCGTGGTGCTGCAGCAGCTGCAAAGCATCTGTCTGTAGTTTGACACCAAGACTGGCGGCACGCTCTTTTAACCAGCGCATAAACTGATAATCGTCCAGCGGATAAAACTGTACCTGTACGCCAATTTCGGTCAGTGCTTTAAACCAGCTTTGTTTGGCAAATTCGGTGGCGGTTTTGGCGGCATGCAGCACCAAAATCAGGTCGGGGTGCAGCAAGGCAGGGATTTTTTTCAGAGCATCCTGCGCTGCCGGGGTTAGTTTGGCGGTGCCTAAATCAAGTTCCAGCAGCTGGCGTGGGGTAAACAGCGACATGCTGTTCATTTCATTAAAAAAATCAGCCCAGTCAAACTGGGCTTCATTGATAAAACTTTGTCTGTCGTCAAAACCTGCGGTTTTGGCAGCGCTGCGAATATCATCCAGCGCTTCCATTTTTTGCAAAGGTTCTTCGCCAAACACCAGATACACAGGTGCCAGACCTTTTTTCAGCTGAGCCGGTAACTGGTTGCTGAACAGTTTCAGCATCATTTAGAGCCGGCCGAGCTGGCGGATGATGCGCGACACCGCCTGGGTGCGCAGCTCATCTAATAACAAATCCAGCTCCCGCGCCTTGGCCAGAGCCCTGGATGGGTCGTCCTGATAGTCGCGGGTTAACTCAATTTTGTGGCTGCTGGCTTCAGCGCCTGGCATCAACAGCTGATATTCCACAGTGTAAATCAGCTCATATTCTGCCACCTGACCGTTGGGAAACAACGACAGGGTGCGCCTTTGCAGGCCATCGGTCTGCAGCTGAATATGCGGCAGCTTGGCATCAGCACCCGGCAGCAGTTTTACGTTATTGCGCTGCAGCTGCTCTGACAGTTTGGCTAAAAGCTCCGAGTGGCGCTCCCCTTCGAGGTAAATCGCCGGATATTTGGCCAGCGGCAGCTCACCACGCAACTGAAAACCACAGCCGCTCAGTAACAACACGCCAAGCAGCAGACAGAGCCAGTAGCGTGACAACTTCAGCATTAGCCCACCACCAGACTTAATAACTTACCAGGCACGTAAATCACTTTACGCACTTCCACACCTTCAAGGTACTTCTTGACGTTTTCTTCGGCAGTGGCCAGCGCCATCACTTGCTCCTGAGTGGCATCAATAGCCACTGTCACTTTGCTGCGCACTTTACCGTTAATTTGTACCACCACCAGTTTTTCATCTTCGACCAGCGCAGTCTGATCGACTGAAGGCCATGGTGTTTGTTCCAGCTCTGTGGTATGACCAAGCTCAGCCCACAGATGTTGTGACAAATGGGGGGTGATTGGGTTTAACAGCATCACCACGGCCTGAATACCTTCGTTCAGCACAGCCAAATCCTGCGCTGTGTCAGTGGCGGCTTTTTGCAGCCGGTTCATCAGCTCCATAATGGCAGCAACGGCGGTGTTAAAGGTGTAACGACGACCGACGTCATCAGTCACCTTGGCAATGGTTTTATGAATTTCACGGCGCAGCGTTTTTTGCTCGCTGTTCAGGGCATTCAGATCCAGTGCCGGCACAGCACCTTTTTGTTTAAAGTCGTTGACCAAAGTCCAGACGCGGCGCAGGAAGCGGTTCGCGCCTTCTACGGCAGAGTCCTGCCATTCCAGCGTTTGCTCTGGTGGTGCAGTGAACATCATAAATAAACGCACAGTGTCTGCACCGTATAAATCAATCACCGTTTGTGGGTCTATGCCATTATTTTTTGATTTTGACATTTTGCTCATACCGGCAGAGAGCACAGGCTGGCCATCGCTGGTTAAAATAGCGCGGCTGATGCGGCCTTTGTCATCACGTTCTACCGTCACATCTTGTGGTGAATACCAGGTTTTGCTGCCACCTTCGTGTTCACGGTAGAAAGTTTCCGCCAATACCATGCCCTGACATAACAAGCGTTTAAACGGCTCGTCTGATTGCACTAAACCGACGTCACGCAGCAGTTTGTGGAAAAAGCGTGAATACAATAAGTGCAAAATAGCGTGTTCAATACCACCTATATACTGATCCACCGGCAGCCAGTAGTTGGCTTTGGCAGGGTCAAGCATGGCCGAGTCGTGCTGTGGGCTGCAATAACGGGCGTAATACCAGCTGGACTCCATAAAGGTGTCAAAGGTGTCGGTTTCGTGGAAAGCAGTCTGGCCTTGGTAACTGGTTTTTGCCCAGTTTGGATCGGCTTTAATAGGGGAGGTCACACCGTCCATCACCACATCTTCCGGCAGACGCACCGGCAGCATATCTTCCGGCACTGGTACCTGAGTGCCATCTTCCAGCGTTAACATTGGAATGGGTGAACCCCAATAACGCTGACGGGACACACCCCAGTCGCGCAGGCGGTAATTCACTTTCACCTGGCCTAAACCCATGGCAGACAGTTTGTCAGCAATACCTTTAAAGGCTGCGGCAAAATCCAGACCATCAAATTCCGCTGAGTTCACCAGCACACCTTTGTCGGTAAAAGCGGCTTTGCTTAAATCGATGCTATCTTCTGCACCGGCAACAGGGGCTATCACCTGTTTAATCGGCAGGCCGTATTTAGTGGCAAATTCGTAATCGCGCTGGTCGTGTGCCGGTACGGCCATCACAGCGCCTGAGCCGTAATCCATCAGTACAAAGTTGGCAACCCAGATTGGCACTTGCTGGCCTGTTAACGGATGCACGGCAAAAAAGCCGGTTGGTGCGCCTTTTTTCTCCATCGTCGCCATATCTGCTTCGGCGATTTTGCCACCTTTACATTCGTCGATAAATTGCGCCAGCTTGTCATCCATCTTGGCGGCTTTTTGCGCCAGCGGGTGCTGCGGTGCAATAGCAACATAAGTCACACCGTAGAAAGTGTCAGGGCGGGTGGTGTAGACGCTGAAATCATAACTGGAGCCTGCCACGCTGAACTTAATTTCCACCCCTTCAGAGCGGCCAATCCAGTTACGCTGCATGGTTTTTACCTGCTCAGGCCATTCATCCAGTTGATCTAAATCCTGCAGCAGCTCTTCGGCGTAATCGGTAATTTTAATAAACCACTGCGCCAGTTCACGTTGTTCAACCAAGGCGCCTGAACGCCAGCCGCGACCGTCAATGACCTGCTCGTTGGCCAGCACACACTGATCAACAGGGTCCCAGTTGACTGTCGCCATTTTTTTATAAACCAGGCCTTTTTCAAACAGCTTGGTAAAAAACCACTGTTCCCACTTGTAATATTCAGGTTTACAGGTGGCCAGTTCACGGTCCCAGTCATAACCAAAACCTAAACGTTTCAGCTGGTTTTTCATGTAATCGATATTGGCGTAGGTCCATTTGGCCGGTGCTGTTTTGTTGGCAATAGCGGCGTTTTCGGCAGGTAAACCAAAAGCGTCCCAACCCATGGGCTGCATCACGTTTTTGCCCTGCATGCGCTGGAAGCGGCTAATCACGTCACCAATGGTGTAGTTACGCACATGGCCCATATGCAGACGGCCGCTTGGGTATGGAAACATCGACAGACAGTAGAATTTTTCTTTGCTGTTATCTTCCACCACTTTAAAGGCTTTGCTTTGTTCCCAGTGCTGCTGCATCCGGGTTTCAATGGCTTTTGGATCATAAGTCTGGTTGAGGTTTTGAGTGTCTGACATCGAAAATTCCAACTGTTCAATCAAAGGCGGCCGGCCATCCGGCAAAAGTGCCCGTAGCATACCGCAAGCGGGGGGGCGACAACAACTGCAAAGCGGTGCCGCAGGCTGTCAGCAATGTCAGACGTCGTTGAAAAGTCCACCTTGTGCCGGACTGGCTATACTCAAAATAACAAAGGTTTTCTGGGAGTCTGAATATGCAGGACTTTACCAATAAATATCAGCAATGGTTAAAGCAGCTGTCGGATGCTGTTGTCAGTGCCAAAGAGCAACAGGTTACTCAGTTATTTGAGCTAGGCGAAACCATCAAAGCCTATCTGAAAGCGGGTTCAGATTTAACGGCTTATGAAACCACACTTTTTCTGGAAACCTTAAAACGTCAGTCGGCAGAGGAAGAGTTGCCGTCATTATGGCCTGAAGCCTTGTGGTATGAGCTGTCGCAGGTTACCGACAAAACCCAGCTGGAATGGCAGGAGCTTACCAGCGATTTTGCCCATCAGGGCCATTACCGGGCTGGCGAAGAAGTCGGCATGGGCTTGTATTGTTGTGATGCCTGCAAGGCTACTTTGCCTTATTATCATCCGGCAGAGCTGGTGGTTTGCCCTGATTGTGGCGGCCATTTATTTCACCGCCGTGGTTTGCCGGTCTGAAATTCGGCTGATGGTTCTGATATTTAGCGTGCTTTGGGGCACTTTAGCCACTTTCGCCCACAGCAGTTTTTGTTACTATAGGCATTCGTTTTTTATCCGGGAATTTTCTGCATGACGCATCCGGCAGTACATAACGCCGCTCTATCTCATTTGCAAAGCATGGCTTTGCCCGTTTCTCAACTTGGCCCGCAGCTTGACGACAAGCTGATTGCAGAGGCACTGGATGTGGCCGGTTTTAGCAGCACTTTTATTGGTCAGGAGCGCGCCAAAGCGGCGCTTTCATTTGCCATTGGCATGGATATGCCGGGCTACAACCTTTATGTGATGGGTGAACCTGCACTTGGTCGTTACACTCTGGTGCAGGATATTCTGCAAAGTGCCGCCAGTGAAAAAGAAACACCGGACGACTGGTGTTATATCAATAATTTTGAAGACGAGCGGGTACCACAAACTTTAAGGCTGCTGCCTGGCGAAGGCCGGGTGCTGGTGAAAAAGATTGAAGCTTTAATTGACGAGCTGCTCGACACCTTCCCGGCCGCTTTTGATAACCCGGGTTATCAGCGCAAGAAAAAAGCCATTCACGCCACTTTTGACAATAAATATGAAGCGGCTATTGCGCTGGTGGAACGTAAAGCGCTGGAAAAGCAAGTGGTGTTGTATGAAGACAATGGCGCTGTCAGTTTTTCCCCTGTCATCGACGGTAAACCGCTGGATGATGCCGAATTTGCCAATTTACCCGACGATAAACGGCAGTTTTTTTATGGGTTAGTGACTGAACTTGAAACCATTTTAAACGAGCAGTTGCTGGAATTACCGCAGTGGAAACGTGAACTGTCGGAAAATTTGCGTACTTTGCGCCGCGAAACCATCGAAGTTGCACTTAAACCTCTGCACAAAGCGCTGGAGCATGACTATTCCAATGAGCTTGGTGTATTGCGTTATTTGCGCGAAATGCGTCCTGAGCTTGTCAAAGCTGTACTGGAGCTGCTGCCGGAAGAGCTGGAAAGCGACAAACTGGAAGAGCTGGATATCCGCAGTTTGTTTGTCGGTGATTTTGTGCCAAACGTATTGGTCCATCACGAACTGATGTCCGGCGCTCCTATTGTATTTGAAGCCAACCCAAGCTACGGCAATTTATTTGGCCGGGTGGAATACAGTTCAGACCAAGGTGCTTTATACACAAATTACCGGATGATCCGCGCCGGTGCTTTGCATAAAGCCAACGGCGGTTATCTGATCCTGGATGCAGACCGTTTATTGTCACAACCTGCGGTGTGGGATGCGCTGAAGCTGGCACTAAAAAGTGGCGAAATTAATATCGACACTTTGTCAGACCATGCGGTAACCAACTCCACCATTATTACGCCTAAAGCCATACCGCTGAATGTGAAAATTGTGCTGCTCGGTTCACGCGACCTGTATTACCTGGTGCAGGACGTGGATGATGAATTTAACGAATTGTTCCGGGTGCTGGCCGACTTTGAACATTACCTGCCGTTTAACCCACTGACAGTGAAATATATGTCATTGCAGCTGCAGGACCAAATTCAGGCGCTGGATGCCGGGCCTTTAACATCCTGTGGTTTAAAACAGTTATTAACTTTCAGTTTCCGCCAGGCCGAACATCAGCGTAAGTTATCGGCCCGTTTTGCCGACGTGCTGGAGCTGGTGCGCGAAGCCTGTTATTACGCCAATCAGGCCGGTGATACTGAACTCAGTGCTTTGCATATTCAGCAGGCGTTGCAGGGCAAACAATACCGCACCGGCCGTATCAGCGAATCTTTCCTGGAAGATATTCAGGAAGGACAAATTCTGATTGATACCGACGGTGTGGCCGTTGGCAAAGTGAACGGCCTGACAGTGCTGGAAATTGGCGATACCGCCTTTGGTACGCCGGCGCGTATCAGTGCGACCGTGTATCCGGGCTCCAACGGTGTTATTGATATTGAACGTGAAGTTGAGCTTGGCAAAGCCATTCACTCTAAAGGGGTGATGCTGCTCACCGGTTACCTCGGCGCTAAATATGCGCAGAACTTCCCGTTAACCTTGTCGGCCAATATCGCCATGGAGCAGTCTTATGGTTTGGTGGACGGCGACAGTGCGTCACTGGCTGAAGTCTGTGCGCTGATATCCGCTATTACCAATGTGCCTATCCGCCAGGATTTAGCTGTGACAGGTTCTATTAACCAGCATGGTCAGGTGCAAGCTATTGGTGGTGTCAACGAAAAGATTGAAGGTTATTTCCGCTTATGTCAGTCCCGTGGTTTAACCGGTGCCCAGGGCGTGGTGATCCCGGCCAGCAATCAGCTCAATCTGGTGCTCAATGATGAAGTGGTAAATGCGGTTGCCAGTGGTCAGTTCCATATTTATGTGGTGAAAACCGTCGATGAAGCGCTGGAACTTTTGACCGGTTGTGAAGCCGGTGTCAAAACCGCTAAAGGCCAGTACCCGAAAAAGTCACTCAATGCGCTGACTATGGCGCGCCTCGCCGCTATTGCGGAGCTGGTAAACGGCTCATCAGACGACGAATAAGGATAAAAGATGTTATTTAAAATCAAGCACGTATTACAGTTTGTTGCGCTGTCTGGCGCCTTGCTGGTGGGCGGTTGCAGCACAGCTTATTATGCTGCTATGGAAAAAGTCGGGGTGCATAAACGCGATATTCTGATAGACCGCGTGGAGGAAGCCCGTGACGCTCAGGCTGTCAGTCAGCAGGAATTTAAAGACGCACTGGACCAACTCAGCCAGCTGATTAATTTCCATGGTGGCAATGTGCAGGACAAATATGAAGCTTTACAGGCGCAGTATGAAGACAGTAAAAAAGCCGCCGACGAAGTAACAGCCCGTATTAACAAAGTAGAGCTGGTCGCCTTTGATTTGTTTGATGAGTGGGAAGCTGAGCTGTCGCAATATCAGAATAAAAAACTCAAAACCGACAGCAAAAAGAAACTGTTGGACACCAAACGCCAGTTTGACGCTTTAGTCAAAGTGATGCGCCGTGCCGAAAGTAAAATGCCACCAGTGCTTAGGGTATTAAACGACAACGTGCTGTATTTAAAACACAATTTAAATGCCAAAGCGGTAGGCGCTATTCAGGGCGAGTTTGGCGTGTTACAGCAGGATGTCAACAATCTGCTGGCGGAAATGAACAGAGCCATTGCCGACTCTAACCAGTTTATTGCCACTATGAATCAAAACTAAAAGTAATCATAAGCCGCGCCCGGTCATGCGAGGGCGCGGCTTGTCCTTTCCTTAAATGCCCTTTGAACCTTTAAACTCCACGCTGATAAATCTGTTTTCTGTTCATCAAAGCTTCTGCTAAGGTAACTTACTGAAGCTAAAGCCGAAAACCGGACTATGTATGAACAGCAACAAGCCTGTGTTAGAAGTGATTTACCGGGTAGAGCCCGGTTGTCTCGGACCGCAAGGTAAAGATTATATTGAAGATTTTTGCACCTTTTCCCAGCCACTGGTGACAGCCCATACTGCAGGTTTTATGCGCTGGATTTTAGTGCCACGTTTTGACAAAAGCCTGCCGGAAATGCAATGCACACTCTCTGGTCGCACTTTAACGGCTGAGCAGGCCAAAAGGTATTTTGCCTTGTTCCAGGCCGATGCGGACGAGCTAGAGGCTGAATTGAATGAACAGCTGACGTTACTGATTGACCAATATTTTGGCCGCTGGTAAGAGCCTGTTGAGTCAGCGCAAATGCTGTTGTTTATGTCTGTCAGACCTCTGTGATTTTGCAGCAACCACTCAATTTACAGCAGTTTTATTGCGCTGGATCCGGTTTAGTCATTTCAGTTTGTCTTAAGCTCGGACTATTAGTCTTGGCCCAGAGCTATTGGAAGGAGAAGATAATGTCAATAGAGCAGGATAAGGTTCGTTTCAGTCAACTGACGGTGCTGCTGCACTGGGTGATTGTGCTGCTGTTTATCGGTGTGTATTGCAGTATGGAGTTTCGCGATATTTTTGAGCGCGGCACCCCGGGTCGTGATCTGATGAAAACGGCCCATTATTGGTTTGGCCTGAGTATTCTGTTGTTGTTACTGCCGAGACTACTGGCACGTTTTAGCCAGCACACTCCGCCAATTACACCACCACAACCGCATTGGCAGCACAAGCTGGCGATAGCAGTGCATCTGGCGTTTTATGCGCTGATGTTGATGATGCCGCTGATGGGCTGGTTGTTAATGTCAGCCGAAGGCAAAGAGCTGAGTTATTTTGGTCTGCAGTTACCCGCTTTGATGGCGCGGGATGACGTCTGGGCCGAGCGGCTGGAAGAGCTGCACGAAATTGGCGCTAAAGCAGGGTATGGCCTGATCTTCATCCATGTCGCTGCGGCGCTGTTTCACCATTACCTGTTAAAAGATGACACGATAAAACGCATGATGTTGAAATAACAAAGGAAAAAGCCGGGAATTCCCGGCTTTTTATTCAGTGGCCCTGCTTATTTAAAAGCAAACTCAGGCACAGGGCTTGATTTTAAGTAAGTAGGGCCACTGTGCCACACTGGGAGGCTATCACCAGTGCCTCGGAGCTACTGCGTCAGACGTTAGTTGCCTGCGGTCTGAGGGGCAACACCAGCCACTACCTGACCATCCTGGATCAGGATTTTATCGCCCGGAGCCTGGTCCATCCGCACCGTTTTTAATTCACCTTTGTGTAAATAACGTACGTCATAACCCACAACTTTTTCCTGTGATTTTTCAACAGTTTTACAAACACGTTGGGTATAACTTTCCACATCTTTGTTTTGCATATCCTGCTGCACCTGTTTACCGGCATAACCACCGGCAGCTGCAGCGGCAACAGTGGCCACTTTTTTGCCTGAACCACCGCCAATCTGGTTACCCAGCACACCACCAACCACAGCACCAATCACAGTGCCTGCAATCTGGTTGTCGTCTTTCACCGCTTTTTTCTGTTGCACTACCACGTCTTTGCACTGTTCAACAGGTTCGCTAAAACGCTCAATCACGGCTTTACTGCTCACCACTTCAGCATACTGCGGGCCTTTGTCCAGATAGCTATAACCGGCAACAGAACCTAAGGCGGTCACTGCGATAGCGCCAACAATAGAGCCAATCAGCATTGAGTTATTCATTTGGATGTCCTTGTATACGTCAACTTTTTATAACGCTGACTATAAAAAGCCTTTGCTGTATTTAAGCTGAATGGAATATACAAAAACGCTGATGTTTGTTGTGCTTGATGTTAACCTTGCTGTTGGTGGGGGGCAGTGTGTTGGATCTTATTGCTAAGGCTCAGAATTTTCGCAAAATGACAGCGCACTGCGGCAGTTTTACGCCTATCTTTCTAAGACTATTTTGTGTTTGCCATAAAGTGGTATTGCGTGTTTTTCCGGGGGCATTATGAGCAGCTTACTTTCCAATATCGACCAAAAAACCAATATCGTCGGACAAAACCGGCTGGAGTTGTTGTTATTCCGGCTGAACAGCATGCAGCCTTTTGGCATCAATGTGTTTAAAGTACGTGAAGTGTTGCAGTGCCCTGAGCTTAGTGCCTTGCCGGGGGCCCATCCCAATGTGCGGGGTATTGCCCATCTACGTGGTGAGCCTGTGACTGTTATTGATTTAAGCATGGCAACAGGTGGCCAGCCTATTACCGAACTGAGCACAGCTTATGTGCTGGTTACCGAATATAACCGCCACACCCAGGGTTTTTTGGTGGCAGGGGTGGATCGTATTATCAGCAGTAACTGGGAACAAATTATGCCGGCGCCACAAGGTGCAGGCAAAGCCCACTATGTAACAGCTGTGACCAAAGTCGACAACAAACTGGTGCAAATTCTGGATGTCGAAAAAGTATTTTCTGAAATTTCTCCGGTGGATGAAACTGTCAGTGAATCAGTCAAAGAAAAAAGCCGGACTCTGGATTTTAAAAATCTGGTGGTGCTGGTGGCCGACGACTCTGCCGTAGCCCGCAATCAGGTGAAAAGGGCATTAGCTGCGATAGGGGTGGAAATTCAGACGGTCAATGATGGCCGCTTGGCGCTGGACTGGTTATTGGCCAAAGCAGCCGAAATAGGCGGGGATGTGTCGGCGCAGGTGCCTTTGTTGATTTCTGACATTGAAATGCCGGAAATGGATGGTTATACCCTGACGGCAGAAATTAAAGCCCATGAGCATTTAAAAAACATTCATGTGATTTTACATTCATCGTTAAGCGGTGTATTTAACAATGCCATGGTGAGCAAAGTAGGGGCTGACCAGTTTATTGCGAAGTTTCATCCTGACGAGCTGGTATCGGCGGTACAACAATGGATGCACAGTGCGGCAGTGCAAAATACCGAAGCCGCACCAGCTGATCAGCATTAACAGCCTTTGACACAAGAGTTCAGACAATAAAAAAAGCAGCCAAAGCTGCTTTTTTTATTGTGAATGGTACCAAGTGGCCCAAAGCAGATGTTTATCTTTTAATCAGTCACCGCAGCGGTTCAATCTTTGGGTTAAACCTTTGTCTGAGCGCTTTGAAACAACCGAGCAGAGCCCATCCTGAAGAAAATCACAAAAGCAACAAACCACAACAACAGGCTGTCGCCGGTGCGGCTATATAAAGTGCGGCCCTGCGCCAGTTGCACTTGCGCTGTTAATACGCCATCGGCAAATTGTGGCAGCTGCGCCTGTAAGCTGCCGTCCGGCCGCGCTATACCGGTTAAACCGTTATTGGTGGCGCGCAACAAAGGCCTGCCAAACTCCAGCGCACGCATCTGGGCAATCTGCATATGCTGCAGCGGGCCAATAGAAGCACCAAACCAGGCATCATTGCTGACTGTTAATAAAAAGTCGGTGTCATTGGTAAAGTTGGCCTGAATTTGCCTTGGGAAGGCAATTTCAAAACACAGGGCAGCCAGCAGCTGATAACCGTTGGCGTTCAGGTTAGACTGCAGCCAGTCACCACGGGCAAAAGAGCTGTTGGGTAAATCAAAAAAGGGCGCAACGTCTCTGAGCCAGCGTTCAAAAGGCACAAATTCACCAATGGGCAATAAATGATGTTTCTGGTAACGGTTTTTGCTTTCGTACAGGTAATCACCAGCTGTGGTTTTGCTGCCTGATTTGCCAAGTACAATAATGCCGTTGTAGGCATCACCATTATTTTTGTAATCGAGAATGCCGGTGATCACTGCACTTTGTTGCTCAGCAGCCTGCATATCCAGATTTAACAAATAAGCCTGAGCCAGAGGTTCCAGCTGCGGAATAGCAGCTTCGGGCCACACCACAATTTGCTGCTGTAAATGCGGTTTACTCAGCTGCATGTACTTTTTCATGGTCGGCAGCTCTTGCTCCGGATCCCAGCGCAGCTCCTGTTTAATATTGCCTTGCACCAGCGCCACTGAAACTTGTTCATCTGTCAGTTGCCAGCCTTTGAACGCATTTAACAACGGACTGCTGAGCAATAACAACGCAGCCACAGTAAGCGGAATAAAACGTTGTTGCTGTTTAACTGCGCTGCTGAGCGCCGGCAGCACTGCAGCTGCGGCAAACACCAGCAAAAAGGTAATGCCGGTTTCGCCAATCAGCGGCGCCCAGGGCGCCAGCCAGCCTTCAGTTTGACTATAACCTAATGATAACCATGGAAAACCTGTAAAAAGCCAGGAACGCAGGTTTTCACTGAGTACCCAGCAGCTGGCAAACAGCAGCGGAAATAACAGCAGATTGCCTTTGTTGATGCGATACACCGCATAACTGGCAAGTGCCGGGAACAGGCTTAAATAAGCCACCAGCAGCGCCATTATGCCAAGGCTGGCAGCCAGCGGCATACCCCCAAAAGTAGCAATGCTGACATGCACCCAGCTGACACCAAGACCAAACCAACCCAGGCCATAGGCAAAACCAAAAAGGGCGGCCTGTCTGGCCGATGTGGCGATGCCAAGCGACAGCGCCAGCAGTGCCAGCGTCAGCAAAGGTAAAAAATGCAGCTGATAAGGGGCAAAGGCCAGGGTATTGGCAAGGCCTGCCAACAATAATATCAGGTTTAACAACAACGGATGCTGACGGAAAAACACAACAAGATTGGACACGGTTTGTTTACCACTTTAACTGGAACTGACAACCAACAACCCGCCATGCTTTGCCGGTACGCCGCAGCATAAGCGGTTCATACGGCGGTCGTTAGATTTTGTGCTTTTGGTATTGCAGAACGACGCTTATTCAGCGTCGTTCTGTTCGGTTTTCGGTTTGACCACCTGCAGCTGCACTAAACGGCGGCTATTGGCTTTGTACACTTTAAAGGTCAGGCCACCCAGTTCTATCACTTCACCTTTGGTTGGCATATGGCCAAATGCATGCAGCACTATACCACCTATGGTGCCGGCTTCTTCTTCATCAAAGCTGGTACCGAAACTTTCGTTAAATTCATCCAGCGGCGTCAGGGCGCTGACCAGATACACATGGCTGCCCAATTGGCGGATATCCGAGCCTTCTTCATTGTCGTGTTCATCTTCGATGTCCCCAACAATCTGCTCCAGAATATCTTCAATGGTAATCAGACCCGACACACCACCATATTCATCGACCACTATCGCCATGTGGTAGCGTTTTTGCCGGAACTCTTTGAGCAGTGCATCCACTCTTTTGCTTTCCGGGATAATCACGGCAGGGCGCAATAAATCTTTTAAATGCCACTCTACATCGGGCGTCAGTGCATATTGCAGTATGTCTTTGACAATCAAAATGCCTTCGATATGGTCTTTGTCTTCATTGACCACCGGATAACGGCTGTGATTGTTTTCCAGCAGAATAGGCAGGAATTCACTGAGCGGCTGATCAATGTCGATGGTCGCCATTTGAGAGCGTGGCACCATAATATCGCGGGCGCGCATTTTGGATACATCCAGCACCCCTTGCAGCATGCCTTTGGTATCGGAGTCGATCAGATTGCGCGAATTGGCTTCGGCAATGACTTCTTCTAAATCAGACAGGTCCTGAGGTTCTGCGGTAAAAATGGCGGCGATACGCTCAAGCCATGACTTCGCGGCAGAACCGCTTCTCGAGTGTGGATTGTCGTCACTCATAATGTAAAAACCAGCTCCGTGTTAGGTTGAACTCTGTTATTCAGGAATCACATAAGGATCGGCAAAACCAAGTTCTGCCAGGATCTGAATTTCTTCTGCTTCCATTTCGGTCGCATCTTCTTCATTTATATGGTCAAAGCCAAGTAAATGCAAGCTGCCATGCACCACCATATGGGCCCAATGTGCAGTTAAAGTTTTGTTTTGTTCAGCGGCTTCTCTGGCCACCACCTGGGCACAAATCACTAAATCACCCAATAACGGCAGTTCAATACCTGGCGGGCATTCAAAAGGAAAACTCAGCACATTGGTGGGTTTGTTTTTTTCGCGATACTCAAAATTCAGTTGCTGGCTTTCAGCTTCATCAACAATCCGCACTGTCACTTCAGCTTCAGCCTGAAAAGGTAAAATGGCCGCTTCCAGCCACTGCTGAATCTGGTGTTCGTCTGGCAGATTGTCGGCCGTGCTGGCCAGTTGTAAATCTAAAATAATGCTCATGGTGTTTCAGTGTCCGCTTTGCTGCTCGCTTTTTTGGCAGAACGACGTGGTTTGGCTGCAACCGGCTCGGCAACAACAGCTGGTGTTGTGATGGCACTGGCTGCCAGCCTTGCGGCCTGCTCAGCTTCGCGCTCAGCCTGTTTTTTCGCGGCCGCTTCAGCCTCAAAGGCCTCATAAGCCAGCACAATTTTTTGCACCACAGGGTGGCGCACCACATCTTTGGCAACAAAATAGTTAAAACTCAGCGCATCCACTTTGGACAGCACATCAATAGCGTGTTTTAAACCCGAATAGGTGCCACGGGGTAAATCCACCTGGGTAACATCCCCGGTGATCACCGCTTTGGAGTTAAAGCCAATCCGGGTTAAAAACATTTTCATCTGTTCAACAGTGGTATTCTGGCTTTCATCCAGAATAATAAAAGCATCACTTAAAGTTCGGCCACGCATATAAGCCAGAGGCGCAATTTCGATGGTGCCACGCTCAAGATATTTTTCTACTTTTTCAAAACCCAGCATATCAAACAAGGCGTCGTATAAAGGGCGCAGATAAGGGTCAACTTTTTGCGCTAAATCACCAGGTAAAAAACCCAGTTTTTCACCGGCTTCTACCGCAGGGCGGGTCAGCACAATACGGCGCACCTGGTTTTTCTCCAGAGCGTCCACAGCACAAGCCACAGCTAAATAAGTTTTACCTGTGCCGGCCGGGCCAATACCAAAAGTAACATCGTGGCGCAAAATATTGGCCACATAACGGCTTTGGTTTGGATTGCGCCCTTTAATTAACCCTTTTTTGGTTTTAATGCTGACTTCCTGCGCTTGCTCATCCACCTGCACCAAAGTGGCCGGATGTTCTACGCCGCTGATAGCTAAATGCACCTGCTCTGATGTTAAAGGCACCAGCTTACCGCTGTCATTGATGGTTTCGTTGTACAGGTTCTGTACCAACTGCTGCACTAAGGGCAGCTGGGCTGTGAAACCAAGCAAACGGAATTTGTCGTCACGTAAACTGAGCTGAACCCGGAAATGGCGTTCAATCTGGCGGATATGGTCATCAAAGGGGCCGCATAATAACGACAAACGCTGATGATCGGTGGGTTCTAGGGTAAATTCGATACTGCTGACTGGATTATCCAAAGGTCCTGTTCTCTGTGGTTAACGAGGCCGCGGCTTTAGCCTGGTGCGGCCTCTGTAAAACTGTACTCGACTCAGGGTTGATAGGTCTGTACCCCAAGTGGATCTGCTTTTGGCTGACGCGCCAGAATTTGTTGTGGTGACACGTCGCGGCGTAAACCCATTTCTTTTTCGGTGCGAACCACCACACCTTTTAAAGAATTGGTAAATACATCAGTAATTTTGACATCAACAAAACCACCGATCATATCCGGGGTGCCTTCGAAGTTGACGACCCTGTTGTTTTCGGTGCGGCCGGTCAGTTCCATCAAGTCTTTTTTCGACGGACCTTCCACCAGAATACGTTGTTCCGTGCCTAACATGCCACGGGCTATCTGCAATGATTGCTGGTTAATGCGATCCTGCAGAATGTATAACCGTTGTTTTTTCTCTTCTTCACTGACGTCGTCCGGTAAATCGGCAGCAGGTGTGCCTGGACGGGCGCTGTAAATAAAGCTGAAGCTCATATCAAAACCGATACTGGCGATTAAGTCCATGGTTTGGGCAAAATCTTCTGCAGTTTCACCCGGGAAACCAATAATAAAGTCAGATGACATGCTTAAATTTGGCCGGATTTTTTTCAGCGCACGAATTTTGGCTTTGTACTCCAGCGCTGTGTGGTTGCGTTTCATCAGCGTCAGAATACGGTCTGAACCCGACTGCACAGGTAAATGCAAATGATCCACCAGCTCTGGCACGTCACGGTACACTTCAATAATATCGTCTGTAAATTCAACAGGATGCGATGTGGTATAACGAATACGGTCAATGCCGTCTATGGCGGCCACTAACCGTAATAACTCGGAAAAATGGCAAATTTTGCCATCATGGGTTTCACCACGGTAAGCGTTCACGTTCTGACCCAATAAATTGACTTCACGCACACCTTGTTCGGCCAGCTGGGCAATTTCCAGCAGCACGTCATCCAGCGGACGGCTGACTTCTTCACCGCGGGTATAAGGCACCACACAGAAGGTACAATATTTAGAGCAGCCTTCCATAATGGACACAAAGGCGGTTGGGCCTTCAGCTTTAGGTTCTGGCAGACGGTCAAATTTTTCAATTTCAGGGAAAGATACATCCACCACAGGCGAACGGTCGCCTTTGACTGAGTTGATCATTTCCGGCAGGCGGTGCAGCGTTTGTGGCCCAAAAATAATGTCAACATAAGGCGCACGTTCACGGATAGAAGCGCCTTCCTGTGAGGCAACACAACCACCTACACCAATAATTAAATTAGGGTTTTTCTTTTTTAGCGGGCGCCAGCGGCCCAGTTGATGAAACACTTTTTCCTGTGCTTTTTCACGGATAGAACAAGTGTTCAGCAGAATGACATCGGCTTCTTCCGCTTCTTCAGTCAGCGTATAGCCATGAGTGGCATCCAACAAGTCGGCCATTTTCGATGAATCGTATTCGTTCATCTGGCAGCCCCAGGTTTTAATGTGCAGCTTTTTGCTCATGGTAAATTCTTGCCTGTAAAAGTCGTCAACTACAAAAGGGCTGGCATTTTACCCGAGCCGGCTGCTGAGTGCCAGCATCTGCTTCGTTTAATCATGTTGGCAACAACAGGCTTTTTTGTGTTGAACGTCGAATTGCCGCTGCAGGGTAATTTTGTTGCGCTACACTGGAAATATTGCTTATTTAAACCCAGACTTCAGCGCCGCCTGAACTGAGCCATCTTCCCAATCCCCGGTCCTGCAGTATGGTGACTGGGGATTTTTTCTTTGTGCTGCTTTTCTTTGCTTGATTAGTTACCTCTTTATTTTTTATCCATTTTTTTGCTTTTGCCGGCGGGATTTAAGCCGGCATTTTTACCCCTTACAAAAATTATTTCAGCTTTTACTAAACCATTTTTGTGCTCAGTACGACTCTGTTTACAACAGCTGTCACTGATAACGACACAAAAGGAGTTTTAATGAAAATAGCTGAACCCAGTGGCCAGGATGAGATCCGAAGCCAGCGTAAAAAAATAACGCCAGCCCTTGGCTGGAGCCTTGCTGCTGTTGCACTGCTGGTATTGCTGGGCTGGCAACTCAGCCCGGCGCTTGCCCGTTGGCAGGACTCAGAGATGTCGGTATCCATGGCCAGAGTTCGGCTGGACGCGGTCAAAACCGCTGCTTTTATCCGGGATGTGTCTGTGCAGGGCAAAGTGGTGGCGGCGGTCAGTCCTAAACTTTATGCACCGGCCGACGGCACCGTCAGCTTTTTTGCCGAAGCCGGCACCACTGTCAAAAAAGGGGATGTGATAGCAGCGATTGACAGCCCTGAGCTTGATAGCAAGCTCAAACAGGAACAGGCCAGCCTTAATAGTCTGGCCACGGGCCTGGAGCGGCAAAAAATTCAGTCGCGTAAACAGCAGCTGATGGACCAAAAGGCGGTGGATTTAGCCAAAGTGGCACTGACCACGGCCGAGCGTGAAAAACGCCGTGCTGATCAGGGTTACAGCGTAAAAGCCATTAGCCAGATTGATTATGAAAAAGCCGGTGATGAGTTAAATAACGCCAGGCTGCAGTTTGAGCATGCGGTACGGGACGCCAAACTGAATAAAGAAAGTCTGGATTTTGAATCCACAGCATTGTCGCAGGAGCTGGAGCGCCAGACCTTACTGGTAGCCAATTTACAACGTCAGGTGTCGGCTTTGCAGGTGCAATCGCCGGTGGACGGCATTATCGGCAACCTCGCCACCGACAATAAAACCTACTTAAGCAAAAACCAGTTGTTGTTGTCTGTGGTGGATTTAAGCCAGTTTGAAGTGGAAATTGCCATTCCGGAAAGTTATGCCGACGACTTAAGCCTGGGCATGCCGGTGGAAGTGACGCTGGATCAGCAGCTGTATCAGGCTCAGCTGGTTAGCATCTCCCCTGAGATTGTTGATAATCAGGTGACAGGCCGGGTTCGTTTTAAAGACAAAACGCCAGCTGGCCTTCGGCAAAACCAACGCCTGGCCAGCCGCATTTTGCTGGAGCAGCGTGACGCCGTATTGCAGGTGGCGCGTGGCCAGTTTTTAGAAAGCTCCAATGGCCAGTTTGCCTACAAGGTGCAAAACGGAGTGGCGGTAAAAACCCCTATTACGCTCGGCGCCCGCAGCCTGGCTGCTGTTGAGGTGCTCAGCGGCCTGAATGAAGGCGACCAAATTATTATTTCCGGCACCGATATGTTTCAGGGCGCCAATCAAGTTCAGCTGAATCAATAACAGGCTCTGGGAGCCCTGAGGTTTATTTATGTTAAAAATGAAACAGTTAGGTAAGGTTTTTCACACAGGCGAAGTATCTACTCATGCACTGCGTGAGGTGGATTTACATGTCAGAGAAGGGGATTTTGTCAGCGTGACCGGACCATCCGGCTCGGGTAAAACCACTTTTTTAAATATTGCCGGTTTGCTGGAAGTCGCAAGCTCCGGTGAGTTTTTACTCGATGGTGACAACGTCAATTTATTGTCTGACTCGCAGCGCTCTAAAATGCGCAACCAAAAAATTGGCTTTATTTTTCAGGGGTTTAATTTAATTCCTGAGCTGAATTTATTCGACAATGTAGATGTGCCTCTGCGTTATCGTGGTTTTGATGCCAAAGAACGTAAACGCCGGATAGAGCAGCAGCTGGAGCTGGTGGGGCTGGCGTCCAGAATGAAACATTTGCCCAGCCAGTTGTCCGGTGGCCAGCAACAAAGGGTGGCAATCGCCCGTGCTCTGGCCACCAGCCCAAGGTTTTTGCTGGCGGACGAACCCACAGGCAACCTCGACAGCCAGATGGCTCAGAGTGTGATGGCGCTTTTGGAAGACATTAACCGCCAGGGCACCACCATTATTATGGTGACACACGATCACGGCCTGGCACAGCGCGCCAAACGGCAAATTTTTATCAAAGACGGCCGGGTGTCAGAGCTGACTGCTGTGGAGGGGGGGAACTGTGTCACGCCTCTGCATACCCATGTCAGTGCTGATGCTGCCCGTCAGCTGGGGGTCTGATCATGCTGGCTTATTATTTACGTCTTGCCTTGATCAGCATCCGGCAAAGCCCGGGGCTGAGTCTGCTGATGGTGCTGGCGATTGGCCTGGGTATTGGCGCCGCCATGACCACTGTCACTGTGAATTACCTGATGTCGGCCAACCCCATTCCACATAAAAGTGATCAGCTGTTTTATGTGCAGCTCGACAGTTGGGATCCGCATCAGGCAGCCAATGAAAACGGCGATCCACCGGATCAGCTGACTTACCGCGACGCCACTGCGCTTTTGGCAGCCAAAAAAGCCTATCGTCAGGTGATACAGGCGCAAATTGGCACTGTGGTGGAGCCTGAAGGCAAAGACAGCCTGCCGTTTCAGGTGTCGGGCCGGGCCAACTCGGCAGATTTTTTTGCCATCTTCGATGTGCCTTTTTTATATGGCGGCGCCTGGAGTGAAACTGCAGATAGCGAACAGCAGCATGTGGTGGTGCTGAGCCAGAGCCTGAATGAGCGGTTATTTGGCGGCAAGGATTCGGTTGGGCAAAAAGTAAAAATGGCCGGTGATTATTATCAGGTGGTTGGCGTCATGGCGAACTGGCAACCCAGACCGCGTTTTTATGATGTAACTACAGGCGCTTTTAATGAAGTGGAAGAGCTGTTTGTGCCTTTTAGCCTGCTGGCAGAGCCAAAACTCAGCCGTAATGGCAACACCAATTGCTGGAAACCCAGTGGTGAAGGTTATCCGGCCTTTTTAAATTCTGAATGTGTCTGGACTCAGATGTGGGTGGAGCTTAGAAACGACAGTGAAAAGCAGCAATATCTCGACTTTTTAAACGCTTATGTTGAGGAGCAGAAAAAGCTCGGCCGTTTTGCCAGACCTTTAAATAACAGGCTCAGTGATGTGATGCAGTGGATGGAAAACCAGCAGGTGGTGGCTGAAGATGCCAGTCTGATGATGGTGATGTCGCTGATGTTTTTATTGGTGTGTTTACTGAACACCATAGGTTTATTGTTGGCCAAGTTTTTAAGCAAAGCCCCACAAATTGGTTTGCGTCAGGCGCTGGGTGCCAGCCGGCAACATTTGTTTGCGCAGTATCTGACCGAAGCCGGTTGTATTGGTCTGGCCGGTGGTTTACTTGGCTTGCTGCTGGCCTGGCTTGGCTTGCAGGGCGTGACTTTGTTATATGGCGATAGCATGAAAGGTCTGGCAGAGCTGGACTGGGTGATGGTGATGCTTGCGATGGGGCTGGCGCTGCTGTCGAGCTTATTGGCCGGTTTGTATCCAACCTGGCGTGCCTGCACTGTGCAGCCGTCGCAGCAGTTAAAAAGCCAATAAGGGGACTGTGATGTTTGAACTTGGACCAATTTTCCGCGCTTTATTACGCCAGAAGGTGGGGGCTGTGCTGATTGCACTGCAAATCGCGTTGACGCTGAGCATTATGGTAAACGCCATTTTTATGATGCAAAACCGCAGCACCCTGATGGCGCGGCCAAGCGGCCTGGATGAAGCCAATTTGTTTTATTTAAGCAACACCGTTTTTGCCCAAAACTATCCGCACCAGGCGGCGCTGGAAGATGACTTGCGGCTGATCCGATCTATCCCGGGTGTGGTGGATGCAACTCAGATCAATGCCATACCCCTCAGTGGCGGCGGCTGGTCCATGAGTCTGCAGAAAAAAGCCGGTGAAGGGGAAGACGGCACCGGCGTGGCGGTTTATATGGTGGACGAGCATGGGATCAATACATTAGGGGTGGAGCTGATTCAAGGCGAAAACTTCCAGAACACCGACATTCGCTGGCGTGCAGCTTCTGCCGTCGATTGGCCTGAGCGCACCATTATCAGCCAAGCGATGGCCGAGGCATTATTCCCCGGCAACTGGCAATCGGCGCTTGGACAGACCGTCTATATCAATAACAATGAGCCTATGCAAATTACCGGTATTATCAAAACCTTACAGGCGCCATGGAACGGCTGGGATGGGGTAGAGCGCAGTATGCTGGTGCCATATCAACTGGAAGGGCGCAATAACAGGTATATGATCCGCACCGAGCCAGGCCGGCGTGATGAGCTGATGCCCATTGTGGAAAAAGCGCTGGCAGAATCGGATAAAAACCGCATTATCCGCGGTGTAAGAAGCCTGGAAGAAACCCGTGCCGACAGTTACCGCAGCCACAATGCACTCAACCGTATTCTGCTGCTGGTGATTGTGATACTGACACTGATCACGGCCTTTGGTATTGTTGGTTTGGCGATGTTCAGCATCAACAGACGTAAACGTCAGATAGGTACCCGCCGTGCGCTGGGCGCCACTCAGCTGCAGGTGATGCGCTATTTTATGCTGGAAAATTTGTTGATCACCAGTTTAGGTGTGCTGATAGGGGTGGCAGCAGCGATAGGGCTCAATATCTGGCTGGTCAGTCAGTTTGAACTCAAACCGCTGGAACCCATGCTGTTACTGACAGGGGTTGTGGTGCTTTATCTGGTGGGGCAGCTGGCGGTGTTGTATCCGGCGCGCAAAGCAGCCGCTATTGCACCTGCCACAGCGACCCGCAGTGTTTGATCAGAGCTCTGATCACAGCTCTGATAGCTGTCGCCTTTACGGCGACAGCTAGCGACAGCTTGTTAAGCCTGGCTGTTACAACAACCTTTGTCTGGTGCTGATATAACCGGCGTAAAAAATCACCAACACCCCGGCAAACCAACCCATAGTGACTGGCTCCTGCCAGAACAGATACCCAAATAAACCGGCAAAGACCACACTGCTGTAAGTCCACATGCCAATGTCGCTGGCGGGGGCCAGCGCATAAGCTTTGGTCATGGCCATTTGACCAGCGGCGGCCAGTACCCCCATGCCGGCAAAAGCCCACCAGGCGATGTCGGGCAAAGGTTGCCAGGCAAAAGGCACCGGAATAAAAGAAATAACCGCCGTTAACAGGGAAAAATAAAACACAATACGGGCGGCGGGTTCAGTGTCGGACATATAACGGATGGTGGTTTTGGTGATAGCGACCAGCACAGCAGATAATAATCCCAGCATTAAAATCAGCATATTACCAGCTTCTCCCTGTAGTGGGATCGCCAGAAAAACGCCAACAAATCCAAGGGCTATCGCAAAGAGTGTTAACCGGCTTGGCCGCTCTTTCAGCCAGATCCGCGCTATTAATGGCACCACAAAAGGCGACAGTAACAACACCAGCATGGCCTGCGCCAAAGGCAGTTGGCTTATCACATAAAAAAAACAATACATGGAAATAATGCCGGTGGTGGCGCGGCTGGCATGCAAATACCAACGTTTGGTGTACAGAATTTGGCGACCCTGACTGACAATCCAGGGCAACATCACCAACAGCGCAAAAAAGTTGCGGAAAAACACCACCTGCGCCTGACTGGCGCTGTCGCTGGTCAGTTTCACTAAAGCGCCAATGCCGGCAAAACAGGCTTCAGCCAGCAATAACAACAATGCAGCAACATAAAGGGGTTTAAGCGGCACACCCGACTCCGGACATCGTGGCCTTGAGGTGCGCGCAGTGTAGCAGAAGTGTCGTTTATTGTCTGAGCTCAGCCTGGCTTATTGTGAGCGCCAGGCCGGAAAAACGTGCTGGCGCGCCTTGTGCCGGCTTACCCCAGCTGATGTTCGAGCTTGAGCCGCTCCAGCAGTTCAGTGGCGGGCATAGGTTTGGCAAATAAATAACCCTGAATAAAATAACACTGGCGCTGGGTAAAAAAGGCCAGTTGTTGTTCGGTTTCCACCCCTTCGGCAATACAGTACATACCGAGGCTGTTGGCCATACTGAGCATGGCATCGATAATGGTTTCATCATTGCTGTCGATGCCAATGTCTTTGACAAAACTCCGGTCAATTTTAATGGCGTCTATCGGCAGCTCTTTTAAATACTTCAGCGACGAATAACCTGTGCCAAAATCATCCAGCGCCAGCACTATGCCTTGTTCACTGAGCGCCAGCATAGTGGCGATGGCAATTTCATGATCCTGCATCAGCGCACTTTCGGTGACTTCAAAACGCAGGCAGCGTGCCGGGATCTGGTACTTTTTCAGCAGCAACGAGGTTTGCCGGCTTAAATCTTCCTGTGCCAGGTGGTGGGTGGATAAATTCACCGACAGATATACCGGGAAACCAGCCTGGTGCCAGCGCTGTAAATCGGCCAGCGCACGCTCCAGTAAATCCAGTGTCATTGGCACTATTAAGCGTAAATCCTCAGCCAACGGAATAAATTCCGACGGCGGTACCAGGCCATTGGCGGATTGCCAGCGCATCAGTACTTCAACTCCAACCATCTGCTGACTGCGGCTGTCGTAAATTGGCTGGTAATAATTAATAAATTCACTTTGTTGATAAGCACTACGAAGCATGGTTTCTCTCGCCAGCTGCATATAGGCTTTTTCGTTCATTTCATTAATAAAAAACTGGAAGTTATTACGGCCGCTGTCTTTGGCGTGATACATGGCCACGTCGGCATGTTTGAGTAGCTCTTTGGCATCACTGGCGTCTTCCGGGTAGACCGCAATGCCGATACTGGGCGAAATACTGACGGTATGGGCACCCAACTGCATCGGCTCGCCAATGGTTTTAATCATTTTGCGCGCCACATGGCTGATATTGTCGTCGTTTTTATAACCTTCCAGCAGCACCACAAACTCATCACCGCCCAGTCGAGCCACTGAGTCGGATTCACGCAAAGTGTCGGTTAATCTTTTGGCGACTTTTTTCAGCAGTAAATCGCCGATATCATGGCCGAGGCTGTCGTTAATTTGTTTAAATTTATCCAAATCAATAAAACACAAGGCCAGCGAGCGGCGCTGCCGTTTGGCCGACTCAATACCATGGTAAATGCGGTCCATCAGCAGGGCTCGGTTGGGCAAGCCGGTCAGAATGTCGTAGCTGGCCAGATACCTGAGTTCTTCTTCGGCCTGTTTTTGCGCTGTGATGTCGGTAAATACCAACACAAAAAACTCCACCTGCAAATCATCACCCACAGCAGTGATATTGATCAGGGTAGGGCGCTCAGTGCCATCCGGGCATAATACTGTTTCTTCCCCTTGCCAGTGCTGATTCACTGTCATGCCGGATAACAACCTGGTATAAAAACGGCGGCGGTTTAGGCTGATGCCTAAATCGTGGGTGCGCGGGTTATTCAGATACTCATCCATATTGCCAAATACGTCGGTAAAGGACTGGTTGGCGGCAATGACTCTTTGTTCTAAATCCAGCAGCACCACCCAGTCACGGGTTTGCTGGAAAGCTTCGCCAAAAAGCCGGGCTTTTTCTTTGCTAACCCGGGTTTCGGTAATATTGCTGTAGGTTCCAATCACCCGTTCAATTTTGTTTTGTGCTGAAATTTCAGTAACTTTGCCAATATCGCGGAACCATATCCAAAGGCCGGATTTATGTTGCATGCGATAGCTGTGGTCAAAAATTTTGTCCGGTGCACTGACAAATCTTTGCCATGCCTGCTGATAAGCTTCCCGATCATCCGGGTGGATCAACGACAAATGTTGTTGCATCGTCAGTGGATTTAAATCTTCGTTGTAACCGAGCATCTGATGAATACGCTGGGCATAAATACTGTTTTTATGGGCATGCCATTCCCAGGCGCCGCTGTCGACTGCTTCCAGCGCCTGTTTCAACCGTTGTTCGCTGGCCAGCAGTTTTTGGTGGGCATTGGCCAGCAACCGCCGTTGTTTACGTCTGGCCTGCCACCACAATAACAACAACAGTAATAATAAAGAGCCATAAGCCGTCAGCGCTGTTTCTGAGCGCCAGGGGGCGGCGCCTATGGTCAGTGATATATGGGCAGGCGCACTTTGCATGCCTGTCATCGGCGAAATGGCCACCACGCTAAAACGGTAATGGCCGGCTTTGAGCTGCGGAAAAACGACGGCCGGTACAGCTTGTTCCGGATACATCAGTTTTTGTTCGCCATCGAGCCAGAATTTGTAGCTGATTTTGCCGCTGTCACGAAAGTTCAGTGCGGAAAACTGCACTTCAATGCCAAGGGCATCATGGTCAAAACTGAAACTCTGGCCGCTTAAATCACCGAGGCTGTTACTGATATGCTGGTTCAGTGCCTGAATGGAGGTGATCACAACTTTAGGTGGCATCGGCGCTTCCATTAACCGGCGTGGGTCAAATAAAGTAATACCGCGGCTGGTGCCATAAACCAAATCACCATTGTTTAGCCTGGTGCTGGCGGCAAAGACAAAAGCGTGGCTGGCCAGACCATCTTTTTTGCTGAAGTGTTCTATACGCAGGGTTTTGGTATCAAGTCTGGATAAACCATAGTTACCTGCAAACCACAGATTGCCTGCTTCATCCAGTTCGTTGGAATACACAGTGTTGCTCAGTAGCTGATTGTCGGCATGAAAATGATGTTTGAGCGTCAGGCTGCCAAGGTCAAAACCTAATAATCCTAAACCCTGAAAAGTCACCCACAAGACATTTTGGGGATCGACACTGAATTTGTCGGCAAAACGGTCACGACCAGGCTGATAATCATTTGCCTGATAGATTTTTTGCAGTCTGGCGTCGTGCTGGTTGTAAAGCCACAGTTGATCGGCGGCACTTAACAGCATTTTATCGTGCTGGCCTGGTAATAAACCCAAAAACCGACCGGCGTAACGTGGCGGGATTTGCTCTTTAATGCCCGGCAGTTCCGTCAGCTCACCGCTTTGGGGTTGATAACGGTAATAACCGTCTTTGTTATAAAACCAAAAACTGCCATCTTCACCCCGCCAGTGCCCCAGCGAGTTATTCTGCAATAAGGCTTGTTGTGATTCTTGTTGTAATTTTGGCGGCAAAAATGTGCGTTGTTGCGGGTCGTAATAACGCAGGCCATCTCCTGTTCTGAGCCAGAGTTTGCCGTCAGGCTCAGGGTAAATCCGCCTGACCTGCATGGCAAAGCTGGCTGGTAAACCGTCCGGATAAGGCCAGAGTTGTTGTTCGCCATTTTGCAGATCCAGCTGATACAACCCCTGCTGATTAGCGATCCACAGTTGCTGATCCTGCCCCTGGGCCAACGCAAAGGCACCGCGGATGGCCGATTGGGAGTCCTGTGCCTGTTCAGCTTTCAGCTCAATATTATTAAAACTGGTGCTGCGCGGGTGCCAGTAAAAAGCACCATCGTCGCGGCTGGCCAGCCATAACCCCCCGTCGCTGCTGGCGACTAAATCAACAATAGTGTCGTTGCCAATCTGATGGCTGCTGTCGCGAAAACGCCATAGCAAATGGACGTCGCGGCGACGTTCATCAAATTCAAGCAAACCTTCATTGCTGGCCAGCAACAACCTGTTCTGATGTGCCAGCATTCTTGTAATCACCCGCTCAGACAGCAGCGTCTGAATGCCGGCGTTATTGTTGTTATGCAGTGCTGTCAGCGGCATAGTCAATAAACTGTTGCTGCTGGCAATATAAAGTTGCTGCTGATAAGCATATAAATGGCGGATCATGGCGCCCTGACCGTTGGCATCGGGCAATAACAAAGCTTTAGTTTGCAGGCTGTGGGTATCGAGTTGGAATAAACCTCTGTTGCTGGCAATGAGCAACTGCTGCTGATGTAGCCACAGCTGACGTACTCTGTTGTTGCCCTCACGCTCTGGCATCGTAAAAATGCGTTGTAATGTGCCGCTGCCGGTCTGATAACGGTATACAGCGTCATTAATGGCCACTAATAACTGGTCAGGGGCTTCTTCCAGCACGTCGGTCAGGACCGGCATTTCCAACTGCTCCTGGGCAGCTAAATCCAGTATCAGTTCAATATGGCCGCTGGTTCTATCCAGTAAATACAAACCAACATCAGCCGAAGCCGCCCAAAGTCGCTGTTTGCTATCTTCCAGCAGTTGCACAAAATTCAGATCGGTCAGGTTTTGCTGTTTAGATTGCACCAGCACATTGCGGGTGGCATCAAAGCGGTTTAAACCGTTACTGGTGGCTATCCATAAAAAGCCTTCACGGTCGAGGTACAGGCGTTGCACAGTGCCACGCGACAACCCCTGATCTACCGTCAGCGGCAATAACAGTGGTTTTACACTTTGCGCGTAAAGTGGGGTGCTTAACAGCCAACAGCATGCCAGCAGGAGCAATATACTACGCATCAGAGCTCTGTGACTGAAAAAACATATGAGTACTGTCTGTTGTCGGGATGTCAATAAAATTGAAAATATCGCAATTGACTGGCCAAAGTCCAGAACATCACGCTGTTTTTGCGTTATATCACTACTTTTAGTGTTGAACTAAAGTGGGAACAAAGCCACCATCAGCAATAACCAGCCACTGGCGATTAATAACACCACTGCATGCTGAAATTGCCGGCTGATTTGCACAAATCGTTGAATATCAAGGGCATTGGGTTCGGCCGGCGGGCCAAAACGAATACGGCGTTGTTTGGTGGCGCTGTAATAACGCGGGCCAGCTAAATTGCGCTGCAAAGCTGCGCTGCTGGCGGCCAGCAACCAGCGCTGCGGCAGGGCATAATCGCCATCTTTGGCCAGTTTGCGGTAATAATGACTGCCGTGCCAGTTTTGCAACAACGCCAGCAACAATGCACTGAACCACTGTGGCAGCCAGGCCAATAAACTGAATAACCGGCTGACCGGTTGGCCAAACTCAGCAAAAGAGGGTTGTTTGGGGTTCCAGCATTGTTGTAATTCCAGCAAAAGCCGGTAGCCAAATGCTGCAAGACCGCCACCGGCTAAAAACCAGAACAAAACGCCAAACCATTGTTTGGCCAGACGTAACGTCAGGCTTTCAATACTGGCTTTGCAAAGTCCAACCTCAGATAACTGCTGACTCTGGCGCAGCACCAAAGGTTTAATCAAATCGCGCGCCAGACTCAGTTGTTGTTTATCCACCGCAGCCGCCACCTGCAATGCCTGTTGTCTGGGTTGTTGCCAGTCCAGGCAGCAATACAGCAGCAAGGCGTGCCAAAATTCCGGCCACTCCGACAAACTGGCAAAAGCTGCCGCTAAGGCGAGCAGTGGCAATACCAGCACCAGCATGGCCAGTGAACCGGAAATTAATAACTGTTGTTTGCCATAACCTGGTTTATTCACCTTGTTGGCAAGGCCGATAGCGGCCTGGCGTACCACCTGCAATGGCTGATAACTGGCGGGCAGCGGAAAGATGGCACTGAGTGCAATCATCAGCAGCGCCAGCAAAGGCTGCTGCAACAACGGCTGTTGCAGCACAGTAAAAAATTCAGGTAATTGCAGGGCAGGCCAGTCCACAACAGCCTCAGAGGCTCAGGGCCTGAAGTTTAGGCAACAAAGCCATCACCATAGCGCTGCTGTTGCGTGACGCCACTTCCAGATAAGCATCAAAAGAAGTTGGTGATTCTTTGCCGGCAATGTCGCTTAAGCTGCGGATCACCACAAAGGGCGTGTTCAGCTGATAACAGGCCTGGGCAATAGCTGCGCCTTCCATTTCTACTGCCAGCATGGCCGGGAATGTCGCACGGGTGTTGGCAATGCGCTCCGGGTCGCACATAAACACATCACCTGTGGTGATCAGACCTTTTTTGGTTTTGCAAAAACCGAGGGACGCAATACATTGTTCGGCGGCATCAATCAAAGCCGGATGGGCGCTAAAAGCTGCAGGTAAACGTGGTACCTGACCAGGTTCATAACCAAAGGCGGTCACATCCACATCATGGTGGCGCAGCTCGGTCGAAATCACAATATCGCCCACGTTCAGCTCAGGATCAAAACCACCGGCTGAACCTGTGTTGATCACTGCGTCTGGCTTAAACTGACTGATCAGTAAAGTGGTGGCCACTGCCGCCGTCACTTTACCAATGCCCGATTGCACCAGCACTACATCAACATCATTCAGCTTTCCCTGATGGAAAGCAAAACCGGCGATCTGCACAGTGTTGGCATGTGTGAGTTGTTGTTTGAGCAGGGCAATTTCCTGCTCCATGGCGCCAATAATTCCGACAAGCTGCATAAGGTTCTCGCTGAGTAAAAAGCCACATTATACGAACTGTGGCTTTGGCTTGCCGAACTTTTTCAAACAGCTGCAACCTTGATAGTGCCGGCGGCACCTTTGGTCAGTTTACCGGCCTGGTAATCGCGGATCGCTTGTTCTATCTCTGCGGCACTGTTCATCACAAAAGGACCATACTGCACCACAGGCTCACCTATAGGTTTGGCTGCCAGCACCAGCAGCCGCACCGCCGTTTTAGCCACAAGGTGCAGGCTGTCGCCTTTACCCAGCACGGCCGCATGATGGGTTTTAACCAGGCTCCCTCTACCGTCGGCACTGATTTGTACCTCACCCTCAAAAGGATACACCAGTGCATTATGTTCAGCGGGCAGCTGTAACTGTAGCTCGCTGCCTGCTGGTAAGCTCAGATCATAATAGTGGGGATCTGTGCTTAACCCCTGAATAGGGCCAGTCGTGGTTTGCTGTTCAGCACTGAGTGTCAGGGCCCCGGCAATCACCACGGCATGGCCACCATTGGCTAAAGTGCGGCGGCCAAGCTGTGCAGGTTTTAAATCCACATAAGCCGGATCTTTCATTTTTTCCGCGGCCGGCAAATTTAACCACAGCTGAAAACCACGCATCAGGCCGGATTCCTGTTGTGGCATTTCAGAGTGAATAATACCGCTGCCGGCCGTCATCCACTGTACACCGCCCGACATTAAGTGGCCTTCATTGCCCAGATGATCCTGATGCAGCATATGGCCATCCAGCATGTAGGTGACAGTTTCAAAACCCCGGTGCGGGTGGGGCGGGAAACCGGCGATATAATCGGCGGCTTCTTCTGAACCAAAACAGTCCAGCATTAAAAAAGGATCCAACCGCAGCTGTTGCTGCAAACCAAGGCTGCGACGGATTTTTACACCGGCACCGTCCGATACCAGTTGCGCCGGAATAAGCTGTTGAATATGACGTTCGCTCATCTGAGTTACCTTTTGTGTTTAACTTTGGATGAGCTTAGTAAACGCTGTTTTGATTAGAAAGAAAAGCGCATATAAATGCGCTTTATATCCTAAAAAATAGAATCATTAAACATTGGCTGTGGCCATTTGTTGCTGTTGTTGCATCTGCTGTTCGTGTTGTAACAACCAGACTTTGCGGCCTAAACCGCCGGCATAACCAGTCAGGCTGCCGTTATTACCAATCACTCTGTGGCAGGGCACCACTATCGCCAGCGGATTACGGCCATTGGCTGCGCCCACAGCCCGCACTGCTTTGGGGTTATCAATAAAATCCGCAATGGCGCCGTAACTACAACTTTGTGCATAAGGAATATGCACCAGAGCCCGCCATACCTGCTGTTGAAATGCAGTGCCTGTGGCGGCAAGTGGCAGACTAAAACGGGTTCTTTGACCGGCAAAATACTGCTGAAGCTGCACCAGCGCATGCTGAAGATGCTGCTGAGCTTGTTCAGTCGCATTCAGTGCATTTTGTGGCTGTGCTGTCTGTAACGGTAAAGTTTGGTGTGCTGCCTGCTCAATTAGGCTGCCACTTCGTACCGGTGCCAGTTCTGTGGCTTTGACGGCAGCAAATTCTGCCGGTAAATCATCGATAAAAACAATGGCACTAATGCCATCTGCATTGGCCTGGATCTCAAGTTGGCCAATGGGGGTTGCCATAACGGTGGACAGGGTCGGCGGTGTTTTGTTCATCATGATGTCCTTTGCTGTTTTGCAGCCATATCAGTTGTTGCAGCTGTTGTGGCCTTTTTGGCGGGCAGGCCAAACCACAGTTGTAAAGTGGCGTAACTGCGCCATGGGCTCAGGCTGTCCGGGCTGATTGGGTTTTGCCGGGCCGCCAGTGCTTTTTGAATGCCTAAATCACCCGCCAGCCAAATATCAGTGTCAGACAGACCACGCATTTTGCTGTAAGCCACTGTCCAAGGGCCTATGCCTTTGACGCTAAGCCAGCTATCGGGCTCAGCCAAAGGCGCTGCGGCCACAGCTTTGGCAAGCCCCCACAGAGTGTCGCGTCTGGCTTGCGGCACTTTGATCATCAATAAATCAGACTGCAGAATTTGTGTTGGCGTTGGGAATAATTTTTTGCCGTTTTGCAGAGGCAAATCGCTGCCAAGGGCGCTGACCAGCCGGTTAAGCTGAGTGCGGGCGCCGGCCACACTCACCTGCTGCCCAAGCACAGCGCGCACTGCCGCTTCCCAGGCAGACCAGACGCCGGGAATACGGATGCCCGGTTGCAGTTTATCGCCAAAAAACGGCAGCAGCTGCTGCTCTATGGTCATCAGATCGGCATCTAAATCCAGCAGACGGCGAATATGTGCTATCACAGTGTTCAGGCTGTCCGGGTAAGGCCAGTATAAGGTCAGTTGCAGATTGTTGTCGGTGCCGGGAGCCGCTTCAAACCAGCCGGCGCGGGTCTGGTTATCTAAAGTTGCCTGCTGAGCAGGTAAGGAAAAAGTGCGGCCATAACTTTGCTGTCCAAGCCACTCCAGGCCATCAAGGCTGCGTGCTTGCCAGAATTGTAATAATAAATCCCAGTTGAGCGGCGGGCGGTACGGCAGTTTTAATGTCAGCATCGGGGTACTCGTTAAGTCGGGTTTACGGCGGATTTGGCTGGGGGTGAGTTTTAGTTGTTTGACAAAAGCATCATTAAAGCGGCGCACACTGTGAAAACCGGCTTGTAATGCAATATCGACCACAGGTAGGGCCGTTTGATGCAACAAAGTTTTGGCAAACAACAGCTGTTGATACAAAGCATATTGTTTTGGCGATACCCCTAGTTCACGCTGGAACAGTTTGCGTAAATAACGCTCACTAATGCCAAGGCGGCTGACGAGTGCAGCCTGGTCAGCATCAATCAGTGCACCTTCGGCAATTAAACGCAGTGCCCGTTGCAGTGTGCTGTTACTGCCTTGCCAGGCCGGTGAGCCGGGCGCACTGTCGGGCCGGCATCTTAAACAAGGTCGGTAACCGGCAGCAGCAGCTGCTGTGGCTGTTGGGTAATAACTAACGCCGCTTTCATCCGGCAGCCGCGCCGGACACACGGGCCGGCAATAAATGCCGGTGCTTTGCACCGCAATATAAAACAGGCCGTCAAACCTTTTATCGCGGCTTAAGCGGGCTTGCTGGCATTGTTGTGCACTGAGCATAAAGCATGTTCCACCATAAAAACTTTGCTCAGTGTATCTTGTCAGGCCGGCCGGATCAGCCAGATCCGGCACTCAATCAAAAAATTGTCAGATGTTTAAATCAACCTGCTGGATTAAGCCAGCGCTGCCTTGCTGTGACAGAAAAATACCACTGCGGGCAATACGCCCAAGCAGCGCCTGGCCATCATATAAACCGAAAGCTGTGGCAACAGAGCTGGTGGAGATTGCTGCTATGCCAAAATCCGCCAGAGGTTTTTGCCTGGATACACCATCCCATAACTGCAGTTGTTGCCAGCTGTTGTCTGTTGGGTCAATAAAACCGTTTTGATTTGTATCCAGTGCAGTGAGCTCAGTAAAACCCTGGTTGCTGGCAGGGCCAAATAATTCCAGGCCTGAATCGGCTTTGCCGTTCTGATTTTTATCATGCACCAGATAATATTGGCCGTTGCCAAGACCCGGCAGCAGGCCTTCGGCGCCCTGACCACTAAAATCAAAGTTGCTGCCCGTTGTTTGTAGCTGCACCGGGCTGCCAGTTAAGCTCAGTACTAAAGGATCTTTCAGTGCTGCCTGCTGATAACTCTGAAATGACCAATATTCTTCTTGCATTTCAAATGCAAAAGACCAGCTGATATGACTGCCATCGGCCAACGTCGCTTCACCGCTAAAACTGGCGCTAAGTGCCTGATACCGGTAATTAAATTCCAAAATGGTGCTGCCGTTGTCTGCAACTGCAGTTTCAGCGGCAGGGGATTCAGTCGTTTGTTGCTGCTGCGCGGCAATTTTTTGCGCTGAGCTGCCTTCAATCCAGGACAATAATTTGCCGGATGTCAGCTGTTCCAGAATACGTTTCACCACCCCTATGCTTTGTAAGGCATTAAAAGGTAAAGCATCTTCATTTTGTTCTTCAGATGTCTTAGACTCGGTGCTGGTTTTTTCGGCGACTGTGGGTTCGGGGATAGTTTTGTCAATCACCGGCACTACCGGACGCTGTACTTGGGTAGGGCGGTTTGGAATTTGCATGCGGTGTTGCTGAAAAACCGCCTGTTCCTGTACTGCAAATTGTTGAGTAGCCGTGACGATATTCATCATAAGCTCCGTATGTAAACAATGATGCAATAAGGCTATCGGCAGTCATTGGTTAAACTTTAAGCAGGTAAGGTTATGTTAGAAGCTTTTTTCCGTCAGCTAAGCACTGAACCCGAAACCATCAGTTTTCAGCAGAGCATCGCGCTGATTGATGCTTTATATCAGTTTACGCCCACAGCTTTTAAAAACGGCGCGCTGTTGAATGCGGCAGGAGAAAATAACGGCTCGTGCAAAATTTTGTCTTTTGCCGCTATGCACAAATTGTCTGAACCTCAGACTTTACAGTTGTTTGGGGATTATTACCGGCTAGAGGTGTTGCCGGATTTAAAGGGCGATAATCATGCCAATATCCGCAACTTTATGCGCACCGGTTGGGATGGCGTGGAATTTAGTGGTCAGGCACTTAGAGCCAAAGCGTCTACTTAACCTAAGCCGGAGCGCTGGTTTTAACAGCGTTCCGCTTGTAGTTTGTTGCACTTGGCCAGCACGGATTCGATTTTTTTTGCGGAAAAAGGTTTGGCAATAAAACCACAGGCGCCAGCCAGAATACTTTGTTGAACGTTTTCAACAGTGCTGTGGGCGGTCATAATCACCACATTGGCGTCCGGATTAATTTCTTTGAGTTGTTTTAATAAGATTTTGCCGTCGCAATCAGGCAATTCGATATCTAAAAACACCACATCCTGCTTCATTTTGCTGTAGCTGCTGATGCCATGGCTGCCGTCAGATGCTTCACTCACATGGCTGATGCCAAGCAACATCAGGGTTTGACGCAGATATTCCCGCACCGAAGTTACATCGTCGATAATCAGCACTGAACAATCGGAAACTTTCATCATTCTTCCTTAAATGTCTGAGATCCATCTTTTGTTAAGTTGTAGCTGGCACTTGCCGGACTGGCAAGTTGAATAAATTCAGTTCTTTGCGTTTATAAGTTCTTTTACAGCAACTTTGCAAAAAGTTGTAACCGAAATTTTCCACATGCTAGCAAATTTTGTCCTGTCTGGTATAGCCACCTTTGCTTTTTTGCTGGTACCGAAATAAAGCAGCCTGTTGCACAGTGCGCTTTACGCTGTGTTGATGCTGAGTTATGGTGAAGACTTAAGCAAATACAGTAGCAAATGGACGTTTTGTGTGCAGTTGATTGATTGCAGCGAGATTTTCGCTTTACCTTTGACTTTCCTTTTGTATAATGGCCGCTCCAACGCTAGGGGCATAGTTCCAATTGGTAGAACAGCGGTCTCCAAAACCGATGGTTGGGGGTTCGAATCCCTCTGCCCCTGCCACTTCTTCTGAAGATGAAATTGAATACACATCAGCAGCAACTGCTGCACATTCTCCGAATAAAACCACTTAATCTGCATGCAGATTTTTTGTCGTTTTCTGTTCAGTCAGCTGTTGAAGCGCAAAATAACCTTGTTAACCAGCGCCAGGCAGTGGAAGCTCTGGCTTTGTCGTCCGATGCGGATACCGGCTTTGCCACCTCGGCAGAAACTACAGCAGAAACAGCACCTCAGTCATCTGCCAACATCGAATGGCCGCTGTTGCAGCTGCAACAGGATATTCAGTTATCGCTAAAACAAAAATCGGTACAGCTGTCTGCTGAAGTGGGCTGGCAAACCTCGCCTGAGCTTAATGCCTGTTATCTCGATGGCATGGTGCTGCATACACCGGCGCTGTCTGATCTGACAACAGCTGAAACCAAACGCCAGTTATGGCAATTATTAAATGACGGATGGTCTGATGTCTGATGTGCTGATCCGCCCCGCGCTGGAAAGTGATATCGACGCTATGCTGTCGATCGAACAAAGCGCCACCAGCCACCCCTGGAGCAGGGCCACTTTTAGCGGTTGTTTTGGCGAGCGTTATTTTAATTTTGTGCTGCAACAAGGCGATGAAATACTTGGTTTTTACATTGGTAACTTTGTCGCCGGTGAAGCCAGTTTATTTGATATTTGTGTCGCGCCCAAAGCACAGGGGCAGGGCTTTGGCCGTTTGTTGCTGGAGCATTTTATTGCACAAGCCGAGGCAAAACAGGCCTTTGATTGCTGGCTGGAAGTGCGGGAGAGCAACCAGAGCGCCATCCAGCTTTATCAGAGTGCCGGTTTTCACCAAAACGGCAAAAGAGCCAATTATTACCCAACAGCCAATGGCCATGAAGATGCCATTTTAATGGGCTTGCCACTGCGTTTTGGTTAACCCTTTTGTTTACCTCTTTTAGTGCCGCCCTGACTCCGTCATTTTGCGCTTAGCCAATCAAGCTGTAGAGAATGACAGCTAAAATTCCCGGCAGACAGATGCTGCTATGGCTGTGCCTGCGCTTTGCATCCTGCTATAATCGCCGCCATTTTGCACAAAGCTCGGCAGCCGCCGCTGATGTTCAGCCGGTGAGTCTTGTTGACTGAATTGATATTGGAACCTACGCACGCATGGCCTCTGCACAATTTCTTGAAGAAGTGAATAAACGTCGCACCTTTGCGATTATTTCTCACCCCGACGCCGGTAAAACCACCATCACTGAAAAAGTGTTGTTGTTTGGTCAGCTGATTCAAAAAGCCGGTACCGTGAAAGGGAAAAAATCCGGCCAATACGCCACCTCCGACTGGATGGAAATGGAAAAAGAGCGGGGCATTTCGGTGACCACTTCTGTGATGCAGTTCCCTTATGCCGACTGCTTAGTGAATCTGTTGGACACACCAGGCCACGAAGACTTCTCGGAAGATACTTACCGTACTTTAACGGCGGTGGATTCCTGTTTAATGGTGATTGACGGCGCCAAAGGTGTTGAAGATCGCACCATTAAACTGATGGAAGTCACTCGTTTACGTGACACGCCTATTATCACTTTTATGAACAAAATGGACCGTGATATACGCGATCCTATTGATTTACTTGACGAAGTTGAAAGTGTATTAAAAATCGCTTGTGCCCCTATTACCTGGCCTATTGCATCAGGGAAAGAGTTTAAAGGGGTGTACCACATTCTCCGGGATGAAGTGGTGTTTTATAAGTCAGGCCAGGGCCATGCCATTCAGGAAGTGGATATTGTGAAAGGTATCAACAACCCTGAGCTGGACGCCCGTATTGGTTATTACGCCCAGCAGCTGCGGGATGAAATGGAACTGGTCAAAGGCGCCAGCCATGAATTTGATTTAGAACTGTTTTTAAAAGGTGAACTGACACCGGTATTTTTTGGTACTGCTTTAGGTAACTTTGGTGTGGACCATATGCTGGACGGTTTAACCGACTGGGCGCCGGCCCCACAACACCGCGCGACCACAGATCGGGTGGTTGAACCCACCGAAGAAACCTTCTCCGGTTTTGTGTTTAAAATTCAGGCCAATATGGACCCGAAACACCGTGACCGTGTGGCCTTTTTACGCATCTGCTCAGGTAAATACGAAAAAGGCATGAAAATGCACCATGTGCGCATCGGCAAAGACATGCTGGTGCCACAAGCCTTAACCTTCCTGGCGGGTGATCGTGAGCATGTGGAAGAAGCTTATCCTGGCGATATTATTGGTTTGCATAACCACGGCACTATTCAGATTGGTGACACTTTTACTGCCGGGGAAAAATATTCTTTTACCGGTATTCCAAACTTTGCGCCTGAACTGTTCCGCCGCATCCGGTTGCGCGACCCGTTAAAACAAAAACAGCTGCTCAAAGGTTTAGTGCAGCTGTCGGAAGAGGGCGCTGTGCAGGTATTCAGACCACTGGATAATAACGATTTAATTGTCGGTGCCGTGGGTGTGCTGCAGTTTGACGTGGTGGTACACCGCTTAAAGTCGGAATACAACGTGGATGCTATTTATGAAAGTGTGAACGTGACCACAGCCCGCTGGGTGTATTCAGATGATGGCAAGGCGCTGGATGAATTTAAAAACAAAGCCAGCAGTAACCTGGCGCTGGATGGCGGTGACAACTTAAGTTATCTGGCGCCTACTATGGTGAATTTAAACCTGGCGATGGAACGTTATCCAAAAATGAAATTCCATAAAACCCGCGAGCAAACATTCGCGAGTAAGGCAAAATAATTCATGAATATTAAACAGTTATTATCAGATAAAACCCAGGCAGCCATGATTGCCGTGGGTTTGCCGGCAGAGACCAACACAGCCGTAACCCAAAGCACCAAAGCAGGTTTTGGTGACTATCAGATCAACGGTGCTATGGCTGCGGCCAAGCTTCTGAAAACCAATCCACGTGATTTGGCTCAGCAGTTGCTGGAAAAACTGGATTTGGCTGACATCGCCGAAAAAGTGGAAGTGGCAGGCCCTGGTTTTATTAACGTTACGCTGAAAAATGACTGGCTGGCAGCGCAGTTACAACCAGCCTTGCTGGATGCGCGTTTAGGTGTGAGCCCAAACCCGCAACCACAAAAAGTGGTGGTGGATTATTCGGCGCCGAACCTTGCCAAGGAAATGCACGTCGGCCATTTACGCTCCACTATTATCGGTGACGCTGTGGTACGCGCGCTGGAATTCTGGGGTGATGACGTGATTCGCCAAAACCATATGGGCGACTGGGGCACACAATTTGGCATGCTGATCGCCCATCTGGAAGATAAGCTGGCAGCCGGTGTTGACCTTGAAACCGTTGCTCTTGCCGATTTAGAAGATTTTTACCGCGAAGCAAAAAAACGTTTTGATGATGAAGCAGGTTTTGCCGATAAATCGCGTGACTATGTGGTGAAACTGCAAAGTGGCGACGCCCATTGCCAGAAGTTATGGCGGCTGTTTATCGACACCTCGATTAAACACAGTGATGAAGTGTACCGTGCGTTAAACGTCACCTTGGGTCATGAACATATTAAGCCGGAGTCGGCTTATAACCCTATGTTGCAGCCTATTGTTGATAGCTTAAAAGCCACCGGTATTGCAGTGGAAGATCAGGGCGCTTTAGTGGTGTTCCTGCACGAGCTGGCTGACAAAGAAGGCAATCCGTCACCTTTTATTATTCAGAAAACCGGCGGTGGTTTTTTATATGCCACCACCGACTTAGCGGCCTGTAAATACCGCAGCCATGAACTGAACGTTGACCGTATTATTATTTTCACCGACGCCCGTCAGGCGCTGCACTTTAAACAGGTGGAGCTGGTGGCGCGTAAGGCCGGTTTGCTCAGAAGCATGACGTCGTATGAGCATTGCCCTTTTGGCACCATGATGGGTGAAGATGGCAAACCATTTAAAACCCGTACCGGCGGCACGGTAAAACTGGCTGAATTGCTGGAAGAAGCAGTTGTTCGTGCCAAAGCTGTGGTTGAACAAAAATCCACTGAGCTCAGCGAAGACGAAATTGCCGAAGTAGCGCGTAAAGTGGGTATTGGTGCAGTAAAATTTGCCGATTTATCAAAAAACCGCACTTCAGATTACATCTTCAGCTGGGATTCTATGCTGAGTTTTGAAGGCGCAACGGCCCCTTATCTGCAATACGCTTATACCAGGGTGCGCAGTATTTTACGCCGCGCTGAAGTGGCAGAAAACTTTAATGCTCCGCTGCAACTGGTTGAATCTCATGAAAAACAACTGGCATTAAAAACGCTGCAGTTTGAAGAAACCCTGCAGCAGGTGATGAAAGACGCCCAGCCCAATCTGCTGTGTAATTACCTGTATGAACTGGCCAGTTTATATATGAGTTTTTACGAAGCTTGCCCTATCTTAAAAGAAGGGGTTGAACCGGCGCTGCGTGACAGCCGTTTAATGCTCAGTATTGGTGTGTCCCGCTTGCTGGCCAAAGGTTTAGACCTGTTGGGCATCGAAGTGATGGAACGGATGTAACAATGAAAAAAGCGCTTCGGCGCTTTTTTTCATCGGGCTGATGGTTGAGGACTTAAATGATCAAAATTGACGATATTCGCCGCAGTTATGTTAAAGACAAGCTGGATTTCGACAAATTAAACGCCGATCCTTTTGTGCAGTTTGAGCTCTGGCTCAAAGATGCTATTGCTGCTGAATTACCAGATCCTACCGCCATGTGTGTGGCTACAGTAGATGAACACGGCCAGCCATCACAACGGCTGGTGCTGCTTAAAGATGTCAATCCGGAAGGTTTTGTGTTTTACACCAACCTCGGCAGTCGCAAAGCCAAAGAGCTGGCTGGTAATCCGAAGGTTTGTCTGCATTTTCCCTGGCACCCGCTGGAGCGGCAGGTCATTGTTTATGGCACGGCCACAGAGTTGCCGGTCAGTCATGTGGTGAAATATTTTTTATCCAGACCCAAAGAAAGTCAGCTGGCGGCCTGGGCGTCGGAGCAAAGCCGGCCTGTGTCGACCCGTCAGGCGCTGATGCAAAAATTTGCTGAAATTAAACATAAATTTGAACACGGTGAAGTGCCGGTGCCGTCATTCTGGGGCGGTTTTCAGATAAAACCCCATGCCATTGAATTCTGGCAGGGCGGCGAGCACAGGTTACATGACCGTTTTATGTACCAGTTACAGGCCGATGGCCGCTGGACTATTGAACGGTTGTGTCCATAACAGCTTCCATAACAGTTGAGGCGGCCTTGTGAATACAGCTCTGTTGCCGGCGCTTTTTGACAGTCATTGCCATCTGGATTTACCAGAGTTATGGCAGGACTGGCCTTTGCACTGGCAACAAGCCAAAGCGGCTGGGGTTCAGGCTTGTTTAATTCCGGCGGTGCAGCTGTCAGCCTGGTTGCCTTTGCTGGCGTTAAAACAGCAGCAGCCTGAGTTTTATATTGCGCTCGGTATTCATCCCTGGTGGGCCAAAGCACATTCAATGCAAGCTCTGACAGAGCTAGATGGTTTGCTGGCGCAGCAGTCTGACCAGATTTGTGCTGTAGGTGAAATAGGACTGGATTATGCAATTGCAGCAGACACTTTTGCCATACAACAACAGCTGTTTGCCGCTCAGTTGGCACTCGCTGGCCAATACCAAAAACCAGTGATTTTGCATCACCGTAAATCTATGGTGCAGTTATTGGCTGAGCTGAAACGGCAAAAATTTCAACAGGGCGGCATTTTACATGCCTTTTCCGGCAGCCCGGAGCAAGGGCAGGATTTTCTCGATCTGGGTTTTAAGCTGGGCATTGGCGGTACTATCAGTTACCAGCGTAGTCAGAAAACCCAAAATGCGGTGCGCCGCCTGCCACTGTCGGCTTTTGTGCTGGAAACCGACGCACCGGCTATGCCGCTTTATGGTTTTCAGGGGCAAATAAATAGCCCCAAACAGCTGGCGCTGGTGTTCCAGCATTTTTGCAGTTTAAGGCCGGAAAGGCCGGAAGAAATTGCCAAAACGTTATGGCAAAACACCCTCGAGGTGCTCAGACTAACGGAATAAGCGGTTCAAAGTTTTCAGTCAGCGCCAGCTGGCTGTTAACTTTTAATATGTTCGTGACTATCTAAAGCGGCGTGATGCAGCTGTTGATTGCTTGCCAGCTTGTGCGAGAGCAGTAATAAACTGGATCGCGCCATTAATGCCACCAGAGCCGCCAGTGCCAGCATCCACAATACCTGTTCCATCATTGCGTGCCAGGCGCTCGACACAGCGCTAAAGCCGGTATCCTGTTTTAAGCTGATTTTGATATAACCCAACAGCTGCGAGCCCTGATAAATTTCCTGCACCATGGGTTGCAACTCAATCTTGTGTTGTGGTGCATATAACAACCGCGCTGGCTCACTGCCGCTGGATTCACTTAAGCGCACGCCGTTGGCGTCGTACACCACCACATCGTGTAAATAAGGGCTGGACGCCAGCTGTTGAGTCAGCGCCGTCAGGCCGTCAAGCTGGTCGTTTTCAATCAGATAAGCGGCGGTTTGTGCCAAAGCTTTTAAAGTTTCGCGCATTAATACCGAACTTTGTTCAGCAAACAGCCGTTGCCCCTGATTGCTGCTGTCATGCCACCACTGCAATAAAACAATCAGGCCGGTTATAGCCAGCAGCAGCTGTACAGAGCGGAATAGTTTTGCTGATTTTTTTCGCGTTTTTGTCGCCGAATTTGTCATTTTCACTACACCATAGACTGACAGGGGCCGAAAAATGTCGGTAGAATGCCACGGCATCAGGTTGAAGTATAGGGATCAGTGTGGGCTTTTTTCTGAACTGGACACGGCAGCAGCCGGTAGAAATCGACTTTTTTTCGTTATTACAACAGCATTCTTTATTGCAGCTGCAAACCGCAGCCGATGGTTTTGTATTATCAGCCACAGAGAGAGCTGAGGCGTTAGAAGCAAGGCAAGGCGTCAAGGCCAGAATTTGTTGGTTTGGCGCGCCTTTAGGCACAGAAAAGCTGGCACAGCTGCTGGAGCTGTTACGGGCCGAACAGAGCACAGTACTGCTTAGTGCCGGCTCACCACATCCGGATTTAACTGCCGCCTGTTATCTTGGCCTGAGTCAGCCCTTGTCTGAGTCTTTGCAGACGAAGCTCAAAGACTTCGGCAGCAGCATCGCCGCTGAACTGGTGTATCTTGATGGCTCAGTTTGCTTAACCAGCCCTGGTTTGCTGGTCATGGATATGGACAGCACCGCCATTCAGATTGAATGTATTGATGAAATTGCGGTGCTGGCCGGTGTGGGCGAGCAGGTGGCAGCGGTGACAGCAAGGGCGATGAATGGCGAGCTCGATTTTGCCCAGAGTCTGACACAAAGGGTGGCAGCGCTTGCCGGTGCACCACAAACTGTGCTGGTTGACGTTCTGCAACAGCTGCCGCTGATGCCGGGTTTAACTGCGCTGGTGGCGCATCTGCAGGCCAGACAATGGCAGGTGGTGATAGCCTCCGGTGGTTTTACCTATTTTACTGATGCCCTTAAAGCGCAGCTTGGCCTTACTGCCACTTATGCCAATGTGCTGGAGATAGCCGATGGCAAACTGACCGGCAAGGTGCTGGGCGCTATTGTGGATGCACAGCGTAAAGCTGAAGTGGTGGCGCAAGTGGCGGCTGAATATCAGATCCCACACAGCCAGACAGTGGCTATTGGCGATGGCGCCAATGACCTGCCGATGCTGGCTAAAGCAGCACTTGGTGTGGCTTTTCATGCCAAACCCAAAGTACAGGCGCAGGCCAAAGCCGCTATCAGGCAGGGCTCGTTGTTGCAGTTATTGTATTTGTTAGATGCGGCGTTATGAAACATCAGCAAAGTTCGGAATACCTGGACCTTCAGCAGTATCAGCTGCATTTACGCAAGCTGACCCCTTTGCACATTAGCCAGGCGCCTGTGCTGATGCTGCATGGTGCTATTGAAAACGGCCGGATTTTTTATAGTCAGCACGGCAAGGGGCTCGGTTGTTATCTGGCCGATCAGGGTTTTACCGTGTACTGCGCTGATTTTGCCGGCCGTGGTTTATCCAAACCTGCGGTGGGACCGGCTTTTAACCACAGTCAGCATCAGCTGATCTGCCAGGATATTCCGGCCCTTATTCAGCATTTATATCAGCGCCATCAGCAAAAAATTCATCTGATTTGTCATTCATGGGGCGGGGTGGTGCTGGCCGCCAGTCTGGCACGTTTTCCGGCTCTGCTGGATAAAGTGCAGAACAACGTGTTTTTTGGCACCAAAAGACGTATATCGGTAAAAAGTACTGCTAAAACCCTGCAGATTGACCTGCTGTGGAATAAAGTCTCGCCCTGGCTTTGCAAACGTTATGGGTATTTGCCGGCGAAAAGCTGGCGTTTTGGTGCCGACAACGAACCGGCGCAGTTTCTGCTGGACACAGTGCATTGGATCAACAATCCGCATTTTGTTGATCCGACCGATCAGTTTGATTATGCCAAAGCAGCCCAACAACTGCAGTGGCCGCCCAGCTGGTTTTTTGCCGCTGTGAACGACAAAATTCTCGGCCATCCGGATGATGTACGGTTGTTTATGGCAGAAAGTAATCTCCTGGATGCGCGTTTTAGTTTGCTTGGCAAAGCGCAGGGAGACGCGCTGGATTACGATCATATTTCAATGCTGACCCATCCACAGGCAGTGCAAGGACATTTTCAGACCTTGTCGGACTGGTTAAAACAACAAAACTGAGTTGCAGGAGGCCGCGAAATCCGGCCTTTTGGCGGTTTTAATTGTTAGTTTTAGTTTGGCGCCACTGCTGAAGTGGCAGCTTAAGCCTGCTGTAAAGTCGCGATAAACTGACGGCGTTTTTGCAGCTGTGCAGCTATTTGAGTGGCACTTATGCCATAACGCAGCAGCACTTCGTCGCTGATATCTATCACATCCCCTACACCTACCACACTCCATAATTCCTCTTCCAGCACCTTGGCTTTATGGATGGCATAGAGGCTGACATAACCCAGCTCTTTGGCGATGTAATCAGTGTCAGGCCGACCGGTACGGGATAAAAACACTTTAAAACAAAACAACAAATCCTGGCTGATAGCGTCCTGCACAAAACTTTGCCTGGCCTGGCTGGTTTTTAATTCAAAATCAAACTCAGTGACAAAACTGGCTTCGCTGCGCGCCGTGGCCGGTTGATAACGGATAAACACCTCATACATCTTGGGTGCATCCTGGCGTTTCATCGCTTTGAGTTGAGTGGCAAAGTGCAGGTTAGTGGCATTGTTTTTTAACAGCGGTTGCAGATTCATTTTGCTGTTTTTGCCACCTGCTAAACCCAGAATGTAATGCAGGTTATTAGGTTCAGCCCCGCGGCCCACCACATTTAAGTCATAACGAATGCCGTGGCGGTGCATATAAAATGGCAGGCTGTTTAACGCTTTAACGTACATATTACGCAGCACAGTGCCAAGGCCGGCATACTTAGGCGTCTCTTCGGCCGGCGTCAGTTTGTCTTTATTGCTTTTAATCAGCTGTTCAAAAAACGATTTGCCCTGATGCGGTTCTTCCTGCTCCCAGATTTTTAAGTTCATGATGAGCTGGCTTTTACTGACCGCCATCACTTCATAATCCAGTTGTTGCAGGTCAAATTTACTGGAGATTTTTTGCATGTCGGGCAAGGCCAGCCGGATATGCTCGCCTTTTTGCAAACTGACAGGCTGCACTGTTTCTACCTGCAGACCTTTGCTGGAAAAGTCGCGGGTATGGGCTTCAATGTGTTCGTCGCCCAGTTGTAGCAGCACTTTGGTTTTATATAAATAACGTGTTTCACCACGTAAATTAACGTATTGCAAAGCCACAGCTTCCAGTGGTGGTAGCTGGTCGACTTTGGCGTGGCCAAAAATTTTCAGTTGTGACAACAAATTTTCGTCATAGCGGATTTGTTGATACAAGGCGATATTTTCTTCAGTGGTGATATCGGTCAGGCTGGCAATATACCGAAAATCGCGGATCAGGTTCTGCACCAGCTGGGATGGCGGCTGGTTCAGTTTACTGATGTCCTGATCGGCGGTATTGGGCAGCGATAATAACTGATGCGCATGCTCTGGATGGGTACGGTGTATCACCAGATGAAAAACCCGGAAACTGGCTTTACGGGCAGCAAAACCAAAAAACACTTTTTGCAGTTCAGGCTGTTGTTGTAGCTCGTCTGAAGTGGCGCTATAAAAAAACAGTTTGCCTTTGGCAGCATGGGTAAAACAATACAAAATACAGGAACGCTCAACCGGAGCTTTTTGCAAACAAGCTTTTAATCTTTTACCAGACAACAACTGCATCAGCACTGAGCGTTGTTGTTCATCCTGAAAATACTGCACATGCTGGCGGTTGTTTTCGGTGGTCATGGCACAAACCGGCACAGGTAAACCGTCCCGCACTGCCAGAAACACAGGTAAAGAGCTGATCCTGGGCAGGTAAAACTGCTCATAACCTTTGACCACCACTGCATCGAGCGTGTTGTCGAGATTTACTTTATACCGTCTTTTATTGCCCTGGATAAACTGGCGTAAAAACTCGCTAAAGCCATGTTCGTCGGCCATTGGCAGCCTTTTCACTCTGGCGTACACAGCGCGGTCAACCACTTCAGTATCGATGACCTGATAAGGCACACCCTGATTCAGGCCTAAGGCAAATTCTTGCTCCAGACCTTTGAATGTAATGGCAATTTTTTGCCCTGCTGACAGCGATCTGCTGCCAGGGATTTTAAGTTTACTGCCGGACACTGACAAATCGACCGTGCTTGCCGGAAACACTTCGCCGTTTTCCAGTGCAATTTCGATGTCGATGCTAAAGTTCATCCGCTCTTCACCGCGGCTGCAATAACTGGCAAATTGCACCAGGGCAGGGCCGGTTTTGACCTGTTCCGGCTCCTGAGTTTCCACTACAGCTTGCGGTGGTGTTTCACCGGCAATCACCGCCTGTAATCTTTGTTCTGTTTCCTGTTTGTGCCGGACTCTGTAGTTATTGTCGGTGTTCATCACCTCTTCAAACAGGCCCATAGTAAAACGGCCGTAACGTTTGAGGCCGCGTTCAAAGGCTTTAATGGCGGTATCGTCCATATAATGGGTGCGGCCACCATGTTCATAAGGCCGCACTTCACCGTCGACTTTGCCACGCAAATCGATGTAATAGCTGCAGGGTTGCCCCAAACGTTTCAGTTCCATTTTCAGCAGGAACTGTTTTGGTTTGGGCAGATCTGAAGTCAGAATGCCAAACACCTCGTTAAACTCAGATGTGTTTATCAAGGGGATTAAGCGTTCGATCACGCCGATATAAGGCAGCAAATCGGGTGTCGTCATAAGGTGAGTGTCTGAGCCATAAAGACTTGTTGTTGTGATACCATGTCTTACATTAAAAGCAAAAATTATGCCTTTCAATTGTTTCGGTGAAAATTATGGCCAAAGTAAAGACCGCTTACGTCTGTAACGATTGTGGTGCTGACTTTGTACGCTGGCAGGGACAGTGTACTGAATGTGGTGCCTGGAACACCATCAGCGAAGTGCGGATGCCTGCCATCAGCGCCAAAAGCAGCCGCAATTTAGGGGGCGGTTATGCCGGTGCCACTGTGGCTAAAGTGATGCGGCTGGATCAGGTGGATTTACAGGACGTACCGCGGTTTAGCTCTGGTTTTGCTGAGTTTGACCGGGTTTTAGGTGGCGGTATAGTGCCAGGCTCAGCCATTTTAATAGGCGGCAGTCCGGGCGCTGGTAAAAGTACCTTGTTGCTGCAAATTATGTGTTATCTGGCGGCGCAGGGGCCGGCGCTTTATGTCACAGGCGAAGAATCGCTGCAGCAGGTGGCGCTTCGGGCGCACCGGCTGGGTTTACCTACCAATCAGCTCAATATGCTGGCAGAAACTCAGGTGGAAACTATTTGTCAGCTGGCGCAGCAGGAAAAACCACGCATTATGGTCATCGACTCTATTCAGGTGATGCAGATGATGGACATTCAGTCTGCACCTGGCAGCGTGTCGCAAGTGCGTGAAAGTGCTGCTTTTTTGACGCGTTTTGCCAAACAACAGAATGTGGCTGTGATTATGGTTGGTCATGTCACCAAAGACGGCTCTTTGGCTGGCCCTAAGGTGCTGGAGCATTGTATTGACTGCTCTGTGATGCTCGAAGGGGATGGGGACAACAGGTACCGCACTTTGCGCGGCACTAAAAACCGTTTTGGTGCTGTCAACGAGCTTGGCGTTTTTGCCATGACAGGCCAGGGCATGAAAGAGGTGAAAAACCCTTCAGCTATTTTCCTCAATCGCGGCAAAGACGAAGCTGCCGGCAGTTTAGTGATGGTATTGTGGGAAGGCACCCGGCCTTTATTGGTGGAAATTCAGGGGCTGGTGGATTATTCGCCGTTGAATAACCCACGTCGTGTCACAGTGGGTATGGAGCAAAACCGCTTGTCGATGTTATTGGCGGTGATGCACCGTCATGCCGGTATTCAGATGTCGGATCAGGATGTGTTTGTGAACGTGGTGGGGGGGGTCAAGGTCAATGAAACCGGCGCTGACCTGGCCACCTTACTGGCGTTGGTGTCCAGTTTCCGCAATAAACCCCTGCCGGTTGATCTGGTGGTCTTTGGTGAAGTGGGTTTGTCCGGTGAAATCCGCCCTGTGCCGAGCGGTCAGGAGAGGCTGCGTGAAGCTGCCAAACATGGTTTTAAACGGGCGATAGTGCCGCTTGCCAATGTGCCAAAAGAACCAATTGTCGGTATGACTGTGATTGGGGTGCAAAAATTGCCGGAAGCGCTGGATGCTTTATAGGCTGAACCTTTTAGGGTGTAAAAGTAAACAGCAATAAAAAAGGCCGTGATACGGCCTTTTTGTTGTGAAAGCGTTAAGGGTTTTAAAGTTTTATGGCACGGCAAAGCTGCTGTGCCAATCAAGCTTTGTTTAGTTACTGCTTTGTTCCGGCATTTCTGCCTGTGGGAAGTTCAGCGCTAACACCGCTTTGGCATCGTCACGCAGTTTATTTAAACCCAGTGCATCGTAACTTGTGATCATTAGCTGTAATGCTTCAGGCACTTTTGATGAATCACGATAAAATTCAACGATATATTTAGCACGGTTGGCAGCGGCTAAGTGAGCGCCACGGCGGCTGTAATAATCGGCCACCAACAGCTCATGGCGCGCCAGTTTTTCTTTAATAAAAATCATCCGCGCCTGACCATCGGCAGCATACTTGCTGCTCGGGTAAGTGCTGGTCAGAATCTTAAAGTCTTCAAAGGCTTGTTTGGTGCTGGCCATGTCGCGGTCTGCGCGGTCAATACCAAAAAACTCCTGGAACGAGTTTTCGTCGGCTTTCTGATTGGTTAATCCACGCATGTAATAGACATAATCCAGATCCGGGTGATTTGGGTTTAACCGGATAAAACGGTCTATACTGGCCAGGCATTGTTTAATGTCACCTGATGCATGGTAAGCATAAATTAAGTCGAGTTGAACCTGGCGGGCCATAGGGCCAAATGGATAACGGCTTTCCATGGCTTTTAACAATTCGATGGCTCTGCTGTATAAACCAGAGTCGAGAATTTCTTTAGCGTCGTTATAAGCAGCTTGCGCTGACTGGTTAGTGTTGACCAGCACTTCTTCTGATTTGTTGCCGGCACAGGCGGTTAGGGCGGCAGAAACACACAAAACTACAAAAAATTTAGCTTTCATTGAAAAATCCACTACTACTTCAGCCGATTGGCTGTCTAGTCGTTCATAAAATCGTTAAAATAGACGCAATACACCGATTCTAACCCAGACTGTTCGGGTATGCACACAGGATAACTGGTTCCGACATGACAAAACAGATAAAACTTGCAGAAATTGTACCTGACCATCTTTACGGCAAACGCTTAGATCAGGTGCTGGCAGAAATGTTCCCTGATTATTCACGTTCAAGAATAAAAGAGTGGATTTTGGCCGGCTGGGTGCTGGTCAACGGCCGTGTCTGCGAAGTGCCACGCGAAAAATTATTGGGTGGCGAAAATATTGAAATTAATGCCGAGCTGCCGGAAGACGAGCGTTTTGACGCTGAGCCTATTGAGCTGAACATTGTTTATGAAGATGAACATATTCTGGTGATCAACAAACCGGCAGGTTTGGTGGTGCATCCGGGCGCAGGTAACCACGACGGTACTTTATTAAATGCGCTGCTGCACCATTGCCCTGGCATCGCCGAAGTACCACGTGCCGGTATTATTCACCGTCTTGATAAAGACACCACAGGGTTAATGGTGGTTGCGAAAACCATTCCGGCGCAAACTCATCTGGTTGAGATGATGCAGCACCGCGAAATTACCCGTGAATACGAAGCTATTGCCCATGGCTGTATGACAGCAGGTGGTATGGTGGATGAGCCTATTGGCCGTCACCCAACGAAAAGAACCCATATGGCTGTGACGTCCAGTGGCAAACCTGCGGTCACCCACTACCGGGTGATGGAAAAATTCCGTAACCACACCAGACTGAGGTTAAGGCTGGAAACCGGCCGTACCCACCAGATCCGGGTGCACATGACCTACATTAACTACCCGCTGGTGGGTGACCCTGTGTATGCCGGCCGGCCGCGTCCACCGCGTAAAGCAGATGAAAAACTGCTGGCTGTACTGCGGAACTTTAAACGTCAGGCGCTGCACGCCGCTATGCTGCGTTTAGCGCACCCTATTACCGGTGAATTGCTGGAATGGCATGCGCCTATTCCTCAGGATATGGTGGAACTGACGCTGGCGCTGCGCGAAGACACCGCCATTCACGGTATGGATAACCAATAATGTCAGAGCATGGGTTTATTTATCCGGACTGGCCGGCCCCAGCCAATGTTAAAGCCCTTGCTACCAGCCGTCTGGGAGGGGTGTCAGAAGGGGTCTTTGCCAGTCTGAATCTTGGGACTCATGTTGGTGATGCTATTACAGCTGTGATGCAAAACCGCTTGTTATTAAAACAGCAGGCGGATTTACCTGATGAACCTGGCTGGCTCAATCAGGTGCATGGCACTGAGGTACTGGTGCTGGAAAACTGGCAAGGTGGTGTTGCAGACGCCGATGCATCTTTTACTCAGACTGCCGGCAAAGTGTGTGTGGTCATGACCGCTGATTGTTTACCTGTGCTGTTTTGTGATCAACAGGGGCAACAGGTCGCGGCCGCTCATGCCGGCTGGCGTGGTTTGTGTAACGGTGTGCTTGAACAGACGTTACAGCATTTTGCCAATCCGGCTGAGGTGATGGTATGGCTGGGACCCGCTATAGGCCCAACTGCTTTTGAAGTTGGTGCCGAAGTACGGCAGGCCTTTATTCAGCAAGATGCGGCCGCTAACCGCGCTTTTGTACCCGCCGGCCATGGCAAATATCTGGCCGATATTTATTTATTGGCAAGGCAGCGTTTAACAGCGGCCGGTGTAACGCAAATTTACGGTGGCAGTTATTGTACTGTCAGCCAGCCGCAGCAGTTTTTTTCCTACCGCCGGGACGGTCAAACCGGCCGTATGGCGAGCCTGATTTGGTTTAGCCAAGGCTGAACTTCAGCGTTTTTTTGACAGAAGTCAAATTTTTGACGTTTGCTGCTTGAAAATGCAGCAAACGCCCTCCATCTTAACTGCAACCTAGCTTGTTACTATGGAGTAACCTCATGCGCTTAGAACGTTTTACCAGTAAATTTCAGGAAGCCATTGCCACAGCGCAATCTTTAGCGCTGGGCCGTGATCATCAATTTATCGAACCTGTGCACCTGATGCATGCCTTACTGAATCAGGATGGTGGCAGTGTGCGCGACTTACTGAACAAAATTGGCACCAATCTGCACGATTTGCGCTCTAAAGTGTCGCAGGCGATTGAACGCTTGCCAAAAGTAGAAGGCAGTGAAGGCAATTTGCAGCTGTCAAATGGCACCATTAACCTTTTGAATTTATGTGACAAACTGGCGCAAAAACGCAAAGATCAGTTTATCTCCAGCGAGTTATTTGTGCTGGCCGCCTGTGAAGACAAAGGTGAGCTTGGCGCGTTATTAAAGCAGCTGGCGGTCAGCAAAGAAGGGGTTGAAGCTGCTATTGAACAGCTGCGGGGCGGTCAGAAAGTGGATGATGCCAATGCCGAAGACACCCGCCAGGCGCTCAGCAAATACACCATAGATTTAACAGCCCGCGCCGAAGCCGGCAAACTTGACCCTGTGATTGGCCGCGACGAAGAAATTCGCCGTTGTGTGCAGGTATTGCAGCGTCGTACCAAAAATAACCCTGTGCTGATTGGTGAACCTGGTGTGGGTAAAACCGCCATCGTGGAAGGTTTGGCGCTGCGGATTGTTAATAAAGAAGTGCCTGAAGGGCTCAAAGACAAAAGGGTGTTGTCGCTGGATTTAGGGGCACTGCTGGCGGGGGCCAAATATCGTGGTGAGTTTGAAGAGCGTTTAAAAGCTGTGCTGTCAGAGCTTGCCAAAGAAGAAGGTCAGGTCATTTTGTTTATTGACGAAATTCATACCATGGTAGGCGCAGGTAAAGCCGATGGTGCCATGGATGCCGGCAATATGCTCAAACCTGCACTGGCGCGTGGTGAGCTGCACTGTTTAGGTGCTACCACTTTAGATGAATACCGCAAATATATTGAAAAAGATGCAGCGCTGGAGCGGCGTTTTCAAAAAGTGTTGGTGGAAGAGCCTTCAGTGGAAGACACCATCGCTATTTTGCGGGGGTTAAAAGAACGGTACGAGTTACACCATGGCGTGGATATTACCGATCCGGCCATAGTGGCAGCGGCAACTTTGTCACACCGTTATGTCAGCGACCGGCAATTGCCAGACAAAGCCATTGATTTAATTGACGAAGCTGCGTCCAGCATCCGGATGCAGATGGACTCTAAACCGGAAGAGCTCGACAGGCTCGAGCGGCGTATTATTCAGTTAAAACTGGAAGATAACGCCCTTGCCAAAGAAACCGACGATGCCAGTAAAAAACGCCGCGACTTTATTCTGGAACAGATTGCCGAACTTGACAGTAAATACAACGAGTTAGACGAAGTCTGGAGCTCAGAAAAAGCGGCATTACAGGGCACCCAGAGTATTAAAGCCGACCTAGAACAAGCACGGCTTGATATGGAAGTGGCGCGCCGGGCCGGTGATTTAAACCGGATGTCACAGCTGAAATACGAGCGTATTCCGGAGCTGGAAAAACGGCTGGATTTGGCCGCTCAGGCGGAAATGCATGAAATGACTTTATTACGCAATAAAGTCACTGAGACCGAAATTGCTGAGGTGTTATCCAAGGCAACAGGTATTCCGGTCAGCAAAATGCTGGAGGGCGAGCGCGATAAACTGCTGAAAATGGAGCAGTCGCTGGCACAAAGAGTGATAGGTCAAACCGAAGCTGTGCTGGCGGTGTCAAACGCCATTCGCCGCTCGCGTGCCGGCCTTGCCGATCCAAACAAACCTATAGGTTCATTTTTGTTTTTAGGCCCGACAGGTGTGGGTAAAACAGAACTGACCAAAGCACTGGCGCATTTCCTGTTTGACAGTGAAGATGCGATGGTACGCATTGATATGTCCGAGTTTATGGAAAAGCATGCGGTGTCCCGTTTAGTCGGTGCGCCTCCAGGATATGTAGGTTATGAAGAGGGCGGTTATTTAACCGAAGCGGTGCGTCGTCGTCCTTATTCCGTGATCCTGCTGGATGAAGTGGAAAAAGCCCATCCGGATGTGTTTAACATTTTGCTGCAGGTGCTGGACGATGGCCGTTTAACCGATGGTCAGGGCCGCACTGTCGACTTTAAAAATTCTGTGATCATTATGACGTCCAACCTGGGCTCTGATTTAATTCAGGAGCATTACCACCAGCAAAGTTATGATGAGATGAAAGCGATGCTGATGGGCGTGTTAAGCCAGCAGTTCAGACCTGAGTTTTTAAACCGGGTGGATGAAACTGTAGTGTTCCATCCGCTGGATCATGCACAGATCAAAAATATTGCCGGTATTCAGCTCAAACGTCTGGCACAGCGGCTGGCCGACCGGCAGATGACTTTAGAAGTGTCGGAGGCTGCGCTGGAGAAAATTGCTGCTGTTGGCTTTGATCCGGTGTTTGGCGCCCGCCCGCTGAAAAGGGCTATTCAGCAGTATGTGGAAAATACGCTGGCGCAGTCGCTGCTCAAAGGCGACATTTTGCCAAACTCTGTGGTCAGAGTGGACGTAAGCGACGACCGTTTTGTGGTCAGCAGCAGAGTTCAGGCGTAAACTCTCTGCCATCAGTGAAAAACCAGTGCCGGAGGTGCTGGTTTTCAGATAAAAAAAGAGCTGCATTGCAGCTCTTTTTTATGGTTTAGATCCGGGGAAGCAAAAGGGGGATTAATGCTTTGCCGGATCGTCACAGAATAAATGAATTTGTTGTTCGGCCAGCGTGCGTTGTGCATCCATTTGCACATCAGTCAGTTGCTGCCTGCTGCCATCTTCCATATCAATAAAAACCGGTAAATCCTGCTGCAGAATTTTCAGATTTTTGCGGGCCTTTTCACAACTGGCCAAGCGGGCTTGTTGCTGCTCTGTGGTTTTTTTCTGCGGTTTAATGGCCGTTGTTTGCTGTGCAGGGCCTATCACAACGGTTTCATATTCCACATTTTGAGGTGGTAACTGACTGACATGCAAAGTGTTGTTCTTGTCACGCCACTGGTACATCACTTGCTCTGCGGCTAATAGATCACAGCAAAACCATAACGACATCACAAGCAGAAACATTGTTTTCATAAAGGCCTCTGTCAGATTGCAGCAGACTGAATTTCAAGTGTAACGAACATTGGCAAAATTGCCTCTGCGCCAGCAAAATTCAGTCTGCGCACTGCGCCTTTATGCTGTATGGCTTAACTAAAAGTTTTGGCCAGGCTGGTCAGTTCCGACGCTTTGTCATGCAGCACATGACTGTTTTCGGCCACCACCGCCATATTGTTACTGTTGGTGTCGGCAATACTAGTGATGTCCTGCACATGGCTGGCAACCCGATGCGCTACCACATCCTGCTGCATTGTTGCTGTGGCAATCTGTGCAGAAGCCGATGCAATCTGATCGACCATAGCGGCAATATCATTGACCTGCTGGGCACTGAGCTGGCTTTGTTCCACACAATGTTCTGCCTGCTGACGGCTTTGTACCATCACGCTGCCCCAGCTTAATAAGGTTTGCTGAATTTCACGGATAGACAGCTGAATTTGTTCAGTCGCATTGTGGGTGCGTGAAGACAATGCCCGCACTTCATCGGCCACTACGGCAAAACCGCGGCCATGTTCGCCGGCCCGGGCCGCTTCAATAGCGGCATTTAATGCCAGCAAATTGGTTTGATCGGCAATGCCCTGAATTTCAGCCATCACAGCACCAATACGCTGTGCTTCAACGGCAAGGCTATCTGCAGTGCTGGCGGCACCATCCACTTCTTTGGCCAGCTGTTGCACTGTGTTGGTGGTCAGCTGCATCGCTTGTTGCGCCTGCTGACAAATCTGGTGTGTGCTTTGTACCTGAGTGGTGGTGTGGGCAGTACGGGAGGAAATTTCCGCCACTGTCTGGGTCAGCTCCTGACTGGCCTGGTCAATCAGTTGTAATTGTTGCTGCTGTTTCTGAATACCGCCTTTGGTCTGATCCACAGCTTCTGCCAGGGTGTCGGCAATGTTGCGCAGTTGTGAGGTGCTATCGCCGGTGCGGCCCAGCACTGTGGCTAATTTGGCCTGCAAAATTTTGATCTGAAAATCGGCCACACCAAAGGGACCAAAGCCGCTGTAAACATAACGGCTGACCGAGTCACCCTGTTGTTGCAGCTCCTTTAAATGTTTAGGTGTCACGTGCAGCTCATCATAAAAGCAACTGTGCTCAATCAGCGGCAGCAACAGCGCCAGTAAAAACCAGGGCGACAGCCAATAACAGCCGGCAGCAACAACGGTCAGCATCAGGGCTGCAGCAACAAGTTGACGCAGTGACAGATTAAAACGCCAGCCGACTAATGCTTGCCCGGCGCGGACTTTTTGGTAAGTCAGTTCAGCACGGCGAATCAGTTCTGGCGTTGGGCAACGTCGCACCGACTGAAAGCCCACCAGTTTATGCTGTTCAAAAATAGGGGTGACAAAAGCATCGACCCAATAATACCGGCCATCTTTACAGCGGTTTTTTACCATACCACGCCAGGACTGGTTTTTTTTCAGCGTGTCCCATAAGTCCGCAAATGCCTCTTTTGGCATATCCGGATGGCGCACAATATTGTGATTTTTACCTACTAATTCGTCCACGCTATAACCTGCAACCTGACAAAATGCCGGGTTGGCATAGGTGATCACCCCCCGGGTGTCTGTGGTAGATACTAGCTCGACATCAGGGCTAAAGGTAACGGCTTCGTTGATCAGTTGTTGATTTCTTCGGTTCATATCAGTGACTTGGACTTTAATTAGGGCGGTGATACAGTAGTTTACTACAAAGTTTTGTCTAAGCATTAAAGAAAATAGGGACGTTAAATGGCTATTGCTGACATCATGACAAAAAAGGTGAGGGTGACGACTGAAGATGCCCCATTAGCCAGCTTGCGTGCTTTGTTTGTCGACGCCAAATTTCAGCATGTGCCTGTGATCGACAATTTGCACCGGCTGATTGGTATAGTGTCGGTGAAAGATTATTACAAAACATTAAGCCCGGTGATGGATGCAGCATCGGAACAAACCACTGAGCTTTTTTTGCAAAGCCGTAAAGTGCGGCATGTGATGACCACACCTGTCATCAGTGTTTCACAGGACTGTGCTGTGCTGACGGCGGCCAAATTGTTACTGGATCGCAATATCAGTTGTTTGCCCGTGGTGGATGATCAACAACGGCTGATTGGTATTGTGTCCTGGAAAGATATTTTGCGTCTGGTGGTGCAATCGCAACAAAAACGGCAGCGTCGTTCACAGGAAGAAGAGTAAGCTGTTTTCGTTTTTTTTGACCCTTGTTTTTTGTAAAGGGACGCCCAATCATTGGCAAACAGCATCCTTATAAGGAATACACTTGAGTCAGTTTTTATCAGCACAAATGGCAAAGTTGCAGGCCGCACCCTGGAAAAATACCCTCAAAGGTATCCGCCGGGGTATTGAACGCGAAACTTTGCGCATCAAACCGGATGGCCGTTTAGCACAAACTGATCATCCGCCCGCGCTGGGGTCTGCATTAACTCATCCTCTAATCACCACTGATTTTTCTGAGTCTTTGCTGGAATTTATTACACCGGCGCAGCAGGATATCGACACCACTATTGCGCAGCTCACAGATATTCATCGTTTTGCCATCCGTCAGCTTGCTGAAGAGCGTTTGGGCTCTGGCAGCATGCCCTGTTTTATTGAACATCAGGACGAGATCCGGCTGGCTTATTACGGTACCTCTAATGTGGGCCGGATGAAAACTTTATATCGTAAAGGTCTGAAAAACCGTTACGGCAGCATGATGCAGGCCATTAGTGGTGTGCATTTTAACTTTTCATTGCCTGAGGACTTCTGGCAGGGTTATCAGCAAAGCCTCGGCAATACTGAGCCACTGCAGGATTTTATTTCGGCGCAGTATCTGGGCCTGATCCGCAACTACAAAAGATATGTCTGGTTGATTGTGTATTTATTTGGTGCTTCTCCGGCTATGTGCAAATCCTTTTTACAGGGCAGGGACAGCAAATATCCTTTCCAGAAGCTGGGTCAAGGCAGTTTGTATTTGCCTTATGCTACCAGTTTGCGGATGAGTGATTTAGGTTACACCAACAGCGCACAGTCGGCTCTAAATGTCAGTTACAACAGTTTGTCTGAATATATTCATGGTTTACAGCAAGCCATCAGTACCCCGTCAAATGAATATCAGAATATTGGCGTCAAGGTTGAAGGTGAATATCAGCAGCTCAATGCCAATATTTTGCAGATAGAAAACGAGTTTTATTCCACCATCAGACCCAAACGCACCACCCAAAGTGGCGAGCGGCCAACCTGTGCTCTTGCTAAACGCGGTGTCGAGTATATTGAAGTGCGGGCTTTGGATGTGAACCCTTTTAGTGCTGTGGGCATCACCGCTTCGCAGATGCGTTTTCTTGATTTGTTTTTGCTGTACTGCTTACTGGAACAAAGTCCGGCCATGTCCGCGGAGGAGCAACTGCGGGTCGACAATAACCTGCGTAAGGTGGTCACAGATGGCCGCAGATTAAATCTGGAACTGCTTGATGGCGACAACCCAAGATTAATGCAGGACTGGGCAGAAGAAATTTTTGCCGCTTTAATGCCGCTGGCGCAGCTGTTTGACGAGGTGCAGGGCGGCGAAGCTTATCAGACAGTATTAAAACAGTTTTATTTAAGCCTGCTTGATCCGGCGCAAACCTTCTCCGGCAAAGTACTGAATCAGCTGATTGCCGCTCAGCATGACAACAGTGTGGTGAGCCTTCAACTGCCAGAGCAATACCGGCAGCAGTTATTACAGGGTGACTATCAGTTTTATGCTGAGGCTGATTTTCTGCAGATGGCCACTGAGTCTCTAGCACAGCAAAAGTTGATAGAACAACAAGATAAAATTAGTTTTGATGATTATCTGCAGCAGTATTTTATTGAAGATCCGGCGCAGCTTTGTCAGGGCAGCAGTCAAAGTTAACACAACTTTGCCGTGTAACTCTTGCCAGATAGCAGGGTTTTCACTCTGCTATTTTTTTGCCTGCAGCATCAAAGTATCAAAACCGCGCCTGATGACACGGCGATAGCTAGTGTTTACAGCAGCAGTCTGCTGCATCAGTAGGATGTTACATCATCACAAGCTAGCCGCAGCATTTGTCGTCCACAGTAAAAAAACAAGCAAAAAAACGGCCACTGAAGTGGCCGTAAAACTAAGGATAAGGAGAATCCAGGGATGAAAACAAAAACTTGGTTGAATCCATTCGCTAAGTTAGAAGCTAAGTCGTAACGAAAGTTCAGCAAGTTTAGAATATTTTCTATTTTTTTAGTTTGATGTGGCGAAAATAGATTATCTCTTTGTTTTATATCAGTAATTATTTTTGATTTTCATCAGCAGTGACAATGGTGTCGCTGTAGTTAGTTGCTTTTTTTCAGGTGAGGGAAAATCCGCACCGACTTGATCATATTGTCCTGTACCTCAACAATTTCCAGCGGGTAACCCAATAGTTTCAGGCTCAGGTTGGCTTGGGGAATTTCTTCCAGGTATTCCAGCACAAGCCCATTTAGTGTTTTAGGGCCATCAGTTGGCAGATTTAACTGCATTTCCCGGTTCAGATCCCTAAGGTTAATGCTGCCGTCCACCAAAAACGAACCGTCAGGCTGTGGCTGAATTTCTTCACTGTTTTGTTCGGCAATGTGGGTGGTAAATTCGCCAACCACTTCTTCCAGAATATCTTCCAGTGTCACCAGACCCTGAATATCACCGTATTCATCCACCACCAGGCCAATACGTTCTTTGGAATTCTGGAACTTCACCAGTTGGGTGTTCAGCGGTGTGCCTTCGGGAATAAAATAAATATCGTTGACTGAGCGCAGCAGTGTTGCCTTAGTGAGCTGGTCTTTGAGCACCAAACGCATCACGTCTCTGGTATGTAAAAAGCCGATAGCGTCGTCAATGCTGTCACGGTACAGTAAAATACGGCTGTGCTGGGTATTGGCCAGCTGACGGATAATGTCTTTCCAGTCATCGTTAATATCGATGCCAGCCAGTTCATTACGCGGGATCATAATGTCTTCAACAGTGGCATTTTCCAGATCCAGCACACCCACCAGCATATTCTGATGTTGCTCAGGCAATAAAGCGCCAGCCTCATGCACCACGGTTCGCAGCTCTTCACTGCTTAAGCTATGACCATGGTGATGTTCAGCACTGATGCCAAAAATTTTCAGGAAGTTATTACAAATCCAGTTCAGCAGCCAGACCAAAGGATATAACAGCTTCATCAGCGGGTTTAACAACAGCGAACTTGGAAAGGCTACTCGTTCCGGATGTAAAGCAGCCAGGGTTTTGGGGGTAACTTCACCGAAGATTAAAATGATTAGTGTCAGGACAAAACCTGCGATAACGATACCGTAATCCCCGTATAGACGCATACCAATAATGGTTGCAATTGACGAGGCTGCGACATTTACCAAATTATTCCCGACCAGAATCAGGCCTATTAGCCTGTCACGACGGCTAAGCAGAGTCGATACGCGTTTAGCCCCGGGATGATTTTCATTGGCCAAATGCTTAAGCCGGTAAGGATTTACCGACATCATGCTTGTTTCAGTGGCAGAAAAATATGCAGAACAAAACACCAGAACACCAAGGATGATAAACAAGGTGCTGGTCGATATGTCGTCCAAGAGAGATAACCTATATAGCCGCTAAGGCCTATTTAATATTCCAAAGCGGCTGTAGAGTCAAGAATTACAAACGTTGCAGCAGGATTTCGCGCACAAAACGGCTGCCAAAATAAGCCAGAGTTAACAATAAGCTGGCGCTGATAGTTAAAGCATTGGCCACTCTGCCACGCCAGCCAAGCCGGGCATGACCAATTAACAACAGTGAGAACAATGCAAAAGCGAGCAGACTCAGCATGTTTTTGTGGATATTGTGTTTGCCAAACCAGTCAGCGGTAAAAATAGCGCCACTAAGTAAGGTCAGCCCCAGCAGTACAGTACCGGCCAGTAGCAGCCGGAATAATAGCTGTTCGGCCTGCATTAAAGGCGGGAACACAGCACCGGTCTGCAGTGGTGTTTTTTGCTTTAAACGCTGGCTGATATAACTGACCTGCAGCGAATATAAAGTGGCCATAATCAGCATCACATAAGCAATAAAAGCCACTATCACATGCAGCAGCAGCCAGGTATTTTGCTCAAAATGTTGTACCTGAGCACCAACCGGCAGCATAGCCACTGCCAGCTGAACCAGAGCGGCAAAACCAAACACTATAGGTAATAACAAAGCGATGGGCGTGCGAAGTGCGGTGACAGTAAAAGATAAGGTAATGAGCCAGCACACCAGAGAACTGACATTTAATAAACTGAAATTCTGGCCGTCGCTGCCAAACATGGCCTGACTTAAGCCCAGCATATGCAGCACTATACCCGCTGTTGCTGCAGAAAAAACCAGTTTTAAGTTTGGGCCTTGTGGGTGATACAAACGCTGTGCAACAGCCACAGTTGCAATCAGGTAACAGAAAAAAGCCAGCAGAGGTAACAGCGCGAGCGACATGCGAATAATTCCGGTTTAAAGCGCAAAAACCTATTGTATTGCAAGCTTTGCAAGAATGACAGAGCCGACGGCTGACGGCGGATGCTTACTCGGTTATAATCAGCGCCATTTTGACATTCGTGGTAAAAAAACATGTTTGAAAACCTGTCCGATCGTTTAACCCGCACGCTGAAAAATATCAGTGGCCGCGGTCGCCTGACCGAAGACAATATCAAAGAAACGCTGCGTGAAGTGCGCATGGCGCTGCTTGAAGCCGACGTGGCTTTGCCTGTGGTGCGGGATTTTGTGAATCAGGTGAAAGAACGTTCGGTTGGCCTGGAGGTCAGCAAAAGTTTAACGCCGGGTCAGGAATTTTTAAAAATCGTCCGTAAAGCGTTGGAAGAAGCCATGGGCGATGCCAACGAAGAACTGGCATTAAACAGTCAGCCGCCTGCTGTGGTGCTGATGGCGGGGTTACAAGGTGCGGGTAAAACCACCTCTGTGGGTAAACTGGCCAAGTTTTTAAAAGAGCGTAAAAAGAAAAAAGTGATGGTGGTGTCGGCCGACGTCTATCGTCCTGCCGCTATTAAACAGCTGGAAACTTTGGCCAAAGATGTAGGTGTCGAGTTTTTCCCAAGTGATATCAGTCAGAAGCCCGTGGCTATTGTCAGTGCAGCCATTGCCCAGGCCAAACTGGGTTTTTACGACGTCTTATTGGTAGATACCGCCGGCCGTTTGCATGTTGATGGCGAAATGATGGATGAAATCAAAGCATTGCATGCGGCGATTAATCCAATTGAAACCCTGTTTGTGGTGGATGCCATGACAGGTCAGGATGCGGCCAATACCGCCAAAGCCTTTAATGAAGCACTGCCGCTGACCGGTGTTATTTTAACCAAAGCGGACGGTGATGCCCGTGGTGGTGCTGCTTTATCTATCCGTCACATTACCGGTAAACCTATTAAGTTTATTGGTATGGGCGAAAAAACGGATGCCTTAGAGCCATTCCATCCGGACCGTATTGCGTCACGTATTCTGGGCATGGGGGATGTACTCAGTCTGATTGAAGAGCTGGAACAAAAAGTTGACCGCGAACAGGCGGCTAAAGTTGCAGCCAAGGTGATGAAAGGCCAGGGTTTTAGTCTGGAAGATTTTCGTGATCAGCTGGTGCAGATGCGCAATATGGGCGGCATGATGTCGATGCTGGACAAACTGCCCGGCATGAAAAACCTGCCGGCAGGTGCCAAAGATCAGATGAACAACAAACAGTTTGTCAAAATGGAAGCCATCATCAATTCGATGACACCCAAAGAGCGCCAGTTCCCGGATTTAATTAAAGGTTCGCGCAAAAAACGTATTGCGTCAGGTTCAGGCACCCAGGTGCAGGATGTCAATCAGCTGCTGAAACAGTTCACCCAGATGCAAAAAATGATGAAGCAAATGAGCGGCAAAGGCGGCTTAATGAAAATGATGCGTGGCCTTGGCGGTAAGTTACCCCCTGGTATGCTGCCACCGCGTTAACTGATTGTTTAATCAAAGAAACCGGCTAGAAACAGCCGGTTTTTTATTGCCTGCGCCTGGATGCTGTTGTCGGCAATGTCTCACAACAATTAGCGTTACTGCGGCTTTGCTCATCAACAGTTGCGGCGTATGCTGCCGGGGCACTCTTACGGATGAGGTGAACCATGGCAACTCCACTGGCGTTTCTAAGCGAAATTGGCCGTCGTATTGACCCCCTAACCGATATTGTTGGAATTTGTCAGCAAGTCAGCAGCCTGATAGTGCAGGCGTTACATTTGCCCGACAATGTTATTTACCTGCAAAACCCCGAACAGCGGCTGCAGCAGGTGGCCGCTGCCGGTGCCAAGTTTTGCCAGACACAAGGTGTGCTTGAACCACTGCAGCTGGAGCTCGGCCAGGGTGTGGTTGGCACTGCGGCATTAAAACAAAGCAGTTTGTGTATCGCTGATACCGGCAGCTTTGGCCATTATGTGGTGGACGATGCCCCCAGGTTGTCAGAGTTATCGGTGCCCTTAACTTATCAGGGGGAATTGCTCGGTGTCATTGATGCGGAACATCCACAGGCTGGTTTTTTCACCTCTGAACATCAATACTTTATTGAAGTTGTTGCTGCCATGCTGGCGCCGAGGCTGGCTGACTTGTCTGCCAAAGCCAAAATGCAGTGGCGTTTTATCCAGGGCGGCGCCAAAGTGAGCCATAGCCAGCGCCGGAACCCGCTCTGGTGCAGTCAGGCGCAGTTTATGGAACTGGTGCAACAGCTGCTAAAACACTTTTATCAGCCGGCCAACTGGCAGAGCAGCTTGCTGCAGGGCAGCGCTTTGTTTCAGCAGCATTGCAGCGAACAACATCAGGAATTCACGGCTTTGCAGAGTGTTCAGGCGGAACACATCCGCCAGCAGTTGTCGCACTTGCTAATGCAGATGCAGCAAAAAGAAGCCACTGCACTTTGGGCCGCTATTATCAGCGACAGATATATTGATAAACGTCAGGGGCAATTGCAGCTGGCCGATAAATATCACATGGGATTTAGTACATTTCGCCGTTATCAGGCGCAGGCCATTGCTTATCTTGGTGAGCAGCTCTGGCAGCTGGAACAGAAGGCAAGACAGCATTAAAACCATCAAACAATAGGGCCGGCTTCAAGCCGGCCTTATTGTTTGGACAGTTGCAACACAGCTTTTTAGCCAAGCCAAAGCAGATTTCATTTGTCAGCCGCCATCTATCCAAAAACGAAACATTTTTTGCCTTTTTGGGCTGTTGAAGCAGGTGACTGCTATTGCTGATAAGCAAAAACCGAGCAGTTTCAGAGCACTTTCTGAGCAGTTTGCTCAGGGAGAAACTTGTATCCTGATTGCGAGTTGTGAACATCACTAAATGCAACAAGGAGGCAAGCATGAAACTACTCACTCTGGCACTAACCCTGACGGCCATCAGCACTTCGCTGCAGGCAGCAACTTATGATCTGCCATTTAAAGGACAAAACTTTGGTGATCATGAAAAAGTACATACTTTTGACCACGCCCAGAACACGTCACAAAAACATGGTTTTGATATGGGCGCACGCCGTTATGACTTTGACAATAGCCGCTGGACTTCAGTCAATACCACGGTGGCGGATTACAACGCCGCACCTACCAATGACAAATTTACCATTTATAACAAATCCATTTACGCGATGCGGGCCGGTAAAGTGGTGGGCTGCTGGCGTAACGCTCCGGAAAATCCAAGGCCTAAACTGTCCGGCGATTCAGAAACCACCAAACCCTGGCTGCACAGCAATCTGAAAAACGGCCTGATGCCTGGTGGTGGCAACATGTTGTGGATTGAACACGACGACGGCACCCGGATGTTATATGCCCATATGATCCCAGGCACTATCAGCTCTGCTTTGTGCCCCAATAATGATGTGGCTTATCCGGCACCTATCGGCAATAACAGCGAGATGAAGTACGTTGCAGTGCCGGAAGCTCAGCAAGCCGTGATCAGTAAAGGCCAGTATCTGGGTCGGGTGGGTAATAGTGGTAATTCAACAGGCCCTCATTTACATGTGCATCTGCAGGACAGTAGTGGTGTAGGCCAGCTGATCACCTTTAACCGTGGTATGGCGGCCGTGCCGGATGATACTAAACCTTATCCGGTCTGGACCCGTTTTGCCGGTAGCACTATTCCTGGCGGTTCACAGTTGATTTGGGCCCCGCGCACTGTCGGTAGCCAGTATGTGCGACATGGCATGGCCGCCGTTGCCATGCAGGGCTGGTTTAGTCATCTGGCCGATTCAGGTTTTAAACCAGCCTGGTTTGATGGTTATACCGTAAATGGCAGCACCTTTTATAACATGGTATGGAAACCTGCCAATCTGGCTTGGCGTGCCTATTTTGGCCAGTCCGGTGCGTCTTATCAGACAGTGTTTAATGATGCGATGAATGATGGTTATGTGCCGGTGCAGGTCGACTCTCATCAAACCGGCAGTGGCACCCGTTACAGCGTTATTTTTGAGAAAAAAGCCATGGCGTTCCTGGCAAGGCACGGCCTGACCTATCAGCAGCATCTGGATGTGATGGAACAGGCTAAAGATTTGAATATGCGTCCGGTGAACATTTCTGTGGTGTCATCAGGAGGAGAGCGTCGTTACACCACTTTATATAATCAGCAGAATGTGGGGGGCTGGACTGTGAGTTCGCAACTCAGTGCCGCGGCTTATCAGGCGAAAGTCACCAGTGAATGGGATGCAGGACGCCGACCAATTTATCTGAATGCTTATGTGCATGGCGGTAACGTGAATTACACAGCAGTGTTTGCCCAGGCGCCGGTGAATAGCTGGGTGGCGCGCCACGGTCAAACTTCAGCACAGTTCCAGACCTCTTTTAACGACTTTAGTGCTCAGGGTTATCTGACGGATGTTGTGGCAGGTATTGATGGTGAAGATGTCCATCGTTTTGCCGGCCTCTGGAGCAAAAACTAACAATGTGATGTAACAGGCGAAGTGCAGACTTCGCCTGTTTTTCCGGACCTTTTAGCACTCAGGGAAGAGAACATGAAAAACACTGTACTTATTGCCACTTTAATATTCACTTTTGCCAGCGGTTATTTAATTGCCAGCCAACTGGCGCAGTCTTCACCACAGGTGCTTGAAGTGCCAACCCAAAACATGCAGCCAGCCTGTGAACAGCAGGAGCCGGCGAATGCAACAAGAGCGCAGTCTGCGGCTTTCAGTGACAACCAGCTCAGCTTGATGCCGCAGCGTCAGGTTCAGCAGCCGCAGCAGGCACAAACGGAGTTTGCCAGCCAGGCCAGACAACCTGCCGAATTAAGCCTTGCAGCTTACAGCAGCCAGGTGGCAAGTCAGCTACCTGCCGCAACAGAGCTGATTATCCAGCTTGATCACAGTGAGTTTGCGCAGCTGTTAGAAAACCATCAGCAACAACAGGGTGGTGAGATGGCAGCCATGGATTATCAGCAGCAACTGGCGGATTTTTTTGCGGCACAACCTGCATTTCACCTGCAGCAACTCGATTGTCGCGCCGATTTGTGTTTGCTGGAGTTTGAACTGCAGGATGACAATCAATGGGGGCAAGTTTTTGGCGTTTTGAGCTCCCAGCCTTGGTGGCAGTCTGTCAGTTATCAGGCGCTGAGTGCGCAGTCTGCAGATGGTCAGGCAGCGACAAAACAGTCGCGTCTGCTGATCCTGCAACAACAGCAGATGGCCGCCTTACAGGACTACAACCAAACACAAATGCTGGCGGATGATGGTGCCAGTCAATGAGACGGGCCGCCATCACAATACCCGGGCACAGCGCAGTTGTTTTCGGGTTTTGACTGTCTGTTGCACCTTTGTCTTGCGTCCAACTCAGCGACTGAGGTTAAATTTGCCATAAGCCGCCATGGGGGCGGCTTATGGCATAACTGCTGCGGCAGTTTTGCTGTTTAGTCAGTATTTTCCCCGCAGCAGATTTTGAGCTGCCGGATAAGGACATCCCGGTGATCCCACAAACTACAGAAACAGTGATACGTGACAGCGATTTTTTTGTTGAACCTGATATTTTTTATTATGTGGCGGCGCTGGAGGTGAACACACCAGCCATGCACCGTTTAGTTTGTCGTGATGACAAAGAAATCACAGTGGTGACTACAAAAGCCGGGCTTGCTGATTTAACCATAAAACAGCAGAACCAGGACCAATGGCGTCTTTTGGTGATCAACTGCGCCAATCCGTTTTATTGTGTTGGCTTTTTGCAAAAAATCAGTAGCGCCATGACAGCGGCCGGTCTGGATATTTTGTTGGTATCGGCTTTTAGCCGCGACTATGTTTTTGTACTGCAGCAGCATCTGGAGCAGGCTGTTGGCATTTTGCAAAACATCGGATTTGTAAAGCGCGAGCGCCACAACTAACGGCTTTTGCTCAGGGCGAAATCTGAGCAAAGCCGTGAAATACCTTGCATTCATGCTAAAAATCCGTACAATTCGGCGTCCCTGTGGTTTGACTGCAGGGATTTTTATTTCAATAAAACCTGAACGATTGATTTAGAGGACGGTATGGTAACTATTCGTTTACAACGTGGTGGCGCGAAAAAGCGTCCATTTTACCAAGTTGTGGTCGCAGACAGCCG
>OGCL01000049.1_pt1 | contig 131955 bp, 138 predicted proteins | sample 1570041 | NCBI WGS metagenome assembly OGCL01 (sample SAMN06266162, study PRJEB24511) | hot springs metagenome | isolation source: Hot spring water | place: South Africa: Limpopo | collected 2015-06-22
TAACAATGAGTTAGGCGAGGGAGCGAGCACCGCGCAACGCAGCGATTCGCCCGCGCAGCAATTTATTCAGCGTTTCCGTAAGTCGTCCGGTTTTCGCTAGAGCAGCGGAGGCGTCCCGCGGGACGCCTCCGCTTTTTTTGAGCGTCTGCACGCAGAGCAGGCCGAGCGTGCCGGCGAGGAGGCCGCAGACGAACAGGGTGGGCCGCACCGAAAGCCAGGCGGCCAGGGCGCCGATGGCGAGGCTGCTCAACGGTGCGATGCCGAGGAAGGCGGTGGAAAACAGCGCCATCACGCGGCCGCGAAACTCTTCGGCGACCTCGCTCTGGATCAGGGTGTTGCTGCCTGCCGCCGTGACGACCACCGAGAAACCGAGCACGGCGAGCAGGGGATAGGCCCAGACGGGCGCCGGCGCGAGGGCGAAGCCGGTCAGCGCGAGACCGCCGGCCAAGGCGGTGCGCGCAACGAGCCGATCCAGTCCAGCGACGGCCCGCCGACCGCCGCGCAGTGCAAGGAAAAGGGCGCCACAGAGCGAGCCGGCGCCGGCGCTGCCGATCATGAAGCCATAGGTTTGCGCGTTGCCGGCGAAGATGTCACGGGCGAAGACCGGCGTGAGGACGGCGTAAGGCGTGACGAGAAAGCCGAAGCCAGCCACCAGCAGCAAGGGCAGGCGGATGCGCGGCTGGGCGAAGGCGTAACGCCAGCCGGCGGCGAGCGCGGCGAAGACCGACTGCGGCGGGGAGGCGGGCCGCTGTGGGGTGCGGATGGCGGCGAGTGCGGCCAGCGCGGCGAGATACGACAGCGCGTTGAGAAGGAAGCAGACGGCCTCACCGGCAGTCGCGACGATCAGACCGGCCAACGTCGGACCGACGAAGCGCGAGGCGTTCATCAGCAGCGAGTTGAGTCCGATCGCGCTGGCGAGGGCGGAGCGGTCGTCCACCAGCTGGGCGACGAAAGCCTGACGCGCCGGCATGTCAAAGGCGTTGATGCAGCCCAGCGCGAAGGCGAGCGCGACGATCACGGCGGGCGTGACGGCGCCGCTCGCCGTGAGGCCGAACAGCGCAAGCGCCTGGGTCATCGCCAGAATCTGGGTGAGCACCAGCAGGCGCCGGCGGTCGAGACGGTCGTTCCATACGCCGGCGACGGGGCCGAAGAGCAGGATGGGAATCTGGCTGGCGAAGCCGACGAGCCCCAGCATGAGCACCGAGTCGGTGAGCCGGTAGGCGAGCCAGACCATGGCGATCTGCTGCATCCAGGTGCCGACGAGCGAGATCAGCTGGCCGGCGAAAAACAGGCGGAAATTGCGCGAACGGAAGGCGGGCAGGGTGGCGGCCAACGAAGCGGCAAGTGCGTGCATGGCGCCATGCTAAGGGATAAACTCGCCCCATGACCGCACAATCCTCAAAACAATCCTCCATCGCCACACCAGCCCCCGCCGTCAAGACCCGTTTCGCCCCCAGTCCCACCGGCTATCTGCACATCGGTGGCGCGCGCACCGCGCTCTTCGCCTGGGCCTACGCCCGCCGCCACGGCGGCCGGTTCGTGTTGCGCATCGAGGACACCGACATCGCGCGCTCGACGCCCGAAGCGGTGCAGGCCATCCTCGATGGCATGACCTGGCTGGGCCTCGCGCACGACGAAGGGCCGTATTTCCAGACGCAACGCATGATGCGTTACAAGGAGGTGATCGGCCAGATGCTCGCCGCCGGCACCGCCTACTACTGTTACATGTCGAAGGAAGCGCTCGATGCCCTGCGCGCCGCGCAGGAGGCGAAGAAAGAAAAGCCGCGTTACGACGGCACCTGGCGGCCCGAGCCAGGCAAGACGCTGCCGACGCCGCCTTCCGGCGTGCATCCCGTGGTGCGTTTCAGGAATCCGACGGAGGGCGCCGTCGCCTGGGACGACATGGTCAAGGGCCGCATCGAGATCGCCAACGCCGAACTCGACGACTTCATCATCGCCCGCGCCGACGGCACACCGACCTACAATTTCTGCGTCGTCGTTGACGATTGGGACATGGGCATCACCCATGTCATCCGCGGCGACGACCATGTGAACAACACGCCGCGCCAGATCAACCTGCTTGCGGCGCTCGGCGCGCCGGTGCCGCGCTACGGCCATCTGTCGATGATTCTTGGGCCTGACGGCGCCAAGCTCTCCAAGCGCCATGGCGCGGTCTCCGTGATGCAATATGACGAAGACGGCTATCTGCCGGAAGCGGTGCTGAACTACCTGGCGCGGCTGGGCTGGTCGCACGGCGACGACGAGGTCTTCTCGCTGGAGCAGTTCGTCGCGTGGTTCGATCTCGACCACATCACCTCGTCGGCCGCGCAGTTCAACACCGAGAAGCTCAACTGGCTGAACGCCCACTACCTCAGGCAGACCGACGACGCGCGGCTGGGGCAGGAGATTCGCCGCCGTCTCGCGCGCGAAGGCGTCACCGATACGGCGATGCCCGATCCCGCCGCGATCGCCGCGCTCTACAAGGATCGCGTGCAGAACCTGAACGAACTGGCCGACTGCGCGCATGCTTTCTACGTCGCGCCGATGCCGGCGCCGGAACTGGCGGCGCAGCATCTCACCGCCACGGCGCAGGCGGCGCTTGCCGATCTTGCGGAACGCCTGCGCCGTCTTTCCAGCGCCGACTTTTCGGTCGAGACCGTAAGCCGGGCGCTCAAGGAGACGCTCGCCGCCACCGGGCTGAAAATGCCGCAGGTGGCGATCCCGTTGCGCGTCGCGCTGCTCGGCCAGCCGCAAAGCCCGGCCATCGACCGCGTGCTGGCGGTGATGGGCCGGGAGGAAGTGCTGCGACGGATCGCGCGTCAGACCGGGCGCGCGTAGTCTGGCACCAGCACGCCGTTGTCGAAGCGGACGCGTTCGCCTTCCCGCCAGACCGGGCGTGTTTCCTGGATGACGGTGCGCAGGCTGCCATCTGCCATGCGCACGGCGATTTCATAACGCAGCGTCTTTTTCTGCGCCTTTTCGATCTGGTGGCCGGCATAGGCGCCGCCGGCGATGGCGCCCAGCCCGCTGCCTTCACCTTCCTGTTCGATGCTGCGCAGGCTTTCCACGACACCGCAATCGAGACAGAGGACGGGCACGGGCGCGGCCACGTGCCGGGCCGCCGGCTGGGGCTCGACCGCCGCGGCGACCGTCGCCTGCCCGCGTTCGCCCGGCAGCAGGCCGGTCAGCGCGGCGATGCCGGCGGCGGAAAGCAGCGTCAGCGCCATGGCCGCCATCGCGATGAGTGGATGCAGACGGGACGGGGCGGCAGGATGGCTTGGTATAGTCGATGTCATGGCAGGCTCCCTTGTGTTGTGCGAACAAGCCGAACAACGCCGTCTGCCGATCCATCGGGGACACGAGACACAGTTTCTTACAATCGCCGGCGTCCATGCTGCACCTTTCCATCAGCAATCGCTCCGAGGTGCTGGCCGAAGCCCTGGCCGCACGGATGCGCGCTGCACCGCTGTCGCTGTTCGAGACCGAGCCGGTCGTCGTGCCCTCGACCGCCGTCGCACGCTGGCTCGAATTCCGCCTGGCCGATCGGCTCGGCATTGCCACGCGCATCGAATTCGCCTTTGCCGCCGCCTACGTCTGGCGCCTGTTCGGCCGCGTGCTGCCGGACGTGGGGCCCACGAGCCCTTTCGACCGCACGGTCATGCAATGGCGACTTGCCCGCTTGCTCGGCGCAAGCCGCGCGGAGCCGGTGCGCCGCTATCTCGCCGGGGACGACGGTCGCAAGCAGGTCGAACTCGCCGCGCGCCTGGCGGCCCTGTTCGACCGCTACCTCGTCGAGCGTCCGGACTGGATCGCGGCGTGGAACGCCGGCCGCACGCTCGGCCTCGGCGCCGACGAAGCGTGGCAGGCGGCATTGTGGCGCGCGTTGTGCGGCGAACTGACCGACGTCGCCGCGACGCATCCGCGCGAGCGGTTTTTCGCCCATCTGCGCGACGACCCGACCGCGCGCGCGCGCCTGCCGCGGCGCATCGCACTGTTTGCCGTCGAAGCGATGCCGGCCATGTATTGGGAAAGCTTCGTCGCGCTCGGCGAATGGGTCGACGTGCATGTCTGCGTGCTGGCCCCCTCGCGCGAATACTGGGGAGACATCGAAAGGGAGAAGGAGCGGCGGCGTCTTGAGATCAGGCAGCCCGAGGCCGCCGTGCTGTTCGAATCGGGCCATCCGCTGCTCGCCTCGCTGGGACGCGCGCGGCGCCCTGTCGCCGTACGGCTTGCCGAGACGCCCTTCGCGAGCGAGGACGAGCGCTTCGTTCCGCCGCCGGCCACGCTGCTCGGCCGCTTGCAGGCCGACCTGCTCGACCTGACAGAAAGCCGCGGACTCGCGCCCGACGCGAGCGTCGAGGTGCATGCATGCCACGGCGCGCTGCGCGAGGCCGAAGTGCTGCACGACCGGCTGCTTGCGCTGTTCGAAGCGCTGCCGGGGCTCATGCCCGCCGACATCCTGATTCTCACGCCGGACATCGAAACCTACGGGCCGCTCGTCGAGGCCGTGCTGACCCACGCGCCACCCGGGCGGCGTATTCCCTGCGCGCTGGCCGATCGTGCGCTCGCCCAGTTGCCCTGTTGGCGCGCGCTGCGCCGCGTGTGCGCCGCCGCGGGCGGCGAACTGGATGCCGAGAGCGTGCTGGCGCCGCTCGAAGAGCCGGCGGTGCGACGCGCCTTCGCGATTGCCGAAGGGGAACTCGTCCAGTTGCGCGACTGGGTGGCGACAGCCGGCATCCGCTGGGGCGTCGACGCGGCAGATCGCGCGCGGCGCGGCCTGCCGGCCGAAGCGGCCCACACGTGGCGCGCAGGCATCGCGCGGCTGCTGCACGGCGTGGCGCTGCCCGATGCGGAGCGGCTGTGCGGCGACGTGCTGCCGCTGCCCGGCGTCGAGGGCGCGCGCGCGGAGCTCCTCGGCCGCTTTCTCGACTACGTCGAGGCGGTATTCGAGTTCTCTGCCAAGGTCGACAAAACGGCGCCGGAATGGGCGGAGACGCTCGCCGCCGCCTTCGAACGTTTCGTCGCGCCGGAGGAAGGGGAGGAGGGCGAGGCGCAGCGCGTGCGCGCCGCGCTGGCGGAACTGGCCGCCCAGCTGCGCGAGACCGCCTGCGACGTGCGATTGCCGCTGGCCGTCGTGCTGCGTGAACTGGATGCCGCGCTGGCCACTCAGGCGCCGGCGCGCGCCTTCGCCAGCGGTTCGGCCACGATCGCCGCGCTCGTGCCGGGCCGACCGCTGCCGGCGCGCGTGCTCTGCCTGGTCGGCATGAACGAGGGCGCGTTTCCCGGCTCGTCGGGTGCGCTCCACTTCGACCTGATCGCCCGCCACCCGCGCTTCGGCGACCGCGAGCGGCGTGGCGAGGAGCGCTACGCCTTTCTCGAAACCCTGCTGTGCGCGACGGATGCGCTCATCGTCACCTACGCCGGGCGTGATCCGCGCGGCGACACCGAATACCCGCCCGCCGCGCCGCTCGCCGAACTCATCGACACCCTGGCCGCGATGACTGGCCGGCCGGCCGATGCGCTCATCGTGCGCCAGCCGCTGCAACCCTTCAGCCCCGCCTGCTTCGACGGCGAGCGTCCGGAGCTGGCCAGTCATGACGTCGAGCACTGCGCGGCGGCGGTCGCCGCGTTCGCGCCGCGCGCGGCCCCGGCCTTCCTTGCGCCCGGCGTTTCTCTGCCCCTCGAGGGAGCGGCGGCGGACGACCTCGCCCCGGAAGACCTGCACCGCTTCTTCTCGCATCCGCTGCGGCATTTCCTGCGCGAACGGCTCGGTATCCACCTCGAAGCCGGCGAAACGCTGCTGGAGCGCCACGAGCCTTTCGTCGCCGACCGGCGGCTCGAATACCGCCTGCGCGCCGCCTTTTTCGAGGGCTGGCGCGCCGGTCGGCCGGAGGAGGAAACCGCCCGCCTCCTGGCCGCGCGTGGCGAACTGCCACATGGCGCAGCGGGGGCGCTCGCCTGCCGCAAGGCGCAGGAGGAAGCCGCGCCGCTGTGGGAGGCCGCGCGCCCCTGGCTCGATGCGGCGGCGCTGCCGCCGATGCCATTCGGTTTTTCGGCGCACGGCGCGACGCTTTCCGGCGCGCTCGAAGGCGCGAGCGCCGCAGGCCTTTGGCGCGTGCGCCCCGGCCGCATCCGCGGTGTGGACCGCCTGTGTCTGTGGATCGACCATCTGTTGTTGCACGTCGCCGCGCCCGAGGGCGTTCCACGGCAAAGCGCATTGATCGCGCCCGAGGGCGTGTTGCGTCTTTCGCCGCTGACCGATGCGGACGAACGCCTGGCCGATCTGCTCGCCCTTTGGCGTGCCGGACAGACGCAGCCGCTGTTCTTCTTCGTCGAAACTGCCTGGGCATGGGTGGCGGAAGACAACTGGGAGCGCGTCTGGTACGGCGATCGACACCGCAAGGTGCCCGGCGAGCGCGACGACGCCTGGATACGGCTCGCGCTCACCGACGCGACCGATGACCCGCTCGGCCCGGCGTTCCGGGAACTGGCCGCGCGCGTGTTCGCGCCGCTGGCCGTGGCGTCGAAAGTCGGCGATGGCTGAACGGCGTTTCGCACCGCTGGCCTCGCCCTTTGCGGTGCCGCTTGTCGGCACGCGGCTGATCGAGGCCGGCGCCGGAACCGGCAAGACATGGACGCTCGCAGCGCTGGTCTTGCGCCTGATCCTGGAGCAGGACATGCCCATCGGCCGCATCCTCGTCGTGACCTACACGCGCGCGGCCACCGGCGAACTGGCCGCGCGCATCCGCAAGCGGCTCGTCGAGGCGCTGGCCGCCTTCGAGCGCGGCGCGGCGGAAGAGGCCTTTCTCGCCGAACTGCTCGCCCGTCATGAAGCCGGCCGCGCGAAGGCGCTGTTACGGCTGGCCATCGAAAGTTTCGACGAGGCGGCGATTTTCACGATCCACGGCTTCTGCCAGCGTGTGCTGGCGGAATGCGCCTTCGAGGCCGGCCACGCCTTCGAGCGCGAGCTGGCGCCCGAACCGGGCGCTTTCCTCGAGGCCGCCGCGCGCGACGCCTGGCGGCGGGCGATGGCCGCCGCCTCGCCCGCCTGGGCGCAGTGGCTGATCGATGCCTTCGGCGGGCCTGCGGGGCTCGCACGCCGCGTGCGCCCGTATCTGGGCCATCTTCAGGCGCGGCTTGCCGCCCCGGAGGATCTGCGCGTCGCCGCCGAGCACGACTTCGCCGTCGCTCACGCGGCCGCCCTGGCCTCATGGGATCGCGAGGCGGTGCTTGCGCGCCTGCTCGCGGCAAAGCTTCATAAAGGAAGCTACAAGCCGGAAAAGCTGTCGCTGTGCGCCATCGCGCTCGATCGCTGGTTCGCCGGCCCGCCGCGGTTGCCGCTGCCCGACGGGGCCGAACGCTTCGGCGCGGCGAAGATCGCCGCGAAACTCAACAAGGGCGCGGCGCCACCGGCGCACCCGTTCTTCGCCGCGATGCAGACCCTCCTCGATGCGGCATCCCGGCTTGCGCAGGACTTCGATGCCGCCGTGCGGCGCTTCGCGCACGATTTCCTCGTCGCCGCGCGCGCCGATGTCGCTGCACGCAAGCGGTCCGCCGGCCAGCAATCCTTCGACGACCTGCTCGCCGATCTCGCCGCCGCCCTGCGCGGGCCGGGCGGCCCGGCGCTCGTCGCCGGCCTGCGTGCGCGCTACCATGCCGCGCTCGTCGACGAATTCCAGGACACCGATCTTCAGCAGCTCGATATCTTCACGGCCGCCTTCGGCGACGGCGAGCGTCCACTGGTGCTCGTCGGCGATCCCAAGCAGGCCATCTACGGCTTTCGCGGCGCCGACGTGTTCGCCTATCTCGCCGCGCGGCAGCGCGCCTCGGACGGCTATGCCCTCGTCGCCAACCGGCGTTCCGATCCACCGCTGATCGTGGCGGTCAATGCGCTGTTCGCCGGCCCGAATCCCTTCCTGCTCGACGAACTGCCCTTCGAGCCGGCGCAGCCTGCCGACATGACGCGTACGCCCTGCCACATCGAGGACGACGTTCCGTCGCTTGCGCTCTGGACGCTCGCCCCGCCGGCGCCGGACGCACGGTTTTCCAAGGAGGATGCCCAGGCGCGCGCCGTCGCCGCGACGGCGAACGACATCGCCCGCCTGCTCACACTGGCCGCCCAGGGCAAGGCGCGGATCGGCGAACGGCCCCTGGGCGGCGGCGACATCGCCGTGCTGGTGAGGAAGCGCCACCAGGGCGACATGGTGCGCGACGCGCTGGCCCGGCGCGGCATCGCCAGCATCAGCATGGGCGGCGGCAGCGTCTGGCAGAGCAAAGCGGCCGAGGACATCGAGCGCCTGCTCCTCGCCGTTGCCGCGCCAGGGCGCGCCGGCCTGGTGCGCGCGGCGCTGGCCACCGCGCTGATGGGATGCACCGCCGCCGACATCGCCGCGCTTTCCGCCGACGAGCGGGCCTGGAATGCACGCGTCGAGGCGTTTCACGACGACCAGGAAGAGTTGCGCGAGCGCGGATTCATGGCGATGTGGCGGCGCCTGTTGCGTCGCGAGGGCGTTATCGTGCGCGTGATGGCGCGCCCCGACGGCGAACGACGGCTGACCGACTACCGCCACCTCGCCGAACTCCTGCAGGCCGCCGAACATGCCGGTGCGCGCGATGCGACGGCGCTTGCGCGCCACATCGCGCGTGCGCGCGCGGAGGCCGAGGGCGAAGAGAGCCAGCTGCGTCTGGAAAGCGATGCGCATCTGGTGCACATCGTCACCATCCACGCCGCGAAGGGCCTGCAGTATCCGGTGGTCTATTGTCCTTTCCTGTGGGAAGGCCCCAAGGAAGACAGCACGTCAGACTGGCCGCTGCTCGCCCACGCGGATGGCGCGGCGCAGCTCGATTTCGGCTCGGAGCAGATCGCCGCACTGGCCGCCGCCGCGCGGCGCGAGGCCGCCGCCGAAGAGGTGCGCCTCGCTTACGTTGCGCTCACGCGTGCCGAGCATCGCTGCGTGGTGATCTGGGCGCACGCCAACCAGAGTGAGCGCTCGCCGCTCGCCTGGCTGCTTTTCGGCGCATCCGCGGCGGTGGCGGACGCCCCCCCGCCCCGCTTTGCGGCGCAGCCCGCGCCGGAGGCGGGGGAAGCCGTCGCTCCGTTGCCGGCCGGGGCCACACCCGTTCTCGCCGCACGTCCCTTCGCCGCGACGGTTCCCGCGCCTTGGCGCGTGTGGAGCTTCTCCGCGCTCGCCGCACGGCTCGATGCGGCAGAGGCCCCCGACCGCGATGCCGTGGCCGTCGCCGTCCCGCCAGCGCCGACTTTCGTTGCGCCCTACGCCTCCATTCACGCTTTTCCGCGCGGCACCCGCGCCGGCAGTTGCCTGCATGCGCTGTTCGAGCGTGTGGACTTCCAGCAGCCGGAGACGACCGGCCCGCATGCCGCCGCCGTCCTCGCCGAATTCGGTTTCGCCACCGAGTGGCGGCCGGTGCTCGAAAAGCTGGTCGCCGACGTCGTCGCCGCGCCGCTCGATGCCGACGGGCTGCGGCTTTCCGCCGTGCCGCGCGCGGCGCGGCTCGTCGAGCTGGAATTCGCCTTCCCGCTGGGTTCCGCCGCTGCGCAGGCCGGTTACATGAAGGGCTTCATCGACCTGGTGTTCCGCCACGGCGGGCGCTGGTACATCGTCGACTGGAAGTCGAACGCGCTCGACGACTATGGCCCGGAAGGACTCGCGGCGGCGATGCGCGCACATCGCTACGACATGCAGGCGCACATCTACGCGGCCGCGTTGCGTCGCGCGCTGATGTCGCGCGAACCGGGACTCGACTGGGCGGCCGCCTTCGGCGGCGTATTCCATCTCTTCCTGCGCGGCATGCGACCCGATGCCCCGGCAGGCGTACATTGGCTACGTCCGGACGATGCGGAGATTGCCCAATGGCTGCCATGAACCTGCCGCCCATCGTGCGCCATTTCGCGCGCGCCGTCGGCGGCGGCGATCCCGCTGCCGAGCTGGCTGCCGCGCTCGCCTGCGCTGCGACGCAGGCGGGCCATGTCTGCGCCGATCTCGATACCGAGGTGGGTTGGGGGCCCTGGGTCGCGCAGATGGACGCCGACTCGCGTGCCGCCTTCCGCGCACGTCTGAGCGGCTTGGCTGGGGTGGGGGGGGATGCGGACTGGACTCCGCTGGTCTGGGACGGTCGCCGTCTCTACCTGCGACGCTACCGCGATTACGAGCGGCGCGTCGCCGAGGATCTGCGCCGCCGCGCCGCGCATTGCCGGCCGCTCAATGCCGTCGCCGAAGCGCGGTTGGCCGCCCGCTTCGCCGATGCCGGCCAGCGCGCTGCCGCGCGCACCGCGCTCGAACGCGGCCTGTGCCTGGTTTCCGGTGGACCGGGCACGGGCAAAACGCACACGCTGGCACGCATCATCGCCTCGTTGCGCGAAGGCGATGCCGTGCTGCGCCTGGGGCTCGCGGCGCCGACCGGCAAGGCCGCCGCACGCATGGCCGAGGCGCTCGCGGCGGCCGGCGTGGCCCTGCCCGCTGGCGGCGCGACGACACTGCACCGCCTGCTCGGCCTGCGCGCGGACGGCAGTTGTCGCCGCGACCGCGCCCGTCCGCTCGCGCTCGACGTGCTGGCGGTCGACGAGGCTTCGATGATCGACCTCGCGCTGATGGCGCGCCTGCTCGACGCACTGCCGGTGGGGGCGCGGCTGATTCTCCTGGGCGACCGCGATCAGCTCGCCGCCGTCGAGGCGGGCGCCGCCTTCGCCGATCTGTGCCAAAGCGCCGCGCTGGCGTCTTGCGTCGCGCCGCTGACCACCGCCTTCCGCTTCGGCGGCGCGATCGGTGCCTTGGCCGCCGCGCTGCGTACGGGCGACGCGGCGACCGCCATCGATCTGCTGCGCCGCGCAGACGGCAGCGAGCTCGCCTGGAGACCGGCAGGCGATATGCGTGCGCTCATCGCTGCGGCGCGCGCCGGTTATGCGCCGTTTCTCGACGCCGTGGCGGAGGCGCGGCCACCGGAATGCCTGTTCGAGCGCTTCGCGGCCTTCCGCGTGCTGTGCGCGCGCCGCCAGGAGGTGGAGGCGGTCAATCGCGCGCTGTCTGGGGCGGAAAGCATTGTGCCGGGCCTGCCGGTGATGGTGACGAAAAACGATCCGCTGCTCGGCGTCTTCAACGGTGACATCGGCCTCGCGTTGCCCGATCCGGCGGATGGCCAGCTCAGCGCCTGCTTCCTGCGGGAAGACGGGGTGCGCCGCATCGCGTTTGCGCGTCTGCCGGCGTGGGAGGCAGCCTGGGCGATGACCGTGCACAAGTCACAAGGCTCGGAGTTCGCGCAGGTGCTGCTCGTGCTGCCCGACGAGAGCTCGCCGCTGTTGACCCGCGAGCTGGTCTATACGGGAATCACGCGCGCACGCTCGGGCGCCGCTCTGTGGGCGGGCGAAGCGGCGCTGCGCGCCGCCATCGTCCGGCGCGCCGGGCGCATGTCGGGACTACGCGAAAGCTTGGATTACCGGCCCTGCTGAATCTTGTTGAGGATGCGCGCGCGGCCCGAGGCTTCGGCCTGGTTGGCGGCAGAAACCTGACGACCGTAGGCGTCGCGTTCCTCGCGGGAACGCTTGACGGCCTCGATGCTCTTGATGCAGCGCCAGCGCGAACCGGTCTTGGTGACCAACAGCTTCATCTCCTCGACCGGATGATGCGTGCGGCAGTGGTAGCAGTAGCGGGTGGCGGGTTCTTTTTTGTCGGTGCTCATAAGCCTGCGGATTATATCAAACCTGCCGGCGGCGTTATGCCGGATCGAAGTGCTCGACCACGAGCTGCACGCCCGCTTCGCCTTGCCATTCGTCGATGTCGAGCCGGAAGGCGGCGCGGATGCGTTCCGGCGCGCCGGCCGGATGGTCGAAGCGAATCGCCTCGAAACTCGTCTTGCCTTTCCTGAGCGTGAGCTTCAGGTGTTTGTCCTTGAGCAGGCGTTGCCGAACCACCTCGAATTCATCGTCGAACAGCGGTGCGGGAAAGCCCTGGCCCCACACCGCATCGCGCAACAGGCGCGCGGGCGCGATGCCGAAATAGCCGGTTTCCAGCGGGCCATCGGTCTCCAGCGTGCGCGTCAGCGCGGCGGGCGGGAGCAGGGCGCGCGCGACCGCTTCGAATGCGGCCTCGAATGCGGCGAGGTCGTCTTCCATCAGCGTGAGGCCGGCGGCGGCGGCGTGGCCGCCGAAGCGCTTGAGGAGTCCGGGATGGCGCTTGGCGACGAGGTCGAGCGCGTCGCGCAGGTGCAGGCCGGGAATCGAGCGGCCCGAGCCTTTGAGTTCTCCGGCGTCGCCGCGCGCGAAGACGAAGGTCGGGCGGTGCAGCTGTTCCTTGACGCGGCCGGCGAGGATGCCGATCACGCCCTGGTGCCAGTCCGGGTCGAACAGGGTCAGGCTCGCGCGTTCGGCGGCGGCGATGCCTTCGAGCCGGATGGCGGCGGCTTCGCGCATGTCGGCCTCGATGGCGCGGCGCTCGCGGTTGATCGCGTCGAGCCGCTGCGCGATGTTGAGCGCGCGGTTCATGTCGTCGGCGACGAGGCATTCGATGCCGAGGCTCATGTCGGCGAGCCGGCCGGCGGCGTTGAGGCGCGGGCCGACGGCGAAGCCGAGGTCGAAGGCGCTGGCGCGTGCCGGGTCGCGGCCGGCCGCCTGGAGCAGGGCGGCGATGCCCGGCGTCATGCGGCGCCGGCGGATGCGTTCGATCCCTTGCGCGACGAGGATGCGGTTGTTGCGGTCGAGCGGCACGACGTCGGCCACGGTGCCGAGGGCGACGAGATCGAGGAGCGTGGCGAGATTCGGCTCCGGCCGCGCGGCGAAGGCGCCGCGCCGGCGCAGCTCGGCGCGCAGCGCGAGCGCGACGTAGAACATCACGCCGACGCCGGCGATGCTCTTGCTCGCGAAACGGCAGCCGGGCTGGTTCGGATTGACGATGGCATCCGCCGCCGGCAGCGCGTCGCCGGGCAGATGGTGGTCGGTGACGACGACGCTCATGCCGAGCCTTTTTGCCTCGGCGACGCCGGCGACGCTGGCGATGCCGTTGTCGACGGTGACGAGCACGTCGGGATGTTTCGCGGCGGCGAGCCGCGCGACTTCGGGCGAGAGACCGTAGCCGGTCTCGAAGCGGTTGGGCACGAGATAGTCGGCGGTCGCCCCCAGCGCACGCAGGGCGCGCAGGCCGACGGCGCAGGCCGTTGCGCCGTCGCAGTCGTAGTCGGCGACGACGAGGATTTTCTTGTGCGCCATGACCGCGTCGGCGAGCGTCGCGGCCGCCGCGTCGATGCCCTTGAGACCATCGGGCGGCAGAAGCGCGGCGAGTCCGGTGTCGAGTTCGCCGGCATCGGCGACGCCGCGTGCGGCGTAAAGACGCGCCAGGAGCGGATGCACGCCGGCCTGTTCGAGCATCAGGCGCGCCCGTTCGGGCACCGGCCGGGGAACGATGCGCGTCATGCCGCTGCGGCGAGCGCCGCGAGCGGAAGCGGGCGCTTCCAGAAGCGCCAGAGATTGCCGCGCACCAAGGAAAAAATTTCGGTTCTTCCGGCGCCTGTCGCATCGGTGGCGACGATGCGCAAGGCGGAGCAATGGCCTTTCTTCAGCGCGGCCAGCGCAGGCGCCAGCCAGTCGCGTTCCAGCGCGAGCAGGGCGAGCCGCCAGGTGAGGGCGTTAAGCGTGCGCGCCGGGACGGTCAGCGCGTCGATGTGGCAAAGCACCCGGCCGCTGGCGATCGCGAAGCCGTCCGGTAGCGAAAGGCAGGGAATGCCGGCGAGGAGCGCGAGTCCGGCGAGGACCGTATCGCGGCTCCACACCACGTCGCAGGCGGCCTCGATCTTTTCCGGTAGCGCGCCGAAGCCCCAGGGCCAGAGACTGTTGACGACGGGCTTGCCGGCGGCTTCGCGCGCCCGGTTTGCGGCATGCCCGTGGAGGAGGGTTTGCGCTTCGGCCAGACATTGACGCCACGCGGCGCCATCGAGCCCACCCGGCAGGGCGGGATCGATGGGGTGTCCGGCGGCGGCGGGCAAGGAGCGGGTTTCCAGCATCAGGGAACGCGTCAGGCGCAGTTCCCATTCTCCCGGAGCGGATGCCGAAAGCTCGCCCCAGGGAGCGAACACGGGGGCGACGGCGGCGCACAGCGATTCGGCCTCTTCCGGTGCGAGCGCCAGACGCGAAGGATCGTCCAGCGTGATGCCCTCGCGGCCGACCAGCCAATGCACGGGATCGAGGCACAGCCAGGCGCCGGCCGGATTTTCCGCGGCGCGGCGCAGCGCCGCGATAGGCAGGGGCGGCGAAGCGGAGAAGGCGCGCGCCAGCCAGTCCGCCCCCTCGTGATGGCGCTGGGCGCGACCGAGAATCAGCGACAGCGTCGGCGCATCGAGGTCGAAGAGCACGTCGTCCCGAACCGCGTCGGGCAGCAGCAGGCCGGGCACGTACAGCGTCAGTTGCATCGACAAATGCTAGCACGGCGGTCGGCGGCGATTTTCTTTGTTGCGACGCAATAAAAGCGTCATCCTTGTGCCATACTCTGCGCGAAAAACGAAGCGAGGCATGCCATGACATCTCAGGAAACGATCCGGTTTTTGGCGGAAAAGGTGCGCCTGTTCGAAGGGTTCCCCGACGACAGGCTCGCGGCGATCGTGCGCGACAGTCCGGTGCGCAGTTTCGAAGGCAAGGAGGCGATCCGCGAGTGCGGTGATCCCGGCGAGTTCTTCGGCGTGCTGCTGTCCGGCCGGGCCGAGGTTTCGATCACCGACGCCTACGGCGAGCGCACGATCATCGGCGAGCTTTCCGATGGCGACGTGTTTGGCGAAATGTCGCTTCTCACCGGCGATCGTACGGTGACCGACATCGTCGCGATCAACCGCTGCTTCGTGCTGGCGATTCCGCAGAGCGTCTTCAACCGCGACATCGTCACCCAGCCGAAGGCGGTGATGTTCCTCTCGCGCCTATTGGCCGAGCGCGTCAGGCAGAACACCGCCAAGGCAGTCGACATCACCAGCAGCCAGATCCAGGCGCAGGCGGTGGCCAACGCCGCCGACCCGTATGCGCTGTCGCTCAAGTCTGCCACTCCCGGTCGCATTCTTGCGCTCAACGTAGGGCATACGCAGATCCGCTTTGGCATTTACGACACCGAGGACGAGTCGCTCGCCGTGCATGGCATTTTCGACCGGCTGAACAGCGGCGCGGTGGGCGTGCGTCTTTCCGCCGGCGGAGAGCGCGTCGAGCGCACGCGACCGCATTTCGATCTGCCGGAGCTCTTCGCCGCGATCTTCGACGAGGTCGGCCAGCTCGGCGGTCGTTACGCCTTCATGCCGCAGGAGGTCGTCGTCGTCGGCCACCGCATCGTGCATGGCGGCAGCAAGCATTACAGCTCGACGGTCATCACGCCCGAGGTGATGAAGGACATCGAGGATCTGGCCGTCTTCGCGCCGTATCACAATCCGGTGAACCTCGATGGCATCCGCGTGGCGATGAAGGCCTTTCCCGCCGTGCCGCACGTGGCCGTGTTCGACACCGCCTTCCACCAGACGCTGCCCACCTACGCCTATATGTACGGGCTGCCCTACGACTACTACAAGAAGGACGGCATCCGCCGCTACGGCTTTCACGGCACGTCACACCGCTATGTGTCGATGAAGTCGGCCGAGGTGACGAAGCGGCCGCTTTCCGAACTCGAGATCATCTCCTGTCACCTGGGAATAGGCTCCTCGATGTGCGCGATCGATCACGGTCGCTCGGTCGATACGACGATGGGCCTCACGCCTTCCGAGGGGCTCATCATGGCGAGCCGCGCCGGTAACCTCGATCCGGCGGTGATGATCCATCTGATGAAGCATTACGGAATGTCGCCCGACGAGTTGTCGAAGCTCATCAACGCCGAGAGCGGCCTGAAGGGCATCTCGGGAATTTCCGGCGACATCCGCGAGATCGAGGCGGCCGCCGACGCGGGGCATCACCGGGCCCTGCTCGCGCACCGCGCCTACTGCTACCAGATCCGCAAGACGATCGGCGCCTACGTCGCGGCGATGGGCGGCATCGACGTGCTGGCCTTCACCGGCCGCATCGGCGAGCAAAGCGCCGCCGTCAGGAGCCTCGCCTGCCAGGGCCTCGAATTCATGGGCATCCGTCTCGACGAGGAGAAGAACCGCAACCTCGGGTCCGTCAGGTCGCACGAGGTGATTTCCGCCGAGGATGCGCCCGTCAAGGTACTGGTCATCGCCAGCAACGACGAGCGCCTCGTCGCCTGGGAGGCCCTGCGCGCCACCGAGCGCGTCCTCGTCGCGCGCAACGGACACCCGGAAGAGCCGATTCCGATCGAAATCTCGGCCCACCATGTGCATCTGGCGCAGGAGGACGTCGACAAGCTGTTCGGCCCTGGCCACCAGCTCACGCCGGAACACGAGTTGTCCCAGCCGGGCCAGTTCGCCTGCGCGGAGAAGGTCAATCTCGTCGGCCCGAAGGGCAAGATCATGAACGTGCGCGTGCTGGGACCGACGCGCAAGGAAACCCAGGTCGAGATCGCGATGACCGAGCAGTTCAAGCTGGGCATCCAGCCGCCGATCCGCGAATCGGGCGATCTGGCCAACACGCCGGGCATCACGCTCGAGGGGCCGGCCGGCACGACGACGATTCCGCGCGGCGTGATCTGCGCCCAGCGTCACATCCACATGTCGCCGGAGGACGCGATGAAGCGCGGCCTGCGCGACAAATACGTCGTGCGCGTGCGCGTCGAAGGCGACCGCGAGCTGATCTTCGGCGACGTGGTGGTGCGTGTGAATCCGAACTTCCGGCTCGCCATGCACATCGACACCGACGAGGGCAACGCCGCGAGCATCCGCACCGGCATGCAGGGCTACATCGATGCGATCCAGGAACGGCGGTAAGGCCGCTCCGAAAGTCGGCGCCGGCGGAACGGCGGCGCCGGTTGATCACGGTCAAGGCTTCCGCCCCGGCGAGGGGCGCATCATGCCGCCGTGACGCTCAAATGGAAAATCTGGCTGTGGCTTGCGCTCGCCGTCGGCGTGGTGCTCGGCGTCGACCTCCTGATGTCCTATCGCCAGTTGGAAGAAGACCTGCGCCTGGAGACGGAAAACAACGCGCGCATCGTCTATGGCTTCATGATGGCGACGCGGCGCATCTACCAGCAGCAGTTCGTCGCCAGCGGCCTGGCGGTGAATGACCGGACGATCGGCTTTTTGCCCGCACATTCCCTGTCGCGCATCGCCCGGGATTTCGCCAACTGGAACGACAGTGGCGTGATCTTCAACAACGTTTCGGACGTGCCGCGCAATCCCGGCAACCGCGCCGACCGCGACGAGCTGGCGGCGATGGAGTGGTTCCGCGCCAATCCGGAGGTGAAAGACCGCATGACGCGCGTCGTCGATGCGCAGGGGCGCGGCTACCTGTTGTTCGTCGCGCCGATCTGGGTCGAGCCCTTCTGTCTGCGCTGCCATGGCGAACCGGAGGCTGCGCCGCCCAGCATCCGCGACAAGTATTCGAATGCCTACGGCTACCAGATCGGCGATCTGCGCGGTCTGGTCAGCATCCGGATTCCGCTTGAGCGCTTCGATGCGCGTTTTCGCGAGCTGTGGGGAATGCGTCTGGCCAAAAGCCTGGCCGGCTATGCGCTGCTGTTTCTTGCCATCGGCTTGCTGATCGACATCCTCGTGGTCGCGCGGCTCACGCGTCTGCAAACGGGCGCCGCGCGCATCGCCGACGGTGACTACGGCAGTCCCTTGCTCGTGCAAGGTGACGACGAGATCTGCCGGCTCGCGCGGGGGATCAATCGCATGAGCGAGGAGGTGTGCCGGCGCGAGGAGGCGCTCAAGCAGGCGGCCGAGGAAAATCGGCGCGCCGCCGCCCGCATCGACCATCTGGAGTACTACGACATGCTCACCGGGCTGCCCAACCGCGCGCTGCTGACCGACCGGCTCGGCCTCGCGCTTGCCGTCGCGCACCGGCAAAAGCATGTCGATGCCCTGATCCTCTTCAATCTCGACCGCTTCAAGATTCTCAACGATGCGCACGGCAACGAGCTCGGCGACCTGCTGTTGGTCGCCGTCGGCGGCCGTCTCGCCAGCCTGCTGCGCGAAGGCGACACGCTCGCCCGACTGGCCGGCGACGAGTTCGCGATCCTGCTGCAGGACATCGGCACCCGTCGCGAGGATGCCGGGCGGCGCGCGCTGGTGGTGGTGGAAAAAATCCGCGAGGCGATGCGTCAACCCTTCAGCCTCGCCGAGGGCGACCACACCCTCCTGACGGCGAGCATCGGCATCGCGCTGAGTCCGGAGGGCGTCGAGGACACGCCGCTGGAGACGCTCCGCCGCGCCAATACCGCCTTGCACCGCGCCAAGGAGGCGGGCGGTAACCAGGCGGTGTTTTTCGACGATGCGATGGGCGACGCGGCGCGGCGGCGCTACAGCGTCGAGCGCGAGCTGCGCCGCGCCATCCCGGCGGGCGAACTGCGCCTCTATCTGCAGCCCCAGGTCGACGCGGTCGGCGCCCTGCAGGGGGCCGAGGCGCTCGTGCGCTGGCAGCATCCGGAACGCGGCTTGTTGCCGCCCGGCGTCTTCGTGCCCATCGCCGAGGAATCCGATCTGATCGTCGAGATGGGCGCCTGGGTGCTCGATGCGGTCTGCCGCCTGATGGCGCGCGAAACCATGGCCGGCTACCCATTGCGCCTGGCCGTAAACATCTCGCCGCGCCAGTTCCGCCAGCGCGATTTCGTGCCTTGGCTGAAGGAACGGCTTGCCGCCAGTGGCGCCGATCCGACGCAGCTGACGATCGAGGTGACCGAAGGGCTTGTGATCGACAACCTCGACACCGCGGTGGCCCGCATAAGCGAGCTGGCCGATATCGGTGTGCGTTTTTCCATCGACGATTTCGGCACCGGCTATTCCTCGCTGGCTTATCTGAAGCGCCTGCCGATCCACGAACTGAAGATCGACAAGAGCTTCGTGCAGGACGCGCCGCGCGACCCCAACGATGCCGCGCTGGTGGAGACCATCCTCTCGGTCGCCCGCCACCTGCATTTGCAGGTGGTGGCCGAAGGCGTCGAGACCGAGGCGCAGGCCGCCTATCTGGATAGGCAGGGCGGGGTCATCCGCCAAGGCTATTACTACGGCAAGCCCGCCCCCGCCGAGGAGTGGATCGCGCGCTGGCGCGCGGCCTGAGACGCGCCGGGGTCAGCCGCAGCTGCCGACGGCGCCGCAGGCGGTGCAGAAATCGCAGCCGTCCTTCCGGATCACCGTCATGTTGCCGCACTCGGTACACAGCGAACCCTGCGTCACCTTGACCTCGCCCTTCTCCCGCGGCGTTTCGAGGATGCCCATCTCGCGGGTCGGGTAGCCGTGCTCGTCGAGGATGCCCAGCATCGCGTAGCGGTGCATGATGAGCCGCGCGATGTAGGCGACCGTCGAGGGCCAGTTCTGCTGCTTGTTCGAGCCGGGCACACGCGCCATGAAATCGCCCAAGGGCTCCGGATAGTTGAGCAGCTTCCTGAGCTTCATGCCGATCCAGGCCGGATCCATGACGCGCATGTCGAGCGACAGCAGCTTGGTCAGGCCGTCGAGGGCGCGCGGATAGTTGCCGGAGAGCCAGCAGGAGTAGGGCCGGGTGACGCCGTCGGGTAGCGTGATCTCCTTCAGGCCGAGAACGAAGTCCTCGCGCGAGGCGGGGTTGACGATATCCACCGTCCAGGACAGCGTGCCGTCGGTGCCAGTCTTCGGCTCGTCGCGAGAGAACATGCAGTCGAGCACCGGCGTGGCGCCGTCGGTGGTCAGTGCGCCCAGTTGTTCGCAGCGGTAACGGATGACCTGGGCCATCGCCGAGACGGGGCCGGGCATCATCTTGAGTTCGCCGTGGGGGGGGAAGGGCATTTCGAAGGGTTCGTCGCCGACCGTGCCGGCGAGCACGTCGAGCTTGAGCTTGAGCCAGGCGGGGTCGTTGGCGCGCATGTCCATCGACAGGGTCTTGGCGACCGCACCCAGGCCGCGCGGCTGCTCGGTGCCGTTCACCCACACCTCGAAGGGCACGCTCTGACGCTTTTCGTTTTCGATCTGGCCGACGAAGAGGGCGAATTCGCCGTGCGGCGTCTCGATCATATAGGTCCAAGCGGCGTTGCCGTCGGCCATGCGCGGGCGGCCGGGCCAGCGCAGCGACGAGAGCACGGGCGCGGGCAGGGAACCGATCTTGAGGCGGCGGTTGGCGCCGTCGATGACGACGTCCTGCGGCTGCTTCTGTGGCTGGGGCGCGGCCTGTTGCGGTTCGACGGACAGCACGCTACCGAGCACCTTGTTGGGCCGGTAGGTGGCCAAGCCCTTCAAGCCCGACTTCCAGGCGACCAGGTAGAGATCCTCGAATTCCGCGTAGGGGTAGTCCTCGGGAACGTTGACCGTCTTCGAGATCGCAGTGTCGATGTAGGGCGCGACGGCGGCGACCATCTGCTCGTGGGCTTGCGCCGAGATTTCCAACGCGGTGACGAAATAGTCGGGCAGCTTGGTCACGTCGCCGCCTTGGTGCTTGAAGAGGCGCCAGGCGTAATCCTCGACGGCGTATTCCTTGTGCGTGCCGTCGGCCATGCGCTTCTTGCGTGTATAGGTCCAGGAGAAGGGCGGTTCGATGCCGTTGCTGGCATTGTCGGCGAAGGCGAGCGAGATCGTGCCGGTCGGCGCGATGGACAAGAGATGCGAGTTGCGGATGCCGTGCTTGCGGATCGCGTCCTTGATGTGCTGCGGCAGCCGGGAAGCGAAGTTGCCGCCGGAAAGATACAGGTCGGCATTGAAGAGCGGGAAGGCGCCGCGCTCCCTGGCGAGCTCGACCGAGGCAAGGTAGGCGCGGTCGCGCATGAATTCGGAGATCTTCGCGGCGGTGTTTCTCGCCTCCTCGGTGTCGTAGCGCAGGCCGAGCATGATCAGCGCGTCGCCCAGACCGGTGAAACCGAGGCCGATGCGACGCTTGGCGGCGGCTTCCTGGGCCTGCTGTTCGAGGGGCCAGTGGGTGACGTCGAGCACGTTGTCGAGCATACGCACGGCGACATCGATGACCTTGCCGAACCCGGCGTAGTCGAAATCGGCGGTCGGCTCGAAGGCGTGGTTGACGAAACGGGTCAGGTTGACCGAGCCCAGGCAGCAGCAGCCGTAGGGCGGCAGCGGCTGTTCGGCGCAGGGGTTGGTGGCCTCGATGGTCTCGCAGTAATTGAGGTTGTTGTCGCGATTGATGCGGTCGAGAAAGAGGATGCCCGGTTCGGCATGATCGTAGGTCGAGCGCATGATCTGGTTCCACAGCTCGCGGGCGCGCACCTTGCGATAGACCCACAGACCGTCGTCGCGCTGGTAGGCGCCGGCCTGCTTGATGTCGCCGCAGGGTTCGGCGCGATGCACGAGCTCGACCTCGCCATCGGCCTCGACGGCCTTCATGAAGGCGTCGGTGACGCCGACCGAGATGTTGAAGTTGGACAGGTCGCCATGATCCTTGGCGTGGATGAAGGCCTCGATGTCGGGATGGTCGCAGCGCAGCACGCCCATTTGCGCGCCGCGGCGGCTGCCGGCAGATTCGACGGTTTCGCACGAACGGTCGAAGACGCGCATGTAAGATACCGGACCGGAGGCGCGCGATTGCGTGCCCTTGACGCGTGCGCCGACCGGGCGGATGCTGGAAAAGTCATAACCGACGCCGCCGCCGCGGCGCATGGTTTCAGCGGCCTGGGAAAGCGCCGTGTAGATGCCGGGCCGGTCGTCGACCACTTCCGAGATCGAGTCGCCGACCGGTTGGACGAAGCAGTTGATCAGCGTGGCGCACAGATCGGTGCCGGCGGCGGAATTGATGCGACCGGCGGGAACGAAGCCGTTCTCCTGGGCGTCGAGGAAGCGCGCTTCCCAATGGGCGCGCTTGTCTTCGTGCTCGACGCTGGCGAGCGCGCGGGCGACGCGGGCACGGACGTCGTGCACATTGCGTTCGTTGCCTTTCGCGTATTTCTCCAGCAGCACCTCGCCGGAGATTTCCTGGGGCAGGGGCAGTCCCAACTGGCCGGTGTATGCGAAAGCTTCCGGGGCCTGGGCGATTGCGTCTGTGGTCTGATCCATGGTCATGAGGGGCGGGTCCGTCGTGTGGTTGGGCGATGGGTCGTCGGCGACGACAGCGGAGGGTGAAACTCGTGAGCGGCGAAGCATAACGACACCTCCTGAGCGAGAAAAGCAAAAAATTTTTGCTTCCATAAAAATCAATGAGATATAAAATTCTCTAGTAGGTGATGATTTTTATACCACTATATATAGTAGGTTTCTGATATGGAAAAGCGCGCGAAAAATCAGTCTGTTGATGTGATTTCGATTGCGTGCGATGCCGTCGGGTTTGTTGCGATGCAGCAAATTCGGCGGGCGATTGCGGGGTTGACATGACAGTCGCGAGTCCCCAATCCAGGCATGCAAAGGGAAAGAAAAAAGTCTCCCTATCACCAAAGCGTGGTTTTTCACCGGGGGCGAGGGGATTTTCCGCTGTTTCGGCTTACACTCCGACCCTCGATGGGCGATATCGCTGAACATGGAGACTGGACGTGATTGACCGCCCCTCTCTGGAAATTGGCAACAGCCGCGATTTCGGCGAGGTGCGCGAGCAGGTGCATCGCATCGTGGGCGAGATATTGCCCGGCCACGACATGCGGGCGATCGACCGGGCCTTCGCCCTGATCGAGGCGGGGTGCCGGGGAGATCTCGACGGCTACGCTTCCCTGCGCACGCCCTATCACGATGCCGGGCATATCCTCGAGGTCGTGCTGTGCAGCGCGCGATTGTTGCACAGCCTCCATTTGGGCGGTGAGCCCCTGGATGCCCTGGCCATCGACGCCTGCCTGGTTGGCGCGCTGCTCCATGATTCCGGCTATCTGATGAATGCTACGGAGGCCGAGGGGTCGGGTGCGCAGTTCACCAAGATCCACGTGCCGCGCGGCGTCGTCTTCGCCGAGACCGAAATGGGGCGGGATCTGTCACAGGAACTCTTGGCCGCGACGGGCAAAGTCATTCTGGCCACCGACCATCGTCCGGTCGCTCTCCCCCCGGAGTTCTCCAGCCGCTCGGAGCGCATCGCCGCCCATGTCACGGCAACGGCCGACCTCGTCGGGCAGATGGCGAACCGCGAGTATCTGGAGCGCCTGCTGCTGCTGTATTACGAGTTTCGCGAAGGGGGCATCCACACCTTCGTCGACGTGCATGACCTCCTCGAGAAAACGCGTGGCTTCTACCGCCTGATGGCGGTGCGCCTGCAGGGCGAGCTGGGCAATCTGGCGCCGCAGCTCGTCAGGCATTTCGACAAGGTGCGCGGCGTGCGGCGCAACTATTACATCGAATCGATCGGGCGCAACATCGACTATCTGTCCCGTCTGGTGCGCGAGGAGCGATCCCGTCGTCTTGAGCTCCTGAAACGGGGGGGCATCGTCGAAAAGGCCATCGGAATGTTGGAAGAACGCTGATGGCGCCGCCGCGCCGTGAGGCGCTCGATCAGCTGGAACGCGAGCTTGCCGAGCTCGCCGACCGTCTCGACGCCTTCGCTGGCGAGGTGCTCGACACCCAGTGCGGCGGCCGAATGCCTGCGTGAGCTGCTCATCGCCGTCGGCATGCATTTCGGTTTCGAGGAATCGCTGATGGAGGACGGCGGTTATGCCCTCTTCGACCATCACCGTCGCCAGCATCTGGGCATCATGACGGAGCTCGGCTTGCTGCTCGACCGCATCGAGAGCGGCGAGGACCTCGTCGGCGCGGCGCGCAACGCCGACCTGCTCGCCCGCTGGTACCGTGAGCACATGGCCCTCAGTGACCGCCCCCTGCTCGACTGGCTGGCCTCACGCGGCTGAGCGGGATTCGAGCGCCTTCCGGCGTTCCAGGAGTGCGAGACCCGGTGGCATCCGGATGAGACCGTTGGGCGCCTCGAATAACCGGCGGCGCGCCCCGTTGTCGAGCGTGGTGAGTGGCGGGGTCACAGAATCTGGCACACCTCGCCGAAGCTCGGCCGCGGGCTGCGTGGAAAAAGGGCGGCAGGGTCGCCATAACCGAGGTTGCAGATGAAATTGGTACGTATCCGCGTGCCGGAAAAGAATTCGGCATCCACCGCCGTAGCGTCGAAACCCGACATCGGCCCGCAGTCGAGGCCGAGGGCGCGCGCGGCAAGCATGAAATAGGCGCCTTGCAGGCTGCTGTTGCGGAAGGCGGTGGCCTCGGTCAGCGCCTCGTTGCCGACGAACCAGGATTTCGCGTCGGTGTGGGGAAAGCGTCTAGGCAGCGTTTCAGGAAAGTCGAGGTCCATGCCGAGGATGGCGGTGACCGGCGCGGCCTCGGTCTTGGCGCGGTTGCCTTCCATCATCAGCGGCACGAGACGGGCCTTCGCTGCCGCCGATTTGACGAAGACGATGCGCAACGGCCAGCAGTTGGCGCTGGTCGGACCCCATTTCATGGTCTCGAACAGCTCGGAAAGCAGCGCATCGGGCACGGGGCGATCCAGCCAACCGTTGTGGGTGCGGGCGGTGCGGAACAGTTGGTCGAGGGCGGTGTCGGAAAGTTTCATGGCGGGATTCCTTGTCAGGCGATGAGATCGGGGCCGAGCAGGCGTTCGATGGCGGCGATGCGATCCTTGATCTGGAGTTTGCGCTTCTTGAGGCGCCTCAACATCAGTTCGTCGATGAGCGGCAGGGTTTCGAGGCGCGTGATGCTTGCGTCGAGATCCTTGTGCTCGAGCTTGAGGTCGGCGAGCAGTCTCTGCAATTCGGCAGGATCGTCGGGCAACGGCATGGGGGCAATCTTAGGCCGTCTGACGGCCAAGCGCAACGGTAGAATGAACCATGGACACCAGGCAGGACGGCAGACGCATCGGCCGCTTCGAGATACGCGGCGAATTGGGGCGCGGCGCGCAGAGCGTTGTCTATCTCGCGTGGGATCCCCAGCTCCAGCGCGAGGTGGCGATCAAGACCCTGCATTTCACTCGCACCGATCCGGCCAGGAACGCCACGCTGCTCGACGAGGCGCGTACCGCCAGCAAGTTCCGCCATCCGAATGTCGTGCCGATCTTCGATGCCGGAGAAGAGGACGGCGATCCCTACCTCGTCTTCGAGCGTGTGAGCGGGCGCGATCTCGGCGACATCCTGAAGAAAGACGGGCCGCTCTCGCCGGTCAAGTCGGCCGCGCTGATGCGCCAGGTGGCCGACGCGTTGCGGGAGGCTCATGCACAGGACATCATCCATCGCGACCTCAAGCCGTCGAACATCCTCATCGACGCCCGCGACGGCACAGCGCGCGTGATGGATTTCGGTATCGCGATGCGGCTGGGCGATGATGCCGCGACCGCCGGCACGCAGTCCGATGCGCTCACGGGCACGCCGGCCTACATGGCGCCGGAATACGTGACGATGCAGCGCGTGACGCCACAGATCGACGTGTTCGCGGCCGGGCTCCTCTTGCTGGAGATGCTCACCGGCAAGCGGGTGTTCGATGGCGGCCCGGTGCAGTCGATCCTTTACCGCATCGCCTCGGAACCGGTCAGTCTGCCGCAGGCGCCGGCCATCGACCCGCGCTTGGGCCGCATCATCCTGCGCGCTTGCGCCCTCGATCCCGCACAGCGCTATGCCAGCGCCGCCGAGCTGTGCGACGCGTTGAGCGAATTTCTCGGCGAGGGCGATGCGACTGGCAGGGAGGCGAAGCCGGTGGCGGAGGGCGGCACGCTGGAATTCCTGCTGCGACGCATGCGCCACAAATCCGACTTCCCGGCGCTATCCGACTCGGTATCGGCGATCAACAAGCTGACGAGCGCCGAAAGCGAGAGCATCAACGCCCTGTCCAACACCATCCTCAAGGACTTCGCGCTGACGAACAAGATTCTGCGGCTGGTCAATTCCGCCTACTACCGACAGGCGGGCGGCGGCAATATCAGCACGGTGTCGCGGGCGGTGATCGTGCTCGGTTTCGACGCGATCCGCAACATCGCGATCACCGTGCTACTCTTCGAGCACCTGCAGAACAAGGCCAACGCGCGCGAGCTGAAGGAAGCTTTCCTGCGCGCGAATCTTGCCGGCCTCTTGGCGCGTGAGAGCTGCACGTCCCCGCTCTTGCGCCGGCAGGGCGAGGAGGCGTTCATCTGCGCACTGTTTCACGGTCTCGGCAGGCTCCTGGCCCAATACTACTTTCCCGAGGAGATCGAGGAGATCGGCAAGCTCGTCGAGTTCAAGAAGCTTTCTGAAAAGGCAGCGGCGCACCAGGTGCTCGGCATCTCGTTCGAGGATCTCGGCATGGAGATCGCGAGGAATTGGGGATTCCCGGGCAGCATCGTCAACAGTATGCGCCCCCTGCCAGCCGGCGAGGTATCCAAGCCGAACACGCCGGAGGAGGCCCTGCGGATCGTCGCCGGTTATGCCCACGAGATGTGCGACGTGCTTGCCAACGCGGCACCGGAGCAGCGCGCGCGCGGTCTGGCGAAAATGTCCCAGCGTTACGGCGCGGGTCTTCAGCTCACCGAGCGACAGATGCAGCAGGGGGTGGAAAAGGCGGTCGAGGAGCTCACCGACGTGGCGGCCATCCTCCATGTGAATCTCAAGCAAAGCCCCTTCGCGCGCCAGGCAGCGGCCTTCGTCGGTGGCGCCGGTGCGGTCGAGCAGGTGCTGACTCCGCATACAGCCGCGACGGACACCGACACCCTGGGCAAGACGCTGCTCGGCGACACGTCCCTGCCCGAAACCGAGTCGGAGGCGGGGACTCCTGAAGACGCCCAGGCAGTGCTGGCCGCCGGCATCCAGGACATCAGCAATTCACTCATCGACGACTTCACGCTGAACGATCTGCTGCGGATCATCCTCGAGACGATGTATCGGGCGATGGGGTTCAAGCGCGTGTTGCTCGCCCTGCGCGATCCCAAGACCGGACAGATGACCGGGCGTTTCGGTTTGGGACCCGACGTCGGCGAACTCGTCAAGCAGTTCCGTTTCTCGCTGTCGACGCAGGTCAGCGACGTCTTCCTGCTAGCCACCGGCCGCGGCGTGGACATCATCATCATCACCGACATTGACGACCCGAAGATCGCCGACAAGGTGCCAACGTGATATCGCGAGCGCATTCCGGCCAAGACCTTCGTGCTCTTCCCGCTCAACATCAAGGGGAAGCCGGTGGCCCTGATCTACTGCGACCGCGACCGGGCCGGCTCGATCGTCATTCCAGAAAAGGAGCTGACCTTGTTGAAAACCCTGCGCAACCAGGCGTTGCTGGCGATCAAGCAGGCAGCCTGAAAAAAGTCGACGCTGGCGGGACGGCAGGATGAACAGGGCCTTCGTCAAGGAAAGCGATGGCGAGGACGAGGAGGACGATCTTCCCGGCCAGCCATCCCTGCCGCCCGGGACGAAGAACTACATGACGCCGGAGGGACACCGCGCGTTACGCGAAGAGTTCGAGCGGCTGATCAAGGTCGAACGGCCGCAGCTCGTCCAGGTCGTCGCCTGGGCGGCCAGCAACGGCGACCGCTCCGAGAACGGCGACTACCTCTACGGCAAGAAGAAGCTGCGCGAGATGGACCGGCGCATCCGTTATCTCACCAAGCGGCTCGACAACGCCGAGGTGGTCGATCCGGCCCGTCAGACGAATCTGGAACAGGTATTCTTCGGCGCGACGGTGACGGTGGATGACGCGGGGGAGGAGCGCCGCTACCAGATCGTCGGCATCGACGAGGCCGATCCCGGCAACGGCAAGATCAGCTGGATCTCGCCGCTCGCCCGGGCGCTGATGAAGGCGCGCGAGGGGGATGTCGTCAAGTTTCAAAGCCCGATGGGCTTGCGCGAGATCGAGATCGTTGCGGTGCGTTACGACGCTTGAAATCCGGGGGCGCGGCCCCTATCTGGGCAAGGTCTTTTCAGGAGGAACCCGCAATATGACCACCGCAACCGCCGACAAGGAAACCCTGGGCTTCCAGACCGAGGTGAAGCAGCTGCTGCACCTCATGATCCACTCCCTCTACAGCAACCGCGAAATCTTCCTGCGCGAGCTGATTTCCAACGCTTCGGATGCCTGCGACAAGCTGCGTTTCGAGTCGCTGCACAACGCGGCGCTGCTGGAGGGAGGCGAGGAATTCAAGATCCGCATCGGCTACGACAAAGAGGCGAGAACCATCACCGTCGCCGACAACGGCATCGGCATGAACCGCGACGAGGCGATCGCCAACCTCGGCACCATCGCCAAGTCCGGCACGCGCGAGTTCTTCGCACAGCTCACCGGCGACCAGCAGAAGGACGCGAACCTGATCGGCCAGTTCGGCGTCGGTTTTTATTCGAGCTTCATCGTCGCCGACCGGGTGACGGTGCGCACCCGCCGCGCCGGCGAGAAGGCCGACCAGGGCGTCGAATGGGTGTCGGACGGCGGCGGCGAATTCAGCGTCGCGATGATCGACCGTCCGCAGCGCGGCACCGAGATCGTCCTGCATCTGCGCGAGGGGCAGGACGACCTGCTCTCGGCCTGGAAACTCAAATCGATCGTCCGCAAGTATTCCGACCACATCGTCCAGCCGATCGTGATGAAGAAGGAGGAGTGGAAGGACGGCAAGGAGGTCGTCACCGACGAGGACGAGACCGTCAATCAGGCCTCGGCGCTGTGGGCCAAGCCGAAGAACGAGATTGCCGAGGACGACTACAAGGCCTTCTACAAGCACGTCGGCCACGATTACGACGACCCGCTCGCCTGGGTGCATGCCAGGGTCGAGGGCAAGCAGGAATACACGCAGCTCCTTTACATTCCGTCGCGCGCGCCCTTCGATCTGTGGGATCGCCATGCCCGCCACGGCATCAAGCTCTACGTGCGCCGCGTCTTCATCATGGACGATGCCGAGCAGCTGATGCCGCTCTACCTGCGTTTCGTGCGCGGCGTGGTCGACTCCGCGGACCTGCCGCTCAATGTCTCGCGCGAAATCCTTCAGGAATCGAAGGACATCGAGGCGATCCGCAAGGGCTGCACCGCGAAGGTGCTCGGTCTGCTGGCCGATCTCGCGGAGAGCGACAAGGAGAAGTACGCCAAGTTCTGGCGCGAGTTCGGTCGCGCGCTCAAGGAAGGCGTCGGCGAGGACTTCGCCAACAAGGACAAGATCGCGAAACTGCTGCGTTTCGCCTCGACGCACGCGGATACGGCCGACGAGACGGTGTCGCTCGCCGACTACGTCGGACGCATGAAGGAAGGCCAGGAAAAGATCTATTACGTCACGGCCGAGAGTTTCAACGCCGCGAAGAACAGCCCGCATCTGGAAATCTTCCGCAAGAAGGGCATCGAGGTGCTGCTGCTCTCCGATCGCGTCGACGAGTGGGTCGTCTCGCACCTGACCGAATTCGAGGGCAAGGAACTGGTCTCCGTCGCCAAGGGCGGCCTCGATCTCGGCAAACTGGAAGACGAGACCGAAAAGCAGGAGCAGGAGAAGGAAGCCGCCGAGTTCAAGGAGTTGACCGAGAAAATCGCCAAGAGCCTCGGCGAGCGCGTCAAGGAGGTGCGCGTCACGCACCGCCTGACCGACAGCCCGGCCTGCCTGGTCGCCGACGAGCACGACGTCTCGGGCAACCTGGCGCGCATCCTCAAGGCCGCCGGCCAGAAGGCGCCGCTCGCCAAGCCCATCCTCGAGATCAATCCGAAACACCCGGTCGTGCTGCGCCTGAAATACGAGGAGCAGAAGTTCGACGACTGGTCGGCCGTGTTGTTCGATCAGGCGCTTCTCGCCGAAGGCGGCCAGCTCGACGATCCGGCGACCTTCGTCAGGCGCATCAACGACCTGATGCTGTCGATGAGCCTCGGCGGCAAGTGACCGTTCTGCGGGGATTGCCGCCGATCGTCGGCGAACGGGCCGAGGTGCTGATCCTCGGCTCGTTTCCCTCGGCGGCCTCGCTGGCGGCGGGGCAGTATTACGCCCACCCGCGCAACCAGTTCTGGCGCATCCTCGGCGCAATCCTCGCTCAGCCGCTATGCGATATGGATTATGCGGCGAAGCAAGCTGCCGTCATGGCCGCCGGTCTGGCGATCTGGGATGTCTATGCGCAATGCGAGCGCGTCGGCAGTCTCGATGCCGCGATCAGGAACGGCATGCTGAACGATTTCGCATCGCTGCGAAAGTCGGCGCCGGCGCTACGGCGTGTCTGCTTCAACGGCCGGGCGGCCGGGCGCTTCGCGCCGCAGCTGGCCGCGCTGGGCCTCGAAACTCGCCTCCTGCCTTCGACGAGTCCTGCCCATGCCGGCTGGAGCCTGGAACGCAAGCTGGCTGCCTGGATGGAGGGCCTGGATTACGGATGCAGGCGGGTGGCCGAGACGATCAGGCCATCGGCATCGGCGTAGAGCCATTCGCCGGGGACGAAGTCGATGCCGGCGAAGCTGACCGGAATATCCCTTTCGCCGAGGTTTTTCTTCACCGTTTTGAGGGGCATCGTGGCCAGCGCGAGGACGCCCAAATCCATCGCGGCGATGGTGGCAGAATCGCGGATGGCGCCCCAGACGACCACGCCCGACCAGCCGTTCTTTACGGCCAGCGCGGCGAGCTGATCGCCCAGAAGGGCGCGCCGCAGGCTGCCGCCGCCGTCGATGACCAGTACGCGTCCGTCGCCGGGCGCATCGAGCGCCTGGCGTACCAGGCCGTTGTCCTCGAAGAGCTTGAGTGTGGCGATCGGGCCACAGAAAGCGGTGCGACCGCCGAACTGCCGGAAGATCGGCGCCGCGACGCGCACCTTTTCTTCGTGCGCGTCGCACAGGTCGGTGGTTGCCAGATGCATGGTCAGGCCGCGGAGGGAGTGGTCGGGGCGGAGGAAGGCGCGTGCGGGGCGCCTTCCTCGAAGCGGAGCTGCACCCTGTCATTCTGGTCGAGATCGATGGTCACCTTGCCGCCATGCACGAGCCGACCGAACAGGAGTTCGTCGGCCAGCGCGGCGCGGATGGTGTCCTGGATCAGGCGCGCCATCGGGCGCGCGCCCATCAGTGGGTCGAAGCCTTTTTCGGCGAGCCAGGCCCGCAAGCCATCGGTGAAGACCGCCTCGACCTTCTTCTCGTGCAGCTGGCCTTCGAGCTGCATCAGAAACTTGTCGACCACGCGCAGGATGATCTCGGAATCGAGCGCCTTGAAAGAGATGATCGCGTCGAGGCGATTGCGGAACTCCGGCGTGAACATGCGCTTGATATCCTGCATTTCATCGCCGGCCTGCCTGCTCGTCGTGAAGCCGATGGTCGTTTTCTGCAGGGCTTCGGCGCCCGCGTTGGTGGTCATGATGATGACGACATTGCGGAAGTCGGCCTTGCGACCGTTGTTGTCTGTCAGCGTGCCGTGATCCATCACCTGCAGCAGGATATTGAAGATGTCCGGGTGGGCCTTCTCGATCTCGTCGAGCAGCAACACGGCGTGCGGTTTCTTCGTGACCGCTTCGGTGAGCAGCCCTCCCTGGTCGAAACCGACGTAGCCGGGCGGCGCGCCGATCAGGCGCGAAACCGCGTGGCGCTCCATGTATTCGGACATGTCGAAGCGGATCAGCTCGATGCCCATGCAGTAGGCGAGCTGGCGCGCCACCTCGGTCTTGCCGACGCCGGTCGGGCCGGAGAAGAGGAAGGCGCCGATGGGCTTCTGCGGATTGCCGAGGCCCGAGCGCGACATCTTGATTGCGCGCGCCAGCGCCTCGATGGCGGCGTCCTGGCCGAATACCACGCTCTTGAGATCGCGGTCGAGGTTTTTCAGCGCCGAGCGGTCGTCGGCGGAAACATGCTGCGGCGGAATGCGCGCGATCTTGGCAACGATTTCCTCGATCTCCTGCTTGCCGATCATCTTCTTCTGCTTTGATTTGGGCAGGATACGCTGCGCCGCGCCGGCCTCGTCGATCACGTCGATGGCCTTGTCGGGGAGATGTCGGTCGGTGATGTACTTGGCGGCCAGTTCGGCGGCGTTGGTGATCGCCGCGGCGGAGTACTTGATGCCATGGTGCTCCTCGAAGCGCGTCTTCAGACCGCGCAGGATGGAGATGGTTTCATCGACGGTGGGTTCGTTGACGTCGATCTTCTGGAAGCGGCGCGACAGGGCGTGATCCTTCTCGAACACGCCGCGGAACTCGTTGTAGGTTGTTGCGCCGATGCATTTCACGGCCCCGGAAGAAAGGGCGGGTTTCAGCAGGTTCGACGCGTCGAGGGTGCCGCCGGAGGCGGCGCCGGCGCCGATCAGCGTGTGGATCTCGTCGATGAACAGGATGGCGTGCGGGTCGTCGACCAGCTGCTTGAGCACGGCCTTGAGACGCTGCTCGAAGTCGCCGCGATACTTGGTGCCCGCCAGGAGTGCACCCATGTCGAGCGCGTAAACGGTGGCGTTGGCGAGGATTTCCGGTACGCGGCCTTCGACGATGCGCCGCGCCAAGCCCTCGGCGATGGCGGTCTTGCCGACGCCGGCTTCGCCGACCAGGAGCGGATTGTTCTTGCGGCGGCGGCAGAGCGTCTGGATGACGCGCTCGAGTTCCTTCTCGCGGCCGATCAGCGGGTCGATCTTGCCGGTGAGCGCCATCTGGTTGAGGTTCTGCGTGAAATTGTCGAGCGCGCTGGCCTGCTGCTGCGTTTCGGCCTCCTGTTCCCGGGGTTCGTCGTGCTTGCCGGTCGGCTGCGGGGCCTTGGTGATGCCGTGCGAGATGTAATTCACGACATCGAGGCGCGAGATGTTCTGCTTGTGCAGGAAATAGACGGCGTGGGAATCCTTCTCGCCAAAGATGGCGACGAGCACGTTGGCGCCATTGACCTCCTTTTTGCCGGAGGATTGGACGTGCAGGATGGCGCGCTGGATGACGCGCTGGAAGCCCAGCGTCGGCTGCGTGTCGATCTCGCCGTCGCCGGGCACCACCGGCGTGTGCTGGTCGATGAAGCCCATCACTTCGCGGCGCAGTTCGTCGAGGTTGGCAGCGCAGGCGCGCAGCACATCGGCGGCGGAGGGATTGTCGAGCAGGGTCAGCAGCAGGTGCTCGACGGTGATGAACTCGTGGCGCTTTTGGCGTGCCTCGACGAAGGCCATGTGCAAGCTGACTTCCAGTTCCTGGGCGATCATGCCGTCCTTCCTTTCCCTGCTTCAGTTCTCTTCCATCACGCACGCGAGCGGATGGCCGTGGCGCCGGGCGAAGGCGCCGACCTGCTCAACCTTGGTCTGCGCCAGGTCGCGCGTGAAGACGCCGCACACGCCGCGTCCCTGGCGGTGCACCTTGAGCATGACGACCGTCGCCTGCTCGCGGTTCATGCGAAAAAACTTCTCAAGCACCACGACCACGAAATCCATCGGCGTGTAATCGTCATTGAGCAGGAGCACCTTGTAAAGCGGAGGCGGCTTGGTGCGCTGCCGTTCCGCTTCCAGGGCGACGCCTGTGCCGGGCGATGTCTGCTTCTTTGTTGCCATGATTTGATTCTAATGCGAATCAAACACCGCGCAAGCGCGCGCCCATCGCCAGAAAAGCGGGGAGAAATCGACCCTCGTTGTCGCTTGCTGTCATGCAGCATAAAAAACTGTTGACGTCATGGATAAAACTGCGTAAAAGGCGGCCGTGTTTGGTTTCAAGCTTCGCATCAGTGCCGTCAAGCCTCTCCAGGTATCCGCGCTGTCCGGGAACTTGCAATGCAAACATGTCGCCGGTGCGGCATGTCGCCGCGCCGGATATATGTCACGTTTTTTGAAAGAGGTTTTATGGCAACCGGTACCGTCAAGTGGTTCAATGATTCGAAGGGTTTTGGCTTCATCACCCCGGACGATGGCAGCGAAGATCTGTTCGCCCACTTTTCCGCGATCAACATGCAAGGCTTCAAGACCCTGAAAGAGGGCGAGAAGGTTTCCTTCGAGGTCGTGCAGGGCCCCAAGGGCAAGCAGGCTTCGAACATCCAGAAGGCCTGATTTTCCGGCGGCGGTTTCGCCGTCCCGCCGGAGCCGACTTTTCTGGCGCGGCAAACAAAAAAGCCACGCAATGCGTGGCTTTTTTGCTGGTGCGGGATTCGTTACGCTTCTTACATCCGTTCGATCATCGCCTGGCCGAATTCCGAGCACTTCACTTCCTTCGCGCCTTCCATCAGGCGGGCGAAGTCGTAGGTGACGATCTTGTCGGCGATGGCGGCTTCCATCGATTGGATGATGAGGTCGGCGGCTTCCTTCCAGCCCAGATGCCGCAACATCATCTCGGCCGAGAGGATCAGCGAGCCGGGATTCACGTAGTCCTTGCCGGCGTACTTCGGCGCCGTGCCGTGCGTGGCCTCGAACACCGCGTAATGATCGGAGATGTTGGCGCCCGGGGCGATGCCGATGCCGCCCACCTGCGCGGCGAGCGCGTCGGAGATGTAGTCGCCGTTCAAGTTGAGCGTGGCGATCACGTCATATTCGGCGGGGCGCAGGAGGATCTGCTGCAGGAAGGCGTCGGCGATGGCGTCCTTGATGACGATCTCGCGGCCCGTCTGCGGGTTCTTGAAACTGCACCACGGGCCGCCATCGATCGGCCTGGCGTCGAATTCGTTCTGCGCCAGAGCGTAGCCCCAGTCGCGGAATGCGCCCTCGGTGAACTTCATGATGTTGCCCTTGTGCACGAGCGTGACGCTCTTGCGGTCGTTGGCGATCGCATACTTGATCGCGGCGCGCACCAGGCGCTCGGTGCCCTCGCGCGAGACGGGCTTGATGCCGATGCCGGAGGTCGAAGGGAAGCGAATCTTCTTGACGCCCATCTCGTCCTGCAGGAAGCGGATGACCTTCTTGCAGTTTTCGGTTTCGGCGGCCCATTCGATGCCGGCGTAGATGTCCTCGGTGTTCTCGCGGAAGATCACCATGTCGGTCTTCGAGGGATCCTTGAGCGGCGAGGGCACGCCCTTGAAGTAGCGCACTGGACGCACGCACTGGTAAAGATCAAGTTCTTGGCGCAGCGCGACGTTCAAGGAGCGGATGCCGCCACCGACCGGCGTGGTCATCGGGCCCTTGATCGAGACGGAGTATTCCTTGCAGGCGTTGAGCGTGTCTTCCGGCAGCCAAACGTCCGGACCGTAGAGACGGGTGGATTTCTCGCCGGCATAGACTTCCATCCACGAAATCTTCTTCTTGCCGCCGTAGGCCTTGGCGACCGCTGCGTCGACGACCGCCTTCATGACGGGAGTGATGTCGACACCGATGCCGTCGCCTTCGATGAAGGGGATGATCGGGTTATCCGGCGTGGGTTGTCCGGCGACGATTTTCTGGCCCGTGGTGGGAACCTTGATATGCGAAGTGTTCATGCCTGCTCCATCCTTGTGAGTGGGTCGGTTGTGAATTTTTTTTATTATCTCCGAAAATCCGCTTATCAGGTAGGCGGGTTGGAATCTGCGTTGAAAACCATAGAAAAAGGATGGCAATGGATGTTTCGGTAAAACTGGTCGCGGACCTCGATCAGGCCTCGGCCACGCAGGCGCTCTTGATCGCCCGCACGCTGATCGACGGCTTCAACAAGCACTATCGGCTGTTTCGCGAAAGTTCGGCGCAGGCGAAGGAGCGTTTCGAACGGGCCGACTGGCCCGCAGTGCAACGCGCGGTGCGCGAGCGTATCCAGTTCTACGACGATCGCGTGGCGGAAACCGTCGAGCGCCTGCATCGGGAGTTCAATGCCGAGACCGTCGACGACATCGTCTGGCGGCAGGCCAAGCTCTACTACATCGGTCTTCTCACTGATCACAACCAGCCGGAGCTGGCGGAGACCTTCTTCAATTCGGTCTATTGCCACATCCTGCACCGCACCTATTTCCACAACGATTTCATCTTCGTGCGGCCGGCGATCTCCACCGAGTACATCGAATCCGATCCGCCGACCTACCGCAGCTACTATCCCAACGCGGACGGCTTCCGCGAATCGATCAAGCGTATCCTGCTCGATTTCGGCTGGCGACGCGAGTTCGCCGATCTCGACCGCGACGTCGAGTTCATCCGACGTTTGGTGCATGAGCAGTTTCCCGAGCTGCCGGCGCGCGAGGTGAATTTCCAGATCCAGGTGCTCACTTCGGCTTTCTATCGCAACAAAGCGGCCTACGTGATCGGTAAGGCGGTCAATGGCGCCAACGAATATCCCTTTGCCGTGCCGGTGTTGCATGATCCGCTGGGGAGGCTGGTCGTCGACACCATCTTGCTCGACCCCGGCCACATCAGTGTACTGTTCTCGCTGTCACGCGCCTACTTCATGGTCGACATGCCGGTGCCGTCCGCCTATGTGCAGTTTTTGCGCTCGATCATGCCGCACAAGCCGCGCGCCGAGCTGTATTCGATGTTGGGTCTCGGCAAGCAGGGCAAGACGGCGTTCTTTCGCGGCCTCATGTCTCACCTGCATCATTCCGCCGACCAGTTCGTCATCGCGCCAGGCATTCGCGGTCTCGTCATGCTGGTGTTTACCTTGCCGTCCTACCCGTATGTCTTCAAGATCATCAAGGACAGATTCGGCGCCACCAAGGAGGTCGACCACGCCACCGTCAAGCGCAAGTATTTGCTCGTCAAGCAGGTCGACCGCGTCGGTCGCATGGCGGATACGCTCGAGTTCTCGCATGTCGCCCTGCCCAAGGCGCGTTTCGCTCCGGAGCTGCTCGACGAACTGCGGCGCGAGGTTCCCTCGCTGCTCGAAGAGGACGACAAGGAAGTCGTCATCAAGCACCTCTATATCGAGCGGCGCATGGAACCGCTCAATCTCTACCTCGACCGCGTCGAGAAGGCCGGGCGCGACGATCTCATCGAAGAGGCGGTGATCGAGTATGGCAACGCCATTCGCGAATTGGCCATCGCCAACATCTTTCCCGGCGACATGCTGTGGAAAAACTTCGGCGTGACACGCTACGGTCGCGTCGTGTTCTACGACTACGACGAGATCGAGTTCATGACCGACTGCAACTTCCGGCGCATTCCGCCGGCGCCGAACGAGGAGGCGGAGATGTCCGGCGAGCCGTGGTATTCGGTCAGGCCGCGCGACGTGTTCCCGGAGGAATTCGCCTCCTTCCTGCTCGTTTCGCCGAAGATCCGTTCCGCCTTCATGAAGCATCATGCCGACCTGCTGGATGCCGGCTTCTGGCAGGGGGCGCAGGAGGAAATCCGCCGCGGCGCGGTGCGCGACTTTTTCCCCTATCCGGAATCCCTGCGCTTCTGCAGCCGTTACGGCGCAGGCTGTCCGAAATGAAGAGGCTGCTGTTTCTGCTCTTCTGGTGCGGTCACGTGGCGCTCGCCGGGGCGCAAGGCCTGCCGACGATCGATCTGGCCGCCGGCTTTTACCGCATCGAGGCCGAAGTGGCGCACACTCCGGAAAGCCGCGCGCGCGGCCTTATGCACCGGCGCGAGATGGCGCCGCAGCGCGGCATGCTCTTTGTTTTCACCTTCGCGGGGCGGCACTGCATGTGGATGAAGAACACGTGGTTGCCGCTTTCAGTCGCATTTCTCGATGCCGACGGCCGCATCATCAACATCGAGGAAATGCAGCCGATGACCGAGGTCAACCACTGCGCGGTACGCCCGGCGCGCTATGCGCTGGAGATGAACGCCGGTTGGTTCGCGCAGCGCGGCCTCAAGCCGGGCGACCGCATCGGCGGAATCGAACGGGCGCCGCAGGCCTACTGAGGCGGGACGGGACTGCCGGCGCCGTCCCGCCGGCGCCGATTTTTGGCGTCGGACAGAAGGTAGGTCAGAAAGGCTTCCGCCACGGCCGACAGATGCTTGCCGGCCGGATAGGCGACGAACCACTGGCGCATCAGGGGGAAGCCGGCGACATCGAGCGTCGTCAACAGCCCGCTGTCGCCCTCGAGGGTCAGCGTGTGGCCGGACAGCACCGAAATGCCCAGGCCGCCGGCGATGGCCTGCTTGATCGCCTCGTTGCTGCCCAGCTCCATGCGCACGCGTGGCGCGAGGCCGTGGCGGGCGAAATGCCGCTCGACGGCGAGTCGCGTGCCCGATCCCGGTTCGCGCAGCAGAAACGGCTCCGCGGCGATGCGTTTGAGCGAGATTTTCTTCTTGCTGGCAAGCGGATGATCGTGGCGGGCGACGACGACGAGCGGATTGTCGGCGATCGGCATGGCGACGACATCTAGGTGCTCCGGCGGAGCTCCCAGCACGACGAGATCGTCGATGTTTTCCGTCAGCCGCGCCAGCACCTTTTCCCGGTTGGTGACCGTCAGCGCGGCCTCGATGCCCGGGTGTTGCGTGCAGAATTCGCCCAGCAGGCGCGGGATCAGGTATTTTGTCGTGGTGACGATCGCGATACGCAGGCGGCCGCGCTTGAGCCCCTGCATGTCCGCGAGACGCATCTCGAGGCGTTCGAGGCTGTCGCGCGTCTCGCGACTGGTGACGAGAACTTCGCGACCGGCTGGCGTCAGGTGGAGCTGCTTGCCGATGCGCTCCAGCAGCGGCATGCCGATGCTGTCCTCGAGCTGCTTGACCTGGGCGAAAACCGCCGGCTGCGTGAGGTGCAGCTCCTCGGCGGCGCGGGTGTAGGAAAGGTGGCGGGAAACGGCTTCGAAAATATACAGTTGGCGCAAGCTGAATCGCACGCTGTTTTCCTTTTCATGTATAATTGGCTAATTATAACTTCAATAAAAATATTAAAGTAGAGTTTAGTTTTGTCTTGGGCATAATGCTGCGCCAGATGCAGATCAAGCACCGCAGGAAACTGCACCGTCGTTTTGCCGACCAACTACATCCTTGAGAGGAGCGATACATGGCTGTTAAGACCTATAGCGCTGGCGTGAAGGAGTATCGTCAGACGTACTGGACGCCCGAATACACCCCGTTGGACACCGACCTGTTGGCAGTGTTCAAGGTCACGCCGCAGCCGGGCGTCGATCGCGAGGAAGCCGCTGCCGCCGTTGCGGCCGAGTCTTCCACCGGCACCTGGACCACCGTCTGGACCGACCTGCTGACCGACCTCGACTATTACAAGGGCCGCGCATACCGCATCGAGGACGTGCCGGGCGACGACAGCTGCTTCTACGCCTACATCGCCTATCCGATCGACCTGTTCGAGGAGGGCTCGGTAGTCAATGTGTTCACCTCGCTGGTCGGCAACGTGTTCGGCTTCAAGGCCGTGCGCGCCCTGCGCCTTGAGGACATCCGCTTCCCGATCGCCTATGTCAAGACCTGCGGCGGCCCCCCGCTGGGCATCCAGGTCGAGCGCGACGTGATGAACAAGTACGGTCGCCCGCTCTTGGGCTGCACCATCAAGCCCAAGCTCGGCCTCTCGGCCAAGAACTACGGTCGCGCCGTGTACGAGTGCCTGCGCGGCGGTCTCGACTTCACCAAGGACGACGAGAACGTCAACAGCCAGCCCTTCATGCGCTGGAAGCAGCGCTTCGACTTCGTCATGGAAGCCATCCTGAAGGCCGAGGCCGAGACCGGCGAGCGCAAGGGCCACTACCTGAACGTGACCGCCCCGACGCCGGAAGAGATGTACAAGCGCGCCGAATACGCCAAAGAAATCGGCGCGCCGATCATCATGCACGACTACATCACCGGCGGCTTCTGCGCCAACACCGGCCTGGCCAACTGGTGCCGCGAGAACGGCATGCTCTTGCACCTGCACCGTGCGATGCACGCCGTGATCGACCGCAATCCGCACCATGGCATCCATTTCCGCGTGCTGACCAAGATCGCCCGTCTGTCCGGCGCCGACCACCTGCACACCGGCACCGTCGTCGGCAAGCTCGAAGGCGACCGTCAGGCGACGCTGGGCTGGATCGACCTGCTGCGCGAATCCTATGTGCCGGAGGACCGCTCCAAGGGGATCTTCTTCGACCAGGACTGGGGCTCGATGCCCGGCGCGTTCGCCGTGGCCTCCGGCGGTATCCACGTCTGGCACATGCCGGCGCTCCTGTCGATTTTCGGCGACGACGCCGTGTTCCAGTTTGGCGGCGGCACGCTCGGCCACCCGTGGGGCAATGCGGCCGGCGCCTGCGCCAACCGCGTCGCCCTCGAAGCCTGCGTCCAGGCGCGCAACGAAGGCCGTCAGCTGGAAAAGGAAGGCAAGGAAATCCTCACCGCGGCCGCGCAGCATTCGCCCGAACTGAAGATCGCCATGGAAACGTGGAAAGAAATCAAGTTCGAATTCGACGTCGTCGACAAGCTGGACGTCGCCAACAAGTAACCGGGCCTCAACACATTCGAAAGGATACGGATCATGGCTGTGCAAGCATATCGTTCGACCAAGAAATACGAAACTTTTTCCTACCTTCCGCAAATGACGCCGGAGCAGGTGCGCAAGCAGATCGCCTACTGCTTGGGCCAGGGCTGGAATCCGGCAGTCGAACACACCGAGCGTGGGACGCCTGCCAGCGTCAGCTTCTGGTACATGTGGAAGCTGCCGTTGTTCGGCGAGCAGTCGATCGACACCGTGCTGGCGGAAATCGAGGCCTGCCATCGCGAGTTTCCCGAGCACATGGTGCGTTTTGTCGCCTATGACAACTACGCCCAGAGCCAGGGCATGGCGTTCGTCGTCTACCGCTGATGCGTGTTTGCCGGCGGTGCGCGGCACCGCCGGTTCCCTAGTCCATGCCCGCCGTTGCGGGCTCGAATCGAACGAGGTGTGCGTATGACTCAAGCGATGACGGCAGACGGCCAGGCCGCACAGGCCAACGTGACGCTTTCCGGGCGCGAGCTGGCGATGCAGCGCCGCCAGGCGATGGCTCGCCTCGGAAAAGTCGGCGCTGGCAAGACGGCGGCGATCGGCAAAACGGTCGCGATGGCGAGAAGCGCAGGCCATGTGGTTCCTGCCGCCGCACCGGCCGCCCCCGTCGCGACCGCGGTTGCTGCCGCTGTGCCGATGAAAGCGGCGCGTGCCCGGCGCGAGGCGTTGAGCCGCTTAGGCAAGGCTGCCCTGACGGTCACTCAGCAACGCGCCGACGGCAATGCCAGTCCCAGTGCCCATTCCCGTCCGGCGGTGGTCGCCCCGGCGGCCGCCACCGTTCCGGCGCAGGGCGATTCCTGCGGATCGGTGAGCGGCAGCCCATCTGCCGCCGCGCTGGCGCGGGCGCGTCGCAGCGTGCTTGCGAAGGAGGGCAAGGCCGGCCTGAAACGGATCGCGCAAGCCGTCAAAATCGCCGCCGCATTGCCCGAGCAGAACTGGCAGGCGGCCATTAGCCAAGGGGCGACCGGTCGCCAGATCGCGATGCAGCATCGTCTCGTCCGCTCGCTGATCGGCAAGCCGCTTGCGGAGACGGCGTCGCGGCCAGCCGGTCGGATCCGTCCGACGGTCGCCAAGGGCGAAGCCCCGGTCAAGGTCGAGGAAGTGCACACCCTCGCCGGTCAGCGTGTCACCGGCACCCTGGTCGAACGGAGCAAGCTGGTGACCGGCAACGAGCCGGGCGCCACGCGCGCGATCACCGGTACGGAATACATCGGCGCCGAACAGTTCGAGCGTGCGGGCGTGGCGCGCCCGCAAGGCGCGCCCGCCAAGGTTGCGGTGAGCGAAACCGCCAAGGGCAAGATCGTGACCGGCACCCTGGTGGGCCGCTCGCCCAAGGTGACGGGCGATGAAGCCGGCGCCACGCGCGCCCTCACCGGCACTGCCTACCTCGGCAGCGCCGCGCCCGCCGCCGCCCCCGAGAAGGTCGTCGTGAGCCACACCGCCCGGGGCAAGCCCGTCACGGGCACCCTGGTCGGCGGCGGCAAGCTCACCGGCGACGAACGGGGCATGTGCGCGCGCATCACCGGCACCGAGTATCTCGCCGCCGAAATCGTGCGCAGCGAATGCCAGATCGAACCCGAAGCGCGGCCGAGCAAGGTGACCCAGTCCACCACGCTCGGCAATCAGCCAGTCTCCGGTCCCGGCATTGGCCGTTCGGCCAAGGTCACGGGCGATGAGTCGGGCGCCTGCCGGTCGATCACCGGCTCGCAGTACTACAACACCAAGGATTTCGCCGCGCTGTGCGCCACGCCCAGCCCGCGGCGCGCCGTCTCGGTGATGTCGCGTCCGGCTGCGGAGGGCAGCTTCCCAAAACCGCTCGGTGACGCAGGGCGTGAGGCCGCCTGCGCCACCGCACATCCCGCAGATCATCATCCTTTTGGCCTCGACTCCTCCATGGTTCGTCCGGCGGTCGCCGTGATTCCCGCCATTGCCGTCACCGGCGATCGTCCGGGCGCCGGCGGTTCGGCGATGACCGGCGACGAGCGTGGCGCCTGCCTGCCCATCAGTGGCACTCCCTACATCGGCGAAGACAACGGCGCCACGAATTGCTCGGTGCCGGCCAGCGGCCGCTTCCTGTCGCGTCAGCGCGGCGAGCCTCGCGACGAGGGAGGGCCGGCGCCGGAGGATTTCAGCATCGTTTCGCCGGCGCGCGCCGCCTGGGAACGCCGTTCGTCCGCCATCACCGGATCGGCGTCCGAAGACCGGCGCATCACTGGGCCGGTCAATAAGGCCAGCGGCCTGATCACCGGCACGCCGGACTTTCGTCATCGCACGCCCTCCGTGACGGCGGAGATCTCGGCAGCCGCCACACGTCTTTCCGGGGAAGGCATGCAAAGCGCCCGCATCACCGGCGATGCCTGGCACACCGTGGCGCGCGTGACCGGTACCGAGGGCGCCTCGGTGCTGGCCCGCAACCCGTCGTTGCGCGGCGATCCGCGCGGAGCGGGCGTCGTCGGCGCACGCGCTTTCCGCGAGCTTGAGCGCCAGCCGGTGCCGGAAAGCAAGGTGACGGGATCGTCGGGCAACACCACGCGCGGCGCTCTGGTCACCGTTTCCGGAGGCGCGCGCGCCTGAGGTCACGACGAGCGACGGAGCGACGACGACCATGGTCAATACGCGCAAACGCTTCGCTGCCATGCGGCAGGCCGCCGCCGCTCGCTATGACGCGCAGCCGGCGCGCGCGGTCAACGTGATCGCGCCAGGCCGGGATGGCAAGCATGCCTTGGTTGACGAAGAACTCAATCAACGGCTGGCGGAATATGAAAAGCGCGTGCGTGCGCGTTTTTCGGCCATCGAGCCGGTGCTGCGGCAGATCTCGGCGATGCAGCATGCCGAGGATTTCGTTTGGCGCGCACAGGAGTTCGCCCGAGAGCGTCTCGGCTATGAACTGCCGGGCAAGCTGCTCGAAAATGCCTGGATCACCGGTCTCGACATGGGCGCGCTCAATGCCGCCTGCATCTTCCGCAGCTTTGCGCAGAGCGTCGAGCTGGCCGGGCAGGACCAGGCCCCCTGGCGCGAGAGGATTGCGCTGAGTGCCGAGTTTCTCCTGTCCTGCGGCTATCACACGGTCGATATCAGCCCGTGCGCGGATGGTCGCTTGCAAGGACTGCTGTCGTTCATCCTGCGCATGGTGCCGGGTGAGAATGTGATGGTCAAGGCTTATGCCGGCGCCCTGTTCGATGTCGAAGGCGATGTCGCCGACTGGACGCAGCGGGAACTGGATCGGCTCACCGGGGGCATTCCCGGCGGCGAAACGGCCAATTACCTCAAGATCGCGGTGTATCACTACAGCGCTTCCGAGCCCGGACATCAAGGCTGTGCCGCGCATGGCAGCAACGACCAGCGTGCGGTGGAGGCGGCCCTGGCCCGGCTGGGAGAGTTGCGGGCTGCCATCGAAAATACCTTCGGCCGGGGCGCCGCGCCGGACATTCTCCTCATCGGTGTCAATACCGATCTTGATACCATCCGCGTTCATCTGCCCGATGCCAACGGCGAGGTCAATCCTTACCGCTTTGTCGATACGGTGGAGCTGTATCAGGCGACTTTGGGCATGGATGCGCAGGCCGCGCGCGCCCACATTGCCCAGGCCGTCGCCAGGACCGAGCGCGCCGACGGCTGGGCGCAGGGGGAGGGGGAGATGTCCGCGGGCATGCGCGCCCTGGTGTTGAAGCTGCTCGAGGCGAACCTCTCCCAGATCGAGTTCGTCATCCGCCACCATGACGGCCGTTATGCGGTGCTGGGTCATGATGAGGCGTTCATCTGTGCGGGTGAGGCCCCGAGCTATGTGCATCTGCGCAACAAGTACTACTACGCGCACCTGGACACGGTCGAGGAGGGTGCGGCCGACATGGATGTCGGCATCAACATCTTCACTGGCCTGAATGTCCGTCGCGGCCTGGCAATTCCGGTGTTGGTGCATTACCACTATTCCTCGCGCGTGCCGGGCGGACGCGAGCGCGCGGTGGCGCGTTGCCGGCGGGTCAAGGCCGCGATCGAGTCGCGTTATGCGGATCTGTTCGGCAGCGGATTGCTGCACTGTCAGATGGCGGTCAGCGATCGTTACGGCAGCGAGCGGTGCGCCTTCGTCGACGATCAGGACGACGGCGCGGGACATTGAGAAGAAGGAAGCGTGAGGACGCCGAGGTCAGACAATGAAGATCATGCGTGTGGAAAAAACCCTGGTATCGACCAATCGCATCGACGCGTTTGGTCATCGTCCGCTCCTGGTGGTGCAGGACAAGCCGGGCGGTCCGCGCAGTGTGGCGGTGGATGCCGTCGGCTGCGTGCCGGGCGACTGGGTGCTGTGCGTCGGCTCCTCGGCCGCGCGCGATGCTGCCGGCGCCAAGGATTTTCCCTCCGATCTGACCATCGTCGGCATCATCGACCATTGGGATGGAGACAAGGGCTGATGGAAATCGCGCGCGTCATCGACGAACTGGTGTGCACGCGGCGGGTGCCGGGCATGGGGCAGGCCTCGCTGCGCGTCTTGCAAAGCCCGTCCGGCGCGATTTCGGTGGCGACCGATCCGGTCGGCGCGCCGCCGGGCAAGTGGGTGTTCGCCACCGCAGGCAGCGCAGCGCGGCTGGCGATGATGGATACGGCGACGATTACCGACCTGACCATCTGCGGCATCATCGACCGCTGGGATGAGGAAGACGAACGCAGTACGAAGTGAAACTTTTTAACCGAAAGGAGTAGGAACATGGCTGAACGTATGGGTATTGCCCTGGGCATGATCGAGACGCGCGGTTTGGTGCCGGCGATCGAGGCGGCGGATGCGATGACGAAGGCGGCGGAAGTGCGCCTGATCGGTCGTCAGTTCGTCGGCGGCGGCTACGTGACGGTGCTGGTGCGCGGCGAGACGGGTGCGGTGAATGCGGCGGTGCGCGCGGGTGCGGACGCCTGCGAGCGCGTCGGCGACGGCCTGGTGGCGGCGCACATCATCGCGCGGGTGCACAGCGAGGTCGAAGGCATCCTGCCGACGAAACCTTCGGCCGACGGCGGCGGGCGCGACGCGGAGATCGTTTCGACGCGTAGCTGACGCCATGCCGACGAGTCTCGATCCGCGCACGCTGGGCTGGTTGCAGCGTGCCCTGGCGCACGAGATGCGCGCGGTGCAGCAGTACCTCGCGCAGAGCGTGCTGGCGCGTCTGTGGGGCGATGCATCCCTGGCGGCGGAGCTGCGTCGCGAGGCGGACGAGGAACTCGAGCATGCCGAACGGCTGATGGCGCAACTGATCCTCCTGGGGGTCGCACCCCATGCGGCAACCCTGCCGCCGGCGCGGCTGGGACGCACGCCCGCCGAACTTCTGGCTGCGGATGTGGCGCTGGAAAACGAGGCCGTGCAGCTGTATGCCGACGCGCTCAACCATGCGCGTCGGTTGCGCGACGATGCGTGCCTCCGCCTGTTCGAGGACCTGCTGGCCGACGAGGTGCGGCATGCGCGCGAACTGGAGAAAATGGAGAGGAAGGAGTAGCGTGACAGAGGCAATCGACATTCCTGCCGGCTGGGAGGCACGCGGCAAGCCGCCCACCCTGTTTCGCCGCTTCGAGTTCGTGCGTTACAGCGAGACGCGCGCGTTTCTCGATGCCCTGGCGGCACTGGCCGAAACGCGCGCACGCCATCCGCAGAACATCAACTTCGGCGCCACCTATGTCAATGTCACGCTCGATGCGCTCGACGGCGAAGCGGCCGCCCCCGACTGCGAGTTTGCCCGAGCCATCGATGCCCTGATCGCGGGCGGCCAAGGTTGAACCATGCGTATCCTCGCCATCGTTAACCAGAAGGGCGGCAGCGGCAAGACGACGCTGGCGATGCATCTGGCGGCGGGGCTGGCGCGGCGCGGGGACACTGCGGTGGTCGACCTCGACCCGCAAGCCTCGGCGCTGCAATGGGCGGGGCAGGGCGGCGCGCCGTTCCCCGCCGCGGTCAAGCAGGTGCATGGACGCTGGGACGGGCAGACGTTGCGACGCACCTTCAAGGGCTACCGTCATCTGGTGCTCGACTGCCCGCCGGCGCTCGACAGCCACGCGGCGCGTCAGGCCTTGCGCGTCTGCGACATTGCGCTCATTCCGGTGCTGCCCTCGCCGGTGGATCTGTGGGCCAGCCTGCGCCTGCCGCAGGAGATCGCGGCGGCGCGCGAGGACAATCCCCGCTTGCAGGCCTGGCTGGTGCTGAATCAGCTGGAGCCGAAAAGCGCCTTGTCCGGCGCAATGCGCGAGGCGCTGGCGGAATTCGAGCTGCCGGCGCTCGATGCGGCGATGCGCCGCCGGGCGGTTTACCGCAGTGCAGCGCTGGAGGGAATGACCGCCTATCAAATGGGCAGCCGCGCCGCGGCCGCCATCGAGGAAATCGAAGCCATCATCGAGGAGATCGCTCCATGAACACCATGAAAAACAAGTTGGCCGCCAGCGTGCGCCAGGCCAAAACCCAGGCGCCCGCAAAAGTCCCTGTCGCCGCTCCCGTAGCCGCCAGCAAGCCCGCCGCGGCCAAGCGGCCCGCCAAAGCGCTCGCCGCCGCCGGCGACCCCCAGGCTTCCGGCAGCGCGCTGTTCCCCAGCCGGGTTTGGCCCGATTGATTCGAGGAATTCACCATGCGACCCGATTTTGTCCGCACCTATTCGCCGCGCATGGCCGCGCAGGCGCAGGCCGCCGCCCAGGCCCGCCAGGCCGCCGCGATCCAGCCCGCCGAGGCTGCGGCCGGCGCCGATCCGCTCGCCGCCTACCGAGTCAAGAAAGAACCCTACTATCGTCCGGTGGCTGACGAGGTCGAGCTGTACGAGGCCGCCTACTCGGTGCGCATGCCGGTGATGCTGAAGGGACCGACCGGCTGCGGCAAGACCCGTTTCGTCGAATACATGGCCTGGCGGCTGCAAAAACCGCTCATTACCGTGGCCTGCAACGAGGACATGACCGCGAGCGACCTGGTCGGACGTTTCCTCCTCGATGTCAATGGCACGCGCTGGCAGGACGGGCCGCTCGCCGTCGCGGCGCGCCACGGCGCGATCTGCTATCTCGACGAAGTGGTCGAGGCGCGTCAGGACACCACCGTGGTGATCCATCCGCTCACCGATGCGCGCCGCGTGCTGCCACTGGAGAAGAAGGGCGAACTGATCGAGGCGCACCCGGATTTCCAGATCGTCATCTCCTACAACCCCGGCTACCAGTCGCTGATGAAGGACCTGAAGCAGTCGACCAAGCAGCGCTTCGGTGCGCTCGACTTCAGCTATCCCGAGCACGACATCGAGGCCGAGATCGTTGCGCATGAATCCGGCGTGAATCTCGAAACGGCGAAAAAGCTCGTCCATATCGGCGAGCGGGCGAGGAACCTCAAGGGTCATGGCCTCGACGAGGGTCTGTCGACGCGCATGCTGATTTACGCCGGTTCGCTGATCGCCAAGGGGGTTGCTCCGCTGGCGGCCTGTCGCGTCGCCCTGGTGCGCCCGATCACCGACGATCCGGACATGCGCGACGCGCTCGATTCGGCGGTCACCACCTACTTCTGAGCCGGGAACGGGGCGGCGCGCCGTCCCGCCAGCGCCGACTTTTCATGGCCATCCATCTCGAAGAGTACCAGGAACTGCTCGATGAGCTGCCCAGCGGCGCGCAGGAGGTGCTGCGCGGCGCCTGGAACGAAGCGGCACGGGCCTTCTCCTCGCGCGGGCTGGACAATTACCTGAAAGGCGCGCTGGCCCTGCACAACCTCGGGCGCGGCGAGGAACTGGTCGTCACCTACATCCAGTCCATGCCGGAAATGGCGCGCGCCATCGGCGAGGATGTGCTGCCCGACCTGGTGAATTTCCTGCTCGGCATGGCCTCGAAGACCTCCGGGCAGGTGCTGGCGCTGATCGCCGGCACCGCGCCGCTCGCCGCCGAGCGCCTCGGCGACGAGGGCCTGTTCCGCAATTACCTCAACGTGCTGTCGATCATGCTGGCGCAGGCGCCGCGCGGCCTCCGCCCCATGCTCGAGAACCTCGACCGGCTGCTGACCCAGCTGACCCTGGGCGGGTTGCGGCGCTGGGTGCAGTGGGGGGCGCAGGCCTACAAGACCGATTTCGACGGGCAGGTGAACTACTTCTCCCTGCAGAGCCCCGATGCGCTGTCCGTGCTCCAGCAGGAACGCAAGGGCACGCTGTTCGTCGATGTGCAGCGGCGTCTCAACATCTACCTGCGCGCCATGTGGGGGCGCGATTTCTTCCTGCGCCCCACCGCCGGCGACTACGAGAGCCGCGAGGGCCTCAAGCCTTACATCGAGCGTTACGTCATCTACATCGCCGATGCCTACGACGATTACAAGCCGCTGGGTGATGCCACCCCGGCCGAGGCGGTGATTCCCGGCATCGAGCTTTATCGCGCCGCCGCCAACCACTGCGCCGCGCATCTGGTATTCACGCAGGCGCCGCTGTCGATGCAGATGCTCAACACCACGCAGATGGCGATCATCGAAGCCATCGAAGATGCGCGCGTCGAAGAGCTCGCCTGTCGGCAGTTTCCCAACATGCGCACCGCCTGGCTGGCGCTGCATCCGCCGGCCGACTACAGCGAGCCCAAGTCGGTCGGCGACCTGTTGAATCGCCTGGCGCGTGCGCTGCTCGAAGAGGACAGCGCCGATCCGCATCCCTGGGTACAAAAGGGCATCGCGCTGTTCCGCGCCGAACCCGATCTGTCGACCAACCAGGCGAGCTGGAACATCGGCGTGGAACTTGCGCATCATCTCGGCCAGATTCCGCTGCCGGAATTCAATCCGCGCACCGACGGGCTGCGCGCGATCTACCGCGACGACAACCGCACGGTGTGGGAATCTGAGGAATACGACGAGGCCGAGGCGCTGGAAGCCACCTGGGCGCGCCAGCAGCAGGTGAGGAAGAAGGTCAGCGTCACCGAGATGGTGAACGAGGTCGATAACGAGTTTGCCGGCGACGACGCGGAAGAGGTGTGGATTCTCGAAACCCCGTTCTGGCTGGATCAGGAAGGCAAGACCATCAACGAGCTGGAAGGCCGCGAGCCGATCGCCGACCCGGTGCATTACCACGAGTGGGATTACCAGATCCAGCTCGAGCGGCCGAGCTGGGTGACGGTGCTGGAGCGCCGCCCCAAACTGGGCGAGCTGGAGAAGATCGAGCAGATCATCGCCGAGCACAAGCCGGTCATCGCGCGCCTCAAGTTCCTGATCGAATCGATGATCCCGCAGGGCATGCAGCGCATCCGCCGCGTCGAGGACGGCGACGAGCTCGACATCAATGCCGCCGTGCGCGCCATGCTCGACATCCGCATGGGCCGGCAACCCGATACGCGCATCATGATGCGCCACAAGCGCAAGCTGCGCGATCTGGCCGTGATGGTGCTGCTCGACATGTCCGAGTCGTCCAACGACAAGGTGCGCGGGCAGGAGTATTCGGTGCTGGATCTCACGCGCGCCGCCACCGTGCTGCTGTCCGACGCGCTCGACCGCATCGGCGATCCCTTCGCCCTGCACGGTTTCTGCTCGAACGGCCGCCACGACGTGCATTACTACCGCTTCAAGGATTTCGACCAGCCCTACGACGACCTGGTCAAGGCGCGACTGGCCGCCATGCAGGGCGGCTATTCGACGCGCATGGGCGCGGCGATGCGCCACGCCGCGAGCGTCCTCAAGCAGCAGCCGCAGAACAAGAAGATCCTCTTCGTCGTCACCGATGGCGAACCGGCCGACAACGACGTGCGCGACCCGCAATACCTGCGCTTCGACGCCAAGCGCGCCGCCGAGGAACTGGCGCGCGATGGCATCGTCACCTATGCGCTCTCGCTCGACCCGCACGCCGATCAATACGTCTCGCGCATCTTCGGCGCCAAGAATTTCACCGTGCTCGACCATGTCGAGCGCCTGCCGGAGAAACTGCCGATGCTCTACATGGGGTTGACCCGCTGATGGCGACCCTGCACGTCGATTCGCTCGCCAAACAACTCCTTTTCAACACGGTGCGCGTCGATACCGTGCTGGAGGATGGCAGCGAAGGCTCCGGTACCGCCTTCGTGGTGAGCCACAACCACCCGCGCGGCAATTTCCTCTTCGTCGTCACCAACCGCCATCTGGTCGAGGGCGTGCGCCAGGGCGGGCTGGTGTTCACGCAAAAACGCAATGGCCAGCCGCTGTTGGGCCAGCGCTTCCAGATCAATATCGAGGAATTTCCGCAGGCCTGGTTCCTGCATCCCGATCCGTCGGTCGATCTGGCCATCGTGCCCTTGCGGCCGCTGGAAGCCGCTGCGCGCGAAAGGGGCATCGAGCTCTATTACCACGCCATCGATACGCGCCTGGCGCCCGATGCGCAGCGCCTCGCCGCCCTCGATGCGCTGGAGGACGTGCTGTTCGTGGGTTACCCGAGCGGGGTGTGGGATCAGGTGAATCTGATGCCGATCCTGCGGCGCGGCACCACCGCGACGCCGATCGCCCTCGACTTCGAGGGCCGTGCCGAGTTCCTGATCGATGCGGCGGTGTATCCGGGATCGAGCGGCAGCCCGGTGTTCGTCGTCTCGCCCGAAACCCTGCGCGGCCATGCCGGGGCGCGCAAGTTCCTGTTCGCCGGCGTGGTCGCCGCGGTGTTTTTCCGCGAGGAAGCGAATCGCATCGCCTCGATGCCGGTGCCGGCCAACCAGGGCGCCGCCACCATCGGCTCGGAAATGATCGACCTCGGTCTGGTCATCAAGTCGCAAGCCATCATCGAAGCGATCGACGCCTACCTGCGAAAGTGGAAAGAATGACGAAGCCGCCTGTCTACGCGGGTCTCGACCGCGATTCGCATGGCATGACCCAGCTTGGCCGCATCGTGTTGGATGCGCGCGTGTTCGGCCTGATCGCCGATGACGAGGATTGCGCCGGCTGGGATCTGGGGCGCATGCAGCTGTTGGCCAACCAGGTCGAGGCGCGCTGGGACGATTATGGCAACCTGCCGAGCCGCCTGCCCGACGATCTGCGCGCCCGCCATGCCGAGATCTACGCGCGCGCCATGGAAAACGCCCGGCAGCGTGGTTGGGATCCGGAGCTACAAGAGGACGAATGATGGTCTCCGTCAAGAAATACTTGCCTTTTCTCGACTGGCTGCCCTTTACGGGCGCGCAGCTGCGCGCCGACCTGATCGCCGGCATCACCGTGGCGCTGGTGCTGGTGCCGCAGTCGATGGCCTATGCCCAGCTGGCCGGCTTGCCCGCGTATTACGGACTGTATGCCGCTTTCCTGCCGGTGATCGTCGGCGCCCTGTGGGGCTCCTCGCGTCAGCTGGCCACCGGCCCGGTGGCGGTGGTGGCGCTGCTGACCGCTTCGGGACTCGCGCCGCTGGCGGCGGGGCCCGAGCATTATCTGACGCTGGCGGTCCTGCTGGCCCTGATGGTGGGTATCGTGCAGTTCTCGCTGGGCCTGTTCCGTCTCGGCGCGATCGTCAATCTGCTCTCCCATCCGGTCATCATCGGCTTTACCAACGCCGCCGCGATCATCATCGGCCTGTCCCAGCTCAACAAGCTGATTGGCGTGCCGATGGGGCGCTCCGACAGCTTCATCAACGACATCTATGGCGTGTTGCTGCAAGTCGGCGAGACTCACTTGCCGACCCTGGCGATGGGACTCGGCGCGCTGATCGGCATGTTGCTGCTCAAGCGCTTTTTCCCCAAGCTGCCGAATGTGCTGATCGCCGTGGTGATCGCCACGGTTCTGAGCTGGCAAATCGGTTTCGAGAAAAACGCCAGGATCACTCATGAGGAAATCGCCGACCCGGTCGTGCGGGAGCTCGTCATCGGCTACATCAATGGCGCGGAAAACATTCGCAGCCTCAAGGGGGAATTGGCTGCACGCGGCGCGGAGCTGCGCGCGATGGTCAAGAACAAGGACGTCGCCGGGGCGGCCGAGATCGAACACCAGAACGAACTGATCAATCTGGCTATCAACAACCTTGAGAGCGAGAACAAGCTGCGCATGCGCAGCCTGCGCAAGTTGAAGTTGCTGCGCGGCGCCGCGACCGAAACGCAGTCGCCGCTGCTCCATCTTGCGAATCGGATCCCGCCGGATGCCGTTACCGAGGACACAGTCTGGCGCATCGTGCGCATCGGCAAGGACGGCCAGATTCATCTGTCCGGCGGCGGCGAAGTGGTCGGCGCGATTCCTGCCGGTCTGCCGGAATTCAAATGGCCGACCGTGACATGGAGCGATGTGACCAGCCTGCTGTCGATCGCGATGGTGATTGCGCTGGTCGCTTTCATGGAGGCGATTTCCATCGCCAAGGCCATGGCCGCCCGGACGCGCTCGCGCATCGACCCCGACCGGGAGCTGATCGGCCAGGGCCTGGCCAATATCACCGCAGGCTTCTCCCAAGGCTTCCCGGTCAGCGGCTCGTTTTCGCGCTCGGCGGTCAACATCAATGCCGGCGCCGTGACCGGACTGGCGTCCGTGATTTCCGGCCTGCTCGTGCTGCTCACCCTGCTGTTCCTCACCGGACTGCTCTACCACCTGCCTCAGGCCGTGCTTGCCGCGGTGATCATGATGGCCGTCGCCAGTCTGGTGAACTTCGGCGCGATTCGCCACGCCTGGCAGACGCATCGCCACGATGGCCTTGCCGCTACGGTTACTTTCGTTGCCACCCTGGCTTTTGCGCCGCATCTGGATCTCGGCATCCTGACCGGCGCGGTGATCGCCATCATGCTGTTTTTGCATCGCCGCATGCGACCGCGCGGCGAGATTCTCGGCCAACATCCGGATGGCGTGCTGGGCGGACTCGACACCCACAAGCTGCAACCGATCAGCGAGAACTTCGTGCCGGTGCGCTTCGACGGCGAGCTGACCTTCGTCAATGTGACCTATTTCGAAGACATCGTGCTGGAAACCCTGGTCCGCTTTCCCAAGGCGCAAGCCATTCTGCTCATCGGCAGCAGCATCAACGAAATCGATGTTTCCGGCGAGGAGAAGTTACGGGAGATCGCCAAACGCCTCGATCAAATGGGCATCAAGCTCTACGTCAGCGGACTGAAGCGTCAGGTGATGGAGGTGCTGGAGCGTGCGCATATCCACGAGACGCTGCCGGCGGAGCATTTCTTCCGCTCCAAGGAACAGGCGATCCGCGACCTGCAGGCAAAGTACGACGCGCCTGAGGGAATGGCGAAAGCCTGAAAGCCGCCATGCGAATCCACCTGCGCACCTATTCCTTCATCGATGCCTTGCAGCCGCAGCTGGCGTCCTATCTGGCAACCTCCTCGCAGGGTTTCCTGCCGGTGCCGGGCGATGCCTGCCTGTGGATCGAGGTCGCGCCCGGCATGGCGGTGCATCGCCTCACCGATCTGGCGCTCAAGGCCACCAATGTGCATTTGGGCGAGCAGGTGGTCGAGCGCGCTTTCGGCTCGATGGAAATCCACTATCGCAACCAGAGCGAGGTGGTCGCCGCGGGTCAGGCGATCCTGCGCGAACTGCAAACCGACGAAGACGCCCGCCTGCGTTGCCGCATCGCCTGGCAGGAAATCATTCGCGGCATCACGCCGGACCATGCCACCCTGATCAACCGGCAGATGCGCAAAGGCTCGATGATCCTGCCCGGCAAGAGCATGTTCATCCTGGAAACCGAGCCTGCCGGCTACATCGTCCATGTGGCCAACGAAGCGGAAAAGGCCGCGCACGTGACGCTCGTCGACGTCAAGCCTTTCGGCAATTTCGGACGCCTCATCATGATGGGCAGCGAAGCCGAAATGGAAGAGGCCTGGCGAGCGGCCCAGCGCGCCGTGGCGAACATCAACCTGCGGGCGCAAGACCATGACGGCTATGCCGCCTGAATCGTCAGGGCGGCGCGCGGACTTGCAGGCGGTCATTTTCGATGTGGATGGCACGCTGGCCGACACCGAGGAAGCCCATCGCCAGGCCTTCAATGCCACGTTCGGGGAGTTCGGCTTGCCCTGGCACTGGGATGTCGAACTCTATGTCGAGCTGCTCGGGGTCGCCAGCGGCAAGGAGCGCCTGGCGCACTACTGTCGCTGCGTCGACCCGCAGCGCCTGGCGCAGCCCGATGGCGCGGAGTTCATCGCCCGCCTGCACCAACGCAAGACGCGCCTCTACGAGCGGCGTATCGAGACGGGAGAAGCGGCGGCCCGTCCCGGGGTATTGCGCCTGATCCGCGAATTGCGGGAAGCGGGCGTGCGCCTGGCGATTGCGACCACCACCTCGCGCGCCAACGTCGATGCGCTGCTCGCCACGGCGCTGGCCGATCTGCCGCCCGGTTCCTTCGAGGTGATCGGCGCCGGCGAGCAGGCCGCGGCGAAGAAGCCGGCGCCCGACATCTATCGCTGGGTGCTCGAAAAACTCGGGCTGCCGGGGGAGGCCTGTCTGGCCATCGAGGATTCGGGCAACGGCGTGCGCGCCGCCTTGGGCGCCGGGATCCCGGTGCTGGCGACCGAATGCGCCTGGACGCGCCGCGACGATTTCACCGGCGCCCTGGCCGTCCTGCCGGATCTGGAGGGAATCGATCTGGCCGGGCTGCGTCGCATTCGCGGCGCTTGAAGCGGGCGCCCGACAACCGAATCTTGTGCAGGAAGGAGATTGCGCCATGAGTCTATCCGGATGCGTTCGCGACATCATGAAACCGCTGCATAGCTATCCGCATGTGGATGCGGATGCTCCCTTGCGCGAGGTGTTTGCCATCCTCAAGGAAAGATACGATGCGACCGAACAGTACCGCAGCGTGCTCGTGCTGGACAAAAACCAGGGCCTGATTGGCAAGATCAGCCTCCATGACCTGTTGCGCAGCCTGTTGCCCGATCATCTGCTGCATATCCAGACCTCGACGCTCGACGCTGCCGACAGCAGCCTCGCGGCCCTTGCGCAGCGCTGGCAGGACAAGAGCGACGAGCACTTCCAGCGCGTCGCAAACTACCGGGCTGCCTACTATGCCAAGCGCGCCGCGTCGCCCATCGCGCCGGATGCGCCTTTGACGCTGGCCTTTTTTCTTTTTGCCAACGCGGACAACAACCTGATTCCGGTGGCCGAGGACGGACGCATCGTCGGCGTGTTGCGCGCCGTCGATTTGCTGGCCGCCATCACGAAATCCATCCAGCACGACTGACCCGCATCGCCGATGCCGGGTCGCGCGATCTCGTCGAGCCGCGTGGCCAGCCCGATCAGCGAAGCGCGACGAGCGCCCCGCCAGCGCCGACTTCGTTACCCCGGGCTAGAATCGCGCGCCCGCCGATAAGTGACGTCATGACCCAAGCTTCCCCCGCCGCGTGGCATGCCCTGGATTGCGCCGAAGCGGTGCAACGACTTGCCTCCGATCCCGCCAACGGCCTCGCCGAAGCCGAGGCCCTGCGTCGCTTGAGCGTGCACGGCCACAACCGTCTGGCCGAAACGCCTCCGCGGGCCGCCTGGCTCAGATTTCTGGACCAGTTCAAGGGCGCCCTGATCCTCATCCTGCTTGCTGCCGCCGTCGTGGCCGGGGCGATCGGCGATCTGAAGAACGCCATCGCCATTCTCGTCGTGGTGTGGCTCAATGCCGCGCTGGGCTTCTATCAGGAAAACCGCGCGGAACAGGCGCTGGCCGCGCTCAAGAACATGCTGGCGCCAACGGCGCGCGTGCGGCGCGACGGCGAGGTGCGGGTGATCGAGGCCGCCGGTCTGGTTCCCGGCGACATTCTCCTCCTGGAAGCGGGGGATCGCATTCCCGCCGATGCGCGCGTGCTCTCGGCGCACAGCGCCGAGGTGGCCGAAGCGGCGCTGACCGGCGAATCGCACGCCGTGACCAAGTCGCCCGATGCCGTGCCGGAACGGTCGGCGTTGGCGGAACGGCACAACATGCTCTACATGAACACCGTGGTGACGCGCGGCCGCCTTGAAGCGGCGGTGATCGCCACCGGCATGCAGACCGAGATGGGCAGGATCGCCGGCCTGCTCGCCGATACCGCCGAAGGTCAGACGCCGCTGCAAATCCAGCTCGACGGCCTCGGCAAGCGCCTGGCGATGATCGCCGGCGTGGTCGTCACCCTGATGTTCGTCATGGGCCTGATGCGCGGCGAGGAGCTGGTGAAGACGGCGATGACGGCGATCGCGCTCGCCGTGGCGGCGATTCCCGAGGGCCTGCCGGCCGTCGTCACCGTTACGCTCGCCCTCGGCATGCACCGCATGGCCAAGCGCCATGCCATCGTGAAGAAACTTTCCGCCGTCGAAACCCTGGGCTGCACGACGGTGATCTGCTCGGACAAGACCGGCACGCTGACCCTCAACCAGATGACGGCGCGGGCGCTGTATGTCGAGGGCCGGCGCCTTGCGGTGAGCGGCGAGGGGAGGATCGCAGGCGAGGCGGATTGTCGCAGCGCGCTGCTGCCTGCCGTGCTGTGTGTCGATGCGCGCATTCGGGAAGGGCAACTGATCGGCGACCCCACCGAGGGGGCGCTGCTGCGACTCGCCATGAAGGCTGGCCTGGATGCCGATGCGGAAGTCGCGCGCCGACCGCGCATCGCCGAACTGCCTTTCGATTCGGCGACGAAGTTCATGGCCACATTTCACCGGGACGGCGAACAGGTTCTGCTTTGCGTGAAAGGGGCGCCCGATGTGCTGCTGGCGCGTTCTGCCCTGGATGCGGCGGCGCGCGCCGCCTGGGCCGCCGAGAACGAGGCGCTCGCCGGACAGGCGCTGCGCGTCTTGGCGCTCGCCACCCGCCGTCTTGCCGCCGTCGACTTTTTCCCGGCCGGCGATCTGTCCGCATGGGTGAAGGAGCTTGAGCTGCATGCCCTGGTCGGCATCATCGACCCGCCGCGCGCCGAGGCGCGGGATGCCATCGCCACCTGCCAGGCCGCCGGCATCCAGGTGAAGATGATCACCGGCGACCATCGCGTGACGGCCGCCGCCATCGCCCGCGAGCTGGGGCTCGATGGCGAGGCGCACGAGGGCCGTGATCTGGACGGACTGACGCGCGAGGAAGTGGCCGCGCTGGTGGAGCGGAGCGCGGTCTTCGCGCGCGTCGCGCCCGAGCACAAGATGCGCATCGTCGAAGCGTTGCAGGCGAAAGGGCATGTCGTGGCGATGACCGGCGACGGGGTGAACGACGCCCCGGCGCTCAAGGCCGCCGACATCGGCGTCGCCATGGGCGTCACCGGCGCCGAGGTGAGCAAGGAGGCCGCCACGCTGGTGCTCACCGACGACAATTTCGCCTCCATCGTCCATGCCGTCGAGGAGGGACGCACCATCTACGAGAACATCGTCAAGTTCGTGCGCTTTCAGCTGTCGACCAACATCGGCGCCATCCTCACCATGCTCGGCGCCCCCTTCCTCGGGCTCGCCGCTCCTTTCACCGCCATCCAGATCCTCTGGGTGAACATCATCATGGACGGCCCGCCGGCCATGATGCTGGGCGTCGAACCCGCCCGCACCGGCATCATGAACGAGCCGCCGCGCAAGACCGGGGCGGCGATCCTTTCCGGGCAGCGGCTGTGGCGCATCGCGCTCTATGGCGCGACGATGGCCGCGGGCACGCTCGCGGTCTATGCCTGGGCGCTGCAAGGCGGCGACGGGACGGGCAACGAGGCGAAGGCGATGACGCTGGCCTTCACCACCTTCGTGTTGTTCCAGTTCTTCAACATCTTCAACGCCCGCGCCGAGCACGGCAGCGCCTTCAACCGCCAGTTCTTCGCCAACGGCAAGCTGTGGCTCGCCCTCGGCGCGGTGATCATCCTGCAGGCGGTCGTCGTCCATTGGGGGCCGGCGCAGGCGGTGTTCGACACCGTCGACCTTTCTGCCGGGGAGTGGGCCCTGGCGGCGCTGACCGCTTCCTCCGTGTTGTTCCTCGACGAAATGCGCAAGCTGTTGTTGCGTTTGTGGAGTCGCCCATGATCGATGTCGTCGTACTGTTCTTCCTGCTGGGCCTGTTCGCCGGCCTGGTGCGTTCCGAGCTCAAGCTGCCGCCGCAACTGTATGAGTCGCTCTCGCTCGTCCTGCTTCTGGCCATCGGCCTCAAGGGGGGCGAGGGCCTCGCCCAGCAGCCGCTGCTGCCGCTGCTGCCCCAGTTGGGCGCGGTCGTCACGCTGGGCATTCTGCTGACCCTGATTGCGTTTGCGGTATTGCGCTGGCGCTTCGCCCTGCCCGATGCGGCCTCGACGGCCGCCCACTACGGTTCGGTGAGCGTGGCGACCTTTGCGGTCGGCGTGAACTGGATGAATGCGCGCGGCATCTTTTTCGAACCGCAGCTGCCCATTTTTCTCGCCGTGATGGAGGTGCCGCCGATCGTCGTCGGCATCGTGCTGGCGCGCGGCCTGAAGTCCGGTATGGACTGGGGCAAGCTCGGCCACGAGGCCTTCTTCGGCAAGGGGGTCGTGCTGCTCCTGGGCGGCATGGCCATCGGCTGGGCGGCCGGCCCGGGGGGGCTCGCGCCGATCAAGCCGCTGTTCTACGATCTGTTCAAGGGCGCGCTGGCGATCTTCCTGCTCGAAATGGGTCTGATCGTCGCCCGGCAGACCAGCGAATTGCGCCGGCAGGGGGTCTTTCTCGTCATGTTCGGTATCGCCATGCCGGTCCTTTCCGCCCTGCTGGGCATCGCCTGCGGCGCGCTGCTCGGTCTTTCCGCGGGCGGCGCGGCGCTGCTGGCAACCCTGGCCGCTTCGGCTTCCTACATTGCCGTGCCGGCGACGATGCGTCTTGCCGTGCCGGAAGCCAACCCGGCGCTGTCGCTCGCCGCCGTGCTGGGCGTGACCTTTCCCTTCAACATCCTCGCCGGCATTCCCTTCTATTACTGGCTGGCGGAACGTTTTGCCGGAGGAGCGACATGAACACCGAAAAACGCACCCTGCTGACCATCGTGACCGAAAGCGTGATCGAAAACGCCTTGCAGGCCGATTTCGAGAAGCTTGGCGTGCGCGGCTATACGACTACCGATGCGCGCGGGAGCGGGCAGCACGGCGTGCGCGACGCGAACTGGGACGAGGCGGCGAACATCCGCATCGAACTGGTCTGCGCCCGCCCGCTCGCGGAGACCGTGCTGGCGCACCTGCAGGCGCGCTACTACGCCAACTATGCCATGGTGGCCTGGCTGGCCGACGTGGAAGTGCTGCGGCCGGAAAAATTCTGAAGGGGCTTACTTCGCCTCGCGCGCCGCGATCAGCGCCCTGAGCTCGCGGATCTCCTCGCGCAGGCGCGCGAATTCGGCGTGCAGGTCGGCCTCGATGTGCTGGCGCGAGGCATCCACGACTTCGGCCACCGCCCCGTGTTCGGCATCGCTGTAGCTTTGCATCGCGTTGACGATGACGGCGATGAAGAGGTTGAGCATCGTGAAGGTGGCGATCAGGATGAAGGGAATGAAAAAGGCCCAGGCATAGGGGTGAGTTTCCATTACCGGACGCACGATGCCCATCGACCAGCTCTCCAGCGTCATGATCTGGAACAGCGTGTAGAGCGAGCGGCCGATGTGGCCGAACCAGTCGGGATATTGCGCGGCGAACAGGTTCGTCGCGATCACCGCGCAGACGTAGTAGAGGATGGCGAGCACCAGCGCGATGGAGCCGAGGCCGGGAATCGCCGCGAGCAGCGCGCCGACGACGCGCCGCAGCGAGGGCACGGCGGTCAGGAGGCGCAGCACGCGCAACACGCGCAGCGCGCGCAGCACGGCGAACTGGCCGGTGGCCGGCGCCAGCGCGATGGCGACGACGACGAAGTCGAAAATGCTCCACGGGTCGCGCCAGAAGGCGGCGCGATGGACGTAGAGGCGAATGGCGATCTCGATGACGAAGAGGCCGAGAATCAGGGTGTCGACGAAGAGGATCGCCGCGCCCGCCGCCGCCATCGCCGCCGGCCAGGTTTCCAGGCCGAGCAGGACGGCATTGACGAGGATGAGGACGATGATCGCGCGCTGGACGCGCGGATGCTCGATGAAATCGCGCAGGCGCGCGCGCGCGTCGCTCGTCATGGTTCAGGCGAAGTTTTTCTCGGCGAATTCCCAGTTCACCAGGTTGGCGAGGAAGGTCTCGACGAACTTCGGGCGCAGGTTGCGGTAGTCGATGTAGTAGGCGTGCTCCCAGACGTCGATGCACAGCAATGCCTTGTCGCCGGTGGTGAGCGGCGTACCGGCCGCGCCCATGTTCACGATGTCGACCGAACCGTCGGCCTTCTTCACCAGCCAGGTCCAGCCCGAGCCGAAATTGCCGACGGCAGCGGTCTGGAAGGCCTTCTTGAATTCGTCGAGCGAGCCCCACTTCTCGTTGATCGCCTCGGCCAGCGCACCGCTCGGCGCGCCGCCGCCGTTGGGCTTCATGCAGTTCCAGAAGAAGGTGTGGTTCCACACCTGCGCGGCGTTGTTGTAGATGCCGCCGGCCGGCGCGCTCTTGACGATGTCTTCGAGCGACCTGTTCTCGTATTCGGTGCCCTTGATCAGGTTGTTCAGGTTGGTGACATAGGCCTGATGGTGTTTGGCGTAGTGGTAGTCGAAGGTCTCTTCGGACATGTGGGGCGCCAGCGCGTTCTTGGCATAGGGCAGCGGGGGCAGGGTGTGTTCCATGTTGTTTTCTCCTGTAGTGGGGTGGCTTGAAGCCTGGATGATATGGGGGTGTCGGCCGGTTTTACAAGCGCGTGGATGTGACGGTGGCTTCGGCCGCGCCACTGGCGAACTGCACTTCGATGGCATCACCGGCCTGGAGTCGTTCGGCGGAACGCACCAGCGCGCCCGTCGGGTCGCGCACGATGCTGTAGCCGCGACCGAGCGTAGCGAGTGGAGAGAGCGCGGCGAGGGCGGCTCGTTGGCGGGCGAGGGCGGCGCGTCGGTTCGCCAGTTGCCGCGTCACGGCTTGTTGCAGGCGATGACCGAGGCGGTCGAGCGGCTGCCGCCGGTTCGTCTGCGCCTGTAACGCGTTCGATAGGCGACGGGAGAGCAGTTCGAGGCGCTGGCGATGCGCCGCCAGCCGCTGGGCCGGATGAATGAGGCGCAGGGCGAGGCGGTCGACGGCCTGGGCACGCAGGGCGATTTGGCGCTCCATCGTGCGGCGCAGGACGTCGGCGAGCGTGGCGAGGCGGCTGGCCGCTTCGAACCAGCCGGCGCTCGCCAGTTCTGCCGCGGCCGTGGGGGTCGGGGCGCGCAGGTCGGCGACGTAGTCGACCAGGGTGGTGTCGGTCTCGTGGCCCACCCCCGAAATCGTCGACGCCGGCGAGACGGCGAGGGTGCGCACGACGGCTTCGTCGTTGAAGGCCCAGAGGTCTTCGAGGCTGCCGCCGCCGCGCACGAGGAGCAAGAGGTCGCATTCGGCGCGCGCATAGGCGGTTTCCAAGGCGGCGACGAGGGCGGCGGGCGCCTCGGCGCCCTGCACCGGCGCCGGATAGACGATCAGCTCGACATGCGGCGCGCGGCGGCGAAAGGCGGCAATGACATCCCGCAGCGCGGCGGCCTGCGGCGAGGTGACGATGCCGACGCGGCGCGGATAGCGCGGGATGGCGCGTTTGCGTTCGGCGGCGAACAGTCCCTCGGCGGCGAGCTTTTCGCGCAGCCGCACGAACGTCTCGTAGAGGCGACCCAGCCCGGCGCGTCGTACCGATTCCACGGTGAGCTGGAATTCGCCGCGCGGCTCGTAGAGAGTGACGAGCGCCTGCACCTCGATCTGCTGACCGTTTTCCAGACGCCAAGGCACGAGCTGGACGCGCGAGCGGAACAGCGCGCAACGCACCTGGGCCTGGTCGTCCTTCAGCGAGAAATACACATGGCCGGAGGCCGCGCGGGTCAGGTTGGACACCTCGCCGCCGACCCACAGGAGCGGGAACTGGCGTTCGAGAAGGCGGCGCGCCGCGCGGTTGAGTTCGGCGACGGTGAGGACGGCGGGAGGGAGGGAAGGCGCTTCCGGCACGGCGCGGATGCTACATCATCCACAGTCGGAGGCCGCCTCCGCCGATGTTGCCGGAAAGCCGCACAGGGTGCCGGAGTTCCTGTAGGTGTCGTGCAATGTGTTGATTTTAATAGTGAAATAATTTGGTTATTTTTGCGCCGGAGCAACAAAAGTCCTTTTGGCAAGCCCACTTAGCGCGTTCGTGCGCAGGGGATTCACAGACTTTTCCACAGTTTTTGTGGATAAGGAAAGAAGGCGGGAGCCGGTATTCTTGCCCGATGCAATTGCTTCCCTTGGAATCGTCGGCTCTTCTGGGCCTGTTTCGCGAGGCGCTCGAAAGCAGCCTCGTCGAGCGCGGCGTCGCGCAGGGCATGGAAATCCTGGGGCATGCCGACGAATTCTGGCGTGCCGTTCCTTTGGGCGAACTGCGGCGCATGGCGCAGGGCGGCAACGCCGCCGCACAGGCCGAACTCGCCTGGCGGGCCGCCATCGGCGAGGGGATGCCGAAATCCGTCTTCGATGCCGTGCAATGGGCGACGCAAAGCGCCGAGGCGCGCTGTCCCGCTGGCGAAGCAGTGCTCGGCTGGCTCCTCTATCAAGGCATCGGCCTGCCGCGCGACCACGCCGAGGCGGCGCGGCTCTTCGAGCGCGCCGCGGCGCGCCAGGACAGCCGCGGCACGACCTGGCTCGCCCTGTGTCTGTTGCGCGGGCACGGGCTGAGCGCCGATGTCGAGCGCGGCGGTGCGCTGTTGCGGGAGGCCGCCCGTCGCGGTAGCCCGCTGGCGCAATACTGGCTGGGCCGCCTGTTGTATCTGGGCCAGGATTTGCCGCGCGATTTTTCCGCCGCGGCGCGTTGGCTGGGCAAGGCGACCGCACAAGGACAGACCCAGGCGACCGATCTCCTGGCCCGTTGTCACTTCTTCGGCCGCGGCCTGCCGGAAAACCGCGCCGAAGCGGTGCGTCTGTGGCGGCAGGCGGCCGAGGCGGGCATCGCGTCCGCGATGTTCTGTCTCGGCCTGTGCCTTTACGCGGGCGAGGGCGTTGCAGAAGACCACGCCGAGGCCGTGACCTGGTTTCGGGCGGCGGCCAGGAAGCGCGTCGCGGTGGCGATGTTCCTGCTCGGCCAGTGTTTCACCTTCGGCTTTGGCGTCACGCCCAACCCGGCCTCGGGGCTTGCCTGGTACCGCCGCGCCGCCGAACTGGGCAACCGCGAGGCCGAATTCGAGCTGGGCGAAGCCTGCGCGGCGGGTCGGGCCGGGCAGCCGCGCGATCTGGAAGCGGCCGTGCGCTGGTGGCGCGCCGCTGCGCGCCAGGGCCACGCGCGCGCCCAGCTCAAATTGGGACATTGCCATCGCTGGGGGGAAGGCGTCGAGGAGAACAAGAGCCTTGCGCTGGCCTGGTACCGTCGCGCGGCCGACGGCGGCGAGGCTTCCGCCCATCTCTGGCTGGGCGAATGCCATGAACACGGCGAGGGCACGGCGGTCGATCCGGTCGCGGCGCGACGCCACTACCACGCCGCCGCCGAAGCCGGCTTGGCGCATGGACTCGCGGAGCTCGGGCGCTGTCAGCTCTACGGCATCGGCGGGCAGGCGGATGTGGCGCGCGGCGAGGCGGCCTTGCGCCAGGCGGCCGAGGCCGGCTGGCAGCCGGCGCTCGACGAGCTGGAGCGCTACTGGTTCGCGGAGGGCGAGCGGTATTTTCACGGCCACGGCGTCGTCGCCGATCCGGCCCACGCGCGCCTTTGCTACCGCAAGGCCGGCGAGCTCGGCCATCGGCGCGCGGCCTGGATGCTGGCCGAATGCTTGCGCCACGGACTCGGCGGCGCCGCCGATGCGGCCCAGGCCGTGACCTGGTATCGGCAGGCGGCGGCGCTTTTCGATGCCAAGCTCGCGCTGGCCGACATGTACTACCACGGCGAGGGCGTGACGCGCAACCTGCGCGAGGCTTTTCGCTGGTATGAGCAAGCGGTCGAGCAGCACGAAGACGCCTACGCCCTGTATTCGCTGGGCTTCATGCTGCTGCACGGACAGGGCGTGCGGCGCGACGTGCGCCAGGCGGTGCGCCACTTGCGGCGCGCCGCCCTGCTGGGCGAGATCGACGCCCAGTATGAGCTGGGCGTGGCCTGGTATCGCGGCGCCGGCGGCGAGAAAAAGCCGCGGCTGGCGCTCAAGTGGCTACGCACGGCGGCGGAACACGGCCACGAAGCGGCGCGCGCCTTCATCGATCGCATCGGCCGCGGGGCGAAGCTGAACTAGCCGCGCGGCAGCCGGATGCAGGCGGCCAGGCCGCCGCCTTCGCGCGGCGAAAGTTCCAGACGGCCGCCTTCAGACCGCACGATGCGTTCGACGATGGCGAGCCCCAGCCCGGCGCCGCCGGCGCCGGTGCGTGCCGTCTCGCCGCGCGCGAAGGGCTGTCTGAGACGCGCGATTTGATCGGGCGGAATGCCCGGGCCGCGGTCGAGGACGGCGATGGCGACGTGGCGGCCTTCGACCGTCAGCGCGAGTTCGACCGGTTCGCCGCCGTGACGTAGCGCATTCTCGATCAGGTTGGCAATCGCGCGGCGCAGCGCCTCGGGGTGTGCGCGCACCTGCGCCGTTGGAAGGTCGGCAAGACGGAGACCGTAACGGCTGGCAAGGCGGGCCAGTAGCGCGGCGACATCGACCGGCGCGGCCTCGGTCTGCTCGGCCGGCCGTGCGAAGTCGAGGAACTGACCGATGGTGCGATCCATCTCGGCGATGTCGGCCTCCATGCCGGCGCGTGCCAGGTCGTTGGCGACGCTCATCTCGATTTCCATCCGCAGACGCGTCAGCGGCGTGCGCAGATCGTGCGAGATGCCGGCGAGCAGCAGGGCGCGTTCATCCTCGATGGGTTTGACGATGCGATGGACGATCCACCAGGCGCCGCCGAGCGAGAGCAGAAAGACGGCGGCGCCCCAGCCGAGCCACTGCCAGGGAAAATGGCGCGCCAAGCGTTCGCGCGGCAACGCCAGCCAGTAAAGGCCGTCCTCGCCGGGAAAGATGCGGAAGCGGACGAACAGTCCCTCGGCATCGTTCACCGCGAACGCGAGAAGGGTGTCCGGGCCGAGACGCTCGACGAGCAGGGCTTCGACGCGGCGGGTGAGCGGCACGGGCAGCGGCGGCCGGATGCGGTCGTCTGCGTCGGCCGGATAGACATGCACGCCTTCGAGCTCGGAGAGTTCTTCGAGCAGGTCGCGGCGATGACGCGGGTCGGCGGCGAGGAGGGCGGTGCGCGTGAGGTTGGTCAGGCTGGCGATCATCTGCGCGATCTGCTGCGAACGGCGGTCGAGTTCGGCCTGGCTGAAGATCGCGAGCCAGGCGGCGACGGAGGCCAGCATCAGCGCGGCGACGAGCAGGAAGGCGCGCCACAGCAGGCTCTGGGGCAGGAGACTAACCCGCATCCCTGCCGTCGGGAACGAAGACGTAGCCGAAGCCCCAGACGGTCTGGATGTGGCGCGGCTTGGCCGGATCGTCTTCGACGAGTTTTCTCAGGCGCGAGATCTGCACGTCGATGGCGCGGTCGAACACGCCGTGTTCGCGGCCGCGCGCCAGTTCCATCAGCTTGTCGCGCGAGAGGGGTTGGCGCGGGTGCTTGAGCAGCACGGCGAGCAGGCCGAACTCGCCGGTGGTGAGCATCACGGTCTCGCCGCGGCGCACGAGTTCGCGCGTGGCCAGGTTGATCTCGACCTGGCCGAAGCGCACCACTTCCGGTGCGGCGGCCGGCGCCCCGGCGGGCGGCGGCGCGACGCGGCGGCGCAGGATGGCGTGGATGCGCGCGACCAGTTCGCGCGGGTTGAAGGGCTTGGGCAGGTAATCGTCGGCGCCCAGTTCGAGGCCGACGATGCGGTCGATGTCGTCGCCCTTCGCCGTGAGCATCAGGATGGCGATGTCGTTCCCGACATGGCCTGGCTGGCCGCGCAGGCGGCGGCAGATCGACAGCCCGTCCTCGCCGGGCAGCATCAGGTCGAGCACGACCAGATCGTAGAGTTCGCGCTCCAGTGCGCGATCCAGGCCCGCGGCATCGCCCACCGCCTTGACGGCGAAGCCTTGATCGGACAGATAGCGGTCGAGCTGGCTTCTCAGGCGCAAATCGTCATCGACGACGAGAATTTTCGGTTTGCGCGCTTCGTTCATGGCGGTGAGTATAGCGACGGGCAGGCGGGGGCGACGGCGTCGAAAAGCCTTGTTACACACAGGCTGCGCAGCGATGCTGCGGCATGCCTACAATGCGGCCATGCGCGCTTTCGTCCGCCCCCTCTTGCCGTTCCTGCTTTGCAGTCTCGCCCTGTCGTCGGTGCGCGCCGAAGAGCCGCCTGCCAGAACGATGGAGCCGCCGCACCCGGGGCGCCGCCATGGCGAGTCGCCGCACGGGATGACGCCGGAAGAGCGCGCCGCCTGGCGCGAGGAGCGCCGTGCGCGCCGCGAGCCGTGGCGGCAGATGTCTCCCGAAGAGCGCCACCAGCTGCGCCGCGACATCCGCGAGGCCGGCGACGCGATTTATCCGCGCGGGCCCCATCATCCGCGCAAGGCGTCCGCCGACTGAGCGTTTCCTCTCCGCCGCCCGCTCGTGACCGGTGTACATCGAACCTCTGCCATTTCGCCAAGATGTGAAAAAAGCGCTTGCAGGCAGCCCCTGCGGGCGTTTTGCTTTTCAGCGCTTGCGAGGTAATGGAAAGGATATACAATAAATGCGTGTATATCCACCCTTGAGGAGGTCGCCATGCAAGTCGCGAAATGGGGTAACAGCCTGGCTGTCAGGCTTCCCGCCGTCGTTGTCGAAGCCTTGAAGCTGAAAGAAGGTGACGACATCGAGATCCAGGTTGCCGGCGAGCGTTCGTTCGAAGTCAAGCGGGCCGCTTCGCCCCGCGAGTTGCTGGCACAGCTACGCAAATACCGTGGGCGCATGCCTGCCGATTTCAAGTTCGATCGTCTGGAAGCCAATGAACGTCGTTGATCAGTTTTTTGACAGCAATGTCGTGCTCTACCTGATTTCCGAGGATGAGGCCAAGGCGGACAAGGCCGAGGACATGATCAGTCTGGGCGGGCACATTAGCGTGCAGGTGCTCAACGAGGCCGCATCGATCGCCACCCGCAAGCTCAAGATGAGGCATGATGAGGTTCGCGAGGTGCTTGCCTCGGTGCGTGCGGTTTGCCAGGTTAACCCGCTGACCGAGGAGACGCATGACCTCGGGATGCAGATCGCTGACCGCTATCAGTTATCCATCTACGATGCGATGATCGCGGCATCGGCCCTGGCAGCAGGATGCAAGACGCTGTTCTCCGAAGACATGCGGGACGGCCTGGTCATCAACCGAAAGCTCAGGATCAAGAATCCGTTTGCGGATTGATCGTGATCTGGTAACTACGCTTCATGACCGATCACAACGTTCCTTTCTCCAACAACATTGCCGTCCTTCGGCAGCGTGCACTGAGGCGGACGGGTCAGCGCGCGTCCCAGTCGTGAAGATGCAGGTGGCTGTGCGTGGCGTCGCCGTGGCGATGGCGATGCCGATGGGCGAGGCGCGCCTCCTCCAAGAGGGCGAGGTTTTTCAGCGCCGCATCCACCGGCCCGTCGTAGAGCAGGCGGCCGCGTTGGCCGAGTACGAGGCAGCGGCTGCCGAGTTCCGCAGCGAGCGAAAGATTGTGCGTGGCGGCGACGACCGTCGCCGGCGAATCCAGCAGCGTGTCGATCAGCCAGCCGACGGTGGCCGGGTCGAGGCTGGCGGAAGGTTCGTCGAGCAGCAGGAGCTTCGGTTCGATCGCGAGCAGGCAGGCGAGGGCGAGCTTCTGTTTTTCCCCGCCGGAAAGCAGAAAGGGCGGCGTATCGAGCAGGGCCGCGAGACCGAGCGCCGCCGCCCAGCGCACGACGCGCTCATCAATATCGGGCAGGCTCAGCTGGCGCGGGCCGTAGGCGATCTCGTCGCGCACCGTCGGGTTGAACAGCATCGCTTCGGGGTGCTGGAAGAGCAGCGCGCATTCCGTGCGGAAGGTGCGTCCCGTCGGCGCTGCGCCGCGATAGGTCACCTTTCCCGAGCGCGGCGTCGCCAGGCCGTTCATGAGTTTCAGGAGCGTGGATTTCCCGCAGCCGTTGGCGCCGAGGATCACCGCCTTGTCGCCCGCGCGGATCTTCAGCGAGAGTTCTTCGATGAGCGGTCTGTCTTCGTCCCAGCCGAAGGAGACGCGGTCGAGTTCAAGCATCGAAGGCCCCGCGCGAACGCATCGCCAGCGCCGCCTCGGTCGCTTGCGCCTGCGCCTTGTCGAGCAGCGCGACGGCCTGCGCGCCCGCGTTGCGGCGACGGTCGACGAGGCGCGGCGGCGCGATGTTGCGGCTTTCGAAGGCGAGGCGGAAATCGCGGATCAGGCGCTCGAAGGCGCGGATCTGGCCGAGCGCGAGGGTGGCGACCAGGGTCGCCGTCGGCCAGCCTTGCAAGGCGGCAAGCAGGTTGACGCGCGCGACGAACCAGAAGCCGAGATAGACCATCAGCAGCACGCGCAGGTTGGCGAGGACGAGCCAGGCGGTGTCGACGTACCCGCGCCACAGGCCGACGAGCACGACGCCGAGACTGACGGTGAGGTTGAAGGCGAGGATCGCCAAGAGACTCTTCCCGAGGATGCGCCAGCGCCCGGCGCCGGCCAGCACGAGGGCCGCGCAGAGACCAAGCGCGAGCCAGCGCGGATCATGCACGAAAGTCGACGCCGGCAAGACGGCGAGATAGAGATAGAGGGCGCGGCGGGGCGTCAAGGCGACAAGGGAATCCCGTAATGCCGCGCCGCCTCGGCTTGTCGCCGGTCGAGAGTGAACAGTCCGGCGCACAGGCGGCGGGCGACGGCAAGGTGCAGAGCGTCGCCGGCGCGCAAGGTCAAGGCGGGTGCATCGAGCAAGACGGCAGCGGCGCGGTAATCGCCCGGATCGATTTCGAACAGGGTCGTGCTGTCGGCGACGAAGCGATGGAAGGCCGCCAAAGCGGCGGCACGTTCGCTCGGCGAGGTTTGGCCGGTACGTTCCTTGAGCGCGCCGACACTGGCCATTTCGGCCAACGTCCAGGCGGAAACGGCGAGCGCCTCCCTGGTCGTTTCGAGCCGGGCGACGAGTTCGAGCGCGCCGGGTTCGCGAAAGAACAGGGCGCCGAGTACAGAGGTGTCGAGGTAGATCACAGCCGGTCGGCGTCGCGCATTTCCTCGACGGTCATGCCGGCAGCGCCGGGCGTGGCTTCCACATAGGCGCGCAGTGCGCCGAGATCGAAGGTTGTGGCGCGCACGGGCGGCACGATGCGCGCGACGGGCCGGCCGCGACGGGTAATCACGATTTCCTCGCCCTCGGCGACGGAGGAGAGCAAGGCGGAGAAATGCGCCTTGGCTTCGACGACGGTGCTGGTCTTCATCGCGGGGCGGCCCTCTTGAGCTGATTATCTCATCCTAGCATCAAACGGCGAAAAGCTCATTTTGTCCAGCTTCGCAATTTGGCGTAACGCCAGACGGCGAGCGTGAGCGCCGCTTCGCCCGCGCCGATCAGCGCATGGGGCAGCAGCACGGCGGGCAGCGTGATTTCCGGGCCGAAGGGGAAGAACAGCGGGGCGCCGTCGGGTCGCACCGCGATCCACGGCTGAATGCCGAGCACGAGCGCCACCAGCAGTCCGGCGACCATCACCGACAGCCAAGTGGCGATGCCGACGGCGAGCGTTTCGTTGAGCGGCTTCAACAGCCGAAAGGCGGCGCTGGCGACCGCGCCGCCGGCCAGCCCGATGGTCAGCGCATTGACGGGCAGCGCGGTCAGGCCGCCGGCGCCGAACAGCAGCGACTGCAACAGCAGCACGCCGGAATAGGCGAGAAAGGCCAGCCGCAGGCCGAAGAGGAGCGCCAGCAGCGCCACGCCGAGCGCATGGCCGCTCGTGCCGCCGGGCAGCGGCAGCATGATGAGGCCCAGTCCGTAAGCGAGCGCCGTCACGATCGCCAGCCGCGGGAGCAGCGCTTCGTCGAGCCGCTTCCTGAGCCCGCGCGCCGCCCACGTCCAGGCGCCGACGGCGAGCGCGGCGGCGGGGAGAAACGTCTGCGGGGAAAGAAAGCCGTCGGGAATGTGCATCAGAACAGCATCGAGGCGGAGAAGATCAGCCGGTATTTCTCCTTGCCCTCGGCGCCTTGCTGGTCGCTGGATTCGTTGAGTCTCGTCCACACGGGTTTCTTGAGGCCGAGGGCGATGCTCAGCTTGTCCTGGTAAAAGCGCAGGCCGGGCAGGAGGTAGAGGATCCTGCCGCCGGTCGCGTCGGCGCCGACGCCGTTCTCGATGTCGCGACCGAGGGACAGGTATTGCGCCTCGATCACGCCATCGACGCGGAAGCGGCTGTCGGCGCGGCTGTGCAGGCGTCGGGCGAGGCTGAGGTTGAGGCGATTCTCGTTGCCGAACTTCATGCGCGTGCCGTCGTCGTAGGTATGTTCCCGGAAGCGGATCGCGGAGGCTTCGAGGTTGAAAGTCAGCGCGGGCGACAGCTGCTTCGTCGCGGTGATGCCGAGGTTCCAGGTGTTCTTGCCGAAGCCGTGCGCCTTGCCGGGGTCGAGGCTGCCGTCGGCGAGGCGATGGTTGGCGTTGCCGGTCGGCAGCGTGCCGCCGCCGAAAACGGTGAAATGCCAGTCCTCCAGATCGTCGAGGCTCTCGTTGGCGGGAATCAGCTTGAAGCCGCCATCGTATTTGAAGCCGATCTGGCCGATGACGGAGATGTCGGCCCAGCCCTTGGAATCGAGGCCGCCGGGCTCGTCGATCTTCGCGTGATAGGGCGCGAAGAGGTAGGCCGAGAACCAGGGGGTGAAGCCATGGCCGACGCCGACCATCCAGTAGTTCGCATGGCTGCTCTCCGGCGTCGTCGGGTCGGGGTCGTAGGTCTTGAACTTCGCGTGGTCGAGCTTGGCGTAGAGCAGCGTCCTGCCGGCCGGCAGCGTGGCGGAACCGGCCGATTCGACGGGCGCGCCGGGGCCTTCGAGCGCGGCGGCGCCGACGCCGGCGACGCCGTGGTGGGCTGCGGCGGGAAAGGCGAAAAAAGTCGACGTCAGCAAGACGGCAGCAAGGAAGTGTTTCATGGCTTTTTCCTCAGGAAGAGTTGGGCGAGACCGAAGAAGCCGAAGATGAGCGAGAGGCCGAAGCCGGCGAGCAGCCAGCGCGGCGCGTTTTCCTTACCGGTCGTCGGCGCGGCGGTATCGGGTGCGGCGAATTCGAGATCGACGCCGTGGCCGTCCGCCGAGGATGCCTGCACGCGCCACTGCCGAACGCCGTCCGGCACGAAGGCGATGCGCCCCAGCGCGTCGGTGTTGCCGGTCTGCCGGGGCGTTTCCCGCCCGGCGGGATACAGGGCATATTTCTCGTAGGCGAAGGGTTCGCCGTTGGCATAGGTCAGGGTGACGACGACCGCCTCGCCCGCATCGATGCGGGTGCGAACTTCGTGCGCAAACGCCGGCAGCGCCAGCGCCCACAGCAGGAGCGCCCAGGTTTTCATCCGGGCAGTTCGAACTGCAACGTGGCGGAACGAATCTCGACATCCGCCTTGCCGTCGGCAAGCGGCAATTCCGCGCTGGTCGAGATCAGTTGCGTGCCGGCCGTGCGCAGGCGGATGGCGATGCGTCCCGCGCCGTCGGTCGCCCCGCGCGCATGACCGCGATAGGCGACCGGAGCGCCGGCGAGCGGCTTGCCGTCCTGCGTCACGCGCACGATGAGCTTGTCGCCGGGCTTGAGCGCGAAGGGGTTGCCTTCCGGCAGGATTTCGAGGCCCTCGCCATGCGGGCGGATGACGGCGCGGCTGTCGATGAAAAGCAGGGTGTCGCGCGACAGCCAGCTTTTCAGCGCGCCGGGCGTCTCGCTCTTCGGAGCGTTCTTCGTCTCCCACGGCGTTTTGCTCCAGTAGCCGGAGGAAACCTCGACGTGCAGCGCGGCGCAGGCGCCGCTGGCCGTCCAGGGGCTGGGGCTGGCGACGGCGAGCGGGCGCACGGCGCCGCCGGCATCGAGACAGCGGGCGCTGCGCACGAAATGGGCGTCGTAAGGGACGTTTTTCTCGCCGGCATGCCCGCCGTGCAGGTGACCCTGCCGCAACGTCCAGCGCTCTCCCTCCCGCTCCAGCCAGAGTTCGTGGGCCTGGGCCGTGCAGGCGAGCAGTGCGAACAGGACGGACACGAAACGCATGTCGGGACTCCAGGGTTTGGTGCGTATGAAAATATTCAATAACATCATACAACAGGCGAGTTGGTAAAGTAAGCGCCATGGAACGCTTTACCATTTCGATGGATGACGAACTGGCGGCCGAGTTCGACCGCCTGATCGCCGCGCGCGGCTACGCCAACCGCTCCGAGGCGGTGCGCGATCTGGTGCGTGCGCTGCTCCAGCGCGAGCGCACCGAAGAGCGCGGCGACGGCTACTGCGTCGCCAATCTCTCCTACGTCTTCAACCATCACGAACGCGACCTGGCCGAACGCCTCACCGCCTTGCAGCACGACCAGCACGACCTGACGGTGGCGACGCTGCACGCGCACCTCGATCACGAGAACTGCCTGGAAAGCGTCATCCTGCGCGGGCCGATGCGCGCCGTGCGCGCCTTCGCCGATGCCGTGATCGCCGAGCGCGGCGTGCGGCATGGCAGCGTGAATCTGGTGGCGGTCGATGTCGACGGCGGCCGCGACCATCGGCACGGCCATGTACCGCGCGGCAAGGCGAAGACGCATCTGCACCTGAAACCGAAGGGCTGAGGCCCCGGGAAAGTTGGCCTCCCGGGAATCCGGATTGACGGAATTCCGGGAAATCGGCTACTCTGGGAGCGTCGGATTCGGAACGGAGCAAGCCATGGAACTTGTCAAAATCGGCCAGAAGGGCCAACTTACCATCCCGCGCAGCGTACTTCTTGCGGCCGGCGTGACGCCGGATACGCCACTCGCCGTCGAGGTGGAAGCGGATGGCGCCATCGTGTTGCGCACTGTCGGCGTCTATCCGATCGAGTCTTACTCGGCGCGGCGCATTGACGAATTCGAACGCGAGAACGCGATACCGGAATCCCTGGCGCAGCGGGCCGCCGCGCGGATTGCCGCTGCCCGGGACCGGAGTTGATGCGCCTGTTTCTCGATGCCAACGTACTGTTCAGTGCCGCCTGGTCGAGCGGCAGCCGGCTCGAAATCCTGTTTGCTCTGGCCGATGCCGGCCTGTGTGTGCTGACGAGTTCCGCTTTTGCCATCGATGAGGCCCAACGCAATCTGGCCACGAAGCGACCGGAAAGCTTGCAGCGGCTGGCGGAGTTGCTTGTGCTTGTCGAACGGGTTCCCGAGGCGGCTGCGTCTGAGTGTCGCTGGGCAGTCGAGCAAGGTCTGCCGCCCAAGGACGCACCGATCCTCGCTGCGGCGCGACAGGCGGGGGCAGATGTTTTGCTCACTGGCGATGCCACGCATTTCGGCCACCTCTACGACTCTCCGGTTGGCGGGATGCGGATTCTCAGGCCGGCCGATGCGCTGGCGTTGTTGCTCGACGCGACAGAATAGCGTTCGAGCATGCTGATTCCACGGGGCGTCTGCCGCTGGCGCTTAGAATCCGCGCCGTGAATCTCCTCGCCTTCGAAGCCGCCACCCGCCGCCTGTCCGTCGCCCTCTGGCGCGACGGCGCCTGTCTGGAGCGCGCCGAGACCGTCCCCAACGGCGGATCGGAGCGGCTCTTGCCCTGGGCGAACGAACTCCTCGCCGAGGCGGGGATTTCCCTGCGGCAACTGGATGGCATCGCCTTCGGCGCCGGACCGGGCGGTTTCACCGGCCTGCGGCTGGCCTGCGGCGTGGCGCAGGGATTGGCCTGGGGGCTCGATCTGCCCGTCGCGCCGGTCGGCACGCTGGCGGCGCTGGCGCTGCAAGCCGGCGATGGCAAGGTGCTGACCTGCCTCGATGCACGCATGGACGAGGTCTATGTCGCGGCCTATGTCGTGGCAGGCGGGGGGGGCGAAGAGATCACGGCTCCAAAAGTCGGCGTTGGCGAGACGGCGAGCCTGCCGGCAGGCGATGGCTGGCGCGGCGTCGGCGACGGTTTCGCGACGGCGCATGGCGCGGCGATTGGCGCGCGCATGGGCGGGCGGCTGGCGGCCGTGGATGCGCAGGCGTTCCCCACCGCCATTGCGGTGGCGCGGCTCGCCGCTCCGATGCTGGCGCGCGGGGAAGGCGTCCCGGCGGCGCAGGCGCTTCCGCTCTACGTGCGCGACAAGGTGGCGCTCACCACCGCCGAGCGGCTCGCACGCGGCGGCGAGCGATGAGTTTCGAATCGATGACGGCGGACGACCTCGACGAAGTCGTGGCGTTGGAACAGCGCATCCAGGCGTTTCCCTGGACGCCCGGCAACTTCCGCGATTCGCTGGCCGCGGGCCACGAAGCTTGGCTGAAGCGCGAGGATGGCCGCGTCGCCGCCTTCGCGATCGCGATGTCGGTCGTCGACGAAATGCACCTGCTCGCCATCGGCGTGACGCCGCAGCGGCAGCGCCAGGGCGTGGGGGCGGCGTTGCTCGATTTTCTCTGCGCGAACGCGCGTGCCGACGGCCTGGCGCGCATGCTCCTGGAAGTGCGGCCGTCGAACGCCGGCGCGCTCGCTTTTTATCGCCGCGCCGGTTTTGCCGAGATCGGCCGCCGGCGCGGCTACTACCCGTCCGCCGAGGGACGCGAGGACGCCATCGTGATGGCGAAGGAACTATGAACCGGGATCAGATGCTCAAGGAAATGGGGTTGGGACCGATCTGGAAACTGCGCCAGCCGCCGAAGAAGAAACGCGGAGCGATGGATGAGGCTGCCAGTGCGCCGGTCGATGATCGCACGGCGGCGATTGCCGCGATGGGCTGGGACGAACTGAGATCGGCGGTCGCCGCCTGCACGGCCTGCGAGCTGTGCCGGATGCGCAAGCAGGCCGTGCTTGGCGTCGGCGACGCGGCGGCCGACTGGCTGTTCGTCGGCGAGGGACCGGGCGCGGAGGAGGACGAGCGCGGCGAACCCTTCGTCGGCCAGGCCGGCAAACTGCTCGACGCGATGCTCGCCGCCATCGATGTGAAGCGCGGGGAGAACGTCTATATCGCCAACGCGGTGAAATGTCGGCCGCCGAACAACCGCACGCCGGAAGCCGCGGAGACGGCCGCCTGCTGGCCCTTCCTCGCCCGGCAGATCGAGCTGATCCGGCCGAAGCTCGTCGTCGCGCTCGGCAAGCCGGCGGCGCAGACGCTCTTGCAGCGCGAGGTGACGATCACCAAGGCGCGCGGCATCGTGCACGACTTTTCCGGCATTCCGCTGATCGTCACCTACCATCCGGCCTACCTGCTGCGCAACCTGCCGGAGAAGGCCAGGGCCTGGGAAGACCTTTGTTTCATGCGCCGGACGATGGCGACCCTTGGGTAGAATCGGCCCATGCGCATCCTCCTTTCCAACGACGACGGTTATCTGGCGCCCGGCCTCGCCGCGCTGGCCGAGGCGATGCGTGGGCTGGGCGAGGTGACGGTCGTGGCGCCCGAGCGCAACCGCAGCGGCGCCTCCAACTCGCTGACGCTGGATCGGCCCCTGCACCTCAAGCAGGCCGCGAACGGCTTTCATTACGTCAATGGCACGCCTACCGACTGCGTGCATCTGGCGGTGACCGGCATGCTCGACCACGAGCCCGACATGGTGGTCTCCGGCATCAACTGGGGTCCGAACATGGGCGACGACACGGTGTATTCCGGCACCGTGGCGGCGGCGATGGAGGGCTATCTGCTGGGCGTGCCTTCCATCGCGCTCTCGCTCGCCAGCTTCGAGGGCCGCAATTTCGCCACGGCCGCGCGCGTGGCGCGGCAGTTGGTCGAACGCTTTCGCGAACGACCTTTCGGCGCGCCGGTGCTGCTCAACGTCAATGTGCCGGACATGCCCTGGGACGTGATCGCCGGCCTGCGCGTCACCCGCCTGGGGCGGCGCCACAAGGCCGAGCCGGTGGTGAAACAGGTTTCGCCGCGCGGCGAGACGGTGTATTGGGTCGGCGCCGCCGGCGCGGCGGCGGATGCGGGCGAGGGCACGGATTTCCATGCGGTCGACAACGGCTGGGTGTCGATCACGCCGCTGCATGTCGATCTCACGCATGCCGGTCAGCTCGAACGTGTGCGGGAGTGGCTGGAGTGAAGCTCGCGTGAATGGTCTGTCCGGCATCGGCATGACCTCGCAGCGCACGCGCACGCGCATGATCGAGCGCCTGCGCGAGCAGGGCATCCGGAACGAGGCGGCGCTCAACGCGATGGCCGTCGTGCCGCGCCACATCTTCGTCGAGGAGGCGATGGCGCATCGCGCCTACGAGGACACCGCCTTGCCGCTCATCCTCGGTCAGACCATTTCGCAGCCCTACATCGTCGCACGCATGATCGAGCTGTTGCTCGACGGGCGCGAAGGGCTGGGCAAGACGCTGGAAATCGGCGCCGGCTGCGGTTACCAGACCGCGGTGCTCGCGCAGCTCACCCGCGAGGTGTACGGCGTCGAGCGCCTGGGGCCGCTGCTCGATCATGCGCGGGAGAACTTGCGGCAATTGAAGCTATCGCATGTCAGGCTCAAGCACGCCGACGGCATGGGCGGACTGCCGGCGGCAGCGCCTTTCGACAGCATCATCGTCGCCGCCGCCGGCGTCAGCGTGCCGCAGGCCCTGCGCGAACAGCTCGCGCCGGGCGGACGGCTGGTGATGCCGGTCGGCGGAGGGGAGCAGGCATTGGTGATGATCGAACGCACGCCGCAAGGCTGGACGGAAGCCCGCTTCGATGCGGTGCGTTTCGTACCCCTGCTGCCGGGGGTGGCGTAATGACGCGCATCTTCCTGCTTGCCCTGTTGCCTTTCCTGGCGGCCTGCGCATCGAAGCAGCAGGCGCCTGTCGGCGAAGCGCGCGCGCCGGTGCGTATCGAGGCATCGCCCGCGGCGCCGGCGACCGATTCCCGACGGCTCTATACCGTCAAGCGCGGCGACACGCTGATTGCCATTGCGCTCGACCACGGGCTCGATTACCGCGAACTGGCGGCCTGGAACAACATCGAAAATCCCGACCGGATTCTGGTCGGGCAACAGTTGCGCCTCGATCCGCCCGGCGGCGCGCCGGCTGCGCCGCCTCCCGCTGCCGAAGTTCGCCCGATCGAAGGCGGCGGCGCCGTGACCGCCCGCCCGCTCGGGGAGCGCGGCGCCGTCTCGCCGGCGTCGACTTCTGCGCCCTCCGCCAATACCGAGCGCATGAAGCGCGAGCCCAAGGGCGGCAAGCTGCCCTACTCGGAAGAGAACCTCGCCCTGCTGCGCGGCCGCGAAGCGGCGCCCCCTCCGGCGCAAACCGTGCAGCCTGCGCCTGCGGTGCAAGCGACCGTCACGAGCGCGCCGCCCGCAGCGGCCGGCCCGGCGGTCGTCGAGGCGGCGGGTGTCGAATGGAGCTGGCCCGCGGCGGGGCGCGTCCTGGCCGGTTTCAATGAGAGCCGTGCGGGCCAGGAAGTGAACAAGGGCATCGACATCGGCGGAAAGATTGGCGATCCGGTGCTGGCCGCCGCTGCCGGACGCGTCATCTACGTGGGTGTGTTTCCCAAGCACGGCAACCTCGCCGTGGTGCTGCATGCCGGCGGCTACAGCAGCGTCTATGCCCACAACAGCCGGATTCTCGTCAAGGAAGGCCAGACCGTGACGCGCGGGCAGAAGATCGCCGAAATGGGCGACACGGATGCGGATCAGCCCAAGCTGCACTTCGAGGTGCGCCAACAGGGCAAGCCGTTGGATCCCCTCAAGTTCCTGCCCCCGCGCTCATGACCGACGGCGTCGAGATCGGCGAATCCTTCGACGTCGCGCATGCGCCGGCGGGCGAGGAAGGCTTTCTCGACGACGTCACCCAGCTTTATCTCAACGAAATCGGCGCGACGCGCCTGCTGAGCGCCGAAGAGGAGCTGGCGCTCGCACGGGCTGCGCGGGCGGGAGATTTTGCCGCGCGCCAGAAGATGATCGAGGCGAATCTGCGGCTCGTGGTGAGCATCGCCAAGCATTACCAGAACCGCGGCGTGCCGCTCGACGATCTGATCGAGGAGGGCAATCTCGGTCTCATCCACGCACTCGAAAAATTCGATCCGGAGCGTGGCTTTCGCTTCTCGACTTATGCCACCTGGTGGATACGTCAGAACGTCGAACGCGCGATCATGAACCAGTCGCGCACCATCCGCCTGCCGGTGCATGTCATCAAGGAGCTCAATGCCGTCTTGCAGGCGCTGCGCCGGCTGGGCGCCGAGGCGAACGACGCCTCCGCCCTGGAGAGCGTGGCTGCGCTGTTGCATAGACCGGTGGACGAAGTGCGCCGCATCCTGCGCCTCAACGAACGCACGACCTCCCTCGACGCCCCGCTGGAGATCGATCCGGAGCTTTCGCTGGCCGATGCGCTGGCCGACGAGGCGAGCGAAGGCCCGGAAGCCCTCGTCGCGCAGGCCGAGATCGAAAACCGCCTGGCCGAGTGGGTGGCGCAACTGCCGCCGCGCCAGCGGCGCGTCGTCGAGGCGCGCTACGGACTGAACGGCGTCGCAATCGCCACGCTCGAAACGCTGGCGCAGGAACTGGGCATCACCCGCGAGAGGGTGCGCCAGTTGCAGGTGGAAGCGGTGGCGCGTCTGCGCAGGCAGCTCGCGCGCCAGGGCGTCGGCGTGCGTTCGCTGCTGTAGCGGCCCTTCGGTCATTCGGCGATCTGCCGCAGCGCCTGAGCCGGCGTAACGACAGGAATGTCCTGGTAGCGCCCGAGCGCGAGCAGGTCATCGTCGCCAGAAACGATGAGATCGGCCTGCGCGGCGCGCGCCAGCGCGAGCAGCGCATCGTCGTCTGGATCGCGGCAGACCGGCACCGTCAGCGGCGGCGGCTCGACGATTTCCGACAATCGCCGCAACTCGGCCAGCGCGTCTTCGCGCGAGGTGTCCGAACGGGCGAGAATTGCATCGAACTTCGCTCGGCTGATGACCATCTCCAGCTCAGCCAGCAGCGCCGGACTCGTCAGCAGCGTCAGCGTGCCGGAGCGCGCATGTTCCAGAAGGTCGTGCGGTGCGCCGTGCCAGAGCAGGCCGGAGACGAGCACGTTCGTGTCAATGGCCGCCCGCACGCTGCCTGCGTTCTGCGCGCGCGGCATTTACCTCCGCGTTGATTTCTTCCATCGACATCGGCGGGATGCCGACCGCCGCCACGCGGTCGGCAATGGATAGCAAGGCGTCGGCGGCCCGCCGGCGCCGGATCGCCTCGTTGAGCAGGCGCGCCAGAGCCGGCGCCGTCAGCAGCCCCGCCTCCCGCGCCGCCTGCGCTGTCGCATCGGGCAGTTCGATCTGGATTGTCGTCATCGCCTGGCTCCCTGTCGTGTCGAATCTCCCGCGGAGAGTGTAGCACCGCCGCCCGCACCCCCGTCCCGCCAGCGTCGACTTTTACGCGAGGAAGCGACAGCCCTCGGTGGTGCAGGCGAGCGCCGTGCCGCGTTCTCCGGTCCAGTCGCCGAGCGCCCAGCGCACGCAGGCGCGACCGGCGACATCGATGGCATGGCGCGCCTGCCGGTGGGTGTGGCCGTGAATCAGGCTTGCGGCGGCGTATTCGCGCAGCAAGGCGGCGACGGCGTGGGCATTGACGTCCATCAGCCTCATCGCCTTGCCCTGCTTTTCCGTTTCGCTGCGCTGGCGTAGTTGCTCGATGAGACGCTTGCGTTCCGCGAGCGGACGAGCAAGGAATTCTGCGCGCCAGGCTGGGGAACGCACCTCGGCGCGAAAGCGCTGGTAGTCGGCATCGTCGGTGCACAGGGTGTCGCCATGCGTGAGCAGGGTGGCGATGCCGGCGACCTCGCGCAGACAGGGATCGGGCAGCAAGCTTGCCCCGCTGGCAGCGGCAAAGTCCGCGCCCACGAGAAAGTCGCGGTTGCCGGCCACGAAGTCCACCGGCACGCCGGCAGCGACGAGGGCGCGCAATTCGCGCACGACGGCGGCGTTGAATGGATCGGCGAGATCGTCGTCGCCGGCCCAGGCATCGAACAGGTCGCCGAGGAGGGTCAGGCGCGCGGCCGACCGCGCCGGGCCGGCGAGAAAATCGCGAAAGCGGCGGAACGTGCCGGGTTCGTGCGGCGACAGGTGCAGGTCGGAAATGAAGAGTTCCGGCCCGCGGGCAGTCATCGGGCGACGACCTTGGCCTTCTCGATCACCACGTCCTCGACCGGCACGTCCCGATGGAAGCCCCGGTTGCCGGTCTTGACGCTTTTGATCTTGTCGACCACGTCCATGCCCGCGATGACGCGACCGAACACCGCATAACCCCAGCCGGAGCCGCTGGGGGCGCGGTGGTTGAGAAAGTCGTTGTCGGCGACGTTGATGAAGAACTGCGCGGTGGCCGAGTGAGGGTCGTTGGTGCGCGCCATGGCGATGGCGCCGCGCGCGTTCTTCAGGCCGTTGCTCGCTTCGTTCCGGATCGGCGCGCGCGTCGCCTTTTCCTTCATGTCGGCGGTCATGCCGCCGCCCTGGATCATGAAGCCGTCGATGACGCGGTGGAAGATCGTGCCGTCGTAATGGCCGTCGCGTACGTATTGCAGGAAGTTCTCGACGGTTTTGGGCGCCTTGGCGGCATCGAGTTCCAGCACGATCACGCCCTGCGAGGTCTTGAGTTCGACTTGCGGATTGGCCGCCCAGGCGAGCGACAGGGGAAGGAAAGAGAGCAGGGCAACGAGGGCTTTCATCGGAAACTCCGGAAAAGTGAGGGGGAAAGATGAAGCGGATCAGGCCGCGCCTTCGCGCACGATCTTCCAGCGACCGTCTTCCTTGATCCAGTACTGGCGCTTGAGCATGCGGTTCGACAGGTTGCTGCTGCGGTAATCCTGCTCGAAGGTGACGACGACGACCTCGTCCCTGCCGGGGTTGCGGAACATGCTGATGTTCTGGGTCTCGACCTTGATCCATTGCTTGCCGTGATTGACGGCACGCTTTTGCGCAAGCCAGGCCTCGCGGTTCTGGCCGCCGGAGGAGAAATTGCGCGCATAGTGACGGGCGTAGCGCTCGTGGTCGAGACTTTCCCAGTCCTGGCGCCAGGCGTCGATCATGCCCAGAAGCGCCTGGCGCTCGGCCTGCCAGTCATCGAGCGACAGCCACTCGACCTTGTTGCTGATGATGACCGGCGTGGCGCCGGCGCCGCCCAGTTGCAGGTACTTGGCCAGGTCGTCGAGGTCGGTGTTGGCGAGCACCACGCAGCCGTCGGAGGATTTCGGCGGACGCGAGAAAGTGTCGGAAGGCGTGCCATGCAGCCAGATGCCGTGGCCGGTGCGCCCCATCTTGCGGTCCCATTCGTTCGGATAGTTGATCGGGTAGGCGCCGCTGCCGTAGAAATCGGGCAGCCGCTGACGCGGGATGCTCGAGGTGACGTGATAGACGCCGATCGGCGTCTTCTTGTCGCCCTCCGCCCGTTTTTCGGAGCCCAGCTTGCCGTGGGCGATGTAGTAATCGGCGACGAAGCGTGGCATGCCGCCGTTGGCCGTGTCGTTCCGATAGACGTAGAGTCGCGCCTTTTCGGTATCCACCACCACGGCGTACTTCTGGTCGGGGCGCATCTGCAACAGATAGCGCGGCACCGTGTTGCCGTTCGGGCGGTCGCGATAGGCGCGCAGGCGGGCGATGGCCTCGGCGCGCAGGTCGGCGACCTGTTCGCCCGCCTTCGGCATGCCGCCCTCGCCGAAAGTGCGCAGGGGGCGCGTGCGCGCCAGCAGCAGATCGCCCTTGATGAGATGGCCGAGACTGAACTTCGGATAGGCGCGGGTCAGGGCGTCCGTTTCCTTGAGCGCGGCATCCCAGCGGTTGTGTTCGATGTGTTCGAACACGCGCATGAGGAGAGGCTCGGGGCCCGAGTCGGTGAAACGCGGCGCCGCGGCGTCCGCGATCGCCCGTGGCGCGGCCAGCAGCGCGCAGACGAGCAAGAGGCGGCGCGAAAAATGCGGCATGGGCATCAGCCGGTACGCTCCTCGCGAATCAGCCAGCGGTTCCCTTCGCGCACCATGATGAGCGTCTTCATCGTCGTAGCATTGAAGCCCGGGGCGCGGTAAGTTTGACGGAAGCGCACCGTGGCCTGATTGTCGCCGTCCATGCGCACGGAAAGGTTGTCGCGCGTCACGCTGATGCTCGCCGGCCGGCTGATGCGCTGGCTGCGCTCGGTTTCCCATGCCTTGCGTGACTTCCCGTCGGGCGCCTGGAAGTCGCTCGCGTAATGGGCGAGATAGCCTTTCACGTCCTTTTTCGACCAGGCCGCGAGCCAGGCATCGACGGCGGCGGCGACCTCGCCATTCCCGCGGGGTGCGGCGGGCGCGGGCGAAGGACGCGGCGGCTCGACCGCGGGCGCCGGAGACGCTGGCGGCGCGGCGGCCATCGTGGTCGCCGTGCCGCCCGCGCCGACTTTCGGCGCGTCGGCGCCGACGAGGCTGTCGATCATCGCCAGTTTGGTTTGCGTCGAGGTGTTCGATGCGTTGATCGACAGCGCCTTGCCGTAAGCCTGGCTCGCCAGCCGCGAATAGATGTCGCCGAGGTTTTCGTGGGCTGTGGCGTAGGCCGGGTGGGTGCGGATCGCCTTCTCCAGGTGCTCCTTGGCCTTTTCGAACTGCTGCTGCTGGGCGTAGATGACGGCCAGGTTGTTGTGCGGCTCGGGCAGGTCGGGGTATTCCTGCGTGAGGCGCTCGAACACGGCGATAGCCTCTTTCTGGCGGTTCATGCCGGTCAGGATGATGCCGCGCAGGAAGCGCCCCTGGGCATCTTTCGGGCGCGAGGCGAGATAGCGGTCGACCTGCCGGAGAGCATCGGCGTGCTGGCCGGCCCGCAGCAGGCGGTGGGCTTCTTCCAGCGTGTTGTCGGCACGGAGCGGATGGGCGAACAGGGCGAGGGCGATCAGGGTGAAGGCGCCCGTCAGCGCGGCGCGCCAGGGTTGCCGGGGCGGGAAAAAAGCAGCGAAAATGGCCATGCCGTGGTGTTTTTGAAGGAAAATAGCGGGTCCGATTCTAGCAAAGAAGTGCCTTCCGCCCCGTTTCGCCGACGCCGACAAAACCCGCAAAAGGCGCGTCTTTTCGGCGTTTATCGACCCAGACCGAGCCATTGCGTTCCATGCTGAAAATCTACAATTCGCTGACCCGCAGCGTCGAGGAATTCGTTCCCATCGAACCCGGCCATGTTCGCATGTACGTCTGCGGCATGACCGTCTATGACCATTGCCACCTCGGCCACGGTCGCGTCATGGTGGTTTTCGACATGGTCGCCCGCTGGCTGCGCACGAGCGGCTATCGCGTCACCTATGTGCGCAACATCACCGACATCGACGACAAGATCATCCGGCGTGCCGCCGAGAACGGCGAGAGCATCCGCAGCCTTACCGACCGTTTCATCGCCGCCATGCACGAAGACGCGGCGGCGCTGGGCGTGCAGCGGCCCGATCACGAGCCGCGCGCCACCGACTACGTGCCGCAGATGCTCGACATGATCGGCCGGCTGGAACGCCACGGCTACGCCTACCAGGCCGGCAATCGCGACGTCTGCTATTCGGTGCGCAAATTCGCCGGCTATGGCAAGCTCTCCGGCAAGTCGCTGAACGATCTGCGCGCCGGCGAGCGTGTCGATGTGATGGAAGGCAAGCAGGATCCGCTCGATTTCGTGCTCTGGAAGCACGCCCGCCCCGAAGAACCCGACGAAGTGAAGTGGGCGTCGGCCTGGGGGCCGGGGCGCCCCGGCTGGCACATCGAATGCTCGGCGATGAGCTCGCAGCTTCTGGGCGAACACTTCGACATCCACGGCGGCGGGCAGGACCTGCAATTCCCCCACCACGAAAACGAGATCGCCCAGTCCGAAGGCGCGCACGGCAAGACCTTCGTCAACGTCTGGATGCACAACGGCTTCGTGCGCGTCGATGACGAAAAGATGTCGAAATCGCTCGGCAATTTCTTCACCATCCGCGACATCCTCGAGAAATACGACGCGGAGGTCGTGCGCTTCTTCATCCTGCGCGCCCACTACCGCAGCCCGCTCAACTACTCCGACGCCCATCTCGACGACGCGCGCGCCGCGTTGAGCCGTCTCTACACCGCCCTCAAGGGTCACGCGACGGAGGGCGACATCGACTGGGACGACGCCTACGCCTGCCATTTCCGCGCAGCGATGGATGACGACTTCGCCACGCCGGAAGCCATCGCCGTGCTCTTCGACATCGCCAACGAACTCAACCGCACCGGCGATGCGCGGCTCGCCGCGCAACTCAAGGGACTTGCCGGCATCCTCGGCCTGTTGCAGCGCGACCCGCTCGCCTTCCTGCAGGGCGGCCCGGCGACCGGCGGCCCGGACGATGCGGCCATCGAAGCCATGATCGCCGCGCGCAGCGCCGCGAAGAAGGCGAAAAACTACGCCGAAGCCGACCGCATCCGCGATGAACTCAAGGCCGCCGGCATCGTGCTGGAAGACGGCCCGCAGGGTACCAGCTGGCGGCGGGCGTAAAACGTCGGACGCCGGCGGGACGGCGGCAGTCCGGGGCAGGCTCCGGGCTTATTTCCCCTGCGCGGCCAGTTCCTGCGCGAACTGCCAGACCGCCATGGCGTAGAAGCTGCTGCGGTTGTAGCGCGTGATGACGTAGAAGTTGCGGTAGCCGAGCCAGTATTCGGTGGCGGCTTGCGGCGTGACGAGGTCGATGAGCGCGGCCGGGGCGTCCGGCGCGTCGTCGGGAACCGCGACGCCGAACTCGCGCATTTCCGCCGGGCGGCGTTGCGGCAGGATGCCTTCGGCGAGGAGGGCGGCGGATGCCGTCCCGCCGGCGTCGACTTTTCGGACGACCGCCCCGCCTTCCTCCCAGCCATGTTCCTTGAGGAAGTTGGCGACGCTGCCGATGGCGTCTGCCACGCTGCCTTCGAGGTCGATGCGGCCGTCGCGGTCGAAGTCGACGGCGTAGTGGCGGATGCTGGAGGGCAGGAACTGCGGCAGGCCGATGGCGCCCGCGTAGGAGCCGCGATAGCTGGTCGGCGCGCGATCGTTCTCGCGCGCGAGCAGCAGCAGGTTTTCCAGTTCGCGGCGAAACAGGGCGGCGCGCGGCGGGTAGTCGAAGGCCAGCGTGGCGAGCGCCGCGAAGGTCTCGAAGCGGCCGGTGTGACGCCCGTAGAAGGTTTCGATGCCAATGATGGCGACGATGATCTCGGCTGGCACGCCGCTGAGCGCCTCGGCCTTGGCGAGCGTGGCGCGGTGTTGCTGGAAGAAGGCGCGGCCGGCAGCGAGGCGGCGCGGCTCGATGAAGCGGCTGCGGTAGGCTTGCCAGGAGCGCACGCCGGGATCGGCGGGCGGCCGGATGGCCTTGAGCACGGCGGGCAGGGCTTCGGTGCGGGAGAACAGGGCGTTGAGCGCGGCGGTATCGAAGCCGTGCCGCTCGTGCATCTCGGCGACGAAGGCGCGCACGTCGTCGCGCCCGGCGTAGCCGGCGGCATGCAGTGTCAGGGGAAACAGCCAGGCGAGAAGGGCAAGCAGTCGGGTCATGAGGTGAAAACGGCGATGCGGCGGGAAAGTTCGCGGCGGGCGGCGGCGGGGGCGGCGCCGTAGCGCAGCGCGGCGTAGAGTCCGGCGATCACCGCGATGTCGGCGGCGCGTGCGGGCAGGGCGACGGACAAGCGTGCGGCGTAGTCGCGCGGCCCTTCCCACGGGTGGCGCGCCAGGCCCCGGCGCGCGAGGTGGCGGCAGAATTTCAGCCAGAGGCGCTGGGCGGGATCGAGGCGCGGGCGGCGCCAGAGCAGGGCGGCGGCGAGGACGAGCAGCGCGGCGCCGAAGAGGAAGGCGAGCGTCGCGGCCATCTTGCGCCAGTCGGGCGCGTGCATGCCGAGCCTTTCGAGCAGTTCGCGCTGGCGCTGCGGGTTGTAGCCGAGCACCCATTGGTTCCAGGCGTTGGTCACGGCCCACCAGCGAAAGCGGAGGTCGCGCAGCCAGTCGAATCCCTGGCGCGCCATCAGCGGCAGCGGGTCGCCGGCCGGCACGGCGGCGGCGAGGTTCTGCTCGATGCGTGCCGGGTTGCTCGCGGCGGTGGGGTCGACGCGCTGCCAGCCGGCGCCGTCGATCCAGACTTCGGCCCAGGCATGGGCGTCGGATTGGCGGATCACCCAGGTGTCGTCCACCGGATTGCGCTCGCCGCCCTGGTAGCCGGTGACCACGCGCGCCGGCACGCCGGCGGCGCGCATCAGCACGACGAAGCCGGCGGCGAAATGCTCGCAGAAGCCGCGCCGCGCCGAGAAGAGGAAATCGTCGGCGACGTTCTCGCTCATCAACGGCGGACGCAGGGTGTAAACGAAACCCTGTTCGCGCATGAAGGCGATGGCGCGCGCGACGAGCCGCGCTGCGTCGCCTTCTTCCGCGCGCCAGGCGCGACCGAGCGCGACGGTGCGCGGGTTGAGTCCCGGCGGCAGATCGAGGGCGGCGGCGAGGCCGGCGGCGGTTTCCGGGGCTTGGACGACTCGCGTGTGGGAGACGAAGGCGTCACGGCGGCGCTCGCGCACCGGGCGACGGGCATGGAGCTGGAAGTCGCCGGTGATGAAGGCATCGGAAGGCGCGGTCTCCGGCAGTTCGAGCGCGAAGAGCCAGGGACGGTTGTGGGGTTCGAGGGTCACCGTGTAGCGATACACCGGGCTGTCGGGCGTCGCTGCGTAGGGTGTCGCGGCAGTCCTCGCGCGCCGTTCGTCGGGATGCCAGGTGCGGCCTTCGAGCCGGGTGAGCACCGGGCCGCGCCAGTAAAGCTCGCGCCGGTTGGGCGCCGGACCGTCGAACTGGGCGCGGAAGGCGATGGCGTCGGACTGGATCAGGTTGTTGATGCTGCCGGGCGCCATCGTGTCGGAAAGTCCGGTCAGTCCGCTGTAGGCGTCGCGCGGCAGCCCCCACAGCGGGCCGGGCACGCGCGGAAACAGCACGAAGAGGATCAGCATGAAGGGCAGCGCCTGGAGAAGCAGCGTCGCCGCGAGCCGCAGCAGGGCGGCGGGGCGGGTCTGCGCATCGGTGAGACTGGCCAGTGCCGCGGTGGCGACGAGCGCCGTGCCGAAGGTGAAGAAGCCGACGAGAATCGACTGATCCTCGAAGAACTGGGTGAGCGTGAGGAAATAGACGAGCAGCACGATGGCCAGCCCGTCGCGCGTCGCGCGCGCCTCCAGTTGCTTGAGGGCGAGGAACAAGAGCAGCAAGGCGACGCCGGCCTGCTGGCCGAACAGCGTGCGGTATTGCAGCAGCACGCCGACCGCGCCGGCGAGGCTGGCGAGCATCAGCAGCCAGCGGCCGGGCAAGGGACGATGTTGCCAGGCGAGGACGGCGCGCCAGAGGAAGGCGAGACCGGCAGCGGCGACCAGCCAGAACGGCACATGGCGCGCGAGCGGCAGAAAGGCGGCCGACCCGGCGGCCAAGAGCCACCAGGTCTGCATCGGCGACAGTGGCGGACGGGCCTCATCCTTCATAGAGTGCCAACGCCTTGAGGCAGGCATGGAGGTGCGCCGGGCCGCGCGAGCGAGCCAGCGCCGTGCCGGGCAGACGCAATCCCCAGGACAGGCCGGCTTCCTCGGCATCGAGCACCCAGCGCGCCAGCACCGACAGCCGGGTTTCGACATCCATGCCCGGCGGCAGACCGTCCCAATCGAACCACAGCGACTGGCTGGCCGTGCCGGAGAACTGCTTGGTTTGCAAGGGCGCCTCGGCGCCCAGGCGAGCGGCGGTCTTCCAGGCGACGTGGTGCGGCGGATCGCTCGGCTGATGGCGGCGCAGGCCGGCGAAATCCTGATCCCCGGAATCGCTGGACAGGCGACCGTCTTCCATGCCCGTGAAAGTCGGCGTGGGCGGGACGGCGCGCGCCGGGCGCGGATAGACGAGACAGGCCTGCGCGGGCTGGGCGTAGCTCCAAGCGCGCACGAGGCCGAGCGGCCAGAGGGTCTGGAGCGTCGCACGCGGCATCGCGAGCCAGCCGCGCCGCGGCGCGGGCAGCGGGAGCAGGATGTGCTCGCTGCCCTGCGGGGGGATATCGGCGGTCACCGGCGCGCCGCCGGCGAGTGCGACGCGGATCAGCCGGCGCAGGCGGAGGTCCGGATTGTGGAGCACGAGCGGAAAGCGCGCCGTGTCGCCGGCAAACACCGGCGCGGGCATGCCGAGGGTGAGCGAGATTCCGGTGAGGTTGCGCCACGTGTGCAGGAGGGCGACGACCCCCAGGGCGGCGAGCAGGAAGACGAGGCCGTGGCCGAGAGAAAGGTTGTAGTTGATCGCGCCGACGAGCATCACGACGAGCGAAACGGCGTAGAGCAGCCCGGCGCGCGTGGGCAGCACATAGACGCGCCGCGGGCCGAGCACGACCGGGAGGGCTTCGGGGGCGTGACCGCGCAGGGCCCAGGCGAAAAAAGCGTCCTCGAGGGTTTGGCGCGCGACCGCCGGCATCTCAGGGCAGGGGAACGGCTTCGATCAGCGCGCGCGCGACATCCTCGGCCGGCCGCGGCTGGACGGCATCGCTGGCGGCTTGCAGCCGGTGGGCGGCGACGGCGGGCAATACCGCCTGCACATCCTCGGGCAGGGCGTGGTCGCGGCCATCGAGCAGGGCCCAGGCGCGCGCGGCGGCGACGAGGCCGAGTGCGGCGCGCGGCGACAGCCCCGCCTGCCAGTCGCTGGCGTTGCGCGTGTGGGCGGCAAGCGCCTGCACGTAGTCGATGAGCGGCGGCGCAACGCGCACGCGCGTCGCCTCCGTCTGTGCGGCGAGCAGCGTGGCGGGATCGAGCGCCGGCGGGGTGTCGGCGAGCAGCGCGCGACGGTCGCGCCCTTCGAGCAGTTCGCGCTCCGCCGCGCGATCGGGATAGCCGAGCGCGATCTTCATCAGGAAGCGGTCGAGCTGGGATTCGGGCAGCGGAAAGGTGCCGATCTGGTGCGCCGGATTCTGCGTGGCGATGACGAAGAAGGGGTCGGGCAGCGCGCGGGTTTCGCCCTCGATGGTGACCTGGCGCTCCTCCATCGCCTCCAGCAGCGCGCTTTGCGCCTTCGGCGTGGCGCGGTTGATCTCGTCGGCGAGCACGACCTGGGCGAATACCGGGCCGGGATGGAAGCGAAAGCTGCCGCTTGCGCGGTCGAAGACCGAAATGCCGAGGATGTCGGCGGGCAGCATGTCGCTGGTGAACTGGATGCGCTGGAACTGCAAGCCGAGCAGGCGGGCGAGCGTGTGGGCCAGCGTGGTCTTGCCGACGCCGGGCAGATCTTCGATCAGCAGATGGCCGCGCGCGAGAAGGCAGGCGAAGGCCAGGCGCAGCTGGCGCCCCTTGCCGAGCACGATGCCGGCGGCGGCGGCAAGCGCCCGGTCGAGGGCGGCGGAGGTTTGGGGCGGGGGCACGAGAAAAAATCCTGCGGAGGGGCCATAATGCGCGTTTCGGTACATTGTAAGCGAAGCGCCCTTTTCTCCTTTCCGCACATGACCATTGCCTACATTACCCACCGCGACTGCTTGCTGCACGACATGGGCGCTCACCATCCGGAATGCCCGGATCGCCTGGGCGCCATCCAGGATCGCCTGATTGCCGCCGGCCTGGACATCTATCTCTCGTTTCACGATGCGCCGCAAGTCGAGATGGATCAATTGCTGCGCGTGCATCCGCAAAGCTACATCGACCTGATCTTCAACAGCGCGCCCGAGCACGGCATCCACCATCTCGATCCCGACACTGCGATGAGTCCGGGTACACTGAAGGCCGCCCTGCGCGCCGCCGGCGCGGGCGTGCTGGCCACCGATCTGGTGATGCGCAAGGAAGCGCCGGCAGCCTTCTGCGCGGTGCGTCCGCCCGGTCACCACGCCGAGCGCGCGAAGGCGATGGGCTTTTGCTTCTTCAACAACGTCGCCGTCGCGGCGCGTCATGCCATCGCCGCCTGGGGGATGAAACGCGTCGCCATCATCGATTTCGACGTGCATCACGGCAACGGCACCGAGGAGATTTTCGCCGACGACCCGAATGTGCTGATGGTGAGCATGTTCCAGCACCCGTTCTATCCCTATTGCGGCACGGAGAATGTGGCGCCGAACATGCTCAACGTGCCGGTGAAGGCAGGCCTGCGCGGCGACGGCTTCCGCGAGATGGTGACGACGCAATGGCTGCCGCGCCTTGCCGACTACGCGCCGGAAATCATCTACATCTCGGCGGGTTTCGATGCCCACTACGAGGACGACATGGCCTCGCTCGGACTCGTCGAATCCGACTATGCCTGGGTGACCGAGCAGCTCGTCGCCGTCGCCAAACAGTCCGCGCAGGGCCGCATCGTCTCGATGCTCGAAGGCGGCTATGCCCTTTCCGCGCTCGCGCGCAGCGTCGCCGCCCACATCAAGGCGCTGGCGGAACTCTGATCCACCGTTCTTCTCAAACGACCTCTATGACCCCATTCGCACTCCAAGGCTCTCTGCCCGCCGTCGTCACGCCGATGGCCGACGACGGCGCTCTCGACATTCCCGCCCTGCAACGCCTGCTCGACTGGCACATCGCCGAAGGTTCGGACGGCGTCGTCGTCGTCGGCACCACCGGCGAATCGCCGACCGTCGACATGGACGAGCACTGCATGCTGATCCGCGAAACCGTCGCTCATGTCGCCGGACGCATTCCGGTGATCGCCGGCACCGGCGCGAACTCGACCGCCGAGGCGATCGAGCTGGCGCGTTGCGCGAAAGCGGCCGGCGCGACGGCGCACCTGTCCGTCGTGCCTTATTACAACAAGCCGACGCAGGAGGGCCTCTACCGCCACTTCAAGGCCATCGCCGAGGCCGTCGATCTGCCGCTGATCCTCTACAACGTGCCGGGCCGCACGGTCGCCGATCTTGCCAACGACACCGCGCTCAAGCTCGCGCAGGTGCCCGGCATCGTCGGCATCAAGGACGCTACCGGCAACCTTGAGCGCGGTTGCGACCTCATCAGGCGCGCGCCGGCGGGGTTTGCCATCTACAGCGGCGACGATCCCACCGGGCTCGCGCTCACGCTCCTGGGCGGCCACGGCGTGATCTCGGTCACTGCCAACGTCGCGCCGCGACTGATGCACGAGATGGTCGCGGCGGCGCTGGCCGGTGACGTAAAAACGGCGCGCGCGATCAATGATCGCCTGCTCGGCCTGCACAGGCAGCTCTTTTGCGAGGCGAATCCGATTCCCGTCAAGTGGGCCTGCGCACGCATGGGGCTGATCCGCGACGCGCTGCGCCTGCCGCTCACCCCGCTTTCCGCCGAGTGCCATGAGCGCGTGCTGGCTGCCATGCGCGCAGCCGGTATCGCCGTCTGAGCCGACACGAACATGAAACCCGTCTTCCGCTTTCCGCTCATCGTCGCCGCCGGGTTGTCGCTCGGCGCCTGTTCCGGTCTCGACTTTCTGCCCGAGTCGAAAAAGATCGACTACAAGTCGGCCGGCAAGCTGCCCTCGCTGGAGATTCCGCCCGACCTGACGCAACCGACGCGCGACGAGCGCTATGCGGTGCCGGACATCGCGCCGCGCGGCACGGCGACCTTCTCGGAATATGCCGGCGAACGCAGGAGCGGGCCGGTATCCACCTCGCCCGCGGTGCTGCCCAGTGTCGAACGCATGCGCATCGAGCGCGCCGGCTCGCAGCGTTGGCTGGTGGCCGCAGGCACGCCGGATCAGCTGTGGCCGACCATCAAGGAGTTCTGGCAGGAGCTCGGCTTCATCGTCGATCTCGAACTGCCCGAAGCCGGCGTGATGGAAACCGATTGGGCGGAAAACCGGGCGAAGCTGCCGCAGGACATCATTCGCGCCACGCTCGGGCGCGTTTTCGACAGCCTCTATTCCACCGCCGAGCGCGACAAGTTCCGCACGCGCCTGGAGCCGGGGCCGGAACCCGGCACCACGGAGATCTACATCAGCCACCGCGGCATGTATGAGGTCTATGTCACGGAAGGCAAGGATCAGACGCGCTGGCAGCCGCGTCCGGCCGAGCCGGAGCTCGAGGCCGAGATGCTGCGGCGCCTGATGGTGCGCCTTGGCGTCGAGGAGTCGCGCGCGCAGGCGATGATCGCCGCCGGCCCGGCCGTGGAACGGGCGCGGCTGACGCGCGTCGCCGACGGTGCGGGCAGCCTGACGGTGCTCGAATCCTTCGATCGCGCCTGGCGGCGCGTCGGTCTTGCGCTCGACCGCGTCGGCTTCACCGTCGAGGACCGCGACCGTTCGCAGGGCCTGTATTTCGTGCGCTACATCGACCCCGAAGTGGTCACCCGCAAGAAGGATGAAGGGCGCGGCTGGCTGTCGCGCCTGAACCCGATGAATCTCTTCAAGGGCAAGTCCGAGGTCGATCCGACCCAGCAATACCGCATCCACCTCTTCGCCGCAGGGGATGACACCCAGGTGCGCATCCTCACGCGCGAAGGCGGCGTCGACAACAGCGAGACCGCGCGCAAGATTCTCGGCCTGCTGCACGAGCAGCTGAAGTGAGTGACTGATCCGGCGAACGCCGGATCAGTGAATTTCGCGTGTTTCGAGAAAGCGGATGGCCGGATGGCGCTCTTGCGCCATCTGCAGGTTGACGCGGTTCGGCGCCAGATACACGTAGTCGCCCGCGCCGTCGATCGCCAGATTGGCTTCCGAACGATCGAGCAGCGCCTTCATGTCGGCATTCGACCCGCGCAGCCAGCGCGCCGTGGCGACGTTGACCGGCTCGAAGAAGCAATCCACGCCGTATTCGAATTCCAGCCGGTGGGCGACGACGTCGAATTGCAGCGTGCCGACCGCGCCGAGGATCGGGTCGTTGCCGGAAAGCGGCTTGAACAGCTGCGTCGCGCCTTCCTCGGCGAGCTGCTGCAAGCCCTTTTGCAACGCCTTCATCTTCAAGGGATTCCTGATCTGCGCGCGGCGGAAGTGCTCCGGCGCGAAGCAGGGGATGCCGGTGAATTTCAGGTCCTCTCCCTCGGTGAAGGTATCGCCCAAGACCACCGTGCCGTGGTTCGGGATGCCGATTTCGAAAACGTGGGCGGCGAGCCGCAACTGGCGTTCGATGCGCTTTTTGGCGAGCAGGTTTTTCACGCGCGCGCCGTCGAAGCGCCGTGTCGCTGGCGCCGACTTTCAGCCGGCCGGCGGTGCGGGAATCTCGATGTCGAGTCCGGGCGCAATGGCGATGAGCTGGTCGAGCACCCAGGGGTTGGCGCGCCAGGCGCGCTCGCGACCGGGCAGCTGCGCTCTGGTGCGCGCGGCGGCGAAGAGCGCGATGGCCGCCGAGCGGCTCACGCCTTCCTCGCAGTGGACGATGAGACGGTAGCTTGCCGGGGCGGCGTGCAGATGATCGACGAAGTCGACGACGAGACGCGCCATTTTCCGGTCGAAACAGCCGGGCAGCGGCACGGGGATGAATTCGTCGCCGGGCACGGCGTCGTAGAAGGACAGGCGCAGCACCTCGCGAAACCAGACCGGCAGGGCGGCGGCGCGCTTGCCGGGGTCGGTGACCGAAATCACCGCCGTGTCGGGGTAAAACAGCAGATTTTCGGCGACCTCGCGCGAGACGAAATCCACCGCGGCGACGCCCATGCGCTGTCAGCCCATGAACACCGGGTCGGAGAACACCAGCGTGCCGTCCTTGCGCATCATCAGGTTGTCGGCCTTGAGGAGATCCGGCAGGGCGTCGTATTCCTCGGCGAAACGTGACAGGGCGGCAAGGGATTCCTGCATTGCCGCCGTCCAGCCCAGCGGCGTTACGGCCAGATGATGCAGCGCGATGCGTCCCATGTTTTCCGCCAGCTCACGCCAGGCGCGGCAAGCGTCGAAATAGGCGCCGGTGAGGCGCGTCGCCACCGCGGCGGCCTCGCCCTGCATCGGCAGCGGGTAGAGGCGTTCGACTTCGAGGATGTGGAAGGGAAAGCCGCGACTCGATTTCCCGACGGCGCCGCGATCGGCGAAGACGACGGGAAAGTGCTCGCCGACCGGGCGGTCGGGGGCGGTGTGGTAGGCGTAGTCGGTCGGATCGGTGACGAGCTTGAAGACGCGCTCCTGGCCGTCGACGGTGTCGCCTTCCAGCACGATGGTGTTTTCGCCGCGTCCGATCTCCCGGCGACCGCGCAGCAGCGGATGGTCGGGCACCGGGTCGGGCAGCAGGCCGGGGACGTCCACGGCGCTGTCAGGCGACGATGTGGGCGCCGGCGTCGACGTAGATGGTCTGGCCGGTCATGCCGGAGGCGCCGGCCGAGCACAGGAAGGCGGTGAGCGCGCCGACCTCGTCGATGGTGACGGTGCGACCGAGCGGGGCCTTGACGGCGTCGGCTTCGAGCAGGGCGTTGAAGTTCTGGATGCCGGAGGCGGCGCGCGTCATGATCGGGCCGGGCGAGACGGCGAAGACGCGGATGTTCTTGGGCCCCAGGTCGTAGGCCATGTAGCGCACGGCCGATTCGAGCGCGGCCTTGATGACGCCCATCAGGCCGTAGTTGCGCACCACGCGCTCGGCGCCGAGGTAACTCATCGTGACGATGGCCCCGCCTTCGGTCATCAGCGGTTCGACCTCCTTGGCCATGCGCAGCAGGCTGTGGCAGGAGACGCTCATCGCCTGGTTGAAGCCTTCCAGCGAGGCGTCGATGACGCGGCCGTGCAGATCGGCGGCGTTGCAAAAGGCCATGCTGTGGATCACGAAGTCGAGGCGGCCGAAAACGTCGCGGCACTTGGCGACGACGTTTTCGAGGCTGCCCGCCTCGGTGACGTCGAGCCTTTCGAAGGCCCTGGCCGCGATGGCTTCGGCGAGCGGCTGGGTGTAACGCGCGGTCTTGTCGTTCTGATAGGTCATGGCGATCTCGGCGCCTTGCGCACGGGTGGCGCGCGCGACGGCCCAGGCAATCGACTTGTCGTTGGCGATGCCGGTGACGAGCCCCTTTTTGCCGGCCAGAAGCTGCGCGGGCGGGGTGGCGAGGATGTCGGAGGCGGTGTTCATGGCAGAGCTTCCCTTGTGATGATCAAAGCAGTTGGGCGGTGTGACGGGCGATCATCCACTCCTCGTTGGTGGGGATGACCCGCACGTCGATGCGGCTGCCGGGAGTGGAAATGCACGTGAGTCCTACGTCGTTGGCGGCGGCGTCGAAATCGACGCCGAGCCAGCCGAGCGCGGCGCACACCCGGGCGCGGATCGGCGCGGCGTGTTCGCCGATACCGCCGGTGAATACCAGCGCATCGAGGCCGCCCAGCGCGGCGGCGAGGGAACCTGTCTCGCGCACGATGCGATAGCAGAACAGGTCGATGGCTTCCCTGGCTTCCGGCTTGTCGGAGGCGAGCAGTTCGCGCATGTCCTGCGAGAGGCCGGAGACGCCGAGCAGGCCCGATTCCTTGTAGAGCAGACGGGTCAGGCTCTTGGCATCCATCTGGTGGTACTCCATCAGGTAGAGCAGTACGCCGGGATCGAGGGCGCCGGTGCGCGTGCCCATCATCAGCCCTTCGACGGCGGTGAAGCCCATGGTCGAGGCGACGCTCTTGCGCTTTTCCATCGCACACATCGAGGCGCCGTTGCCCAGATGCGCGACGATGATCTTGCCCTCGGCCCTGGCGCCCAGATGCCGGGGCAGCACGTCGGCGATGTATTCGTAGGAGGAGCCGTGAAAACCGTAGCGGCGCACGCCCTCCGCCGTGTATTTGCGCGGCAGGGCGAACAGTTGCGCGACGGCCGGCTGGCTGCGATGGAAGGCGGTGTCGAAGCAGGCCACCTGCGGTACCCCGGGCAGGGCGGCGCGCATCGCGTCGATGCCGGCCAGATTGTGCGGCTGGTGCAAAGGTGCGAGCGGAATGAACTGGCGCAGGGCGTCGATGTGGTGTTCGTCGAGGCGGATCGGCGCGGAAAAACGCTCGCCGCCATGCACGACGCGATGGCCGACGCCGACGATCTTCCAGCCGGCCTCGTGGGTTTGCAGCCAGTCGACGAGGAAGCCCATCGCCGCCTTGTGCTGCTGCTCGGCGGGGCCGGGCAGATGCAGGTCGGTGTCGTCGATCACCGTGCCGTGGGCGTTCTTCGCCTTGAGGTGCGGTTTGGCGCCGATGCCGTCGATCTGGCCGGCCATCGCCGGCTGGGCGGAAATCTCCCGGCCGTCCGGGAACAGCGCGAACTTGATCGAGGAGGAACCGGCGTTGAGGATGAGCAGGGCGTCAGCCATTGGGTACTCCGGATTTTTTCGCGCGTTGGGCATGGGCGAGCACCATGGCGATGGCGGTGGATGCCGTGCGCGTCTGCGCCGAGTCGGCGCGGCTGGTGAGCACGATCGGCACGCGCGCGCCGAGCACGATGCCGGCGCCGAGCGCATCGGCGAGGTATTCGAGCTGCTTGGCGAGCATGTTGCCCGATTCGATGTCCGGCACGAGCAGGATGTCGGCCTGGCCGGCCACCGGCGACTTGATGCCCTTGGTGCGTGCGGCGACGATGGAGATGGCGTTGTCGAAGGCGAGCGGGCCGTCGAGCACGCCGCCCTTGATCTGGCCGCGGTCGGCCATCTTGCACAGCGCAGCGGCATCCAGCGTGGCCTGCATCTTGGGGTTCACCGTCTCGACGGCGGCGAGGATGGCGACCTTCGGATTCTTGATCTTGAGGCTGATCGCGAGGTCGATGGCGTTTTGCGCGATGTCGACCTTGGTGACGAGATCGGGCGCGACGTTGATTGCCGCGTCGGTGATGAACAACGGACGCGGATAGGTCGGCACGTCCATCATGAACACATGGCTGATGCGCCGCTCGGTACGCAACCCGGTGGCCTTGTCGACCACTTCGCTCATCAGTTCGTCGGTGTGCAGCGAGCCCTTCATCAGCGCCTCGACCAGGCCCTCGCGCGCCAGAGCGACGCCCGATTCGGCGGCGGCGTGGCTGTGCGGCACGTTGAGGAACTGGCAGCCGTAGAGATCGAGCTTGAGTTCCTCGGCGAGCGCACGGATCTTTTCCTCCGGGCCGACCAGCGTCGGGTCGATCAGGCCGCGGTCGCGCGCGAGCAGCGCGCCCTTGAGCGATTCGCCGTCGCAGGGATGCACGACGGCCATCGAGATCGGCGCGAGCCCGGCGGTGATTTCGAGCAGGTGCTCGTAGCGCGAGGTCTTGGTGGCGGCAAGCCGTAGTTCCGGCAGCGCGGCCTTCGGGCGCTTGATCTTCTCGGTCGGCGCAGCGACTTCGGCCGTGCCGTGGATGACGCGCTCGTTGTCCTGGTTGGTGCAGTTGCAGTCGAACAGGATATGGCGGTTGTGGTCGAACTTGCGCTGGCAGGTGACGGTGACCGTCAGCGTGTCGCCGACGCGGATGGTGCGATCGAAGTGCAGGCTCTGGTCGATATACACCGTGCCGGGGCCGGGAAACTGTGTGCCGAGGATGTTGGAGAACAGCACCCCGCCCCACATGCCGTGCGCCACCACCTCGCGGAACTGCGAAGAGCGCGCGTATTCCGGGTCGACGTGGGTCGGGTTCATGTCGCCGGAGATGATGGCGAACATCTGGATGTCTTCCGGGCGCAGCGTGCGCACCAGGGTGGCGGCATCGCCGACGCGGATTTCGTCGTAGGTGCGGTTTTCGATGTAGTCGAGCAGGTCGGCGGCGGGGGTCATGGCGGTCCTCGGCGGAGTGTTCGCGCCATTTTTACCCGAGAATTGTTGCGATGCAATAACGCGCCGTTCCGCCCGCGCCGACTTTTACGACAGCGGACGCTGGCGGTAGAACAGGCACAGCTGTTCGAACACCGCCGGATACGCCGTCTTGAGCAGTTCGGGGGCTTCGAAGAAGACTTCGCTCGCGACGGCGAAAAATTCGCCCGGATGCTCGGCGGCATACGGGTCGATATCGGTCTCCTCGCCGGCGTCGATGCGCCGGCAGAAGTCCTCGTAGGCCGGCGCGAAAGCCGCATGCCACGCGGCGACGGACATGTCCCGGTGCAGCCGCGGCATGCCGTCCGTGTCGCCGTTCGTCATATCGAGCTTGTGGGCGAATTCGTGGATGACGACATTCACGTCGCCGGGTTCCGTCAGGTCGTCGAACCACGAGAGCAGCACCGGGCCGCCTTCCCAGGCTTCGCCGAGCACGGCATCGTCATATTCGTGTTCGATGCCGAATTCGTCGACGATGCGGCGCGGGATGACGAAGTCGCCGGGATAGACGACGATGCCCAGCCAGTCGCGATACCAGTCGAGGCCGAGATTGAGGATCGGCAGGCAGGCTTGCAGCGCGATGGCGAGCTGGATTTCGGCGGTGAGCACGAGACCTTGGGCGCCGCTCCATTCCTTCGCGGCGATGAATTTGGCGGCGAGCGCACGCAGGCGGCGGCGTTCGTCTGCCGTCAGGCGGTCGAGAAAGGGATAGGGGTATTCGGCTGCCTGCCATTGGGTCTCGTCGATGACGATGGGGCGGCGACCGAGGCAGAGATCGAGCAGTCGACCGAGGATCATTGGCGCGTGGCGAAGAAGATGCCGCCGAAGAGTCGTCGGTCCAGAACGGTCTGGCGAGCGCGAGCAGGAGATAGGGCGAGGGCTCGATCACGTCCTGCAAAACGCAAGAGCCCGGAAGCGGGCCATTGCCCGTCGTGCGAGCCGTCTTGCCGGCGTCGACTTTTTACTCGACCTTCGCCTTGCTGCGCAGTTCGAGCACGTGCCGTTCGACGGCCTGCTGGCGCAGGCGCTGCACGAGCTGCGGCTTCACTTCGTCGAAGGGCGGCGGCTTGAGTTCGCGCACGTCGTCGAGCTGGATGACGTGCCAGCCGAAGTCGCTCTTGACCGGCGTCGTCGTGTATTCGCCCTTGCCGAGCGCGATCATCGCCGCCGAGAAGGCCGGCACGTAGTTCGCCTTGGTCGCCCAGCCGAGCTCGCCGCCGCGGTCCTTCGAGCCCGGATCGCGCGAGGCCTTCGCCAGATCGGCGAATTTCTCGCCCTTCTTGAGCTTTCCGATGATGTCCTTCGCCTCGCCCTCGGTTTCGACGAGGATGTGGCGCACCTTGTATTCGCGGTCGCCGAGCGCGACGTTGATGGCGTCGTATTCCTTGCGCACATCGGCATCGGCGATCTTGACGCTGGCGGCGTAGTCGTTGAGGTAGGCGCCGATCAGGATGGCCTGGCGGGCGAGCTCCATCTGGCCTTGCACTTCCGGCCTCTTGTCCGCGCCTTTTTTCATGGCTTCTTGCATGAGCGCCTCGCGGCGGATCAGTTCCTCGCGCACGGCCGCCTCGAGCTCCGGCGTCCTCGCCTGGCCTTGGGCGAGCTGGTTGGCCATCAGGGCTTCGGCGCGATTAGCCGGAATGGCCTTGCCATTGACTTTGGCGATGGGGCCGGAAGCGAAGACGGGGGCGGATAGGGCGGCCAGCAGGGAGAGGGAGATGAGGGCGCGTTTCATGGTGTCCTTGCAGGAAGGTTACGTTTCATCAGGGGTCTTCGCGACGATGCTGAGGGCATGGATGCCGTTTTTCATCAAATCGCCGACGACATCATACACCAGGCGATGGCGCTGCACGGCGGACAGCCCGGCGAAGCGCGGCGAGACGATGGCGACGGCGAAGTGGCCGCCCTCGCGCGCGCCGGCATGACCCGCATGTTGGGCGCTGTCGTCGCGGATTTCCAGCCGTTCCGGGGCGAGGGCGGCCAGCCGCTCGCGGAGCGTATCGACCATGTTCATGCCGGTAGCACCTTCTTGAACGGTCTGACGGTCACCCGCGCATAGACGCCCGCTGCGACATAAGGGTCGGCATTTGCCCAGGTCGTGGCATCCTCCAGCGAAGGAAAGTCGGCGACGATCAGGCTGCCGGAAAAACCGGCCGGGCCGGGGTCCGGGCTGTCGATGGCCGGGCAGGGGCCGGCGAGGATCAGACGGCCGGCGGCTTGCAGCGCTTGCAGCCGTTCGAGATGGGCGGGGCGGGCGGCTAGCCGCTTTTCCAGCGCGCCGGGGGCGTCTTCGCCGTGGATCATGTAGAGCATCAGGAGGTTTCCTTTCCGGCGTCCTTTTCCTCGATGTATTTGGAGAGCATGAGTCCCTGGGCGATGACGAAGGCGAGCATCAGCCCCATGCCGCCGAACAGCTTGAAATTCACCCAGGCGTCTTCGCTGAAGCCGTAGGCGACATACAGGTTGAGGGCGCCCATCGCGACGAAGAAGGCAATCCAGGAAATGTTGAGGCGCGCCCAGACGGCATCCGGCAGGGTGAGCTGTGCGGCCAGCATGGCCTGGATCAGGTTTTTCCTGAACACCAGAACCGAGCCGAACAGCACGCCGGAGAACAGCCAGTAGAGGATGGTCGGCTTCCACTTGATGAAGGTCGGATCGTGCAGCAACAGCGTCATGCCGCCGAAGACGACGATGAGACCCAGACTCGCCCAGAGCATCTTGTCCACCTTGCCATGACGGAAGCGCACCCAGCCGACCTGGGCAAGAGTGGCGAGGATGGCCGCGCCGGTGGCGATGTAGATGTCGGTCAGCTTGTAGGCGACGAAGAAGAGAATGACGGGAAAGAGGTCGAAGAGGAATTTCATCGGCGCTGCCTATAGAATCGCCGCCCATGCTCGGACGGAAGCCAAGATGCGCATTATAGTGCTGGGGGCGGGTTTGATCGGCGTCGCCTCGGCCTGGTTTCTCGCCGCCGACGGCCATGAGGTCATCGTGGTCGACCGTCAGAGCGGCCCGGCGCGCGAGACCAGCTTCGCCAACGGCGGGCAGATCTCGACGAGCCACGCAGAACCCTGGGCGAACCCGGGCACGCCCCTGAAGGCGCTCAAGTGGCTGGGCCGCGAGGATGCGCCGCTGCTGTGGCGCTGGAACCTCGATCCGGCGCAATGGGCATGGGGACTGCGCTTCCTGCGCGAATGCCTGCCCGGTCGCACGCGCGCAAACATCCGCGCCATCCTCGCACTGGCGCTCGACAGCCGCGCCCGCCTGAAAGCGCTGCGCCGCGAACTGGCGCTGGACTACGACTGCCTCGAACGCGGCATCCTGCACTTTTATACCGACACGGAAGAATTCGAGCGCGCCATCCCGCAGGCGGCGCTGATGCGCGAATTCGGTTGCGAGCGCGTCGTCAAGACCGCGGACGAATGTCGCGCGATCGAGCCGGCGCTGGCCGATGCCCCCATCGTCGGCGGCACGTTCACGGCGGCCGACGAATCGGGCGACGCGCAGCGCTTTACCGCTCAATTGGCCGAACGCGCCGCCGCGCGCGGCGTGGCCTTCCGTTACGACACGCCCTTCATCGGGCTGGAAGCGGCTGGCGGGCGCGTCCTCGCCGCGCATTGCGCCGATGGGGAAAAGCTGACGGCGGATGCCTTCGTCGTTGCGCTGGGCAGCCATGCGCCGCGCTATCTGCGGCCGCTTGGCATTCGCGTTCCGGTCTATCCCGCCAAGGGCTATTCGATCACCATCCCGCTCGCTGCCGGAGATCCGGCGCCGATGGTGAGCCTCACCGACGATGGCGCCAAGCTCGTCTATTCGCGCCTCGGCAATCGTTTGCGCGTCGCCGGCACGGCGGAGTTTTCCGGCTACGACACCACGCTCAACGACGCCCGCATCGAGCCGCTGCTCCGCCGCGTGCGACAGATATTTCCCCGTCTTGCCGGCGTCGACTTTTCCGTCGAGCGCTGGACCGGCCTGCGTCCGGCGACGCCCAACAACGTGCCGATCATCGGTCGGACGCCTGTGGACAATCTCTACCTCAATACCGGGCACGGCACCCTGGGGTGGACCATGGCGGTCGGTTCGGGGCGGCTGCTTGCCGATCTCGTCGCCGGGAGGACGCCGGCCATCGATCCGGCCCCTTATTTGCCGCGCTGAACGAAGCGCGCCGGGGAGAGCGCCGCGACGAGGTCGGCTTCGAGCGGCAGCGGTTCGTCACAAATCTGGCAGGCCAGCAGTTCGGCGCAGATGCTGGCGAACACCAGGCCGCGCGCACCAAAGCCATTGACGATCCAGAGCCCTGCGCTGGCCGACAGCGGCCCGACGATGGGCAGGCGGTCGGGCGACATCGACCGGAAGCTGACGCGCCCCGTCAGGGAGGCGGGATCGAGCGTTTTGCCGAAGCCGGGCAGGATCATGTCGAGGCGGTGGAGGTTCTCGACATGATCCTCAAGGCGCAGCGCCGGATCCAGATCGTCGGCCTGCAAGGTCGCGCCGGCGCAGCGGAAGCCGTCCAAGGCCGGCGTGACGTAGCCGATGCGCGTCGCCACGATGCCGAACGGCGGCGTGGCGGCTTCCGGCAGGAGGCTCACGCAGCCGCGAGCGGCGCGGATCGGCAGACGGAATTCCGGCGCCAGCGCCGGCGTTTCGTAACCGTTGGCGAGCACGATGTCGTCGGCCTCGATGGCGTCGAGCTTTGCGATGTGCCGGCCGCAGCGGACGTCGATGTCGGCGAGCAACGCGCGCACCAGGCTGGGCGGGTTGATCCAGCCTGCCTGCGGGAACCACCAGCCGCCCATTTCCACCGGCCAGCCGGCGAGCGCGGCGGCTGCATCGTGATCGACGAAGCGGCAGAAGTCCGCCGGCAGGTCGGCGGCGATGCGGCGTTGGGTCTCCTCGTGCCTCGCATCGCGCGCGAGGTGCAGCGCGCCGCCAAAGCCCAGCCGGGCGCCGGGCAGGGCAGCGAACAGGCGGCGGCCCAGCAGGAATCCGGCGCGCAGCACGCGCGACAGACGACTGTCGTCGGCGGAGGGCAGGGGGCGGAAGACGCCGACGTGGTTGCCCGAGGCGCCTTGCGCCGGGGCGGCGGCCGCTTCGCAAACCGTCACGTCGCAGCCGCGCGCGGCGAGGGCGCGGGCCGTCGCCGCGCCCGCCACGCCGGCGCCGATGACGCAAATTTTTCGCCGTCCCGCCAGCGCCGACTTTTGTTCGCCGGGTTTCGCGCCGACGAGCATGTGGCGTTTCGCGCCGAAGCCCGTACGCTTTTCGAGCCGGAAACCGGCGCGCGAGAGGCGGAACAGCATGTCGTCGAGCACCGACCAGGTGGCGAGCGTCGCGCCGGGGGCCGCCAGGCGGGCCAGTTCGGCGAAGACCGCGTCCGACCACATCTCGGGGTTCTTCGCCGGTGCGAAGCCGTCGAGATAGAGCGCGTCGGCGGAAAGGCGCAGTTGCGGCAGCAGGGCTTCGGCGTCGCCGAAAGCCAGCGTCAGCACGACCTCGCCAAAGTCGAGGCGGTGCAGGCCGGGCAGCAAGACGGGCCAGAGCGCATGTAGCCGCGCCGCGAAGGGCGCGAGTTCCGGCCAGCGCGCGTGCAGCCGCCGCAAATCGTCGAGACGGAACGGGTGTTTCTCGATGGCGACATAGTGAAGCCGCCGACCGGGCGCGGCCTGCCAGGCCTGCCAGGTGGTCAGGAAGTTCAGGCCGAGGCCGAAGCCGGTTTCGAGGATGACGAAATCGCGGCCCTGCCAGCGCGCCGGCAGGTCGTTGCCGCCGAGGAAGACGTGGCGGGACTGCCCGACCCCGCCGCTGGCGGAGAAGTAGCAGTCCGCGTAGGTCGGCGAATACGGAATGCCGTTCCCGTCGAACGTCGGCTCGGCGGGAACGATCCTGTTCATTCCGGCCGCATCTGCGGGAACAGGATCACGTCGCGGATGCTCGGGCTGTCGGTGAGCAGCATCACGAGGCGGTCGATGCCGATGCCGCAGCCGCCGGTGGGCGGCAGGCCGTATTCGAGCGCGCGGATGTAGTCGGCGTCGTAATACATCGCCTCCTCGTCGCCGGCGTCCTTGGCCTTGGCCTGCTCCAGGAAGCGCGCGGCCTGATCCTCGGGATCGTTCAGTTCCGAGAAGCCGTTGGCGATCTCGCGGCCGACGATATAGAGCTCGAAGCGTTCGGTGACGTCCGGGTTCTTCTCCGAGCGGCGCGCCAGCGGCGAGACCTCGGTCGGGTAGTCGACGATGAAGGTCGGCTCCCACAGCTCGGCTTCGGTGGTTTCCTCGAAGAGCTGCATCTGTAGCGTGCCGAGGCCGGCGAACGGCTTGACCTCGACCTCGAGATCGGCGAGCTTCTGGCGCACCCAACCGGCATCGCCCAGCATCGTCAGGCTGTAGCCGGGGTGGTGGTAGTGGATCGCCTCGGCGATGGTCATGCGGCGGAAGGGCCTGGACAGATCGAGCGTGCGCCCCTGATAGTCGAAGACCTCGGCGCCGAGCGCCTCGCGCGCGGCATGGCGCAGCAGGCCCTCGGTGAAGTCCATCAGGCTCCGGTAGTCCGCATAAGCCTCGTAGAACTCCATCATCGTGAATTCGGGGTTGTGGCGCGGGCTGAGGCCCTCGTTCCTGAAATTGCGGTTGATCTCGAACACCTTTTCGAAGCCGCCGACGACGAGGCGCTTCAGATACAGCTCCGGCGCGATGCGCAGGAACAATTCCATGTCGAGCGCGTTGTGATGCGTGACGAAGGGTCTGGCCGCGGCGCCGCCGGGGATCGGGTGCATCATCGGCGTCTCGACTTCGAGGAAGCCATGGTGGGTCATGTAATTGCGGATCGCGGCGATCACGCGGCTCCTGGCGACGAAGGCGAAGCGGGTTTCCTCGTTGGTGATCAGATCGAGGTAGCGCTGGCGGTATTTCTGCTCGACGTCGGTCAAGCCGTGGAATTTTTCCGGCAGCGGCCGCAGGCATTTGGACAGCAGGCGGATTTCCGTGCATTGCACCGTCAATTCTCCGGTCTTGGTCTTCATCAGCGTGCCGACGGCGCCGACGATGTCGCCGAGATCCCACTTCTTGAAGTCCTCGTAGGCCGCTTCGCCGATGGCGTCTCTCTGGACGTAGAGCTGGATGCGACCCGACAGATCCTGGATGGTGAGAAAGCTCGCCTTGCCCATCACGCGCTTCAACATGATGCGACCGGCGATCTTGACTGCGATCGGTGTGGCTTCGAGTTCCTCGCGGCTTTTCTCGCCGTAGAGTTCGTCGAGGCGCGCGGCGAGGTTTTCGCGGCGGAAGTCGTTCGGATAGGCGCGGCCGGAGGCGCGCCACTGGGCGAGCTTCTCGCGGCGTTCGGCGATGATGTGGTTGTCGTCTTGCGAAGCGGCGGTCTGGTTTTCGCTCATGGTGTTTTCCCGTTAAACGCCCTGTTTCAGGCTGGCTTCGATGAAGGGATCGAGATCGCCGTCGAGCACTTTCTGGGTGTTGGAAATCTCGACTCCGGTGCGCAGATCCTTGATGCGGGATTGATCCAGCACATAGCTCCTGATCTGGTGGCCCCAGCCGACGTCGGTTTTCGTCGCTTCGAGCTTGTCCGCTTCCGCCTTGCGTTTTTGCATTTCGAGTTCGTAGAGGCGCGATTTGAGCATCGCCATCGCCTCGGCCTTGTTGCGGTGCTGCGAGCGGTCGTTCTGGCACTGCACGACGATGCCGGTGGGCAGGTGCGTGATGCGGATCGCCGAGTCGGTCTTGTTGATGTGCTGGCCGCCGGCGCCGCTGGCGCGGAAGGTGTCGATCCTGAGATCCGCCGGGTTGATCTCGACCTCGATGCTGTCGTCGATCTCCGGGTAGACGTAGAGGCTGGCGAAGCTGGTGTGGCGTCCGCCCGAGGAATCGAAGGGCGATTTCCTGACGAGGCGGTGCACGCCGGTCTCGGTGCGCAGGAAGCCGTAGGCGTAGTCGCCTTCGACCTTGATCGTGGCGCTCCGGATGCCGGCGACGTCGCCGTCGGTCTGTTCGAGGATGTCGGCCTTGAAGCCCTTCTTCTCGCAGTATTTCAGGTATTGACGCAGGAGCATCGACGCCCAGTCGCAGGCTTCGGTGCCGCCGGCGCCGGCCTGGATGTCGATGAAGCAGTTGTTCGGATCGGCCGGATTGCTGAACATGCGGCGGAATTCGAGGTCGGCGACCTGGGCTTCGACGCCGGCCAGATCGGCTTCGACGGCGGCGAGCGTGTCCTCGTCGTCTTCCGCCTTCGCCATGTCGAGCAGCTCGCGCGCATCGCGAAGCGCGTTTTTCACGCCTTCCAGCGTGAGCACGACGGCTTCGAGGGATTTCTTTTCGCGGCCCAAGCCTTGGGCGCGTTCGGCATCGTTCCAGATGCCGGGGTCTTCCATCAGACGGTTGATTTCGGCAAGCTTCTCGGACTTCGCATCGAAGTCAAAGATACCTCCGGAGCTGGTCGCCGCGCCCCTCGAGGTCGGCGATGCGGTTGGCGATGGCGTTGAGGCGTTCGGCTTCCATGGCGTGTTGCCCGATCGTTGTCTGGTTGTCTGCAAAGCGCCCATTATAGGCCTGTGGTAAAAACCTCTTCTCGAAGGCAGGGGGCATGCCACGTGATTGGGGATTCGAGCAAGGAGAAAAACGAGCGGGAAGAATCGGGTGCGCTGGCCGAGTACGACTTGGCCGTCGATCTGGTGCGCGCGCTGCGCAGCGCGACGAACCATGGAGGGCGCCCCGGCGTGCGCCATTGGGTGCGTGCCACCGGCAAGGTCAGTGCCGATTTCTTCTGTTCGGCCGAGCACCCGAAGTTCGGCTGGTTCGGCCTGCTCGCCGACGCCGCCGGACATGGCCTGTCTTCCGCGATCTATGCCCTGCACCTGCCCATGCTGTTCCGCGAGGCCGTGCTGCAAGGTCTGTCGCTGGCATCGATCTACACCCGCCTGCACCGTTTTCTCGTCCAGCAGCGCATGACCGGCCACTTCGTCTGCGGCGCGCTGGTGCGCGTACACGAGCGCAAGATCGAGATCATCAATGCCGGCATGCCGGACGTGCTGCTGCTGGCGCAGGACGGCCGTCTGGCAGAAGCCTTTTCTTCCCAGTTCCTGCCGTTCGGCGTGAATGCCGGCATGGAGAACGAAGGCATCTTTCCGCAACGCTATCGCCTGGCGCGCGGGGAGTCAGCGTCGTTGCTCATGTATTCCGACGGGCTGACGGAGCTCGGCATCCTGACCGGCGCGGCTTTCGGGCGCGACGGGGTGGTGCAGGCGGCGAGCTCCGGGGCCGATCTCGTGTTCGACCGGCTGGTGGCCGGCATCGAGGCGCGCGCCGGGGAATTGCACGACGACGTGAGCCTGGCCCTGATTCCCGTGCCGCTCGATGCCTCGCCCGACAACTCCGAAGCGAGCGCGGAGGAAGAGGCAGACCAGGCGGCGATCAACCACTTCGCCATCCGGCGCATCGTCGAGGGCTTCGACCGCGGCTTGCTGCTCACGGATCAGGAACTGCGCATCGTCTATGTCAATCCGAAGTTTTCCGAGATCACCGGTTACCGGCGCGACGAGGCGCTCGGCCAAACGCCGCGTCTGCTCAATTCCGGCCGCCACAGCGCCGAGTTCTACCGCAAGATGTGGCGTGCGCTGCATGAGCGCGGGCAGTGGAGCGGCGAGATCTGGAACCGGCGCAAGGACGGCTCGCTCTACCTCGAATGGCTGGACATCCGCGTGCTGACGGATGCAGAAGGCATGGTCATGCATTATCTCGGCATGTTCACCGAAATCACGCAAAAAAAACCCAGGAAGAGCGCATGAAGTTTCTGGCGCTGCATGACCCGCTCACCGGTCTGGCCAACCGCATCCTGTTGGCCGACCGCGGCCAGCAGGCCATCGTGCGGGCTGACCGGGTGGAGCGTTCACTGGCGGTGCTGTTCGTCGATCTGGATCGCTTCAAGGCGATCAACGACAGCCACGGCCACGATGTCGGCGACGAGGTGTTGACGCGCGTCGGCGAACGTTTGCAGTCGGTGCTGCGCGACGATGACACCCTCTGTCGCTTCGGTGGCGACGAGTTCGTCTGCCTGTTGCCGGATATCGCCGACCGCCACGATGCCGGCATGGTGGCCAACAAGCTGCTGGCGGCGCTCGACCTGCCGTTCGATATCGCCGGCCACCGCTTCAAGATCGGCGCCTCGATCGGCGTCAGCGCCTATCCCTCCGACGGCCGGGATTTCGACGAACTGGTGGTGCGCGCCGACCGCGCGATGCTGCGCGCCAAGCAGGCGGGAGGCAACATGGTGCGCTTTTTCTCCGCCGAGATGGCGGTGTCGGCGGAACGCCAGCTTGAACTCGAAACGCGCCTCGACGCCGCCATCAAGGCCGGCCATCTGGAGCTTTTTTACCAGCCGAAGCTCGATCTGGCGACGCGGCGCATCGTCGGCGCCGAGGCGTTGGTGCGCTGGCGCGATCCCGTCGAGGGCCTGATCTCTCCCGGTGCGTTCATCCCGGTGGCCGAGCGCAGCGACCTGATTGCGCGCATCGGCCACTGGGTGCTCACCGAAGCCTGCCGCGTGCTGGCCAGGCGGGCGGGCGAGCTGCCGGAGGATTTTCACATCGCCGTCAATGTGTCACCGATCCAGCTCGAACGCTGCGATCTGGCCGGCGAAGTGGCGCGCGCGATCGCCGCCGCCGGCATCCCCCCGCATCGCCTGCAACTGGAAGTCACCGAGTCGCTGATCATCCGCGACGCGGACGGCGCCGCCGACACGCTGCGCCGCATCGTCGCCTCCGGCGGCGCCATCGCGCTCGACGATTTCGGTACCGGCTATTCGAACCTCGCCTCGCTCGCCAAGCTGCCGATCGACACCTTCAAGCTCGACCAGACCTTCGTGCGCGATATCGACAAAAATCCCGACAAGGCTTCCATCGCCCGCTCCGTCTGGCATCTTGCCGACGGCCTGGGCAAGCAGGTCGTCGCCGAAGGCATCGAGACCTGTGCGGAATGCATCAAGCTGATCCAGATCGGCTACCGCATCGGCCAGGGCTATCGCCTCGGCAGACCGATGCCGGAAGGGGAGTTCTTCGCGCATCTGGCGACCTGGTCGCCCCGTGCCTGCAAGTGCCCGGACAGCATGCGCTGTCCGACGGGGGGGCGTACGGCGGGATGATGCGTTTCGCTTCGCTGGGCAGCGGCAGCAAGGGCAACGCGCTGCTCGTCGAATCCGGCAGGACCCGCGTGCTGGTCGATTGCGGTTTTGGGCCGCGCGAGACGCGCGCGCGGCTTGAGCGGCTCGGCGTGGCTCCCGAGAGCGTCGCCGCCATTCTCGTCACCCATGAGCATGCCGACCATGTCAGCGGCGCGGCCGCCTGCGCGGCCCGCTTCGGCTGGGAAATCCACGCCAGCCACGGCACGGCCGGCGCCGCGCGCCAGCTCGACGGACATCCGGTGCGGCGTTTCGACAGCCACAACGGATTCATCGTCGGGGACATCGAGGTTCATCCATTTCCGGTGCCGCACGATGCGCGCGAGCCGACGCAGTTCGTCTTCTCCGACGGCGCCGTGCGCTTGGGCGTGCTGACCGATGCGGGCGCGGTGACGCCACACATCGTCGCGATGCTGAAGGACTGCACGGCATTGGTGCTCGAATGCAACCACGACGCGGACCTGCTCGCGCGCGGTCGCTACCCGCCGCCGCTGAAAAAACGCATCGCGGGCGGCTTCGGCCACCTGGAAAACAGTGCGGCGGCGGGCCTCTTGCGCGCCATCGGCGCGCGGAGGTTGCGCCATGTCGTTGCAGCGCATCTTTCGGAAGAGAACAACACGCCGGCGCTGGCGCGCAAAGCGCTGGCGGGGGCGCTCGGTTGCGCCACCGAGTGGATCGGGGTGGCGACGCAAGCCGAGGGTTTCGCTTGGCGGGAAACATGAACGTCGCCGAAATCGAATCGCTGGATCACGAAGGGCGCGGCGTCGCGCACGTCGACGGCAAGACCGTCTTCATCGAAGGCGCCCTGCCCGGCGAGCGCGTCGCCTATACGTCGTTCCGTCGCAAGCCGACCTTCGAGAACGCGCGCGCCGACGCGATTCTCAAGGCATCGAGCCAACGCGTGGCGCCGCGCTGCCCGCATTTCGGCGTGTGCGGCGGTTGCAGCATGCAGCATCTCGATCCGCTTGCGCAGGCCGCCGCGAAGCAAAGAGTCCTCGAGGATGCTTTCTGGCACATCGCACGCCTCGAGCCGGAGAGCATCCTGCCGCCGATTGTCGGGCCCGGCTGGGGCTATCGGCGCCGCGCGCGGCTCACCGTGCGGCGCGTGCCGAAGAAGGGCGGCGTGCTGGTCGGCTTCCATGAAAAGAGGAGCAGCTACGTCGCGGTGATGGATTCCTGCGCCGTCCTGCCGGCGCCGATTTCCGCGCTGCTGCCGAAATTGAAGGCGCTGGTCGGCGCGCTGTCGATTTCCGACCGCCTGCCGCAGATCGAGGTCGCCGTCGGCGATGCGCCGCCGGTGCTGGTGCTGCGCATCCTCGAACCCCTGACTGCGGACGACGAGGCGACGCTGCGCGCCTTTGCCGATGCGCATGGCGTGCATGTCTGGCTGCAAACCGGCGGACCGGATACCGCCGTTCCCTTCCATCCGACCGACGCGCCGTGGCCCGTTTACCGGCTGCCGGACTTCGACGTGACACTGCGTTTTCGTCCCACCGATTTCACGCAGGTGAATCACGACATGAACCGCGTGCTGGTGCGCCGCGCGATGAACCTGCTTGCACCCAGGCCGGGTGAACGGGTGGCCGACATGTTCTGCGGGCTCGGCAATTTCACGCTGCCGCTGGCGCGTCTGGGCGCCACGGTGGTTGGCGTCGAGGGCAGCGCGCCGCTCATCGCGCGGGCGAAGGAAAACGCCGTGGCCAACGGTCTGGCCGAGCGTATCTGCTATCACGTCGCCAACCTGTTCGAGACGACGCCGGAAAAGCTCGCCGGCTGGGGACGCTTCGACAAGATGCTGATCGACCCGCCGCGCGAGGGCGCGGTCGAACTCGTCAAGGCGTTCGGAGAGGATGCGCCGGCGCGCCTCGTCTATGTCTCATGCAACCCCGCGACGCTCGCGCGCGATGCCGCCGTGCTGGTGCACGAAAAGGCTTACCGGCTCGTCGCGGCCGGCATCGCCAACATGTTTCCGCATACCTCGCACGTCGAATCCATTGCGCTGTTCGAGAAATGAAAACGGCGCTCCGTGGAGGGAGCGCCGTCTTGCCGGAGCCGACTTTTTTCTCAGTCGTCTCAGTCCCGTTCGCCGGCGAAGGCCAGCAAGAGGTGTAGCAGGCTGACGAACAGGTTATAGATGCTGAGGTAAACCGACAGCGTGGCGGTGATGTAGTTGGTTTCGCCGCCGCGCACGATGCGGTTGATGTCGTAGAGGATGAAGCCGGAGAAGATCGCTACGGCGAGCGCAGAGATCGAGAGCGCCAAGGCGGGGATCTGGAAGAAAGCGTTGGCGATGGCGGCGACGAGGATCAGGATCACGCCGGCGAAGAGGAACTTGCCCAGGTGGGAGAAGTCGCGCTTCGTCGTGGCGGCGACGCCGGCCAGGCCGAAGAAGATCGCGCCCGTGCCGCCGAAGGCCAAGGCGATCAGCTGGCCGCCGTTGGAAAAGCCCAAGGCGACTTGCAGGATGCGCGAGAGCATCAGGCCCATGAAAAATGTGAAGGCCAGGAGCAGTACGACGCCCATGGCGCTGTTCTTGGTCTTCTCGATGCCCCACATGAAGCCGAAGGCGATGCCGAGGAAGAGCAGGATGGCCAAGAACGGGCTGCCGGCCATGAAGGAAAACTGCATCTGGATGCCGACCAGCGCGCCGATCACGGTCGGTGCCATCGACAGCGCGAGCAACAGGTAGGTGTTGCGCAGTACGCGGTTTTGCTGGACAGACAGGTCGGCGGCGGTCTGTTGTTGGGCGATCTGGAACGGTTGCATTGGCAATTCCCCTGAAATTGTCAAAGGTTGTCGAAATGAAACAGGAGGTGAGACTAGCGGAACAATGTAAAAGTTTCAACCGCATGAACGGTTTTTTTGCCATGTAGCTTCGCGGCTCAAAGGAGGCCGAGTTCGCCGCGTTCGGTAAAGCGGCCGCCCGGCGGGGCTGCGACGGGATCCCCGCGTGCGATCCGGCCGCCGGCGGTCACCCGTGCCAAGACGCCGAAAATCGCTTCGCCGTGGCGGCGGGCCAGCGGTCGCAGCAGGTCGGTTGCGGTGCGGCCCGTGCCCGGCTCGGCGAGAATGGCCGCGCAGCGCGGAATGGGCTCCAGCACCCGCAGGCGCACGTTGCCGCAGACGATGTCCGCGCCGCACCAGTCGAATTCCTGCCAGGGCAGACCGCCCTCGATGACGAGGTTGGCGCGGAAGCGGCGCACGTCGAGATCGATGCCCACGGCACGTTCCAGCTCGGCGATCGAAGCGAGCGAAACGAGGGAGACCGAGGGCTCGCGGGCATCGGTAAAGGCGCAGCCGACGGCGTTCAGCAGACGGGGCGGATTGGGCGCGGCGGAGCCGGAAAAATCGCGGATGAAACTCTCCAACGCATGGCGTTCTTCCGGATGGCGCGGATCGCCCGTGACGGCCGGCCGATCGGGAGCGCGCAGAACGAGACGGCCGTCGCTATCCATCCGGCAGTCGATGGCGGCGAGCGCCGGGGCGTTGTGCAGGGCAAGCAGGGCTGATTTCGGGCGCCAGCCGGAGGAGGGGTGCGGGTCGGATCCCGCGTCATCGCGCGCGAATGCGAATCGGCGGTCGCCCGGCACGCCGGCGCCGGGCGCGAGCTCCACGGCTGCGATCCGCTCGGCGCCCAAGCCCTTGACCGGATAGCGGTAGAGCGCCGCGATGCGCAATGTCATCACATGCTGCGCCGATACTGCCCGCCCACCTCGTAGAGCGCGCCGGAAATCTGGCCGAGCGAGCAGACGCGCACGGCGTCCATCAGCACGGCGAAGACGTTGCCGTTGTCGATCACGGCCTGCTTCAGGCGTTCGAGCATCGGCGCGCATTCGGCCGCGTGGCGCGCCTGAAAGTCGCGCAGGCGCCGGATCTGCGAGCGCTTTTCTTCCTCGGTGGAGCGCGCCAGCTCCACGTGCCGCGGCATCGGGTCGCCCGCCGGGTTGCGGAAGGTATTGACGCCGATGATCGGGTGCGAGCCGTCGTGCTTCTTGCGCTCGTAATAGAGCGATTCCTCCTGGATCTTGCTGCGCTGGTAGCCGGTTTCCATCGCGCCGAGCACGCCGCCGCGTTCGGCGAGCGCCTCGAATTCCTTGAGCACGGCTTCCTCGACCAGATCCGTCAGTTCCTCGATGATGAAAGCGCCCTGATTGGGGTTTTCGTTCTTCGCCAGCCCCCACTCGCGGTTGATGACGAGCTGAATCGCCATGGCGCGGCGCACCGATTCGTCGGTCGGCGTGGTGATCGCCTCGTCGTAGGCGTTGGTGTGCAGCGAGTTGCAGTTGTCGTAGACGGCGATCAGCGCCTGCAAGGTGGTGCGGATGTCGTTGAAGGCCATCTCCTGCGCGTGGAGAGAGCGGCCCGAGGTCTGGACGTGATACTTGAGTTTCTGCGAGCGCTCGTTGGCGCCGTATTTGTGCTTCATCGCCACGGCCCAGATGCGGCGCGCAACGCGGCCGATCACCGCGTATTCGGCGTCCATGCCGTTGCTGAAGAAGAAGGAGAGGTTGGGCGCGAAGTCGTCGATGTGCATGCCGCGCGCGAGGTAGCTCTCGACGTAGGTGAAGCCGTTGGCGAGCGTGAAGGCGAGCTGCGAGATCGGGTTCGCGCCGGCCTCGGCGATGTGGTAGCCGGAGATCGACACCGAGTAGAAGTTCTTCACCTGGTTGTGCACGAAGAACTCCTGGATGTCGCCCATCATCTTGAGCGCGAACTCGGTGCTGAAGATGCAGGTGTTCTGGCCCTGGTCTTCCTTGAGGATGTCGGCCTGCACCGTACCGCGCACCGTCGACAGCACCCATTCCCTGATCTTTTCGCTCTCGTCCTCGGTGGGCGCGCGGCCGTTGTCCTTTTCGAACTTGGCAAGCTGCTGGTCGATCGCGGTGTTGAAGAACATCGCCAGGATGATCGGCGCCGGGCCGTTGATGGTCATCGACACGCTGGTCGCCGGATCGCACAGATCGAAGCCGTCGTAGAGCGCCTTCATGTCGTCGAGCGTGGCGATCGACACGCCCGAGTTGCCGATCTTGCCGTAGATGTCGGGCCGCTCGTCCGGATCGCAGCCGTAGAGCGTCACCGAGTCGAAGGCGGTGGACAGCCGCTTGGCCGGCATGCCCTCCGACACCTTCTTGAAACGGCGGTTGGTGCGGAAGGCGTCGCCCTCGCCGGCAAACATGCGCGTCGGGTCCTCGTTCTCGCGCTTGAAGGCGAACACGCCGGCGGTGTAGGGGAAGCTGCCGGGCACGTTTTCCTTCATCAGGTAGCGCAGGATTTCGCCTTCGTCAGAAAACTTCGGCAAGACGACCTTCTTTACCTTCGTTCCGGAGAGCGTCTCATGCGTGAGTCGCGTGCGGATTTCCTTGTCGCGGATCTTGACCGCGTATTCGTCGCCGCCGTAGGCTTTTACCGTGTCCGGCCACAGGTCGAGCAGTTTCTTCGCCTTCGCATCGAGCTGGCCTTCTTTCCAGGCAATCAGTTCATCGAAATCGCTGACCGGCTTGGCGCAGTCGGCGAAAATCGCCCTGGACATGCGCAGACTCTGGCGTTCGCGCGCGATGGCGACCTGCGTATCGACATGCTTGTGGTAGCCGCGCACGGTGTCGGCGATCTCGGCGAGATAGCGGTTCCGGGCGGCGGGTACGATGGCGCGTCCCTGGGACGACTGTTTCGTCGCGACCTTCGGCAGCTTGCCAGACTTGAGCTTGAGCCCCTTCGCTTGCAGGTGGGCGGCGAGGTGCTGGTAGAGGGCGGTCACCCCGTCGTCGTTGAAGCGCGAGGCCTGCGTGCCGAACACCGGCATGTCCTCGACGCGCGCGTCGAATCGCTCGCGGTTGCGCTGGTATTGCTTCCTCACGTCGCGCAGCGCATCCATCGCGCCTTTCCGGTCGAACTTGTTGATCGCCACGCAGTCGGCGAAGTCGAGCATGTCGATCTTCTCCAACTGGCTTGCCGCGCCGAACTCCGGCGTCATTACGTAGAGCGAGCAATCGACGTGCGGCACGATGGCGGCGTCGCCCTGACCGATCCCCGAGGTTTCGACGATGACGAGATCGAAGCCGGCGAGCTTGCAGGCGGCGATGACTTCCGGCAGCGCGGCGGAAATCTCCGAACCCGTGTCGCGCGTCGCCAGCGAGCGCATGAAGATGTGCGGATGCTCGATCGCGTTCATGCGGATGCGGTCGCCCAATAGCGCCCCGCCCGTGCGCTTTCTCGACGGGTCGATGGAGACGACGGCGATCTTGAGACGGTCTTCCTGGTCGAGACGGAAGCGACGGATCAGCTCATCCGTCAATGAGGACTTGCCGGCGCCGCCGGTGCCGGTGATGCCCAAAGTCGGCGTCGGCGGGACGGCGTTTGCCTTCGCGGCTTGCTTGACTGCCTGCGCCAGCGGGCCCTGGGGATCGTTTTCCAGTTGCGTGATGGCGCGTGCGAGCGTCCGGCGGTCGCCGTTTTTCAGTTCGTCGAGCGTAACGTTTCCCGGTAGCGCGAAATCGCTCTTCGACACGACGTCGTTGATCATGCCCTGCAAGCCCATCAGCGCGCCATCCTCGGGCGAGTAGATGCGCGTCACGCCGTAGGCGTGCAGTTCGGCGATCTCGTCCGGCACGATCACGCCGCCGCCGCCGCCGAATACCTTGATTTCCTCGCCGCCGCCGGCCTTCAGCAGGTCGATCATGTATTTGAAGAACTCGACGTGACCGCCCTGGTAGGAGGTGACGGCGATGCCCTGCACGTCTTCCTGCAGCGCGGCATTGACGATCTCCTGCACCGACCGGTTGTGGCCGAGGTGGATCACCTCGACGCCGGTGGCTTGCAGGATGCGCCGCATGATGTTGATCGAGGCGTCGTGGCCGTCGAACAACGACGCGGCGGTGATGAAACGCACCTTGTGCTGCGGCTTGTAGGGGGCGAGTTTTTCGGCGATGGCAGGATCGGACATGGCGAGGCTCCGGAACGGGGCGGCGCATCGGCGCGCGCGAGGGCGCGACCTTGCCGCCCGACGGGTCGATTCTGCCCCGGGTTGACGATAACGTCAACATGCGCGGCGGTCGCGCGGTCGCTCAGAAGATGGGCTCGACTTTCTCGACGTTGGTGCGGGTGACGGTGGTCGATTCGAGGATGACTTCCTTGCGGCCGAGCTTGCCGCCGCGAAGCAGGCGGATCGCCGCCTCGGCGCCTTCCTTGCCGAAGGTCGGGTAAGTGAAACTGGCGTCGAGTTCGCCGGCACGAATGGCCTCGCGCGCCTCGGCGATGTAGTCGATGCCGGTGATGGGAATCTTCTTCGGGTCGAGACCGTGCCTCTTGAGGGCGAGAATGGCGCCGATCACCATGCTGTCGGACTGGGCGTAGATCGCGTCGAAGGGAATCTTTTCCGCGATGGCTTCCTCGACGCGCTGGATCGCCAGTGCGCGTTGCGAATCGGCGCGCTTGATCGCGCTGATCTTGATGCCGGGGTGCTTGGCGATTTCTTCGAGAAAGCCTTCGGTGCGCAATTGTCCCGGCGTGGTGGCGGGGATGTGCTGCAGGATGAGGATATGGCCCTTGCCGTTGAGGCGGCGCGCCAGATACCGTGCTGCCTGGCGGGCGATGGCGCGGTTGTCCGCGGTGATGAAGTGGGTGAATTCCTCGCCGTTTACGCGGCGCGAGAGCAGGATCACCGGGATGCCCGTCGATACACGCGGGCGATGGCCTCGCGCATCAGTTCGGCATCGCGCGGGCTGGTGATCAGCACATCGACCTTTTGCGCGGCGAAGTTCTCGATGTCCTGCACCTGTCGCGCGGTATCGCCGCCGGCGTCGGAAAAGCGGAATTCGATGTCGGGGTGCGCAACGAACGCATTGCGGATGTCGCGCACCTGGGCGGCGCGCCAGTCATTCGCCATGGTGTCCTGGGCGAAGGCGACGACGTATTTCGCTTTTCCGGAAGGGGTCGCCGCCGCGGCTTGAGGGAGGAGGCAGGCCAGCGAAGCCAGGCAGGCGATCCAGAGCTTTTTCATCATTGTCTCCGCGTCCGTGAAAACCCCGTTTTAGAGCGATGGGTATCGGTCGACCCGGCACGGTTTCAGCCTGAAAGGCAAAGATCGAGCTGCGTTTCCCAATCGGGCAGGCGGATGCCGAAATCGGCATTGAGCCGTGTGCAATCGAGGCGCGAGTTGGCCGGTCGGCGCGCCGGCGTCGGAAAGTCGGCGCTGGCGATACGGCGCACCGGGGTGGCGCGTTCGAGCATGCCGCGCGCCTGTGCGGCGGCGACGATGGCGCTGGCGAAACCGTGCCAGGTGGTGGCGCCGGCGGCCGCCAAGTGGTAGATGCCCTGCTGCCCACGGTGGCGGGCGATCGCTGCGGCGGTGGCTTCGGCGATCAGGCGCGACCAGGTGGGCGCGCCGTGCTGGTCGTCCACCACGCGCAATTCGTCACGTTCGCGGGCCAGCCGCAGCATCGTGAGCAGGAAGTTCCTGCCGCGCAGGCCATACACCCAGGAGGTGCGGAAGATCAGATGTTCGCAGCCGCTGGCGAGAATGCCCAGTTCGCCGGCCAGCTTGCTCGCGCCATAGACGCCGAGCGGGGCGACCGGATCGGTTTCGACGTAGGGCGCTGTTTTGGCGCCGTCGAAGACGTAGTCGGTCGAGTAGTGGATCAGCAGGGCGCTGAGCCGCTTGGCTTCTTCGGCGAGGATGCGTGGTGCGGCGCCGTTGATGGCCATCGCGGTTTCCGACTCGCGCTCGGCCTGATCGACGGCCGTGTAGGCCGCGGGATTGACGATGATGGCCGGCCGCGTTTCCCGCACGACGGTGCGGATGCGGTCGGTGCAAGCGAGGTCGAGAGTGCGGCGGTCGCAGGCGACCAGCTCGCCGAGCGGTTGCAGGGCGCGTTGCAGCTCCCAGCCGACCTGGCCGCCGATGCCGGTCAGCAGGATGCGCGTCACGGATAGACCTCGGCGTCGCAGAAACGGCCGGCGGCGGCATCCTTGGCGGCGAGAATCGGCGCGCCGATGCCTGCCAGCGGCCAGTCGATCGCGAGATCAGGGTCGTCCCAGCGGATGGTGCGCTCGTGTTCGGGCGCGTAGTAGTCGGTCGTCTTATAAAGAAAGTCGGCGGATTCGGAGAGGACGAGAAAGCCGTGGGCGAAGCCCGGCGGTACCCAGAACATGCGCCGGTTTTCGGCCGAGAGTTCGGCGCCGAACCACTGGCCGAAACTCGGCGAGGAGCGGCGCAGGTCGACGGCGACGTCATACACGGCGCCCGCGACGACGCGCACGAGCTTGCCCTGCGGCTGTTTCACCTGGTAGTGCAGGCCGCGCAGTACGCCGCGCGCGGAACGGGAATGGTTGTCCTGCACGAAGTCGGTGTCGAGGTCGAGGGCGGCGAAGGTGCGCCGGTTCCAGCTTTCCATGAAGAAGCCGCGCGCGTCGCCGAACACCCGGGGTTCGAGGATGAGCGCGTCCCTGAGAGGCGTGGCGACGGGATGCATGGGGCGTTCCGGGATCGTCAGGCAGCCATCACGCGGTTCTTGCCGGCGCGCTTGGCCAGATACATCGCGCCGTCGGCGCGCTCCAGCGCGGCGGCGGCGCTTTCACCTTCCTGCAACTGCGACACGCCGCAGCTGAAGGTGATCAGGAGCTTTTCGTTGTTGTGCAGGAAGAAGCGCTTGGTGAGCTCGCGCTGCACGCGCACCATCGCATTCACGGCGTCGTCGAGGACGGTGTTGGGGAGAATGACGACGAATTCCTCGCCGCCATAGCGCGCCAGCGTGTCCTCGGGCCGGATCGCCTCATGCACCACCTTGGCCAGATGCACGAGCGCGGCGTCGCCCGCGGCGTGACCGAGGCTGTCGTTGAGCTTCTTGAAGTTGTCGATGTCGAGCAGGGCCAGGCAGAGCGTGCCGCCGTGGCGCTGCATGCGCGCCACCTCGGTCTCGAAGGCCTCGTCCATGCCCTTGCGGTTGAGCACGCCGGTGAGCGGGTCGTGGCGCACCATGTCGCTGGCGTTGGCGAGTTCCTGCTGCAGGCGCTCCACCTCCTTTTCGGCCTCGGCGACGCGGGCGCGCATGGCGTTCAACTCGTCGCGCGAACGCTGGGCGTTGATCTGGATGGTGCGGGTCTCGCGCATCACCTCGTCGAGCACGTTGGTCAGCTCGGCAATATCGTTTGCCTGGCTGATGCGTGCGGCGCAACGCTCGATGGTGTCGTGGTAGTCGCTGGTCGATTCGGAAAAGTCGGCGAGCCGGTCGACGAAGGTGGCCAGCATCGACTTGAGGCGGTCCTGTGCGTCGATCAGGCTTTTCTTCAGTGCTCCCTGCTTGAAGATCACGTCCTTGATGCGCCGCTCGACATCGTCGAGGCGACGCAGGTTGAGCGGCTGACTGACGAGGTCGAGCACCACCGCGATCTGTCCTTGCAGCCACTGGTCGTCGAGCACCAGTTCGTTGATGTTGTCGATCACGAGATGCAGCAGGTGCAGGAGTCCCGATTTCAGTTCGGCCTGGTCCTCGGCGACGAAATTCAGACGGTAGCTGAAGCGCTTCATCGCCGCGGCGAAGGCGGTGACTTCCTCGCTGCCGCGCGCCTTGCGTGCCGTGGTTGCCAGACGCGCGGCTTCCTGGGAAAGTTCGGGGTTGTCGGCGAGCAAAATGGCGATCACGCTTTCCAACAGCTGGGCGAGCAGTTCGAGCAGTTCGCCGGTGATGCTGCGGACGGGGTTGGCCGTTGCAGGGGCCGCGGTTTCAGAAGTCGGCGCTGGCGGGACGGCGGCGGAGACTCCGGCGGCGTCCTCGCCCGCCAGCATTTCTTCGAGGGCGCCAGCCTGCGCCCAGTTCTTGAGCAGGCCCTGCAGGCGTGCATGCAGGAGATCGGGCGATGCGGAAGCGGCGAGCACATGGTCGAGCGCCTCGCGCTTTCTGGCCGGCGTGAGTTTGGCCTGGCGCGTTTCGAGGCGCACGATCAGCTCGCGAATCAGGGCTGCCCAGTTGAGCGGCTCGGCGCCGACTTTGGCGAACACATCGTTCAGCGTGGCTTTCAGCGCCTCCCAGCTTTTGTCGCCGACCGCCGATTCGACCTGGCGGGCGAAGCGCGCCTGTTCCGGCGATTTGCGCGGCAGGGCGGCGGCGAGCGCCTTGAGCGACCTTTCGGGAAAGGCTTCGGTGGCGACCGTGCCTGCGATCTCGTGATAGAGCGTCCGGTAGTTGTCGGGTGTCGGCGGCGTGCGCCGCTGGACGAGACGCTTCAAGGTTTCGCGCGCGATCTCGGAGGGGGTCATGTCACTCGACGAGGCCATGTTCGATGCCGTAGCGGATGATTTCGGCGTTGCTCTTCAAGCCGGTTTTTTCGATGATGCGCGTACGGAAGGTGCTGATCGTCGCCACCGCGAGGTTGAGTTCCTCGGCGATCTGGGTGAGCGGCTTGCCGGCGGCAATCAGGCGGAAAACCTGGTATTCGCGGTCGGTCAAAAGCTCGTGCGGCGGTCTGTCGGTGTCGCCGGCGCCGATGGCGTTGGCGAGCTGCTCGGCGACCGCGGGGCTCACGTATTTCTTGCCCCGCGCGACCTGGCGTATTGCCGTGACGAGCTGTTCCGGGGCGCTTTGCTTGGTGAGATAGCCGGATGCACCGGACTTGATCGCACGCACCGCGTACTGCTCCTCCGGATGCATGGAAAGGATCAGCACCGGCAGGCGCGGAAATTCCTTCTTGAGCTGCTTCAGGGTGTCGATGCCGTTGCGGTTGGGCATCGTGACGTCGAGCAGGAAAACGTCCCACTCCTGCTGGCGCGCGAGCTGCAGGGCCTCGGAGCCGTCGTCGGCTTCGCCGGCGACGACGAGATCGTCGGTTTCCGAGAAGATCTGCTTGAAGCCCTGACGGACGATGGCATGATCGTCGGCGATGAGGACGCGAATCTTTTCTGACATAAGCCTCAAAACAAATTCTGTTGCACGGCGACGGCCTCGTCCGCGTCCGGCGCCGTGCCGGCGTCCGCCGGGCGCAGCGGGATGCGCAGCACGAGCAGGGCGCCGCCCTGTTCGGCCGTGCCGATGTGGAATCCTCCGTTCAGGCTCTGCACCCGTTCGCGGATGCCGCGCAGCCCGAAGGAACGGGGCTTTTCCATGTCGCGCTCGGAAATGCCGCAGCCGTTGTCGCGAATTTCCAGCGCGATGTTACCGTTTTCGCGCTTCAGGCGCACGAAGGCGAGAGTGGCGTTGGCGTGCTTGGCCACGTTGGTGAGGGCCTCCTGGACGATGCGGAACAGCGCCAGCGCGGTGTCGGGGTCGAGTTCGATACCCTCGTCACACTGCGCCTTGCAGGCGATGCCCGTGCTGTGGGCGAAGTCGTCGGCCTGGCATTCGATGGCCGCCGGCAGGCCGAACTCCTTGAGGATGCCGGGACGCAACTGGCGCGCCACCCGGCTGGCGGTGCCCATCGCCTGGTCGAGCAAGTTCTCGATCGAGCGCGCCTTGGCGGACTGTTCCGGCGGCAGCTTGCTGGCCAACAACGCGGCCTCGATCTTCAGGCGCACGAGAATGCTGCCCAGCTCGTCGTGAATGTCGCGGGCGATGCGTTCGCGCTCCTCCTCGCGCACCTCTTCGAGGTGCGAGGACAGCGAGACGAGCTGGGTGCGCGATTCGCGCAGCTCGGCCTCGGTGCGCTTGGCGCGCGAGATGTCGGTGGCGATGCCGGTCCACAGCACGACGCCTTCATCGTTGCGGTGCGGCAGCGAGCGCATGTCGATCCAGCGCTCGCTGCTCTTCAGGCGGCCTTCCCAGACCAACGGCCCGCCGGTATGCGCCGACTCGGCGAGCGCGGCGGCGAGCCGCTCGCGGTCATCGGCGTGCAGAGCGTCGAAAAAACGCTTCGCCGCGCCACGCAGCTCATGCTGCTTGAGACCCAGGAGGCGCAGGGAGCCTTCGCTGACGTAGAGGAAACGGTATTCTCCGGTCGCGTCGCGCTGGAGGTTGAACACCATGCCGGGCAGGTTGGAAGCCAGCGCGCGGAAGCGCGCCTCGCTGTCGTGCAGCATCTCCAGCGCGGCGCGATGGTCGGCGCGCTGGCCGGCCTCGCGGATTTCCCGCTCCACCGCCGGGGCGAGCCGCGACAGCCGGTCGAGAAACACCACGTCGTGCGCCCCGGCCTGCAAGGCCTTGATGGCGGCGCGCTGATCGTCCGGTTCCGCGACGACGATCAGCGGAATGTCGAGGCGCCGGTCGTGCAGCGTCTTCAACGTGGTGGCGGGGGTACAGGCGGCGTGATGCAGGCAGTGCAGCACGGCATCCCAGGGGCGTTCGCGCAGCATGGCGCGCAGGGCGGCGGCGCCGGGAACGGCGGTCAGCTGCGGTCGCCGGTCGTTGCCCTGCCAGCCGAGCTTGAGCCGTTCGAGCACCGCTGGCGCATTGCATATCACCAGCAGATGCAAGGAAGAATCCTGGGCGGCGGTCGGCGCAGACAGCATGGGCGGGTTTGCGAATCTCGGATGCGCGATTGTAAGAGACAGAGCCTAGGGGGTGCATTCGAGGACATTGCGATTGCTGCCAAAGCCACCCGCCGGACAGGAAAAATCGCAGCAAACGATTTAGAATCTACGCCGCGCCGCGTTAGCTCAGTTGGTAGAGCAACTGATTTGTAATCAGTAGGTCGTCAGTTCGAATCCGACACGCGGCACCAGTCATATCAAGGCCCTGCGAGGTTTTCACCTTTCGGGGCCTTTCTTTTTTTGCGCCATGTAACCACTTTGTAACCGGGTTTCATCAATCCGCCGTCTTGCCAGCGCCGACTTTTGGGGAGCCCTCGGCGGTGGGTCAGGTTGGCACGGCGTAGCCAGGCAGGCCACTTGCAAGCTCTCGCGCAAGGGGCATGACTGGCGCTCCGGGGCGATGCTGGGCCAGTAGCTCGCGCTTCCATGCTTGCGGTCGGCCTTCCTCATGCGATAGCCAGGCGCGGCCCTCAAGGCGGGTAATCCGCACCATGTGAGCGGCGTTATAGGCGCAGCCGTGCGAAATGCCCACCATGGCGGCTATCTGGTGATAGGAATAGCCACGCTTGCGGAGGTCGCGGGCTTGGCTCCGCAGTTGGAAGAATCGTAGCCATCGCTCCGGCCTTGCTCGGCTCTTGCGCGGTCGTTTCGGCCTCGATATGAGGACAGGCACTCCGGCGACAATGCGTCGGACATGGCTGCGGCTCAATCGGTATTCGGTCGCCAGCGCGGTAATCGTCGCTCCCATCATGCGGGAGCCGACAATCATCTGATTTCGCGCTCGCAGTTCGGGGCTCTTGGGCTCGCGGTTCCGGTCGATTTTTCGGCGCTTGCGTTGCATCGGCTGCCCTTAAACGTGTTGAGTATGTTTCCAGTGCACGGGCTAGGTTTTTGTCGGGCTTCGCATTACCCGCAGCGCATGGCGAAGGGGAAGGACCCAGGCCCTCTCCCGCTCGCTCTCACGGTGCCCTCATGCGCTCCCATGCCTGCCATGCCAGCAGCAGGCTTTCGGCCCGGCCATCATCCTTGATGCGCGTCAGGTGCGGCGCAGCCCCAGGCAACAGACGGGAGGCGGTGGCGATGCTCGCCCGCTTGTCCGCCCCCGGCGGGATGCCGGCGCGGCGCTTCCAGCTTGCCGGCTGTATCACGTCATGCGCCAAGGCCAGCCCCCCGAGAATGCCAAGGATGGCCCCGTAGGTCATGCCGAAGGCAAAGGCCCCCACGGCTCCCTCGCCAGGGCGAGAGCCGACACGCTCCACCAGAACAAAGGCGGGGGCATGTTGGCGCAGGATCGCGGACAGCGCGGCCGGATCAATCATGCGGCGGCCGGTGGTAGTGGGCAGGGTGGGCATGTCATGCACGGCGGCAAAGGTGCCATCCTCGCGCACCAGGCCCACGGCTCCCGATACTCCGGGATCAATGCCGCAGAATAGGCGCGGGCGCTCATTCGTCGCCATCGTCGCCCCCTTCGTCAATAGTCGGCGCTGGCGGGACGGTGGCATAGGCTTTCACTTCCGCCACGCAAGCCATGAGGGCGCGGCCGGGTTGGTCGAATACCTCGCCATCAGATGCGGCGATGGCCTCGCCATTCTTGCGGGCGACATACTCCCAGCCCATGCCAGGGGCGGACAGAATCAGCCGGATTTCCAGGGCGGGCGGTCTCATGCTGCGGTCTCCGCGCTCGCGCTTGTCTCCCAATTCAGCCGATGCCAGCAGGCGCGGACGGCTGCCACATCAGCACAGTTATACCGGGCGATGGTCTCGGTTTTCTCACATAGCCAGAGGTCGAGAATTTGCCCGCCATCAATGCCATCGACCTTCGGGCTCGGGATCGCCAGCGCACGGCATAGCCGGTCAAGCCCGATGGTGTTTCGATGCCCAGCCCATAGCGTCATGGTGTCGCCGTAGTCCTTTCCATCGCGGGCGCTGGGGGCCGGCAGCTTGAAGGGCGGCCGGATGCCCAGGGCCCAGCAGCGGCGCATCAGAAAGCCGAAGTCGAATGGGGCGTTATGGGCGATGAAATACGGCTCCACAGGCCAGCGCATTCCATCGGGGCCGGTCGTGCAGCCGGTGTCGATAAGGTCATCGATGCCAGCCAGGGCGCGGCGCAGAAAGTCGCCCTCCGGTTCATGCCTGCCACGCACCAGGGAAACGGGCTCGGTATCGTCGGCGGCGAAGCCCACGGCGCACAGTTCGCCGGTTGCCCCGTCGAGAGCTTGACGGCGATAGGCTTCCTCGGTCGCGGCCTCGCCTTCGGTTTTCCACCATTCCGCGATGCTCTCCGCCTTCTTGTAGCTGCCGGGCGGTTTCACGCCGGCGCGGGCAAGTTCGCGGGCTTCGGGGGCCAGGGAGGGCAGCGTTTCAATGTCGAGATAGATTCTCATGGTCGCTCCCTCAAAATGGAATCTCGCCATCGTCGGCATCGAAACCAGCGCCAACAGTAGACGGGGAGGCTTCGCCCTTGGCGATGCGGTCTTGCCATTCGGGACTCGCGGCGATGGTGGCTTGCAGGCTCTCGCTCAAGGTCTCGATTACCGATGGCGCATCGGGCGCGTCAATGTCGAATATCACGCCAGGGGCGGACAGTTCCGGCGCGGTCATGCCCTTGGGCAGCGGCGAGATGCTGGCGATGTTGGCGTAGTCTTTGCCGTTGCGCTGGGTGTGCATGACATTGAGCAGGCAGGGCGCGGAGAGCAGGCGGCGCAGGTCAAAGCCGGCCAGTTCCTCGGCAGTAAAGGGCCGGCCGCGCCACGCTTGCAGGAAGCCACGGAGGGCAGACTTCTCATGCAGGGACAAGCCGAAGCGGCGCGAGATTACAAAGGGGGTGCCATCGGTGCGAAGTTCTGCAAGCTCCCAGGACAAGAGCAATTTGCGTTGATGCTTGGTCTCGCCATCATAGGTCGATTCCTGGGTGCCAAGGTCAATCAGCTTGGAGCAGCGGGCAGCAATCGGCCCGCTCGGCGGCATTTCAAAATTGCCGGTCTTGGATTCGGATACGGTGAGCATTTGGGTGTTCTCCAAAGGTTGAGGGTTTGCGTCACGGAGTGACTTCGTCACGGTCTCGGTCTTTGGTTGCGGTCTTGTCTCGGTCTTGGGATGAATGTCGATGAGGGCGGCAGCTTCGGCAGCCTCGCGGCTCATGCCGGCGTCAAATTCCATGATGGCGGCGCGTTCCTCGAAACACTGGCGGAGGCCGGGCGAGAGGGCGGCGGTCTCGGTCGGCATGTGACCGAAAATGACCGAATCGGTCAGCATCGGCGGTTTCCGGAGTGCCAGGGGTGACCGAAAATGACCGGCCCCCCTATAAGGGGCCGTCCTATTTCGGTCAGGTCTCCGGCGGTCGGGTTCGGATGGCGATTCACTTGCACCATAGCCAATCCTCCCGAAGCTCAAGCAGGCCACGATTCACCAAGCCGGTGATTGCCTCCCTTGTGCGAGGGGTGCGGCGGTTCGATTCACAGGCCAGCCGGTCGCGGGTCTTTTCGATGGCGTCATCAAGTCGAATGCAGGGGCGCATGGCGGGCGCTCCACCTTGGCCGAAGGTCTTGGACTCGCGCAGTAGCTCCCCGATGCCCTCCCACACGATGCGCTGATTCCCGCCCTTCGGCAGCTTGGAATTGCGGACAGTTTCGCCGGCCGGCGCTTCGGGGGTCACGATGCAGCTTGATACCGGCCAGCCATCGGCATCCTGCCCAAGCTCTACCACGTCAAGGCGGAAGGGGCGGGATTCATCGTCGCCGGCATCCTTGGCCTTCGCCAGTTGCCAGCCTCGCCGGTCGCCCTCGCGGGTGACTTCGATAACGGCATCAAGAGCGGCCAGCAGGGAAGAATGGCCCCGCAGCCCTCGAGTAATGTCTTTTCCGGCATGATGCACCAGCAACACCAGGCCCCCGACTCGCTCGCGCAGGTCTTTCGCGGCATCAATCAGCAGGCCCATTGCGCTCGCGTCGTTTTCATCGACACCAGGCGCGGCGCGGTTGAGGGTGTCAATGGCTACCACGCCCGCTCCCATGCCGGCGGCAAGGATCGCGGCGGCCAGTTCCTCGCGGTCATCATGCCGGCGCAGGTCAAGCGACGTCAGGACTACGCGCAGCCGGTCGGGCGCGGCGCGCTTGGCGCAGTAGGCTTGCACGCGCTGGGCCACGCCCGCCTCGCCCTCAAGCCCGACATACACGCACGGCGCGGCGGTGGTCGCATGGTCGAACCAGGTGCGGCCGTCAGCAATGGCGGCCAGCATGTCGATTACCAGGAAGGATTTACCGCAGCCAGGCGGGCCATAGAGAGCCGCCAGCCCTTCAGACGGCAGGATGCCACGCACACGCCAGCGCAAGGGCGGCAGGGCCAGCAGGTCGGCGGCAGAGAGCAGCGCGAAACGCGGGGCGTCACGGAGTGACTCGGTCACGGACTCGCGCAGGGACTCCATGCCGGCATCAATTCCATCATCATCGAAAAAGTCGGCGCTGGCGGGACGGCAATCGTCATCATCGGCGGCGGGCGGCGGTGGCGTTTCGTCATCTGCCACGCGGCGCTCGCGGACAATCGCCAGCGCAATCCTCGTCAGCAGGTCGGAGGCGGCGGACAGATGGCCCAATGGGTCGCCTATCCGCTCGGCAAGGTCAGAATAGGCAGCGGCCAGCGCATCGGCCAGGGCTACATCATCGCCAATCTGGTTATGCCAGGCGAGATGCGTTCTATCCGCAGCCCAGCGCACCAGGTCGGCAGCGGAATAATCAAGCTCCGGCTTGTGGTGGGTGGCACGATGGCCGAAGATGGCATCATTCAGCGGCCAGAAAATGCGGCTATCGGCTTCGGTGGCCTCTCCGCGTTTTTCGTAGACCTGAATGTAATCCAGCATTTCCACGGCATTCTCTTTGCCGATGCGCTCGGCATAAGCGCGGAGAGCCCACGGCGACAGGTTGATAAGCTCATCGGGGGTCAATTCCAGCAGTTCGCCGGGCTCGGTCTCCACAATGGCGCTCGGTCGCCATTCCTTCGGATCGGCTTCAAAGTCGACGGCCATCATTGCAAGACCTCTGTGACAGAGTCACTACGTGACGGCTTGAGGGCGGCATTCAGCAGGGAGCGGACTTCGGCCAGGCTCTCAAGGTCAAGGGCGTAGACGGCCAGGTTGCGGCTCGGGCCTCGGTTTTCGTAGTCGGTCAGGATCGGCCAGCCCAGCCGGTGCAGAACTTCGATGTAGGCGGCAAGCCTCATGCTGCCTGTGGCCCGGTAAAAGCTCTCGCAGTCGAGAGAGCGGCCGGACAGCAACACGCGAAGGCATCGCATCGTCAGGCCCTCGGGCGGCATCGTCGGCACCAGGGGCGGCGAACCAATCAGCGTCAGTTGGCGCACGGCGCGGCCTCCGCGACAGGCTTCGCATTTGCGCCCGTCATCAGTCGCTCGATTGCATCAGCCGGCCAGAGCAGGCGGCCATTCGGCAGCTTGGCGGGACGGATGCCGTAGTAATGCTGATGCCGGCAGATGGCGGCGCGTAGGGTTTGAGGCTTGATGCCAAGGCCATCGGCCAGGGCTTCGGTAGTAAGGGCGGTCATGTCGTTGCACTCCGTTGAATGTGACGGAATGCAGTTGAACTCTCCCGAGATTTACCGAAAAACTGCGGACGAAATGCGGAGAAACCTACTTGCGGCGTTGTTTGGTCTTGGCAGGCAGAATCGCAGGAGGTCTATACCAGGATGCGGCCTGTTTCTCTATCAGCTTGCCGCGTTCCTTCGCCCATTCAAGGGCGCGGTCCTTATCCCAACCTCTCCCATCGGTCAGCTTGGCAGCGGCGGCAAGGCCATTGCGGGAAGCATCCTGAATATCGCGCTCAATCGTGGGCCAATCAGATTGGCACTCACTTACCAGCGCCGACTTTTTGCGCTTCTCGATAGGTGCCGTCTTGCCAGCGCCGACTTTTGGGGCTTCCTCTTGCCATACTGGCCCCAGCCAGGCGCGGACAAGGCGCGGCGGCGTTTTTCTGATGGTGTGTAGCCAGTCGCGGCAGGCTTCGCGGGTGATGTACCGTTTTGGCTTTTTCTTCCGGCGCTCGTACCAAACGAAGCGGTTTCGCCTGGTAAAAGGATCGTACTTTGGAAATCTTGCGATCCTGACATCGGTCAGGTCGTCGGCATCGTGCTCCACCTCCTCGAAACCTTGGTCGACGTCCTCTGTCTTGAGGATGGCGGCCTCGATTCCGTCGTTGACCTGCGCGTTCGCCCGCTTCCATTCGTCGGGTTTTTGCGCCAGTCTTCCGCCGGCCATCAACAAAACGAAATGATGAACCTCGATACGCTCCGGCCAGCCGGCCCGGCGGTCGAAACCGCATAGGCTGGCGGCGTCATAGAACAGGTCGACGGAATCTTCGGCGGTCTCGGTCATGGTCTCGGTCTCATGGGCAGGGTTACAGCAATCCGCGCTCCGCGAATGAGAGCGGAGGGACGCGGCCGGCGACAATGAAATGGTCTAGCACTCGCACATCAGCCAGCGCGAGGGCGGATTTCAGGGTTTGGGTCAGCAGTTGGTCGGCATTGCTGGGTTCGGCGCAGCCGCCCGGGTGATTGTGGGCGAATATCACGGCGGCGGCATTCGCAGCCAGGGCGGCGCGGACTACCTCGCGGGGATATACGCTCGTTTGCGTCAGGGTGCCACGGAATAGCTCGCGGGCCTCGATAAGCCGATTCTGGGTATCAAGGAACAGCACCAAGAAAGCCTCATGCTCAAGCTCGGCAAGGTGCATCATCAGGTAGGCGCGGACTTGCCCCGGCGATGCCAGGGACTCGCCCGGCTCGCGTAGCCGGCGCTCAAGGATCGCCATTGCGCGAAGGATGGTGGCATCGCCCCGGCGGCGGGGGCGGGTTATTGCGGTATGCTGCGAAACAGCCATGATTCACCTCTTGGATAGGTGGTTTGTGGTCAGGGGCCGGTCGGTGTCGTCGCACTTGCCGGCCTCGCTTTTTGCCTTGCGGCGAAATCAGATCATGCAGCCTTCCTCATCGGCGTGATGGCCGGACGCTTTTGCTTGCTGGCCTGCCACAGGTCGAATTGCGTTTGCAGCCCCATCCACAGGTCGGGGGATGTTCCCATCCATTGCGACAGGCGCAGGGCCATATCGGCGGAAATGCCGGCGTTGCCGTTGAGTATCTTGCTCAGGGTGACGCGGGCCACCTTCAACGATGCGGCGGCATCGGTCACGGTCATTTCCTCGGGCAGCCATTCGCGCAGGACTGCGCCGGGGTGTGGGGGGTTGTGCATTCTGCTCATGTTCGTCTCAGTGATAGTCCTGATAGTCCACCAACTCGGCATCCTTGCCGACGAATCGGAAAGTCAGCCGCCAGTTGCCGTTCACGGTAATCGACCAATGCCCCGCCAGATTGCCGCTCAATGGGTGCAGCCGCCAAGCCGGAGCATTCATATCCTCCGGACCGGTGGCATTGTCCAGGGTGGCAAGCTGAATCTGTAGCTTCGCGGCATGGTGGGGTTGGATGCCTTTCTTGCTGCCACTCAGGAAGAAGGCTTCCAGCCCGCGATGCTTGAACGACTTAATCATGGCCTAGTGTAGTCTGTAACGCATCACATATCAACATGAATCAACGGGCTTTCACCAGCCGCAAACCTTCGGCGGCTTCCTCTGGCTGCGCGATGCCGGCTTGCTCAAGCATGAATGCCTCGATCCGGACATGCCACAGGCGCAGGAGGTCAAGCGGCCGGCGGCGATAGTGTTTCTCCGCGATGGCGCTCGGCTTATGGCCCATGATTTGCGCCACTACGCCAGTCGGGGCCTCTACCCATTCGGCCAGGGTGCCGAAGCTCCGGCGCAAGCCATGCAAGGAAAGATGCGGCAGGCCGGCAGCCTTGAGGGCGCGAAGGTGGGCAATGCGCGGCTCTTGAATGCGGCCCGATGCGGCGGTCGGGCTTGAGAATACCCAGGGGACGGGCTTGCCATTGGCATCCTTGCGGCGCGGCAGCGCATAAAGCAGGGAGGCGAGGTAGGGCGGCAGCGGAATGATGCGCTCGCCCTCTACCTTGTCGCGTATCGTCAGGCTTTTCCATTGAAAGTCGACATCGGCCCAGGTCAGGCGGGCCAGTTCCTCGCGGCGGGCTCCGGTCAGCAAGAGCCCCTGCAGGTATGCCGAAATAACCGGGTTGCCAAGCTGGCGGACGGCGGCGAACCAGGCCGGCAGTTGCTCGCGTTGCAGGCTATCACCTTCCTTCGCTCGCGCTCGGGGCAGATGGTCTTTCGCCACGCGGGAGCCCACGGCTTCCAGATGCACGGCGGCGGCATACTCGGGACGGCTCGCGCACCAGCGCAGGAAGGCCCGCAAGAGGCGATAAGCCAGGGCGGCATAGGTCGGGCGGCGGGCGGTCTCATCGTCAAGCCAGGAAGCCACGCGCTCTGGCGTGAGGGCGGACAGCCGCTCCGGCATCAAGGATGCCAGGGGGCCGGGTTCGATCTTGCCGGGGCCACGCTTGCGCGGTTCGCCCCCGGCTCCGGCGGTTTGCTCATGGGCGGCCAGATGCTTTGCGCTCCACTTGTCACGGCGGGCGGCGATGTATTCGGCCCAGGCATCGGCGGCGGTCGCATCCTTGCGGCGGGCTTCCTCGCGCTTGGCCTCCCTGGCGGCGATGCGCTCGGCTTTTTCCTCGCGGGGGTCAATGCCCTTGTCTATCAGGGTTTGCAGCCGGCGGGCTTCGACGCGGGCCTCATCAATGCCCCAGGCTTTCACGTCGCCAATGGTGCAGCGGATCGCGTTGCCGTTTAGCTTGGCTTGGAAGATGAAAGCCTTATTGCCGGAAGCGGTGGCCCGGATAGCCAGGCCGGGGGCCTCGGTATCCCATAAAAAGGCTTGGGTTTTGTCGGTGCCGAAGGTCCGAATGCGGCCGGCGGTGATATTGATCCTTGCCATGTCTCGGTCTCTCTATGCTATTCGGGTAATCCATGTAACCACTATGTAACCCGAATCATAGAATATGGATCAATCTAAATCAACCTACTGATTTCGTGTAACCTACTTAATCCGTTGATTTGTATTGATTCTTCAACATTGGAAAAATGCCGTTCAATCCCGAAAAATGCCGTCTTACGCTGATTTGTAATCAGTAGGTCGTCAGTTCGAATCCGACACGCGGCACCGCCGCGCCTCACGGTGTCCGCGCGGCCAAGCCTGCGCTATGCAGCCCTTCCGGCGTGCAACCTCATGGCGTTTCTTCGGGGAGCTTCGGGCGCGTTCGGCTCATTTCGTACAGCACCACAGCGGCGCTGAAGAAGAACGTGGTCGCGAACAGGCTCGCGGTATAGACGTGAGTCGCTCCGTGTCCCATCCAGAACCACAGGGCGAGTCCCAGGGCGAAAAACGAGCAGCCGAGGCTGGCGGCGGCGCACAACAGGGCGATTTTCTTGCCGATGCCGCGCGGATGGAACGAAGGTGCGGGGCGGGTCATGGCTCTGGGGTCCTCCGTGACGTTGGATGCGGGAAATTCAGGCGTTTCCTGTCAGTTGGGTGTAAAGCAGCGGCAGCCGGTCGGGCAGGTCTTCCGGCTTGCGCACCACGGTGTAGCCCGCCGGGCCGAACAGGTGCGGCAGGTAGCCGGCGCCCTCGCGGTCGATGGTGACGCAGAAGGGCTTGATGCCCGCCGCGCGGCGTTGGTGCACTATTAGGCTTTGCTTATATACCAGTGGCTTAAATCGACGATTCCCGGCATGAACTCCCCCTTTCCCCGTCCCGATTCATGCAGCAGGCGCAATTTGCCCGATACGGACGGACTGCGGCATGCCGAGGCAGGCGAACTGGTTGATGATGGCGGCGCGAACGTGGCTCTCGGCAACCTGCCGGTCAAACTCGCGGGAGAAGAGGCGGTCT
>OGCL01000050.1_pt1 | contig 131280 bp, 110 predicted proteins | sample 1570041 | NCBI WGS metagenome assembly OGCL01 (sample SAMN06266162, study PRJEB24511) | hot springs metagenome | isolation source: Hot spring water | place: South Africa: Limpopo | collected 2015-06-22
TCCTCGACGATGATGGGTACTTAGGTTTTGTCTGTTTACGCCAGCGTCAGCGCGGCATTAACTAACGCCTGCTGCTGCTTGTTGTGTACCGATAAATAACCAACAGCTGGTGATGATGAAGCATCACGACCGGCATAAGTTAACTTGGCGCCATTTGGAATAGCAGCCCAGAAATTATGCTGACTGCAGTACCAGGCGCCCTGGTTTTGTGGTTCTTCCTGACACCAGACAAAATCGGTCACGTGCTGATATTGCGCCAGTACTTTGGCCATTTCTTCCTGCGGGAACGGATACAACTGCTCCACACGTACAATAGCAATATTGTTCAGGCCACGTTTACGGCGCTCTTCCAGCAGGTCGAAATACACTTTACCGCTACAGAACACCACACGTTTCACGTCTTTGGCGTTGATATCATCAATCTCACCAATGACGTTGTGGAACTGACCTGACGCCAGCTCTTCCAAAGTTGATGTGGCCAGCGGATGACGCAGCAGGGACTTAGGTGACATCACAATCAGCGGACGGCGCATTGGGCGCACCATCTGACGGCGGATCATGTTAAACACCTGAGCTGGCGTCGTTGGTACCACCACCTGCATATTGTGATCAGCACAAAGTTGCAGGAAACGCTCTAAACGGGCTGATGAGTGTTCCGGGCCCTGACCTTCATAACCGTGCGGCAGTAACAATGTCAGACCGCAGAGACGGCCCCACTTTTGTTCGCCTGAACTTAAGAACTGGTCGATGACCACCTGAGCACCGTTGGCGAAGTCACCAAACTGGCCTTCCCAAATCACTAAAGCACGTGGTTCAGCTGTGGCATAACCATATTCAAAGGCAAGTACAGCTTCTTCAGATAATGCAGAATCGTATACCTGGAACGGACCTTGTGTCGGGCTTAAGTGTTCCAGTGGTGTATAAGTGCTGGCGTCGTTCTGGTTGTGTAATACCGCATGACGGTGGAAGAAAGTACCCCGTCCGGAATCCTGCCCCACAATACGGATACGGGCACCTGAACCGACAGTGGCAGCGTATGCCAGAATTTCAGCAAAACCCCAGTCGATTTTTTTCTCGCCTTTGAGCATTAAAGCGCGGTCTTCATACACTTTGCCAACCTGACGTTGTAAGGTATGTTCAGCCGGTACCTGAATAGCTTTTTCACCCAAAGCAACCAAATCAGCAACTTTCATGCTGGCGTCGTAAGCTGTGGTCCAGTCGTGACCTAAGAACGGAGTCCAGTCTACAGCCACTTCACTCATTGGACGCCACTCTTCAACCACACAGTCGCCTTTGTCCAGCGCGTTGCGGTAGTCGTCGACCATGGCCTGAACTTCGGCAGCGGTAAATAAACCGGCTTTGATCAGCTTGTCAGCATAAATTTCACGGGGTGTCGGGTGTTTTTTGATTTTTTGGTACATCAGCGGCTGCGTTGCATTCGGCTCGTCCGCTTCGTTGTGACCGTTACGACGGTAACACACCAGATCAATCACCACGTCACGCTTAAAGGTGTTGCGATAATCAACCGCCAGCTGGGCAACAAACACCACAGCTTCCGGGTCATCACCATTCACATGGAAAATTGGCGCCTGCACCATTTTAGCGATGTCAGTACAATATTCGGTAGAACGCGTGTCTTCCGGGTTTGATGTGGTGAAACCCACCTGGTTGTTGATCACCAGACGGATAGAACCACCCACTTTAAAAGCACGGGTCTGAGAAATGTTAAAGGTTTCAGCCACTACACCCTGACCAGCAAAAGCAGAGTCACCGTGAATGGTAATTGGCAGCGCCAGTGAACCGTCGGTACAACCACGACGATCCAGACGGGCACGCACTGAGCCCATCACCACAGGGTTCACAATTTCCAGGTGAGACGGGTTAAAGGCCAAAGCTAAATGCACGTCACCGCCTTTGGTGGCAAAGTCAGACGAAAAACCCATATGGTATTTTACGTCACCTGCACCAACGACTTCGTATTTACCGGCAAACTCATCAAACAGTTTGCTTGGGTTTTTACCTAAGACGTTGACTAAGGTATTCAGACGACCGCGGTGCGCCATACCGATAATACAGTCTTTTGCGCCCTGCTCACCGGCACGGTGGATCATCGCTTTGATCATCGGCACCATAGCGTCGCCGCCTTCCAGACCAAAACGTTTGGCGCCCGGGAATTTGGCCGATAAATAACGCTCCAAACCATCGGCAGCAACCAGACCTTTTAAAATCTGAGCTTTGGTCGCTTTGTCATAATTTGGGGTAGAACGCACTGACTCTAAACGTTGTTGGATCCAACGTTTTTCATCAGTGGACACAATATGCATATATTCAGCACCGATAGAACCACAATATGTGGTTTCCAGTGCTTTCACCAGTTCACCGAGTTTCATCGTTTCTGTGCCGGCTACAAAAGAGCCCACATTAAACTCGGTGTCAAAATCATCCTGGCTTAAATCATGGAAAGATAACTCTAAATCGCGCACCCGTGGACGTTTCCACAGCTCCAGCGGATCCAGTTTGGCATGTTGGTGGCCACGGAAACGGAAAGCATTAATCAGTTGCAGAACTTTGACCTGACGGCTGTCACCGCCACCTGTTGCCACCACCACTTCACGGTGTTTATTTTTGGCAAGTTCAGCAAACTGCTGACGGATCTCGGAATGCCGGGACTCCAGTTCTACACCATCAATTTTTGGTAATTTTGCGAAGAACTCGCGCCATTCATCACCAACACTGGTAGGTTCAGCTAAGTAGGATTCATAGAGTTCATCTACATAGGCCATGTTGCCACCGCCAAGATGAGAAGACTCCAACCACGCCTTCATTACACCTTCGTGCATTTACTTTCCCTTATCTCGAAGCACCTGGAAAAAAGTAGCAAAAAAATAGCCATGGAACAGGTTTGATGGCTATTTTTTCCTGGTTGGCGGTCACTGACCCAGCTGGCCGCCGTTCATTGTGTTACATCAGCTGTCAGAAAAGGGGCGCTTTACAGCGCCCGGTTTAATAACATCGATTTAATTTGACCAATGGCTTTGGTCGGGTTTAACCCTTTTGGACATACGTTGACACAGTTCATGATACCGTGGCAGCGGAATACGCTGAATGCGTCGTCCAAATCGTTTAACCGTTGTTCTGTTGCTGTGTCACGGCTGTCCGCCAGGAAGCGGTATGCATGTAACAAACCAGCCGGGCCGATGAACTTGTCAGGATTCCACCAGAATGATGGGCACGACGTTGAACAACAGGCACACAGAATACATTCGTATAAACCGTCAAGCTTTGCGCGCTCTTCCGGTGATTGCAGATATTCACCGGCAGGTGGTAAATCGTCGTTGATTAAATATGGTTTTACTTTCTCGTACTGAGTGTAAAACTGAGACATATCAACCACTAAGTCGCGCACCACAGGTAAACCTGGCAGCGGACGGATCACCAGCTTACCACCTTTACCTTTGCCTAACGCAGACAATGGTGTGATACAAGCCAGACCGTTTTTACCGTTCATGTTCAGACCATCTGAACCACAAACACCTTCACGGCAGCTGCGACGGAAAGATAAGGTTGGGTCTTGCTCTTTTAATTTCAACAGTGCATCTAACACCATCATGTCGCGGCCTTCCGGATTATCCAGCACATAGTCCTGCATCCGTGGCGCATTATCGACATCAGGGTTGTAACGGTAGATAGAGAATTCTAACTTCGTCATTCTGTATCCCTCTTAGTAAGTACGGGCTTTAGGTGGGAAAGCCGGACGGAACTTAGGTTCCATATTCACTTTCCGCTTAAACATAGACTCAGTGTCCGGTGAGTAGACGCTATGGCATAACCAGTTGTCGTCATCACGGTCCGGGAAGTCAAAGCGAGCGTGGGCGCCACGGCTCTCAGTTCTGTAGTTGGCAGCAACTGCAGTTGAGAATGCGGTTTCCATCAGGTTGTCCAGCTCCAGACACTCGATACGCTGGGTATTAAACTCAGCACTCTTGTCGTCCAGACGGGCATATTTCAGCCGCTCACGGATCACTTTTAACTGCTCTAAGCCTTCAGCCATTGCCTTACCTTCACGGAATACCGAGAAGTTCAGTTGCATACATTGCTGTAAGTCTTTTTTGATTTGCGCCGGATCTTCACCCTGGCCTGCTTTGCTATCTTCCCAACGTTGAGTACGGGCTAAAGCAGCTTGCAGATCGGAGTCAGAAGCGTCGCGGTATTCAGAAGTTGCAGCCAGTGCTTCACCCAGGTGTAAACCTGTAGCGCGACCGAATACAACTAAGTCTAATAAGGAGTTACCACCTAAGCGGTTCGCACCGTGTACAGATACACAAGCAATTTCACCACAGGCAAATAAACCTGGTACTACAGCCTCAGAGCCATCTGGTTTTGGATGAATCACCTGACCATGTACGTTGGTCGGAATACCACCCATCATGTAGTGACAGGTTGGGATCACCGGAATTGGCTCTTTTACCGGGTCAACGTGAGCGAAAGTACGGGACAACTCACAAATACCAGGTAAACGGCTTTCTAAAACTTCTTCACCTAAGTGGTCCAGTTTCAGTTTGATATGCGGGCCCCATGGACCATCACAACCACGGCCTTCACGGATTTCCGTCATCATAGAACGGGCAACCACGTCGCGACCTGCCAGGTCTTTGGCGTTTGGTGCATAACGCTCCATAAAACGCTCGCCGTCTTTATTCAGCAGGTAACCACCTTCACCACGACAGCCTTCGGTTACCAGTACACCGGCACCGGCAATACCTGTTGGGTGGAATTGCCACATTTCCATATCCTGCAGCGGCACACCGGCACGCAGCGCCATACCTACACCGTCACCGGTGTTAATGTGCGCGTTGGTGGTTGACGCAAAAATACGGCCGGCACCACCAGTCGCTAAAACAACTGCGCGGGATTTAAAATAAACGATTTCGCCACTTTCGATGTCAATCGCAGTACAACCTACCACTGCGCCATCCTGGTTTTTCACCAGATCCAGGGCATACCACTCAGAAAACACCTGAGTTTTGTTTTTTACGTTTTGCTGATACAGCAGGTGTAATAAAGCGTGACCGGTACGGTCAGCAGCGGCTGCAGTACGGGCGGCTTGTTCACCACCAAAATTCTTGGACTGACCACCAAAAGGACGCTGATACACACGGCCATTCTCAAAACGGGAGAATGGTAAACCCATGTTCTCAAGTTCAGTGATGGCTTCAGGGCCAGTTTTACACATATATTCAATAGCGTCCTGGTCACCGATATAGTCGGAACCTTTCACGGTATCAAACATGTGCCATTCCCAGTTGTCCGGGTGAGAGTTACCTAACGCTACAGTGATACCACCTTGCGCAGATACGGTGTGAGAACGGGTTGGGAATACTTTAGATAACAGAGCACAGGTTAAACCTGATTCAGTAATTTGCAGAGCAGCGCGCATACCTGCACCACCTGCGCCAATTACCACGGCATCAAATTCGCGAACTGGAATATTCAATTAAGCACCCCACATAACAAACAGGCCAACAGCGACATAACCAAAAGCGATGGTGTACAGCACAAATTGCAGCACAGCACGTAATGTCGATGATTTTACGTAGTCAGTCAGTACCTGCCACAGACCAATTTTGGTGTGAACAGCAATACAAACCAATGCCAGTAAAGTAAAGGCTTTTACCAGAACATTAGAAAACAAGGCTTTCCAGCCTTCATAGGTAATTTCCGGGGTGCAAAGGAAATAACCAAGGATAAACAGGGTGTACAGCGTTAAAATGACTGCTGTCGCGCGCAATGACACATAATCTTGTACGCCATCACGTTTTAACGATGCTTGATTCAGAACCATAACCAGACTCCAGCTAATACGGCCAATACAACCCACAGGGCTAAAGCAACTTTAGCGCTGAGTTTGCCCGACTCTAATTCTTCCCAATGGCCCATATCCATGATCAGATGGCGCACGCCGCCGACCAGGTGATAAATCAGCACTGTGATGGTACCCCAGGCAATGAACTTGGCGACAAAAGAAGTCATGACTTCCTTGACCAGTGCAAAACCTTCGGCAGAAGACAGAGATACAGCCCAAGCCCAGATCACGAAAATCAGCGCAAAAAACATTGCGACGCCGGTTACACGATGCAGGATGGATGCAGTTGCCGTTACCGGCATGGATATAGTGGTTAGATCAAGATTTACAGGTCTTTGCTTTTTCACAGTTTCTTGCCTATCGACGCCCTATTCTGAGCTTTGTTGTCATTATACGTTGCTGCATAAACAGTCAACACCCAATGGATATACAGGCTACAGCGTGGAGTGGTTCAGCCCAATTTTTTATCTATCGGTCAGTGAACTGATTTAGAACCCGCGACAGTATATATTTCACAAGCCGGGATTACAATTTATGTTTAATTTTGTTGAAGAAAATCCAGCGCAACCACGGTATCGCTTTTGACAGAATTGGCAATACGACTAGAGTCGAATACTTATTGTGCAGTTAAGCATTAAAATTGACTTTTATGCCCCAGTTGCGGGTAGAATAAGAATTCCTACCGGTTAAACCAATAACAACACAGGAGAAATCCAATGGCAGATAAAAAAGCTGTCGTGCATATCGAAGGCCTGGCGCCTATCGAACTGCCAATTTACTCGGGCACGGCAGGCACAGATGTGATCGACGTACGCGCCTTGGGTCAGCATGGTTACTTCACCTTCGATCCGGGCTTTATGTCCACAGGCTCTTGTGAATCAAAAATCACTTATATCGACGGCGACAACGGCGTGTTATTACACCGTGGTTACCCGATTGAGCAGTTGGCTGTGAAGTCGGATTATCTGGAAACCTGTTATTTGTTATTGGAAGGCGAGCTGCCAACCAAGGCTCAATATGACAACTTCACCCATGTCATCACCCGTCACACCATGGTGCATGAAAAACTGGCGTCCTTCTTCCAGGGTTTCCGCGTTGACGCGCACCCAATGGCGATGTTATGTGGTGTGGTTGGCGCTATGTCGTCGTTTTATCACTCAGATTTAAATGTAAACGACCCGGAGCAGCGTAAACGCTCCGCCCACCGTTTAATTGCCAAGCTGCCGACTATCGCAGCCATGGCTTACAAATATACCATTGGTCAGCCATTTGTATATCCGCGTAACGACTTAAGCTACGCCGAAAACTTCCTGCATATGATGTTCTCTGTGCCAGCTGAAGAATACAAAGTCAGCCCTATTCTGGCTAAAGCCATGGACCGCATTTTTATGCTGCACGCGGACCATGAACAAAACGCTTCAACTTCAACTGTGCGTTTAGCCGGTTCTTCTGGCGCTAACCCTTATGCCTGTATCGCCGCTGGTATCGCGTCGTTATGGGGGCCGGCTCATGGCGGCGCCAACGAAGCCTGTTTAGTGATGCTGCAGGAAATCGGCTCTGTTGACCGTATTCCAGAGTTTGTCGCCCGTGCTAAAGATAAAAACGACTCTTTCCGCCTGATGGGTTTTGGTCACCGTGTTTATAAAAACTTTGACCCACGCGCCAAAGTGATGCGTGAAACCTGCCACGAAGTGTTAAAAGAGCTGAATATCAAAGATCCACTGCTGGATGTAGCAATGGAGCTGGAGCGTATCGCGCTGTCAGACCCGTACTTCATCGAGAAGAAACTGTACCCGAACGTTGATTTCTACTCTGGTATTATTTTAAAAGCCATTGGTATTCCAACCAGCATGTTCACGGTGATTTTTGCGATGAGCCGTACTGTTGGCTGGATCTCCCACTGGGACGAAATGTTATCCGACAAAGGCCACAAAATCGGCCGTCCACGCCAGCTGTATACAGGTTATACCGCCCGTGATTTTGTCGATATTGCCAAACGTTAAATTTCGTTTGTTTAAAAAAGCGCCTGCGGGCGCTTTTTTTATAGCTCTGATTGTGAAAGCTGCTCCGTCACGTCATTGTGTCCGTTTTCAAAGGACTCGATCCCCGGTTGCAAGCTTGCCGCATCAGGCAAAACAAGGCAAAATCTGCCTTTGCATAATGGTTTGTCAGGTGTGTTTTGAGTTTTAATATTGAGGCCTTTCGCGCCGAATTTGCGTTTTTTCAGCAGCATCCGGATTGGGTTTATCTGGACAGCGCCGCCACTATGCATAAACCTGATGCAGTGCTCAAAGCAGAAGTTAAATTTTATCAACAGCATAACAGCAACGTCCATCGCGGCGCCCATCAGCTAAGCCAAGAGGCGACGCAGTTATTTGAACAGGCCCGCGACACTGTTGCGCAAGCGCTGAATGTCAGGCGCAGAGAAGAAATTATCTGGACCAGCGGCGCCACAGCAGCACTAAATCTGCTGGCATCGGGCCTGATGGGCACTGTGTTACAGCCGGGCGACCGCATTTTATTAACCTGCCTTGAGCATCACGCCAATATTGTGCCCTGGCAATTTTATTGTCAGCAGCATGGTGTATTCATCGATGTAGTGCCGCTGACAACTGAACTTGAGCTCGATATTGCGGCATTTCAAAAGCTGCTTGAGCTTAAACCGAAAGTGGTGGCGATGGCAGAAGTATCCAATGTTCTTGGCACTATTTCGCCTGTTGCACAGCTGGTACAACTGGCTAAAGCTGCAGGCGCCATCACTGTGATTGACGGTGCTCAGGGCATCGTCTACGCCCGGCCGGATATGCAGGCACTGAACGCCGACTTTTACGTATTCTCAGGCCATAAACTGTACGGCCCCACCGGCATTGGTGTGCTGTATGGCCGTTATGAACTGTTAGAGCTGCTCAAACCGCTGTGTTATGGCGGGGAAATGATTAAAACCGTGAGTTTTACCGGCACCACATTAAACCAGCTGCCTTACAAACTGGAAGCCGGCACGCCGAATATTGCTGGTGCTATCGGCCTTGCTGCAGCGATCAACTGGTTAAACAACTTTGATAGCGCAGCACTTACAGCACACAAACAACAACTTTTTACTGAGTTATATCTGGGATGCCAGGCTATCAAAGGCCTGCAATTATTGTCACCGCAGCAAAATAACGCCGGTATTCTGGCTTTAAATATCAAGGGTGAACATCCAACAGATGTAGCAGCGCTGTTAAACGAGCAAAAAATTGCGGTGCGCGCAGGTACTCACTGCGCTATGCCGCTCTTTCAGGCGCTGCAACTGCCAGGCGCTGTACGTTTATCGCTGGCTGCTTATAACAACAGCCATGACATAAAACGCACACTAGAGGCACTTGAACAAACAGTGGAGTTATTGCAATGACTGCCCATGAGCTTATTTTGCAAAGTAAAGCCCCCTACACCGCCATTGCAAACCACGAACTACCAGCCATTGCGGCAAGCAGCGACTGGCAAAACAAATACCGTATTTTGATGAATTTGGGCAAACAACTGCCGGTTTTTAGCAGTGATCTTCAGCGTGACGAGTTACTGATTGCCGGTTGCGACAGCAAAACCTGGTTATTGCATCAATACGACGGCATAACACAAAAACACTATTGGGCTTTTGATAGTGAAGCCCGGGTGGTCAAAGGTTTGGTTGCGCTGGCCATTTGTCAGTTAAACGGCTTGTCTAACACTGAATTAGCGAAGATAGACTTAACTGCCTTACTCAAGCCACTTGGTCTTTACCAGAATATCAGCCCATCCAGACAAAATGGTTTACAGGCTGTGCTTGATAAAATGGCCGAGCAAATCAAAGCAGCAAGCTGACGCCAAAAAGCAGAAGCAGCGGCACGGCCGAGACAGTGCCAAACCATTGTTGTTACATTATTTTTGCGCTAGCTGTTTGGGGTAACAGATTCGTTTTTGGCTGCCAAAGCCGCTTCTTTGGCCGCTAAATTGGCTTTATCGGCCAGCTTTCTAAGCACTCTGGATACTGCGACAAACGCAAAACTGGCGGTGACGACGGTCACAGCGCCAAAACCACCACTGCAATCAAGCCGCATTGCGGTTGGTTGTTCATCGCTCACTTCAGGTTTTGCCAGACAAACTGTGCCATCTGCTGCCGGATAGGTCAGCTGCTCGGTCGAATACACAGCGTCTATACCAAAACGCCGTTTGACATTACGACTGTAATTGTAATCACGGCGCAGGTTGTTACGTACTTTGGCAAGCAAAGGGTCATTGATGGTCTGGCTTAAATCAGCCAACTGAATTTGGGTTGGATCTGTCTGACCGCCGGCGCCACCTATGGTCACCAGCGGAATTTTATTGCGTTTACAATGAGCTATCAGCGCTGTTTTTGCTTTAATCGCATCAATGGCATCAATGACATAACTAAAATTTGTGCTCATTAACTCAAACATATTGTCGGCGGCAACAAAGTCGGTTACCTGATGCACCACACAAGATGGGTTAATTTGCAAAATGCGTTCAGCCATCACCGCTACTTTATCCTGGCCGATAGTGTCTGTGAGTGCGTGCAGCTGACGGTTGACGTTGCTGATACAGATATCGTCCAAATCAATTAAGGTAATTTCGCCAATACCTGAACGTGCCAGCGCTTCTGCCGCCCAGCTGCCCACACCGCCAATGCCCACCACACAGACATGGGCCTTAGCAAAAGCGTCCAGCGCCTTGACGCCATATAAACGGCCAATACCGGCAAAACGTAATAAATAATCTGACATCTGTTGTGTTTTACACCTTTAAAATCGACTTGTGATCGCCGTTAAACTTCATCAAGAGGGATGTTGTAGTTCGCAGTTTCAGAGCGCAAAGGCTGTACTGTTGCCGGCATCTGATAACGTGGCCATGACAACAACCAGGGTTTGGCCCAGCTGTCGGCCAGATACTGCTGCACCTGCACAGCCTGAAAATACTGGCCATCCAAAGGCGGCTGCACAAAGTGCCATTCGGTATCGCCATACTCAAAGCATAACGCATAAGCATGCAGATACACCCGGTCTGCCGCAGCAGCCTGGTATAACTCGTCGCCCAAAATAGGGGCGGACACTGACTTGAGCGCCACCCTGATTTGATGGGTTTTACCGCTAAAAGGTTTAATCAGATAAAGCCTGATGCCGGCAGGAACTGTGTCGGCAATGCCGCGTTCACCCTTATCTTCGGCAGCGGGCACATTGGGAAAACCCGCCGAGATAAAATAACTGACCGCCGGATTTTGCTGACTGGTCAGCAGTTTATAAGCCCCCCGCCTGGCGGGTGCCATATCGCCTTTGACCCAGCCTTGTTTTTTCTGTACTTTGCCGCCACTTAGCGCCAGATAAAATTTTTGTATCTGCTGTGTCTGAAATAACGCTGATAATCTGGCAGCAGCCTGGGGACTGCGGGCAAATAGAATCAGCCCTGAGGTAACTTTATCCAGTCGGTGCACCGGGTAAAGTGCAAAACCAAGCGCTTGTTCGGCTTGTACCACCAAACCAGCGCCCTGCTCTGAATGAAAACTGACGCCGGGAGCTTTATTCAGCACCACAAAATCATCGTGGCTAAACACCAGACTAAAAGCGGGTGAAGTGATGGCTGGTGCTGGCGCTAAAGGTGAGGCTGTCACGCCAGCAACTCTTTGGCATACAGATTGGCATGAACTAAATCAGCCGGAGTATCAACCCCTACAGGTGGCACTGCGCTGGCATCGGCCACATGAATAGCTTCGCCCTGCCACAGCACCCGCAGCTGCTCCAGGCATTCGATCTGCTCCAGTTCAGACACTGGCCAGCTGACATAATCCTGAATAAAACCCGCACGATAGGCATAAATGCCAATATGGCGACGGTAAATTTGTGCCGTTTTGGCGCTATACGCCTTGTCGCGGTCAAATGGCATTACACTGCGGCTGAAATACAGCGCATAACCGTTTTTATCTGTGACCACTTTCACCACATTGGGGTTATCCACTTCGTGCTGTGCGCTAATGGGCACAGACAAAGTAGCCATCCGCGCTTTGTTTTGCTGCGCCAGATTGGTCGCGACCTGATGGATAATTTCAGGCGGAATAAAGGGCTCATCCCCCTGCACATTGACCACCACAGTGTCTGTTGCCAACTGCAGCAGATCCACGACTTCAGCAAGACGTTCAGTACCTGAATTATGGCTCGCTTTGGTCATCACCACTTTGGCACCAAAATCAGCAGCAACTCTGGCCACCCGCTCATCATCGGTGGCAATCACCACCTCTGCGGCACCACTTTGCTGTGCCTGTTGCCACACCCACTGGATCATCGGTTTACCGCCGATATCAGCCAGTGGTTTGCCCGGTAATCTGCTGCTGGCGTAGCGCGCCGGGATCACCACTACAAAAGCCATGGTTCTACCTCAGCCGCACTGAGTTCACGGCTTTCTGAACTTAACAACACCGGAATATCCTGTTTGATCGGGTAAGCCAGCCGGTCAAAAGTGCAAATCAGCTGCTGATTAGGTTTGTCCAGCTTTAGTCTGCCCTTACATAAAGGACAAGCAATAATGTCTAACAGTGCAATATTAAAGGCCATAACGACTCCACAGCTGTGTTAGTTTGGCGGCAAGTAATTCCTGCGCCGCCTGAGGGATACGGGCACTGACAGGTAAATAAAACCAGTCGGCTTTGGCAAAAGGCCGGCATTTCACCGCATCTTTTTCCGTCATTAATAAAGGGCCTTTGATGCCCGCCAGATCAGCTGCGCTAAAGGCATGATGATCCGGGAAAAAATGTGCTTTATCAGTGTGATATCCCATTTGGGCCGCACTGCGGGTAAAACGGCGTGGATTGCCAATGCCACTGACCAGCGTCACTTTAGCACCAGGCAAAAGTTTATATTGTTCATCCAGCAAAGCGCTGGCCTGGGCTGGCTGCAGCTCAAAAGTAAAAGGGGTGTGGTGATTTGGCAGGCTGTTTGATAATACCAAATCCGCCTGTTTGAGCCGCCAGGCTCCCTCCCGCAAAGGCCCGGCCGGTAATAACAAACCATTCCCCAGGCCACGGCTGCCATCAAGCAGCACAATTTCTAAGTCGCGATAAAGCGCATAATGTTGCAGGCCATCATCCGACACAATAATGTTGCAGTCAGTTTGCGATAGCAAATAACGTGCTGCCGCCACTCTGTCAGGACACACCACCACAGGGCAGCCGCTTCTGCCCGCCAGCAAATAAGGTTCATCCCCCACGGTTGACGGCTTGTCTTGTTGCAGATCAATAAGCTTTGGCGCTTTGATTGTGACACCATAACCGCGGCTGACAATACCGGGTTTCCAGCCTTGTTGGCGCAGATAGTCACACAACCACAAAGTCACGGGCGTTTTACCAGTGCCCCCCACCGAAATATTGCCCACCACCACCACAGGCACCGGCAGTTTGCTGGTTTTCAGCACACCGGTTTTAAACAGCAGCCGGCGAAACGCGCTTATCAGCGCAAACAGCACACTCAAAGGCCACAGCAACCAGCTCCAGCCATAAGGCTGATACCAGCTGCGCTCCAGCGCTGTCATGCAGTTTCTCCAAACTGCATCTTATACAAACTGGCGTAATAGCCATTTTGTGCCAGAAGTTCACTGTGATTACCGCGTTCAACAATCTGGCCCTGATCCATCACCAAAATAAGGTCGGCATTTTCTATTGTAGATAAACGGTGTGCTATCACCAGATTAGTGCGGTTTTTCAGCAGTTCATCCAGCGCCGCCTGAATTTTGCGCTCAGACTCGGTATCCAAAGCCGAAGTGGCTTCATCCAGCACCAGCACAGGTGACTGACGTAACAAAGCGCGGGCTATGGCAATACGCTGGCGTTGACCGCCGGATAAAGTCACGCCATTTTCGCCAATTTCAGTATCCAGCCCTTTGGGCATCTGATCGGCAAACTCCATCACATGGGCTTTTTCCGCCACATCCAGCAGACGCTCTTTTGTTAGTTCACCCTGAAAACCATACGCAATGTTATTGGCAATAGTGTCATTAAACAGCACCACATGCTGCGACACCACGGCAATCTGACGGCGTAACGAATCTAAAGTACAGTCTTTGGTATTGATGCCATCGAGCAGAATTTCACCTTGCTCCACTTCATAAAAACGCGGCAACAAACTGGAAATCGTGGTTTTGCCACTGCCGGAGCGGCCCACCAACGCTACTGTCTGGCCTGCGGTCACACTAAAATTAATGTCTTTAAGCACCTGCTTGTCATGGCCTGGGTAATTAAAACTCAGATTGCGAAACTCAATATTGCCCTGCACTCTGTCCAGCTCCCTGGTGCCGGTGTCACGCTCCGGCGTTTCATCCAGTACAGAAAACACAGTTGCAGCAGCTGCCATGCCTTTTTGGAAGTCACTATTGACTGTGGTCAGTTGTTTCAGGGGTTTGAGCAACAACATCATCGAGGTAATAATTTCGGTAAACATGCCGGGTGTTAAGGTATCGAGCATTTCCGGAAAGCTGGCCAGATAAATCACAAAAGCCAGCGCAAAAGAGGCAATCACCTGAATCACCGACACACTGAGCGCGCGGGTGGCTTCCAGCTTTACATCCAGCCGGCGGTTAGAGTTATTCACTTCTTCAAAACGTTTGGCTTCTAAACTTTTGCCACCAAAAGATAAAATCACTTTATGGCCGTTCAGCATCTGCTCGGCACTGGAGGTAACCTGCCCCATAGCACCTTGCATATTGTTACTGATCTGACGAAAACGACGGGATACATGCGACACAATCAGCGCTATCACAGGGGCTATCACCAGGAAAATTGCTGATAACTGCCAGCTGTTATAAAACATCAAGGCCAGCAGGCCAATCACAAAAGCCCCTTCGTGAATTAGCACCACCAGGGCTTTACTGGAGGCTTGTTTAATTTGTTCGGCATCATAGGTAATACGGGAAATCAGCTCGCCGGTGGAGTGCTGATCGTGGTAACTGACCGGCAACGCCAGCATCTTTTCGAACAACTGTTGGCGTAAGTCTTTCACAATATGGGTGCCCGACCAATTCAGGCAATAACTGGCGATAAAATGGAACACACCACGCAATAAAAACAGCACTATCACAGCCACAGGCGCCAGCGCCAGATAATCCATATCCCGCTGGGTAATACCACGGTCAATAAACTGGTCAAACTGCGACAGAAAAAACACATCTACTGAGGCATAACCAATCATGCCCAGAATGGCGACCACAAAACCAAACCGATAATGTTTTAAATAACCAAGCAGACGCCGGAAGGTCGAAGCAGAGCTGTGTTGAGTAGACAAAATAACATCCTGACAATGAAAGACATTGGCATTCTACCTTGTTGTTGCAGCGGTTTCAGCAGCAAAGGGCAGATTTTCCAGCCATTTTACCAGCCGAGCCGGCCTTATGGCCCGAAGCTCTAGTTGATCATCACTAAAACGAAGCGACATCGCACCACTGTCGGCGCTGTTATAAAGCGGAATTTGTAATAAAGACAACCTGGCTTTCACTTCATCGGCCGGATGCTTATAAGGATTAGCAAAGCCTGCGCTATTCAGTGCAAGTTTTGGTTTAACCTGCTGTAAAAACGTCAAGTGATTTGAGCTTTTGCTGCCATGGTGCGACAACAGCAGCACATCAGCATCGAGCCGCGGCTGGTGCTTTATCAGTTGTTGTTCAGTTGCGCCGCTGATATCCCCGGTCAGCAGCACAGCCCACTCCTGAATAGCGAGCCTGAGCACACAGGATTGATCATTTTTTATATCAGCAGCAGCGGGCCCAGGCGGCCAGAGTACCTGGAGCGAAAACTGCTGCCACGCCGCTGGCAACTGCCGGCAGTTAAGATCCGGATGCAAAGAGCCCACATCTGTCACCAGTTTGGCGTCGGGATAGGCGCGGCGTAACAGTGCCAGATGCCCGCTGTGGTCACTGTCATTATGGCTCAGGATCAAATAATCCAGTTTTCGCACCCCCTGATAACGCAGATAAGGCAGCACCGCAGCTTCAGTGGCGCTGTAACTGCCATAACGTGGGCCAAAATCGTACAGCAAACCATGTTCGCCCTGCTGCAATAAAATGGCGGTGCCCTGCCCGACATCAATCAGATGTAATTGCGCTTCAGATTTAAGTGTTATCGTTAGTAACAGTGGCAAAGACAACACTATCAACAGCGGCAAGTTGCGGCTTTTTCCCGGCAGCAGCACTAACAAAAGAGCGGCCATCAGCAGCAAAGTCAACAAAAATCCGGCTTGAGGCAGACTCCACCACCAGTTGGCCTCTGCACAGTACAATAACCAGCGCAGCAAAGGTTGCAACAACACATCCAACAGCTGCCATAACAGCGTGAGCGGCCAGGGACTGAAACATTGTAGAAAAAACACCAGCAGCAACAACGGGATCACTAGCAAACTGCACCAGGGCACAAACAGTAGATTCGACAATAATGACAAGGGAGCAACCCCTTGAAAAAACAATAAGCCAAGTGGCAGCATCAACAGCGAAAAAATCAGCTGATACCGTAAAAAGGCCAGCAACTTGGCCCTACCCCCTGTTGCCGGCGGATAACGCCAGCCCAGATAAAACACCAGCGCTACCGCCAGTACCGACAGCCAAAAACTCAGGCTTAACAACCAGAATGGTTGCAACAGCAATAACAGCGCCGCCACCAACAGACAAAACTGTCGGCCGGAACTGCGCCGCCAACATAATTTCAGCAGCACCAAGAGTACCAGCGCTACTAAAGCCCGTACTGTCGGCACTGCATAACCTGCCATAGCACTATAAAGCCAGGCGGCAGCCAGTGCTGTACCAAGTGCCAGACTAAAGCGCCACCATAAGCCGTGTGCAAGCATAGCCCAGGCGCGCTGACTGAGCAGCACCCAGCCAAACACCAATGCTATATGCATACCGGAAATCGAAATCAGATGACCAAGGCCGGTCGCCTGCAGCCCAAGCCATAACTCGTCGCTAAAAGGCCGCTCACCCAGCGTCAGCGCCAACATCAGCGCTTTGCCTGAATAATCGTTAAGCTCAACCTCCAGCTGATTAAACAGTCGTTGACGCCACGAAATTTCTGCGTCAAGTAACTTCAGTTCAGTCAAATTTTCCGAAGATTGTACCGTTGCCTGCGCCACCAGACCGGATACTAAGGCCTGAGCTTCAGCCACGCCGCCACCTGGATTAGCTAACCCCCTGATAGTTTTGAGTTTTACCGGAAGTTGCCAGCGTTGCCCTTGTTGCAACTTCACCGGCACCTGAAACCAGCGCACCTGCAACAAAGCGCCCGCACCAGGTTGTGCTTTATCCTTTACAGTTTCACTGAGCTGTAATATAAACCTGCTGCCTCCGTCATAGTGCTGTGGAATACTGACGACAGTTCCGGCCACTATTGTGCTATGCTGCGCCAGCACCTGCTGACTGGTCGTGCTGTACTGCTGCAGCTGGATACTCAGACTGGCAAGATACAGGCACAGGCCTGCGCCAAACGAGCAGCGAAGCAGGACGCAAATGAACAACAGGCTCAAGGGCCAGTACCAGTCAGGGATCGCAGGTAACAACAAAGCAGTAAAGCTTCCTGTCAGGATCCCAACACAGCATGATTCCATCTTCATAGTTGGTAACTAATTTGGTAACAAAGTTGTAATGGCTAAAAACTTTATAAAAAAATACTTACCAGATCCGGATTCGATCAAAAACCATCAATCGATGCAGATTTTTGGCAAGCTGCTGCACGACGGTAACTTATGGCATCTGCACCGCCGCTCGGCGCGGGGGGCTTTTGCCGCCGGTTTATTTGCCGCCCTGATGCCAATGCCGGGCCAGACTGTATTGGCGGCAGCACTGGCCATTTTATTCCGGGTCAATATTCCTATTGCAGTGGCGTTGTGCTGGGTAACCAACCCCTTTACTATGGCACCAATTTTTTACATTTGTTACAACATTGGAACATTTGTACTAGGACAACCACCACACGATATTCATTTTGAAGTAACCACCGAATGGCTGATTGAGAGTATCAATACGGTCGGTAAACCTTTTTTAATTGGCAGTCTGATTTTTGCTGCTTTTGTCTCGGCCTTGTCCTGGTTCACTATTGATGCGTTCTGGCGTCTGGGTGTAGCCAGAGCCTGGCGTAAAAGAGCCGAACAACGCTTAGAAAAAAGAGCAAACAAAACAGATAAATCCTGAAGATCTGGTACAAGCAGGCCAGGTGCCTGCTTGTCTGAACATGCACTGCACCTTTGCAGATAAAGAGCCTGTTGATGGCAAAACCCTGGTATAAATCTTTTATTCCCGACAGCAGCACACTGCAGCAACATCCGTCGTTACAACGCTTTGGCCCGGCGCTGCAATGTCCGTCGTTGTGGCATTTGTCCCGACGCTCTGCCCGAGCTGCCGTTGCTGTGGGTTTATTCTGTGCCATGCTGCCCATTCCGGTGCAAATGTTATTGGCGGCTTTTTTTGCTATTTGGTTGCGTGGTCATTTGCCGCTGACTATCGCGCTGGTGTGGCTGAATAACCCAGTGACCATAGCGCCGATTTTTTATGCAGGTTACAAGCTTGGCAGCTGGATGCTGGGAACAACAGCCAAACAGCTGGAGTTTGAACTCAGTAGCCAGTGGTTATGGACACAGCTCACCGACATTGGCCTGCCGCTGTTGCTGGGCAGTATCAGTCTGGGCTTATTGCTCGGATTAGCAGGCGCACTGCTGCTGGATTTTTGTTGGCGGATACGTCTGAAAAAGCGTTGGGCTGCAAGAGCCCACAGGCATTAAGCGGCATTATTAACGTTGCCCCAGCACCCGGGCGGGATCCACATAAGCTGCACGGGACGCCGGATACAAAGTGGCCATCAGGCTTAACAACAAGGCCACACCGACCGTCAACAGCACATCCTGGACATGCAGTTCAGAGGGTAAATAATCAATAAAATAAATGGTGGGATCTAACAGCTGTAAGCCAAACAACTTTCCGGCCACGGCATAGATATGTTCAATTTGCCAGGCCAGAATAATACCAACCAAAGCGCCCATCACAGTGCCTTTAACACCATTGAGCCAGCCTAACCACATAAAAGCGCGCACTATCACCCCAGGCTCTGTGCCCATGGTCAGCAAAATAGCAATGTCACTCTCTTTTTCCCGCACCGCCATCACTAAAGTGGCCACTATGTTAAAACAAGCCACGGCTATCACCAGCGCCAGCACCAGATACAAAATGCTGCGGACCATCTGAATGTCCTGATACAAGTGACCCTGGGTGCGAAACCAATCCAGCATATAGACATAATCTTCGGCCTGATTGCCAAGTTCGCGCGCTATATTACCGGCTTGAAAAATATCCTGAATTTTAAAAGCAAAACCTTCTACTTGGCCTGGCGACAAGCTTAACCATTCACCCAGCGCATCCAGATCCACCCAGACTTGCTGATAATCCAGCTGACCACCAATACCGGCAATAGCCACAACTTCCAAACTGACGTTTTTCTGACTGGCAAGCTCGCCTTGTTCAGATAACTGCGGCAACATCAGCTGCACCGTGTCGCCAACTTTGGCTGACAATTCAGTGGCAATGCCCTGCCCCAGTACTATCTGACTGGCGCCAAGCCGACTGAGCTCACCTTGCTGAATAAAATCACCGAGCCGGCTGATGCCATGTTCAAATTGTGGGTGAATACCGCGTACCGACGCAGCTTTTACTTTGCTGCCCAAACGCAACATGCCGTCAGACTGAATAAAAGGTGCCCCCGCCACCACGCCTGGTGTTTTAACCAGTTGCTGCAGCTTGGGTTGCCATTGCTTGATGGGTTGATCCACGGCCAGCAATTCCACATGTGGGATCACCGACAATAATTTGTTTTTTAGTGCCGCTTCAAAACCATTCATCACCGACAAAGCCAAAATCAGAATGGCCACACCTAGGCCTATGCCCCAAGTGGAAGACGCCGAAATAAAGCGGATAAAAGCGCTACTGTTGCGGGTATGGCGATAACGGCGCGCCAGTTGCCAGGATAAACTAGCCACGAAGTTCACCTAAACGGCCATCTTGCATAAACAGCTGCCGATCTAACCTTTTTGCCAGTTGCTGGTCATGCGTCACCACCACAAAGCTGGTGCCAAGCTCCTGATTCAGCTCGCGCATCAGCTGATAAATGCTTTCTGCGGTTTGATGATCCAGATTACCTGTCGGCTCGTCGGCCAGCACCAGCGCTGGTTTACCTACCATAGCCCGGGCTATGGCTACCCTTTGCCTTTCGCCGCCGCTGAGTTCACCCGGCCTGTGACTGATCCTGTGGCCAAGCCCAACCCTTGCCAGCATCTGTTCGGCCTGTACTTTGGCATTTTTGCTATTTTCACCACGAATAAGCAGCGGCATCATCACGTTTTCAACAGCGGTAAAATCCATCAGCAGGTGGTGAAACTGGTAAATAAAACCCAGCTGTTGATTCCTGAGTTTGGCTTTTTGCGCCGAAGATAAAGTGGCGACATTTTGGTTGGCCAGCCACAACTCGCCGCTGTCGGGCTGATCTAAAGTGCCGAGAATATGTAACAAAGTACTTTTACCTGAACCTGAGCTGCCAACAATAGCCAGCATCTGATGGCTTGGCAGCGACAAATTTACCTGATGCAGCACTGGTGTGACATGAGCGCCGTCACGGTAACTTTTACAAATATCAATACAACGCAACATCAGTTATTCATCCCGTAAAATTTCGGCAGGTTCAATTTGCACCGCACGCCAGGCCGGATAAATCACCGCCAGCGCCGTTAACGCTAAAGCCGACAATACAATAAAAAGCAGCTGCAATGGCTGTAAATCAATAGGCAAGGCCATGCCGGGCAACAGTTGCAGGCCAAGCAGCGCCATCAGCGGGTTTAACTGCCAGCACAGCAGCACCCCCACCAAAGCACCGGCAAAAGCGCCTACTACGCCATGACTCATGCCCTGCACCGCAAACACCAGAAACAACTGACTGTTGGTCATGCCCTGGGTTTTTAAAATGGCCACTTCCCGCTGTTTGTCGGTGACCATCATCACCAGCGCCGATACTATATTAAAAGCCGCCACTGCCACTATCAGCAGCAGCATCAGCCACATCATGGCTTTTTCCATGGCCACAGCTGAAAACAACTTGCCATGGCTGACCCGCCAATCCACCACCTGGGTCACACCAGGCAGCATTGTCAGTTTTGGCGCTATCGCCACTGAACTAAAAGCATCACTTAAGCTGATGCGCCACTCAAGCTCTGGTTTGGGGGCCAGTTTTTGCAAATCGCCCAAAAGCACCACAGCCACCACTTTGTCGACTTCGGAGCCACTGTTAAAAATGCCGGCCACAGTAAAGACCCGCTGCCTTGGCATCCAGCCCATAGGGGTATAACTGCCGCCTGATGGCAACAACAACCTTACTTTCTGCCCCACCTGCACCCGCAGTTTGTCGGCCAGTGCTGAACCCAACATCACCTGATAACGGCTCTGGCCAAATTCCTGCCAGTCGCCTATTTGTAATGAGTCACGCAAAAACTGAGGTAAGGCATCGACCGACACCCCTTGTAATAGAGCGCCACTTAATTGTTTGCTGGATTGGATCAGGGCTTCGGACTGGGCAAAAGGACTGACCTGTACCACCCTTTGATCCTGAGCTTTTAACAGTTCAGGCCAGGACTCCGGCGTTAATTTGTCGGTTGACACCACCAGATGCGGCAACACCCCCAAAATACGTTTTTTCAGTTCACCTTCAAAACCGTTCATCACCGAGCTGACCAGCGTCAGTGCCATCACACCTAAAAAGATCCCGGTGACTGAAAACAACGTAATAAAAGATAAAAACGCATGGCCTTTGCGGCTTTGGCTATAACGTAAACCAATAAAAAGTGGAATTGGTAGCTGCATCCTTTTCTCAGGACTTCATTGAATGATAATGATAAAGTAGCGGGATCATAGAGATAAACAGTGGCGCTTACAAGCCACCTGCCGAGGTTAAAGATGGACAAGGCCCAACTTGAGCAGCTGCGTGTGCAATACCACGACTATTTTTCAGTAGAGCAGTCGGTACAAGCCAATATCAGACCACTACCACAACCGCTGCCTAATGAAGACGATTTTTTATTGATGATCCCTGAGCCATTTTTAATGGCCAGTGAGCAGGCGGTACTGGATCGTTCGGCGCTCAAGGCGCTATCTAAGCTTGGCGAACTGGCCGAAGAGCTGGCCGCTTATCTGAAAACCCAGGCGAAAAAACTCGATATGATGATGCGTTATGTGCTGATGCAACAAGACGATGTCAATTATCGTCAGCACACCCATAGTTTTGGCGGTTCTGCGCTGAATTTTTTAACCACAGCGCCGCTGCCGGAAGGCCAGACGCTGGAAATCAAATTGTTTTTAAATGGTGCTGACGGCGCCGTGTATTTCCTGGCAACTGTGCTTGACAATGAACCCTATCAGGCTGCAACAACAGATACTGCAGCTCAGCCCCTAGCAGCCGGGGTGCCAACTTATCTAGTGCGCGCTGCGGTCAGCCGCATTCGCGATGAAGACCGTGAAGTGTTAGTACGTGCCAGCCTGCATGAACAATCCAGGCAACTTAAACGCAAAGCACTGGAACGTGAACAGCAACGCACTCAGGAAGGAAAGCTGTAATTGCGGCCCTATTCATCAGCCGGGCGTTAGGCTGACGCAGGACAAGTTGCTTTTGCTCTTATTACTCCAGGCAGGCCACAGGTGTTATTAACAAATAGCATTGCAGATAAAACTGCAGTTTTGACTTTTCCAAAGTATCAGCAGCAAGGCTTTGATTACCTTGCGGTTATTTATCAATACGGCATTTTTTCTGCAGTAACCATGCAGCTGCCGCGGGGTTTGTTATGCGTTTGAATTTATCCTTACCTTTGCCTGCGGGTCCGCAGGACATCAAACAACTGGGTAATTTGTGTGGGGCGGCCTTACCCCTGGTGCTGGCTGAACTATTGCAGCAGCAAAAAGGCGTGTATTTGTTGCTGGTACCCGATACACCAACTGCCCTTCGGATAGAGCAGGAACTGGCGGTATTTTTAGCCGACAGCAGTCAGCTTTATACCTTCCCCGACTGGGAGACTCTGCCTTATGATGTGTTTTCTCCGCATCAGGATATTATTTCCCAACGCCTGCGAACTCTGTATCAGCTGCCTGCTTTAAAACAAGGGCTGGTGATAGTGCCGGTCAGCACCCTGATGCTCAGGCTCTGTGAACAAAGCCATCTGCAGCAAAACAGTCTGGTGCTCAAACAAGGCCAGAACCTTGATTTAACGGCGTTAAAACGTCAGCTGGCGCAGGTGGGTTACCGGGCGGTGGATCAGGTGATGGAGCATGGTGAGTTTTCGGTGCGGGGCTCCTTACTTGACCTCTACCCTATGGGCAGCACTTTACCTTATCGTATTGATTTTCTTGACGATGAAATAGACGGTTTACGCACCTTCGACCCCGACAATCAAAGAACGGTCGACAAAGTCAGCCAGGTAGAGCTGTTACCGGCGCACGAATTCCCGCTGGATAAAACCGCAATTGAACGTTTCAGAAGCCGATACCGCGAGCTGTTTCCGGCGCGCAATGAAAAAGAGTCTTTATATCAGCAGGTGAGTCAGGGCCTGTTACCGGCCGGTATCGAATATTATCTGCCATTGTTTGCGTCTGAAACTGTGTCCTTGTTAAGTTATTTTCAGCCAGACACTGTCGTGTTGCAATTTGGTGACATTGAAGCCGCGGCGCAGCGCTTCTGGCAGGACGTAGAGCGACGTTATCAGGACAGGGCCATCGATTTATTGCGCCCTATTTTAAAACCTACCCAGTTATATTTTCCGGTTGAGGCGCTGTTTGCTGAACTGAAAACCAGGCCCAGGTTGCGCTTATCTGCGGCCACCTTGCCGGCCAAAGCCGGGGTCAGCAACCTCAAGGCAGAATTGCTGCCTGATTTAACAGTCAATCACCAGCTGGCAGAACCATTGGCTTTGCTGCGCAATTTTGTGCTGACGCAAAAACAACAACAAGGCCGCTGCCTGTTTTGGGTCGAATCTGAAGGCCGGCGCGAAAGTTTATTGCAGCTGCTGCAAAAAGCCGGCATTCGACTGCCGCAGGTGGCCGGTTTTTCTGATTTTTTAACCTGTAAAGAAGATGTGGCCATTGCCATTGGCGCGCTGGAGCAAGGGGTTTGGCTGAAAGATGGCGTGAATATAGCCATCATCAGCGAAAACGAGTTATTCGGCCAAAAAATCCGCCAGCGCAGAAGACGTAAACACAGCCAGCAAGTGTCCAGCGACACTATTATCCGTAACCTCGCCGAGCTCAACCCGGGCGGTCCTGTGGTTCATCTGCAGCATGGTGTTGGCCGTTATCAGGGGCTGCAGGTGCTGGAAGCGGCTGGTATCAGCGCCGAATTTGTCACCATTGAATATGCCGGCGGCAGCAAACTTTATGTGCCTGTGTCCAGTTTACATTTACTGAGCCGCTATTCTGGCGCCGATGCTGAACATGCGCCTTTACATAAGCTTGGTAATGATCAGTGGGAAAAAGCACGGCGTAAAGCGGCAGAAAAAATCCGCGATGTGGCGGCAGAACTTTTAGATGTGTATGCCATGCGGGCGTCACAAAAAGGCTATGCCTTTAAAATTAACGAAGAAAGTTACCAGAAATTTGCCGACGGTTTCCCCTTTGAAGAAACCGCCGATCAGCAGGATGCGATAGCCGCAGTACTGAAAGACATGCAAGAGCCGCAGGCGATGGACAGGTTAGTCTGTGGTGATGTGGGTTTTGGTAAAACCGAAGTGGCGATGCGCGCCGCTTTTGTTGCTGTTGACGACGGCCATCAGGTGGCCATTCTGGTCCCCACCACTTTGCTGGCACAACAACATTTTGAAAACTTCCGTGACCGTTTTGCCAACTGGCCAGTCAGGGTGGAAGTCTTGTCGCGTTTTATCAGCGCCAAAGAGCAAAAAGCCATTCTGGCCGATGTGGAAGCCGGCAAAGTGGACATTCTGATTGGTACCCACAAGCTGTTGCAGGACGATATTAAATTCCGTGAACTGGGGCTGCTGATTGTTGATGAAGAACATCGTTTTGGCGTACGCCAAAAAGAAAAAATCAAAGCGCTCAGGGCCAATATTGATATTCTGACCCTGACTGCCACCCCTATTCCACGCACCTTAAATATGTCGTTATCCGGCATGCGCGATTTATCTATTATTGCCACGCCGCCGGCCAAACGGCTGGCAGTGAAAACCTTTGTGCGCGAAAACGAACCAGGTCTTATCCGCGAGGCGGTGCTGCGGGAAATTATGCGTGGCGGCCAGGTGTATTATCTGCACAATGACGTGGCCAGTATTGAAAAAACCGCGGCCGATTTAGCGGAGTTATTGCCGGAAGCTTTGATAGGCATAGCCCACGGTCAGATGCCGGAGCGGGAGCTGGAACGTATTATGGCGGACTTTTACCATCAGCGTTTTAATCTGCTGTTGTGCTCCACCATTATTGAAACCGGCATAGACGTGCCAACCGCTAATACCATTATTATTCAGCGGGCAGATAACTTTGGCCTGGCACAGTTGCACCAGTTAAGGGGCCGGGTTGGTCGTTCACACCATCAGGCTTATGCTTATTTGTTAACACCTCCGCCAAAAAGACTCACCCCGGATGCACAAAAACGGCTGGAAGCTATTTCCGCACTGGAAGATTTAGGCGCTGGTTTTGCGCTGGCCAGTCACGATCTGGAGATCCGCGGTGCCGGTGAGTTGTTGGGCGATGATCAAAGTGGCCAGATTGAATCCATTGGTTTTACCCTGTATATGGAAATGCTGGAAGAAGCAGTACAGGCACTGAAAGAAGGCCGTGAGCCGAGTCTGGATAGCATGCTGAGCAGTCAGGCAGAACTTGATCTGAAAATTCCTGCTTTACTGCCGGATAGTTATATTCCGGATGTCAGCTTAAGGTTATCATTCTACAAACGACTGGCCAGCAGCCGCGACCGCGACGAACTGGACGAAATTCAGGTCGAACTGATAGACCGTTTTGGGTTATTGCCGGACGCCGCAAAAAACCTGGTGACCATCACTGGCTTTAAACAGCAGGCACAGGCCCTAGGTATAAAACGGCTGGAAGTGAACCCGAAAGGCGGCAGCATTGAATTTGCCGAACGAACTCTGGTGCAGCCTGGTTATATTATCGGCCTTATCCAAAGTCAGTCGCGGATTTATAAGCTTGAAGGCGGCAATAAACTGAAATTCAGTATTGCCAGCAATAACAGTCAGGAACGACTGGAGCTGGTCAGGGCCATGCTTGCGGATATGCAGCACAAAGGCACTCAGGCAACAGGCCGTTAATGGCCAGAGCTTAAAATGACTACATAGGGCGCCGATACTCTGCAAATGCCGGCGCCAGGCCATCCAACAATCTGAAGTGGACATTAGATCAATGAAAAAACTTGTGCTTTTTAGCTTTGTGTTGCTGAGCGTCGTGCTGACAACACCTGCATCTAAAGCCCAGAGTATTGAAAGCTCATGGTTTGAAATTGAGCTGCTGGCTTTTAGCCGCAGTGATATCCAACCTTTATTGGAAAAGTTTCCGGCTCAAGTGACGCCTATCAGCACAGCTGGGGCGCTGGATTTATTAAGCCCTTTGTATCAACCCGATTTAACCGCCTTGGCTACAGCTTTGCCTGGCTGCAGCGGCTCTGCATCTGGCTTTAAACGGGGTGTTGCACCTGCTGTAAAGCCAACCTTTACCACAGCGCCTGTTTTAAACAACGACCCTATGCTGCAGCTTAACCTTGCCGTGTTTGCCACACCAGTTTTTGTCGCTGAACAGGCACAACTTGCCGAATTCAGCTTTCGCCAGAGCCTCAGTGCTTTTGACTTTCATCCGGCTTTGTTGCCACAGCTTTGTCCACTGGCACCGCAGTCACATTATGCAACCACACTGAAACACCCGGATTATCAGCTGATGAGCGCGCCACTTTTGGCATCCCCACAAGCAGTGCCTTTAACGCCGGCTGGCAGTGAACAACATCAGAGCAGCGCTTATCTTGCGCCCGAAACAGCATTGGCGCTGACCGACCTTGCTTATCAGCTGAAACACCGCGCCGGTCATCAGCTGCTGCTGCACACTGTGTGGCGCCAGCAACTTGGCAGCAAACGCCAGTCGGTACCAAGCCGCTGGTTTGGCGGACGCAACTTTGCCCCGGCTTTTGATTATGCTGGCCGTGCCGCCACAGAGCAGCCCGATCTCAGCCAAAGCCCGGAGCAGCGTTTGCTTTCTGATATCAGCAGACTGGAGCAGCAACTGATTGCCGAGCCGAAACTGCCGCTCAGTGCCGACAGCAGAGTGCAGCGGGCCTCTGGCGCCGTCTGGCAACTGGATGGTTTAGTGCGGCTTTACAGTGAGCGGATGTTATTTGCTGAAACTGAATTTAACCTGCGCAAAATGTCGGCCGATGGCCAGAGGCTGCAAACTTTCTACAGTAAAGACCAAAGCCGGTTGCTGATTGGTAATATCCATTATCTGGATCACCCTCATCTTGGACTGGTACTACAAATCCGTCGTTTTACGCCCCCTTCGGCTGGCGCTGCAAGTACGTCATTGATCAGCCGTTAAATTATCAAGCAAGGAGTTCTGATGAAAAAAATAATCACCGCCGCATTGCTGCTGAGCCTGGCAGCTTGCAGCAAATTATCGATGGACAACTACCAACAGTTAAAAACCGGTATGAGTTATAACGAAGTCACGGCCATTATTGGTGAGCCGGCCAGCTGTGAAGAAGCACTTGGCACCCGCACCTGCCTGTGGGGCGATGACAACAAACAGATTAAAGCAGCCTTTCTGGCCGAAAAAGCCATGTTATTTAGCCATAAAGGTCTGAACTAACAAGCTTAATTAGCACAAGCTGTTACATAACAAGCGTTGTAACAACCAGCCTTGTGCAAAATACGGGGGCCGTACCGGCTCCTTTTCTATCAAAACCAGCAAATAATCAGGGTTGTGATGTATCAGCTGCGGGATTATCAGCAACAAACTGTACAGGCGGTGTTGCACTATTTTCGCGCCCATGCCGAGCCCGCAGTGGTGGTGCTGCCCACAGGAGCCGGCAAAAGTCTGGTGATTGCTGAGCTTGCGCGTATTGCCCGTGGCCGCGTGCTGGTACTGGCTCATGTCAAAGAGCTGGTTGAGCAAAATCATCAGAAATATCAGCAATATGGCCTGACCGCTAGTATCTACGCCGCGGGTTTGGGTCGTAAAGAAACCACCAGTCAGGTGGTGTTCGCTTCTATTCAGTCAGTGGCGCGTAATCTCAGCGATTTTTGCGCCAGTTTTAGCCTGCTGGTGATTGACGAATGTCACAGGGTCCCGGATGACGACAACAGCAGTTATCGCCAGGTGATCAACCACCTGCGTGAGCAAAACCCCGGTATTAAAATTCTTGGTTTAACAGCAACGCCCTACCGTCTGGGTCAGGGTTTTATTTATCAGTACCATAGCCGTGGTTTGGTGCGCACTGAAGAGCCGCGCTTTTTTAAGTTTTGCATTTTTGAGCTGCCATTGCGTTATTTGCTGGAGCAGCAGTATTTAACCCCGGCGACTGTGCTGGATGCCCCACTTCTGAGTTACGATTTTTCCGGTTTAAAACCAACAGCTGCAGGTTATTTTCGTGAAGAAGAACTAGCCGCTGTGATCAACAGCGCAAAAAGGGTTACACCACAAATTATTGAACAGGTGAAACATTACGCCAAAGCGCGCAAAGGTGTGATGGTTTTTGCCGCCACCAGTCAGCATGCCCGTGAAGTGTTGTCCTATTTGCCTGCGGATCAGGCAGCGCTTATTTTAGCGTCCACACCAGCCAGTGAACGCCAGGCTATTATTCAGGCTTTTAAACAGCAACAGCTGAAATATCTGGTGAACGTAGCCGTATTGACCACAGGTTTTGACGCACCTCATGTTGATCTCATTGCCATATTGCGCCCGACCGAGTCGGTCAGCCTGTACCAGCAAATAGTTGGCCGTGGTTTAAGGTTATCACCGGGTAAAAGTGATTGTCTGGTGCTGGATTACGCCGGCAATATGTACGATTTACATTTGCCTGAAGTGGGCACACCGCCGCCGGTATCTGGTGCCGAACTGGTCACAGTGCCCTGCCCGCTGTGCAATTTTGCCAACAGCTTCTGGGGCAAAACCGATGTGAATGGTCTGGTGCTGGAACATTATGGCCGCCGTTGTCAGGGTTTTGATCGCAGCGACTTACAGCATATTCAGCCTTGTGGGTATCGTTTTAAAGCCAAATTTTGCCCTGAATGTGGCGCCGATCAGGATATTGCCGCCAGGTTTTGTACCCAATGCCAGACGGTGCTGGTTGACCCGGATAAAAAACTGCAGGAAGCATTAAAGCTTAAAGATGCGCTGATCCTGTATCCTGTGGAAATGACATGCAGTGCCCAGCAGGACCACAAAGGACAAAGCAGATTAAAAGTCAGTTATGTTGATGCACAGGGGCAACAGCTGCATGAATTCTGGCCGCTGGCCAGCAAAGCACAGCGTCAGCGTTTTGGCCGTATCTTTGTGCCCCCGCATTTAACCGACCGCCACCGCCCTTTTGATACCAGCTCAGTCAAAGCCATTGTGGCGCAGCAGCACAGATTACAGCCGCCCTCAGCTGTGATAGCCCGTAAAGACGGTCGTTTCTGGCGACTCAGGGACAAATTATTTAATTTAAGCGCTACAACAAATGCCGACAGCTAAGCTTAGCCAGCCACCACGGAACAATAATCTGCATCGGACTGACAGCTGGTTGCAAAGTGTTGTTTTTAAAAATTAATCACCAAAGCATTGCTTTACAATGGCCAGCAGTTAAGCAAAAATGAAACTCCCTATCAGCAGTGAAGGAACACCGCATGTTGTCAGGTGATTGGTTTTTTGCCCAACAACCCAAGCCCGGCGTACCGCCGCAACCCGACAACAGGCTGCTATCTCGTTGCCTCATTTTTGCAGTTGGCGTAAAGCCGCGCTGCCAGAACAACAACTGAGCTTTGGATGTACATCTGTTATGCAAATTAAAGATATCAATAAAGATACTTACCGCAGTCACCTGAATGTGATTATTGTGGCGGCTATTGCGGTCTTTGCAGCGCTTGGCGTGGGACTGTCCAGTTTGTTGTTCCACTATTTTGGCGGGCCACAAGGCGATAACTTTATCTGGAATTTGCTGGGGGTCAGCATTGGTGGATTTATTGCTGCCGCCTGCTTAAAAAAGTTAAAACATACCCCTTATTTTTATGAAGTGGCATACGTCTGGGATTTAAAACAAGAGCTGAATCTGATTAACCGCAAACTGACCCACCTGAAACAGGCCTGCAACAGCGGCAATGTCGATGCCATGATTATCATGTTGTACAACTACCATGGCTCCAGACAGTTGTGGCAGCTGGATGATAACGTCCTTAATTTGCAGGAACTGGAGCTGGAGCTGATTCAACTGGAAGATAAGATCCGACAGACCGGCCTGAAACTGGATCCTGGCCAATACCAGCGTAGTCTGCTGGATAAATTCTAGGGCGCTAAAAGTCATTTCAGGGACAAAAGTAAATTTCACACACTAAAGCTAACTCTCTGTTCCTAAATATAAAATATTTTTTTCATCAGGATATTTTTTTAATCATCCGGCTGTGAAAGCAAGAAAGAATAGACAATAATCAAACAACACTTTGTCTCTTTCCAATAACAACAAGCTGTTACAGGGTTCTGATATGACTGCGCAAAATGCTTTATTAACCATTCTCGTCGAAAAAATCCGCAACGATAGTTTAGTTTTACCCAGCCTTCCGGAAATTGCGTTAAAAATCCGCAAAATGGCAGATGATCCTAATGTAAATCTGAACCAGATGGCCGACATGATTTCGCATGATCCGGCTTTGTCAGCCCGCATTATGAAAGTGGCCAACAGTGCTTTTGTCGGTCGTGGTGTGCATGTCAATTCGCTGCATCAGGCCACCACCCGTATCGGTCTGCGTTATATCAAAAACGTGGTCACGGCCATGGCGATGGAACAGCTGTTTGTATCAAAAACGGCTTTTATCAAAAAACAAATGGACCTGGTTTGGACTGAAACCTTGGAGTTGACCGCTTTTGCCCTGACGGCCATGGCGCAGCACAATGCCAATTTTAAAAACCCTGCGTTAAACTTTGATACCATGACACTGGCCGGTTTAGTCCACAATATCGGTGCTTTACCCATTCTGACTGAAGCGGAAAGACAGCTGGATATTTTTGGAGATGAAAACTTTATCAAAGGTGCTATCACCAATATTTCCGGAAAAATCGGCGCAACTATTTTGCGTACCTGGGGTTTCCCGAATGAACTAATTGAAGTGGCTGAACAGTGGGATGTGCCAGCTTATCAGCCGGCTCACCCTTCTTATGTCGACTTTATTCGTATTGCCGCTATTAAACAAAATCGTTTCCATGGCGAAGGTGAAACAGCACAGCTGCTAAAACCTTTTGTCGATCTGGGTTTGATCCCTTCGACCGATTTTTACCGTTCACCTGATTTTGTGGCAAGGCTGAACGAAATCAAAACATTATTTGCTTAACAAAAGTTTGCTTAACAAAACATCAGTGATAAAAAAACCGCCATTTGGCGGTTTTTTTGTTGGGATTAAAACAGCGCCTGATGCAACTCTTTCACCACAGTCGCCGCTTCTTTATCTTCAACCAGGAAACACAAATTATGCCGGCTGGCACCATGACAAATCAGCCGCATATTAATTTTTTCCAGCGCCTGAAATAACGAACCTGTGACACCACGGGTGCTATGCAGATGATTACCTATCACTGCAATTAAACTCAGATCCTGCTCCACAGTGACCTCAGAAAAAGCTTTCAGCTCCGAGAGCGCCGGTTCAATCGAATGGCTAAAGGCACTGCCCGGTGCGTCATCCAGTGTTAAAGCCACACTTATTTCAGAGGTGGTGACTAAATCCACCGAGATCTGGTGGCGGCTTAAAATATCAAACACCCGTGCCAGGAAACCGGCAGCATGCAGCATAGCCGGGCTTTTTACTGTAATTAAAGTCTGGGCTTTACGCAGTGCAATTGCACGGTAGGATGGTTTGGTATCGACCTGTTTGGAGATCCAGGTGCCGCCAGCTTCTGGCTCACGGCTTGAGCCAACAAAGACCGGAATATTTTGCCGCATCGCCGGGATCAGGGTCGCCGGATGTAATACCTTGGCACCAAAAGTTGCCATTTCGGCCGCTTCGTCAAAACTAATTTCCGGAATACAACGGGCGGCACTGGTGAGTCTGGGATCTGTGGTAAAAATACCCACCACATCAGTCCAGATCTGCACCACACGGGCACTTACTGCTTCACCTAAAATAGCGGCGCTGTAATCGGAACCACCGCGGCCTAAAGTGGTGGTCTGGCCGCTGGCGTCAGCACCGATAAACCCCTGAGTCACAATCAGCTGTTGTTTTAACAGCGGTAACAGATATTGTGCTGTTAAGCTGGCAATGGCTTCAATTTGTGGTTCAGCTTTGCCAAAACGCGAATCAGTGCGCATCACGCGGCGCACATCAAAACTACTGACTGCCGCCCCCCGCTCGGCCAGCACTTGCGCAAATAAAACTGAACTTAACCGCTCACCAAAAGATAACAATAAATCTTTTTCAGCGTCACTGAAATCACGCTCAAGCTGCAGCAGGGTTTTTAACTCAAGCAAAAGTTGTTCTATGGCTGCGCCAACCAGATGTTGTTGCTGCAACTGACGCAACACATTGTAAGTAATACGTTCTATGCCGCTGTAATGCTCAAGCCGAAGGGTTATGTCAGATGTTTTGGCGATGTCGACCAATAAATTGGTTACGCCTGAGCTGGCACTGACCACAATCAGCTTGATATTGGGATCGGCCAGAATAATGTCGGCACAACGGGACATTGCAGTAAAATCAGCCACACTGGTGCCACCAAATTTAGCAACGATAAAAGCATCAGGGTTCACAACAGGCGCAGCGGTTGCTGCAGTATTTTGCGGATTTAACAAGGTTTCTCTCCTTATAAAAAACATAAGCAGAGCATGGCATTTGCAGCATGAGCATCAGGCAGCGTACACAGCAAAAAGCTATGCTTTGCAGCCTGATAACAGACGAACAAAGGCCAGAAGCTCTCCACCGGGTTTCAGGTGACAGTCGCAGGGATTCAGCCCTTTTGACCGGACAAACTGTTGCTATGGCAGTTTATCCTCGGCGTTCATCCCCATTATTCAGGTTAAGGTTTATAGCTACCTAGCCTGAACTACCTGGTGAACGCTCCTCTTCTGGTCTATCGAATATGATTGACGCCGCCAAGATACTGTAGTTTTTTGCAAAAGGCAACAGACTTTTAGATGTCTATATTGGCACCATTGCCGCTAGCATGTATTAGCTTCTGTGCGCTCACCCAATAACAAACCGCACTAAGTAGTTGTTTTTAAATACAGAGCAAAAAAAACGGAGCACCAGCTCCGTTTTTCCTGTGTTACCGTTAACTTGCGAACTGACCAAAAAAGTACACACCGCTGTAACCTAACGTATATGCAAACAGCAGATAGCCGGCCATTTTGAAGTAGCTGCCAAAGGTCAGTTCTTTAATTTTGCTCATCGCAATAATACCGGCGGCAGAGCCGATAATTAAAATGGAACCACCCACACCAGTGGCATAAGTTAACAACAGCCATTCCGCTGTGCTCATGCTCAGATCGGCTTTTAACAGCGCAGCTGTCAATGGCACGTTATCGATCAGTGACGACGAAATCCCCATCAGATAGTTAGCCTGCAGCGGCGGTAATACTTGGTACAGGTTAGTGAAGTTATTCAGGAATCCCACTTCTTTTAAAATACCAACGAGCAACAACACGCCTAAGAAAAATAACAGAGTTTCAAACTCCACTTCGCGCACATAATTCAAAATGCTTTGGGTGGCTTTTTTGCGCAATAAATACTGAGCACTTAAGAACATTATGCCAAGACCAAACAGGAAGGTCAGCACAGGCGGGATTTGGAACAGGATATTCAGCAGCAGCGTTGAGCCGATGGTGGCAGCAAAAATACCGGCGATAATGGCATCGGCTTTTTCGATAGGTTTGGTTGATTTTTCAATGGTGATTCGGTCTTTCATACCACGCGATAACAGAATTGCCAGCACTGCCACCGACAAAAACGCTGGCACAACCAGCAGTAACAAATGCGCGATAGTTACTTTGCCGGCCAGGAAAAACATCAAAGTTGTCACATCGCCGGTAATTAGCGACACACCGCCGCTGTTCACCGCAAAAATAATCAGGGTTGCGTATTTAATCCGTTTTTTCACGTCCATTTTTAAACTGGCAATCACCGCGATGGACACCAGGGTTGCCGTAACGTTGTCGGCAAAAGAAGAAAATACAAAAGCAAAAGCGGCGATAATAAACATCAGCCGGCGCTCAGATAATTGCGAAGGCAACATGCGTTGCACCATCTGCGAAATAAAACCTTTGCTATTGAGATAAGCGACAAAAGTCATAGTTGACATCAAAAACAACCACAAAGTGGCTATTTCTAACAGGTTATGGTTTAACTGCTCGCTAACTTCGGCACTTGTAGCACCATGCATTGGAAAAATAAATGCTAAAATCCAGCACAGAGTACCGAAAAAAAGTGTCGTTTTTGCCTTGTTTACGTGGATAATATCCTCTATAACGATGAGCACAAAAGCTAGGGCAACCATGCCCAGTATTACGGCTGTTAACATATATTTTCACCAGATTGTAGACAGTGGAAGTGACCAATTTGCGGGGCGGCATTCTAGCATCGTCAGTCAGTTATCACCATCCACAACTGGGCATACATTGGTCTATACCCCTTAATTTTTTAACAAAAAGTTACGAGTTCATGCTATCAGCAAAAAAAATCATTAAGTGCCTCGACGACCACTGGCCTGTTCTGGAAACATTGGCAAGTCGCAGTGCGCTTGGCAGTTTCAGTTTTCAGGATGTGCAGGCGCTGATCCAGCGCCACGCGCCAGCTTTGAGCAGCGAACAGGTGTTTCGTGAAGCCCAGAGGTTATTGCAGCAGGAAGTGCTGATCCCACTGGCCAAATCCAGTCAGCTCGAACTGAACCGAGCCGTGCTCGAATTTATTCAGTTCCTGACGCAGGAGCACCAGCTTGGCACTGTCGGTGATATTCAAAGCCGGATTGAAGATTTAGACCGCCTGCGTGGCAAACTCAAAGCCGCCGCCGACAATAAAGATGTCAGTGAAATGCGCCGTTTTATTCGTTTAATGGACGAAAGAGTGCGTGAAGTGGTAAAGCATTTTCGTAAAAACGAAAGTGCCATTTTGCATTTGGTCGAACAAGCCAAAGCTGACGAAAGCAAATTAAGTTTGGCCAAAAGATACAGCGCTGTGATGGAAGCTTTTGATGAATACATCGAGCCTGTGCTGCAGATGATTGATATCAATGGCCCTTTCCAGCACAGCATCGCTGCTTTGGAATTGCTGCTCAGCGACTTAATTATCCATATTGAACAAACCGGCTTTTTGCAGGGTGAAAAAGAACCTTTAGTTCAGCTGCGCACCCGTTTGCTGGAGATGAACCAGCTGGGCCGCGAGTCGCTTATTCGCAGCACAGACGTGCTGATGCCACTGAGGGAAGAGCTGCGGAAAAACACCTTATTGTCACGTAACGCCAGCGCTTTATTGGCACTGTTGCGTAAAAAAGGCCTGGAGCCAACACTTGAACAATTGGTGCCTAAATTCAGCTCTGATCATCAAAAATTCAGTCTGGGTTCGGCCAACCAAATCACCAGTTATATGGCCGAACTGGTGGATTATCAGGACGAGCTGTATCAGATGCCACAGCAGGTTGATCAGGCAGCACACCATAATATCCGGGTGCCGGAGCTGGCTGATGTACTGAAATTTGCCCGCACGCAAAAAGCCAATACCGATTTATCCCTCTGGCTTGCCAAAAGTTACCCACAGTTGCCGGTAGATGAAATGTTATTTTTGTATCAGGAGCTTAGCCGAGCCCCAAGCCTGAAACTGCAACATTTAGAACAGTTAACCGAGCTTGAAGTCAATGGTTATCGCCTGACGCTTCACCCTTTTGCCCCCACAGCACAGTCAGGAAATTAACTGATGCAGATTGAACTGGAACAACTAAGCCAGCTGGCTGACATTTATAAAAAACTCAGCACTGGTTTTCATATCAGCGAGCAGGATTTTGCCCTCTGGCAGGAGCTCGACAATAACGAAGACGCCTACAGCGCATTATTTACCGCCCTGGGTCATCAGCTCAAACGTGACAGCCGCGGTTTTTTCCATTTTGAAGTAGACGATGCCACCGTCAATATGGGCAAGATTTCCCGTTTATTTGCGCTGACCACTTATGCCCTGGTGGAGTTTTTTGCAGACAAAGGCCAGGACCCGCTGCGGGCGTTATTTGACGAAGAAATCAGCCATGAAATTCTCGCCAGCATTTTGCAGCAGCAATATCACCTGTTTGAGCAGCTGGAAGTGTATTCAGCCACTGACCTCAAACGGGAAGTGATGAACCGCATGGTACGTTACGGTTTTGCCAAAGCCCAGGGTGAACAATTTAAGTTGCTGTCCCCTATCTACCGTTACCTTGATGCCTTAATGGCGGTTGATCAGCTGACCGAAGAAACCAACACAGAGGGCCAGGCCGATGTCTGAGTTATACGGCTTAACCAAGCTCGCTTTATTAAATACCGCAGGTTACGCCAAGTGTGTGATCCCGCTCGATGACGCAGCGTCAATCTGCGCGCCCAACAACACAGGGAAAAGCTCGGTCATTAACGCTTTGCAGTTTCCGCTCATTAACGATTTACGCTTAACCGAATGGGACGGCCACGATTTAGACGAAACCCGTAAATTTTATTTTGGCACCGACCAGAGTTACATTTTGCTGGAAGCCAACTTACCCAATGGTCCTGTGGTCATTGGTGTGGCGGGCCTTGGTAAAATTGCCGGTTATCAGTACCAGTATTTTTGCTACAACGGCAAGCTGAACCTTGATCATTATCTGGTCAACAACAGCATTGTGAAATACAACAAGCTGGATCATCATTTACGTGAGCTGGGTTTTGACCCTTTAGAGCTGAAACCTGCTGAGCTGAATGCCCTTTTAACCGGCGGCGCCACGCCTTATGACAGCAAAATTAACCTGCGGATGATCCCGCTGACCAATGTCAGCGATGCCCCTGTATACAAAGACATTTTCCGCCGTATTTTAAACCTGCACCGCTTAACAGCGCAGGACGTCAAACGTTTATTATTGCCGGTGTTTGCCCGCCATTTAAGCGACCCCAAAGTCGATTTTTACACTGTCTGGCACAATGCCTTTGAAAAAGTAAACCGCGACAGGCGCGAGCTGAAAGCTTTGGAAAACCAGCAACAGGCGGTGGAAGCGCTGGAAAACCTGCTGGAAAACCGCGCTGTACTCAAAGGCCGTTTAGGCGCTTATGCACCTAAACTGGACAAAGCTTTGGTGGAATTTCAGAGTTATTTAGAAGATCAACAAGGCGAACTGTCGAATAACCTCGAAGAGCTACACCGCGAAAAAAGCCAGCTGGAAGAAAAACAGCGTTTATACGTGGGCCAAATTAAAGAACTGTCCGGTCGTAAAATTGAGCTGCAACAATGGTTTAGTGAACACGACACCCTGGCACTGCGTTTTGGCCTGACCAATCTGGCAACCCTGCAATCCAACCTTGCCAATATCCGCCAGAGTTATGAGTCGTTAAGCCACAGCCTGCAAGGTGCAGCCAATTTAAACCCTACCACCTTGGCGCATCAACAGGCGCAAACCCAGAAGCAGCTGAAAAGCTTAAAGTTGCAACTGAAAAACCTGGAATACAACCTGTATTCCAGGCTTCGCGAAGATTTGTCCTTGCCTGAAGTGCAGCAACTGATTAAAGCGCTGAACCCGGATTTATTGTCGCTGTCGACCGCAACTGGCGGTGATGTGCAAATCACGGATGACGATGCATTTGGCGAGCAATTACGTGCCCTTGCCGATTGTTTCCGTCAGGGTAAGTTGCATCTCAAAGGTGCTGTCATTGATTTAGCGCATTTATCAGCCCCGGATATGACAGGGGTTGAAGGCAAAATTCAGCTCAAAGAGCAGATTGAAGCACTACAACTGACCCTGGCCACGCTGGAGCAGCAGGAAGAAGTGGCTCAGGATTTAGCGGGCAAAACCCGCGAAAAAGAGCGTTTATACGCAGATATGCTGCAAGCTGAAGAAGATTTAAAACGTTTTGCCCGTTTTGAACAAATGCGCGAGCTGCGTGATCAGCAACAGGATTTAGTCGATGAGCTCGAGCGTGAAGAAGAAATTCTGCACGAGCAACTATCGGAAGTGCAGCATAAAGCCAGCAGCTTGTCGGACCGGCGCAATCTGGTGACCAATAAACAGGATCAGCTCAAACGTCAGCTTGAACGTATTGAACACGAGAAAAAAGAACGCATTGATTTTCAGCTGGATTTTTACAGCGGCCGTATCACACCTTATCCAATTGAGATTAACCTCGAATACGACAATCTGGCCGACGAGCTGCGTTCTTACAATAAACATTGTCAGGAGCTGAAGCTTCTGGACATCAACATTAAAAATACCTATTTGTTTATTTTTAATGCCGGCATCAGCAAATTTGAGGCCGAAACTGATGAAGACGCCAAATACCAGAAGCTGATCCAGGCCTTTCACCATCTGGATAAAGAGCGTGAAGCCATTGAACGCCGTGCCAGAGTGGCGCTGACTGAAGTTGCGTCCACGCTTAAAGGTTTAAGATCAGATTTAGACCGCCTGCACCGTGAGCTCAATAGCTTTAACCGCGGTATCTGGCGTCATCAGATTTCTAATTTGCAGGATTTTAAAATTGAGATTGTGGACCGCAAACTGCTGGTCGGCCATATCGATACCATTCTGACCACCTCGGATGCCTATCAACAAGGCGACACGCTCGACTTGTTAGCGCCTGGGGTCACTACAGATGAGCGCGAAATTAATGCGGCTAAAGATTATCTCATTCAGGCAGCCAGCGAAAAATCGGGTCTGACGCTGTCGGATTTATTTGATATCCGTTTTAAAGTGGTGAACCGCGCCGGTGAAGTGGAGTATTTTGACAAAATAGACTCAGCAGGCTCCAACGGTACCCGTATTACCATTAAGTTATTGTGTGGCATGTTGTTTATTCGTCAGTTATTGGCTGAACGGGAAAGGGGTAAATACCGCATTCCTATTTATATCGACGAAGCAGCCGACATTGACCCGCATAACCAGCAGGCGCTCATTGAAACTGCGCTGAATTTTGGTTTTGTGCCTATTTTTGCCTCTGTGAAACCACAAACCAGCTGCCGTTATATAGTGCCGATCCGCACCGTGAAAAACGGCGCGCAAAACTGGGTGGATGAAAAGGACTGGATCCTCTGTGAACAAATTGGCAGTGCCGAGCCTTTGTTAACTGAAGACAAAGTGAATGACGAGGCTGAGCTGGCGGGCTAAGTCTCTGGTGCCTGTCTCATGCCGGGCGGGCAGCTTGTGGCAACAGCTGCTGTTCTGATGAAAAATCAGGCAGTTAAGTTGTTGCCGCTGAACTTTTGCTGGCAGTTTTACTCAGAGCCAACAAGTCGACGCAGGCGTTTTAACCCAAGCCAGCGGCTGTTGTTTTTTTATCCGGACAAGGAGTTTCGTCATTCGCGGACTGAGTCATCACCCTGTTTTTCTGCTGTTGATGCTGTTGTGGCTTGCTGTTACGCCGGCTCGGGCTGATGCTGCCAATCGGATTGAACTGATTGGTGTTACAGGCGAGCGTAAGGAAAATATTGAGCTTTACCTGTCATCTATCACTGAAGCTGAAATTAACAGCTCGTCCCGCTTTAAAAACCGGGTCAGCCGCGATATTAAAAAGGCGCTCAGAGGTTTAGGTTATTATCAAGTAGTTGTTGATTTTATTGATAAAAAAGACAACGACAATTACATCCTCACAGCCAAAATCACTGCCAATAAATATGTGTATATTCAAACCAATGATTTGCGGATTTATGGTGGTGCAGCCAAAGACACCCAGTTTTTGCAACTTCTGAAAAACGCCGCGCCAAAAAAAGGCGAGCGCATGCACCATGGTAAATACGAAAATTTCAAAAGTGAGCTGATGAGCCTGGCCAATCGCAAAGGTTTTTTTGATGCCAAATTTACCCGCACCGAACTTTATGTCAAACCAGGCGACAGGCGCGGCACAGTGCGGTTGTATTTTGACTCAGGCCAAAGATATAAATTTGGCGACATCAGTTTTCATGGTTCACAAATCAGGCAGGCCAGACTGAAATCCTTATTAAAATTCCGCAAAGGCGACCACTACTCTGCCCGCCTTTTGGGCGAGCTGAGTCAGTCCCTGGCCACCACCAACTGGTTTAGCAGCATCAACCTTGAAGCCGACGTCGACAACCGTAAAAACGGCGAATTGCCGCTTCGCATCGAACTAACACCAGCGCTGAAAAACAATGTGGAGACAGGTATCGGTTATGAAACTGACGTGGCAGGCCGGCTCAAAGCCAAATGGGAAAAACCCTGGCTTAATGACAGAGGCCATAGCCTGGGTGCCAACTTAGCTTTATCCAATCCGGAGCAACTGCTGGAAACCCGCTACAAAATGCCGCTGCGGGATGTCACTAACGACTATTACCAGTTTGTATTGGGCTACAAAAACCTCGATAAACTCGACACTGTCAGTCAGGAATTTAATCTGCTGGCCGAGCGCAACTGGCTTCTCAAAAGCGGCTGGAGTCGAAATCTGTCGATGCGCTGGTTGTATGAAGATTATTTACAAGGCACCCAGGAAGCCACCTCCAACCTGTTTATGCCGGGCATCAGTTTTAGCAAGGGAACCAACAGCGGGGGCAGTATGCCGCAACAGGCAAATTATTATCTGCTGGCAGCCGAAATTGCCGACCAAAGCTGGGGCTCGGACACCGACTTTATCCGCTTGCGCGGCAGAGCCGGCTGGATTGGTAGCTGGAGTGCTGATAAACGTTGGTTGCTGCGTCTGGACGCCGGCACCATATTGCAGGAAAGCATTGAGAGTATTCCATCGTCTTTACGTTTTTTTGCCGGTGGCGACAACAGCCTGCGTGGTTATCAATACCGCACTGTAGCGCCTCAGGATGCACAAGGCCTGTATATTGGCGGTTTGCATATGGCAGTGGCCAGTATGGAATATCAACACAGAGTCAAAGGCGACTGGTGGCTGGCGCTATTTACCGACTATGGCAGCGTCTGGAACCAAAACCCGGATTGGCAACGTGGTGTCGGCGCCGGTATTCGCTGGGCATCGCCAATAGGCCCGGTACGGCTTGATTTTGCTTTTGGCCTGGACGCCAAACCCGGTACCGACTTTCGTATTCACTTTACCCTTGGCCCCGAATTATGAAGCTCAGCTGGTATCTGCTTAAAAGATTTTTACTGAGCCTGCTGGCCATTCTGCTGATCTTTCTTGCGCTGATTGGCACCAACTTAAGTTTGCAACTGGGCGCTTTGATTGCACAGGGGTATTTGCCGACTTTGACGATTGGCAGTATCAATGGCGACTTATGGCGTGGTTTTACTTTATTGGATGTGCAATATCAGGACGAACAACAGCAAATCAGCGTAAAAAGTCTGCAAAGCAGGCTCGACTGGCGCTGCCTGAGCATTAATGCACTTTGTTTACATTATCTGAAGCTGGAAGGTGTAGCTGTCAGCATCAGTGAAACTCAGGAAAATGATAAAGCAAACAACGAAATCACGGTGCTCTCTGCCCCACTACCGATCCGGATTGACGAACTCTCTCTGCACAACGCCACTTTTGCACAGCCGCAATTGCGACTGCAATTGGGCGCGCTGCAAAGCAGCCTGCACTGGCAACAGGATCAGTTAACACTGGGCGATAGCCTGGTGCGTCAGTTCAGAATACAGCAGATGCTTAGCCCCCAAAACACCAGGCCAAAGCCCAAAGCCAAAACAACGGCCGCCATCACCCAGGGTTGGCAATTGCCACCTGTGCCGGCTTTGCCGGACCTTAGCAGCATAAAGCTGCCGCTGCAGCTTAGCATCAAAAGTCTGCTGCTTGATGACATTGAGTTACTGGACGCTGAGCACACCGAGCTGCAGCTAACCAAAGCGCAATTACAGGCCAATTTCAGCCACCAGCACTGGCAACTGGCTATTGCCGACTTCGACGCAAAAACGCCGTTACTCAAGTTTCGCAGTCAACTGGATCTCAAGCCGCAACAACAGCAGTCTATTGACCTACAGCTTGAGATCACAACGCAGCCCTGGCTCGCTGAACAACAGCTGCAACTCAGTCTGCAAGGGCCGCTTGATTCTATTGCGCTCAATGCAAAGCTGCTGGGCGCGCAGCAGGCAACCCTCGCCGGCACTTTGGATCTAACCAAGCCACAGCCTGAATTTGTACTTAACCTGAGCTCCGATGCATTGCAATATAAAATGCCTGCCGAAGACGAACCTAAAGCTGATGCAGATACAACAGAGCCAAAAACATACCGCCTTGGCAATCTGCAACTGCAACTCAAGGGCTCCACTGCCATTTTTGATTTTGTCGGCAACAGTCAGTTGCAGTTGCCGGATTTACCCACAGCTCAACTGAAGTTAGCCGCCCGTTATCAGGCAAAACCTGCAACCTTGCAGATCCAACAACTGGATTTGCAAACCCTGGGCGGCGATCTGCAGGCATCTGCGACTGTAGATTTAACCGCACAACAAATTCAAAGTAACCTAGTGCTAAAACAACTGAAGCCTGGTTTATTCTGGGCTGATTATCCAGGCAGCCTGTCGGGCGAACTCAGCCTTGATGCCGATGTTAAACCCGCGACAATCAAACTCGCCTTGCCGGTGATTAAACTGCAGGGGCAGTTACGTGAACTGCCCCTGCAACTGCAAGGCAGCTTAACACTTGAACAACAAAACGAATTCTGGGCATTGCAAAGCCCGGGGCTGGCGCTCAGTCATGGTCCAAACCAGCTGTCGGCCAAAGGCCTGCTGACAGACCTTTGGGATGCAGAAGTTGTGCTCCAGGTGCCGGACCTGTCACAAAGTGTGGCGCAAAGTGAAGGTCGGTTAACTGGTTTAATTAAACTGACAGGCGCCGCCAAAAATCCAAGCCTGGAACTGGATCTGCACGCTGAGCAGCTGAATTATCAGGACGATTATGCACTGGCCAGTTTTGCGCTACGAGGCACCCTGGCAGCTTTAGGTCAGCAGCACTCTTCGTTATCTTTGACCGCCAAAGAAGGTCAGGCACCGGGTATTCAACTGCAACAACTGGACTGGCAACTGACAGGCACAGCGCAACAACATCAGAGTCATCTGCAACTGGATAGTCATCAGCTGCAGGCGGCAATAGCTATGGAAGGCAGCCTCGACAGTCAGAATTGGCAGGTTAACTGGCAGGAAGCCAGATTTAAATCTGATATGGGCGACTGGCAGCTGCAGCAGAGCCTGCAAACAAGCTGGCAGCGGCAACAACAGACACTGACCTTCAGCCCGTCCTGTTGGCAGGACAAAGCCGCAACAATTTGCCTGAAGGCGGATAAAACACTGTCGGCCACAACAGGCGCTATTAGCGCGGAACTGACACAACTTGATTTGGCGGCGCTCAGTCCCCTGCTTGAGCAGCATCAAAGCTTAAGTGGCCGGGTGGATGGCGCCTTTTCTTTAGGCTGGCAACCGAAACAGCTGCCAAGCTTCAATCTGAAGCTGCAAGGCGGCGCCGGCCTGCTGAATTATCAGAGTTCCAGCTTGTTGGAAGTGCCATGGCAACAGCTCAGCCTAAACGCAAGCTTACAAAATAACGAACTGCAATCTGAGTTTAAGCTGATTTTTTCAGAGAAAAGTGATGCCAGGCTAGCGCTGAAGCTGCAACAGCTCGATAGTGCCGATAAAACCATCGATGCCAGATTTCAGCTTAAAGCGATGGATTTAGCCTTTTTAAGGCCTTTGCTCAACGACTACAGCCAGTTTCAGGCTGAGCTGAACGGCGATATCAGCGCCACTGGTGCTCTAGATCATCCACAGCTACGCGGCACTCTGGCCCTCGAGAAGCTAATATTAACCGGCCGTCAGGCTCCAATGGATATTCAGCAAGCAACACTTCAACTGACGCTGGATGGCTTTTCGGGTAATCTGGCCGGAGAGCTGGTGACCCCTTCAGGTCAGCTCAATATGACAGGTCAGGCAGACTGGCAACAAACTGCGCTCTGGTACGCCAAACTGGCACTCAAAGGTGAACAAGTTAGTGTGCATTTGCCCAACACTACACTCACCTTGTCGCCGGATTTACAATTTAACGCCGATGCCAAGGGCGGCCGTTTAACAGGTTTAGTGGATATTCCGCAGGGCAAAATTGAAGTTGATGACCTGCCACAAGAGGCCACCCGGGTATCAGATGATGAAATTTTAATTAATACTCAGGAGCTGGATAATTTGGCGACCGAACAATGGCGACTGAGTTCGGATGTCAAAGTGCTGCTGGGCGACAATGTCCGACTGGCCGCTTTTGGCTTAAAAACCCGGCTGGAAGGTGAATTAAGAGTACGGCAAAATGGCAAACAACCGACTGTACATGGCCAGGTCAACCTGCAAAACGGTACTTTCCGTGCTTATGGCCAGGATTTGCAATTACGCAAAGGCCGGCTGAATTTTAACGGCCCTGCCGATGAACCACTAATGGCCATAGAAGCTATCCGCAATCCGGAAAAAACCGAAGATGGTGTCATTGCCGGCTTAAGAGTCAATGGCTTAGCCGACAGTCCTGTGGTGGAAGTATTCTCCACGCCGGCCAAACCCCAGGCCAATGCGTTGGCTTATTTGCTGATGGGACGGGATTTAAACAGCAATAGCTCAGATAAAAGTATGACCACCAGCCTGATTGGGATTGGGATTGCCAGCAGCGGTAAATTGGTAGGGCAGTTAGGCGAGGTGTTTGGTTTAAAAGAGCTCAGCCTTGACACCGCCGGCAGCGGCACCGACTCCAAAGTGACGGTCAGTGGTTATTTGTCCCCTAAATTGCAGGTGAAATATGGGGTGGGTATTTTTACTCCCTTTGGTGAATTTACCCTGCGCTACCGTCTGATGAAAAAACTGTATTTAGAAGCGGTTAAAAGCGTCAACACCTCAGTAGATTTATTATATAAAGTGGAGTTTGATTAAAAAATCACCTTAAAACAGCGCCTTATAAAAGTCCATCCAGCCGCTACTACAAAAAAGACCAGTTTTAGCTGATCTTTTTATCATTATTTTTTGATTAGCGCCTGCAGTTAAAGCGGTTTCTTTAACAACAAATGCTGATAACGCCCTAACGACGCATAAGGTTCGGTGCGGTTGTATCTGAGCTCCACTTCCAGCAATTTATCAAACTCAGTCTCCTGCTCTGAACGGTCCCGTAAATAATCGTGGAAACAACGCACCCCGGTTTTACTTAATAATTCAAAACCCTGTACCTGACACCAGCGATGTACATCCAGAGGATTCAGTGGATGCTGCGGGCTTAAACTGACTTTTTTCTTATAGGCCAAATCGCGTAGCACATAATTAAAGTTGCCATACACAATATTGGAAAACCTTTTGGCGTCCAGGTTGTAAAACATCAGTGATAAGGTGCCGCCTGGCTCCAGCAGCTGCCACAGCTGCGCTATGGCAAGTTCAGGCTCAGCCAGCCACTCCAGTACGGCATGACAGAGCACCACCGGATATTGCTTGCCCAGTGTTGCCAACTCAGCAAGGCCGGTGTTTAAAATACTGATGTGCTCAGACAGCCCCTGGTTTTTGGCGTTTTCTGCGGCCATCGCCAGCATTTCGGCCGACAAATCCGTGAGCAGCAGCTGATGGCCCAATGACGCCAGCCACAATGCCAGCTGGCCTTGACCAGCGCCTACATCCAGCACCCGGCTTGGCTGTTTTAATGCCTCACATTCTGATAAATCCCGCTGCAATACCAACTGCCTTAACCGGCCTTTTGTTGTCTGATAAATATTCTGCTGAAATTTCGCCGCGATACTGTCAAAATTGCGGTCCGATTTTTTCTTTGCCATGGTGTTATGGAATTTCCCGTTAAAATTCTGGCCTCGCCAGCCGTGATTCTGTTGTTGTTGGCACTGCTGCTGGTTATGTTACATCAATTGCGCCCCGGCGCCGCCAAAGCAGGCAGCCTTTTGTTGTTTTTGCTGATTTGGGGCGCCACCACTAAACCCCTGGTGGACCAATTGGCCGCGCCGCTCGAGCTGCAATATCCGGCTTATGACAAAACAGCTCATCCACAGCCACTGCAGCATATATGGGTGCTGGGCTGTAATCATCAGGACAGCCACTTTTTACCCCTGACCAGTCAGCTGGAACCCTGCTCACTGGCCAGAGTCAGTGAAGGGATCAGGCTTTGGCACCAACAGCCAACAGCCCTGCTGCATTTTAGCGGCCGTATTGACGACAGGCTGACTGAGCACAGCGACGTGGCACGTCGTTATGCCATCGCTATGGGGGTTGCACCTGACCACATTCGTTTGCATCAACAGCCGCAAAACACCCGCGAAGAAATTCAAAGTCTGCTGGCTGCGACCGGCCAGGACCATGTTGCGCTGGTCACCTCGGCCATGCATATGCCAAGAACCATGCGCTGGGTGGCTTTTTATCAGCAAATGCAGGCCAAACGCGGCCAGATCATAGCGGCACCGACCGACTTTAGCGTCCGGCGTTTACATCATGAGCTTAAACCCAGCCATTTTATTCCCACTGTAACCGCCATCAGTGCTTTGGGTTATGTGCATTACGAATATCTGGGGCTGGTGCTGCAACAATGGCAAATGTCAGCCAACACAACAAGTGTACAGAACACCGAGGCATCAAGCGGGGTGCCCGATTTAGCACAGCCGGAATAACAACAGCCTGCAGTGACCGCCCCCCGGGTTAAGCGAACCTTCCCCCAGCCTACAGCAGCAGGCTCAGGCCGGATTCGGCAGATCAATAAACTCAACTTCAATGCCGGTTTGCTCTGCAAGCCACTGCCCCAGTGCCTGGATACCATAACGTTCAGTGGCATGATGGCCAGCGGCAATAAAATGGATGCCAAGCTCGTCGGCACTATGAATGGTCTGCTCTGACACTTCGCCACTAAAAAATAAATCGGCGCCAGCTTGTGCCGCAATGTCGATATAACCCTGACCACCTCCACTACACCAGGCGATAGTTTGAATGGTGGCAGGCCCGGCAGCATGTAACAGTGGCTGACGCTCTAACAAGGCCTCAAGGACAAAAGCCCAGTCTTGGGCATTGCGGCTGAGCGAAGAAGATGGCACATCGCCCAGCATCACCACCCCCAAAGGCTCAACGCAAGTTAATGGCCGCAGGTTTTCCAGTTGCAGCAGCTGACCAAGCCGGGCGTTATTGCCAAGCTCAGGCTGAACATCCAAAGGCAAATGGTAAGCGAGCAGATTGATATCGTGCTGCAGCAAGGTTTGCAGCCGGCGTTTCTTCATGCCGGTCACCGCATAATCTTCACCTTTCCAGAAATAACCATGGTGCACCAAAATAGCGTCGGCACCAGCAGCTACCGCAGCATCCAGTAGTTTTTGTGACGCCGTCACCCCAGTCACCACCTTTTGGATCTGGCTTTTGCCTTCCACCTGTAAACCATTGGGGCAATAGTCTTTGATACGGCTGGCAGTCAGTTTTTCTTCCAGCAGTTGCTGTAATTGTTGCCGGCTGATGCTCTTTGTTGGCTGCGTCATTGTTGTTCTGCTCCGGATAATTGTTCAAGTGCGGCCAGTTTGGTTTTGGCTTCGATCCACTGGCCCATAAACTTGGTACTGCGAAATTGATGTTGTCTGAGCATGGCGCCGATAAAATGTTGTGCCCTGTGCCGGCTCAGATTTGTTCTGGCTTGTTCCAGTTGTTGCCAGACGCCGGGCTGCAGCGCTTCAAAAGCAAACTTTTGCTGCAAAATCGCAAAACCTTGTTGCTGTGATGCCCGCCACAAGGCTTCATCCTGATAAAGCCGTACTGCCGCCTGGGCAATACTGTGGTTATCCTCTGCCACCAGGCCGGCAAACGCCCCCTCTAAACACATGCCTTCAGCCCCAACGGCCGTGGTGACACTGGGGGTGCCATTTTGCATCGCATCAATCAACTTGCCTTTAAGGCCTGCGCCAAAAGGTAAAGGAGCAAGACAAACTCTGGCCTGACGCAACACCTGGTGCGCATCATCAGCCCAGCCTTTGATCAAAAAACCTTGTTTGTTGTTGTGAAGTGCGGTGGCTTTGGGCGGCGGATAAGCACCATAAATATGCAGCTCAATACCAGGTAGCTGGGCTCTGATCAAAGGCCAGATTTGCTGCAGCCACAACACCGCCTGCCAGTTCGGTTCATGACGAAAATTGCCAATAAACACAAAGTGTTTTCGCTCATCAAACTCCGGCAAAGCCAAAGGCAGCTGCAGTGTTAATAAAAAGGGGCAATATAACAACTGACTGGCGGGCACCTGAAATTGTTGCTGCAATAATGCCATTTCATATTCAGAAATAGTCAGTGTCAGATCTGAGCGCAAAATGGCCGCAATTTCCCGCATCGCAAGCTCCGAGTGCAGATCTACGGGCTCTAGCTGACGTTGTTCTTTAAAGGCCTGCTGCCGGGCGGCCCGTAAAAAATGCAAATCTTCACTGTCAAGCAGCCGTAAGGCGTTGGGACAAGCGGCTTCGACCCGCCAGCCAAACTGCTCTTCCAGCATAAAACGGTCAAACAGCACCGCATCCGGCTGTAGTTCTGCTATCCAGCGGTCGAAGCTGCTGCAGTTGAGGCTCACCGTCACTTCGCTGATACCAAGGGCTGTCAGATCAGCGCGGTGCGGCCCGCGCTCAGCAGCACTGGCAAAAATCACCTGCCAGCCCTGACTGCGATACAGCTCAAGTAAACTTAACATCCGCCAGCCGGCGGCAGATGAAGCAGGCTCCGGCCAGACGTACCCCAATACCACTAATAACGCCATCCTAACCTCCAGAAAAACGGTCGTTATTGTAACCCTGATCCGGTAAGGCACCAAACCTTGTCTGTCAGGCTTGCTGCGCGCCACTTTATTAGTGGTATGATGAGTGCCGTTGTTTTGCTGTTGGACCTGTTATGACCAAAGTGAAGGCCCCTTATCACCCAACCGAAGAGTTGTTGCATTGGCTTAGCCATGGTTTTGCCGCACTGTTAAGCCTACTGGGTTGTTTGTTATTACTGCAAAAAAGCCTGCAACAAAATGACTGGCAAGTCACACTGGCTGCGCTGGCGTTTGGTGTCAGCTTGTTTTTATTGTACCTGTGTTCCAGCCTGTACCATGGCAGTAAAAACCCTCGTCACAAAGCCTTTTGGCGCAAGCTAGACCATGCCGCTATTTATCTGTTAATTGCCGGCAGTTACACCCCTTTTACTCTGATCAGCATGCGGGACAGCTGGGGATTCTGGTTGCTGGCTGTGGTCTGGGCTATTGCTTTTGCCGGTATTATTCTGGAGTTTGCCGCCCATCTGAAATTTAAAAAAACCAGCCTGGTGCTTTATCTGCTGATGGGCTGGCTGGCGCTGATTGCGATTAACCCTATGCTGACCCATGTGCCTGCAGCCGGTTTGTGGTGGCTGCTGGCCGGTGGTTTATGTTATTCCTTTGGTGTGATTTTTTATATCTGGCATGCGCTGAAATTCCATCATGTCATCTGGCATCTGTGGGTGGTCGCAGGCAGCGGCTGCCATTTTATTTCGGTATATTATTTTGTGTTGTAACGCCAACATCAGTGAAAAAACAAAACGCCCCAAACCGGGGCGTTTTTTTATATGTGGTCAAAACACAACATCGATTAGCAGCGGTTGATATTCAGATAATCCACCGCAGCCTTGGCCCGCACTATACCCCAGCCATACTGGGTGTCCCGGCCTGCCGTGCCTCTGTCTTCAGCTGTCGCATTCAGCGCTGCACGAATTTTCGACGCGCTGCAGGTGCGGTGCTGACTCCAGACCAGTGCCGCCACCCCAGCCACATGGGGGGATGCCATTGAAGTGCCGCTTAAGCTGCTGTAAGTGCTGTTTTTATAGGTGGAGTTGACACTGACACCTGGACCTGAGATCTCAACCTGGCTGTTGTATTGTGAAAAGCTGGCGCGCACTTTACTGCTGTTGACCGCAGCCACCGACATCACAGCACTATAAGAGGCTGGGTAAGAAAATGCACTGGTACCGGCATTACCGGCTGCAGCCACTAATAACATGCCGCCATTATAAAAATTGATCATCGCATTATTTTCGGTGGTGCTGGAGCTGCTACCGCCCAAACTCATATTCACCACTGAAGCACCGGCATTTTTACAGCTCTGAATGGCCTGAATAAGGTTAGAGGCTGTGGTCCAGTTGCCTGAGTCGTTAAAAATTTTGACTATATGCAAACCAAGCTTGGCCGAACGGTTTACCCCTACCACACCAATATTGTTCCCGCCAATAGCGGCGATAGTGCCGGCCACATGGGTACCATGGCCGTTACCATCTGTGCTCCAGCTGCCATGACCGCTAAAGGCATAACCTGTAACACCGCTGCTTGGCAAATCCGGGTGACCATAGTTGTACCCTGTGTCAATGACACAGGCTTTGATATTGGACGTCAGTGCATCACTGACCTGAGGCGCCTGCACCATGGTAATGCCATAAGGCACAGATTCTGCCAGTAAATAACGTTTTGGATCTTCCTCGACATAATCCACTGACGGATTATTTTGCAGCGCTGCCAGCTGCTGTGCATTCAGTTTGGCCACGCTGACACCAAAAGCATCCAGATGATTGGCTTCCTGCACCTGGGCCTGACGTAATAACGCCATAGCGCCTTTACGCGAAAACTTCTGTTTGCGTTCACCCGCTGACAAATAGCTGTCAGCCTGAGGACCAAGCGCCTGAATGGTCGAACCGGATTTAAATTTGATCATGTATTGTTTATCGTCACCGCTTAATGGCATAAATTCGTCAGTCTCACTGGCGACAGCTTGTTGCACTGACAGTGCCATCACAGTGGCGGTAAAGAGCAGCGGCAGAACTTTTTGGATTGGTTGCATCATGATAGTGCCTTTAAATAGTTGATTTATTGTTGTTATGTCCGCCACATTTTTTTATGTGACGGGCGAAAATCAAACTAAAGGCATAGGTCAGCGCCTCCAAGTCTCGGGCGCTGATATCTTTCTGACAATTTAATGACAACAAAATGATACTTTAGAAATCAATACATTAGGCAACTTTACATTAGCGCTTTGTCCTTGCTGGCAACAGGCAGACTAAACCAGAACGTCGCACCTTGTTGTTCAACACTCTGAAAGCCAATCTGTCCTTCGTGACTTTCAATGATACGCTTGCAGATAGTTAAACCAAGACCTGTACCCTCTTTGGCTCTGCTATCCGAGGCATCAGCCTGACTGAACTTTTCAAACACTCTGTGCTGAAATGCCGCCGGGATGCCAATACCCTCATCTGTGACAGCCACCTTCACCTGCTTGCCATCACTGGACAACATCACTTCAACCTGACCACCTGGATGAGAAAATTTGATGGCATTGGATAATAAATTATCAAGCACCTGCCTTATTCTGAGCGGATCGGCCATCACCAAATAACGGCCATGCCCGTTCTGCGGTGTTGAGGTATTGTCACCGTCAGGCGGCAGATCGGTTTTAAGCAACAATGTCACATGGTATTTATCGCTGTAGGTCTTCAGTGCTGTCATGGCTTGTTGTGCCGCGTCTTCTAAATCAAGTTCGGTTAATTGCAGCACAAACTTGCCGGCATCAAACTTCTGCACGTCCAACAAATCATTAATTAAATTTGATAACCGCTCACAATTATTCAGCGCTGTCTGTACCAACAACTGATAAGGTTCAGAGTCGGGTTGCACCACTTTTTGTGCTATTAAACCCACAGCCCCACGTATCGAGGTCAGCGGTGTTCTGAGCTCATGCGACACAGTGGAAATAAATTCATCCTTTAACTTATCAAGCCTGGTTAATTCTTTGTTTGTTTTGGCAATTTCCAGCAAACTTTTTTCCAGCTGTTTGGTTCGGAGTGACAAGGTTAGTGAACTGTCTTCCAGCGCTTTGGTGCGCTCTGCCACTTTGGTTTCCAGGATCAACTGGGCTTTTGCCCTTTCCTGCACCGAATTTTGCAATAACTTATTAATTTGCCGGATATGACGCAACCGGTACTGGTGAAAACCCAGCATCAGCATCAACAGTAAGAATAACAAAGCACCTTGCACAGGCCGGTGTTGCCACCAGGGGGGCTCAACCACCAGCCGCACAGTGGCGCTCTGGTCACTGAATAAACCATGGTTATTGGAGCCTCGCACTTCAAAAAGGTAGTCGCCAGAAGGTAAGTTGGAATAATAAGCACTGTTTTTGCCCGAATGTAATATCCAGTCTTTGTCAAACCCCTTGAGCCGCACCATAAACTGATTACGGCTGACATCATGATAATCAAGGCTGGCAAATACAAACTCAACGCTGTTGTCGGCCGGCGTTAGTTTCACCAGCGGCCACTGCGCAGTATGGGGTTGGGCTGGCAGGCTTTTGTTGTTAACCAACACGTGCGACACCGCAACTTGCGGTACTCTGTCATTGACCCACAAAAGCTCAGGTTCAATCAGGGCCATCCCGCCTATGGTGCCGACCAGCAGCTGACCGCTCTGCTCTTCAAAAATTGATTTAAAAGCAAGTTCTGTCGCCACCATACCGTCCTGGCGGGTGAAAGTGATAAAGCGTTCTGTGCCGACAGGTCTTAAGGTTAATCCCTTCGCCGACAACAACCAGATATTCTGCTTGCTGTCGGTATATGCGCCAACAATATTATCGCTGGGTAAACCATTGCCACTGTGAAAGTGCTGCTGTGTTTTGCTGTCTGGCTGATAAACAATAAGACCTTTTGAGGTGCAAAGCAGCACTGCGCCTGCTGGTCCTGACTCCACACACTGCACATCATCACTTGGCAGTTTCAGCCCGGCTAAACTTTGTTTGATCACTGCACCTGTGTTGGTATCAATCCGCAATAAACCGGAATAACGACTGCCAACCCATAAAATCTTGTCTTTGAGCAGCATCGCCTGCACGGCGTCCCCAACTTTTTGGCGCATTTCCTCTTTCAGGTAAGTCACCACTTTGTCCGATTCAGGATCCCAGGCCAGAACTCCCTCCCCCCAGAGACCAAACCAGAACCGTCCGTCCTGTTCTATCTGTAAATCGCGGATATTCCCGTCACTGCTGCTGGCGAGTGTAAAGGGTGTGGTGATTTTGCGAATGGCGTCCAGCTCTGTGTTGTACAGGTATAAACCCACATCGGTGGCTGCATACAGCTGGCCCTTATTATCTAACCTGATGCTGTTTACCCTGCCACCGGTGGCATACCTTGTTAGATTTTGCTTTTGGCGGTCAATACGATAAAGATGATCTGCGCTACCAAGCCAGATGATATTGTTGTCGGCAAAAACGCTGGTTGCGGTAAAGTCAAACTGGTCGGTAGCTAAGGCGGGCAGCACGTTTTTTAGCGAGGAAAAAGCGGACTTGTTATGCCTTGCAAAGTAGAGCCCGCTCTCCCGCGAACCAAGCCACAGCACGCCTGTTCTGTCTAAAAAAATGCTTCTGACATTGACGTTAGGCAACAACGACTGTTGTTCCCGAAAAGGCACAAACTGCAGTAACTCAGGATCAACCCTGAACATACCGTTATAAGTGCCAACCAATAATTTATTGTCAGCATCAAAACGCAGCACATTAATAATCGGGCTTTGTTGTTCCGGGAAAAACGGAACTTGTTGCAACTTACCTTGCTGTAACCGGAATAATGCATCACGCCCCCCCAGCCACAATTCATTATTGCGCGTAGTTAAAGCTCTAATTTCATTGTCGCGGCTTTGGGGGACGGCGTCAGGATATAACTTTAACGCCTGACTTAACCCTGAACTTTGCTGATAACTGTGTAATCCCTGCGCTGTGCCTATCCAGACAGTACCATCTTCAGTTTGGGCCAAACTCCAGATGCGCTGATTGATCAAAGGCTGTGCTGATGTAGGGCCGCCAATACGGATAATGCTGCCGTCAGGATTAATTTTGTTCAGGCCAAGGGTGGTGCCGACCCAAACAGCGCCGTCTTTATCCTGCATCAGGGTTTGGATATACATACCGGCAAGCGCGTTTTCGGAGCTTTCATCGGCCACAATACGGCGTAACTTTCCACTAACCCCATCAATCCGACTTAGGCCATAACCCCAGGTACCAGCCCAAAGCGTATTGTTATTGTCAATTAATAAAACACCTACATCTTGATTGCCAACCTGCTGGTGTTCGGCTGGGCTTAACAGTGGAAATTCAGTAAAGGTATAACCATCGTATCGGAGCAAACCAGAGTTGGTGGAGGTTAGCCAGATATAACCCTGTTTATCCTGTGCCACACTGTAAATCGTGGCATTTGGCAAGCCGTCGTCGACGCCAATACGCTTAAAGTCGTGATAGCTAAACACACTGTGACTACAAACGGCAGCCCAGCATAAGATCAGTATCCTTAACCAGCCAGCCAGTCGCCGACTCCTCCACCCGCGCTCCAGAACAACCTCCGGCTCCAAATCACTACCTGCACTTGCGCTAACGCCTTCACCTTAGCACAGCAAAGCTCAGTTTACAGCGCAAGCGAATTAATTTCGCCAAAGCGCTTTGCGATGTAGTTGCAATACCCTAAAATCGCCCCCATCTCGATGAGCAATGTCTTGTTATTGTGCTGAATCCACCGGAGTTTTTATGTCAAATCCTCAACATAGCCGTTTAATGATCTTAGGTTCAGGTCCTGCGGGTTACACTGCTGCAGTTTATGCCGCCCGCGCCAACCTGAACCCGGTTCTGATCACCGGCATGCAACAAGGTGGTCAACTGACCACCACGACTGAAGTTGAAAACTGGCCGGGCGACCCGCACGGTTTGACTGGTCCTGCTCTGATGGAGCGGATGCGCGAACACGCAGAAACTTTTAATACGCAAATTGTGTTTGACCATATTCATACCGTTGATCTGAAAAACCGTCCTTTTACCCTGACCGGTGACAATGGTGTATACAGCTGTGATGCGTTAATTATCGCGACCGGTGCTTCTGCCAAATATCTGGGCCTTGAGTCTGAACAGAAATTCAGTGGCCGTGGTGTATCTGCCTGTGCAACCTGTGATGGTTTTTTCTATCGTAACCAAAAGGTTGCCGTAGTTGGTGGTGGTAATACCGCGGTAGAAGAAGCCTTATATCTGTCTAATATTGCGTCTGAAGTACATTTAATTCATCGCCGCGACAGCTTTAAAGCAGAAAAAATTCTGGTTGACCGTTTAAATGCCAAAGTGGCCAGCGGCAATATCGTGCTACACACCCACAGGGAACTGGCCGAAGTGCTGGGTGACGATATGGGCGTGACCGGCGTACGGTTAAGCTCTACTAATGGCCAGCCGGAAGAACAGCTGGCACTACAAGGTGTGTTTATTGCTATTGGCCACAAACCAAACACCGATATTTTTGCCGGTCAGCTGGAAATGAAAAACGGCTATCTGGTGGTGAAAAGTGGTATTGAAGGCAACGCCACCCAAACCAGCATTGAGGGTGTTTTTGCCGCTGGCGATGTGTCTGATCACATTTATCGTCAGGCGATCACTTCTGCCGGTACCGGCTGTATGGCCGCACTGGATGCAGAACGTTACCTTGATGCACAAAGCAAATAATCTGCTGGCTTAAATGCCAATTTATCTGCCGGAATTGCGGGAGGATCCACACTGGTTTCCCCCGCTCTCTGAATCCCTGAGCTACCCTGATGGTTTACTGGCGATGGGGGGGGATTTGTCGCCACAGCGGCTGCTAGCTGCTTATCAGTCGGCTATTTTCCCCTGGTTTGGTGAAGACGAACCCATTTTATGGTGGTCGCCGGCCACTCGGGCTGTCTTTGCGCCACACCAGCTACAACTGAACCGTAGTCTGAAAAAATATCTGAAAAAACAGCAGTATCATTTTAGCTGTAATATGGCGTTTACCGATGTGGTGCGTTTATGTGCAGCGCCGCGGGCAAATCAGCAAGGTACCTGGATAGTGCCGCAGATGCAGAAGGCTTATCTGGCACTGCATCTGGCCGGTGTAGCACAAAGTATTGAAGTATGGCGTGGCAGCGAACTGGTAGGTGGTTTATACGGTCTCACCATAGGTGGATTATTTTGTGGGGAGTCGATGTTTAACCTCGAAGCCAATACCGCCAAACTGGCATTAGTGATGCTACAACAACAGCTGCAGCGATATAGCGCCGGTTGGATTGATTGTCAGATGCCCAATCCTTTTTTACTGCAACTTGGTGTACAACCGCTGCCACGCGCCGATTATCTGCTGCTGCTAAACCAGCTCAAATATCAACAGGTGCCGACAGAGTTCTGGTTGGCGCAAGCTCTGGAGTTTGAGTTGTGAGCCCACAACAACTGTTATTTGGCTTAACCGCCGAGCACCCCTGCAGTTATTTGCCACAGCAACAGGAGCGACTGGTATTTACTTTGCCAGAGCAGCCGCTCGACACTGACTTATATCAGCAGTTAATGGCTTACAATTTCCGTCGTACCGGCGATCAGCTATACCGGCCTTATTGTCTGCAGTGCCAAGCTTGTCAGGCCAGCCGGGTGCTGGTAAACGAATTTCAACTCAGCACAAGTCAGCGTAAATTGCTGAAAAGAGCTGAAAGAGCGGACTGGCACTGGAAGTTTTGCCCACCAGATACGGTTGCCGCTTATTATCCACTTTACCAGCAGTATATTAGTGAAATACATGCCGATGGTGTGATGTATCCGCCCTCAGAAGAACAGCTAGCTTCTTTATTGCACTGCAGCTGGCTTAATATTTCAGTCATTGAACAATATCAGGGGGCTGAACTGGTTGGCGTGATTTTGTTGGATCCGATGAAGGATGGTTATTCTGCGGTGTACAGTTTTTATAAACCCGACACCGAACTTGCGCTTGGCACTCTCGCCATTCTCGCCACTTTGTTTCATAGTCAGAAACAGCAACTGCCCTTTTTGTATCTGGGCTATTTTATTGCTGACTGTACAAAAATGGCCTACAAAGCGAATTTCAGGCCGCAGCAGCGTTTAATCGCTGGTAAATGGCAGTCTTTTGATTAAAAAGACCTGAGTCGCTTTACTTATCCTTGTGATTTCGGCACAATCTGCACACTTTTTTTTCCGGTTTAAATAATTTTTTCTAAAGGGGCTCGTACGCTGCATGGCGAAAGAAGACGTGATTGAAATGCAAGGCACAATTTTGGATACCTTGCCAAATACAATGTTCCGGGTCGAACTCGAAAATGGTCACGTGGTTATCGCGCACATTTCGGGAAAAATGCGGAAAAACTACATCCGTATTCTGACCGGCGATAAAGTCACTGTAGAAATGACGCCATACGATTTGACCAAAGGCCGTATCGTATTCCGTCAACGTTAAGTTGCATCAGCGGTACAACATAAAACTGTTGTCTGCTGCCAGGTGAAACACCTGATAAAACAAAACCCGGCTAAGCCGGGTTTTGTTTTTGGCTAAAAGTTTCAATCAGGCTGGCACTGCGGCATCGCTGTAGTCAAACACCAGCTCGTCACCAACCAAATCCACACGAACATCGCCGCCCTGAGTTAAACGGCCAAACAAAATTTCATTGGCCAGCGGTTTTTTCAGTTGCTCCTGAATGACCCGCCCCATTGGCCTTGCACCCATGGCCTGATCATAACCTTTGTCCGCCAGCCACTGCCTTGCGGCACCACTGAGCTCCAGCGACACTTGTTTTTTGTCCAATTGAACCTGCAAATCACAGACAAATTTATCCACAATTTGCAGAATGATGTCGCGTGACAAATGTTTAAACCAAATGATGCCATCCAGCCGGTTACGAAATTCCGGGCTGAATGTCCGGTTAATTTCCGCCAGAGCGTCGTGGCTGTGATCCTGCTGTTTAAAGCCGATGGTTTTACGTACGGTTTCCTGCACACCTGCGTTGGTCGTCATCACCAGAATCACATTTCTAAAATCTATTTTGCGGCCGTTGTTGTCGGTTAAAGTGCCGTGATCCATCACCTGCAGCAGAATGTTGTAAATATCTGAATGGGCCTTTTCAATCTCATCCAACAACACTACAGAATACGGGTGTTTTGACACCGCATCTGTTAACAACCCCCCCTGATCAAAACCGACATAACCCGGCGGCGCACCAATCAGCCGGCTGATGGAATGACGTTCCATATATTCCGACATATCAAAGCGCAGCAGCTCAACCCCCATAATTTTGGCCAGTTGTTTGGTCACTTCAGTTTTGCCTACACCAGTAGGGCCGGCAAACAAAAAGTTGCCGATAGGTTTTTCCTCGTTACCAAGACCTGAGCGTGACAACCGGATGGCCGAGGTCAGCACTTCAATAGGCTCGTTTTGACCAAATACCACCAGTTTTAAGTTCCTGTCGAGATTTGCCAGTACATCTTTATCCGATGCAGAAACCGACTGCTCCGGAATACGCGCCATTTTGGCGATAACATGCTCGATGTCAGGCACGTTAATCACTTTTTTACGTTTTGATACCGGCAATAACCGCTGACTGGCGCCTGCTTCATCAATGACGTCAATGGCTTTATCGGGCAAATGGCGTTCATTAATGTATTTTGCTGATAACTCGGCGGCGGCGCGCAGTGCTTTGTTGGTGTAACGCACACCATGGTGCTGCTCGTAACGTTCTTTTAAACCTAGCAAAATCTGTGTGGTGTCATCGACACTGGGCTCAGTAATATCAATTTTCTGGAAACGCCTGACCAAGGCAGTGTCTTTTTCAAAAATGCTTTTAAACTCCTGATACGTGGTAGAGCCGATGCAACGCAGACGGCCACTGGACAGCAGAGGTTTAATCAGGTTAGACGCATCCATGACGCCGCCGGAAGCTGCGCCAGCACCAATGACAGTATGGATTTCATCAATAAAAAGAACCGCATCTTTTTCTTTTTCAATTTCTTTTAACAGCGACTTTAAGCGTTTTTCAAAGTCGCCCCGATACTTGGTGCCTGCCAACAACGCGCCCATGTCGAGCGAATAAATAGTGGCGTTGGCAATCACTTCCGGCACCTGGTTTTGCACTATCCGGTAAGCCAGCCCTTCAGCAATGGCTGTTTTACCAACACCGGCCTCACCCACCAATAAAGGATTATTCTTTTTACGCCGACACAGTACCTGGATAGTACGTTCAAGTTCAGTGTCACGCCCAACAAGAGGGTCTATCTGGCCATTTTTTGCCAGCACATTTAAATTGGCAGTAAAGTTTTCCAGATATTTATTATCTTCAACCCCGACATCACCCACGTCATCCTGCTGCTCGTCATTCGGCTCAATTTTATCGGCCTTAATAACGCCGTGAGAAATGTAATTCACAATATCCAGCCGGCTGATATCAATTTTTTTCAGCAAATAAACCGCCTGGGATTCCTGTTCGCTGAAAATAGCAACCAGCACATTGGCACCTGTAACTTCCGACTTGCCGGACGATTGCACGTGAAAAACCGCTCTTTGCAGCACACGCTGAAAACCAAGGGTTGGCTGAGTATCACGGTCTAGATCGCCGTCCGGGATCAGTGGTGTGGTTGAATCAATAAAACTTGATAAATCAATGCGCAATTTGTCGATATTTGCCCCGCAGGACTTCAGTGCATCACCTGCCGCCGGGTTGTCCAGCAGCGCCAGCAACAAATGTTCAACAGTCATATATTCGTGGCGGCGTTCCCTGGCAAAACGAAATGCCAGATTCAGCGTCAACTCAAGATCTTTATTTAACATGCACTGCTCCTAATCCACCTGAGTTACCTACTGAGACATAGGGCTTAAGCCCTTTCCATTGAGCACAACAGCGGATGTTCGTGCTCTTTGGCATAAGTGGTTACCTGTTGCACTTTGGTTTCGGCAATTTCTGCCGTGAATAAACCACATACGGCTTTACCTTCATAATGGACTTTTAACATCACTTCGCTGGCTTTTTCATATTGCATATTAAAAAACCGGGTCAGCACATCTATCACAAAATCCATCGGCGTGTAATCGTCGTTATGTAAAATCACTTTATACATTGGAGGAGGTTCGACCCGTTGCCGGATCAGTTCTGCCAAGCCTTCGTCATGTCCCTGTGTCTGTTTGCTGCCGCTCATAAACTATAGTCACGCCTGGTTAATCCATCAAAGGATATGGAGGTTAATTCAGTGCTTTTCAATAAGGTTTAGTTCGGTAAAAAACTTGACTAGCTGAACAAATTATCTACAGTAACTAATGGAGCTTGAAAAAGCTTTGAAGCTGTCAGCTTAGAATACAGAATTTAGCTAACTAAGAGAAGGAAGTATGTAGTATGGCTACCGGTAAAGTAAAATGGTTCAATAATGCCAAAGGATTTGGGTTTATTCGTGAAGATGGTCGTGATGAAGACATCTTTGCCCATTACTCAACCATTAACATGGACGGCTACCGTACCCTGAAGGCCGGCCAGGATGTGACCTTTGAATTGTCAGAAGGGCCAAAAGGCCTGCATGCTGTGAATATCGCACTGCCGGAAGACGGTAAAACCGAATAACACTGCATCATCGAAGTGACAGGCAGCAGCCATGCAGGGGGACCTGCCTGACACTCATTTCATATCTGTGGTCCGCTCTTTCATTAATGCTCTCTTTTATTACTTCTGCTCTGCTTTTATTGATTTCTGCTTCACGCATAACAAACATATTCAGACCACGGCTGATTGGTAAAAAGAACCTATTGTACAGATGCACCAGGCGACTCAGTATCCGCATCACCTCGTCTGTCTGATCCTTATCCAAGAAGAATTTGTTGTAGAGGAAAAGGTCTGGTTGCGGCAAAAGTGGTTAAACAAAGATCAAGGGAAAGCATGAGCGATAGGACACAGCTCTGCAGTTACAGAGATAGGTGTCAACCTTTTTCAGGACGGGGCAGTCACACAGTCAGGTTTATTCAGAACAGTGTTAAGCATGAAAAAAGGGGCTGAATTCAGCCCCTTCTCTATTTATGAACATCACTTTTGTTAGTTCCGCCCCTGGCAGGTAACAAAAGCTGTAGATGTCAGCAGTTAAACTGCAGCAAGTGCCTGATTAAATAGCGCACTTGGACGCATGGCTTTACTTGCCAGGTTGTCATCCGGACGGTAGTAACCGCCAATATCAACTGCTTTACCCTGAACTGTGTTCAGCTCCTGCACAATTTTGGCTTCGTTTTCACTCAGTGTTTTGGCTAAAGGTGCAAAACGTTGTTGTAATGCCACATCAGCAGTCTGTGTTGCCAGCGCTTCTGCCCAGTACAACGCCAGATAAAAATGGCTACCACGGTTATCCAGCTGACCCAGCTTACGGGTTGGCGATTTGTCGTTGTCGAGGAAACGGGCAGTTGCCTGATCCAATGTATCGGCCAGCACTTTGGCACCTTTATTACCTGCAACCTGACTCAAGTGCTCCAGCGACGCAGCTAACGCTAGGAACTCACCTAATGAATCCCAGCGTAAATGGTTTTCTTCAACAAACTGTTCAACGTGTTTAGGCGCAGAACCACCAGCGCCGGTTTCGAACAAACCACCACCGTTCATCAAAGGCACAATTGACAACATCTTGGCGCTGGTACCTAATTCCAGAATTGGGAATAAGTCGGTCAGGTAGTCACGTAACACGTTGCCAGTTACGGAAATAGTATCCAGACCTTGTTTGATGCGCTCCAGACTTACTTTGGTCGCCTGCTCAGGCGTCATGATTTTGATGTCTAATCCTTTGGTGTCATGTTGTGCCAGATAAGTGTTCACCTTTTTAATCAGCTCAGCATCATGGGCACGGGCGGAATCCAGCCAGAAAATCGCCGGTGTATTGCTCAGACGGGCACGGCTCACCGCCAGTTTTACCCAATCCTGAATAGGCGCGTCTTTAGTCTGACACATACGCCAGATATCACCGGCTTCAACCTGATGTGACATCAACACAGCGCCATCGGCATCCACGACATTCACTACACCGGCCGCCGGGATCACAAATGTTTTGTCGTGTGAACCATACTCTTCTGCTTTTTGTGCCATTAAACCAACGTTTGGCACTGAGCCCATAGTACGTGGGTCAAAAGCGCCGTGTTCTTTACAGAAGTTGATGGTTTCCTGGTAAACACCGGCATAACAACGGTCCGGGATCACAAACTTGGTGTCTTTTAACTTACCGTCCGGGCCCCACATCTGACCTGAAGTACGGATAGCTGCAGGCATCGAAGCGTCGATGATCACGTCGCTTGGTACATGCAGGTTGGTAATGCCTTTATCAGAGTTAACCATGGCAAGGGCTGGCTGCGCTGCGTACACTGCAGCAATATCGGCTTCAATTTCGGCGCGTTTTTCAGCCGGTAACTGCTGAATTTTTGCCAGTAAATCACCAAATCCGTTGTTGACATCCACGCCCAGCTCTTTCAGTACAGCAGCGTGTTTTTCAAACACATCAGCAAAAAACACTGTAACCACATGACCAAAAATCACCGGATCTGACACTTTCATCATGGTGGCTTTTAAATGCACAGAAAACAGCACACCCTGCTCTTTTGCTTTTTTAATTTCAGCGGCTAAAAATTCGCGTAACGCTTTGGCGCTCATCACAGAAGCGTCAATCACTTCCAGTGCTGACAGACTGGTTTTTTCTTTGAGAACCTGTACTGAACCATCGGCTTTTTTCAGTTCAATACGCACTGCAGTTGCAGCAGGTACTGTCACTGATTTTTCACTACCGTAAAAATCACCGCCACTCATATGAGCAACGTGAGATAACGAAGTTTTTGCCCAGGCGCCCATAGAGTGTGGGTTTTTACGGGCGTATTGTTTCACCGATAAAGGCGCACGACGGTCTGAGTTACCTTCACGCAGGACCGGGTTTACCGCACTGCCTTTAATTTTGTCATAACGGCCTTTTACGTCTTTCTCTTGGGCAGTCACAGCTTCTTCCGGATAATCCGGCAGCGCATAACCTTTGGCCTGCAGTTCTTTAATGGCAGCTTTTAACTGTGGCACTGAAGCACTGATATTTGGCAGTTTGATAATGTTGGCATCTGGCTGAGTCGCCAGCTGGCCCAGTTCAGCTAATGCATCTGATTGTTGCTGTTCTGGTTTCAGGTAATCCGGGAAAGCGGCAATAATACGGCCCGATAACGAGATATCACGGGTTTCAACCTGCACACCGGCAGCTTTGGCAAAAGTCTGCACTATTGGCAATAAAGAGTAAGTGGCAAGAGCTGGTGCTTCGTCTGTTTGGGTATAAATGATTTTTGAAGTGGTCATGTAATTTCCTGGATCTGCAACAAGGGCGCCACCATCTGCCTGGCCTGTGATAAAAAACCACAGCGACAATCAGATCGCAGCCGGAATTGTTGAACAAGTTTATCAGTTTAGCTCCACTGGCCATAACGCCCGGGGCGCAGCCACAAGGTTCAAGCCAACAACTTAAAGTACTGGTTTTAACTCTGGAACTAACGACAGATTGCTGAGCCTGCACATAGTACAGACTTCAAATCCAGAGAAAAACCTTTCGTGGCCTGACCAGTGATAAAAAAACGACAAAAATCAAAAGTCCGGAGGTATTTTTGCCACAACAGAAAAAAACTACACCAAAACAGCGGCGGCAACGTACTATCTGCATACCTGACTATGGAGACTTGCTCACAGTGACAGATCGTTCCCATTTACACCTGACAGTTGCAGCTGTGGTTTGTTATCAGGACAAATTCCTGCTGGTGGAAGAAATCGACAAACAAAGTGGCAGGCGGGTGCTTAACCAGCCAGCCGGCCATGTTGAAGCCGATGAAGATTTACATAGTGCGGTGTGCCGCGAGCTTTATGAAGAAACGGGCCTCAAGCTCAGCCCTTCCGGCTGGCTTGGTATTTCCCAGCTGCTGGCCGCCAATGGCCATCGTTATGTCAGAACAAACTTTTATTTTGACCTTCACGAACAGCCAAAGCCGCACCAACCACTGGACAAAGATATTCTGGCGCTGCACTGGCTGAGCCAGACTGAGTTGCAAAAGCACTCTTTACCTGCACGCAGTCAGCTGGTGCTTGATGCCATCAACGATTTTCTGCATGGCCCGAAGTTGGCGCTCTCGCTGATCAAAAGCCCGGTCAGTGCTGTGCCAGTTCAGAAATAAAGTGCTATAATCCGCGCCTCTTTTTTGGCGTGAAGTTAAAAGAATGTCGGATAACAGCAGAAAAAAAGTCATTGTGGGTATGTCAGGCGGCGTTGATTCGTCAGTGTCTGCTTATTTACTTCTTCAGCAAGGTTATCAGGTCGAAGGCCTGTTTATGAAGAACTGGGAAGAAGATGACAACGACGAATATTGTGCTGCAGCCGAAGACTTAAAAGACGCGCAGCAAGTGTGCGACACCCTGGGGATAAAACTGCACAAAGTCAATTTTGCAGCTGAATACTGGGACAATGTGTTTGAATATTTTCTGGCTGAATACAAAGCAGGCCGCACCCCAAACCCCGACATTATGTGCAACAAGGAAATTAAGTTTAAAGCTTTCCTTGAGTTTGCCGCCGAAGCGCTGGGCGCAGATTACATTGCCACAGGTCATTATGTACAACGCCGTGAAGTCGACGGTAAGTGGCAGCTATTGCGTGGTTTAGACAATAACAAAGATCAGAGTTATTTCCTGTATACCATTGGCTCAGAACATGTGGCACAGACCTTATTCCCGGTCGGCCATTTAGAGAAACCTATGGTGCGTGCTATTGCTGAACAGCAGGGCCTGGTCACCGCCGCCAAAAAGGACAGCACCGGCATTTGTTTTATCGGTGAGCGTAAATTTAAAGATTTCCTGCAAAAGTACCTGCCCGCTCAGCCTGGCGACATTGTCACTGTCGACGGTGATGTGATTGGCCGCCATGAAGGCCTGATGTATCACACTTTGGGGCAGCGTAAAGGCCTTGGCATTGGCGGTTTAAAAGATGGCGCTGACGAACCTTGGTATGTGGTGGAAAAGGATTTAGTGAACAACCACTTAATTGTTGCCCAGGGGCATGAACACCCCAGTATGTTTGCCAAAGGTTTGATTGCCGACCAGCTGCACTGGGTTGATCGTCAAGGCCCGCAAACTGTTTTGCGCTGTACGGTCAAAACAAGATATCGTCAGCAGGATATCGCCTGTACTTTGACTCCACATCAGGACGGTACTGTCACTGTGGTGTTTGACGAACCACAAAAAGCGGTCACTCCGGGTCAGTCTGCGGTGTTTTATCTGGATGAAGTTTGCCTTGGCGGCGGCATTATCGACAGGGCGGTACGTTAATTATGCAATTTTCTTATACCACCCAAACCTTGGCGCTGGCCGCTTTGTGTCAATGCATCCGCTTAGTACAGCAGGTTGCCCGCGGCGAAAATACGGAAGCTTCCGAACTCGCGATTGTGCTGCAAAGTGTCGCTGTCCTGAACGCTGACGAACCTATTGATATTTACGGTGGCAAGCTGGGTCATTTAAGCCAGGGTTATCATATAGTGTTGTCGCAGCTTAGCGACAACCCACAAAAAGATCTGGAGCTGACCCGTTATGCCATGGCGGTGTTAGCACTGGAACGCAGAATGAGCAAAAATCCGCAGGCTTTGCAGGCCGTTGGTAAACGTATTGAACGTTTAAATCAGCAGCTGCAGCATTTTCAGATCACCGACGACACTATCATTGCCAGCATAGCGGACATCTATGTTGAGCATATCAGCCCACTGGGCAACCGTATCCAGATTGCCGGTAAACCTGCCGAGCTGAAACAAAGCACAGTACAGAATAAAATCCGTGCTTTATTACTGTGCGCTATTCGCGCAGCGGTATTGTGGCGTCAGGCCGGTGGTCGTCGTTATCATTTTATTCTGCAGCGCAAAACCCTGCTGCAGGAAGCCAAAACTGTTTTACAACAATTAGCGCAAGCATAGGAGTTTCCATGGAACTGAACGCATTAACAGCCATCTCCCCTGTTGATGGCCGTTATGGCAGCAGAACTGATGAACTGAGAGATATTTTCAGTGAATTTGGTTTGATCAAATACCGTGTTACCGTCGAAGTACGCTGGTTACAACAGATGGCCGGTATTGCAGGCATTGCCGAGGTTCCAGCGCTCAGTGCAGCAGCCAATCAGTTATTAAACGACATTGTCGACAATTTCAGCCTGGCCGATGCAGAACGTGTCAAAGAAATTGAACGCACCACCAATCACGATGTAAAAGCAGTTGAATATTTATTAAAAGAAAAAGTGGCGGTACTGCCGGAACTGGCTGCGGTCAGCGAGTTTATTCACTTTGCCTGTACTTCTGAAGATATCAATAACCTGTCGCACGGTCTGATGTTAAAAACCGCCCGTGATCAGGTGTTGCTGCCTTTGTGTGATCAGCTGTTAGCCGCGTTAAAAGACATGGCAGTACGTTACAAAGCAGTGCCGATGATGGCCCGCACCCATGGCCAGCCAGCCTCCCCTACCACTTTGGGTAAGGAAATGGCCAACGTTTATATCCGCTTACAGCGCCAGCGTGAGCAAATTGCCAATGTACAGATGCTGGGTAAATTTAATGGTGCTGTTGGCAACTACAACGCCCATTTATCCGCTTACCCTGATTTAAACTGGCACCAGATCTCAGAGCAGTTTGTCACCAGCCTGGGTTTAAGCTGGAACCCATTCACCACACAAATTGAGCCGCATGATTATATCGCCGAGCTGTTTGATGCCATCGCCCGTTTTAACACTATTCTGATTGATTTTGACCGTGACGTTTGGGGTTATATTGCGTTAGGCCACTTTAAACAGCGCACTATTGCCGGCGAGATTGGTTCATCCACCATGCCACATAAAGTGAATCCAATTGACTTTGAAAACTCAGAAGGCAACCTTGGCCTTGCCAATGCTATTTTCCAGCATCTGGCCAGCAAACTGCCAATTTCACGCTGGCAGCGTGATTTAACCGACTCAACGGTGCTGCGCAACCTCGGTATAGGTTTTGGTTATACCTTAATTGCTTACCACGCCACACTCAAAGGCATCAGCAAGCTGGAAGTCAGTGAAACCAACCTGCTTCAGGAACTGGATCAGAACTGGGAATTACTGGCAGAGCCGGTGCAAACTGTGATGCGCCGTTATGGTGTGGAAAAACCATACGAAAAATTAAAAGAGCTGACCCGCGGTAAACGTATTACACCGGCCGATTTACACCGTTTTATCGACGCGCTGGACGTGCCTGAACACGCCAAAACCCAGATGAAACAGTTTACGCCGGATAACTATATAGGTGCAGCTATCGCCCTGGTCGATACGCTAAACTAAGTTCAGACACTGAGCTTGTGAAGCTACCGGTGGCGCCTGATGCTACCGGCATAACACAGCGGCTGACTTCAGCCTGCAGCACCGCCGGTTTTACCGGCGGTGTCTTTTTCTGACGAAGGAATTCAGATATGTACACTTTAAATCTGCACGATTTAACCATTGAGCGTTTTCTGGCCGAATTCTGGCAAAAAAAGCCATTGCTGATTAAACAGGGTTTTGCCAACTTTGCTGATCCCATCAGTCCGGATGAACTGGCCGGTCTGGCCGGTGAAGAAGAAATTGAATCCCGTATTGTCAGTAACGCCGGCGGTGACTGGCAGCTGGAAACCGGTCCTTTTGACGATTTCAGCAGTTTTGGTGAACAAAACTGGACCTTGCTGGTGCAGGCCGTAGATCACTGGCATCCTGAATCGGCCGCGCTGATTGAGCCCTTCCGTTTTATCCCCAACTGGCGGATTGACGACTTAATGATTTCATTTTCGACCCCGGGTGGTGGTGTTGGCCCTCATTTGGATCAATACGATGTATTTATTATTCAGGGCATGGGTAAAAGACACTGGCGAGTTGGCATGCCAGACAACAGCCTGCAACAACATTGCCCACATCCGCGCTTGTTACAGGTCACTCCTTTTACCGACTGTATTGATGTGATCACCGAGCCTGGTGATATTTTATATATTCCACCAGGATGCCCGCATGACGGTATTTCGGTCGATGCCAGTCTGAGTTATTCCGTTGGTTTTCGTGCCCCGGCTCAAAAAGATTTAGTCACGGGCCTGGCTGATTTTCTGATTGAAAATGAAATCAACGGTGACCGTTTTACCGATCCGGACCGCACGGCGACCAACGCAGTCGGCGAAATCAGCGCCAGGGATCTTGCGAAGGTGAAAAACCTACTGCAACAAATGATTGATGAACCTGAATTACTGGCGCGTTATTTTGGCAGTTATATCACCCATGCCAAACACGAACTGGATGCCACAGAACCGGATCCACATTACCAGGCCGATGAAATTGCTGAATATTTGCAGGAAGGTTCGGTACTGGCCCGCCTGGGCGGTTTACGTTGTTGTTATATTCAGCCAAGCCCTAACGACGACATTCTGCTTTTTATCAATGGCAATACCATCAACTTGCCGGCGACAGAATTGTCGACAGTTAAGCAACTTTGTGAACAAGTGCAACTGGATCAGGCAACAGCGGCCAGCTTTGCCGAAGACCCGTCAAAACTGCAATTGTTAACCATGCTGATCAATCTGGGTTATTGGTATTTTATTGAATAAACCCATAGCGGAACAGTCTCAAAAAGCCACTGGAAAAAGTGGCTTTTTTTCTTTCAACTAGGGTACTTTTGCTAAAACAGGGCTAACCCCAGAGATTTTCACTCTCAAACAGGTCATACAACGAATGGGCACGGCTAATCAGAAGCTGTATATAATCGGCTGTGGTTTGGTCCTGCACACCGGCATTCATCAGCTGTTGAGCTTTCATTTGCCAGCGCAGCGAGAAAGCCCTGAGAGCCTCTCTGGCATCAATGGCACCGCTGGCTTCCAGGTAGTCTGTTGGTAAGTCACCGGAAATAGCCCAGTAACCTTGGCGATTCAGTGCATTAATTTTCCACACTGCAACATAAGGCGGCAGATAACGGGATTCCTGCACAGCAACATTGTCCATCACTATGCCCTGCTCAGCCAGATGCAAATTTGCTTTTTGAAATTGCTGTCGCACCCATTCATTGATTTGGTCTTCTGTGAAGGCCTGAGGTTGCTGCTGATTGTTTGATGTCATGCTAATTCTCTTCACTACAACTAAAAAATGCACTCTAAGTCAGGGCAGGCTTTTTGACAAGCAGCAAGATAAATTGTCGACAATCCGCTGGACTGACCAGACATTATTTTTTGGGATTGATGGCGAAAACCGGTCTGAAGTGGTACATTCCGCCGCGAAAAAACCGGTCCCCTGCCAGGCTGCAGTTTAACCCTGCGCCTGCTGATAACAACGGAGAATAAGACGTGGCAGTATTTAACCACCAAGAATTTGACAACCATGAACAAGTTGTATTTTGCAGCGATAAAGAAACCGGCTTAAAAGCCATTATCGCCGTCCACAGCACCAAACTCGGCCCGGCGGTTGGCGGTTGCCGGCTGTGGGACTACGTTGCTGACGAAGATGCGCTGGTTGACGTGTTAAGGTTATCCCGCGGTATGACTTATAAAAACGCCATGGCAGGTTTACCGCTGGGCGGTGGCAAGTCGGTCATCATCGGCAACGCCAAAACCATTAAGTCAGAAGCTTTATTCCGCAAGTTTGGTAAGTTTGTGCACGGTTTAAGCGGCAGTTATGTGAGTGCCGAAGATGTAAACATTACCACGGCCGACATTTCTATTGTCAATAAAGAAACCCCTTATGTTGCAGGTCTGGAAGGTAAAAGCGGTAACCCTGCACCATTTACTGCTCTTGGCACTTATCAGGGTTTAAAAGCAGCAGCCAAACACAAATTTGGCAATGATTCGTTAAAGGGCTTAACTGTTGCAGTACAAGGTCTTGGCAGTGTTGGTTTTTATTTGTGTGAATACCTGCACAAAGAAGGCGCAAAACTGATTGTGAACGATATCAATCAGGACGCAGTCAGCCGTGCCGTCGCTCAGTTTAATGCCACTGCTGTTGGCCTCGATGAAATCTATAGCCAGCCATGTGACATTTATGCACCTTGTGCCTTAGGTGCCACTATCAATGACCACACAATTGAACAATTCAAATGTAAAGTCATTGCAGGTTGTGCCAACAACCAGCTCAAAGAGGCCCGCCATGGTGAATTGTTACGACAAAAAGGCATTTTATATGCCCCGGATTATGTGATTAACGCCGGTGGCATTATTAACGTATCTTTTGAAATGCGCCCTGAAGGTTACAGTGAGTCTGAGTCAACGGCCAAAGTGATGGAGATTTACCATACACTGCTGAATATCTTCCAGCGAGCTGACACCGAGCAACAACCCACTAACGCTATTGCCGATTTAATGGCGCAGGAAATTATTGCCCGCGGCCGGAAATAATCAGTACCGGACACACCAAATAGTGTGGTGTTGGCTATTCTTTCTGTAAAAAACCGCCTTCAGGCGGTTTTTTAATTCCCGAAAAGCTGTACACTGAATAGGCAACATTTGTTTTATCAACCAAACAGATAACTAACAATAACATTTGCATTAAATTTGCAAAACCTGCTGTTTATGCGGTTTTGCTTGAATAACAACTTCAGGGATGACCTTAATGAAACATTTCCCAGGGCTTAGTGCAATAAGCCTACTGCTTGCAATTTTTGTTCAACCTTCATTACAAGCTTCTGAACTTGCTGGAAAATTTGGCAAGATGCCTTTGGTCCAGGATGTGTCGATATCGCCCGATGGCGAAACACTGGCAGGCACTTTTCATATTGAAGGCAAAGCCGTTGTGATGACTGCCCCCTTTGGTCAGCATGAAACCACAGCACTGGTCAGTTTAAAATCAAGCTCAGACCGGATTGAATCGGTGGACTGGGTGAACAATAAAAGATTATTAATTAACGCCAGCCGCGCTAAATATATTGCCGGCCGCTTTTATCGTATCCATACCATGTATGCAGTAAATAGTGACGGTTCAGATTTGCTCGAAATCAGAAATCAGGCGACTTATAAAAAAGCAGAAGACAGCAGAGTTGCAGGCTTGCAAAGTACTTATCTGCTGAACGATTTAGCCGAAGACGATGATCATGTGTTAGTGCGGGCTTATGACGAACGCGACCGGGGTTATGCGGTGTTTAAGGTCAACGTTTATGACAGTAAATTCAGTAAAGTTGAAAGTGCTGCCGGTGACCGCTCCGGTTTTGTATCAGATCGCAAAGGTAATGTTGTTTTTTCTACAGTGCTTGATAAGCAGTTGCTCAGTGTCGAGTTTAAAAAAGCTCCGGATCAACCATGGCAGAAATTAAAAACCATTGATCTAACAGGCGATATCGACTTCTTCCCTGTGGGTTTATCTGCTGACGGTAAATCTGTGCTGGTGAACACCGACTATAAAAATAATTTTAACCATCTGGCTTATTTTGATTTAGCGACAGGTGAAATCAGCGCCCCGGTGTATCAGGTTGAAGGCCATGATATCAATGTAACCTACAGCAAAGCCGGTAAACTGATTGGTTATGGTTTTACCAAAGATTTTTATGAACAGGTGTTTATTGATCGGGAGCAACATCAACATAATCAACAAATTAAAGCGCTGATGCCCGACCGGCATTCTTACATCACCAGCTACAGCGATGATGGCAAACGTGTGGTGATTTACAGTGTCAAAGACAATCAGCCTGGTCGTTTTCTGACACTGGACTTTAATACCAAAAAAGCAGCCTTTTGGTTTAGTCAGTATCCGCATCTGGAAAAAACGGCTTTACCTTCGGTCACCTCTATTGCATTTACCAGCAGGGACGGCTTGCCATTGCAGGGCTACCTGACAGTGCCCCTGCAAAAAGACAAAGCGGCACCTGTCATTCTATTCCCGCACGGTGGCCCCATTTCCCGTGACAGCAAAAACTTTGACCCTTTTGTGCAGTTCTTCAGTGCTATGGGTTACGCCGTGCTGCAGGTTAATTTCCGTGGTTCAGCCGGATTTGGTACTCAGTTTGAAACTGCCGGTTACCGGCAATGGGGCCAAAAAATGCAGGATGATCTGATGGATGCACTTGCTGCCGTGAGTGCTAACCCGGATCTGGACACTAAACGTAGTTGTATCGTCGGTGCAAGTTATGGTGGTTATGCCGCTTTGGTTGCCAGTTTTCGCGACAGCGACAAATTTCAGTGTTTTGTTTCTATCTCCGGCATCTCTGACTTAACAGCCATGCTCAGATCAGACGGCGCCAACAACGACACCAGAAAAGCCATTCAGATAGCCACTATCGGCGATTATGAAAATAACGCAAAAACACTGGATGCAGTGTCGGCTATACATCATCTGGATAAAATCAAAAAGCCACTGTTGTTGATCCATGGTGTAAAAGATACCCGAGTGCCATATAAACAGTCAGCAGAGCTTTATAGTGCCTTAAAAGCGAAAAATGTCCCAGTCAGTTATCTGGAGCAGGAAGACGGTACGCACTTTTTTGATACCGAACAAGAACGTACCGAAGCTTTTGCTCAAATGGAGACTTTCTTAAAACGTTATTTACCGCTGTAAATTTACGGCTTGAAGTGAAAACACAAACCAAGTTTTATCCATAAAAAATGTATGGTCCGCCTCGTTATTGCAAGAACAAAAATCGATGACTGGATTGGTCTGCGCTAATGTATTCGGAGTCTCTTTAGGGAGGCTCTAGCTTCCCGCTCCACGATGAGTTCCGCGCCGGAATATCCTCAAAAACGACTAAGCATCAACTGCTGTTTTTTATGCCAGGTTTTATTCCGGTGGTTCTACCGTTATTGTCATCAGCCTTTTGTTCATGCACACCCTGATTGCAGCTTCGCTGCATTAAACCCTTGCCTGTACTTCAGCACTGCCCACACCATTCTGGCCAGCTTGTTTGCCAGCGCTACACACACCACATTAAATGGCTTGCTGGCTCTGAGCTGGGTAAGCCAACTGCCAAACACCGCACCTGTTTTTTCCGGCCTGGATAAAATGGCTCTGGCACCATGGATAAATAAGGTTCGAAGATGCTTATTGCCCCTTTTACTGATGCCAAGCAATCGCGCTTTTCCGCCGGTTGAGTGCTGGTGAGGCACCAAGCCAAGCCATGCTGCTAAATTCCGTCCGTTATGAAACTGACTTCCATTCCCAAGCTCTGCAATGCACTGACTGGCTGTGATATCGCCAATACCGGGAATGGATTTTAATAACTGAGCATCTTCATTTTGTGCCAGGTATCTTTTGAGCTTACTATCCTGCTCAGCAACCTTGAGCATAAGCGCCTGATAGTGCTGATGCAGGCCTAAGAGTTCATTTTGTATCAGTATGGGTAAGTGTCTGGCATGTATCGCAAGCCATGCTGGAAGTGTCTTCATCACACTATGCCCCTGAGGAAAGCTGACGCCAAACTCCAGCAGCAAAGCGCCAATTCTGGACATACAGGCCGTGCGGTCTTTGATATACCCCTGACGAATACGATGAATAGCACTGAGCAATTGCGCTTCTTCAGATTTCACCGGAACATAGCGCATAGAGGGTCTTGTGGCTGCTTCTGCGATTGCATCGGCATCAATAAAATCGTTTTTATTGCCTTTGACATAAGGCTTCACATATTGCGGTGGCAGTAATTTAACTGAGTGCCCATGCGACATACATAGACGCCCAAGCCAGTGGGCTCCGCCGCATGCTTCAAATGCAATTGTGCTTACTGGCGTGTTTTGAACAAACTGCACCAGCTGCTGACGGCTGAGTTTTTTGCGCAGAACTACCTGACCTTTATGGTCATGACCCACAAGATGAAAATTCGATTTGCCTAAATCGATACCAATAACTTGAATTGACATGATGGTTCGCCTCCTATGCCTCTTAAGCACTCTCAGCTTAGGTGCTGAGAAAAGAGGCGGACCATCTAATTAACGCAGCTTACAGGCTGCGTTTTTTATGGTTACGATGCGACAATACTCTAGCTGTTGTCCGCTAAAACAGCGACAGATCAAGCTTTAGTTTCTTTATACCAGCTGACCCAGCCTTTGGTGATGGCATACACATAATAACTACTGATCTCTGCGGTCAGTTTGGCGAATAAATCAAAATTCGATAAGTTCACCGTCAGTAAGCAAGCAGTACCACAATTGACAGGTTTAAAAGTTGAACTGGGTGCCGACAATACAATGGCATTTAACTGATATTGCTCGGCCAGACGCTTGACTCTGAACGCATGGTAATCACTGCTGACAAAAATATAAGGGATGTTTTTATCCAACCGGTTATTTAACTGATAAAACTCATGATAAGTAGTGGCGCCACCGTGAAAACAATCCAGCTCTACCTGGGTTTTTAGTTGTTTCTGTAAATAATCCAGATAGGGTTGACAATATAATGTGGTGATATGAACTGTTGTTGTCGCAGGGCTATTTTCTAACACTTGCGCAAGCTGGTCCAGCCGGCTTTTGGCACAATCCGGCAAATTTGTTTCACTGCCACCACAACCTAACACTACATAGTTTCCTTGAAAGCCAGGCGCTATTTCTGTGGCACTGATGTTGTTGTAATACCATTCGCGCACCTGATTGCCAAGGTAACCATTGCCAAAAGCATAAAACCATAACAGCAACAGCCAAAGCCCCTTTTTACGATATCTGACAGCTGCAAACACCAGCCCCCACAAAAATACATTGTGGGGATATAAAAAGGGCTCAATTAAATCTTTCACAGCATACTCCTTAAACTGCCCGCCGAGGTGCAATGATGACAGCTCATTTGTTCTGACGCCAGCGACAATAAAAATACCAGAGCCAACTATTTTTGTATTGCCCGGGCTTGACGCCCGCTTACTTAGTCGCAAGCTGTGATACTATCTGCCACAAAAATAGCAAGCAATCGGAGTGACGCTATGTTGCAAACAGTATCAGTGATTGGATTGGGTTATATCGGCTTGCCAACAGCGGCCATGCTGGCCTCACGTAAACTCAGAGTGATTGGTGTTGATGTGAATCAACACGCAGTAGACACTATTAATCAGGGCAAAATTCATATAGTGGAACCAGAGCTTGATCTGCTGGTGAATGCCGCTGTTACGGGCGGTTATTTATCTGCCCAGACCAAAGCTGCGCCGGCTGACGCTTTTATGATTGCGGTGCCTACGCCGTTTTTTGACGATTTATCACCGGACTTGTCTTATGTTGAAGCTGCGGTGAAATCTATTGCCCCTGTGCTTGCCAAAGGCAACCTGGTGGTGCTGGAATCCACCAGCCCGGTTGGCACCACAGAACTCATCTGTAAATGGATCAAAGAGAGCCGCCCGGATTTAACCTTGCCAACGGACTCCAGCACCCCGGATTTACATGTCGCTTATTGCCCTGAGCGGGTACTGCCAGGCAAAGTGGTGCATGAGTTGATTTCGAACGACCGTATTATCGGTGGTTTAAGTGCAGCTTGTTCGGCCAAAGCCAAAGCTTTGTACAACACCTTTGTTGCTGGTGAATTACTGGTGACAGATGCCCGTACCGCAGAAATGTCCAAGTTGACTGAAAACGCCTTCCGTGATGTGAACATTGCTTTTGCCAATGAACTGTCGCTGATCTGTGACAAGTTGAACATCAATGTGTGGGAGCTGATCCGGATGGCAAACCGTCACCCGCGCGTCAACATCCTGACTCCTGGTGCCGGTGTAGGCGGCCACTGTATCGCGGTAGATCCATGGTTTATTGTGCACTCAGCCCCTGAGCAAGCCAAGATTATTCGCACTGCCCGTGAAGTGAACGACTTTAAACCTGAGTGGGTGCTGCAAAAAGTCCTGTCGACTATTGCCAACCATAGCTTAAATAAACCCTCAGTGGCTTGTTTTGGTCTGGCCTTTAAGCCCGACATCGACGACCTACGTGAAAGCCCGGCGCTGCATATCACCAATAAACTGGCTGACAGCTACAACGGTAAAGTGATGGCGGTAGAGCCAAATATTCACAGCACCAATAAACTGCACGCCAATGCCGAACTGGTAAGCCTGGAGCAAGGTTTAACAGCGGATATTATTGTCATTCTGGTGAAACACAAAGCCTTTACTGGCGTTGATTTTAGCGGTAAAACCGTTATTAACGTGGTGGGTGAATAAAGGTTTTTACCCAGTCGTTTTGTCAAAACGGCAAATCCACGACAGAAAAAGGAGCTGAATTCAGCTCCTTTTTTTATCTGCACCACAGTCACACCGGCCAATCAGGCTTTAGCCCTATCCTAGCTCTGTATTAGCTATGTTTTAGCCATGTGTGCTTGTTGTGATCGCAGCTTTTTTATCCTGTAGATAACCGCGCCAGCACAAAATCTGTAACAACAACACAGCGGTCAGATTTGACCACATAAACACCCAGGCGGCACTGACAGAATCCAGCTCGTCATTTAACCACAAGTACGCCAGCGAACTTAACAAAGCCACCAGAGTCACATTGGCCGCCCGCCAGTCACTGCGCCCTGTTGCCGTGATCCAGACTTCAAAATAAGTTTTCACCAGGGTTAACCACAGCGTGATCACCACCAGTAAAGTCACCAGATCGGTATCAGGCGTTAACCGCTCATTCAAAAGCCATGGATACAACCAGGGATATAGCAGCATCAACAACAGATAAGGCAAAGACAACAACGGCAGGCTCAGCAGCAAAATACGTTTAAACGACGCGACTTTGTCCTGCAATAGGGCTTTGGCACTGAGTTTGGACAACAACACCTGGGAAAACACCACTGGCAGTAAAGTTACCGGCATAAACAAAATAAAAGCTTTACGGAACTGGCCAAGCGCGGTCAGGGTGCTGAACATCGCTAGAAAAATAAAAGGAATATTGGTCAGGTAAATGGCAAAAACGTCATGCCAGGCATAACTGAACCTGTCACGCCAGGTTCTGCCCTGCCATAAGGCCCGCCATAATTGCACCGGCGCCAAAGCCGTCGCGCCAAACTGCGGCCAGATCACCTTAAGCCCAACTGCCAATGGCGCCAGACTTAACACTAAAATCCAGCCAAGCACTGAGGCCGTGTCATCAATAGCTTCAAACCAGACAAAAGCCACCAGCACCAGCATCAGAGCAGAACCAAGCAGCTGACTTTTTACTTCAATGGCAAACTGCTGCGCGCCTTTGAGGTAACTGAAAATAGCCTGATTCAGCGCCCACACTAATCCTATGGAAAGACTTAACAGATAAAGACTATAAGGCAGTGGATCCGACGCCAGCAGACTGTAACCCACAAAACCAGCACAGAGCAGAACAAACACCAGCAAACTGATGGTTAAACTACTGATTAAGGTATTGATATTGCGCTCTTTTGCCGCATTGTGAATAAGATAAAAATTCACACCAAAAGCAATAGTCGGGAAAAACAGATTGGCCAGCATATACACAAAACTGAATAAGCCAAATTCGGTTTCCAGTAAATGTCGCGCCAGTGCCAGATTTAATAACCAGCGGGAGCCAAAATTCAGCCCCTGCGCCACACTGTTGCTCATCATTTTGCGGGCAAAATCGCTGCGGATCACGGCAGTGGCTCCTGCAAGTTCCGGCTATATAACCAGACAGCGCCGTTTAACATACCCCATGGGATCCAGAGCATGCCCGACGTCAGCACATGGCCGGCCATAGTGGCCACCAGCAATAACACCAGGTTCAGCACAAAAATGCCGGCCACCACAGTGCGCGGCGCCAACAGATACGCATGCCAGCTTTGTTTTAAAATAAGTGCAAACCACAGCAGAAAATAACTGAGCCCGGCAAGGCCAAACCACAACAGCAAATCCACAGGGTCAATTTCGGCAAGAGCTTTGCTGCTGTATATTTCAAGGCCTGTGCTACCGATGCCGGCAAGCCGGTGCCAGTCGGCAAAATACCAGCTGCTGACAAGCCAGTTATCCAGCGCATACTGATCGCGCGATGACAACAACACCCCAAGCAACCCCTGCTGTTGATACACCAGCTGCAGTTTTTGCCCGACACTGCTAGCAAGCAGCACAGGCCATTGCCAGTACAACAACAGCACACCAAGCGCCAGCAGCACAGGTAAAATCAGCAACTGCCGGCGATACTTCAGCCAGCTGTCTTTTTCCTGCAATAATGGGATCAGTAACGCTAAAAGCAGCACGCCGGCCATGCCGGTTTTAGTCAGCATGGAACTGGCGGCAAATAAACTGAGGCCAAGTACCAGCACAAACTTTAATTTGGCCACAGGCCAGTAACAGGCCAATAAATAACCACTCAACACCAGTAATAAAGCGGACAGCTCATTGGTGGCTTTAAAATATCCTTTGGTACCAAGATTTAAATCAGGTAAATAATCATTGGGTAAATAGGCACTAAAACCAAAACCAAGCCGCCCCAGCAGCATATTCAGCACCAGAATAGTAAAACTAAATAAAAAGATTTGATGTAAAGCCTGTAGCGCCTGCACCGGCGAGCGTTTGGAAAAATGAAAAAAGTACAAAGCGACCAGCAAAGGCGATAACAGTTTTAACACCATACCAGCGTCATAAGAAAATCCATTGCTGTTGCCTGTTTGCAGCAAAGTGTAAAAAGGTCCGGCCAATAACAATATTGCCAGTACCATCAGTACTAACAAACCACGCACCTGGTCACGCAACAAAGCACAAAACAACAACACCAATAACGCAGATTTGTATAACGCCGAAAGCGGCACACTTTGGCCGCTCAGACTCAGCACCACACCGTTGGCTGCATCAATCAGCAGATACCATTTGGCCAGCAGGATGATCAGCAAATCCAGTAAAGGTAATTTAAACCCAGTCTGTTCATTCATCTGCGGCTAAACACCAAAGCCAGCAAGATAGCGCCAAGGGCTGACAGCAGCGCCCCGACAACCGCAATAAACAGCAGAGGTTTGTTTTTTGGCTCTTTTGCCGTCAAAGGCTGTACTGCATGCAGCACCATCTGACGGCCATGCTGCAGCACATTCAGCTCAGCCTGTACTTTATCCAGCTGCATACTGAGCTCTGAACGCTCGCCGACTGTAGTAGCTTTATCCAGCGCCTGTTGTAAGTCGGCCTGACGCGCACGATACTGGCTGATTGCCTGAGTTTTATATTCAGCTTCGGCGCTTTGCATCATGGCAGAGAGTAGCAGCTCTGCTTCGGAGGGCGTTGGCGCACGCCATTTGACCGTCAGCTGATTGCCACGTCTTTTGTGGTCATAAGCAAATTTTGAGCGCCATGTTGCCGTCAGCTGCTGTTGTTTGCTGGTGTCGCCTCCGGCACATAAGGTATTTTGTGCCTGACACAAATCAGCATTTTGCCATAGCTGCTGCCAAACCTGCGGATGGTCCAGCAACAAGGTAAAACGTGCCATTTCATCCACTTCAAGCGCCCCCAACATCAGGGAGGTTTGCGCCGGTAATTTATCGTACACAGCAGCCAGCTGCGCCACTTTGTGTTCAGCCAGGGTATAGACTGCCCGCGCTTCGGCATATTTCGGTGCTGTTTTGCTATAGAGCACAGCAGCAAGGGCGCCGGCGGCGGCAGCCACCAGGATCCATAATTTAAAACGCTGTAACACCGCCAGCATCTGATTGCTCAGATCCTGCTCCACAGAAAATAATGGTGAATTCATTTTTGCCCAAACAGCCCTTTAATGCCTTTATTTAAAATTTGCTTCCGCAGCCGGATTGCCCAGGCCAGCCGGTGCTTCAGGTAATAACGCACCTTGCTTTCGACCAGACCATAACGACAGGAAGATAATAATTCCGCAAGTGACATCGGCAGGTTTTGCATAGTGCGCCGGTAAAACGCCTGATTATGCAAATTGCGCTCATTCATCAGCGCACGGTGTTTTTCGACAAACTGTGCCTGTGCGTTCAGCCGTTTGGGCGAAGTGGTAATACGGCCCAGTTCATGCCCAACGTGCACCACATAGCTGGCGTCAGACAATCTTAATGCCGGGCCATAAGCGGCCACCATCCGAAGCCACATATCGTAATCCTGAAAAGCCGCCAGTTGCTCGTCGAAGCCACCCTGCGCCAACATGCGGCTTTTGCGCACCAGCGCCTGATTTGATAAACAATGCGCATCCAGCAGTTCGGGCAAACGAACTATTTTTTGCTCTGGGTACAACTGCTTACGTACTGAACCATAGTCCCAGAAATAACTGGTACAAATGCAGGAGTATTGATCGTCATAATTTGCCATCATGCCCGACAAGCGGTGGGGCAAAAACTCGTCATCATCGTCAATGCCTGTGACAAAATCACCGGCCGCCGCTTTAATCGCCAGGTTTCGGGCAGCGCAGGCGCCCTGACCTTTTTCCTGGCGAAACAAGCGGATCCGGTTATTGTCGCCATAAAGACGGTTTAACACTTCCCAGGTGTCGTCACTGGAGAAGTCGTCGACAATCAACAATTCAAAATTCGGATAATCCTGCGCCAGCACTGAAGCAACAGCACGTTGCATCATCTGACTGCGGTTAAAGGTGGGCATATACACACTGATCAGAGGGTAAGTATCGCGCCCGGCGATTTGATGTTCGGCCAAAGTTTCAGTCTCTTGTCATAATATTTTTACTGAGTACAGTCGATATTGTATCTGCGCAGCTATTACAGCTTACCGCACAGATACAGCCAGAGGTATTCCACCAGATTCCATTGGCGTTTAATACGCGATGGCTGTGACAACAAACGGTATGCCCACTCCAGGTTCAGTTTGCACCAAAGCTCGGGCGCCCGCTTAACGTTGCCGGTAAATACATCATAAGTACCACCAACGCCCATAAAATAAGCATCAGGCAGCTGTTTTTTTGCTTTTTCAATAAATAACTCTTGTTTGGGAGAGCCCATAGCAACAGTGATCACTTTGGCGCCACTTTGCACTAATTGGCTGATCAGCGCATCTTCATCTTTAAAATAACCATCCTGAGCACCTACCACTGGGACACCCAGCGCTTCCAGTTTGGTTTTGGTGGCCTGCAGCACTTCAGGTTTGGCGCCAATTAAAAACACCGGCACTTTTTTTTCGGCGGCTCTGTGCATCAAGGCTTCCCAGGTTTCGCAGCCAGGTACACGCTCTACAGGTTTTTGCAATTTTTTCCGCATCACCTTCACTACGCCCATGCCGTCGGCATAACGTAATTCGGCATTGTTCAGAATTTGCATCAGCGCCGGATCTTGTTGTGCTTTCATCACTTTTTCCGGATTAATAGCAATAGCGGCCCCGGCAAACACAGAGCCATCATCCCGAATAATATAATTCACCAGCTGCGCCATACTGGCAAAAGCCATTACCTTGATACCGCCGACTGACACCTGATCTGGTTGAAACGCCATATATGAAGAACCTTGCCTGTTAAATTCGTTAAATCTTTGATTGTGAAGCGCCAAAATCGTCTTACAGCATAGCTCAGCCTGTCGTTGGTTATAAACGCTGATACAGCTGTAACAGCCTATCCGCCACTTTATTGACCAGATAAGGTTCGGCCATTTCTCGTCCGACCAGCTGTAACTGGCGGTACTCTGCGTCTGGTAAACTTAATAACTGCTGAATTGTGTGTACCAGTGTATTTAGCAGCTGCTGTTCGTCTTGTTGTGGCAAACAAAAACCATTCTGGCCTGGCTTAATTTGCGCCAGGGAACCGTCGGTTTCAGTGGCAATCACCGGGGTGTAACAAGCCATGGCTTCAGTCATCACCAAACCAAAAGATTCGTTGCGCGACAAGCTGATAAAACACTTGCTGTTTTCAAAATATTGTTTGAGCAAAGCAGGGTTGGCAGGGTCGCACAAGGTTAAATTCGGGTATTGGGTCGCGGCCTGCGCCAGCTTCTCCCGATAAGGCCCATGCCCAATCACTGTCAGCTGATACTGACTGAGTTTGGGCAGGACCGCCAGCAGCCTGTCCATGCCTTTATTCAGATCCAAACTGCCAACATACAGAATATCAATAGGCTTTTCACTGCGATCTTTGTGTTGCGTTTGTGCAAAGACCGGATGAATACCGGCCGGCAGCACTTCTGCAGAAGCGGGCTTTTCAAAAAACTTCTGCTGTAGCTTTTCACTGGTAAAAATAAAGTGCTGCACCTGTTTGGCCGCGTATTTATAAAGCCTTGGCTCGGGCTTATATAAATAAATATCACTGCCATGAAAGGTCACCACAATTTTAACCTTGCGGTTTCGAAGCCAGCGGTACGTCAGCGCCAACCAGATGGTCGGGTAAAAATAGTGCACATGAATAATGTCGTAGCGGGTGCGGCAAAACACAAAGTTCCAGACAAACTGCAGCCAAAGTACCGGGTATTTCAGCAATTTGTTCAGCAAACTGTTGTTATGCCAGCGCATATAACAATAAGCAGGCGCAATAGCCGACAATGCGTCTACCTGATTCCTGACAAATTGCCCCTGAAAAGGCGCTGAGGCTTTAGGTCCCATATTGGTGACTATCAAGACTTTTTTTGCTTGCTGCTGACTCACGACAGATCCTGTTTTGGCCAAAGTGGCAGGATCATACTTTGGAACTTCACCGGGCAACAACCAGCAGGCAGAAAAATAAGCTGCGATTGAGCAAAGTGACAGCCAGAATGATAGGCTCTGCCAATAGTTTTTGCCTGACTGCGCAACAAAACAGCAGTGGCAAAAGCTTTCTATGGTTGCAGATAGTAACTGACCATAACATCACCTATAATCGCCTTTGTTTTATAACAATAATTAGTTTGATTGATTTAGCGGATCCTTTATGCGCGAACACTTTGTGTTGTTTTCCACCACTTTTATTCTGACCTTAGTTGCGATTTTTATTCTTATCCCTGTGGCTAATAAAATCGGACTGGTAGATAAACCCCATGGCCGCAAACAACATGTGGGGTCAATTCCGCTGATTGGCGGTATTTCGATTTTTACCGGTGTTGCTGCCACTCTGGCCATTTTTGGTTTGCCACAGGACAGCCACTGGTACTATCTGCTGTGTGGCGGCAGCATTGTGCTGCTGGGGGTATTTGACGATTTCCTCGATTTAAGTGTCAAACTGCGGCTCTGCGCCCAACTGTTGATTGGCGCTGTGATGGTATACGGCCTGGGTTTATATCTGGCCGACCTTGGCAATTTATTTGGCCTGGGCTCGGTAACCCTGGGTTATGTGGGTATTCCGCTGACGCTGATTGCCGTCATTGCCGCTATTAACGCTTTTAATATGATTGACGGCATCGATGGCCTGGCCGGTATGCTCAGTGGTGTCAGTTTTGTGTCATTGACCCTGATGATGGGCATTGGCGGCCAGCTGGAGCATGCGGTGTTGCCGATGGTGCTGGTATTTGCGCTTATTCCGTATTTGCTGTTTAACCTGGATTTAATTGGCAAAGGCAAAGGCAAAATTTTTATGGGGGATGCCGGCAGTATGTTAATTGGCTTGTCGGTAATTTGGCTGTTGATTATCGGCAGCCAAAGCGACAGCGCCAGTTTCCGCCCTGTCACCGCCCTTTGGGTCATCGCAGTGCCTTTGATGGATATGGTGGCTATTATGATCCGTCGTATCCGCAAAGGTCAGTCGCCCTTTATGGCCGACCGTGAACATTTACACCATATCTTCCTGCGTCTTGGTTTAACCTCCCGTCAGGCGCTGGTGATTATTACCAGTTTATCCTGCATGCTGGCCACTATTGGTATTGTCGGTGAATATCTGATGGTGCCTGATCTAGTGATGCTGGTATTGTTTTTGCTGATATTCAGTCTTTATTCACTGTCTTTGCAATATATCTGGCGTATTACCCGTTTTATCAAACGTTACAAAGCAAAACAACGTGCTAAAAACAATCCGTAAATTGCTGGAAGCGCGCGCCATCATTATGTTGATGGAGCGTTTTTTCCGTTTGGGCGCAGGCGCCATTGTGACCTTTATGGTGGCGCGCATGCTGGGCGACGAAGCACTGGGTGTATACGGCGTTGTGATGGTCTGGGCGGCATTTTTAACGCCGCTTAGCAGCATGGGCCTGAACAATCTGGTACAGAAAATGGCCAGTAGTCAGACCGACCCGCAGCAAAGTAGAACCATCTTACAAAGTGCACTCTGGCTTCGGCTGAGTGCAGGGTTGTTTTTTGCCCTGCTGATGATTTTGGGTTTTGCCGTTTTTTACCCCCATTATTTTGCCATTGGCCCTGTTGCCATCAGCACACTTTTTATTCTGCAAAGTTTCAGCGCCATGATGCTCTGTGAATACGACCAGAACTATCGGGGGCATTTTCGTGCAGTAGCTTTGTCAAAAATTGTCGTGTCAATGCTGACCCTGACGGCCCGTGTGGTGGCGCTGATTTATGGTGCCCAGGTGGATATGCTGCTGTTGGTGGTGGGCATTGAATTTTTCCTGACCGGCGCTTTGCAATATTACTGGCAGCGCCGTTATGCACCAGACGAGCCTGGCCTTAGCTTGCGGTATTTCAGCTGGCAAAGCAGCAAAGACTTATTAAAACGCTCCAGCTGGCTCTGGTTATCAGGTGTGGTGTCGGTGATTTATCTGAAAATCGACACCATTATGATTGAACAGATGATAGGGGTCGCTGCCACGGGTCAATATACGGCTGTGGCGAGGTTATCTGAACTTTGGTACGTCATTCCTGTCACTTTGGCCGCACGTTATTACCCGGATTTACTCAAAGCCTATAACAATAACTGGGATAGCTATCTTTGCATTTTGAAAAAACGCAGTGTGCAGTTTTTTCTGATGGCCTTTGGCATTGCCATCTTTATGACTTTGGGCGCTAAATGGATCATGTGGCTGGCTTATGGCGAAAAATTTGTGCCTTCTGCCACAGTGCTGCAAATTCATGTCTGGGCTGGCTGTTTTATTTTTGTGCGGGCGCTGATTAGCCAACATTTAATTATTACCGGTAACGAGCCCTTAAGTTTATTAAGTCATGGTGTCGGCGCAATTTTAAATGTGCTGCTCAATCTGTGGTTGATACCTATTTATGGCATTGAAGGTGCGGCCTGGGCCACGTTAATTTCGTATGCTTATGCATCATTTTTCTTTTTATTCTGCTCAGGCAAAACCAGAGCGCATTTTTGGCAATTGTTAAAAGTAAAAGCGGTGGCACCACAACCACCGGCCAAACCGGAGTCTTAGTTGTGATTAAAAAACTGCTGCGAGCCACCTACGCCAGGCTGGATTTATGGTTGTTGCCTTATGCCGCCAAAAGCCGCAAATTTGCCGGCATTTATTATGCGTTTTTTAACCCGCATTTTCGCCGTGAAATGCATGCCACTGCCGCTGGCCGTCAGCATTACCGGCTGCATGAAGAAAGCTCGACCATTGCCAGTGTGATTATCCGCCGTAATATCCACCGGCTGGAAAAAGGCCTGTCAATGGTGCCACGTAAGTCGTTGTTTGCGCTTGATTATATTGACGAAACCTTAAAAGCTTTTGGCAATATGCTGCAGGAGCCTGCCCACCAGCTGGATTTAACTTTACTGAACTACGCCCATGATGTGCTGGAGAGTTATTTTGCGGTTACCACCTGGCCTGAAGGCGCCACTCAGCCGGGCATTTTTGCTGAGCAAGCGGGCAAAATCAGGCCACTGCTGAACAAAACACAGCAGCAGGCCGCTGCAGCGCCAGCGCCTTACCAGCAAAGACCCAGAGCCGATATCAGTTATGACGAATTTTATAAACTCTGTCAGCAGCGCTGCTCGGTGCGCACCTTTTTGCCTAAACCAGTAGAGCCCGAAATACTGGAACGTGCCGTTGCTGCTGCAGCCCAGGCGCCCAGTGCCTGTAACCGCCAGCCATTTCGTTATATTGCCGCCACCCAGGGCGAAACCCTGCGTAAACTTGCCAGCCTGCCGATGGGCACTGTGGGTTATGCCGAAGGTTTACCGGCTGTGCTGGCCGTGGTCGGTGATTTAAGCGCTTATCCTTTTGAGCGTGACCGCCATGTCATTTATATCGATGCCAGCCTGGCCAATATGCAGCTGATGCTGGCGCTGGAAACCATGGGCCTGGCTTCCTGCTCTATTAACTGGCCTGATATTGAAAATTACGAAATTAAAATAGCGAAGCTTTTGAAACTTCAGCCTTTTGAACGCGTGGTGATGCTGATTGCTGTCGGATATCCAGATCCAAATGCACTGATCCCACATTCCGAGAAAAAAACCGCAGCCGGATTACTGAGTTATGTCTAAGCAACACACATTAAAAGTAGAAATTAAAGGGGTGCAGTTTCGCAACAAAGGCGCTTATCTGATGTTGCTGGGCTGTTTAAAAGGTTTAGAGCAGTTAGGCCGGCCTTTTGAGCTGGTGTTATCCCCAGGCCCAAATTTACCCTACCGCGAACGCGCTATGCTGGGCGCATGGCAAAAATTGTCATTGCGCCGTAAAGGGCTGGATTTCACGCCCTGGTTTGGCAAATTACCCAACTTTATGCTCAATACCTTAAAGCGTTACGGCATTGTCACAGAACGCGAAGTGGATGTGATTTTAGAAGCCTCAGGTTTTGCTTATGGCGACCAGTGGCCTTTGCTGTTTTTGCAAAATACCGCCCGTGAAGTCAAACGTTTTGGTGAGGCTGGCAAAGCTTTTATCTTTATGCCACAGGCTTTTGGCCCTTTCAAATCGGCCCAAAGCAAAGCAGCAATGCGCGATATTATTGCGCACGCCAAACTGATTTTTGTGCGCGATCCGGTGTCTTTAGGCCACTTACAGTCCTGTATGGCAGAGCTACCGCCCCACGTGATCTTAACGCCGGATTTTACCGTGGGTTTAAAAGGTGAGAGCCGCACTGCCCTGCCGGAATTTGATGGCCCTTTTGCGGCCCTTATTCCCAACAACAAAGTGATTTCAAAATTTAACCACGCCAATGCCGAAGCAGAGCGTACCCGTTATGTTGAGGCTTTTGCTGCGGCCGGTAATCAGCTGACCGAGCTTGGTCTGAACGTCGTACTGGTCAATCATGAAGGCAAAGAAGACGCAGCCCTTTGTGCTGAAATTGCCAAACTGACGCCTTGTCAGATCATCACCATTGAAGATCCGCTGGCGGTCAAAGCATTGATCGGCAAAGCCGAACTTTGTGTCAGTTCGCGTTTTCACGGTGCCATTAATGCACTGAGCCAAAATGTGCCTTGTATTGCCACCAGCTGGAGCCATAAATATCACGCTATGATGGATGACTTTGGCATGGCCGATTATTGTATTGAAGAGTTATCGGCATTAACGCTGACACAAAAAATCACCCAGCTGCTGGCCAATAAAAATGACATTCAGCCGGTTCTTGCCGAAAGATCGGCGGCACTAAAAGCAAAAAACCAGCTGATGTGGCAAAAGCTGCACGACACTTTGCGTTAATCATCACAGGCGCTGCTGATAGCAGCGCCCCATAAAAAAACCGAAGCCTGGCTTCGGTTTTTTTATCTCGCTAACACTATCAGTTTTTAGCGGCGAAACCTTGGTTTTAAAAAGCTGCTGTTGCCCAGTCAATCCAGCCCAGTTGCCAGCTCAATAAAATAAAACCACCAAAGGCAATACGGTACCAGGCAAAAATTTCATAACTGTGATTGCCAACGTATTTAACTAAAGTACGAACCGCCAGCAAAGCAGCGACAAAAGCAGTGACAAAACCCACGGCAAACATTGGGATATCGGTCGCGCCTAATAAATCGCGGTGTTTAAATAAATCGTAAAAAGTGGCAGCAAACATCGTTGGCACCGCCAGGAAAAATGAAAACTCGGCCGCCACTTTACGATCCAGACCAATAAACAAACCGCCAATAATAGTGGCACCTGAACGAGACGTTCCAGGCACCATAGACACCACCTGAGCACAACCGATTTTTAATGCGTCTTTCCAGCTGATGTCATCCACATCCAGCACCCGAACCTGATGCTGACGACGCTCAGCCCACAGAATAATCAAACCACCCAGCACCAGCATCACGGCTACGGTAATAGGGTTAAATAAATACAGTTTGATGGTTTTAATAAACAACAAACCAATAATGGCGGCCGGTAAAAAAGCAATAAACAAATTCAGGATAAACTTTTGCGCTTTGCTGTCGGAGAACATACCTGTTGCAACACCTAAAAAACGCTGCCGGTATTCAAAGACAATCGCCAGAATGGCACCAAACTGAATGGCAATTTCAAACACCCGGCCATCGTTATGAAAACCAATTAAATCGGCGACGACTATTAAGTGCCCGGTACTGGACACAGGTAAAAATTCGGTCAGACCTTCAACAATACCCAGAATAAAAGCCTGAAATAACAACCACCAATCCATGTTCACTCCAACAACAAACCAAGACGGCGGTTATTATCGGGGCTTTTGGACAACAAGCAAGGGAAATGTCGTATCTGTTGCTGTCGGCTACAAGCCTTCGCTGATGGAAAAGATGCGGTAAAGCCAAAAATAATGCCGGTTGAATGAGCAACCGGCATCAAAGGCAAAGCCATTATGTTTATATGAGCTGTGAGCGCAGGTTTTACCGGTGATTTAAAGCATTAAACCCGATTTAAGCCAAAGGGATCATCAATGCTATAAGCAGGCTCGGTAAACCAGCGTGGGCCCTGCTCTGTCATATAGAAGTGATCTTCTAAACGAATACCAAACTCCCCAGGCACACAAATCATCGGCTCATTGCTAAAACACATGCCAGGCAATAATGGTTGTTTGTTGCCACGTACCAGATAAGGCCATTCGTGAATATCCAAACCAATGCCGTGACCGGTGCGGTGTGGCAAACCAGGCAGCTGATAATCAGGGCCAAGACCGGCCGCTGTTAATACGGCTCTTGCCGCATCATCCACAGCACCACAGGCCGTGCCTAACTGCGCTTTGGCAAAAGCAGCAGCTTGTGCCTGTTTTTCCAGCTGCCAGAAATGGCGCTGGCGTTCATTGGGCTCGCCAAATACATAGGTGCGGGTAATGTCGGAGATATAGTCATGCAGCTTACAGCCGGTGTCGATCAGCACCACATCACCTTTTTTCAGCTGTTGTGGCTCTTTTACACCATGCGGAAAACTTGAGGCCACACCAAACAGCACAATCACAAAATAAGAACCACTGGCACCTACTTTGCGATGCGCCTGGGCGATAAAAGCTTCCACTTCACGGGTATCTATTCCCTCATACAACATACTGGCGGTGGCCTGATGCACGGCCAGCGTCATCTCCATGGCGCGTTGCATTAACGCAAGCTCGGCCGCTGATTTTTGCTGCCGACAGGCAGCTGTGATGCAGCTGGCATTAATAAACAGCTGCGTCGGCGCCTGCTGTTTCAGACCATCAGCAATAAAATAGGCGGTGTTTTCATCCAGGCCCACTTTATCGTTTTCTTGAATGCCAAGCTTGCGCAACACGTCGATAAATAATGCATAAGGGCTTTCGTCCTCCTGCCAGCCATGTAACTGACCTTCAATCAGCCAATAGTCTTTTAAGGTGCCAAGTTCAAACACCGGCGCCAGATAATGCAGCTCGCCTGTTGCAGTGAGTAAGGCACCCACCAGGCGCTCACTGGCATACCAGGCGGTCCCGGTAAAATACTTTAAACTGGTGCCGGCATTTAAATAAATAGCGGCTATGCCCTGCTGCTGCATCAGGCTGCAGGCTTTTTCAATACGCGCCTGATGTTCTTTAATTCCGATAGGCTGCACGCCCGCCGTCATATCCGACAAAGTGGCCAGCGCTTCTGCTGCTGTTTTTCCGCCTACACCTAATGTCATCTGCTGCTCCTTGTTGTGCTGATCTGGTTTTATGCTGGCCTGGTTTTGTACTGATTGGCTTTGTGCTGTTGGCTGACTATTTTTTGCGCTGTAGCGCCAGGCTGATGCACAGAGTATCCCGCCCTATTAACATGAAATAAAATGATATGATTTCAGATAATGATGAATTAAATTCACACCATCAGGCGCGGAGCAGTTTTTATGGCAAATCATCCAGATCAGAAACAACAACTCACTGTATCAGACAGGATGGACACAACAGCTGCGCAGCCGGCCGCTAACACGCTGAGTCATCACACTGTTAGCCACAATGCCGTTAGTCACAGTGTGGTGCAATTGCCACCACTGAAAGCCTTGCAGGCGTTTGAAGCCACGGCAAGGCTGTGCAGTTTCAGCCGCGCTGCCGATGAGCTTTGTGTCAGCCAAAGTGCCATCAGCCATCAAATCCGCGCTCTGGAAGATTTTATCGGTCTGCCGCTGTTGCTGCGTCAGCATAAACCCATCACGCTGACCGAAGCCGGCGCCACTTTATATTCGGTGGTTGGTGATTGTTTTTTCCGTTTGCAGTCGGTCACCCACCATTTGCGCAAAACCAACCAGAGGGTGTTAAAAATTGTGGCGCAAACCTCCATTGCTGTGGAGTGGCTGGCGCCCAGACTGCCGCTTTTTACGGAACAATACCCGCAGATCCAGACGCTGTTGCATATGGAGTCGAGCGCCAGCAGCCTGGATGCGGCCGCTTTTGATGTGGTGATAGGCACCTGGCCCACGCCTGTTGGTTTTGTCAGTCAGCGTATTCGTACCGAATGGTGGTTTCCGGTCTGTGCCCCTGCCCAATATCAGCTGCTGGATTTAACCAATCCGGCATCGGTTTTTGCATATCCGCTGTATAGCTCAGAGCAGGGCGAAGACTGGCAACTGTGGCGGCAGCAAATGCAGCTGCGCGAGCCGACCAAACTGGAGATGTCGCAGGTGAGCCTTGCATTACTTGCCACCAAAGCGGTCAGCTGTGGCCGTGGTCTGGCGCTCAGTAACAGTTTTATTGCCGGTGATGCCATCCGTCAGGGCCAGCTAAAAGCGCTGACGCCCTGGCGTTATCAGCTGCCCTGGGGCCAGTATCAGCTGCATTATCGCCAGGACTCACTGAGCCGCCAGGAAATTGCCATTTTTAATCAGTGGCTGCTGGCTCAGGCCGCAGCGTCGCTGCTGCCCGAATTACAAACACCAGGCTAAACCCGATTTTTTAGCTGCTTATAAGCGCAAACCACCACTACGTTCAGTGCGGCTCTGGATAGCCTGCAGCAGCACTGTTTCAGCAGGGCACACTAAACTAAACCGGCTAACCGCCCTGGTAATGCCGGTATACACCAGCTCGCGGTTTAAAATGGCACTTTGGCTATCGGGTAACACCAATACCGCATGGCTAAATTCCGAGCCCTGTGATTTATGCACTGTCATGGCATACACAGTTTCAAGTGCCGGTAACCGGCTTGGCATCAGCCAGCGCAGTGGCTCACCATGACGCGCCGGCGGAAATACCACCCGAAGTCGTTGTTGTAACTGGCCAGCGACATTTTCCAGCCTTGGCAGACAAATACCAACGTCGCCATTCATCAGCCCTGTGGCATAGTCGTTTTGGGTGATCATCACAGGACGCCCCGGATACCAGCCATCGGTGCGCGGGATCAGCCTGGCCTGATACAGCAGCGCGCTGATACGCTGATTCAGCTGCTCTACGCCATATTCCCCCTGGCGCAGTGCACATAACAACGCAAAACTGCCAAAGGCCTCCAGCACAGCAGCGCCCCATTGTTCGTAACTGGCCGGGCTGTGGTCTGCCCTGGTTGCTAAGGGATGCTGGTCCGTCATCACAGTGTTGGACTCAGCAGCTACCGCCAGATCCGCCACAGGCCCTTGCTGCACCAGTTTTAAATAACGGCTAAAACCACCCTCAGCCCCCTGAGGGCCAGCTTCTGCATTTAACTGCCCGGTCAGCACCAGCAACTGAAAACTCTGACTGGCCGGGCTTTGTACCAGCCAACTGATGTCAGAATCACCTTGTTGTAACAGCTGTAACGCTGTGGCGGCGTCACCGCTATTGACTGCAGCGGCTAGCTGCCCTATGCCGCTGTCGGCACCAAACCTGTGGCTGGTTCTGAGCATCAGAATTTGCTGCTCCAGCGCACCAGGCGTGCTGCTTTGTACCGCTTCAGGTAACTGTTGGCCGCTCATCGCCGCCAGCCACGCTGCTGTTTGTGCACTATAACCGCCCTTGCTGGCATCACGGCATAACTCGGCCAGAATGGCGCCCGCTTCTACCGACGCCAGCTGATCTTTATCGCCCAATAAAATCAGCCGGGCTTTGGGCGGTAAAGCACTGAGCATCGCAGTAAAGATCGCCACATCAACCATCGATGCTTCATCCACCACCAGCACATCCAGCGGCAGCGGAAAACCGGCATGGTATTTAAAACCCTGCTGCTGAGGTTGCACTCCAAGCAAACGGTGCAAGGTTTCAGCATGGGCCGGCACTGCTTTTAATAACTCTGCAGTTAAACCAAGTTGGGGGGTTAATTTAGTTAAAGCGCCGGTAATGGCCACACTGAGTCTGGCTGCCGCTTTACCCGTGGGGGCTGCCAGCCGGATCTGCAGATAAGCTTTTCCCTGTTGTTGCTGCAGCTGCTGCAATAACAACAGCAGTTTCACCACTGTGGTGGTTTTGCCGGTGCCCGGGCCACCGGTGATCACACTAAAGCTGCTGCCGGCAGCCATGGCACAGCCCAGCATCTGCCAGTCCGGGCCTTTTTGCGTGAATGCAGCAGTTGCCGGATTTGTGCTCACTGTCCCCGGAAAGAGCCCGCTTAATAACGGCTGCACCTGTGCGGCCAGCAGGCTTTGGCGAAGTTCAGTGGTCCGGTCAAAACTTTGCTGTAAATATTGTTTGATCTGCTGTTCGTACTGCCAATAACGGCGCAAATACAGCCGGCTGCCTTCCAGCACATAAGGGCTGTTTTGCAGCTGCTGTGCTGCTGCGCTCACCACAGGTTCAGCCTGCTGTAACTGCGTCAGTACCTCAGTCAGCTTTTGCGGCAACAGCCACTGCTGCAACAGCGCCAGTGTTTTGCCGTGGCGCTGCGCCGGGCTTAACAGCAGCGCGGGTTGTTGCAGCACCTGAGCAAGATCCAGACACAAATGGCCTTGCGCCAGCTGTGCACTGCCAAGCGCCAGCCAGCGCCAGACATCATCGGGCAGCGGCTGGGCTCTTTGTTGTTTAAGCATCTGCGCTTTTAGCATCTGGATTAAAGACAAATCCAGCGGGCGAATAAGACCCAGCTGTAACCACAGTTGCAGCTCTGTCCAAAGCACATGGTCAGAACCTTGTTTCAGATCGGCGGCCTTGTCATTCAGTGCCAGTTGGTCCGGCTCAGCAAAGGTCATGTGCGGCTCCTTGCACTGCGGTTTTACCGCTAAATATGTTATCCAGGGCCAGGATCAGCGCTGGCGGCAACTGACAACATAACATACCGGCATTGGCTGTCAGCCCGTCGGCCGCGCCACGCACAAACCAGTAATAAGCCTGCCCCAGATGCTGCTCTATGCGGTAATGGGGTAAACGGCTGCCGAGCAGCCGGTGCAGCGCCAGACCATACAAAGCAGCCTGTAAGTCGTATCTGTGGTCCAGCATCATCTGTACCAGCGCCCTGTCATCGTACTGAGCGTCCGGCAAATAGTTACTTTTATAATCCGCCACATGAAAACGGCCATCAGCACAAAAAGTTAAATCGATAAAACCTTTGAGCATACCGCTGAGCTGCTGCGGCTGTAACGCCGGACGCGGTAGCTCTGGCCACAGATATTGTTGCAGCAATGCATCAATATTTTGGGTTTGCACCAAACGGGCACTGAGCCAGAATTCCAGCTCACTCTGATACTGTGTCAAAGTGGCAAGCGACAACAAGGTTTCACCGCAGCGCCACTTCGCTGTCAGCAGAGCGCTGAGCCAAGCGGCAACTTCAGCCACAGCATCAGTTGCTGAACTAAATTCCGGCCGCTCCAGCGCATCAGTCACCAGTAAACGCCGGTGCCAGCGCAGACTGCGGTTATCCTGCCACAACCAATGCAGCTTCTGGCTTTGTTCTATCAGCTGTTCAGTCAGAAGCTCAGGCGCTACAGCCACTTTGGCAAAGCCCTGCAGCGCTGCCCATTCCAGCACATCATGTAAAAATGTCCCTGCGGCCGCGCCGCGCAAAAACTGCTGGCTGACAAGCGGCATTGTGGCTGTTAAAGGCTGCTGCGCCTGCGGGTAAACATAGCTGCCGGACTCAGTCAGCCCGGTCTCCTGCTCATTGCTTAACTCGCGGTATAACTCGGCATTTTTGGCAAGTTCAGGCCCGTCTGTGCTGCTATCAAAGCGGGGTAATAACCTGGCGCTCTGCGCCGCTGCACCTGAGTGTGCCTGCTCATAAAGGACAGCATCAGCGCCTGCAGCTGCAACAGAACCAGCACCAGATGCCAGCGCACTGTAACTGGCAGTCCACCAGGGCAAATAATTGCGTTTACTGACAGTGGCATAAGGTTGGGCCGGTATGGCCGGCTTTTCTGCTGCAGCTTGAAAATAAACCGCAGCCTCATCCTGAAAGGCGCTCAGCAGCACTGCCGAGTGCTGCCACTGGTGAAGCAGAGTTGTCAGCGTCCCGGGACATAGCAGTGCACTGTCATCCAGCAAATAAGCAATAGCCGAACTGTCTTTTAACGGTGCCAGCCCCAGCCAGCAATAATGCTGCGCCCTGGTCAGGGCGACATAAAGTTTGCGTAAATCTTCCCCCAGCCGTTCGCGCTCGGCTTTGGCAAAAATGCTGTCATCTTTTTGATAACAAAGCTGTAATTGGCCGGCATCGTCATGGTATCGGTATGGCAAATTGGCCGGATCTAATGGCCGTGCCGCCGCGATAAAAGGCAAAAACACCAGCGGGTATTCCAGCCCTTTGGATTTATGAATAGTCACCACCCGCACCAGCGCTTCATCACTTTCCAGCCGCAGTTTCATCGCATCGGCATCCAGCGCCAGTTCACCGGCCAGATGGTCTTTAAAATAACGCAGCAGCGCCAGTTCCCCATCCAGACTGCGGCTGGCCTGTTGCAATAGCTCCGCCAGATGTAATAAGTCGGTCAGTTGCCTTTCGCCGTCCTTTTGGCCGGCAAAACGGCTGATCAGCTGAAAATCCTGCAACAAACGCCGCACCAGAGGCAGTACCCCCTGCGAGCGCCATAACTTTGAAAAGGCAATAAATTTGTCCTGCCACAGCGCAAAAAACCATTCATCCTGTTGCAACCTGGCAAGTTCAGCATAATTCCAGCAAAGGCTTTGGGCACCAAGCGCCGAGCGCAGTTTCAGCTCATGGCTTGGGTCGCTGCAGGCTTCCAGCCATAACAACAAGTCATGGGCTATGGCCGTTTGAAACACCGAACCTTTGTCCGATAAATACACACTGCGAATACCACTGTCTAATAAAGCGCGGCGGATTTCGTCCGCCTCCTGCTGATTGTTGACCAGCACTGCGATATCGGCCGGTTGCAGTGGCCTGAGCTTTTGACCGTCCGCCGGACTGGGCTCCGGACAGGGCTCCTGACTATTGGCAGCAACAAAACCGGCCTGCGCCTTTGCTCCAGCATTTAATAACTGACAAATCTGATTGGCACAGGCGCGCGCCATCTGGGCTATATAACTGCTTTTACTGAGCGCTTTGTCGCCCTCGTCCAGATAACAGACTTGCAGCGCCGGCATCTGCTGCTGTTCATACTGAAAAATGTCCTTGCGACCTGCCGCCTGCACCGCACTAAAGGCCACCAGATTTTGCCTGGGCCTGAATAAAAAGGCGCCATCGCCCTTTTCACGCTGCTCCGGCTGTAAAAACAGCTGATTGACCACCGAGACCATGGCCTTGGAAGAACGAAAATTAGTATCCAGCGAATAATGTCTTGGCGCTGTGGCTTGTTTGGCCTGTAAATAAGTATAAATATCGGCGCCACGAAAGGCGTAAATGGCCTGTTTGGGGTCGCCAATCAATAACAAAGCGCTGTCCTGCCGGTTTTGCTCCGGCTGATAAATCCGGCGGAAGATGCGGTATTGCACCGGATCTGTGTCCTGAAATTCATCAATCAGCGCCAGCGGGAACTGCGCCCGCACCCGCGCTGCCAGATGTTCACCCTTGCTGCCCTCAAGTGCATCGGCAAAACGGCTTAATAAATCGTCAAAACCAAATTCGCCCTGTTGCAGCTGGACTTTGGCAAAACGCTGCCGGCACCAGCGCAGGGCATGCTGGCGCAGCCCTTCCTGGCAATCGGCAATCCGGGCAAGTTCAGCCTGAAGTTCGGCAATGGCAGCAAAAGCCGGATGTTGTAACGCTTCGCCTTTACTGGCCTGGGCGATGCCGTCCGGGCTTAATCTGTGCCAGGCACTGTCGCTGAGCTCAGGTGTGATCAGCTGCGAGTCTGTGGCCCAGCGTTCCAGTGCCCCCAGCCAGTTTTGCAGATAATCTTCACGCAGCTGACTGCCGTTAATACGTTTTTCCTGCCTTGCAGTGGCAAACAACACCCTGAGCTCCTGTAACCAGACCGGCCAGGGTGCTTTGAGTCGGGTTAAAGTGGCGCGGCGTGTTGTTTGCTCTTCGTGGATCAGCTGCGCAGGCGTCGGCCTGTGATCGTCCTTTTGTGGTGCCGCGCGCTGCGCTTGCGGCTGTGCAGCATCCTGCCATACCTGCTGCAACGCTTTTTGCAGCTGCTCCGGTGTGGCATAACATTGCTGATAACGGAAAAACTCCGTCTGGTTCAGCGCATAAACAAAACTGCGCCAATAATCCTGCACCACTTCGGCCAGCAGCGCCGACTGATCGCTGCTCAGGCTTTCCTCAAAACTGCTGCCGGAATCAAAAGCATGTTCAGCCAGCATCCGCTGACACCAGCTGTGAATCGTCGACACCGCAGCTTCGTCCATCGACTGACTGGCCAGCTCCAGACGCATGGCACATTGTGGCCAGTCCTGCGGCGCAAAACTTTGTGCCAGCGCCGCTAATATGTCATCTGCCTCTGTTACTTCAGTGCGAAAATAACGGGCCGCATCTGCCAGTCTGGCGCGGATACGGTCAGTGAGCTCAGCAGTCGCCGCTTCGGTAAAAGTCACCACCAGAATGTCATTAGGCAATAACGGCGGCAAAGCGGCAGTAGCGGCATTTTGTCCATCACTGCCCGCTAAACCTTGAGCCGCGCCGGTATATTCGTCGCCGCTATGGCCAAGCACGGCACGCAGGTACAAAGCGGCAATGGTAAAAGTTTTGCCGGTACCGGCACTGGCTTCAATCAGCGCACTGCCACGCAGTGGTAAAGTGAATAAATTCAGTGTTTGGCTGGCCGTCAATGTTTGACTGGCGGCTATTGGCCCGGCCGTCTTATTAAAATCTGTCATCAGCCACGCTCCAAAATGCCGCTGTCTTGCAGATAATGCCGCAGCCCCTGATATAAAGCTTTGGCCACCACCGCCATTTCGCCTTGTTGCCACAAAGCAGTAAAGTCTGGAAAAGCGCGCTGTAAATAGCGGTTTTGCTCTAAACGGCCACTGTTAAAGCCATCGCCCTGATACAACCTGGTCAGTTTGTCGAGCAGTTTGGCATCTGGTGTGCTGTCATCCGCCGGCTCAGCCTGCAAATACAACAGCGCTGTACTGAGCTCCACCGGCAATGGCCGGCATAAAGCCTCGCTCAGCCAATGACATAGCTGGGTAAGCTGGGCGACTGCCGCGGCTTTTTCAAGCGGCGGCAAACAAATCTGCCCATCTACGGCCAACAGCTGAATAGAAAGTGGATAACCATTGGCGGCACACAATAACTGGTGTAACCAGGGCGATAACAACTGGCTGTATCTTAATTGTTTGTTTTTATATAAAGCGCCCACCAGCCACTGATATTGCATTAGACGGCCATCAGGGGCACGGCGCAGGCCACGTAGCCAGTCAGCACATTGCTGAGCGCCAGCGCCAAACTGCAGATACAAAGGCGCCAGCAGTTCGGTAGTCTGGCTCAATAGCAGGCTTTGATATGCCTCAGCCTGTGGGCTAAGTAACTCTTCCAGTTGCTGCCTGAGCATGTCGCCGGCGCCAGCCAGCGGCAACAAGCCTTCCTGCGCTACTCTGGTGAGCTGCGCTTGCAGCGTCTGCTGCCAGGTTTTGCCTTCATCAATGGCCTGCATCAGTTGTTGCTGCAGCCGCTGTTGCAGCTGCCAACGCTGTAAAGCATCCAGGCTAAAATCTTCGCTGGTGCTCAGTCTGCTGTCATCGTATTCCAGCTGTATTTTCAGTCTTTGCCGGAAAAAAAACTTCACCGGATCTTTTAACAAGGCCGTTAATCGGGCCAGATCCCACACTGGCAATTCGTCCGGCAGGGTAAGCGTCGCCGCCATCGTCTGCGGCTTTGGCTCGGGCTGATGCAGTGCCAGCCATTCATGCTGATAACTGGTTAAAGTGTCTGAGCCAAGGTAACGACGGCTAAAGGCCTGCAGTGGATGCTGCACTGTTAAGGCATCCAGCAAGGCATCACCTGTCACTATGTTATTCCCAAGCTGCAGCCGCCAGCCGGAGGCCAGATGGTCCCTCAGCTGCGCTATCAATACAGAAGGGGGTCTTTCGCTGTTGTCATGCACACTGTGGCCAACCCAGCTGATGCGAAGCCGCTTGCGCGCTGATAATAAGGCTTCCAGCAGCAAATAACGGTCATCGTCCCGGCGCGAGCGATCGCCGGGGCGGTAGGAATGCGCCATTAAATCAAAATCCTGCCGGAGCATTTTGCGCGGGAAATCACCGTCATTCATGCCAAGCAAATGAATTTGCGCAAAAGGAATAGCGCGCATCGGCATCAGAGTGGCAAAGTTCACAGCGCCTGCCAGAAAACGCTGCGCCAGCCCCTGGCGCTCAAATCCGTCCAGCCAGCTTTGTGCCACCACAGCAAGGCATAGAGGGTTCTCCAGACCACTGCGCTGACACTGCTGCTGCCAGTCATGCAGCGCTTGTTGTAACTTCAGCAGCAGCTCGTTTTGGTGTTCATCCACCGGCAGAAAAAAATCTGCCAGCAGCTGCTGCAGCCACAATACCCAGTCTTTGGGCGGCAACTGTTGCTGACTTTGCTGCCAGTATTGCTCTAATAACCCCAGCAACACGGCAAGTTTACCGGCCAGCTCAGCCGAAAGCCCCGACACTTCAGCTAAAGGTGCAATCTGCAACCAGGCTTCACTGTCACCAACCGCATACCCTAATAACATACGCTGTAAACCGGCCTGCCAGCTGTTTTGCCAAAGCCCTGCGGGTAAACCCAGACTTTCACGCTGGTTTTCATGCAAACCCCAGCGGATATTGGCCGCTTCTATCCAGCGTTGCAGTAGCGGCAAATCGGCATCGGTCAGCACAAATTTTTGTTGTAATGCCGGCAGTTGTAATAGATCCAGCAAGGTGCTGACAGTAAAACGCTGCTGCTGCAGATTTAATAAAGTTTGCAGCGCCTGCAGCAAAGGCTCTTTGGCCAGCGCACTCTGATCGGCCACGGTAAAGGGAATATAACGGGCATCGTCGCGGCTAAAGCGGCCAAACACAGCGGCAATAGCGGCGGCATACTGGTTAATATCCGGCACCATTACCATCACATCGGCCGGTTTTAAGCCTGGATCCGCGGAAAATTGTGCCAGTAAATCATCATGCAAAATTTCAATTTCGCGCATGGCACTGTGCGCCGTGGCAAAACAGATACTTTGCGCCTGTGGCAGCGACAACACCGGCCAGTGCTGCCTGGTTTCGGCTAAAGGCCGAAGCTCCAGAATATCGTTTTGCAGCTGACCAAGCAGTGTGTTGTCCGGCGCACTGCTAAAAAGGTCAACCCTTTGACCGGCAAACAAAAAACGATGCGCCTGGGTCTGGTCAAACTGGTCGAGCAGCGCAATATAATCGCGGCCCTGTTTCCCCCAGGCCGCCAGTAGCGGATGGCCATGGGGGTGTTGTGTGAGCTCTGTTTGACTGACGGCATTGGCTGCATTTTGCTCCGGCATTTGTTTTGGCTGCTGCCGGCCAATGCCGCGGCGCAGTAAATCTTTGTCCGCCACTATGTCGGCCCAATAATGCTGACAAGGGTTATGCACCGCCAGCAGTACCTGAGTGTAAGGTGCGATGGCTGCCAGCGCCTCCAGCATTTGTTGTGGCAAACTGGAAATACCAAATACGATGACCCGCCGTGGCAAGCCTTGAGGTCTGGTTTGAGCACTGAGCTTGCTGGCTGCTGCTAAAAACTTGTGATGCAATAAAGCGCGGCTTAACGATTTTTCGGCATCGGGCACGTCATCAAGCACAGCGCGCCACAACGCTGCTTGCCAGCGCTCAGACTCCGGCAGCACTTTTTGTCCGCCTCTGGCGTCTATCAGAATATCTTTGCCTTCACTCCAGGCCTGCAGCCAGTCAGCGCGATACACCTGATACTGGTCAAATAAGTCGGCCAGTTTAAGCGCCAGCTGATGCTGTTTGCGCTGCAAAGTGTCACCCGCCAGATAACCGGCCAGTGCCTGAAATTCTGTTTGCTCAGCAAGCTTTGGCAGTAATTTAAATAACCGCCAGCACAGCTCGTCTTTATCAAACACTGAATGTTCAGGAATATGTTCAGCGCCAAGCACACTGCGATAGAGCTGCCAGATAAAACGCCCTGGCATTTGTAAACTGAGGCAGCTGGCGATCCCCAGACCACCATCGCTGCCATCCACAGGGGCTGTGTCGGCAGCAAGCGCCAGCTTCAGCCACTGGGCAATACCGTTACTTTGCACCAGCACAAATTCGGTTTCGAGCACACCTAACGGGTACGCTTTGGTAAAGTGCACAACCAGTGCTCTGAGCTGCTCAGGCTGATTGGCATGAACCACTAAAAAACCGGGTTCCAGCGGCGGGGCATCATGAAATAACGGGGCATGCGGGTCGGGAAATGCGCTCACCTGAAGGTCCTTTTTTTGCGCGCTGACGCTTACTCGTTAGCTAACAAATTGAAAAAAACGGCTTATAACTAAGAGGTGGCCACTGTTACCTGAGTCACTGTCATTGGTCATTAACTGACAATCACCCTGTTACGTCCGCTGGACTTGGCCTGATAAAGGCCGGCATCAGCCCGACTCATCACTTCACGCACATCCTCCAGCCTTCCTGCCTGCGCCACACCAACACTAATGCTGATTTGAATGCCAGGGTAGCCGCTGAAACTTAACGCATGCACCGATAAACGCAGCTGCTCGGCCACTTCAGTGGCGCCGGTTACATCGGTATTGGGTAACACCACCAGAAATTCTTCACCACCGGTACGACCCACTCTGTCCTGTGCCCTGAGCTGTTGTTTTAACAAAGCCGCTGTTTGCACCAGCACCTGGTCGCCGGCATCGTGGCCGTAATTGTCATTACATTGTTTAAAATAATCAATATCAATCAATAACAAACACCATTGTTGGTTGTTGTGCTGCGACTGCTGACGCACAGTTTCGGCAAACCATAAAATACTGCGTCTGTTGGCCACCCGGGTTAATTCATCGGTCATCGCCAGCCGGTGGAGCTGCCGGTTACGCTGAATTTGTGAAATGGCGTAAAACAGCGCTATGAGCGCCAGAATAATAAAAAGCGCAATGGCGATATACTGCCAGCGCTGCGCTGACTCCAGCACTTGCAACTGTTGGGCTGTCAGCTGATTCTGCGCTTGCAGCTGATTGTTCTTTTCATCTTTTAATTCGGTATCAAACTGATACCGCAGTAAGGACTCGCGCTGTTTTTTACTCAATGTGTTCAGTTGTTGCTCCAGCAGATTGGCTTGCAACAGCTGCTGATAAGCCCGGTTATAATCGCCGGCCTGCGCCAGCGCTTTAGACCAGGAACGATGTAACCACATGGAATAACGTGGGTTTTCAAGTGCGGAGATCAGTTTTTCTGCTTCGCTGAATTTTTCAAGCGCCGGTGCTAACTGGCCTGTGCCGGCCAACGCTTCGGCCTGGTACAACACAAAAAGCTCAGCATTCACGATTTTTTCACCACCGCCCTGCTGCTGATATTGCAGCAGCTGTTGCTCAACTTTGGCGGCAATCTCCAGACTTTCACCAAAACGCTCCTGCTGATTGGCCACCCACATTAAATCCACATCGGCCGCAGCTGCATATAAAGGTTCGCCAATTTGCAGATATAACTGTTTGGTGCGCTCCAGCATCTGTCTGGCCATTTCCGGTTTACCGGTTTCACCATAGATAAAGGCTTTTTGCTGCCACAAAAAACCAAGGCGGTATTTATCCCCTGGTGCGGCAAATTCTTTTTCCGAAAGCTCCAGATATTCCAGCGCTTTGTCATATTCACCCATACGGCGCAGCGAAGTAGCAATACTTTCCACTGTGTCGCCAATGCCAAAACGGTTGCCCAGTTTTTTGTATAACTGATTGGCTTCAAACAGCTGCACCAGCGCTTCACCGTTGTCACCGCGGCTTGACAACAGCTCGGCATAAAACGATAAAGCCTGGGCCTTGGTCAGCGGATCTTCGCTACGGCCAGCCAAAGCAACGGCCTGCTGCAGATCGGCATCCTGTTCTAACAGCTGGTTTTTGTTGCCATAGTGATAAGCACGACACAGATAAAAATGCGACAGGTTCACCAAGTCCTGATTCATTTCAACCTTGTGTAAAAACTGATTGGCAAAAGCAATCCCCTGATCGGGTTTGTCATAGAAGTCGGCGTAACATTGCTCACGCTGCAGCCGGCGCTGACGTTTAACGTCATCCGGTGGCGCTGCAGCTTTGAGCTGTTGCATAAAATCGTCAATAGCTGCACGGTCGGCAAACACCAGATCGCCATTATCCAGACGCTGGATCAGCGAATCAAAGGCTTGTGCATCTGAGGCCTGCAGCAGAAAACTTTGTGTACACAACACCAAAGCACCAAGACCAGTCCAAAAACTTTTGATCTGCTTGGCCCATAACCAGGCTCTTTGGTGTTGTTTTCGCAAATAAACCTCCGAAGCGGATTGTTAACTGCAATAACCATCCGGGTTTTGTTGTTGCCAGCGCCAGGCGTCACGCACCATATCTTCCAGGCCACGCTCAGCTTTCCAGCCAAATAATTCCAGCGCCAGCGAAGGGTCGGCATAACACTCAGCAATATCACCAGGCCGTCTTGCCACAATCTGATAAGGCACTGCCACCTGATTAATGTCACTAAAAGCTTTGATCATTTCAAGCACACTGTAACCACGGCCAGTGCCCAGGTTTACCGCCACTAAGCCTGGTTGTTGCTGCAAATACTGCAGCGCTTTTAAATGACCGGATGCCAGATCCATCACATGGATATAATCACGCACACCGGTACCGTCTGCTGTGGCATAGTCATCGCCAAATACCGCTAACTGTGCTCTTTTGCCAACAGCCACCTGACTGATAAAAGGCATTAAGTTATTTGGCACGCCATTTGGGTTTTCACCAATCAAACCACTGGGATGGGCACCCACCGGATTAAAATAACGTAATACGGCTATCCGCCAGGCTGGATCTGAAACCTGCAGATCCGCAAGGATATATTCCAGCATCAGCTTACTCTGGCCATAAGGGTTGGTGGCCGAGCGTGGCGCATCTTCGCGGATTGGCATCTGCCGCGCATCCCCATACACAGTGGCCGAAGAGCTGAACACCAGCTGTTTTACACCATGGCGCGCCATTACCCGGCACAGTGTGACAGTACCTGCGACATTATTGTCATAATACGCCAGCGGCTGCTCGGTTGACTCGCCCACCGCCTTTAAACCGGCAAAATGCACGACAGCACTGATGTGATGTTCAGAAAATACCCGCTCCAGCGCCGCTTCATCGCGGATATCGGCTTTTACCTGCGGCACTTGGCGACCACAAATTTGCCCAACCCGCTGCAGCGCCTGCGGCTGTGAATTGCTGAAATTATCCAGCGCCAGCACCTCAAAACCGGCCTCGAGCAAGCAGATAGCGGTATGAGTGGCAATATAACCGGCGCCCCCGGTCAGTAAAATCACGGGCATTTGTTTGTCCTTAAGGCAATACTTTACGAAATGGTTTGACGGTGCTTTGTTTATATACACCTGCAGCCAGATAAGGATCAGCCGCAGCCCACTGCTGGGCATCCTGCAATGACGCAAATTCAGCCACCACCAATGAACCGGTAAAACCGGCTTCACCCGGGTCTTCTGCATCCACTGCTGGTAATGGACCAGCCACTAACAAGCGGTTTTCAGCAGCCAGTTGTTGTAAACGCGCCAGATGCGCCGGACGGGTAACTTTACGCTGCGCCAGACTATCGGCCACGTCTTCAGAATAAATCATGTAATACATCATGCACTTCCCTTCAGTTATTGGCCGAAGATAACAGATAGCCGCCCTGTTTTCCATGATGCACTGCGCATCACTCTGCAGATAACAGCTCGCATAAACTTTGGCTTACTGCCTGGGGCTATACCAAGCTTTTTTACCTTCTGTACTTTGTTGCCACATCGCCAATATATTGAGTCACGCCAGGGCAAAGCTGCATTTTAAGGCGAAAAAAAACCAGCTTGTGCAGCTGGCTTTTATGAGGTCTGAACCCACAACTGGGATCAGGCAGTGGCGTCGTTACCCAGGCGTAATTTACGCTCGTTGTAAATATCGACCAGTCCCTGCATTTGTGCCGCATCATAAGGCACCAGATTACTCAGGATCATCCGTTTTTCGCCGGCACCAATCACTTCAGCACCATCCAGCAATTCAAATTTCAGTAACACATTGCCTCTTTTGCCGTCAATCTCAAGGCTCGAATCGGATAACTTTAACTGCGGGCAGTTGTCACTAAAACGGAAAAACTGCAGTGCCATACTCTGGTAAATCACCAACGGGCGCTGTGGATGGATCATGACCTGATGTTGCTGCATCAGCGGCTGCAGAATATGCGGGAAATTCTGACCGGAGAAACGCACATAATCACGTACCAGGGCTTCGATAAACTGACAATTTTGTTGTTTGTTGCCGCTTTGCTCCAGCACCAGATAAGATTTGTGGTTCTGATCAAGCACTTCAACGCTGTTGCCCTCTTCACGGCAATGCAGCACCACATCAGAGCCAACCATGCCATTAAAAGTGCAGCTCAGACGTTCCGACAAACCGTATTTGTGCAGCAAAAAGGCAAACAATAAATCGCCCGGCACACAAAACCTTTTGCTGTCTTCATCGTGGATCGGATTAAAGTCTGACGCAATATTTTTGGCAAACTGACTGGCCTGTGCCCGGCTAAAACTAAACGCTTCACCCTGCACATTTACATATGGCTGTAACAACATCAACAATTCTCATCCTGTTCGCAAGACGCGGAGTGTAACAAAACAGTGGCAATACAATGGTTTTACCAGTATCTGCAGCAATAACAAGGCTTAGCCGTTGTTTCTCTTTACAAAAATGCCTTGCATCAAAAAAGCACTGTATATTTTCACAGTTTTTGCTTGCTTTTTAAACGAAGCCTGATTACTGTATATACATCCACTGTATATGCAAACAGTTATCCAAATTCAGTCAGGGGCTTTATCATGATCCAGCACAGCTATCCATTACCTTTGTCCGGTATCCAGTTTGGCAAAACTTTCACTTTGCCAGCAAAAGCAGCCACAACGCTGAATATACAAGCTGTGTTAACAACCCTGGCTGCGCTCACCCAACAACAAGGGTTGCAGCATGGCTGGTTGTTAGTCATTGCCCCACCATGGCAGCTGACCAAACAAATGCTGGAACAAGCCGGTATTCAAAGTCAGCGTATTTTATTGATCCCACAAAAACAGATTGGCCGTTTTGATAACCTGATGCGCGATGCGTTAACCTGCTCCACCTGCAGTGCTGTGGTGAGTTTTTTACCTGAAGATCAGCATGAGCTGGAAGATTACCGTTATTTATCTGCTAAATACGGCACGCCGCTGGTGAATCTACCAACAGATGCTTTTGTACAACATCAAATGGCGCATTAACCATACATTAACCACAAAGATATGCGGCTCTCTTCATGACGCCGGATTTGCAATGCAGATGTTCACTGCGGCTTGAATGGCAAAAATTGAATGGCTAAAAAGCGCACAACACACAACAGGGCAGGCTATAGAACAGATAACTTCGGTGATTGAGGCACCCTACCGGAGGTTAACAAAACAGATTACACTTTGCGCCCCGTCATCAGACTCTGCTGTAGTGGTCAAACTGCAGACAGCACAGCGACAACAGGAGCAAAACATGTGGTGTTATTGTGGCTCAGGACAGGCGTTTGCCAGCTGCTGCCAGCCTTTTTTAACTGGCACAGCACAACCCCAAACAGCACTACAGCTGATGCGTTCCAGATACAGTGCTTATTGCAGTGGCCATATTCAATACATTAAAAACACTTACCATCCAAGCCAGCAATCAGACCAAGCCACGGCAGAAATCGCAGCTTTTGCAAGCGCGGCCCATTTTGTCAGTTTGTTGGTGTTGCCAATCAGCGATAACAACATGCTGCAACAACAAATGCCGCACAATGACTATCTGATTGCACAGTATGGCACTTTAACCCCGGCAACTGTTACTCCTGCCACAGCAGCACCAATGGCGGAAGGCAGTATCGATTATGTGCACTTTATCGCACGCTTTATCATGCAGGATAAACTGCAGCAGCTGGAAGAACGGTCCAGATTTATCTTTGAACAGCAGCGATGGTGGTATCTGGATGGTTATTTATTGCCGCATGCCAATCAGAAAATTAACCGCAACGACCTCTGCCCCTGTGGCAGCGGCAAAAAATACAAAGTCTGTCGCCCGCACCTGATGTCCGCACAACAAAGTTAATCAGCTACCTTGGCTCACTCAGGCGTGCATTTCCTGCAAAATATCAAATAAAGCCGTTGGATCCGGTGTGATCACATCGGCTTTTTGTTTTGCCAGATGGCGCCTGGTATGTACATCCAGACTATCCAGCAATTCGGCCGATAGTTTCTTGCCGTCATGACGCACCACAACAGGTGGGGGTGCCAACAACTGTTGTAAGCGGCACTGCGCCAAACCACCGTGCATCAGCGCCTGATGTTGAGCCGTTAAACAGCTGATATCCTGAGCCTGCATGGCAACATCACGCTGTTGTTGCACGCCAAGTTGTTGGTACAAACTGGGGGTGCCAGGCTCAGCTTTGCCTGTTGGCAGACAAAAGGCCGCCATTTCATCAACTGCCGGCGATAACATCGCCAGCCACAAAGCAAAATCAGCGCGCTGATGCTGTAACAGCGCCTGATTTAGTTGTCCCTGTAATTGCCATTCGTTGACCAGCTGCAGCATAAAAATAATATTTTTAATGAAAACTGCTGACTTTATCGGCAGTTAAACAGCTTTCTTAAGTTTATTTCTTTACATCGACGTTTGATTTGATAAGATGCCGGCCACGTGGAGGGGTTCCCGAGTGGCCAAAGGGATCAGACTGTAAATCTGCCGGCACTGCCTTCGAAGGTTCGAATCCTTCCCCCTCCACCATCTTCCTGCTACTTCAGCACCTCTGAAATTCATCTATCCAGTACAAATAAACCCAACAAATTTCAGCTGTTTACCAACTTGCGCATTCACCTTTTGTTTCGCACAATCTAATCAGGTTTTGTTGGCCGGCTTGCTGCATGCACAAATTAGATCTGTCTGGACTGCATATACTGGTGGTTGATGATCAGCGCCCTTTTCAGGTGATGCTTAAAGGTATTCTGAAAAGTCTGGGCATGGTCAATATCCAGTTTGCCAACAGTGGCGAACAGGCGCTGAACAGATGTAGCCAAACCGAATTTGATTTGTTGTTTGTCGACTATAACCTGGGGGCAGGTAAAAATGGCCGCCAGTTACTGGAAGACTTAAGAGAAAAACAACTGCTTAAACCCAGCGCCATTTTTATTATTGTGACAGGTGAAAACACCGTCAGCATGGTGATGAGTGCCGTTGAAACCGAACCAGACGACTACTTAATCAAACCTTTTTCACAGAGTCTGCTAAAAACCCGCCTTGTTAAGCTACAGCAAAAAAAACAACATTTGGCTGCGTTGTATGAAGCTTTATATCAGCGTCAAAGCGAAGATGTGATTGCCGAATGTGAAAAGGAAATCAACAACAATGGCCGTTATGAACAATATTGCCGGCGGGTGCTGGCAGAAACTTTATTAAATCAGCAAAACTTTCCGGCACTTGAGCAACTGCTCAGCGACAGTATGCAACAAAGACGCCCGACCTGGGCGTTGCTACTTTCTGCCCGTGCCAGGTTACAACAACAGGATTACCAGGCTTGTTCACAGTTATGTGATGAGATTATTGAGGTCAACCGGCTTTGTGCCCAGGCGCTGGACATTAAATGCCATTGCCAGTTAGCCCAGAGCGACACAGCCGGAGCCATGCAAAGTATCAATCAGGCCATCAACATAGCGCCTTTTCAGCTTGGCCGCCAATATTTATTGCTGCGCGTTGCCCGCCAGGCCACCAGCCCTTTGGATATGGTGCAGGCCAGCAAGCAAATTTACGAATTAACCCGGCGCACCGCCAAACAAGATGTGATGCATCTGCTGAATTACATCAGAACCATGCTCGACGCCATCGGCAGTCTGGATGAACCGGCCAAACGCAATAAATTACAACAGGAAACCCTGTTGTTATTACACCGCAGCCAAAAAGACGAACTGGCGCTGAAAGACGTTGATTTTGAGCGTTTTGAACAACTTTGTATGGCCAGACTGAACGCTATTGAAGGCCGCTTTCACCAGGCGAAAAAAACCGCCGACAAGGTATGTGACAAGATGACAGGGACTGAAGCGGAAACGCCGGATCTGGTGATGCTGCTGATGGACATTGGTGAATTTGAAGGCGCAGATCATTTTTTTGCCAAATATAACAGTCACACCACACCGGATCCGGTGCTGGCCGATATGCTGGCGCAACATCAGCAACAATCGGAAGACAAACGCCAGCAGCTGAGCACACTCAATAAAGCCGGTATGGACAGATATCAGGATGGTAAATATCAGGAAGCGATGCAGTTATTCGAACAGGCATTACAAGTAGCGCCTGCCAATACGGTGGCAGCGCTGAACTTAATTCAGGCGATGTTACAGGTGCTGGAGTCACAGCAAAAACATAAATCGCTGGTGCTCTACCAACGTTGTCGTCAGGTGTTTAAAACCATAGAACAGGCGCTACTGATGGAACACCACCAGCAGCGTTACACGCAGTTACAGCAGCAATATCAGAGTTATCGCCAGGAATTAAAACAAAGCAGCTGAACCTGAACGGCTCACAAAATCGCAGCTCAGGCTTGTGGTTGCGCCAATAACGCAGATAACTCAGAAAACAACACACTGGCACCAATACGCATCAGCTCAGGCTGTGCCAGACGACCGGTAATATCTTCATACATCGCCATCAACTCAAGCGCCTGTGCTACTGTACGTACCCCACCGGAGGCCTTAAAGCCGACAGGACGTTTTGCCGCCGCTATCACGGTCAGCATAATACGGGCCGCTTCCATGGTAATACCAACAGGGACTTTGCCGGTGGACGATTTGACAAAATCAGCTCCACATTCGATGGCAAGTTCAGTGGCTTTAATAATTTGTTGTGGAGTAACCAATTCACCCGATTCGATAATAATTTTCAGGCAGGCTTTGCCACAGGCTTCACGCACATCATACAAAAAGCTTTTTACCCGGCCAGTGTCACCGGCCAATAACGCCTGATAAGGCAGCACACAGTCAATTTCATCAGCGCCAAGTGCCAGTGCCTGCTGAATTTCCTGCACCACCATATCGGCGGCAGCATTGCCGGATGGAAAGTTCACCACAGTGGCAAGTGTGCTTTGTACACCAAGCTCAGCCAAACGATCACGGCACTGGGTTAAAAACGCCGGGTACACACAAAAAGCTGCCGGCAATTTTGTGCTCAGCATATGCTCTGCCAGCCATGCCGCCATCTCTGTGCTGTTGTCATTGTCGGTTAAACGGGTTAAATCAAGCAGCTTGAGTAACTGCTGTAGTTTTAGTTGATTTGTCATCGCAGAGGTCCTGGATCCGGGCCGGCTTTTGGCTGTTATAGGAGTGCCGGCTTGTTAAGTCACTTTGTCGGGTGTGCGATTAAAACAGAATTAGTTGACACAAATAAAGCCCTGCCACGCAGAAATACCAACAAATAACCCGAAAGCTGCTTGTTGCCGTCATGGCCGCGCAGCTGTCTGAAACCATCAGCCTTGTTGCGCCAATACGGCAGCAAAGTTTCATTAGTGCAACGGCTTTGTCTGTACGCCGCGGTTTATGTTATCAGAGCAATTGCAGTAAATGTTGATGCTGCTTAAACCATTGTTTTGCCTGTTTAAACTCAGGGTAAAACTGCGCCACCCTTTGCCAGAAGGCGCTGGAATGATCCATATGGCTTAAATGCGCCAGTTCATGCACCACCACATAATCGGCCACCCAGGACGGCGCCAGCATCAGCCGCCAGTTAAAACTGAGTTGCCCTTTACTGGTACAACTGCCCCACTTACTTTGCCAGTTTTTGATCTGCACTGCGCTGGCCTGCACCTGCATTTGTTGTTGCCAATACAACACTCTGGCCGCAAACCACTGCTGTGCCTGCTGCTGATACCAGGCGCTTAGCAACTCCAGCTGTTTTCGCCGGCGTCTTGCTGTACTCACACGATTGGACAACTGCAGCCACAAGATCTGACCATCACGGCTCACCGCACTGCAGCTGTCGCTCACCACCTTTAACTGCAGTTTTTCATCAAGCAGTGGCAACAAACCCGCGACTAAATAATCAGGTGGCACTGCGGCCTGTTGCTGAAGCTGCAAATGCCGTTCTATCCACTGCTGTTTTTGCAAAATAAAACCATCAATTTGCTGTTTAGCAACACCTGATGGTGCCAGCACTGTCAGTTGCCCATCACGGATTTGCAGCGCAACACTGCGTCGCCGCCCTGATGGCTTTAACTGGTAAGGGATGGCAGTAAACTGGCAAATCTCAGACAAGGATGGAACTCTTTGGCTTGTTTTTGGCCCGGCAGCATAACGGATGCAGGCTTATCCGGGCAATACTGCCACTTAGCAGCCCCTCAATCTTGATGTTATGATAAGCGGCAATTGCATTTTAGACTTCACACAGGCTCAGGCATTATGAAAATTATTTCTTTTAATATTAACGGACTACGTGCGCGCCCTCATCAACTGGCGGCACTGGTGCAAACACATCAGCCGGATTTTATTGGCCTGCAGGAAATTAAAGTGCATGACGATGAATTTCCAATGGATGAAGTCAAAGCGCTGGGTTATTCGGTATATCACTTTGGCCAAAAAGGTCATTATGGCGTGGCTATTCTGAGCAAAACCCCAGCTGATAGGATGTTGTATGGTTTTCCAGGCGATGAAGCAGACGCACAGCGCCGTATGTTGATTGGCCGCTGGACTCTGGCCGATGGCCGCAGCTTTACGTTACTCAATGGTTATTTCCCACAGGGCGAAAACCGCGACCACCCCACCAAATTCCCGGCCAAACAAAAGTTTTATGCCGATTTAATGCAGTACCTAGAGCAGAACCATAAACCAGACGAATTGCTGGCAGTGATTGGTGACATTAATATTTCGCCGCTCGATCTGGATATCGGCATTGGTGAACCGAACCGCAAACGCTGGTTAAAAGAAGGCAAATGTTCATTCCTGCCAGAAGAGCGCGACATGCTGCAACGTTTAAAAGACTGGGGCCTGGTTGATACCTTCCGGGTGTTGCACCCTGAACGTACTGAGCGTTACAGCTGGTTTGATTACCGCTCCAAAGGTTTTGACGACAACAGGGGTCTGCGCATCGATGTGGTGATGGCTACAGCACCACTGGCCGCTTTATGTGTGGAGTCAGACGTTGATTACGAGCTGCGGGCGATGGAACGACCTTCAGATCATGCACCTGTCTGGTCCAGCTTTAACCTCTGAGTACATCATAAAAAAACGTTCGCTTGATAACCGCTGTTGACACGGCTTGTGCTGCCTGGGCTGTTACAGCAGCCCTGGCATAAATAACAACAGGAGCTGATGAATGCTTTGGCTGTTGTGCTGGCTGCTGCCGCTTTATTATTTAACGCTGGACAACAAGCTACTGACGCTGTGGCAACAGCCGCTTTTGCGTCAGTTGTTCGCCGGCATTGGTCTTTGTTTGTTGGTGCTGTGGCAGGTTAAAGCGCAGCTGCCACAGGGGCCTGCATTACATTTTCTTGGGATCACAACTGCAACCCTGTTGCTTGGGCTCAGGCTCAGTCTCTGTTTGATCCCTGCGGTATTGCTCACCACTGTTGCCGCCACCTGGATGGTGGTACCGGCTAAACTGGGCTCAGCTACTTTATGGCTGGCAGACTGGGCTGTGCTGACAGTGCTGGCTTTGCAAAGTTATCTGCAGTTGTATCTGGTACACAAACAATTTGGTCAACAGCTTTTTGTTTATATTTTTCTTGTGGCTTTTATCGGCTCAGCCTTATGCACAGTTAATTTTGTGCTGCTGCAAAGTACGGTATTGTATTTACTGCAACCAGACGCAACAGTGGATATTGCCAGTTATCTGGCGTTATCGCCGCTATTAGCCTTGCCTGAGGCAATTTTAAACGGCATGGCCATGACATTATTGCTGGTATACCGACCGGAATGGGTGGCAACTTATCGCCAGAGCGTTGATAAATAAAGGAAACAGCAAACAAGACGGTATGTGTTGCAAACCGCTCTGCTTGTCAAATTGACTATAAACACTGACGAATAAAGGTTTTATCCAGTTGTCTGACCGCCAGACTTAACAAAGTGGCCAGATCGGCATAACAGGGTTTGGCGGCAGGTCTAGGTACGGCCACACCGTTTTGCTGCATTTTATCGGCAATATCCAGATACCATTGCAACATGGCAGGCGGCAACACCGAATCGGCTCTTTTACCCAGCCAATACCAACCTTGCAACGGCAATGACAACATAAACAGCGTACTGGCCAAAGCTGGCGCCAAATAACTTTGCCCCATCCATTGCAATTGCACCAATAGCGAAATCACGCTAAAGGCCGGCAACAGTTGTTGTGCCCTTTTGGTTAGGCGAATAATTTGATTTTCCGGAAAGACACTGTTGAGCTCGTCCACCAAAGGCCAGGTCTGACTATAAACAACCCCCTGCTGCAGGGTGGCAATTAAACTGCGCTGCATCTGAACCCCACGACCTGATGTACTGGCTTTTACCTTAGCATAATTGCCGGTATTGCGGCCAGTTTGTCATAACACTTCCTGGCAAAAGACAGCAAAGAAAAAAGACAAAAATAGCAACAAGGTGTAAGTTTTCCCGACAATAACAGCGGTTACATTACCGGAAAGACCCGCACAAATGCACAGCTGCCTATAGGCTCCTGACTAAATTGCTATTTTTTAACCTCTTCACACACTTTTACATCTTAGCTGATATAACAAAAAATATGCCACTCAATTTAATATTGAAATTTCATTAACTTATAAAAAATAAACAGAGAAATGCACAAAGTTACCCACAGATTCTGTGGACAACTTTTATCTGATAAAACCGGCATCACACCAGATCACACTGAAAGTTGACTGGTAAAAATAACGGTTACAGCCTGAATTTTACATAAAAGCTTCAAAAGCAAAATTCTTTCTAAACAACAAAACAGTACCGATCCAGACGGTTACTGCGCTGCGGGGCCGATTTACCTTAGGATCTTGCAGAAAAAGAACCACAGATCGCTAGCCTTTGCACCTGAAGTTTGGGTACTATCAGAGGCATCATTTTTCGGAGAAACAACAACATGCCGGTGGCTTTTTCCAGACTGCAGCGAACCACAGCGTTACCTGTCAGCAAGGGGCTAGTGATCCAAAGCCCGGCCAGCGGTCTGGCGTTGCCGTTGTCCGAAGCTCCGGAACCTGCAGCTGCTGCCGGTTACTTTGGGGATGGTGTTTTAATGCAATTGCAGGCAAATCAGCTGGTTGCACCTTTTTCCGGCCTCTGCCACCGTCAGGATCAAGCCGGTCAACAACTGAGGTTTCACCACGCAAATGGCCTGCAGCTGGACATACATTTTCCGCCACAATGTTTAAACCAACATGGCAGAGGATTTGACTGGCTTGTTGCTGAAAAAGCCACTGTGCAGGCGGGGCAGCCAGTGCTTTGTGTGGATTCAGCCTTACTTAGTCAATGGGTGCAGCCTTTGTATTGTCTGATCACGTTAAAACAACATGCCAGATTCAGCACTATCTGGTATCGCAGTTGCTACCACCAGGCCGGACAAGACCCATTATTTTTGATTGAACTGGCAGCACAAGGCCAGGGCCAAAGCGCCTGACCAAGGCTTTATGCTGTCTTAGCTGCTGGCAAGCTGCTGCAGCGTTTTTTGTTGATACATAACCCGGAATATAAAATACCGATGATAAAAATTTATGGCATTAAAAACTGCGACACCATAAAAAAAGCCCGCGCCTTTTTAACTCAGGCTGGTGTTGAGCATCAGTTTATTGATTACCGCACCGACGGTCTGAGCCAAAGTCTGCTGGCGCAATTTGAGGCTGAGCTTGGCTGGCAGGCGTTATTAAATACCAAAGGCACCACCTACCGTGCTCTGCCGGACGAGCAAAAAGCCGATCTGACCACTGAAAAAGCTATGGCGCTGATGCTGGCGCAACCTGCGTTGATTAAACGTCCTTTGCTGGATGTGAATGGCCATTTTTATCTTGGTTTTAATGCCGAACAATATCAGCAACTTGTGGCAGGTGCACAATAATGTCTTTTACCCCAGCGGAAACAACAATGAGCCCCGTAGTGGCGCTGACAGCAGACCTGATCCGCCGCGCCTCAGTTACCCCTGCCGACGAAGGCTGTCAGCAACTGATGGCGGAGCGGTTAAGCAAACTCGGTTTTCAGATTGAATCGATGTTTTTTGAAGACACCTTAAATTTATGGGCGCGCCGTGGTCAGGGCAAACCGCTGTTTTGTTTTGCCGGCCACACTGATGTGGTGCCTACAGGACCGCTGGAGCAATGGCATACCCCGCCTTTTGAACCCACCATTATCGATGGCATGATGTATGGCCGTGGCACTGCTGACATGAAAGGCAGCCTGGCTGCCATGATAGTGGCCACAGAGCGTTTTCTGGCGAAAAAACCAGAGCTCACCGGCGACATAGCTTTTTTAATTACCAGTGATGAAGAAGGTCCTTTTATCAACGGCACCAAAAGAGTGATTGAAGTGCTGGAAGCTCGTCAGGAAAAAATACGCTGGTGTTTAGTCGGTGAACCTTCCAGTACCAAAGTTGTCGGTGATGTGATTAAAAACGGCCGCCGCGGCTCTTTAACTGGTTATCTGACCATTCGTGGTGTGCAGGGCCATGTGGCTTATCCGCATCTGGTGAAAAACCCTATTCATCTGGCCGCGCCGGCACTGGCTGAACTCAGTCAGCAGGTTTGGGACCATGGCAATGCGTTTTTTCCAGCCACCAGTTTTCAGATTTCCAATATTCATGCCGGCACAGGTGCCACCAATGTGGTGCCTGGTGAGATGACCCTCACTTTTAATTTCCGCTACAGCACAGAAGTGACGGCTGAGCAGCTGCAACAGCAGGTATTGGCCATTCTGGATAAACACCAGCTGAGCTATCAGCTGGAATGGGTATTAAACGGTCTGCCGTTTTTAACCGACAGTGGTGCCCTGGTGGCTGCAGCCGTCAATGCGGTTGAAAAAATTCAGGGTTTTACCCCGTCACTGGAAACCTCAGGCGGCACTTCAGATGGCCGTTTTATTGCCCCCACTGGTGCACAGGTGTTGGAGCTTGGCCCTTGTAACGGCACCATTCATAAAATTAATGAATGTGTAAGCATCGCCGATCTGGAACTTCTGACCGATATGTATGAAGCCATTCTTAACGAGATGTTGTGCTGATGGACCTACCGCTGCTGCTGACAGGTCGTATCGAGCCAGGGCTGGTTGCCATTGACGGCCTACAGCTGGAGCAGCAAAGCGCTGCCGCTTTTCGCAGGATGCAGCAGGCAGCCCGCCTGGATGGCATAGAACTGAAGCCGGTGTCGGCCTATCGCAATTTTGACCGCCAGGCTGCTATCTGGAATGGCAAAATGCAGGGTGTAAGAGCCGTCTATAACCAGGCACAACAACAGATCGACATAAAACAGCTCAGTGGTTTTGCCAAACTGGAAGCTGTGCTTTTATATTCGGCGTTACCTGGCGCCAGCCGGCATCACTGGGGCACAGATCTGGATGTGTTTGACAGCGCAGCTGTGCCTGCTGATTATCAGCTGCAATTGCTGCAAGCTGAATATCAAAGCGGCGGCCCCTTTGCACATCTGAGCCAATGGTTAAGCCGTTATGCCGCTGATTTTGGTTTTTTCCGGCCTTATCAGCTGTACCAGGGCGGTGTCGCGGCCGAGCCCTGGCATTTAAGTTACCGCCCTTTGGCAGAGCCTTATCTGCAGCAATTTGAATTACAGATGTTACAGCAGGCCATTGCCGGCAGTGCCCTCTGTGAAAAGGCGCTGATCCTGCAATATCTGCCGGAAATTTTTCAGCGTTATGTATTAAATATCAACAAGGAGGCTCTGTGAGCTGGACTTTTATCGGCATGTTATTGCTAGTGGTAGGATTAATCGCCGCCAATCTGGCCTTGCTTAAGCACGGCAGCAAAAAAAATCAACGGCCCTTAGCCCGTGCCAAACAGTCGCAAAACAATAATCAACAACAGAAGGTGCAGGCGAGCGCAAGCACAGCACCTGCAGTTACCCATAACAATGACAAAATGAATGACGATGCAAAACCCAAAGATGTACTAAGCACAGCAAACAACTCAGACGGTTCGGACGACGCCGACAGCTAAATGTTTTAAAACTGCTGTGCTAAAAGTCACAGCAGCTTAAGCGCTTAAACACTGTGTTATTCAGATGAGCCTTGATTGCGGTCAAAACTGGAATAACCGCGGATAAATTTCTGCAGCTGGTCGCGCAGGTTGGGTGGTGTGCCTTTAATCATCAGCACATCGCGCTCAGCGTCATATTGCACTCTGTCGCCGAGCAGTTTCTGCTCAAAACTCAGGCTTAAACCCGCACCGGCACCAGAGAATTTCACCAGGGTTTTTAATTCTTTCACATCAACCGGGAACTGCTCAGCCACCGGCAGCTCACGTTCAGCACAATAACGGGCAAAAGCATTGTCGTCTGAGCTGTCGACAGTGGCAGACAGCTCCTGCAAAGTCACGTCCTGACCTTGTTTGGCGCGCTCCTCACAATACTGGTACACCTGTTTGCGCACATCATGTTTTTCTGCGCTGTCATAGTCACCTTCGGCCAGGTACTCTTCCACCGACGCCAGCACCACTTTACTGCTTTGTTTGGGATCAACCCCTTCTTCACAGCCTAAAAAGTCGAGGAAAAAGTCTGCCACTTTGCGCCCTGCTCTGCCGCGGATAAAACTGATGTATTTGCCTTGTTCAGGCGACATTTGATATTCAGTTAAATCAAGGCGGGCCGCCAGTTGCATCCTTGCAATATCCAGATGTTTGGCGCTGGAGAGCTGTAAATCGGCCGACACCGAAAAATGCTCTTTGCTGCCCAGAAGGGCAATAAACAAATATTCATTGGCCAGATAACGGTAATGACACAACATAAAATAACCGGTTTCCGGAATTTGATGTTTAGTCAGTTCCACCACCAGCTGACCTGTAGCCAGCTCAGCCAGACTGACAAAATTGCGTTCTTGTTGTTGCCACTGATGAATGGCCTCACAAAACTCAGGATTTTTGTTACTGCTAAAGGCAGCATAACCCTTGGCCGGTTTGCCATTGTAAGCCAGATGTAGTTGTTCAATTAATAAAGCTACATGCTGACTGACAGGCACCAGTTCCTGACGGAAATGTGCGGTTAACTGAGCAGATTCATTGGCTTCGATATAATTAATGGCCAGCAAGTGCACATCGACAGACATAAGTTTTCCTGTTTAAATGGATTTCTGTTAATATTCTACCTGTTTCATTCAGTTAATTTCAGAGTAATTCATGCCGATCCAATCCAAGTATTCCAACCAGCAAATCGAAACCCTCGTCAACATTCTGTTGGAAACCTTGCGGCAGCAAAACGCCACCACCGAATTAAGCCTGATGTGTCTGGGCAATACCATCAGCCATATTATCAAAACCAATGTACCTGCCGCGCAGCAGGGCGAAGTGGCCAGACACTTCAGCCAGGCGTTACAGGACGCCGTTAGCAGTAAGGCGCACTAAGCCGTTATGGTGCTCGAGCAAAACCTGTCACTCGTTAATAAAATTGACCGCTTATTGCGCTGGGGGCACTGGTTTACCTTTTTTAATATACTGCTGGCGTTATGTGTCACCGGCAGTTATTTCCTGGCCGATCCACTACCACAGTCGGTATTAGGCTGGGTTTATCTGCTGGTCACCTGGCTGGGTCACACCGCCTTTTTGTGTTTTTTGTTTTTTATTATCACCATCTTTCCGGTCAGTCTGATTTTTCCGTATCAGCGCCATGTGCGAGGTCTGGCGGCAGCACTGGCGACCTGTGGTTTTGTTGCGCTGATTTTCGACGCTTATGTCTACCATAGCCTGGGTTATCACGCAGGCAGCGCCTCGTATGAGCAGACCCTGAATTTATTACGCCAGCAGGTGGTCACCAATTTACGCAACTTTGTGCTGATCACAGCCGCAGTAGCTGCGGTGTTGTTGTCGGTGCAGTTGGTGCTCAGTAATTTTTGCTGGAAAAAAATCGCCCGGTTAAGCCACTCAGGTACCGGCAAACCGGCACTGGTGATCTTCCTTGGCTGTTTTGTACTCAGCCACCTGCTGCATATCTGGGCTGATGCCAGTCAAAACGACGCTATTACCCGGCAAGACAATATTCTGCCGCTCAGTTATCCTGCAACGGCCCGCACTATGCTGGCGCGTTATAACCTGCTGGAGAGCTCTGACACCGCAATTTCAGCCAGCGGCTTACAACAAAACTGGCTGGCGCCCGACGCGCTGCGACAGCCACAGGTGCAGTTAAGCTGTGCTGCCGCGGCCAATACAGCACCATTGCATGTCCTGCTGCTGCCAAAAATTACCGCCACACAACAACAGCAACTGAAACAGCTTGGCCTGCGCCGGATGGAAACCCACTTTGCTCCTGTTGCTGCAGACCTCGCACTGAATAATTTGTTATACGCCGACATGGCTCCCAATAAGCTGGCAGAACAACCAGGCTGGTTAACTCAGCTGCCGCAGGCTTATCTGGCTTTTGACGCCACGACCAGCTGGCAACAACGGTTGCCCTGGTTGGCCACTTATGCAAACAACTATTCAAACAACAACGCGCTGTTGCACTGGCATTTTCTGGACAACAATACAGATTTGGCCGCCCTCCTGCAGCAAGCCGCAGAAGGCCATGTGCTGGTGCTGGAGCTGTCCGGTCAAAGTGACAAGTTTGCGTTGGGTGCGGCATCTTTTTGGTATCGCTGGCCCCAGTTGCAACAACAAAGGATCAGTGACGTCACCCAGCACCTCGATATAGTGCCTACCCTGCTGGCTGAACTGGGCTGTTTTAATCAGCAAAACTGGAGTGGCGACAATTTATTGCAGCCACAAAGCCAAACCAAGCTGAATATTGTGAATAATCAGCTGTATAGCTTCCGTAAAGACAAAATGTTGCTGGTGGAAGAAGACGGTAGTTTTAGCGTCTGGTCGGCAGGCACTGCAGTGCGGCTGGAGCAGCGGCTCGATTTACCGATGCTGACTGACGCATTAAAACGTTTGCCCTCACAACAGCAATAACAAACAACTGAGCTTGCAATTGCAGCTTTTTATTGCATGTTTTTACTGACTTTGGGCCTAAGTACCCTTTTGCCACTTAATTCAAGTTCAGCCAGATGGAATAAATTGGTAAAGACAATTGCCGGCGCGGCCTCGGCAAAACGTTCACGATAGGCAACTGCAGCCTCAGCCATCAATTGAGCCGCTAACCGGTCATACTGACTGTCTCCGTCATAAGACAAAGGTTCAGTTAAAGCGGCAAGGCCCAGCTCACGCTGGCGGCGCATAAAATAATTCAGTAAAAACTCATACTGCTTTACGTCCAGAAAATCACGGCAATCCATACTCATCATGCTCACCTGTCTGCCCACTACAGCCTTAGTTTATCTGCCATCAACGTTACTGCCCATGCACAGGGGTTCGCAAGAGCTTTCACTTTTGTCTGCTTAATTTGCCGCCAGCTGTGCTTTGCCAGCAAGCACAGCCAGACAAAGTGGCAACAGCAGGTACAGACATCACGCTAACAGCGGGCAGTGACAGCGCCCGGAAACAACCTTGATGAATTTTTCCGATACCCACAAGCCATTAATCACATTGGCAGTTTTAATTGCGAATAACTAACATTTTAATATCAACTTTGAGCGGAGCTGTTGCCATGCTAAAAACCCTGACTTTTGCCCTGATGCACTTTAGCATTGCTTTTACTGTGGCCTATTTGTTAACAGGCGACATGCTGATCGGCGGTTTAATTGCTTTGGTGGAACCCGCCGTGAATACCATAGGTTATGTTTTTCACGAAAAAATCTGGCAGCGGCTGCAACAGCAAAAACTGGCACCATCAGCGCAGCTTTGATTTACAACATGCCATACCTTCAGCGCTGAAAAAGGTTTACACTAGCGCCTTTTTCCGACCCCCACCCCGTAATGTCACGGGAAGCAGGATTTCTGGCGCATGGCCCTTAAAGCAACCATTTATAAAGCTGAACTCGCGATTGCCGATATGACACGGCATTATTATCAAACCCACAGCCTGACCTTAGCACAACATCCATCTGAAACTATTGAGCGCATGATGTTACGGCTGGTTGCTTTTACCCTTTGCGCTGATGAACGTCTGGTATTTGGCAAAGGCATTTCCGAAGACAGCGAGCCGGATCTGTGGCAACACAATTTAAGTGGTGAAATTGAACTTTGGGTTGAACTGGGTTTACCGGATGAAAAACTGCTGCGCCGTGCCAGTCACAGAGCCAAACAAGGTCTGGTGCTGGCTTATGGCGGCACTGTGGTGGATAAATGGTGGAAAGATGCGCAAAAAAGTGCGCAGGAACTGAGCAATCTGACGGTGGTGGCAATTAAAGCCGATGAATCTGCCGCCCTTGCTAAACTTTGTCAGCGCAGTATGCAGCTGCAATGTACCATTCAGGAAGGTCAGCTGTGGTTTGCTGACAATCAACAATCTGTGGTGATCAACCCCGTTGTGCTGAAAAGCGCAGCATCGCCTCTTTTTACGCTGGAGTAATTATGTTTTTAGGCAAACTCAACACCTTAGTGATGAAAAAGCAGGTTGATTTTGGCGTCTATCTGGACGGCAAAAGCTGGGGTGACATACTGCTGCCGCGCCGTTATGTACCCAAGGATCTGGACATAGGCAGTTCAGTGGAAGTGTTTTTATACCTGGACTCTGAAGATCAGCTGATTGCCACCACCGAAAAGCCGCTGGTGATGGTTGGCCAGGTCGCCCAGCTGAAGGTTGTGGCCACCACCAAAGTGGGTGCTTTTTTAAACTGGGGTCTGAAAAAAGACTTACTGGTGCCTTTTTCCGAGCAGGCGGTGCCGATGCAACAGGATTACAGCTATCTGGTGTACTGTTATGTCGACCGCAGCAACCGTATTGTTGCCTCCAGCAAACTGGATAAATTTATCGGTAAAACCCAGCCGTCTTATCAGCGCGGCGATGAAGTTGAGATTGTGGTGACTGAACCCACAGATCTGGGCTACAAAGCTGTGGTAGATAACGCACACTGGGGGGTGTTGTATAAAGATCAGGTGTTTAAGCCACTGCGTCGTGGTTATCGTTGCAAAGCTTATATTGGCAAGGTGCGGGACGATGGCAAAATTGATTTGTTGCTCGACAAACCCGGTTATGCCAAAACCACAAGTTTTGCCGAACAAATCATCGAAAAACTGACCAGCGCCGGTGGTGAATTACCTTTGTCCGACAAAAGTGAACCCGAGGCCATTTATGCCGCTTTTGGCGTCAGTAAAAAAGTGTTTAAACAAGCCATTGGCGGCCTGATGAAAGAAGGCAAAATTGATATTGAGCCCAACCTGATCAGGTTAAAAAAATAAGCTTTTAAGGCTGTTTTGCGCAACATCTAAACAAGGGCTGAGTTCAACTCAGCCCTTTTTTATGGATGGAAATACTTCACTGCAACAATTGATTAGCGCAGCCAGCTGCTGGCTTCTTTAGCCGTCAGTGCTTTGGCAAACCAATACCCCTGACCGGCATCACAACCGAGCTCTGATAACAATTTGCGTTGTAAGCTGGTTTCAATACCTTCGGCAATGACGGTCAGTGACAAAGTTTTTGCCAGGGTAATGATGGTATTAACCACCGGGTTTTCCTGAATTCTCGGGCGAATGCCGGCGATAAAACTGCGGTCAATTTTTAGTACATCCAGCTGAAATTCGTGCAGATAACTTAAGCTGGAATAACCGGTGCCAAAGTCATCCAGCAACACTTTTACACCGGCTGCTCTTAAACAATCAATGCTGATTTTGGCCTGCGCCATTTTATCAATCAGTGCACTTTCGGTAATTTCAATCGCCAGATAATGCGGCTGTACACCGGCCTGCGCCAGCAAATCCAGCACCTTATGCGAAAAATCAGCATCGGAAAAACTGCGGCCCGACACATTCACGCTGACATAAAAGGGGTTGGCAAAATCAAGCCGCCAAGCGTTCAGCTGTTTCACCGCCGCCTGTACTACATACAAATCAATCTGCGCTAACAGACCAAGCTCTTCGGCCAGCGGCACAAAGTCCGCAGGTGACAATAAACCACGTTCCGGATGTTGCCAGCGGATCAGCGCTTCAAAACCTAAGGTTTCTTCGCTGGATAAATCGATAATGGGCTGATAATAAAGTACAAACTGATTTGATTGCAGCGCAGCTCTAAGTTCAGTTTCCAGCTGATAATGGGCTGTGGTGGCAAAGTCCATTTCACTGCAAAATTGCCGCCAAATGCCACGGCCATCCTGTTTGGCCTGATACATGGCAATATCAGCACGGCGGATAAGCTCGTCCGTGTCCATCTGCTCTGTGGTGACATCCGCCAGCGCAATGCCAATACTGGTGGAGGTTTGCAACTGATGCTGTTTTAAGGTAAAAGGCTGCTGCAACTTTGCCGCGATGCGCTCTGCTACTTCAATCACATCAGGCAGAGCTTTTGCGTCTTCCAGCAAAATAGCAAACTCGTCACCACCAAGGCGCGCCAGGGTGTCATTTTGCCGCAAACAACTTTTCAAAGCCCCACTGACCGCTATTAAAAACTCGTCCCCCACCTGATGGCCAAGAGTGTCGTTGACCATTTTAAATCTGTCTAAATCCAGATAGAGCACAGCTACCAGTTTGTCCGGGTAACGAAAACGGCGTTTAAATGCGTGGTTCACTCTGTCGATAAATAACAGCCGGTTTGGCAGATTGGTCAGCGCGTCATGCAGCGCCTGATGGCGCAGCCTTTGTTGTACAAAAGCCCGCTCCAGCGCACCGGAAATATGCTGGGACACAAAGGTCAGCAGTTCTAAATCTTTTTGATCATAACTGATGCCAGGATCATAACTTTGCACCACCACGACCCCACGCACAGCATCACCGGAGCGAAATGGCACACCAAGCCAGCTTTCAGGGGCTGAACCATAAGCAGTCACCACCTTGGTGCGGTCAAATTCTTCCAGCAGCGCCCTGTCGGCCAACAAAGGCTCATCGGTGCGAAACACATAACCGGTCAGGCTATTGGCCAGAATTTCTTTGGGGTAAATGGTGGTTGGGCTGATATGTTCAGTGGTATCAACAAAATAGGGAAAATGCAGTACTTCGTCTTTATCATCATACAAAGCGATATAAAAATTGGGGGCGTAAATTAACGAACTGACGTTCTGGTGGATATGCTGGTAAAAAGCGTTAAAGTCATCAGCGTCATAACTCAGTGACGCAATATTAAATAAGGCTTTTTGCACCAGCTCAGCATATTCCAGTTTTTTGATCGACAACTCAAGTGCAGCTAAATCCTGTAATTTGCGCAGCCGGCTGCTGAGGATAGAAGCGACATGCTCCAGGATCTGCTGATGCTGTTCATCAAAAAAATGTGCGTCCCACTGCTCGCAGTCAATGACAGCGAATAATTCACCCTGCTCCAGCACAGGTACGGCAAGCTCAGACAACCGCTCTGACACATCTTTCAGGTAATGCTGACATTGCCTGGTGTCGGCCACTAAAATACTCTGTTGCTGCTCTGCACATTGCCCCACTATGCCCTGACCATAAGACAACACGCCTAACCCCTGATGATGGGGTAAATCTCTGGAGCCCACAGCAGCCACCCTGGTCAGAGTGCGGCTTTGGGGATCAGCGGCAAAAATGGCACAATCTTCAAAACCAAGGGCTGCGGCCACCTGCTGTGCCACAAAAGGATAAATATCGGCGGGCGTCATCAGCTCGTTAAGCTGTAACGCCAGTTTGTTGATCAGATGCAGAATAGAGGTTTCACGTTGTAGCTGCAGGTTTTGCTGCAGCAATTCATGGCGTTGCTGCAACAAAGTTTTGTTTTGTTGTTGCAACTGGGCTACATCGGCAGGCTGGGCTGCAGACCACTCATCCATAGCGCGGGTCATAGTACAGGATCCATAATACAGAACCACCTGTAACGGTCCCACCGGACCGAACTAATTGTTTAGCTTAAGAAAGTTATAACATAGTTCAGCGCCGGTGGTAAATCAGCGCTTTCAGACAGGCTGACGGTGCCCCGGTTTGGTCAATACCAGATGTACGGCACTGGTAGCACGCTCTAAAAAACCACCTTCACAATAACAAAGGTAAAAGTGCCAGAGCCTTACAAAACGATCGTCATAACCCAGCTGATGTACTGCATCTCTGGCGGCCATAAAGTTATTACACCAATCGGCTAAAGTACGGGCGTAATCCAGACCAATATCCTGCACATGACGGATCACCAGATCGGTATGTTGTGCCGCAGCCTGTGCCATACGCTGCATCGAGGGTAAACAGCCGCCCGGAAATACAAACTTTTTAATAAAGTCGACTTCACGACGATAAAATTCATACCGCTGATCGGCAATAGTAATGGCCTGCAGCAGCATCAACCCATCCGATTTGAGTAAAGACGAACACTTGGCAAAATAACCGTCCAGGTACTCGTGACCCACGGCTTCAATCATTTCCACCGACACCAGCTTGTCATATTGACCGCTGAGTTCACGGTAATCCTGAAACAATAAGGTGATTTGTGCAGACAAACCGGCCGCTTCAATCTGGACTTTGGCGTAGTCAAACTGCTCTCGCGAAATTGTGGTGGTGGTGACACGACAGCCATAATTGCGGGCAGCAAAAATGGCCAGGCTGCCCCAGCCGGTACCAATTTCCACCAGATGATCCGAGGCTTTGAGCTGCAGTTTGTCACAAATCAGCTTTAGTTTATGTTGCTGAGCTTCGGCCAGACTGGCTTGGGCTGATGGGTACACGGCGCTTGAGTACATCATGCTCTGGTCAAGAAACAGCTGATACATGCTGTTACCCAAATCATAATGGGCGGAAATATTCTTTTTAGATTGCGAAACTGAATTGCGGTTACGCCAGTTTAATAACTTCAGCGCTGGTTTACTCAACCGGGCCCAACCCGACTCCAGTTTGTCCAGCAACGCCATGTTACGGGCAAAAATCTGCACCAGCGCTGTCAGATTGTCGGTGCGCCAGTGGCCTTCAATATAGGATTCACCTGCGCCTACTGAGCCGCCCAGCACCAGCTTTTGGTAAAAAGCAGGGTCAACCACAGTGAGCGTCACCCGCAAATCTGCATGGGGATCTCCCAGCAGCTGTTTGTCGTGGCCTTCCACCAGTTCAATACAACCTTGCTGTAAACCGGCGAGATAACTCAACATCAGATTACGGCAGATTTTATCCAGCATACCCAGATTGGCCAGTACCGAGGATCCGGCAATTGATAATGTCATAACAAAGGTTCCTTAGGCTGCGGGTGGTCATACACTGGTAATCGTTTTGCAAACAGCTTCAGTGCATGCCAATAAATTCGAAACACCACTTGTACGTTCTGCCATGGTGTGCGGATCAGCTGTTGTTGCAGACTGCTGTGGCTGAGCTCGTGCCGGGTCAGATCCAGCCAGGCACTAAAAACGCGCTCGCCATTACGCCAGTTGCTGATACTGAGCTGACAGGCGGCATCAGGCGCGGCAATTTTCCACTGATATTGCATATCAAGCGGATTAAAGGGCGATACATGAAAATTTTTATCATGGCAAAATTCGGTGTCCCCCATCGGATTTAACGGGATCAAATAATAATGCCGTTCGTTCCAGGGGGTGTTACTTACTTCTGCAAGTAAATACAATGGCTTAGAGTCAGCATAGCAGTAATACAAAGTCAGAGGACTAAAAAAAACACCAAAGTTCGCCAGCGGACTTAACAAAAATACCTGCTGCACTTCCTTGTCGCCGCCCAGAGCTTTGACTTTATCTTTGACCGCCTGCGCCAAATCAACTGAGCCTTGCAGGTAATCACTGCGTCTGAAACTCCAGGCGGCAAACTTTTCCAGCCCTAAATAGCGCCCAACCCCCGCCAATGTGTCAAGTTGCTGTAAATCAAGCCATAAATAACTGACGTTATAGCCAAAACCATGTGATTTTGGCACATAACGCTGATGGCCTACCCGGCCCTGGTACCAGGCATGCCCGGATTGCATCAGAACTTCACTCCAAACATGGCTGCTACGTCTACCGCACTTCGCACGCCATCTTCGTGAAAACCGTTATACCAATAAGCACCACAAAAATAACTGCGGTTCTGGCCGTTAATTTCATGGCGGCGCTGCTGTGACAGCATGGTAAAGTGGTTGTACACCGGATGGGCGTAGTTAAAGGTTCTCAGTACTTGTTGTGGATCAATCTTATCGCCGGCATTGAGTGAAACAACAAAAGTGTGTTCGCTTTTAATGCCTTGCAATATGTTCATATTGTAACTGAGCGTCGCTTTTTGCTTTGAACTGTCATCAAGCAGATAATTCCATGAAGCCCAGGCGCCACGGCGTTTTGGCAAAATACTGCTGTCGGTATGCAGCACCACGGCGTTCTCCTGATAAGCGATGCCACCCAGCACCTGCTGTTCAGCCAGGCTGGCATCAGCCAGCAGCCTTAACGCCTGATCACTGTGGCAGGCAAAAATCACCTGATCAAAATACTCGGTTTCCCCTGTCATCAAAGTAATAGCCACTTTATCGTCAAAACGGCGAACTTCACGCACCGGGCTATTTAACCGGATGCCCTCAGAGCCTTGCTGCTGCAACATGGCCTGCACATAACTGCGGGAACCACCTTTGATCACCGCCCACTGTGGCCTGTCGGTGATATTCAGCAGTCCATGGTTTTTAAAAAACTGCAGGAAAAATCTCAGCGGAAATTCCGGCATTTCGGTCAGGCCAGAAGACCAGATGGCAGCGCCCATTGGTAGCAGGTAATGATCCCGCAGCTCTTTGCCAAAACCATACTTGTGCAAAAAGTCATCCATTTTTAAATCAAGATCCGGGCTATTTTCTGCCAACAACTGCTTGGAGGTATTATTAAAGCGCACTATGTGCCTGAGCATGCGCCAGAACGACGGGCGCAGCAGATTGCGTTTTTGCGCAAATAAACTCCAGAAAGTATTGCCGTTGTATTCCAGATTTGCCGCTGGTTTTTTTACCGAGAAGCTCATTTCTGTTGGCTGAAACGGCACCTTCAGCTGGGCCAGAAAACGGTTGAATAATGGATAAGTCCAGTTATTAAATACGATAAAACCAGTGTCTACCGCGTAATTTTTACCGCCAACACTGACGTCCACTGTGGCAGTGTGACCGCCCAGATAATCATTGGCTTCAAACAAGGTCACCTGATGCTCAGGTTTTAATAAGTACCAACTCATCATGCCGGCAATACCGCCGCCTATTACTGCAATTTGCATCAATTCATTCCTTAGTCTTGCGCCATTTTTTGTTTCACTTTTACTGTCAGCCAGCCAAGTAGCGGAATATGCCGGTACACCATATCGGTTAAATCGTAATAATCGCGATGGTAGATAATGCGGCCATCCTGATGCCAGCGTAGTTCAGAGCAGCCCTCCACCTCCACTTGCTCCCCTTTATTGATGGCCGGATGACTTAAACGCATACGCCAGCTGACAAAACCTTGCAGCTCTGTGGCAGCCTGTTGTACCGGCGTAAAGTGGCAGCTGTTGAGTCTCTGATACGCATGTTCAAAATAACGCCCCAGCGCCGGCAACCCTTTGAGCTGATGCACAGGATCAACAAAAACCACATCCTGATGATACAGACGGCTTAAATCGGCCAGATTATTGGCAGATAACCCATTATAAAAATCGACAAACTGCTGCAAACGTAACGAACTTTGCGCGTTTTGTTGGTTATGTTCGGCAAATTTAGTCACTGCTTAACACTCCTGCCGGCTTTTTTACCGCATTAAAGATCTCAAGGGTTTTAAGCCGGGCTTTGGCATGATCCACCAAAGGTTTGGCATAATTGACCGACATCGGCAAAGGATGGGGCCAGTGCACCTGCTTATTGTTGCACTTTGCCAGTTCAGGGACAAAAGCACGAATAAAATCCCCATTGGGATCAAACTTTTCGCTTTGTGTCACCGGATTAAAAATACGGAAATAAGGTGCAGCATCTGTGCCGGTAGAAGCGGCCCACTGCCAGCCACCGTTATTGGCGGCAAAATCGCCATCAATCAGCCTGGACATAAAATAAGCCTCCCCCCAGCGCCAATCTATTTGCAAATCTTTCACCAGGAAACTGGCCACTATCATCCTGAGCCTGTTATGCATCCAGCCGGTTTGATTCAGCTGACGCATGGCTGCATCGACAATAGGGTACCCTGTTTGTCCTTCACACCAGGCCTGAAACCATTTTTCATTATTGCCCCAGGCAATAGCTGCGGTATCTTGCTGAAATGGCTGATGTTTAATCAGTTTTGGATAAGCAACCAGGATATGTTTGTAAAACTCACGCCAAATCAGCTCACTGAGCCACACTGCCGCACCTGAGCCTTCCTGATAACAGCTCTCTCCTTGCTCCAGCAACAATCTGGCGACCGCCTGACGGGGTGACAATACACCCAGTGCAAAATAAGGTGATAAACCTGAAGTTCCGGGTTTGGCCGGAAAATCGCGCAGCTTTTGATAATCCTGCACCCGCTCGGAGCAAAAACTGCGGAGCATGTCGAGCACCTGTCGCTCCTCTACCGGATAAGCTGCCGAGCTGTTATCACCTGGCAGCATAGGCGTCAGTGATGCTGGCAAAGTCAGCCCTAGCGTGGTCAACTGTTTTGGTTTTGGTAAACATATCAGAGCCGCAGTCTGCAGTTTTTGCAGCCAGGTTTTCTTAAAAGGGGTAAATACTTTATAAACTTCTGCGGTTTTACTGAGCACAGAGCCCGGGGCAAAACAACACTGGGTATCAACAAAATGACAAGGGATACCGAGCTCTGCCAGTTGAGTACTGACAGCGGCATCTCTTTGCTGTTCACGCAGTTCATAGTCAGTTTGCGCAAACAAAGCGACAGCCCCAAGCCTGGCAATAGTGGCCAGTTGTCCGGCGCACTGCTGATAGCCGGAGCCCTCCAGCGCCAGCAAAGTGATTCCACAAGCGGCCAGTTCCTGTTGCATCGCCTGCACCCGGCGGCGGATCAGATCCTGTTTTATCAGCGCCATCTGATGTTGCTGCCAGCTATCTGGTGTGGCAATAAAAACTGCAAGCACCGGCAAACCGAGCGCGACTGCATTGTGCAGCGCGGCATTATCATAACAACGTAAATCGTTACGTAACCATAAAATTGAAAAGCCAGCCATAACGTTACGCTCTTAAACCCAGCTCAGCCGGGAACGGCTGCAGATATCTTTGGGCAGCCAGATAAGGCTGCGGATGCTGACGCAAATGATGTTTTAACAATGTCAGTGGCGCCAGCAAAGGTGCATGCCCCAGCCGGTACTGATGGATAAGCTGCAATAATTCCTGCTTGGCGTCGGCTGACAACATCTGTTTAAAAAAGCCCTGCAGGTGCATCAACACATTGGCCTGCTGCTTTCGGGTGGCCTGCTGTTTCAGCGCCCGGCTAAAATCCAGTAAATAACGATTTGCCAGCTCATCCGGACTGAATAGTTTGGCATTGGCCACCAAACGGCCCAGCTCACGGTAAGCCCCAGGGTGATGCGCCATGATCAAAAATTTAAACTGGCTGTGAAAACTCACCAGCTTGCCAATACTAAAACCATCCTGCATCTGCTGTTGCCAGGCATGAATGGCATAAACCCTGGTGATAAAGTTTTCTCTAAGCTCAGCGTCCAGCAACCGGCCATCTTCTTCGACCGGCAACCAGGGATAAGCCTGCATCAGGCGGCGGGTAAAAAGCCCTGTGGCAATTTTGCCCTGTAACTCGCCTTTTTCATTGACTAGCCGCACCCGCTCCATGCCACAGCTAGGAGATTTAGCGCAGACAATATAACCCGACAGCTGCTGCAACGACGGCAGTTTAGCGTCGCTGAAAGCGTGCATTTTTTCAGTAAAATCAATGCTGCTGTCTTTATTGTTCACCAGGCGGACTTCACCATCGGCTTTTTGCATCAGGCGGATGGCAGGCCTTGGTGTACCAAGACCAATCGCCAGCTCAGGGCACACTGGCACATAAGATACAAAGTTGGCCAGTACATCGGAGCAAAATGGCGAGTTTTTATGACCACCGTCATAACGCACTTTTTCACCGAGCACACAGGCGCTGATGCCAATCTGAATTGTCATAATGATTCTTCAATTACTGTCGCGGATACAATGCTTTACAGTCTAACCAGCAATTTGGATCAATGAGCGGTTAAATTTATTGAAAAATACAGAATGTGAGATTTAAAGAAAAATACGGAAAATGGCAGCAGGCTGTTGCCTGATAAAATAACCTTAAACAGCCAATACCCGCTTTCAGCAGACGCGGCACAAAAACGAAGCCAATAAAAAAGGAGCAGTCCCTGAGGTTTGCTCCTTTGTTGTTTTTGCTGTGTTCAATAAGCCTTGTTTGACTATTGGTATCAGCACCAGCAAAACACTGCAACAGGTTGCTGCAGTGTCTCGGCTGCCATTTATTTTTTGGCAGTGCCTACTTCAACCCGGCTTTTGAGTTTCTGGCCGGGGCGGAAAGTCACCACACAACGGGCGGAAATTGGAATATCTTCACCGGTTTTCGGGTTACGGCCCGGGCGCTGATTTTTAACCCGCAGGTCAAAATTACCAAAGCCCGACAGCTTCACCTGGTCGCCCGCTTCCAAAGCCACTCGGATCTCTTCAAAAAAAGCTTCGACTATCATTTTGGCGTCGCGTTTGCTGATGCCAAATTTGGTAAATAAACGTTCTGCTAAATCGGCTTTGGTAAGCGCCATTCTCAATCCCTC